>ERZ1023196.1-NODE-1-length-592807-cov-521.490124_pt1 | contig 592807 bp, 549 predicted proteins | sample MGYA00380441_ERZ1023196 | MGnify/ENA primary metagenome ERZ1023196 (study PRJEB33173, sample SAMEA4830296) | metagenome | study: EMG produced TPA metagenomics assembly of the PRJEB25223 data set...
CATCTGCCTTACAAGCAGAGGGTCGGCGGTTCGAACCCGTCATTCTCCACCATTTATTCTTAGATATAGCCGGCCTAGCTCAATTGGTAGAGCAACTGACTTGTAATCAGTAGGTTGGGGGTTCAAGTCCTCTGGCCGGCACCATGGAAGAGCCATTAGCTCAGTTGGTAGAGCATCTGACTTTTAATCAGAGGGTCAGAGGTTCGAATCCTCTATGGCTCACCATTTGCGGGTGTGGCGGAATTGGCAGACGCACTAGACTTAGGATCTAGCGCCTTACGGCGTGGGGGTTCGACTCCCTTCACCCGCATATGCAGAAGTAGTTCAGCGGTAGAATACAACCTTGCCAAGGTTGGGGTCGCGGGTTCGAATCCCGTCTTCTGCTCCATTTTTATAGTGCCGGGGTGGCGGAACTGGCAGACGCACAGGACTTAAAATCCTGCGGTGAGTGATCACCGTACCGGTTCGATTCCGGTCCTCGGCACCATTTTCAATAAAAACATATGCGCCCGTAGCTCAATTGGATAGAGCGTTTGACTACGGATCAAGAGGTTATGGGTTCGACTCCTATCGGGCGCGTTAATTATACGGGAAGTAGCTCAGCTTGGTAGAGCACTTGGTTTGGGACCAAGGGGTCGCAGGTTCGAATCCTGTCTTCCCGATTACTTCTTAAATTCCATTTTATGGGGGCTTAGCTCAGCTGGGAGAGCGCCTGCTTTGCACGCAGGAGGTCAGCGGTTCGATCCCGCTAGTCTCCACCATATTATTTACAAACTATATAAGGCGGTGTAGCTCAGCTGGCTAGAGCGTACGGTTCATACCCGTGAGGTCGGGGGTTCGATCCCCTCCACCGCCACTATTTATTAGTTGTAAAATTATATTTAGGACCTTTAGCTCAGTTGGTTAGAGCTAACGGCTCATAACCGTTCGGTCGCAGGTTCGAGTCCTGCAAGGTCCATATAATTTTGGAGGAATACCCAAGTCCGGCTGAAGGGATCGGTCTTGAAAACCGACAGGGGCTTAACGGCTCGCGGGGGTTCGAATCCCTCTTCCTCCGTTTTACTAATGGTCTCGTAGTGTAGCGGTTAACACGCCTGCCTGTCACGCAGGAGATCGCGGGTTCGATTCCCGTCGAGACCGCCATTTAATTTTATAATTAATAGCGATTTACCTATAATAATGGAGGAATACCCAAGTCCGGCTGAAGGGATCGGTCTTGAAAACCGACAGGGCCTTAACGGGCCGCGGGGGTTCGAATCCCTCTTCCTCCGCCATTATTTTTTATTATCGCGGGATGGAGCAGTTCGGTAGCTCGTCGGGCTCATAACCCGAAGGTCGGTGGTTCAAATCCGCCTCCCGCAATATTTTATAGGTCTCGTAGTGTAGCGGTTAACACGCCTGCCTGTCACGCAGGAGATCGCGGGTTCGATTCCCGTCGAGACCGCCATTATTATTACCATTAAGGTTCAGTAGCTCAGTTGGTAGAGCAATGGATTGAAGCTCCATGTGTCGGCAGTTCGACTCTGTCCTGAACCATTTCTTAGCCGGCCTAGCTCAATTGGTAGAGCAACTGACTTGTAATCAGTAGGTTGGGGGTTCAAGTCCTCTGGCCGGCACCATTTATGGAGGGGTAGCGAAGTGGCTAAACGCGGCGGACTGTAAATCCGCTCCTTCGGGTTCGGCAGTTCGAATCTGCCCCCCTCCATTTATTATTTTTAATAGGGGCATAGTTCAACGGTAGAATAGAGGTCTCCAAAACCTTTGGTGTGGGTTCGATTCCTACTGCCCCTGCCATGGCGGCTGTGGTGAAGTGGTTAACACATCGGATTGTGGTTCCGACATTCGAGGGTTCGATCCCCTTCAGCCGCCCTTATTATTAATGGGCTATAGCCAAGCGGTAAGGCAACGGACTTTGACTCCGTCACTCGTTGGTTCGAATCCAGCTAGCCCAGTTATTGGCGGCATAGCCAAGTGGTAAGGCAGAGGTCTGCAAAACCTTTATCACCGGTTCAAATCCGGTTGCCGCCTCCAGGTTTATGCGGGAGTAGTTCAACTTTTAGAACACGTTCCTTCCCGGAACGAGGTATAGGTGCAAATCCTATCTTCCGCTCCATAATTTAATAATAATGCGGGAGTATTTCAACTCTTAGAATACATTCCTTCCTGGAATGAGGTATAGGTGTAAATCCTATCTTCCGCTCCATAATTTAATATTTGCGGGAGTAGTTCAACTTTTAGAACACGTTCCTTCCCGGAACGAGGTATAGGTGCAAATCCTATCTTCCGCTCCATAATTGCTTCCAAAGGGAAGTTTTTTGTTTACCATTAAGCCGGTGTGGCGGAATTGGCAGACGCGCGGGACTCAAAATCCCGTTCCACTTGTGGAGTGTCGGTTCGACCCCGACCACCGGTATAATTAACTGTTATTTACATAACATAACGTATTAGAAACCTTGTAAAACAAGGTTTCTTTTTATTTCTCTCTATACAATACAAATAAAAGTGGACTCAAATGGCACACGCTTTAATAGACTCTATGTCAAATTGTAATGATGAGTTCAATATTGGAAGTTAAGCAACTATACATTGTTTAACTTCTTTTTTTGGTATTACATTAATGATAATGATTATATTATCTGGGGTTATATATTTGTTTCAACTTTTCTAATAATATATTTGTAAAAGTGCTATTTTATTGTGCTTTATACCAAGTCGATTCAATTTATCTATCTTAATAGTAATATGGCTATTTTAATATTTACAATTTATTACATTATTAGTCACAGGATGTAATTAGTAGTATTTTAAAATTAACATGACATTGATTAGTGAGTAGATTGTTTAAATTTGCTTTATTCAATTTGTGGATTGTTATATTTAGATTAAATTAGCCAACTAATCATTGTTAAAGTTAATTTTCTATAATATGATGAGTTTAATGTTCAAATTGGAGGTCGTTTATGAGTAACGCAAATAATGCTGATAATAAACAGTTTTTCAGTAAGATTTTAAATTCTATTGGTGCTGGTGTTGTTATTGCACTTGTTCCGAATGCTTTATTAGGTGAAGTATTAAAAATATTTAAAAGTGGTAATGAAATTTTAGAATTAACGTATCAGTTAGTGATACTAATTCAATCATTTATGGCATTTATTATTGGGGTTTTAGCTGCTCATCAATTTAAATTTAATGGTGCAGGTGCTGCTATAGTAGGTACATCAGCTATGATTGGTTCAGGTGCTGTTGTATATAGCAATAATAGTTTTATGTTAAAAGGTATAGGTGACATTATAAATACGAGTTTGGTTGTTATTATTGCATGTCTTATATATATGGTATTACAAAACAAACTTGGATCTTTTGAATTAATTATATTACCAGTTTTAGTACCTATCGTTAGTGGGGGTATCGGTCTAATCACATTACCTTACATTCGAAAAATTACTCAAGCAATTGGAAATGTAATTCATTCTTTTACAGACTTAAATCCGTTGTTAATGTCTATACTTATTAGTGTGGCATTTTCATTATTAATGGTAACACCAATATCGTTAGTAGCGATTGCAACTGCGATTAGTTTAAACGGACTAGGAAGTGGAGCAGCAAACCTAGGTATAGTGGCTGCCTGTGTTACTTTCTTATTTGGCTCATTGCGTGTCAATTCTATTGGTGTAAATGCAGTTTTACTCATAGGAGCTGCAAAAATGATGATCCCAGTTTACTTGAAAAATTTAATTATTTCGATACCATTGACTATAAATGGAATAATTACTGGAATCATTGCTTACGTTCTTCAGGTTAAAGGAACACCATTGTCTGCTGGATTTGGATATACAGGATTAGTTGGCCCAATAAATGCATTTAACCGAATGTCAGGTGATCCAACAATGAATATTATTTTATTAGCACTTGGTTATTTTGTCATACCATTTGTATCGGCATTTATTGTTCATGAATTGTGTAAAAAATTCATTCCTATATATTCTAATGATATTTATAAATTTGAAGTTCCAAAACAATAATTTATAGCTTGATGACAAGAATAAGTTTTAATATATGATAAATATAGGCGTTACTGTCAATAAGATATTGATAGTAGCGCTTTTTTGATTGATTTTAAAATGTGAGATTTGTTCACGTATAATAGCGGATTTTTTATGTACAGTCTTTTAAAAAGAAGATTTTCTTTATATTAATAAAAATACATTTATAAAACACTATTGCATCAAAATGTATTAATATGTATAATTATGAATATTAATTAGGGAGGGCTGTATAAATGAAGTGTTTAATTAGGTTTATATTAGTATTAGGGTTGTTAATTAGCAGTGCTATGGTGTATATCAATCCCACAGCACATGCTGAACAAGATCAAACATGGGAGAAGATTAAAGAACGCGGTGAACTTAGAGTGGGTCTTTCTGCAGATTATGCACCAATGGAATTTGAGCATACAGTTAATGGTAAGACTGAGTATGCAGGTGTAGATATTGATTTAGCTAAAAAAATTGCGAAAGATAATAATTTAAAATTAAAAATCGTCAATATGTCATTTGATAGTTTGTTAGGAGCTCTTAAAACTGGAAAAATTGATATTATTATTTCCGGAATGACTTCAACGCCTGAACGTAAGAAGCAAGTTGATTTTTCAGATTCATATATGATGACTAAAAATATCATGCTTGTAAAGAAAGATAAAGTTAATGAATATAAAGATATCAAAGACTTTAATAATAAAAAAGTAGGGGCACAAAAGGGAACTGAACAAGAAAAAATCGCTCAAACCGAAATTGAAAATGCATCTATTACTTCATTAAGCCGTTTACCAGACGTTATATTAGCACTTAAAAGTGGAAAGGTTGAAGGTGCTGTAGTTGAAAAACCTGTAGCAGAAGCATATTTAAAACAAAATCCTAAATTAGGAATTTCCAATGTGAAATTTAATGAAGAAGAAAAAGATACAGTGATAGCAGTGCCAAAAGATTCACCAAAATTATTGTCACAAATTAATAAAACGATTAAGGAGGTTAAAGATAAAGGATTAATCGATAAATATATGACTAATGCTGCAAATGCGATGAATGATGACAGTGGTTTTATTTCTAAGTATGGTAGTTTTTTCTTGAAAGGAATTAAGATTACAATATTAATTTCACTTATCGGTGTTGCATTAGGTTCTATTTTAGGTGCATTCGTTGCGTTAATGAAATTAAGTAAAATAAAAATTATTTCATGGATTGCTTCTATCTATATCGAAATATTAAGAGGAACACCAATGTTAGTTCAAGTATTTATCGTATTCTTTGGTATAACTGCTGCATTAGGACTAGACATTTCAGCTCTTGTTTGTGGAACAATTGCATTAGTTATTAATTCCTCAGCTTACATTGCTGAAATTATTCGTGCAGGTATAAATGCTGTTGATAAAGGCCAAATGGAAGCCGCACGTAGTCTAGGTTTGAATTATAGACAAACGATGAAAAGTGTAATTATGCCACAAGCAATTAAAAATATTTTACCAGCTTTAGGTAATGAATTTGTCACTTTAATTAAAGAATCATCTATTGTGTCAACAATTGGAGTTGGCGAAATTATGTTTAATGCACAAGTGGTTCAAGGTATTTCATTTGACCCATTCACACCATTAATAGTGGCAGCAGCATTATACTTTGTCTTAACATTTGTACTTACACGCATTATGAACATGATTGAAGGGAGATTGAATGCCAGTGATTAAAATAAACAATCTTAATAAAGTTTTTGGAGATAATGAAGTTTTAAAAGATATCAATCTTGAAATCAATCAAGGGGAAGTAGTAGCAATAATAGGTCCATCTGGTAGTGGTAAAAGTACATTGTTAAGATGTATGAATTTATTAGAAGTACCCACTAAAGGTCAAGTGATTTTTGAAGGCAATGACTTAACGGAAAAAGGGACACAAGTAGATAAACTACGTCAAAAAATGGGTATGGTATTTCAAAACTTCAACCTATTTCCACATAAAAAAGTTGTCGATAATATTATTTTAGCTCCTAAATTATTAAAGAAAGATAATAACGATGAATTACATAAGGAAGCATTGTCGTTATTAGATAAAGTGGGATTAAAAGAAAAAGCAGATGTATATCCGAATCAATTATCAGGTGGTCAAAAGCAAAGGGTAGCAATTGCAAGAGCTTTAGCAATGCATCCAGATGTTATTTTATTCGATGAACCAACTTCAGCATTAGATCCTGAGGTAGTTGGTGATGTATTAAAAGTAATGAAAGACCTAGCCAAAGAAGGTATGACCATGGTGGTTGTGACACATGAAATGGGATTTGCCAAAGATGTAAGTGACAAAGTCATATTTATGGCAGATGGCGTTGTCGTAGAGTCAGGCACACCAGTCGAAATATTTGAACAACCGCAACATGAAAGAACACAAAATTTCTTAGCAAGAGTATTATAACAACCTAACGAAGCTTGAATATATGATACGCACCACAAAGTTATATCATATATTCAAGCTTTTTATTATTAAAATTATGTGAAATGAAACCTCAATATGAATAATGGTTGTGTTAAAATAACATAGTATTATTTAATGGGGGGCATACGATTGGATACAAAGCAGTTAAAGCAAGATATCATTGACTATGCATATACAATTGGTATCGACAGTATTGGATTTACAACTGCCGATCCCTTTGATGAATTGAAGCAAAAGCTAGAAGCATATCATGCAAATGGTTATGCCTCAGGATTTGAAGAATCTGATATTGCTTTACGAACGGAGCCTAAATTATCCTTACCAACAGCAAGGTCAATCATAGCAATTGCAGTTGGTTATCCTAACAAACTGAAAGGTGCACCTAAGAGTGTTAGAGGTGATCGCAGAGGCTTATTTGCTAGAGCATCGTGGGGTCAAGATTATCATACAATTATGCGTAAACGATTAGACATGTTAGCTTCATTTATTGAATCTAAAGTTCCAGATGTTGAAATAAAATCTATGGTAGATACGGGTGTATTATCAGATAGGGCAGTAGCAGAACGTGCAGGTTTAGGATTTGTTGGTCGTAATGGCTTTGTCATCAATCCTAAACTAGGAACATGGACATACCTCGGTGAAATGTTAGTCAGTATACCTTTTGAACCTGATGATCCATTATTAGATAGCTGTGGTGATTGTACAATTTGTGTTGATCGTTGTCCAACAAGTGCATTAGTTGGAAATGGCCAATTAAATAGTCAGAAATGCATTAGTTTTTTAACGCAAACAAAAGGCTATATGCCTGACCAATATCGTTATAAAATTGGGAATAGATTATATGGTTGCGATACGTGTCAACAAGTTTGTCCGAAAAATAGAGGTATTAATACCGAACAAGATGACATCATTTTGGAACCAGAAATTTTAAAGCCAAGATTAGTACCTTTACTACGTATGTCTAATAAAGAATTCAAACAAACATATGGTCACCTTGCAGGTGCTTGGCGTGGTAAAAAACCGATACAACGAAATGCTATTTTAGGATTGGCGCATTTTAATGAAGTGGATGCAATTCCAGAATTGAAAAAAGTTGCAACAACAGATGAAAGACCGATGATTCGAGCAACTGCTTATTGGGCCATTGGTCAAATTCTTGGGGAAGAAGCAAGAGATTTTATCAATGCAAATTATGATCAAGAGGATGCAGAAGTTCAAAATGAAATGATAAAAGGATTAGACACAAGGAGAGAATAGTAATATGACAAATCATATCGTTTTATATCAACCAGAAATCCCAGCTAATACTGGTAACATTGCACGTACGTGTGCAGGTACAAACACACATTTACATTTAATTAAACCTCTTGGATTTAGAACTGATGATAAAATGTTAAAAAGAGCCGGTTTAGATTATTGGGAATTTGTGAATATTACGTATCATGATAGTATTGAAGCATTTTTTGAAGCCACAAATGGCGAGTATTACTTATTAACAAAATTTGGTAAAAAGACTTATAGTGATTTTGATTTTTCAAATCATGACAAAGATTTTTACTTCATTTTTGGAAAAGAGACGACAGGATTACCAGACTGGGTGAAAGAGAAATATCAAGACACAGCATTAAGAATTCCTATGAGTGAACATATTCGTTCATTAAATTTATCAAATACTGCTGCGTTGTTAATTTATGAAGCGTTACGTCAACAAGATTTTCCGGGATTGAATTAAAATTTACTCATTTTCATTATAAAAATGATGCTTAAGTGCTATATTTAGAGTATAAGCATGTTAAAGTTAAATGGTTTGATATATTGAAAGTTAGGGTATAATAATTATTAATATCGCCGTTTTTATGTAAAATGCAAACTAAGAGGAGTGTAGAAATCATGGCAATGAACTTTAAAGTCTTTGACAATAGTCAACTTGTAGCAGAATATGCTGCTGATATTATTAGAAAGCAATTTAACAATAATCCTACTACAATTGCAGGTTTTCATTTAGATACAGATCAAGCGCCAGTTCTAGATGAATTAAAGAAAAATGTTGAAAAACATGCTGTTGATTTTAGCCAAATAAATATTTTAGATTATGACGATAAAAAATCATATTTCGAAGCGTTAGGTGTACCAGCAGGTCAAGTTTATCCAATTGCTTATGAAAAAGATGCAATCGAATTAATCGCTGATAAGATTAAAACTAAAGAAAATAAAGGGAAATTAACATTACAAGTTGTTTCTATCGATGAGCAAGGTAAGTTAAATGTTAGTATTCGTCAAGGACTAATGGAAGCAAGAGAAATTTTCTTAGTAGTGACAGGTGCTAATAAACGAGATGTAGTTGAAAAATTATATCAAGAAAATGGTAAAACAAGCTTCGAACCAGCCGATTTAAAAGCACATAGAATGGTAAATGTTATTCTTGATAAAGAAGCGGCTGCAGGTTTACCTGAAGATGTTAAAGCTTACTTTACGTCACGCTTTGCTTAATTAAAAATCTGTGAGGTATTGATTATGTCTAAAGACAAAGATCCAAAATTAAATTATCATGAAGAAGAAAACAGTATGGTAACGGATTTTGAAGATTTAAAAGAATTAGGTAAAGAAATGGAACAAATCTCTGATCAAAATGATCAAGAAAAGAATTCTGAAGAAGACAGTCAGTAAAGTATTATAATTGTGTAATATTCAGTTATTTATCATGTAAATAATGTATAGTATAGAACATATATCAAATAGGATTGATTATCTTGAATATGAAGTTAGGTAGCATTTTGTTACCTAGCTTTTTTATTATATTCATAGAAGCTGACTTTCTGCCAGTTTCAGTGTTGGGGCTGTTTCCCCAACTTACATTGTTTGTAGAAATTGAGGATCCAATTTTTCTATGTTGTGGCCCGTTTCCCCAATTTGCAATGTCTGTAGAAATTGGGAATCCAATTCCACTATGTTGGAGCTCCGCCAACTTGCATGAAATAGTAAGCTGACTTTCCACCAGCTTCTATGTTTGTGGACTGCAGTTAACTACTGCCAATATAACTTTGTAAAGCATAAAACATTGATTTGTGTACCAGACATAGTAATATATCAAAAGTTCAATTTTAAATATTAAAACACCATTTAAACGGAATTGATAATTAATTACTCCAGACATAATTGAAAGAAGTCATCTATCAGTAATATTTTTAATGAAATCATTAAACCGCGTTTCTTAATATGCCAAGATTATGATATGCTATTGAAGAATGAAATTAGAGGAGATTTATATATTTATGTTAGGAAAATACTGGATTCAATTATTGATAGCAACAGTTATTATAAGTTTAATATCAATTAAAGCTTTTCCATTGGCAATTGGGGCATTATATTTACCTGTTATTTTCAAAGTAATAAAATTACAACTCAATTTATCAAAAGGATTAATCGATGATGTTAATGCGCAAACATTCATTAAAAGTAATCAATCAGGTATTGTAATAAGTGTAATTTGTTGTTTATTAATAACAGGAATATTGTATTATACACTTGATGGGTTTTATGCGAGTTTAACAGGAGTTTTAGGTACGCTTGTTGCTCTAAATCCATATACGACAATTGTTAGTGCTGTATTATATATACTTACAGCTATTGCTACGGTTGAAGCTACTAAAACAAAGTATCGTAATTAAACTTAGTTCAACAATAACTAAATAATGATAGATAACACACTAATCGTATGACCGTATCACTGTAATAAAGGGTGAGTACGTGCGATTAGTGTATTTTTATTTCAAATTATGAAAACGTTTTAATCATAAATTGCTCAATTAAATTATTTAATGATATACTACAGTTAAATAAACAGTGATAAGGGGAGAAATTGAATGTCAGTAAGAATTGAACATGATACTTTTGGAGAAATAGAAGTACCTGCAGATAAATATTGGGGTGCTCAAACAGAAAGAAGTAAACGCAATTTCCCAGTTGGTAAAGAGCGTATGCCAATCGAAGTAGTTTATGGTTTTGCACAACTAAAGCGTGCAGCAGCATTAGCTAATTTTGATTTAGGAAAATTAAGCGAGGCAAAGAAAGATGCCATTGTATACGCATGTGATCAAATTTTATCAGGTGAATTAGATGAACACTTCCCACTAGTTGTATGGCAAACAGGAAGCGGTACACAAAGTAATATGAATGTGAACGAAGTAGTAAGTTATGTTGCTAATATGTATTTAAAAGATCATCAAATTGATGAAAGTATCCACCCAAATGATGATGTAAATAAATCACAAAGTTCGAATGATACATTCCCAACTGCTATGCACGTTGCATTATATCAAGAGGTTGAAACAAAATTAGAACCTGCATTAAAACTTTTAAGAAATACTTTGAAAGAAAAAGAAGACAAATTTGATTCAATTATTAAAATTGGTCGTACACATTTACAAGATGCAACGCCGATCAAACTAGGACAAGAGATTAGTGGCTGGCGTTATATGCTTGACCGTTGCGAAATAATGTTATCTGAATCTAAGAAGCACATTTTAAATCTTGCCATCGGTGGTACGGCTGTTGGTACTGGTATTAATGCGCATCCTGAATTTGGTGATAAAGTGGCACATTATATTTCAGAAAATACGGGTTATCCATTTGTATCTTCTGAAAATAAATTCCATGCATTAACAGCACATGATGAAGTAGTACAACTACATGGAACATTGAAGGCGCTAGCAGGAGACTTAATGAAAATTGCTAATGATGTGAGATGGTTGGCTTCAGGGCCACGAGCTGGTTTGGCAGAAATTTCTATCCCTGAAAATGAACCAGGTTCATCAATTATGCCTGGTAAAGTTAATCCTACACAATGTGAAATGTTAACAATGGTTGCAGTCCAAGTAATGGGTAATGATACAGTTGTTGGCTTCGCAAGTTCACAAGGTAACTTTGAATTGAATGTTTATAAACCAGTTATTATGCATAATACACTACAATCAATTTACCTTTTAGCTGATGGTATGGAAACATTTAATAACAATTGCGCAGTGGGCATTGAACCAATCGAAGAGAATATTGATAATTATTTAAATCAATCATTAATGTTAGTTACTGCATTAAATCCACATATTGGTTATGAAAAAGCAGCTCAAATTGCTAAGAAAGCCCATAAAGAAGGTTTAACTTTAAAAGAATCTGCAATTCAAACTGGATATGTTACAGAAGAACAATTTGAAGCATGGATTAAACCAGAAGATATGGTAGATCCTCATTAATTAAATATTAATATAAAATAAAGTTTGGGCATTACAGGTAGATGTAGTGTTCAAGCTTTATTTTTTGTCTATGTCAAATTGAACTTATAAGTCTGATTTGATATAGAGCCGTGAAAGAAAAAACTTTTCATGGAGTCCGTTTTATTATAGAACCTATTTTTTATATGATGAATTGTTGTACATGTATTGGCCAAACAACCTGTGATAAAAATCTTATGATGTCATGTATTGTCCATAGATACACGTAACGCAGTTGAAAAAGACTACAAGTTATTATCCAAGGATGTTATAAAATGAATAATTACTAAAATATCAAAATATAAAATCCTAAGCATCGTAAAAAACAAAAAACCGAACATCTGAAAAAATTAATAATTTTCCATCTATCCGATTTAAGTTGATACTTGATTTAGTTACAATGCGGTATTGCATGTTTAAATATCATGCAAAACTAATCAAATTAGTCATCCAAAGAAACGGAAATGACTTCCTTAGTCAAGGGATGCACAAACTCTATTTTGTAACTTTCAAGTTCTAATTGTCTTAACGTTGAATCACCATATAAAGGATCACCAATAACAGGGTGACCAATTTCAGCTAAATGCACACGAATTTGATGAGTACGTCCAGTATCCAACTTGATTTCAAGTTGGCACACAGCTTCTTTTATCATTTTTGAAGTTAAAATGTGTGTAATTGCACGCTGTCCAGTAGGAGACACACGTCGTTTATTCGAATGGAATTTATCTTTACCAATTGGCATATCAATCGTTTGTGGTTTCAAAGGTAAAAGTGCCTTAACATTTGCTTTGTATATCCGCGTAATATCATTGTCTTCTAACATGCGATCAAGAATTTTTTTCATTAAAGGATTTTTAGCAACAATTAATAATCCTACTGTTTCCTGGTCCAGTCGATGAATTGGTTCGACATAGTCACTATCAATAGTGTAAATCACATGATTCATTAAAGTATTGCTTTCTTTTAAATCATTAGGGTGAGTCTTAACACCTTTAGGTTTCATTACGATTGCCATATCATCGTCTTCGTATTTAATTTGTGCATAACGATAACTTGGAACATAATTACTTTTTTCATCGATGGTTGGAACAAATACATCGTCGCCAGTATGCACTTTATCCATTAATCGCGCAGGTTTATCATTAATAGTAATATCTTTAGACATATTTAAATGATGTAAATCTTTTTTAGGTACCTTAAGTTGTTGGAAAATATCTCGTAAACTTAAGTCATTAAAGTTTTCTGGTATTTTAAATTTCATAAAATCCTCCTATAGTCTTTAATATCATATCACAAATCAGTTCTCCGAAATATAACTATTGAGTAATCAAGGCCATTTTATCATGTTCACGTCTAAGATTTAAAAATATAATAACTCAATGTATAATAGTTAATACACGTAAAAATGAATTGGAGCGATTTGATGGAACAAAGGACGCGACTAGCTTTATTAAAAGAGATTGCCGAATTTTTAAACGAAGAAACTGAAATGTATAGCATGACCCAAGGTGCGTTAAAATATTTAATTGAGGGCAGTAATTTCACGACAGGCTGGATATTTTTCATCAATAGCGTAGGTGAACATGAACTTGTATCACATGTGGCTCTACCACAATCTTTGACAGCAGACCACTGTCACTATATTAAAGATGGGTCTTGTTGGTGTGTGAAAGCATTTAATCAACGTAGGCTAATGAAAGCGTCGAATATCGTCAATTGTTCTCGTATTAACTTAGCCTCTAAAGCATTTCCTAGCCAAAATGACAATATTACACATCATGCAACGGTACCACTTAAATCGGGTCAAGAACAATTCGGCATTTTAAATGTAGCGTCACCAAATACTGAAATATATAGTGATGAAGATTTAGAGTTGCTAGAGTCTGTCGCATTTCAATTAGGGTCAGCCATCAAACGTATTTATTTAACAGACCGTGAAAAAGAAGCAGCAAAAATTAATGAACGTAATCGTTTAGCTAGAGATTTACATGATTCAGTAAATCAAATGTTATTTTCTGTAAAACTAACAGCACATGCTGCGTATGGCATGTCAAACGAATCCATCGCTAAACAAGCATTCAAGACGATTGAGGAAACGAGTCAAAATGCCGTTAATGAAATGCGTGCATTGATTTGGCAACTTAAGCCAGTTGGACTTGAGCAAGGTTTAATTCATGCTTTGACAGCATATAGTAAATTAATCCATATACAATTAAATGTAAATGTAGAAGGTTTAATCGATTTATCTAATGAAATCGAAGAAAACATATATAGAGCATTACAAGAGTGTATTAATAATGTTAAGAAACATGCTGATACGAATAAAATGGATCTTACATTAAAACAAATGAACGATATACTATATATTGACGTGATTGATTATGGTCAAGGATTTGAGATCGATAATGTTCAGATAGCTTCATCACACGGTATTAATAACATAAAACAAAGAGTTAAATTATTAAGAGGTAGAGTGACCTTTCATTCTCAGCCAACAAAGGGTACACAAATACAATTCACAATTCCTATAAAATAGCTTGATTTAAGGAGATAACCCATGAACAAAGTAATATTAGTAGATGACCATTATATTGTGCGACAAGGATTGCGATTTTTATTATCCACGATTGAAAACATAGAAGTTTTACAAGACTTTGCAGATGGAGAAACATTTTTAGAATATTTAAAAGAGCATGAGCACCCTGATATTGTGCTATTAGATTTAGTGATGCCTGGCATGAATGGTATTGAAATTACGGAATATATTAAGGCACATTATCCGGATATTAAAGTTTTGGTATTAACAAGTTATGTTGATGATGAACATGTAATTTCAGCAATCAATAAAGGTGCTGATGGTTATGAAATGAAAGACGTTGAGCCTCAGCAATTAATTGAAACTATTAGACGAGTTATGAACGGTGAAAAAATGATACATCCTAAGGCACAAGATGTATTCGAAACAGTTAGCCAAAAACCACACTACACGAATAAGTTGTCAAAGAGAGAAATTGAAGTGTTACGTGAAATGGTTAAAGGTAAAACAAATAAAGAGATTGCAGAAACTTTATTTGTATCTGAAAAAACAATTAAAACACATGTCAGTCATATATTTAGTAAATTACAAGTTAGCGATCGTACACAAGCAGCAATTTATGCAATGGAAAATAAGTTGATTTAGAATGAGCTTTTAAATATTTGTCGAAAAATAGACAATTTTTAATCTGATTTTGATGAATTTTTTATAGCGATAGGGTTTATTATACAGTTTTCTTTGTAAATTTGATATCATTATAAAAGTGTAAGTTTTATCAAATCTAGTGATTATGCATAAAATTTTACTTCATTTACTTTCGCTTCATTATAAAGTAAACTTAACTCTTGTTGACTTGATCAAAATTTAATACAAATGTGAAATTGACTCTTTTCATTTTATTAAAAATATATTAAGATGTAATCTGTGTTTCAAGAAATGTGTATTATTGCAATTTCTTGTGTCCGGATAAAATTCCCCAAACAGAAAGGTAGATAACAGAATGGATAGACAGAGTTTTACAGATTTAATTCAAACAAAATTTAAAATGGTTCGTATAGAGGCTGGTTATACGCAAGATACTATGGCGCAAACAATTGGACTTTCTAAAAAGACTTTAGTACAAATCGAAAAAGAGAGAGTATTACCAAACTGGACAACTTGTATTTCAATTTGTGCATTATTCAGAGACTCTGAAGTATTAAACAGTACATTTGGCTGTGATCCATTAGAAATCGTTCAAACAATTTCAAGAAATCACTGTGCATATCCAAACCATGCACCAACAAGTGATATTTATTGGAATAACATTGAGACTCGTAATGGGTACATTTTACAAAGTAACAAAGTAAGCAATATTTATCGTGTATTAAATCCAGATAACCAACCAATTTTCGGTACTTCTAAAATGAGAGAAGCTGAAACATACTTTAACAGAAATGCTAAAGAAGAATTAGTACATATCTAGGCCTATATACTTTTAATAAATAATAAAAGCGATGTAACACACCTGTTTCGAGAGGTGAGGCATCGCTTTTTGTATGTAAACTAATAATAAATTGAGCAGAAAGTGAAATGATTAATGAATTAAAAAATAAAAATAGTGGTATAATGAATAACTATGTTGTCACAAAGGAGTCAAAATTATGAATGCACTATTTATTATCATATTTATGATTGTAGTAGGGGCGATAATTGGGGGCATTACTAATGTAATTGCAATTAGAATGCTGTTTCACCCCTTTAAACCATACTATATATTTAAATTTAGAGTCCCATTTACACCAGGTTTAATACCGAAAAGACGCGAAGAAATTGCAACTAAAATTGGCCAAGTGATTGAAGAGCATTTGCTTACAGAAACTTTAATTAATGAAAAATTAAAAAGCGAGCAATCACAGCAAGCAATAGAATCTATGATTCAACAGCAGTTACAAAAGTTGACGAAAGATCAATTGTCAATAAAACAAATTACTTCTCAAATCGATATTGATTTAGAACAAGTATTACAAACTAATGGAAATCAATATATTGAATCACAATTGAATAATTATTATACAAAGCATCAAAACCAAACAATAGCATCTTTATTGCCAAATCAACTTGTAACATTTTTAGATCAGCATGTAGATAACGCAACAGACTTATTATGTGATCGTGCAAGGAATTATTTATCATCTGCAAAAGGCACACAAGATATTAATGATATGTTGGATACTTTTTTCAATGAGAAAGGTAAGTTATTTGGTATGTTGCAAATGTTTATGACAAAAGAGAGCATTGCAGATCGCATTCAACAAGAACTTATACGTTTAACATCTCATCCTAAAGCAAGAACAATTGTGACATCGTTAATTACCAATGAATATCAAACTTTTAAAGATAAACCATTGAATGAACTGTTAGATGCATCGCAGTTTAATGAAATCGCTGAAAATCTATCAGTGTATGTAACAACATATGCAAGCAAACAAGCGAATAAGCCAGTGGTTACGTTAATGCCTCAATTCGTTGATTATTTAGAAGGTCAACTCTCTAGCAAATTAGCAAATTTAATCATTGAAAAATTATCGATTCACTTATCTACAATTATGAAAAAAGTGGATTTACGAGGATTAATTGAAGAACAAATTAATACGTTTGACTTAGATTATATTGAAAAATTAATTATAGAAATTGCTAACAAAGAACTAAAGTTGATTATGTCATTAGGTTTCATTTTAGGTGGTATTATTGGATTTTTCCAAGGTTTGGTTGCAATCTTTGTCTAAAAAAGCGAGATGTGGTAAAGTAATATCGAACGTTTTAATAAACATCACAACAAAGGAGTGCTATAACCATGGCAGTAAATTTATATGATTATGCAAATCAATTAGAACAAGCTTTAAGAGAAAGCGAAGAATACAAAGCAATCAAAGAAGCATTCGCTAATGTAAAAGCTAACGAAGAATCTAAAAAGTTATTCGACGAGTTCCGTGAAACTCAAATTAACTTCCAACAAAAACAAATGCAAGGTGAAGAAATTGCTGAAGAAGATTTACAAAAAGCGCAAGAACAAGCGCAAGCAATTGAAAAAGATGAAAACATCTCTGCATTAATGAATGCTGAACAAAAAATGAGTCAAGTATTCCAAGAAATCAACCAAATTATCGTTAAACCATTAGACGAAATTTACGCTGACTAATATTAAAATAATATTTTTCAATCCTTTAAATAGAGGAATAGACTGCCGACAGAGTCCGAGACTTTGTGGGTAGTTTTTTTAGTTTTGATAACGGAAGTTAGAGGCTCTCTGTCAAATTGGGCAGATGCGTTCAGTATCGGAATTTAGGCTACTAAACATGTCCTAGCTTTAGCTCAGAATGGACGACGGAAGCTGGGCAATCAAACATGGCTAGCTCTATGCCAAAACGGGCAGATGAGCTTGATAACGGAAGTTAGGCTAGTAAACGTGTCCTAACTTCCTTTTTGCATTTTGAAGTGTAAAGTTTTCAACATAATACTATTAGTTCGGTCATGTATCGGACTGATGGAAAAGCGTTTCACTTTTAATGGCTCATTAAGAACGGCCTGAAAATGTTTGGCGTATTTAGTGCAATGATAGTTTTGACATTTAGTTTCTAATTGGTCATTACTGCCGAGCAAATCTAGTAGAGTAATCATGTAAATCTTTAATGTGTCAGTTGGTTCACTAGCGGTGTTAACAATTACGGAAATTGCATTTCCGACTGAAATTTTTGAAAAAAATCAACGCACGCTACAAATAAAATTTTAAACTGTTATAAATGTGTCTCAATTTCATATGTTCATCGACGATATGAAGCGTATTATGGTAAAATGAAGAAATAATAAACTTGTTAATAAATAAAACATCACGATTTGACTAAAGCACTTTATTATTGTGTAGATAATAATTTTTTAACGAAATAAAAATGGCGACTGGTTTTAATAAATCAGCTAATGAATCACTACACCTATAAGTATGAATATAGTGATTAGAATGCTTTGTATAGTTGGATTTTGCAAAATTGATGTTAGAACCTTTAATTAAGGAGATATGGATGTATGGTTAAATTTATTCATTGTTCGGATTTACATTTAGATAGTCCTTTCAAATCTAAGAGTCATATAAGCCCTAAAATTTTTGAGGATGTTCAAAAAAGTGCTTATGAAAGTTTTAAAAACATTGTAGATATTGCATTACAACAAGATGTTGATTTTGTAATTATCGCGGGTGATTTATTTGATAGTGAAAACAGAACATTACGTGCTGAAATTTTCTTAAAACAGCAATTTGAACGTTTACAAAATGAACAAATCTTTGTTTATGTTTGTCATGGTAATCACGACCCATTATCATCAAAGATTTCATCAAACTGGCCAGATAATGTTTCTGTATTTTCAAATAAAGTTGAGACGTATGAAGCAATTACTAAATCTGGTGAAACAATTTATATTCACGGATTTAGTTATGAAAATAGAGCAAGTTATGAGAACAAGATTGATGAATATCCATCAAGTCAAGGCCAAAAAGGCATACATATTGGTGTCTTGCATGGTACGTATAGTAAATCTTCAGTTAACGAAAGATATACCGAGTTCATTTTAGAAGATTTAAACAGTAAATTGTATCATTATTGGGCTTTAGGTCATATACATGAACGTCAACAATTAAGTGATATGCCTGTAATTAACTATTCAGGTAATATTCAAGGTAGACATTTTAATGAGCAAGGTGAAAAAGGTTGCTTATTAATCGAGGGTGACCACTTAAAATTAAAGACTAAATTTTATCCTACACAGTATATTAGATTTGAAGAAGCAACTATTGAAACGGATAAGACATCTAAGCAAGGTTTATACGAGGTCATTCAAAACTTTAAAGAACAAGTGAGAGAAGAAGGAAAAGCCTTTTATCGTTTAACGCTTGTTATTAATAGTGAGACATTAATTTCACCTCAAGATTTATTACAAGTTGAAGAAATGATTACAGATTATGAAGAAAACGAAAATCAATTTGTATATATTGATGAGTTAAAAGTACAATATGCACAAAATGATGAGTCACCTTTAGTTAATGAATTTTCAGCGGAATTATTAGTCGATCAAACTGTTTTTGATAAAGCGATGTCAGATTTATATTTAAATCCAAGGGCATCTAAGTTCCTAGACGATTATGGAACATTCGACCATACAGCATTAGTTAATCGTGCTGAAGAAATATTAAAAGCTGAAATGAGAGGTGAACAAAATGATAATTAAATCACTTGAAATTTATGGTTACGGTCAATTTGTTCAACGTAAAATTGAATTTAATAAAAACTTCACTGAAATTTTTGGTGAAAATGAAGCGGGTAAATCGACGATTCAAGCATTCATCCATTCGATATTATTTGGTTTTCCAACTAAAAAGTCTAAAGAACCAAGGCTAGAACCACGTCTAGGTAACCAATACGGTGGTAAATTAGTACTTATTCTTGATGATGGCTTAGAGATTGAAGTTGAACGAATTAAAGGCAGTGCTCAAGGTGATGTGAAAGTATATTTACCTAATGGTGCTGTGCGTGATGATGCTTGGTTACAAAAGAAACTTAATTATATTTCTAAAAAGACATATCAAGGTATCTTTTCATTTGATGTACTAGGGCTTCAAGACATTCATAGAAATCTAAATGAAAAACAATTGCAAGATTATTTATTACAAGCAGGGGCTTTAGGATCAACTGAATTCACGTCAATGCGCGAAGTGATTAATCGTAAAAAAGATGAATTATATAAAAAATCAGGTAAAAATCCGATCATTAATCAACAAATTGAGCAATTAAAACAACTAGAAAGTCAAATTCGTGAAGAAGAAGCTAAGCTAGAAACATATCATCGCTTAGTAGATGATCGAGATAAATCATCACGTCGATTAGAGAATTTAAAGCATAATTTAAATCAATTATCAAAAATGCATGAAGAAAAACAAAAAGAGGTTGCTTTACATGATCATTCACAAGAATGGAAGTCTCTAGAACAACAGTTAAATATTGAGCCAATCACATTCCCAGAAAAAGGTGTGGATCGTTACGAAAAAGCACGAGCGCATAAGCAATCGTTAGAAAGAGATATTGGTTTAAGAAATGAGCGTTTAGCTCAACTTAAAGAAGAAGCGACTCAATTAGAGCCAGTTAAACAATCTGATATTGACGCCTTCATTAGTTTGAATCAACAAGAAAATGAAATTAAAAATAAAGAATTTGAACTTACTGCAATCGAAAAGGATATTGCGAATAAACAACGTGATAAAGATGAATTGCAAGCAAATATTGGTTGGTCTGAAACGCATCATGACGTAGATAGTTCAGAGGCAATGAAAAGTTATGTCAGTGAGCAAATCAAGAATAAACAAGAACAAGCTGCATACATTAAACAATTAGAACGTAGTTTAGAAGAAAATAAAATCGAAGATAATGCGGTTCATAGCGAACTAGATTCTGTTGAAGAAAAAATAGTTCCTGAAGAGACTTTTGAAAAGAAAAAAGAATACTCACAACAAGTCATTGAATTAAACGAAAAAGAGAACTTGTATAGCAAATTGAAAGAACGTTTCGAAATTGAGCAACAAGAAAAACAAAAACGTCAAAAATTGTTACGAACAACGTTTATTCTTTTAACATTAGTAGGTATTGGTTTAACTGCCTTCTCATTTATTTCAAACAACATGTTGTTTGGTATTATTTTCGCAGTATTAACTTTAGTATTTGTTATCGGTATCATCATGTCTAAATCAAAAGAAGTAGATTATAGCGAGGCCATCACAGATGAAATCGAAGAAATTAAAGCACAACTAGCCATTTTAGATGAAAATTATGACTTAGATTTTGATCTTGATGAGCAATATCGCATTCGTGATCACTGGCAACAAGCTTTGAAAAATAAAGATATTTTAGAAGAGAAACGTCAGTATATTGAAGGTCGTTTAAATGATGCGAAAGGGCGTCATGATGAATTACAATCGACAGTTGAGAACGTTAAGGATGAATTATACTTATCATCTAAAATTTCAAATGATTTAATTGTTGATAGTATTTCTACAATGGCGAATATTAAAGCATTAGATCAACATATCAGTGATTTAAATCAACAACGCCAGCAATTGGTTCAAGAATTAGATACATTCTACAATCATGCTGAAGCTGTTACAAAATCACAATTTGTTTATTTCAACAAATTATCTTTATTCCACGATGTGCAACAATGGTTGAAATCAGCTGAAGACACGAATGAAAAATGGCGTATTAATGCTGAAAATACCAAACTTGTTACAAATGAATTAAATCATTTAAATGCTCAATTAGAAGAAAATAATAAAGAAATTACAGCACTATTCGATTTTATCAATGTTGGTACTGAAGAAGATTTTTACCAACATCATGAAGATTACCAAACTTATACTAGTAATTTGAGTCGTTTTAATGATTTAACTAAATATCTTGAGAACCAAAACTATTCTTATGAATTAAGTTCTAGTTTAAGTGAAAAAACAACTGCACAACTTGAAGAAGAAGATCATTTATTGGCTACTCAAGTTGACGAATATAATGAGCAATATCTTGAAATGCAAGCACAAGTCAGTGATTTAAGTGCACAAATCAATCACATGGAAACTGATACAACGCTTGCTAATTTAAGACATGAATATCACAGTCTTAAAAATCAACTTAATGATATCGCAAAAGATTGGGCAAGTTTAAGTTATTTACAAAGTTTAGTTGATGAACACATTAAACAAATTAAAGATAAACGTTTGCCTCAAGTTATTAATGAAGCGGTAGAAATATTGAAGCATTTAACAGATGGCAGATATACGATGATTAACTATAATGAAGATTCAATTACGGTTAAACATGTTAATGGTCAATTATATGATCCTGTTGAACTAAGTCAATCTACAAAAGAATTACTTTATGTAGCTTTACGTATCAGTTTAATTAAGGTACTAAGACCATATTATCCGTTCCCATTAATTGTTGATGATGCATTTGTTCATTTTGATAAAAAACGTACTGAAAAAATGTTGAATTATTTACGATCATTATCAGAACACTATCAAGTACTATACTTTACATGTGTAAAAGATAATATTGTTCCATCAAAAGAAGTGATTACATTAAACAAAATAGAGGAAGGCGGGAAACGATGAGAAATATAGAGAATCTAAATCCCGGAGATTCAGTTGATCACTTTTTCTTAGTGCATAAAGCTACACAGGGTGTAACAGCACAAGGTAAAGATTATATGACATTACATTTGCAAGATAAAAGTGGTGAAATTGAAGCGAAATTTTGGACGGCTACAAAAAATGATATGGCAACAATCAAGCCTGAAGAAATTGTACATGTTAAAGGTGACATCATAAACTATCGCGGAAATAAACAGATGAAAGTCAACCAAATTAGACTAGCGACAACTGAAGATCAATTAAAAACAGAACAATTTGTAGATGGTGCACCTTTATCACCGGCAGAAATACAAGAAGAGATTTCTCATTATTTGCTAGATATTGAAAATGCTAATTTACAACGTATCACACGTCATTTATTGAAAAAATATCAAGAACGATTTTACACATATCCAGCTGCTAGTTCTCATCATCATAACTTTGCGAGTGGCTTAAGCTATCATGTATTGACGATGTTACGTGTTGCAAAATCAATTTGTGACATTTATCCATTGTTAAACAAAAGTTTGTTATATAGTGGTATTATTTTGCATGATATTGGTAAAGTTAGAGAATTGAGTGGTCCTGTTGCGACGTCGTATACAGTCGAAGGTAACTTATTAGGACACATCTCGATTGCGAGTGATGAAGTAGTTGAAGCAGCTCGTGAATTGAACATTGAAGGAGAAGAAATCATGTTGTTAAGACATATGATTTTATCTCATCATGGTAAGTTAGAGTATGGTTCGCCAAAACTGCCATACTTAAAAGAAGCAGAAATTTTATGCTATATCGATAACATCGATGCTAGAATGAATATGTTTGAAAAGGCTTATAAAAAAACTGACAAGGGTCAGTTTACAGATAAAATATTTGGTCTTGAAAATCGTAGATTCTACAATCCTGAATCACTCGATTAAGAATTAAAAGATATCGGACAGATGAGTATACTGAAACATGAGCTCATCTGTCCGATTTTTAATGCGAAAAAACCGAGCGGCCGTGGTATGATTTTTGAACCACGGTCGCTCGGTTTTGTGTTATTGGCTCATGCCGGATTGTCCGCCTTGTGCGCCACCTTGTTTAAGTTTTTCAGGGTTTAAGATTTTATCTTCGACAACTGATTTAATATCACGATCTTTAAAGTCAACATCGTATTCTTTTAATAGATCTTTGTATGCATCAGTTAATAATTTTGGATTTTTTTGTACTTTCTGATCGACTAATTTTTCTTTCAGGCTTTGTTTTTCACTGTTAAAGTCTGTTGGTTTATCAGCTTTAATAATATGATATCCAAAGCTTGATTTAACAACCTCTGATACTTCACCATCTTTAAGCTTAAATAGTGCTTTTTCAAAATCTTTATCAGTTTGTCCTTTAAGAACATAACCTAATTCGCCATCTTTTTTAGCTGAACCAGTATCCATTGATTCTTTTTTAGCGATTTCACCAAATTTACTTGGATCTTTTGAAACTTCTTTTTGAATTTCTTCAGCTTTTTGTTTCGCTTCTTTATCGTCTAAGCCTTCTTTGTCGCTTTTCTTAGATTTAACTTTAATTAAAATGTGTGAAGCTTTCTTGCTGTCTTCTTTAATTTCAGAATCAGAGATTTTAATTTTATCTGATAGTAATTCTTTATGATAAGCAGCAGTACGTAAATTTTCTTTATATTTATCGGCTGTTAAACCTTGCTGTTGAAGGGCCTTTTCAAATTTATCTTTACCGCCGTATTGCTTTTGCATTTTTTCAATTTGTTCGTCAATCTTCTTATCATTAACTTTATTTTTATATTTATCAGCTAAAATTTTATTTAACATTTCAGTAAATGATGCATTTGCAATTTGATCTTTACCGATTTTTTTCATTGTATCTGCAACTGTTACGTCTCCAGCTTTAGAAGAAATTAATGTATTTTCTTTAGAGTCTGTGGCACTAGCGCCACAAGCGCCTAATAATAAAGCACTAGCTGTTGCCGGAACGATTAATTTGTTTATCATCTTCATAGTTGAAACTCCTTTGTAAGTTAATCATCGTGAATATAACATAGTTTTATATTATCACCAATCAATAACCCATGACATCAGACTAGAGCATTAGGTTTAGGGGTAGAAATTGATGAAAATAAAAAAACAAGGTCTATATACATTTGATTGTAAGCTATTACATAGCCTAAAAACAAATAATAACACCTTGCTATAATTATTTTGTTATAAATGATATGGATTTTTAATTTTTTTCAAAATATTAATACCTGTACTATGTTCTTCTATATATTGTCCATAATTAGAAAATATAATTATTTTTAAATATAATAAATCTGTAATGGAAATACCGAAATTCAATGCCAATAAGAACATAAAATAATGTCCATATTGCGGGAATAAAATTGTTAGATAAACGAACATTGCAGATAAGATAATTAACGGCAATATTAAGTTAATGCAAAAATAAAATTTGTGTACAGGTTGATTGACGTAGGTATTATAGAATATAAGCCATTTTCTTTTAGTCAACTTATGAACTTTAAACGATTTTCTATATGGTAAGAAAAATAACAAATGTATACTTTTATGTAATGGATACGTCATAAATACAAGTAATAAAAAGATGAGAAAATGTCTATCTGATAATGGCGTATTAGATAAAAAATACATTACTTCATAACTAACTAAAAACATAATGATGGTTGCAACTGCACTCATAAATGCAATTCTAGGCAAACCAAATCGTGCATTGATATCAATTTGTCTTTTACATAAAAACATATCTTACGCCTCATCTCTTTTCAATATAAGTTAGATTATAACTAACTCAGGTTCAGTAATTCAATAGTAACATATCATGTTAGAAGAATTGTTATATAAGAAGAAAGGGGCGAAGTATTGTTTGATTTGAAACGCGAAAGTGGAGTTTGGTAAAATTGGCTGATTGACTAGCGTAGAAGTAGAATGCAGAACAAATTTCTGCGAACACATCTTCTTGCTAATAAAGCATCACTTATGAAAAAGGCGCGTGTGACATGAGTATTTGAAAACTTGAATAATATAAAAAATGGATATGGCAGGGCATATGCAAAAGCATCTTTTGACCAACTAAGTTATACAAATGCTAAAAATATAGTGATATGTAATTATAATAAATACCAGATTAATAATTTGTGCAAGTAAGGTATATGTAATGTGCATAAAAGGTTCGGCTCAATGAAAATATAAGTATGTTGTTTGTCGATAATGATTTAAGTAAAGCGTAATCAAAGTGCAAGGATAACACAATGAATCCTAAGCAATGTTTTCAATCAATTCATAAATATGATTTAAGCGAAAATCACTACAAACGATGTATTCCTGTAATTTGTAAACATAAGTTCATTTGAGTTATAAAAAAGAGATGACAAGAAATATCTAATTTCTAATGTCATCTCGTTTATTTGGCATTTAATTAAAAAAAATAAATATGCTGTTACTAATAATAATAGTTGTGATCGAGAACGTAACGTGCTACTTAGAAATTTCGTTTCCAATATCCTCGCCACGATTTTGTAAATTTTCGATGTGTGACTGTAAACGTTCAATATTAGGATTAATGTCAGATTTGAAGTTTCCAAGTAATGACTTAATTTCACCACCAATTGAACTACCAAATTCCGCACTTTCGTTTTTAATTTGAACACCATAGTTTAAAATGTCATTAAAACTTTGTTTAATCGTTTCAAATTCACGTTGTAGTTCTGATTTTGAACCAGTAGGGGCAGTACGATCGATCGTGTTGTTCTTGACACTTTTGTCGTCTCGTCCTTGAAGTGCAACTACAAAACCAGCTGCTACGCCAACACCGATACCGAATAGAATGCGTGATGCTTTCATTTATATTCTCCTCACTTTTAACATCTGTTATCTTGATAACTCATTTTGTTTAAAATTGCTAACCTTGATGTTATCACTTCAAACGCAATTGTTATAATATTAATCATATTATACCCGTTCGAGCTTAGATTAAGCATACATTTAAAATTGTGCTTGAATTTGTTCAGCAATTTGTTGTTTTGCATCGTTATCTAAAATGTCTTCATGTGTTTCCCACTTATAACCAAATCCATCAATATCATTTTCATATCGAGGAATTAAGTGGAAATGAATATGAAATACAGATTGATCTGCAAACTCACCATTATTTTGAATAATGTTTAAACCATCAGGATTAAATGCACGCTTAATAGCATTTGCTACTTTAGGTAATGCTGCACCGATATGTTTCATTGTTTCTTCATCAGTTTCAAAGATATTAGCAGAAGCTTTTTTAGGAATTAATAACGTATGTCCTTTAGTAACTTGTGATATATCTAAAAAGGCATAGACATAATCGTCTTCATATACTTTAAAGCTAGGAATTTCTCCAGTTAAAATTTTGCCGAAAATTGTTTCTGACATGATGACTACACTCCTTTTCAACTTGTATTACCATTCATTATAACATTGTCGCTAAAAATTCGATATTAGGACATGTGTATTTAATATGAGCATTTTATAATTTTTGGTACAATATAAGTCATGGAGGTGCCTTATGACAGTTAAAGTAGAACAGCTTACAGGTGGATATGGAAAACGCCCTGTAATTAAAGATATAAATTTTGAATTAAACAAAGGCGAAATCGTTGGACTTATTGGCCTTAATGGCGCTGGTAAGAGTACAACGATTAAACATATGCTAGGATTGCTTACACCTATGGAAGGATCTCTATCAATTTCAGATATCAACATTAATGATGACATAGAGGCTTATAGAAGAAAGTTATCTTATATTCCGGAATCACCGGTTATTTATGAAGAACTCACATTAGAGGAACACATTGAGATGACAGCAATGGCATATGATATTGATCGTGATGAAGCGATGAATCGAGCAATGCCATTATTAAAGACATTCCGTTTAGAAAATGAATTGAAAGTTTTTCCGAGTCATTTTTCTAAGGGGATGAAACAAAAAGTCATGATTATTTGTGCGTTTATCGTTAATCCTGAATTGTATATTATAGACGAACCATTCCTTGGCCTAGATCCATTAGGAATTCAATCCATGTTAGATTTAATGGTTGAAAAGAAAAACGAAGGTAGAACCGTTCTAATGAGTACACATATTTTAGCAACAGCTGAACGTTATTGTGATCGTTTTATCATACTAGACGAAGGTGAAGTCGTTGCATTTGGAGATTTAGAAGCATTGAGACAACAAACTGGCTTACATAAACAAACATTAGACGATATATATATTCATGTGACGCAAGGTGGAGATGTACATGCATAACCAAGCGACCACATTATTTAATAAAAGATTACATGCCCTTCGTAAAGAGAAAAATTATTATAATAAGTTTATATTTAATGGTCATTTCATGGTCTTTTTACTTATTTTGCTGGGTGCATTTATTTTTGGATATGGTGAATGGTTAAAACATATTCCAACGAATATCAATTTTTCATTAATAGCAGCAGTGATTGTAGCATTGACATCCATTTTTCCAATGCGACCACTCCTAAAAGAAGCGGATAAAATCTTTTTATTACCATTTGAAAAACACATGTCTCAATTTATGCGTCATGCGATTTTATATAGTTACTTTGCGCGCATATTAATCCAACTCATTATTGTTATTGTAATGTTCCCGTTGTTTTACAATATTAATCAACATAATGTGGCATTTTATATTTGTTTTGGAGTCAGTGCATTAATTTTTCCATATGTTGGTTTACGCTTAAGATGGCAATGGTATCAATCGGGACTTAAAACATGGCAAGTTAATTTAATATCATTCATCACCTTTGCTCTAACATATTACTTACTATTAGCTCCAAAATGGTACATCGCATTTGTGATGGTTGCTTTGCCTGTGTTAATAGAATTTTTAGTTAAAAAATATAAACCAGGCTTTTTGTATCCTTGGGAGAAAATGATTGCAATCGAACATCGACATCATATGAATTATTATAAATTTGTTAATATGTTCACCGATGTAAAACATTTGAAAGAATCTGCAGTCAGAAGAAGTTATCTAGATATACTTTTACCAGTTCCAAAGGGTAGTAAATTTAACTCTAATGCGATGTATTTATTCTTATTTATTAGAAGCTTTATAAGAGGGAGAGACGCATTTAATATTATCTTTAGGTTAGTAATTATTGCAGTTTTATTAATGGTTTGGTTATCATATCCATTAGTGACAGCAATTATTGGGTGTTTATTTGTATATATTATATTGTTACAAATGGCACAATTTTATTCACAGCAAGCATATGGCTTATGGCCTCAAGTGTGGCCTGTACCTGAAGAGAAGGTAATCAAAGGGTATGAACAGTTTTTATATAGATTAATGTTTGTTATTTGTACTGTGTTTGCAGTGACATTTATTATAAAACATATGACGTTATTCTATGTTGTACTCATTTTCTATATTGTAGGTTTATTAACGATTAGAAGTATTATTAAAAAGTTGAAATATCAGGAAACATTATTACGAGACTAAAAAACTTCCATTGGCATGTATGTTGTAAAGGTGCATGTAATGTTGAACGCCAAATGATACGGCGTTCAGATTACATTAGCATCTATACGTTAACAGCATAACCAATGGAAGTTTTCTTCGAATCTATTCTTTTATTGGGTATAGATATCTTTCAAAATAACTTGAATGTTGTCCGCTTGAACCAAAGTAATGACTTAATGCGTCTTTTGAAAAATGGTCATTAAAGGCATCAGATTGCTTAAAGTCTTCGTATGCATGTCGATCAGCAAATCCAAAATAAATTTTGTATGTTGTACCTTTAGCAGGTCTTAACAAACGATAGCTTTTAAAGCCACCAAAGTTTCTGAAATTATCGTCTACACTAATCAGTTTCTTTTCAAGTTGATATGCATGATCTTCTGTTGATGGAATGAAGATTGCACAATAGAAATGATGTTCACTGAATTCACCAATTTCTTTGATAACATCATATTTTGTAGGTGATTTTAAAACAGTCTCACCATCAGTTTCTTCAAAAATAACTGAAGTATCTGATGCTGAAAATTGGAATAGTTGATGGGTCGGGTTATTGATTTTTATCTGATGTAAAAATCCATAAGTGCCATAAGATGTATATAGTTTCTTCATATGAAAGGTCCCCCTTATGTTTTTATTTATTATACGATGATAAACTAGTCATTACCACTATTAATAATTGATTAAAATTACTATAATGAATCTTGCGAGATATTTAGAAGTAATGATACAAAATAATGGACTTTAGAATTTAAATTTACAATAAATAGTTCTATGATTAAATGTCAGTTTTATGACATTTATTTATTGAAAATACGAACGAATGAGCGATATGATAATATAGATAAGAATGATTTTAATTTAGGAGGCCTTTATGGTGCATAATAAAAACAATACAATTTTAAAAATGATCAAAGGTGAAGAAACATCACATACACCTGTTTGGTTTATGCGACAAGCTGGCCGTTCGCAACCAGAATATCGAAAATTGAAAGAAAAATATTCACTATTCGATATTACACATCAGCCGGAGTTGTGCGCTTATGTAACACATTTACCAGTTGATAATTATCATACAGATGCAGCAATTTTATACAAAGATATTATGACACCATTAAAGCCAATTGGTGTCGATGTAGAAATTAAATCGGGTATTGGTCCAGTGATTCATAATCCAATCAAAACAATTCAAGATGTTGAGAAACTTTCTCAAATAGACCCCGAACGAGATGTACCATATGTATTAGATACAATTAAACTTTTAACAGAAGAAAAGTTAAATGTGCCGCTAATAGGATTTACTGGGGCACCATTTACATTAGCGTCATATATGATTGAAGGCGGACCATCGAAAAATTACAATTTTACAAAAGCGATGATGTATAGAGATGAAGCAACATGGTTTGCTTTAATGAATCATTTAGTTGATGTATCTGTTAAATATGTAACAGCTCAAGTCGAAGCAGGTGCCGAATTGATTCAAATTTTCGATTCATGGGTAGGTGCATTAAATGTCGAGGATTACAGACGTTACATTAAACCACATATGATTCGATTAATCAGTGAGGTTAAAGAAAAACATGATGTGCCGGTAATTTTATTCGGTGTAGGTGCCAGTCATTTAATCAATGAATGGAATGATTTACCGATTGATGTATTAGGCCTAGATTGGAGAACGTCTATTAATCAGGCTCAACAATTAGGCGTTACTAAAACATTACAAGGGAATTTAGATCCATCAATTTTATTAGCACCATGGAATGTCATTGAAGAGAGATTGAAACCAATATTAGATCAAGGTATGGAGAACGGTAAACACATCTTTAATTTAGGACACGGTGTATTCCCAGAAGTGCAACCAGAGACGTTACGTAAAGTAAGCGAATTCGTACACACATATACACAAAGATAATCATAGTTTTACATTGAAGCACATGAAAGATAATTCATTTAAAGGAAGGTATTATCAATGACTAAAAAAATGGGATTATTAGTTATGGCTTATGGCACACCTTATAAAGAAAGTGACATAGAGCCATATTATACAGATATTAGACATGGTAAACGTCCATCTGAAGAAGAACTTCAAGATTTGAAAGATAGATATGAATTTATAGGTGGTTTATCACCATTAGCAGGTACAACAGATGACCAGGCTGATGCGCTAGTTTCAGCATTAAATAAAGCATATGCAGATGTTGAATTTAAACTATACTTAGGATTAAAACACATTTCACCATTTATCGAAGATGCGGTTGAACAAATGCACAATGATGGCATTACTGAAGCAATCACGGTAGTACTAGCACCACATTATTCTTCATTTTCAGTAGGATCATATGACAAACGTGCTGATGAAGAAGCTGCAAAATATGGTATTCAACTTACACATGTGAAACATTATTATGAACAACCTAAATTTATTGAATATTGGACGAATAAAGTCAACGAAACATTAGCTCAAATACCGGAAGAGGAACATAAAGACACGGTATTAGTTGTTTCGGCACATAGTTTGCCAAAAGGTTTAATCGAAAAGAATAATGATCCATATCCACAAGAACTAGAACATACTGCGCTTTTAATTAAAGAACAATCTAATATTGAACATATCGCGATTGGTTGGCAATCTGAAGGTAATACAGGTACACCTTGGTTAGGGCCAGATGTACAAGATTTAACACGTGATTTATATGAAAAACATCAGTATAAAAACTTTATATATACGCCAGTAGGTTTTGTATGTGAGCATTTAGAGGTGCTTTATGACAATGATTATGAATGTAAAGTAGTTTGCGATGATATTGGTGCGAATTATTATCGTCCAAAAATGCCGAATACACATCCATTATTTATCGGTGCAATTGTTGATGAAATCAAGTCTATATTTTAATGACGAAAGAAGCGTGAAACGTTGTGACTAAATCAGTGGCTATTATAGGAGCGGGGATAACAGGTTTATCAAGTGCATATTTTTTAAAACAGCAAGATCCTAATATTGATGTAACCATCTTTGAAGCATCGAATCGTCCGGGGGGAAAGATTCAATCGTATCGTAAAGATGGTTATATGATTGAACTAGGGCCTGAATCTTATTTAGGTAGAAAAACGATTATGACAGAATTAGCGAAAGATATTGGATTAGAACAAGATATTGTTACAAATACGACTGGACAATCATATATTTTTGCGAAAAACAAATTGTATCCTATTCCAGGTGGATCAATTATGGGAATTCCGACAGATATCAAACCGTTTGTGACAACTAAATTAATTTCACCACTTGGTAAATTAAGAGCAGGATTAGATTTAATCAAAAAGCCTATACAAATGCAAGATGGTGACATTTCTGTTGGTGCATTTTTCAGAGCAAGATTAGGTAATGAGGTACTTGAGAATTTAATAGAGCCTTTAATGGGTGGTATTTATGGTACCGATATTGATAAATTAAGTTTGATGAGTACGTTTCCTAATTTTAAAGAAAAAGAAGAGGCATTCGGAAGTCTGATAAAAGGTATGAAGGATGAGAAAAATAAGCGTCTGAAACAAAGACAATTATATCCTGGCGCACCAAAAGGACAATTCAAACAATTTAAGCATGGTTTAAGTTCATTTATTGAAGCATTAGAACAAGATGTGAAAAATAAAGGTGTGACAATACGCTACAATACGTCAGTGGATGATATTATTACATCTCAAAAGCAATATAAAATTGTTTACAGTAATCAACAAGAAGATGTATTCGATGGGGTATTAGTGACAACACCGCATCAAGTCTTTTTGAATTGGTTCGGACAAGATCCAGCATTTGATTACTTTAAAACGATGGATAGTACGACTGTTGCAACTGTTGTATTGGCATTTGATGAAAAAGATATTGAAAATACTTATGATGGTACTGGCTTCGTGATTGCGAGAACGAGTGATACAGACATTACCGCATGTACTTGGACATCGAAAAAATGGCCATTTACTACACCAGAAGGTAAGGTTTTGATTCGTGCGTATGTAGGTAAACCAGGTGATACTGTGGTTGATGATCATACAGATAATGAATTAGTATCGATTGTACGTAGAGATTTAAGTCAAATGATGACATTTAAAGGCGATCCTGAATTTACAATTGTCAATCGTTTGCCGAAAAGTATGCCACAGTACCATGTTGGTCACATTCAACAAATTAGACAGATTCAAGCACATATTAAACAAACATATCCACGACTTAGAGTAACTGGTGCATCTTTTGAAGCGGTTGGACTACCTGATTGTATTACGCAAGGTAAAGTTGCTGCTGAAGAAGTAATCGCAGAGTTGTAAGTTAATTGTTGGATGGTGTGGTGTAGGTGCGACGCCTTTAGATAATGTTTGATGAAATATAGTCATTTTTAAGTTATATAATGGTGGAAGTAATGTGTAAATATAGATACTTTCAACGGGAATTATTTTTGTGAATTTGAAGCAGAGACAAAGGTTTAGCTGTTTTTGAATGATATTGAAATGATGACAATACACTTTAATTAGAAATGTCACTTTGCGATATAACATTTCTAATTAAGGTGTTTTTATTTTACAATTATAGGTAATCAGTCATTTTTTTAAAAATAGAAAAGAAGTAGTAAGTTGAAAGGAGAGAATGAGATGACAGATGTAATTATTGTACATTCTATGCATGGAAATAGTAGAAATCATTGGTATCAGTGGTTGGAGCATAACTTAACTTTAGAAGGATATGACGTAACATTATTTAATTTTGAATCCCCTGAAGCGAAGACAGTGGATCAGTGGATTGAAGCTATGACGAAACAAATTAATGTACGCAAAAAGGATACATATTTTGTAACACATGGTTTAGGTTCAATCACAGCTTTAAAATATATTGAAATGATTGATCAGCCGATTGAAGGCTTTTTTAGTATAGCGGGCTTTAAAGAAGATGCAGAAAATATAGATTTAGATATTGATTTAAGTAATGTAACCATTGATTACGATAATATTAAAAAGAAAGTTGACAATTTTTACGGATTGAGTTCTAAAAATGACAAATACGTTTCATATAAAGAAACCCAGCGTTTAATGAATGCATTAGAGGGGAACTTGCGAATCGTGGAAGATGGAGGGCACTTCTTAGAAGAGGATGGCTTCGAAACATTTACAGCGTTGCAAGATCGGATGCAAGATTACATGACACGATAGGTAATGTTTGGTTGCTATGTTGTGTCAGTAGGTAGCTGCTGATTTTGAAAAAATTGTGGTAATTGAGGCGTCAAGCAATGTCTTAGGGCTACAATGTTATATTGGTAGTCGCTGACTGAAAGAATATGCGGTGTAACAAGCTTTTATAATTTCTTTTTCAGAAGGTATAGGCGTTGTAAACTTTATAACTCCTATACCTTTTTAAATGCTTTAACACTATTTATGACAACTATTAGACACTTATATGATAAAAGGGAATAAGAAGCGTTTTTTTACACAAAAAACTTTAAAAATGTCGTTGACGTATACTACAAAAATGAATATACTAATATTTGTGTTCAACAGAGAACATGTTGCTACGATATTTAAGTAATTATTTAAGAGATAACATTTAAATTAAATTCAAAAAGTTCTTGACTTTAGGTTTTTGATTATGATATATTAATTAGGTAATTCAAAATAATATTAGCGCGGGATGGAGCAGTTCGGTAGCTCGTCGGGCTCATAACCCGAAGGTCGGTGGTTCAAATCCGCCTCCCGCAATACATAGTTTTTAATTTAATAGGTCTCGTAGTGTAGCGGTTAACACGCCTGCCTGTCACGCAGGAGATCGCGGGTTCGATTCCCGTCGAGACCGCCATTATTATTACCATTAAGGTTCAGTAGCTCAGTTGGTAGAGCAATGGATTGAAGCTCCATGTGTCGGCAGTTCGACTCTGTCCTGAACCATTCTTAATTCATGGCGGTTGTGGTGAAGTGGTTAACACATCGGATTGTGGTTCCGACATTCGAGGGTTCGATCCCCTTCAGCCGCCCCATAATCGTTTACATTAGCGGGTGTAGTTTAATGGCAAAACCTCAGCCTTCCAAGCTGATGTTGTGGGTTCGATTCCCATCACCCGCTCCATTATTTTCTATTATTCCACAGTAGCTCAGTGGTAGAGCTATCGGCTGTTAACCGATCGGTCGTAGGTTCGAGTCCTACCTGTGGAGCCATGGCTCCTTGGTCAAGCGGTTAAGACACCGCCCTTTCACGGCGGTAACACGGGTTCGAGTCCCGTAGGAGTCATACAAACAGAAGTGAAATATCGCTTCTGTTTTTTTATTACATATTTATTGTTGAGGAAGGTTGTCCGAGCTGGCCGAAGGAGCACGCCTGGAAAGTGTGTAGGCGTCACAAGCGTCTCAAGGGTTCGAATCCCTTACCTTCCGCTATTTGCCTATCCTTCGTTAAATCTCGTTAAACAAAACGTTGATTTAACAGGGATTTGTTATATTCTGTTATCTTTCGATTTATATCGTAGAAGAATTTTAACGTTCCCGAAACGTTCCCAAGACATGCTTATTTTGTATATAACGTCCCCGAAAATTAATTTAACGTTCCCGTCATATTTTCCAATGCATCGAGCGCTTTTTCTTTTTCCTTTTGTTCAATTTCATCTAATAAATGAGAATAAACATCCATAGTAGTCTTTATGCTTTTGTGACCTAATCTTTTTGAAATATAATAAATAGAAACATCATTGTGTAATAGATAAGAGCAATGGGTGTGTCTAATGCTGTGCAATGTGTATTTGCCAATGCGTTTTTCTAAACAGTATCTTTGCATAACTTTTGTTACTGCGTTATGCGTAATTAGTGAAGTACCAGTGTTGAATAACTGGGTAGTTAGACTAATTGGCATTTCAGCTAAAGTATTTTTTAAAATTTTCATATCATTTCGAGGTATATCAACCGTTCTGTCGGATGTTTCTGTTTTAGTACCTGGCAGATGAATCGTACAATTCTTATAATCTAAATCAGAGGTACATAAGCGTTGTACTTCGCCAAAGCGTCCACCAGTGATGATTAAAATATAAATAAACAAATAAGATTGAATAGGGGTGTTAGAAACATATTCCTTTAGATTGATAAAGTCTTTAATACTCATAAACTTTTCTTCTTCACGCTGTGCTGGAATACTACCTTTAACAACAACTTTATATGTAGGATCTTTATGAATTAATCCTTCTTGAATCGCATCGTCGATAGGTTGTTTTAAGCAGTTGTGAATCTTTCTGACTGTTTCTGTTGAATGGTTAGAACCATACCATTTAATAAATTTTCGATAAAATGTAGTATTTAAATCTGATAAAACAAGATTACTAATATTTTCAACTTCTAAAAATGTTTTAAATTGATTGATTGCGTTTTTGAAAGTTGCATAAGCTTTATCTGTAATAACACCTTCTTTGTTAACTTTAATCCAATCATTATAATAATCAATAAATGATGTTTTATTATTAATTTTAAAACCTTTCATCACTTTATTACGTGCTATAGATTCTGCTTGTACTGCCTCACGTTTAGTTGTAAAACCTTTCTTTTTATATCGTTTACCTTCATGCCCAAAGTCATAATACCATTTACCTTTACCGTATTTATTTACTGACAAGATTATCCCTCCTCAAAATTGGCAAAAAATAATAAGGGTAGGCGGGCTACCCGAAATTTTATTATTGAACAACTATTGCTTCGCTTCTTGCTTTTCCTACTTCTTTTCTAAAACTATCATATGACTGATTAGGGTGTGTTAACGACATTCCTGGACCACCTCCAGCATGTTGGTTTTTGTCCGGATTATTTTCCATTTCTTCAGTGGCTCTTTTAGCATTTAAATATTCTTCGTAACTAGGTTCGTTTGGGTCGCGTGGTTGTGCTTGTTGTCCATTATTGGTAGCTGGAAGATTCTTCTGTACCTGTTGCTTAGATGTGTTATTGGTTTGTTGATTGTTGTTAATGTTTGTGTTGTTCTCGTTGTTTACTTGATTATTGTTATCGTTTTGATTAGCATTTTCTTTTTTAGCTTCTGCTTTTTCTTTAGTTTCTTTCTTTTTATCTTTGTTCTCTTTCTTCGTTTCCGTTTTCTTGCTTTCCTCTTTCTTATCGCCGTCGTTACTACCACATGCACCTAACACCAACGTACTTGTTAATAGTAAACCTAATAATCTTTTCATTTTAATTTCTCCTTTGTTTACTTTTTATATTAAAACACCATATAGGCGCTATTAATCACATTTTAGTTCTATCGGTAATTTTAGACTCCATAACTCTTTGACGTGACTCTTTAGCTTCTCGAATCATATCTTTAAATCCTTGACTGTCTATAAAAGCTTTGGCTTCTTCTATTTGTTCTTGAGTAAGCTCTTTACCACCAGTATTGATGTGTAAGTGTTCAATTTCTTTATAAGTACTCATTTTTTCGACTCCTGTTCTTCAAGTTCACTTTTAGTTATAGGTAAACCATTATTCAACCTATAAGTCAGTTCTTCTTCTGTATAAAAGGGGATTTCAACCATTTCCCACTCTTCAATGTTAATGTCAACTTCTTTTAAATTCATTTTACTACCTCCTATAAAATAACTTTTCCAACTAACCTCACACTTTCATTATCATAAAAATGTAAATCTTTATACTTTTTATTTAAAGAAACCAACGTTAATCTGTTATCTTCTACATAAACCTTCTTTACGTAAGCATCTCCATTTATAATAAAGACGCCTATTTGTCCATCTTTGATAGTGTGAGATTTTTCAATGAATATAATTTGTCCATTTTTAAATAACGGCTCCATTGAGTCTCCATTTACTTTTAAAGCTATATCATGTGCGGGGACATAACCTCTTACGAATTCTTTTGAAATAGGTTCGTTATATAATCTTTCACCAATACCAGCAGACGCACAACCATATATATCCACTTCGGATTTTTCTTGAATGTAAGAATTGAAATCTACCAGATTATCATCACTGTCATTATTTTGCCCTTCTAATTGATTAGTCGCATATTTTAGTACATTGCTTTGTCTTGGAGGCGTGAGTTTACTGTATATGGAAGTGATGTCGTTTTTTTTATTATTTCTTGTAGGAAACAAATCATCGATACTGATATTTAAAATATGAGCAATTTCAAACAAATCATCTTGTTTAGGAGTTCTGTATCCTGTCTCATAATTTGAAATAGTAGCCTTTTTAGTGTTGAGTTTTTCTCCAAGTTGATCTTGAGTTAAGTTCAATTTGGTTCTATAGTATCTGATTTTATTGCCTATAAATTTCGCTAATTCTTTTTTATCCATTTTCTTACCTCCTTAAATTTACCTATAGTATAACCCAATTATTTTTGGTATTCAACAAAAAAATACACGAAAAGCAAACTTTTATGTTGACTCAAGTACACGTATCGTGTATAGTTAGTTTTGTAAGCGGGAGGTGACAACATGCAATGGAATTTAATAAAGTTGAGAAAAGAAAGAAAGTGTACTCAAGAAGATTTAGCAAACCTCTTGAATATATCAACTGAAGGTTATCGTTTAAAGGAATTAGGAAAGCATCAATTTAAGAATGATGAGATGTTTATTATCGCTGATTTTTTTGACGAAAATATTGGAGATATTTTTTTACCCACAAAGTACACGAAACGCAAACAAACATCTTAAAAGGAGGAACGAACAATGCAAGCATTACAAACATTTAATTTTAAAGAGCTACCAGTAAGAACAGTGGAAATTGAAAACGAACCTTATTTTGTAGGAAAAGATATTGCTGAAATTTTAGGGTATGCAAGGGCAGACAATGCCATCAGAAATCATGTTGATAGCGAGGACAAGCTGACGCACCAATTTAGTGCATCAGGTCAAAACAGAAATATGATCATTATCAATGAATCAGGATTATACAGTTTAATCTTTGACGCTTCTAAACAAAGTAAAAACGAAAAAATCAGAGAAACCGCTCGAAAATTCAAACGATGGGTAACATCAGACGTCCTACCAGCCATTCGCAAACACGGTATCTACGCAACAGACAATGTAATTGAACAAACATTAAAAGATCCAGACTACATCATTACAGTGTTGACTGAGTATAAGAAAGAAAAAGAGCAAAACTTACTTTTACAACAAGAAATTGGAGAGCTAAAACCCAAAGCAGACTATGTAGATGAAATCTTAAAGTCAACTGGAACATTAGCTACAACTCAAATCGCGGCAGACTACGGTATATCAGCACAAAAGTTAAACAAACTACTACACGAAGCTAGATTACAACGAAAAGTGAATAAACAGTGGGTGCTTTACTCAGAACACATGGGCAAGAGTTACACAGAATCAGACACTATACCAATTGTACGCTCTGACGGTAGAGAAGACACAGTTTTACAAACTAGATGGACACAAAAAGGTAGATTGAAAATACATGAAATCATGACTGAATTCGGTTATGAAGCTAACGTAACTGCTTAACAGGAGGGCACTATGGAACAAATCACGTTAACCAAAGAAGAGTTGAAAGAAATTATAGCGAAAGAAGTTAGAAATGCTATAAAAGGCGAGAAACCAATTAGCTCAGGTGCAATTTTCAACAAAGTAAGAATCAATAATGACGATTTAGAAGAAATCAATAAAAAACTCAATTTCGCAAAAGATTTGTCGCTAGGAAGATTGAGGAAGCTCAATCATCCGATTCCACTAAAAAAGTATCAGCATGGCTTCGAATCAATTCATCAAAAAGCTTATGTACAAGATGTTCATTATCATATTAGAAAATTAACATTATCAATTTTTGGAGTGACACTTAATTCAGACTTGAGTGAAAGTGAATACAACCTAGCAGCAAAAGTTTATCGAGAAATCAAAAACTATTATTTATACATCTATGAAAAGAGAGTTTCAGAATTAACTATCGATGATTTCGAATAAAGGAGGAACAACAAATGTTACAAAAATTTAGAATTGCGAAAGAAAAAAATAAATTAAAACTCAAATTACTCAAGCATGCTAGTTACTGTTTAGAAAGAAACAACAACCCTGAACTGTTGCGAGCAGTTGCAGAGTTGTTGAAAAAGGTTAGCTAAATTCAACGGTAAGGATTTGCCCTGCCTCCACACTTAGAGTTTGAGATCCAACAAACACATAAGTTTTAGTAGGGTCTAGAAAAAATGTTTCGATTTCCTCTTTTGTAACAGTTTCAATTCCTTCATATCCTGGAAAAACAATTTTCTTTAAATCCGAAACATGTTTTTTTGAACCATCCTTTAAAGTAACTAGAAGTTTCATACTTATCACCTCCTTAGGTTGATAACAACATTATACACGAAAGGAGCATAAACAATATGCAAGCATTACAAACAAAATCGAACATAGGCGAAATGTTCAATATTCAAGAAAAAGAAAATGGAGAAATCGCAATCAGCGGTCGAGAACTTCATCAAGCATTAGAAGTTTCAACTAGGTACGATAAGTGGTTCGAAAGAATGACGGAATATGGTTTTGAAAACGGGATAGATTTTATTTCGCAAGTTGAAAAAGTACACGGTCAAAAAAGGGCGCGTACTTATGAACAAGTTAATCATATTCTCACTCTCGACACTGCAAAAGAGATTGCAATGATTCAACGCAGCGAACCTGGTAAACGTGCAAGACAATACTTCATCCAAGTTGAAAAAGCATGGAATAGCCCAGAAATGATTATGCAACATGCTTTAAAAATTGCTAACAACACAATCAATCAATTAGAAACAAAGATTGAACGTGATAAACCAAAAATTGTATTTGCAGATGCAGTAGCTACTACTAAGACATCAATTTTAGTTGGAGAGTTAGCAAAGATCATTAAACAAAACGGTGTAAACATCGGGCAACGCAGATTGTTTGAGTGGTTACGTCAAAACGGATTCCTTATTAAACGCAAGGGTGTGGATTATAACATGCCTACACAGTATTCAATGGAACGTGAGTTATTCGAAATTAAAGAAACATCAATCACACATTCGGACGGTCACACATCAATTAGTAAGACGCCAAAAGTAACAGGCAAAGGACAACAATACTTTGTTAATAAGTTTTTAGGTGAAACACAAACAACTTAATAGGAGGAATTATCAATGAACACAAAAACGTGGTGGACAATGAAAGATCTTGAAACAGAAACAAGCAAGTCACGTAACTGGTTAAAGAAAAATATTTTAGAAGTTCCGGTATATAAAAAAGAAATAGAAGAATTCGCACACTATCCAATAAACAGAAATGATGAATATCGATTTGTAGGCAGTAAAATGAAACAGTTTTTAGAAGATAAATTCAAGATGATATTAGGTTAAAAGGAGGAGCAACAAATGAACACACTATATAAAACAACCCTCCTCATCACAATGGCAGTTGTGACGTGGAAGGTTTGGAAGATTGAACGAAATACGAGAAAGCCTGTAATCAATCGAAATGCTTTTAGCAAAGAGTCTACAGCAGAAACGATTGAGCGACACAGTGATCCTGATTCAGGAATAAAACTACTTAAGGCATTTTCCGACTTCACTAAAGAGAACCTTACCTAATTCTAAGAAGATGAAGTTTCGTTGGTACTCAAGTGATTCATGTAAAGCAGTAGAGTAAACCTTTTCACTGGAAACACCTTCATCAGCATTCTCTGTAAGTTTTTGAAGGTTCTTTTTGAAGTGTTCACTTTGACCACCGTATAGTTCATCAGCTTCATTAACAATTTTATAGTAAAGCTGTTCATATTCACTATATGACATATTATCCACCTCCTTTCACTAGGAGATAACTAAATTATACACGAAAGGAATGGTAGAAATGCCACCACACATTCAACAAATGTTATTCGACTTCGCATTAGAAAGAGGATATATCGACATGATTTTAGAAATGTATGAAGAAGAGGAGAAAGAAGGAAATGAGAAGAAAGAAGATGAGCGACACATATAAAAGCTACTTATTAGCAGTATTATGCTTCACAGTATTAGCGATTGTACTTATGCCATTTCTATACTTCACTACAGCATGGTCAATTGCAGGATTCGCAAGTATCGCAACATTCATATTCTATAAAGAATACTTTTATGAAGAATAAAAAAACTGCTACTTGCGCCAACAAGTAACAGTGACAAACGATTAACAAAATTAATTCATGTTCAATATAAAACGAAATAAAGGAAGTGTCAACAATGTACTACAAAATTGGCGATGTATGTCAAAAAGTAATTAATGTAGACGGATTCGATTTTAAATTAGCAGTTAAGAAACAAGATTACAGCATTCTAGTGAATGTCTTAGATTTAGAAGATAGATTTATCGACAGTATAAATATAACAGATGAGAATGATCTATACACAGCATTAGACATATTAAATCAATCTATTTATGAATGGATTGAAGAGAACACAGACGAACAGGACAGACTAATTAACTTAGTCATGAAATGGTAGGAGGTCGCTATGAAGCAGACTGTAACTTATATCATTCGTCATAGGGATATGCCAATTTATATAACTAACAAACCAACTGATAACAATTCAGATATTAGTTACTCCACAAATAGAAATAGAGCTAGGGAGTTTAACGGTATGGAAGAAGCGAGTATCAATATGGATTATCACAAAGCAATCAAGAAAACAGTGACAGAAACTATTGAGTACGAGGAGGTAGAACATGACTGAACAAACTAATCAAGATGTCGATATTTTAACGCAACTAGGTGTAAAAGACATCAGCAAACAAAATGCAAACAAGTTTTATAAATTTGCGATATACGGCAAGTTCGGGACTGGTAAAACTACGTTTTTAACCAAAGATAACAACGCCTTAGTACTAGATATAAATGAGGACGGAACAACGGTAACAGAAGACGGGGCAGTTGTGCAGATTAAGAATTACAAGCATTTTAGTGCAGTGATTAAAATGTTGCCTAAAATTATTGAACAACTAAGAGAAAACGGAAAACAAATTGATGTTGTAGTGATTGAAACGATCCAAAAGCTACGTGATATCACTATAGACGACATCATGGACGGAAAATCAAAGAAACCAACATTTAATGATTGGGGCGAGTGTGCTACACGCATTGTAAGTATTTATCGTTATATTTCTAAATTACAACAACATTTTCAATTTCATCTTGCTATAAGCGGACACGAGGGCATTAACAAAGACAAAGATGACGAGGGTAGCACTATCAATCCAACAATCACGATAGAGGCACAAGATCAAATAAAAAAAGCAGTCATCAGTCAATCTGACGTATTAGCAAGAATGACAATAGAAGAACATGAGCAAGACGGCGAAAAAACTTATCAATATGTACTTAACGCTGAACCATCAAACTTATTTGAAACAAAGATAAGACACTCAAGCAACATTAAAATTAATAACAAACGTTTCATTAATCCAAGTATTAACGACGTAGTACAAGCAATCAGAAATGGAAACTAATAAAAAAACTAAAAAGGACGGTAATTAATTATGAACTTCAATTTAAACTTACAAGGCGCACAAGAATTAGGTAACTACATGCAACCAGGACAATACAGTGTGAAAGTTAAAAACTTCGAATCTAAAGAGTCTAAGAACGGACATCCACAATTTGTAATCACGTTTATTCATAAAGAAGAAGGAGAATTCACTCATTATGCAAACGGCGATACTTCAAACGACTTCGCCAAAAACTGGTTATACACATTCTTGAAGGCAATAGGCATTGATGACAATAATGGTCAATTTAACTTTACTGAACGAGATGTAATCGGTAAACCAATCAATATTGAGTTAGAACGAAAATATAATGATTATAAAGATAAATGGAATACAGTATTAAAAAGATTTTGGAAATTTGAAGGTACAGCAGTTTATGAAAAAGTTGGAATTAAAGAAAACGAAAAAAATGATAACAATGAGAGTTCTAACAACTCTAATGTGAATAATAATCCGTTTGAAAATACTAATAATTCTATTGATATATCTGATGACGATTTGCCTTTCTAGGGTGTGATTAAGTGGCACAAATCATCAAATACCAACAAAATAACAATGGTTTATATGATGTAGTTGTTACCGGTGTAGAAATACCTGAACAAGCTATCAAGATATTAGATTTGAACCAGCCAATTGATGTTGATTGTTCAGTGATAGATCCGAATTCTATCACTGGACAACAACGTAAATTGATATTCGCATTGTGTAACGATATAGAAGCTCATACAGGACAGCCTCGAGATTATATGAGGCAAATGTTCCAAGATTATGTGAAGTTTCTGTATGGCTATGAAGAACGCATATCTTTATCAAATTGTTCTCGAACTATAGCTAAGCAAATTATAGAAGCGATGTTTGAGTGGATTTTTACAAATACGATTCCATTAAATTATAAAACAAGCAAATTGATGAAAGAAGATAAAAATTATCTTTATTGGGCAACTGTTACGCGTCATTGCATTATATGCGGAAAGCCTCACGCAGACCTGGCACATTATGAAGCAGTCGGCAGAGGCATGAACAGAAACAAGATGAATCACTATGACAAACATGTATTAGCGTTATGTCGCGAACATCACAACGAGCAACATGCGATTGGCGTTAAGTCGTTTGATGATAAATATCATTTGCATGACTCGTGGCTAAAAGTTGATGGAAGATTAAACAAAATATTGAAAGGAGAGAAAAATGAATAAGTTACTAATAGATGACTATCCGATACAAGTTTTACCGAAATTAGCTGAATTAATAGGATTAAACGAAGCAATAGTATTGCAACAAATTCATTATTGGTTAAACAACTCAAAACATAAATACGATGGTAAAACTTGGATATTCAATTCTTATCCAGAATGGCAAAAACAATTTCCGTTTTGGTCTTTGATTACTATAAAAAGAACAATATACAGTCTTGAAAAACAAAACTTGTTGCTCATAGGCAATTATAACAAAGCTAAATTTGATAAGACGAAGTGGTACAGCATTAATTATCAAACTATTGAAGGTATGATACGACCATCGTATCAAAATGATACGACGAGTGTATCAAAAAGAGACGATGGAGTGTATCAAAATGATACGACCAATACCATAGACTACACAGAGACTAACAAACATAGAGAGACAGACGACGTCTCAAAGTCATTTAAGTATATTAGTACCAATTTAGAAATTATACAAAACCCTTTAAAAGCAGAACAGTTAGAACACGAAATTAAATCATTTAAACAAGATCAGTTCGAAATAGTAAAAGTCGCTACCGATTACTGTAAAGAAAACAATAAAGGACTTAATTACTTAATAACTGTATTAAAGAACTGGAATAAAGAAGGCGTTTCAGATAAAGAAAGTGCTGAAAACAAATTGAAACCTCGTAACACTAAAAAAGAAACTACTGATGATGTCATAGCACAAATGGAAAAAGAATTGAGTGATGGCTAATGCCGATGAGCAAAAAACAAGCATTAGAAATTATTAAAAAAGTTAGGTACGTATACAACATTGATTTTGATAAACCAAAGTTAGAAATGTGGATTGATGTATTGAGTCAAAACGGAGATTATCAACCAACTGCAAAAGCGGTAGATGGATATATCAACAGTAACAACCCGTACCCGCCTAACTTACCAGCAATCATGCGTAAGGCACCTAAAAAAGTATCTATCGAGCCGGTAGACAACGAAACAGCTACACACCAATGGAAAATGCAGAATGACCCCGAATATGTCAGACAAAGAAAAATAGCGCTAGATAACTTCATGAATAAGTTGGCAGAATTTGGGGGCGATAACGAATGAATTACGGACAATTTGAGATAGAAAGTACAATAATCGCTACGCTACTTAAACAACCGGACGTACTAGAAAAGATAAGAGTTAAAGATTACATGTTTACGAATGAAAAGTTTAAAACCTTTTTCAATTATGTAATGGACGTCGGAAAGATAGATCATCAAGAAATCTATTTAAAAGCAACTAAAGATAAAGAATTTTTAGATGCAGATACTATAACTAAACTTTATAACTCCGATTTCATTGGATACGGCTTCTTTGAACGTTACCAACAAGAATTATTGGAAAGTTATCAAATTAACAAAGCGAATGAGTTGGTCACTGAGTTCAAACAACAACCTACGAACCAAAACTTTAACAACTTGATTGATGAACTCAAAGATTTAAAAACGATTACTAACAAAAAAGAAGATGGAACCAAGAAGTTTGTTGAGGAGTTTGTCGAAGAGTTATACAGCGATAGCCCTAAGAAGCAAATTAAGACGGGTTATAAGCTCATGGATTACAAAATAGGGGGATTGGAGCCGTCGCAATTAATCGTCATCGCAGCGCGTCCCTCAGTGGGTAAGACAGGTTTTGCATTAAACATGATGCTGAACATAGCACAAAATGGATACAAAACATCTTTCTTTAGTCTCGAAACAACCGGCACATCGGTATTGAAACGTATGTTATCAACAATTACTGGTATTGAGTTAACAAAGATAAAAGAAATCAGGAACTTAACGCCAGATGATTTAACAAAGTTAACGAATGCGATGGATAAAATCATGAAATTAGGTATTGATATTTCTGATAAAAGTAATATCACACCGCAAGACGTGCGAGCACAAGCAATGAGGCATTCAGACGGTCAACAAGTTATTTTTATAGATTACCTTCAACTGATGGATACTGATGCGAAAGTTGATAGACGTGTAGCAGTAGAAAAGATATCACGTGACTTAAAGATAATCGCTAACGAGACGGGCGCAATCATCGTACTACTTTCACAACTGAATCGTGGTGTCGAGTCTAGACAGGATAAAAGACCAATGCTATCGGACATGAAAGAATCAGGCGGAATAGAAGCAGATGCGAGTTTAGCAATGCTACTTTACCGTGATGATTATTATAACCGTGACGAAGACGACAGTATCACTGGTAAATCGATTGTGGAGTGTAACATAGCTAAAAATAAAGACGGCGAAACTGGTGTAATTGAATTTGAGTACTACAAGAAGACTCAGAGGTTTTTCACATGAATATCATGCAATTCAAAAGCTTATTGAGATCGATGTATGAAGAGACAAAGCAAAACGACCCGATTGTAGCAAATGTATATATCGAGACTGGTTGGGCAGTCAATAGATTGTTGGACAATAACGAGTTATCGCCTTTCGATGATTACGACAGAGTTGAAGAGAAAATTATGAATGAAATCAACTGGAAGAAAACACATATAAAGGAGTGTTAAAAATGCCGAAAGAAAAATATTACTTATACCGAGAAGATGGCACAGAAGATATTAAGGTCATCAAGTATAAAGACAATGTAAATGAGGTTTATTCGCTCACAGGAGCCCATTTCAGCGACGAAAAGAAAATCATGGCTGATAGTGACCTAAAACGATTTAAAGGCGCTCACGGTCTTTTATATGAGCAAGAGCTAGGATTACAAGCAACGATATTTGATATTTAGAGGTGGCACAATGAGTAAATACAACGCTAAGAAAGTTGAGTACAAAGGAATTGTATTTGATAGCAAAGTAGAGTGCGAATATTACCAATATTTAGAAAGTAATATGAATGGCACTAACTATGATCGTATCGAAATACAACCGAAATTTGAATTACAACCTAAATTCGGGAAACAAAGATCGATTACGTATATAGCCGATTTCTCTTTGTGGAAGGAAGGGAAACTGGTTGAAGTTATAGACGTTAAAGGTAAGGCGACTGAAGTTGCCAACATCAAAGCGAAGATATTCAGATATCAGTATAGAGATGTGAATTTAACGTGGATATGTAAAGCGCCTAAATACACAGGTCAAGAATGGATGGTATATGAGGACTTAGTGAAAGTCAGACGTAAAAGAAAAAGAGAAATGAAGTGATTTAATGCAACAACAAGCATATATAAATGCAACGATTGATATAAGAATACCTACAGAAGTTGAATATCATCATTTCGATGATGTGGATGATGAAAAAGATATGCTAGCAAAGCGCTTAGATGACAATCCGGATGAATTACTAAAGTATGACAACATAACAATAAGACATGCATATATAGAGGTGGAATAAATGAGTATCGTAAAGATTAACGGTAAACCATATAAATTTACCGAACATGAAAATGAATTGATAAAAAAGAACGGTTTAACTCCTGGAATGGTTGCAAAAAGAGTACGTGGTGGCTGGGCGTTGTTAGAAGCCTTACATGCACCTTATGGTATGCGCTTAGCTGAGTATAAAGAAATCGTGTTAGCCAGAATTATGCAACGAGAGGCTAGAGAACGTGAAATAGCTAGGCAACGACGTAAAGAGGCTGAGCTACGTAAGAAGAAGCCACATTTGTTTAATGTACCACAGAAACATCCAAGAGGACGTTATGCGTGCTACCTGATGGAAAACGACATATTCGTGAAAGTTAAGAAGTAGATCATGACAGGTAGCGCACACAAAGAATACCTAAATCAATTCTTTGGATCTAAGAGATATCTGTATCAGGATAACGAACGAGTGGCACATATCCATGTAGTAAATGACGCTTATTACTTTCATGGGCATATCGTACCAGGTTGGCAAGGCGTGAAAAAGACGTTTGATACAGCTGAAGAGCTTGAAACATATATAAAGCAACACGGTTTGGAACACGAGGAACAGAAGCAACTAACTTTATTTTAAGGAGATGGAAATGATGAAAATCAAAGTTAAAAAAGAAATGAGATTAGATGAATTAATTAAATGGGCGCGAGAAAATCCGGATCTATCACAAGGAAAAATATTTTTTTCAACAGGATTTAGTGATGGATTCGTTCGTTTTCATCCAAATACAAATAAGTGTTCGACGTCAAGTTTTATTCCAATTGATATCCCCTTCATAGTTGATATTGAAAAAGAAGTAACGGAAGAGACTAAGTTTGATTGTCTAGTAGAACTAAACGATATTGAAGGTTTTGAAATATATGAAAATGATTCAATCAGAGAGTTGATAGACGGTACTTCCAGAGCGTTTTATATACTAAACGAAGATAAAACTATGACATTAATTTGGAAAGATGGGGAGTTGCTAGTATGATGTTGAAATTTAAAGCTTGGGATAAAGATAAAAAAGTTATGAGTATTATTGACGAAATCGATTTTAATAGTGGGTACATTTTGATTTCAACAGGTTATAAAAGTTTCAATGAAGTAAAACTATTACAATACACAGGATTTAAAGATGTGCACGGTGTGGAGATTTATGAAGGGGATATTGTTCAAGATTGTTATTCGAGAGAAGTAAGTTTTATCGAGTTTAAAGAAGGAGCCTTTTATATAACTTTTAGCAATGTAACTGAATTACTAAGTGAAAATGACGATATTATTGAAATTGTTGGAAATATTTTTGAAAATGAGATGCTATTGGAGGTTATGAGATGACGTTCACCTTATCAGATGAACAATATAAAAATCTTTGTACTAACTCTAACAAGTTATTAGATAAACTTCACAAAGCATTAAAAGATCGTGAAGAGTACAAGAAGCAACGAGATGAGCTTATTGGGGATATAGCGAAGTTACGAGATTGTAACAAAGAACTGGAGAAGAAAGCAAGCGCATGGGATAGGTATTGCAAGAGCGTTGAAAAAGATTTAATAAACGAATTCGGCAAAGATGTTGAAAGAGTTAAATTTGGAATGGAATTAAACAATAAAATTTTTATGGAGGATGACACTAATGAATAACCGCGAACAAATTGAACAGTCCGTTATAAGTGCTAGCGCATACAACGGCAATGACACAGAGGGATTACTAAAAGAGATTGAAGACGTGTATAAGAAAGCGCAAGCGTTTGATGAAATACTTGAGGGTTTACCTAATGCTATGCAAGATGCACTCAAAGAAGATATTTATCTTGATGAAGCAGTAGGTATTATGGTAAGTCAAGTGGTCTATAAATATGAGGAGGAGCAGGAAAATGAGTATTAGTGTAGGAGATAAAGTATATAACCATGAAACAAACGAAAGTCTAGAGATTGTGCAATTGGTCGGAGATATTAGAGATACACATTATAAACTGTCTGATGATTCAATTATTAGCATTATAGATTTTATTACTAAACCAATTTATCTAATTAAGGGGGACGAGTAAATGCTTGAAATCATCGACCAACGTGATGCATTGCTAGAAGAAAAGCATTTAAACGACGACTGGTGGTACGAGTTAGATTATTGGTTGAATAAACGCAAGTCAGAAAATGAACAGATTGATATTGATAGAGTGCTTAAATTTATTGAGGAATTAAAACGATAGGAGATAACGAATAAATGAATAATTTAACAGTAGATCAATTAAAAGAACTTTTACAAATACAAAAAGAGTTCGACGATAGAATACCGACGCTGAACTTAAGAGATAGCAAGATTGCATATGTAGTTGAATTCTTTGAATGGTTTAATACATTGGAAACGTTTAAGAACTGGAAGAAGAAACCAGGTAAGCCGTTAGACGTACAGTTAGATGAATTGGCGGATATGTTGGCGTTTGGATTGAGTATTGCGAATCAACAATCAGACGATATGGAAGAAATTTTGGATTATGTAGAAGATGGCATTTTTACCGATTGTATAGATAGTGTTGAAATTGATTTTAATGACAGTGATATAGTTGATGAATTTATGTCAGATATAGACGAATTATACAACGGTTGGTTTAGTATTAATTTATTCTTACCATTCGCTATTGCAATCCAATACTACACTATCGACAAACTCATCTCAGCTTATAAAAAGAAAATGGAGCGAAATCATGCAAGACAAGATGGAACAGCAGACACAGAAAAAGGTTACGTGTAAAGACATCTTAGATCGAGTCAAGGAGGTTTTGGGGAAGTGAGCGACATGTTAGAAATATTTTTAATAGGGTTTGGCGTTTATCTCTTTTATCGCATAGCAATTATTTTTCTTAAGAGTAAAAAGACTATACACACAAACATATATGAAATGTTAATGCTTGCTACTATCTTTATGATATCTACATTTGCTTATAAACATCAAAAGACGCATATCTTAATAGCATTTTTAGTAATGTTTTTTATGAGTAAGCTCAAACAAGTTCAAGGGAGCTATGAGGAATGACACAATACTTAGTCACAACATTCAAAGATTCAACAGGACGTAAACATACACACATAACTAAAGCTAAGAGTAATCAAAGGTTTACAGTTGTTGAGGCAGAGAGTAAAGAAGAAGCGAAAGAGAAGTACGAAGTACAAGTTAAAAGAGATGCAGTTATTAAATTAGGTCAGTATAGTATTTGTTTTGGACAATTTTAGAAATGATGATGACTATTTAACGATAGAAAAAGATTATGGCAGAGAACTTGTATTGAACAAAGGTTATATAGTTGGGATCAATGTTGAGGAGGCAGATGATGATTAACATACCTAAAATGAAATTCCCGAAAAAGTACACTGAAATAATCAAAAAATATAAAAATAAAACACCTGAAGAAAAAGCTAAGATTGAAGATGATTTCATTAAAGAAATTAATGATAAAGACAGTGAATTTTACAGTCCTATGATGGCTAATATGAATGAACATGAATTAAGGGCTATGTTAAGAATGATGCCTAGTTTAATTGATACTGGAGATGACAATGATGATTAAAAAACTTAAAAATATGGATTGGTTTGATATCTTTATTGCTGGAATACTGCGATTATTCGGCGTAATCGCACTGATGCTTGTTGTCATATCGCCTATCTATACAGTGGCTAGTTACCAAAACAAAGAAGTACATCAAGGGACAATTACAGATAAATATAACAAGAGACAAGATAAAGAAGACAAGTTCTATATTGTATTAGACAACAAACAAGTCATTGAAAATTCTGATTTATTATTCAAAAAGAAATTTGATAGCGCAGACATACAAGCTAGGTTAAAAGTAGGCGATAAAGTAAAAGTTAAGACGATTGGATATAGAATACACTTTTTAAATTTATATCCGGTCTTATACGAAGTAAAGAAGGTAGATAAAAAATGATTAAACAAATATTAAGACTATTATTCTTACTAGCAATGTATGAGTTAGGTAAGTATGTAACTGAGCAAGTATATATTATGATGACGGCTAATGATGATGTAGAGGCGCCGAGTGACTTCGCAAAGTTGAGCGATCAGTCTGATTTGATGAGGGCGGAGGTGTCAGAGTAGATGTATAGCAAAGAGTCAATTGTTAATATGATAGGCACACATAAAATGAAGTGTAATGTATTAGCTGATGTAATACCGGAATATGATAGCAACTCAATAGCTCAGTACGGCATACAAGCAACATTACCAAAGCCACAAGGGGAAAACTCAAGTAAAGTTGAAGATGTTGTTGTGAGGCTTGAAAGAGCAAATAAAAGGTATGCTCAGATGTTAAAAGAAGTCGAGTTTATAAATCAATCGCAACAGAGATTGGGACATGTTGACTTTTGTTTCTTAGAGTTGTTAAAGAAAGGCTATAACAGGGATGCAATTATCAAGAAGATGCCTAACTCTAAATTGAACAGAAATAACTTTCTAGCGCGCCGTGATGAGTTAGCAGAAAAGATTTATCTACTACAGTGACGAAAATGACAAAAATGACAGAAATGACGAAAATGACACTATTTTTAAACTGTGAATTAATTTTATATAATTGATTTGTAAGAATTATCTTAAGACGTGGGGTAATAGCCACATTAGATGTTCTCATCGATGTGATTGAGAAGTGACAAACATATAAAAATTGATATGTTACGCTATTAATCACTTACTACCTGCCTATATGGTGGGTAGTTTAATTCTTGTATTTTGAGTCATAACTATTTTCCTCCTTTCACATTTATTGAACGTAGCTCCTGCACGAGATGTAGGGGCATTTTTATATTTAAAAAATAACAAGAGTAATTAACGTAAAGGCGTGTGATACAGTGAAAACAATTGATTAAATTAACACCGAAGCAAGAAAAGTTTGTGCTAGGACTCATAGAGGGCAAGAGCCAACGGAAAGCATATATTGACGCAGGGTATTCGGCTAAAGGTAAGAGTGGGGAATATCTAGATAAAGAAGCGAGTACACTTTTTAAAAATCGGAAGGTTTCCGGAAGGTACGAAAAATTGCGTCAAGAAGTAGCTGAACAATCAAAATGGACACGCCAAAAGGCCTTTGAAGAATATGAGTGGCTAAAGAATGTAGCTAAGAATGACATTGAAATAGAGGGAGTGAAGAAAGCGACAGCTGATGCATTCCTCGCTAGTTTAGATGGTATGAATAGAATGACGTTAGGTAACGAAGTTTTAGCTAACAAGAAAATAGAAACTGAAATTAAGATGCTTGAGAAGAAGATTGAACAAATAGATAAAGGTGACAGTGGAACAGAAGATAAAATCAAACAACTTCACGACGCAATAACGGAAGTGATCGTCAATGAATAAACTTAAATCTTTATATACGGACAAACAAATTGAAATATTGAAGCAAACGCAAAAACAAGATTGGTTTATGTTAATTAATCACGGAGCAAAGCGTACAGGTAAAACAATATTAAACAATGACTTATTTTTACGTGAGTTAATGCGTGTGCGAAAGATAGCAGACGAAGAAGGAATTAAGACACCTCAATATATACTTGCTGGTGCAACATTAGGTACGATTCAAAAAAACGTACTAATAGAGTTAACTAACAAATATGGCATTGAGTTTAATTTTGATAAATATAATTCATTCATGTTATTTGGCGTTCAAGTGGTTCAGACAGGTCACAGTAAAGTAAGTGGTATAGAAGCTATACGTGGTATGACATCGTTTGGTGCATATATCAATGAAGCGTCGTTAGCGCATGAAGAGGTGTTTGACGAGATTAAGTCACGTTGTAGTGGAACTGGTGCAAGAATATTGGTAGATACCAACCCTGACCATCCCGAGCATTGGTTGTTGAAAGATTATATTGAAAATACAGATCCTAAAGCAGGTATACTGAGTCACCAATTTAAGCTCAATGACAATAACTTTCTTAATGATAGATATAAAGAGTCTATTAAGGCTTCAACACCATCAGGTATGTTCTATGAACGTAACATCAACGGTATGTGGGTGTCTGGTGACGGTGTAGTATATGCCGACTTTGATTTGAATGAGAATACGATTAAAGCAGATGAACTGGACGACATACCTATCAAAGAATACTTTGCTGGTGTCGACTGGGGTTACGAGCACTATGGATCTATTGTGTTAATAGGACGAGGTATAGATGGTAACTTTTATTTTATTGAGGAGCACGCACACCAATTTAAGTTTATTGATGATTGGGTGGTTATTGCAAAAGATATTGTAAGTAGATATGGCAATATTAATTTTTACTGCGATACTGCACGACCTGAATACATCACTGAATTTAGAAGACATAGATTACGTGCAATTAACGCTGATAAAAGTAAACTATCGGGTGTAGAGGAAGTTGCTAAGTTGTTCAAACAAAACAAGTTACTTGTTCTTTATGATAATATGGATAGGTTTAAGCAAGAGGTATTTAAATATGTTTGGCACCCTACAAACGGAGAGCCTATAAAAGAATTTGATGACGTGTTGGACTCGTTAAGATATGCCATATACACACATACTAAACCTGAACGATTAAGGAGGGGGAAATGACATTGTATAAGTTAATAGATGATATTGAAGCACAAGGAATATTGCCTAAGCATATTGAGGCTCTAATAGAGTCACATAAAGACGATAGAGAGAGAATGGTTAATCTCTATAATAGATACAAGACACATATTGACTATGTACCAATATTCAAACGTCGACCAATTGAAGAAAAAGAAGATTTTGAAACTGGTGGAAATGTAAGGCGATTAGACGTGTCTGTTAATAACAAACTTAACAACTCTTTTGACAGCGAAATTGTTGATACACGTGTTGGTTATTTACATGGTGTTCCTGTTACTTATGATTTAGATGAAAACGCAGAAAAAAACGAAAAGTTGAAAAAGTTTATAACCAACTTTGCCATTAGAAATAGTGTTGATGATGAGGATTCTGAAATAGGTAAAATGGCAGCAATTTGCGGATATGGTGCTAGGTTAGCATATATTGATACGAATGGTGATATTAGGATTAAGAATATAGATCCCTATAATGTTATTTTTGTTGGCGACAATATTTTAGAACCTACATACTCATTGCGCTACTTTTATGAAAAAGATGATGATAATGGCACTGATTATGTGTACGCAGAGTTTTACGATAATACTTATTATTATGTATTTCGAGGAGAAGGTATTGACGCTTTGCAAGAAGTTGGACGATATGAACATTTATTTGATTACAATCCATTGTTTGGTGTACCTAACAACAAAGAGATGATAGGAGATGCTGAAAAGGTTATTCACTTAATTGACGCATATGATTTAACAATGAGCGATGCATCAAGTGAGATTAGTCAGACACGTTTAGCATACCTTGTGTTACGCGGTATGGGTATGAGTGAAGAAATGATTCAAGAAACACAAAAGAGTGGCGCATTTGAGTTGTTCGACAAAGATATGGACGTTAAATACTTAACAAAAGATGTAAATGACACAATGATTGAGAACCATTTAGATCGAATCGAAAAGAATATCATGCGTTTTGCAAAGTCAGTAAACTTTAATTCTGACGAGTTTAACGGAAATGTACCTATCATTGGAATGAAACTTAAACTTATGGCTTTAGAGAACAAGTGTATGACGTTTGAGCGTAAGATGACAGCTATGTTGAGGTATCAATTCAAAGTTATTTTATCTGCATTAAAGCGTAAAGGGTACAACTTGGATGATGATAGTTATTTAAACCTGATATTTAAGTTCACTCGTAACATTCCAGTTAATAAGTTAGAAGAATCACAAGTGCTAATTAACCTGAAGGGACAAGTTTCAGAACGAACAAGGTTAGGACAATCACAACTAGTTGATGATGTTGATTACGAATTAGACGAAATGGAAAAAGAAAGTCTTGAATTTAATGACAAATTACCTGACATAGATGAAGGTGACGCAAATGACAAATCCCAAAATAACCAATCAGAATGATATTGATGAGTATATCGAGGGTTTAATCTCTAAAGCAGAAAAACCAATAGAACAACTATTTGCTAATCGACTTAAAGAGATAAAACAAATCATCGCAGATATGTTTGAGAAATATCAAAATGATGATGCGTATGTTACATGGACTGAATTCAATAAATACAACAGGCTCAATAAGGAGTTAACTCGTATAGGTACAATGTTGACTGATGACTATAGGCAAGTAGCTAAGATGATTCAGAAGTCACAAGAAGATGCTTATATAGAAAAATTCCTTATGAGCCTTTATTTATATGAAATGGCGAGTCAAACATCTATGCAGTTTGATGTTCCGAGTAAAGAGGTAATCAAATCAGCTATTGAACAACCTATTGAGTTCATTCGTTTAATGCCAACACTACAAAAACATCGTGATGAAGTATTGAAAAAGATACGTATGCACATTACACAAGGTATTATGAGTGGAGAGGGTTACTCTAAGATAGCTAAAGCAATACGTGATGATGTCGGCATGTCTAAAGCTCAATCATTGCGTGTGGCTCGTACAGAAGCAGGCAGAGCAATGTCACAAGCTGGACTTGATAGCGCAATGGTTGCTAAAGATAACGGTTTGAAGATGAAGAAACGTTGGCATGCTACTAAAGATACACGAACACGTGATACTCATCGTCATTTAGATGGGGAATCAGTGGAAATAGATCAGAATTTTAAATCAAGTGGGTGTGTTGGGCAGGCGCCCAAGCTATTTATTGGTGTAAACAGTGCGAAAGAGAATATTAATTGTCGTTGCAAATTACTTTATTATATTGATGAAAATGAATTGCCAACTGTAATGAGAGCACGTAAAGACGATGGTAAAAATGAAGTTATCCCATTCATGACTTATCGTGAGTGGGAAAAACACAAGAGGAAAAAGAAATAATGTATCTATCGACCTTAGCATGTCGTTAAACTGCTTTTTATTATGCACTTTTCGGACTGTTAGGGTACGCGAAGGGCAAAAAGGAGTTTTGATATATGAATATCGAAGAAGTTAAGTCTTTTTTTGAAGAACACAAAGACGATAAAGAAGTAAAAGATTATCTAAAGGGACTTAAGACGGTGTCTGTTGATGACGTTAAAGGCTTTTTAGATACAGAAGAAGGTAAACGATTCATTCAACCTGAATTAGATCGTTATCATTCGAAAGGATTAGAATCATGGAAAGAGAAAAATCTTGAGGATCTAATCGAACAAGAAGTACGGAAGCGTAATCCTGAGCAATCAGAAGAACAAAAACGTATTAGTGCTCTTGAACAAGAGTTAGAAAAACGCGACGCAGAGGCAAAACGTGAGAAGTTAAGAAGTAACGCGCTAGGTAAAGCGCAGGAACTAAATTTACCAACATCCTTAGTTGATAGATTTTTAGGCGATTCTGATGAAGATACTGAGCAAAACTTAAAAGCTTTAAAAGAAACCTTTGACAAGTATGTTCAAAAAGGTGTTGAGTCTAAATTTAAATCGAGTGGAAGAGATGTTAAAGAATCACGAAATCAAGATTTAGACCCTTCAAATGTAAAGTCCATTGAAGAAATGGCGAAAGAAATCAATATTAGAAAATAAAGTGAGGTAATAAAATATGGCAACTCCAACATACACGCCAGGCAATGTTATTTTATCGGATTTTAAAAACGGCGTTATTCCAGCAGAACAAGGTACTTTAATCATGAAAGACATTATGGCTAATTCAGCAATTATGAAATTAGCTAAAAATGAGCCAATGACAGCACAAAAGAAAAAATTTACTTACTTAGCAAAAGGTGTAGGCGCCTACTGGGTATCAGAAACGGAACGTATTCAAACTTCTAAGCCTGAATATGCACAAGCAGAAATGGAAGCTAAGAAAATTGCTGTAATTATTCCGTTATCAAAAGAGTTTCTTAAATGGACTGCAAAAGATTTCTTTAATGAGGTTAAACCTCTAATTGCAGAGGCATTTTACAAAGCGTTTGACCAAGCTGTTATCTTTGGTACTAAATCACCTTACAACACTTCAACTAGTGGTAAACCGCTTGTTGAAGGCGCAGAAGAGAAAGGTAACGTTGTTACAGATACTAATAATTTATACGTAGACCTTTCGGCATTAATGGCTACTATTGAAGATGAAGAGTTAGATCCAAACGGAGTATTAACTACACGTTCATTCAGAAGTAAAATGCGTAATGCTTTAGATGCTAATGACAGACCATTATTTGATGCTAACGGGAACGAGATTATGGGATTACCACTATCTTATACTGGAGCGGATGTATACGACAAAAAGAAATCGTTAGCACTAATGGGTGATTGGGATTACGCACGTTACGGTATCTTACAAGGTATTGAGTATGCAATTTCTGAAGATGCCACGTTAACGACGTTACAAGCATCAGATGCTTCTGGCCAACCAGTATCATTATTTGAACGTGATATGTTCGCTTTACGTGCGACGATGCATATTGCATACATGAACGTTAAACCAGAAGCGTTCGCAACGCTTAAACCAACTGAATAGGAGGAGATATGATGGCTAATCCTGCAGAAGAGATTAAGGTAAAAAAAGACAATATGACTATTACTGTTACAAAGAAGGCATTTGACTCTTATTACAGTCTTGTCGGTTACAAAGAGGTTAAATCACGTCGTACTACGTCTGATAAGAGCGAGTGATAAAAATGACTCTTTATGAAGATGTTAAACTTTTACTCAAGAAAAATGGAGTGGAAGTTAAAAGTGATGAAGAAGAAATATTTAAGATGGAAGTTGACGGAATACTAGAAGATGTTAGGGATATAACAAACAATGATTTTATGAAAGATGGTCAAGTCATTTATCCTTACTCAATCAAAAAGTATGTCGCAGATGTCCTAGAGTATTATCAACGACCTGAAGTTAAAAAGAATTTAAAGTCAAGAAGTATGGGGACAGTGTCGTACACTTATAACGATGGTGTCCCTGATTACATTAGTGGAGTATTAAACAGGTATAAACGAGCAAAGTTTCATCCGTTTAAACCAATAAGGTAGAGGTGTTGTTTGTGTTTAACCCATACGACGAATTCCCTCACACTATTTCTATTGGAAGTATCAAAAAAGTAGGAGAGTATCCAATTATACAAGAGCGCTTTGTAAGCGATAAAACAATTAAAGGATTTATGGATACGCCTACTACATCTGAACAACTAAAATTTCATCAAATGTCACAAGAATATGACAGAAACCTATATGTACCTTATGACTTGCCAATATCTAAAAACAATTTATTTGAGTATGAGGGTAGAATCTTTAGTATTGAAGGTGATTCTGTAGATCAGGGCGGACAACATGAAATTAAGTTACTACGACTTAAGCAGGTGCCATATGGCAAAAGTTAAGTACGGTGCTGATAGCATGGTTGTTGAATTGGATAAGTTCGATAAGAAAATAGAAGAGTGGGTTAAAAAAGGTATCGCTAAAACAACGATGAAGATATATAACACTGCTGTAGCATTAGCTCCTGTTGACTTAGGTTTTTTAGAAGAAAGTATTGACTTTAAATATTTCGATGGTGGGTTATCCAGTGTTATAAGTGTCGGCGCAGATTATGCAATATACGTTGAATACGGTACTGGTATATATGCTACTGGTCCTGGTGGTAGTCGTGCTACAAAGATTCCGTGGAGTTTTAAAGGTGATGACGGCGAATGGTACACAACATATGGTCAAGCGCCACAGCCATTTTGGAACCCTGCAATTGACGCAGGACGCAAGACATTCGAGCAGTATTTTTCATAGAGGTGGTTAAATATGTGGGTATCAGTTGAGCCTGAACTTACAAATCAAATATATAAAAGATTAATCTCAGACCCTAACATTAACAAACTAGTTGATGATAGGGTCTTTGACGTTGTTCAAGATGACGCTGTTTACCCATATATTGTTGTGGGTGAATCAAACGTCACTAACAACGAATCTAGCGCAACAATGAGAGAAACAGTCGGTATTGTCATACATGTGTATTCACAGTTCGCTACACAATACGAGGCTAAGCTCATTTTAAGCGCGATAGGTTATGTGCTTAACAGACCTATAGAAATAGATAATTACGAGTTTCAATATAGCCGTATCGATAGTCAAGCAGTATTCCCTGATATAGACAGGTTTACTAAGCATGGCACGATACGGCTTTTATTTAAGTACAGACATAAAAAGAAAAACGAAGGAGTGTATTAAATGGCGCAAAAAAACTATTTAGCAGTTGTACGTCCAGCTGAAACTGACTTAGATCCAGTAGAATCTTTATTATTAGCTGACTTACAAGAAGGTGGACATACGATTGAAAATGATTTAGCTGAAATAGTACGAGGCGGTAAAACGGACTATTCTCCCAATGCAATGTCAGAATCATTTAAATTAACAATTGGTAATGTGCCTGGAGATAAAGGAATTGAAGCAGTGAAACACGCTGTACAAACAGGTGGACAGTTGCGTATATGGCTTTATGAGCGTAATAAACGTGCAGACGGTAAACATCACGGAATGTTTGGTTATGTTGTTCCAGAATCATTTGAAATGTCGTTTGATGATGAAAGTGACAAAATCGAACTATCATTAAAAGTTAAATGGAATACAGCAGAAGGTGCTGAAGATAACTTGCCGAAAGAGTGGTTTGAAGCTGCAGGTGCGCCTACAGTTGAATACGAAAAATTCGGCGAAAAAGTCGGAACATTCGAGAATCAAAAGAAAGCTAGTGTTGTATCTGATTCACACACGGAAGACCATTCTATGTAAACTAATAGATCAAGGGGGCGTAAGCTCCCTATTTTTTTATAAAAAAATTGAAAAGAGGTATATATTTTGACTGAATTTAATCCAATTACAACATTAAAAATTAATGACGGAGAAAAAGATTACGAAGTAGAAGCAAAAGTAACATTTGCATTTGACCGAAAAGCTGAAAAATTCTCTGAAGATAGCGAAGATGGGAGAAAAGGAGCAATGCCAGGATTCAATGTTATCTTTAACGGTTTGCTAGAATCTAGAAACAAAGCGATTTTACAATTTTGGGAATGTGCTACTGCTTATTTAAAAAACCCACCAACTCGAGAACAATTAGAAAAAGCAATTGATGATTTCATCACTGAAAACGAGGATACTTTGCCGTTATTACAAGGGGCTTTGGACAAACTTAACAATAGTGGTTTTTTCAAGAGGGAGAGTCGCTCGTACTGGATGACATTGAACAAAGCACCGAATATGGCCAAAAGCGAGGACAAAGAAATGACGAAAGCAGGCATAGAAATGATGAAAGAGAATTACAAGGAAATCATGGGCGCAGAACCTTACACGATTACTCAAAAATAAGGCAACTGACAGCTAGATATTTAGGATATATCCCTGAACATGAATTGTTAGCACTAACACCTGCTGAATGGCGTGATTGGCTTATTGGTGGTCAGGATAGGTACCTAGATCAAAGACAATTATTAATTGAACAAGCGCAAGCTAACGGCTTAGTACAAGCTTCTAAGAGGCTAACTAGTATGATTCGTGACATTGAGAAACAACGTTACGAAATAAGAGAACCTGGTAGCTATGCTCGTGTACAAAAAGTTAGATTAGAAGAAGAAAAAAGAAGACGTGAACTCTTCAAAGAAGGTACAAGAAAGTTCCTTGAATCGAAAGGAGGTTAGCCTTTGGATACTCATTTTATGGCAAAGATTATGGCCAATATTAGAGATTTCCAAAGCAACGTAAGGAAAGCTCAACGATTAGCAAAGACGTCTGTACCAAACGAAATTGAAACAGATGTAAAAGCAGATATTTCAAGATTCCAAAGAGCTTTACAACGCGCTAAAGCTATGGCGCAAAAATGGCGTGAACATAACGTTAAAATAGATGGTAATAATTCACCGTTAAAACGTGCAATTGCTAGTGCAAAAACGATGTTGGCCACGTTACACAACAAAACAATAAAAGTTAATTTCGATACGAGAGGTATGACAAAAACCCAAATTTTAACTAAGGCACTGAATCAGTCCTTAACTGATTATAGTGAGAAAATGGACGCGCTAGCTACTAAAATTCGTACATTTGGTACAATTTTTGCACAACAAGTTAAAGGCTTAATGATTGCTAGTATACAAGCATTGATACCAGTTATTGCCGGGTTAGTACCTGCAATAATGGCAGTACTTAATGCGGTTGGTGTATTAGGTGGTGGCGTTTTAGGTTTAGTTGGCGCATTCTCTGTCGCAGGTCTTGGAGTTGTTGGCTTTGGTGCAATGGCTATTAGCGCTCTTAAAATGGTTGAAGATGGAACATTGGTAGTAACAAAAGAAGTTCAAAACTTTAGAGATGCGAGCGATCAGTTAAAAACTACATGGCGTGATATTGTTAAAGAGAATCAAGCAAGTATCTTTAATGCGATGTCAGCAGGTATCAGAGGTGTTACAAGTGCGATGTCTCAATTAAAACCATTCTTATCCGAAGTATCTATGCTGGTTGAAGCAAACGCACGCAAGTTTGAGGATTGGGTTAAACATTCTGAAACAACTAAGAAAGCATTTGAAGCATTGAATAGCATAGGTGGCGCAATCTTCGGAGATTTATTGAACGCTGCAGGAAGATTTGGCGACGGATTAATTAACATTTTCACTCAATTAATGCCGTTGTTCAAATTTGTGTCTCAAGGACTACAGAACATGTCTATAGCTTTCCAAAATTGGGCTAATAGTGTGGCTGGTCAGAATGCTATTAAAGCGTTTATTGACTACACTACCACTAACTTACCTAAGATTGGTCAGATATTTGGCAATGTGTTCGCTGGTATTGGTAATTTAATGATTGCTTTTGCTCAAAACAGTTCTAACATTTTTGACTGGTTAGTTAAATTAACTTCTCAATTTAGAGCATGGTCAGAACAAGTAGGACAATCACAAGGATTTAAAGACTTTATCAGTTACGTTCAAGAGAATGGTCCTACTATTATGCATTTAATCGGTAATATCGTAAAAGCGTTAGTGGCATTTGGTACTGCAATGGCTCCTATAGCTAGTAAATTACTAGATTTCATTACTAATTTAGCTGGATTTATCGCCAAACTATTCGAAGCACACCCAGCAGTCGCTCAAATTATCGGTGTTATCGGTATTTTAGGTGGCGTATTTTGGGCTTTAATGGCTCCGATTGCAGCTGTTAGCAGTGTGTTAAGTAATGTGTTTGGTATGACTTTATTGAATGTTGTCAAAAGAATACTGGATTTAACTAGAATAACTGGGGTGGTAAGTAAAGCGTTCAGTTTATTGACTGGTGCTTTCACAAGTATTTCTTGGCCAATATTAGCAGTAGTTGCAGTCATTGGTGTATTCATTGGTATTCTTGTTTATTTATGGAAAACAAACGAGAATTTCAGAAAAACAATAACAGAAGCTTGGAACGGTATTAAAACAGCAGTTTCCGATGCGATTCAAGGTGTAGTAGATTGGTTAACTCAATTGTGGGGCAAAATTCAATCAACATTACAGCCAATCATGCCTATATTACAATTATTAGGACAAGTATTCATGCAAGTTTTAGGTGTTTTGGTAATAGGCATTATTACAAATGTTATGAATATCATACAAGGTTTGTGGACGTTAATTACAATTGCGTTCCAAGCCATAGGAACAGCGATATCCGTAGCAGTCCAAATCATAGTAGGTTTATTCACTGCTTTAATTCAGTTGCTTACTGGCGACTTCTCAGGTGCTTGGGAGACTATTAAAACTACGGTTACCAATGTACTTGATACGATTTGGCAATACATGCAATCAGTTTGGGAGTCAATTATCGGCTTTTTAACTGGCGTAATGAATCGAACTCTTTCAATGTTTGGTACAAGTTGGTCACAGATATGGAGTACAATCACTAATTTTGTTAGCAGTATTTGGAACACTGTTACAAGTTGGTTCAGTCGTGTTGCTTGGAGTGTAGCTGAAAAAATGGGACAAGCATTAAACTTTATTATCACAAAAGGTTCTGAATGGGTTTCTAACATTTGGAATACAGTTACAAGTTTCGCGAGTAAAGTAGCTGATGGGTTTAAAAGAGTTGTCTCAAATGTAGGTGACGGTATGAGTGATGCACTTGGTAAGATTAAAAGTTTCTTCAGTGATTTCTTAAATGCCGGAGCGGAATTAATCGGCAAAGTAGCTGAGGGTGTAGCCAATGCTGCGCACAAAGTAGTCAGCGCGGTAGGCGATGCGATTTCATCAGCTTGGGACTCTGTAACTTCATTCGTAAGTGGACACGGTGGAGGTAGTAGCTTAGGTAAAGGTTTAGCGGTATCGCAAGCAAAAGTAATTGCTACAGACTTTGGCAGTGCCTTTAATAAAGAGCTATCCTCTACTTTGACAGATAGTATAGTAGATCCTGTAAGTACTTCTATAGACAGACACATGACTAGCGATGTTCAACATAGCTTAAAAGAAAATAATAGACCTATTGTGAATGTAACGATTAGAAATGAGGGCGACCTTGATTTAATTAAATCACGCATTGATGACATGAACGCTATAGACGGAAGTTTCAACTTATTATAAGGGAGGTTTGTTAGTTGATAGCGCACGATATAGAAGTAATAAGGAATGGTTCGCAGTATCGCGTCAGTGACAATCCTTTCACTTATAATCACTTGGAAGTAGTTGAATATAACGTTACAGGCGCAGGATATCATCGTAACTATTCTGATATAGAGGGTATTGATGGTAGATTTCATAATTACGCTAAAGAAGAACTTAAAAAAGTAGAGCTTAAGATAAGGTATAAAGTACCTAAAATTGCTTATGCTTCACATTTAAAGTCAGACGTCCAAGCACTATTTGCTGGACGTTTTTATTTAAGGGAATTAGCTACACCAGACAATTCAATTAAGTATGAGCATATATTAGATATACCAAAAGACAAACAAGCATTTGAGCTTGATTATGTTGATGGACGACAACTTTTTGTAGGACTAGTAAGTGAAGTTTCTTTTGACACAACACAAACATCAGGGGAATTTTCTTTGTCGTTTGAAACAACCGAACTACCATACTTTGAAAGTGTCGGTTATAGTACTGATCTTGAAAGTAATAACGACCCTGAAAAATGGTCGGTACCTGATAGATTGCCTACAAACGAAGGTGATAAGAGGCGTCAAATGACATTTTACAACACTAACTCAGGAGAAGTTTATTATAACGGCGATGTTCCTTTAACACAGTTTAATCAGTTTAATGTTGTTGAAATAGAGTTAGCTGAAGATGTTAAAGCTAATGATAAGGAGGGATTCACTTTCTATACAGATAAAGGAAATATCTCAGTTATTAAGGAAGTTGATTTAAAAGCCGGAGATAAAATAATCTTCGACGGTAAACATACCTATAGAGGTTATTTAAATATAGATTCTTTTAATAAAACTTTAGAACAACCGGTTTTATATCCAGGCTGGAATCGATTCAAGTCTAATAAAGTAATGAAACAAATTACATTTAGACACAAATTATATTTTAGATAAGGAGTAGCCTATGCCAATTTTATTAAAAAGTCTACAGGGTGTAGGGCACGCTATTAATGTTAGTACAAAGGTAAGTAAAAAGCTAAATGAAGATAGTTCTTTGGATCTAACTATTATCGAGAACGCGAGTACGTTTGACGCAATAGGTGCTATAACTAAAATGTGGACGATCACTCATGTTGAAGGTGAAGATGATTTCAACGAATATGTAATTGTCATACTTGATAAGTCTACTATTGGCGAAAAAATAAGGCTTGATATCAAAGCTAGGCAAAAAGAACTTGATGACCTTAACAATTCTAGGATTTACCAAGAGTATAACGAAAGTTTTACAGGCGTTGAGTTCTTCAATACTGTCTTTAAAGGAACGGGTTATAAGTATGTATTACATCCAAAAGTAGATGCATCTAAATTCGAGGGATTAGGCAAAGGAGATACACGATTAGAAATCTTTAAAAAAGGACTTGAGCGTTATCATCTCGAATATGAATACGATGCAAAGACTAAAACGTTTCATTTGTATGATGAATTATCTAAGTTTGCCAATTATTACATTAAAGCTGGTGTGAATGCTGATAACGTCAAAATACAAGAAGATGCATCTAAATGTTATACCTTTATTAAAGGTTATGGTGATTTTGATGGACAACAGACTTTTGCAGAAGCGGGACTACAAATTGAATTCACTCATCCATTAGCACAATTGATAGGTAAAAGAGAAGCGCCACCGCTTGTTGATGGACGTATTAAAAAAGAAGATAGTTTAAAAAAAGCAATGGAGCTAGTGATAAAGAAAAGTGTCACTGCTTCTATTTCCTTAGACTTTGTAGCGTTACGTGAACATTTCCCAGAAGCTAACCCTAAAATAGGTGATGTTGTTAGAGTGGTGGATTCTGCCATAGGATATAACGACTTAGTGAGAATAGTCGAAATCACTACACATAGAGATGCGTACAATAATATCACTAAGCAAGATGTAGTATTAGGAGACTTTACAAGGCGTAATCGTTATAACAAAGCAGTTCATGATGCTGCAAATTATGTTAAAAGCGTAAAATCTACAAAATCCGACCCATCTAAAGAACTAAAAGCATTAAACGCAAAAGTTAACGCAAGTTTATCTATAAATAATGAATTGGTTAAGCAGAATGAAAAAATAAACGCTAAAGTCGATAAGATGAATACTAAAACAGTTACAACTGCTAATGGTACGATCATGTACGACTTTACTAGTCAATCAAGTATAAGAAACATCAAATCAATTGGAACGATTGGCGACTCTGTAGCTAGAGGGTCGCACGCAAAAACTAATTTCACAGAAATGTTAGGCAAGAAATTGAAAGCTAAAACGACTAATCTTGCAAGAGGTGGCGCAACAATGGCAACAGTTCCAATAGGTAAAGAAGCGGTAGAAAACAGCATTTATAGACAAGCAGAGCAAATAAGAGGAGACCTAATCATATTACAAGGCACTGATGACGACTGGTTACACGGTTATTGGGCAGGCGTACCGATAGGCACTGATAAAACGGACACTAAAACGTTTTACGGTGCCTTTTGTTCTGCAATTGAAGTTATTAGAAAGAATAATCCAGATTCGAAAATACTAGTGATGACAGCTACAAGACAATGCCCTATGAGTGGTACAATAATACGCCGTAAAGACACGGACAAAAACAAACTAGGGTTAACACTTGAGGACTATGTAAACGCTCAAATATTAGCTTGTAGTGAGTTAGATGTACCAGTTTTTGACGCATATCACACAGATTACTTTAAGCCATACAATCCAGCTTTTAGGAAAGCGAGCATGGAGGACGGCTTACACCCTAACGAAAAAGGTCACGAGGTTATTATGTACGAGTTAATCAAGGATTATTACAGTTTTTACGACTAAAGGAGGCAACCAATGGCTTACGGATTAATAACAAGTTTGCATTCTATCACTGGCGAAAAAGTAGTTGCTCAGCATGAGTACAACTATCGATTACTTGATAATGGAATGAGTAAACTTGAAAAGATGTTTATATATCATCAAAAAGAAGAAATATATGCGCACACAGCTAACCAAATTAAATATTTGAATGGTAGTGTCTCAGACTTTTTAGCTTATTTAAATGGTCGATTCAGCAACATGGTACTAGGCCATAACGGCGACGGTATCAACGAGGTAAAAGATGCGCGTGTTGATAATACAGGATACGCGCACCCAACATTACAAGATCGTTTGTATCATGATTATGCAACGTTAGACGAATTCACTAAAACAGTTAAAAAGTTAGTTGATGATAATTACAAAGAATATAGAGCTACAGAATACCGATTCGAACCAAAAGAGCAAGAACCGGAATTCATCACAGATTTATCGCCATATACTAACGCAGTAATGCAATCATTTTGGGTAGACCCTAGAACAAAAATTATTTATATGACACAAGCGCGTCCGGGCAATCATTACATGTTATCTAGATTGAAGCCTAATGGACAATTTATTGATAGATTGCTTGTTAAAAATGGCGGTCACGGCACACACAACGCCTATAGATATATCGGCAATGAGTTATGGATTTATTCAGCAGTGTTAGACGCTAACAAAAACAACAAGTTTGTACGTTTCCAATATAGAACTGGAGAAATAACTTATGGTAATGAAATGCAAGATGTCATGCCGAATATATTTAACGACAGATATACGTCAGCGATTTATAATCCTATAGAAAATTTAATGATTTTCAGACGTGAATATAAAGCTTCTGAAAGACAAGCTAAGAATTCATTGAATTTCATTGAAGTAAGAAGTGCTGACGATATTGATAAAGGTATAGACAAAGTCTTGTATCAAATGGATATACCGATGGAATATTCTTCGTTAACGCAACCTATGCAAGGTATCACTTATGATGCAGGTATCTTATATTGGTATACAGGTGATTCGAATACAGCCAACCCTAACTACTTACAAGGTTTCGATATAAAAACAAAAGAATTGTTATTTAAACGACGTATCGATATAGGCGGTGTGAATAACAACTTTAAAGGAGATTTCCAAGAGGCTGAGGGTCTAGATATGTATTACGATCTAGAAACAGGACGTAAAGCACTTTTAATCGGGGTAACTATTGGACCAGGTAACAACAGACATCACTCAATTTATTCTATCGGCCAAAGAGGTGTTAACCAATTCTTGAAAAACATCGCGCCTCAAGTATCAATGACTGATTCAGGCGGACGTGTTAAACCGTTACCAATACAGAACCCAGCATATCTAAGTGATATTACGGAAGTTGGTCATTACTATATCTATACGCAAGACACACAAAATGCGTTAGATTTCCCGTTACCGAAAGCGTTTAGAGATGCAGGTTGGTTCTTTGATGTACTGCCTGGTCATTATAATGGTGCGTTAAGACAAGTACTAACTAGAAACAGCACAGGTAGAAATATGCTCAAATTTGAACGTGTTATCGACATCTTTAACAAGAAAAACAACGGTTCATGGAATTTTAACCCACAAAGTGCTGGTTATTGGGAACATATCCCTAAGAGCATCACGAAATTGTCTGATTTAAAAATTGTTGGTTTAGACTTCTATATCACCACTGAAGAATCAAAACGTTTTTCTGACTTCCCTAAAGATTACAAAGGTATTGCAGGCTGGGTGTTAGAAGTAAAATCAAATACACCGGGTAACACAACACAAGTGCTAAGACGTAATAACTTTGCTTCTGCTCACCAGTTTTTCGTTAGAAACTTTGGTACTGGTGGTAATAGTGGTTGGAGCATAATAGAAGGTAAGGAGGTTGAATAATGGTAGTAGATAATTTTTCGAAAGATGATAACTTAATCGAGTTACAAACAACATCACAATATAATCCGGTTATTGACACAAACATCAGTTTCTATGAATCAGATAGAGGAACTGGTGTTTTAAATTTTGCAGTAACTAAGAATAATAAGCCGTTATCAATCAGCAAACATAATGCGATGACTAGTATTGTGCTTAAGACGGATAACTTCGACGATGAACACGGCGCTTATATTAGTGATGAACTTACAATTGTTGATGCAATTAACGGACGAATGCAATACGTTATCCCAAATGAGTTCTTAAAATACACTGGACGCGTACATGCGCAAGCATATTTTACTCAAAACGGTAGCAATAACGTAATTGTAGAGCGTCAATTTAACTTCAATATCCAGAATGATCTAATTAGTAATTTTGACGGTAAAACAAAGCTAGTTTATATCAAATCAATTCAGGACTTAACAGAAAGTGTTAAAGAAGAAGTTGAGGACTTAAAGAAAAGTTTGAGTGATACAAAATCGTTGGTTACTGAAATTGATAGTCGTATTAATCAAGGTATTCAAAGATTAGAAATCAAACAAAATGAAGCGGTACAGATGATTACAACAACACAAGACAAAGCCGTTCAATATATAAATAGCGAGTTCCAGAAAATTGTTGATAAAGAGCAAGCGATTTTTGAACGTGTTAACGAAGTTGAACAACAAATCAATGGCGCTGACCTTGTTAAAGGTAATTCAACAACAAATTGGCAAAAGTCTAAACTTACTGATGATTACGGTAAAGCGATCGAATCATCTGAACAGTCAATAGAAGCTGTTTTAAGACACGCTAACTCATCTATGATTATTCATATTACTAATGCAAAAGATGCGCCAGAAAAGGCGGATATAGGCACGTTAGAGAAGCCCGGACAAGATGGTGTTGATGACGGTTCTTCGTTCGATGAATCAACTTATACATCAAGCAAATCTGGTGTGTTAGTTGTTTATGTTGTTGATAATAATACTGCTCGTGCAACATGGTACCCAGATGATTCAAACGATGAGTACACAAAATACAAAATCTACGGCACGTGGTACCCGTTTTATAAAAAGAATGATGGAAACTTAACTAAGCAATTTGTTGAAGAAATATCTAACAACACACTGAATCAAGCTAAACAGTATGTAGATGGTAAGTTACAAAGTATAAGTTGGCAACAACATAAGTTAACAGAACATAACGGTCAATCAATCCAAAAGAACTTATATAACGCCAAAGGTAATTTAGAAGCATTGGGCGCTGGGAATTATTACGTAACAAGTGTGCCTGATTTACCAGGTATTGTTGAAAGTTACGAAGGCTACTTATCAGTATTTGTTAAAGATGATGCAAATAAGTTATTCAACTTCACACCTTCAAACTCTAAAAAAGTTTATACACGATCAATCACCAATGGTCGATTAGATTCACAATGGGCTACACCTAACGAACATAAAACAGCCGTGTTATTCGACGGTGCTGCAAACGGTGTAGGAACAAGGATTAATTTAACCGAAGCTTATACAAATTATGCAATTCTATTCATAAGCGGTACTTATCCAGGTGGTGTTATTGAAGCATTCAGTTTAACCTCTATACCAAATGCGATTCAATTAAGTAAAACAAATGTAGTTGACTCAGACGGTAACGGTGGTGGTAGTTATGAATGCTTAATAACTAAAGAAAGTGGTACGACGTTAAAAATCGATAACGATGTGTACCTTGATTTAGGCAGTAAAACAGGTTCTGGTGCTAATGCAAACAGAGTTACGATAAATAAAATTGTGGGGTGGAAATAATGAAAATCACAGTAAATGATAAAAACGAAGTTATCGGATACGTTAATACTGGCGGTTTACGCAATAGTTTAGATGTAGACGATAACAATTTGCCTATCAAATTCAAAGAAGAGTTCGAACCTAGAAAGTTCGTTTTCACTAACGGCGAAATTAAATACAATAGCAATTTCGAAAAAGAAGACGTACCGAATGCATCAAACCAACAAAGTGAATCAGATTTGAGTGATGAAGAACTTCGCGGAATGGTTGCAAGTATGCAAATGCAGGTGGCACAAGTAAACGTATTAACAATGGAATTAGCTCAACAAAACGCTATGTTAACACAACAGTTGACTGAACTGAAAACTAACAAAACAAGTACTGAGGGGGACGTTTAAATAATGAAGATGATTTATCCAACTTTTAAAGACATTAAAACTTTTTATGTTTGGGGTTACTATAAAAACGAGCAAATTAAGTGGTACGTAGACAAGGGTTTAATCGATAAAGAAGAATACGCTTTAATCACTGGAGAAAAATATCCAGAAACAAAAGATGAAAAGTCACAGGTGTAATGCTTGTGGCTTTTTAATTTAACAAAAAGTAGGTGGCGTAATGTTTGGTTTTACCAAACGACATGAACAAGATTGGCGTTTAACGCGATTAGAAGAAAATGATAAGACTATGTTTGAAAAATTCGACAGAATAGAAGATAGTCTTAGAGCGCAAGAAAAGATTTATGACAAATTAGATAGAAATTTTGAAGAATTAAAGCGCGACAAGGTAGAAGATGAAAAGAATAAAGAAAAGAATGCCAAGAATATTAGAGACATAAAAATGTGGATTCTCGGTTTGATAGGGACTATCTTCAGTACGATTGTCATAGCTTTACTAAGAACTATTTTTGGTATTTAAAGGAGGTGATTACCATGCTTAAAGGGATTTTAGGATATAGCTTCTGGGCGTGCTTCTGGTTTGGTAAATGTAAATAACAGTTAAGAGTCAGTGCTTCGGCACTGGCTTTTTATTTTGATTGAAATGAGGTGCATACATGGGATTACCTAACCCAAAGACTAGAAAGCCTACAGCTAGTGAAGTGGTGGAGTGGGCAAAGTCGAATATTGGTAAGAGGATTAATATAGATAATTATCGGGGCAGTCAATGTTGGGATACACCTAACTTTATTTTTAAAAGATATTGGGGTTTTGTAACATGGGGCAATGCTAAGGATATGGCTAATTACAGATATCCTAAGGGTTTCCGATTCTATCGTTATTCATCTGGATTTGTACCGCAACCTGGAGACATCGCAGTTTGGCACCCTGGCAACGGAATAGGTTCGGACGGACACACCGCAATAGTAGTAGGACCATCTAATAAAAGTTATTTTTATAGCGTTGACCAAAACTGGGTTAATTCTAATAGTTGGACAGGTTCTCCAGGAAGATTAGTAAGACACCCTTATGTAAGTGTTACAGGCTTTGTTAGGCCTCCATACTCAAAAGATACTAGCAAACCTAGTAGTACTGATACAAGTTCAGCATCAAAAGCCAATGACTCAACAATTACTGGCGAAGCGAAGAAACCGCAATTTAAAGAAGTTAAAACAGTAAAATACACTGCTTACAGCAATGTTTTAGATAAAGAAGAGCACTTCATTGATCATATAGTTGTAATGGGTGATGAACGCTCAGATATTCAAGGATTATATATAAAAGAATCAATGCATATGCGTTCTGTAGACGAACTGTATACGCAAAGAAATAAGTTTATAAGCGATTATGAAATACCGCATTTATATGTCGATAGAGAGGCTACATGGCTTGCTAGACCAACCAATTTTGATGACCCGCGTCACCCTAATTGGCTAGTTATTGAAGTATGTGGTGGTCAAACAGATAGCAAACGACAATTCTTATTGAATCAAATACAAGCGTTAATACGTGGTGTTTGGTTGTTGTCAGGGATTGATAAAAACTTATCTGAAACGACGTTAAAGGTAGACCCTAATATTTGGCGTAGTATGAAAGATTTAATTAATTACGACTTGATTAAGCAAGGTATACCGGATAACGCAAAGTATGAGCAAGTTAAAAAGAAAATGCTTGAGACATACATTAAACGAGATATATTGACACGAGAAAATATAAAAGAAGTAACGACAAAAACAACAATAAGAATTAGTGATAAAACATCAGTTGACAGTGCGTCCACACGAGGCCCTACTCCATCAGACGAAAAACCAAGCATCGTTACTGAAACAAGTCCATTCACATTCCAGCAAGCACTGGATAGACAAATGTCTAGGGGTAACCCGAAAAAATCTCATACATGGGGCTGGGCTAATGCAACACGAGCACAAACGAGCTCGGCAATGAATGTTAAGCGAATATGGGAAAGTAACACGCAATGCTACCAAATGCTTAATTTAGGAAAGTATCAAGGCATTTCAGTTAGTGCGCTTAACAAAATACTTAAAGGAAAAGGAACGCTCGACGGACAAGGCAAAGCATTCGCGGAAGCTTGTAAGAAAAACAACATTAACGAAATTTATTTGATCGCGCACGCTTTCTTAGAAAGTGGATACGGAACAAGTAACTTCGCTAGTGGTAGATACGGTGCATATAATTACTTCGGTATTGGTGCATTCGACAACGACCCTGATTATGCAATGAAATTTGCTAAAAATAAAGGTTGGACATCTCCAGCAAAAGCAATCATGGGCGGTGCTAGCTTCGTAAGAAAGGATTACATCAATAAAGGTCAAAACACATTGTACCGAATTAGATGGAATCCTAAGAATCCAGCTACCCACCAATACGCTACTGCTATAGAGTGGTGCCAACATCAAGCAAGTACAATCGCTAAGTTATATAAACAAATCGGCTTAAAAGGTATCTACTTCACAAGAGATAAATATAAATAAAGAGGTGTATAAATGTACAAAATAAAAGATGTTGAAACGAGAATAAAAAATGATGGTGTTGAATTAGGTGACATCGGCTGTCGATTTTACACTGAAGATGAAAATACAGCATCTATAAGAATAGGTATCAATGACAAACAAGGTCGTATCGATCTAAAAGCACATGGCTTAACACCTAGATTACATTTGTTTATGGAAGATGGCTCTATATTCAAAAATGAGCCCCTTATTATCGACGATGTTGTAAAAGGGTTCATTACCTACAAGATACCTAAAAAGGTTATCAAACACGCTGGTTATGTTCGTTGTAAGCTGTTTTTAGAGAAAGAAGAAGAAAAAATACATGTCGCAAACTTTTCTTTCAATATCGTTGATAGTGGTATTGAATCTGCTGTAGCAAAAGAAATCGATGTTAAATTGGTAGATGATGCTATTACGAGAATCTTAAAAGATAACGCGACAGATTTATTGAGCAAAGACTTTAAAGAGAAAATAGATAAAGATGTCATTTCTTACATCGAAAAGAATGAAAGTAGATTTAAAGGTGCGAAAGGTGATAAAGGCGAACCGGGACAACCTGGTGCAAAAGGTGAAGCAGGTAAAAAAGGAGAACAAGGCGTACCCGGTAAAAACGGTACTGTAGTATCAATCAATCCTGACACTAAAATGTGGCAAATTGATGGTAAAGATACAAATATCAAATCAGAACCTGAGTTATTGGACAAAATCAATATCGCAAATGTTGAAGGGTTAGAAAATAAATTGCAAGAAGTTGAAAAAATCAAAGATACAACTCTCAACGACTCTAAAACGTATACGGATTCAAAAATTGCTGAACTAGTTGATAGCGCGCCTGAATCTATGAATACATTAAGAGAATTAGCAGAAGCAATACAAAACAACTCTATTTCAGAAAGTGTATTGCAACAGATTGGCTCAAAAGTTAGTACAGAAGATTTTGAGGGATTCAAGCAATCATTAAACAGTTTGTATGCAGATAAAAATCATAGTCATACAATCAAACAGATTGAAGGATTAGAAAATGCTTTATCAAAAAAATCAGACATAAATCACAGTCATGATGAACGTTATCTTTTATCATCAAATGCTTTTACAAAAGAGGAAGCAGATAAACTTTATCAACCTATCGGTTCTTCGCAGCCGTCACTGAATATTTGGACAGGCAGTGAAACAGAATATAATTATTTGTATCAAAAAGACCCTAATACACTTTACTTAATTAAGGGGTGATTTTTATGGAAGGTAATTTTAAAAATGTAAAGAAGTTTATTTACGAAGGTGAAGAATATACAAAAGTATATGCTGGAAATATCCAAGTATGGAAAAAGCCTTCATCTTTTGTAATTAAACCCTTACCTAAAAATAAATATCCGGATAGCATAGAAGAATCAACAGCAAAATGGACAATAAACGGAGTTGAACCTAATAAAAGTTATCAGGTGACAATAGAAAATGTACGTAGCGGTATAATGAGGGTTTCGCAAACTAATTTAGGTTCAAGTGATTTAGGAATATCAGGAGTCAATAGCGGAGTTGCAAGTAAAAATATCAACTTTAGTAATCCTTCAGGGATGTTGTATGTCACTATAAGTGATGTTTATTCAGGATCTCCGACATTGACCATTGAATAATTTTAAACGACTAATTTTTTAGTCGTTTTTTATTTTGGATAAAAGGAGCAAACAAATGGATATTAACTGGAAATTGAGATTCAAAAATAAAGCAGTACTAACTGGTTTAGTTGGAGCGTTGTTGCTATTTATCAAGCAAATCACGGATTTGTTCGGATTAGATTTATCCACTCAATTAAATCAAGCTAGCGCTATTATAGGCGCTATCCTCACGTTACTTACAGGTATTGGTGTTATTACTGACCCAACGTCAAAAGGCGTCTCAGATTCATCTATAGCACAGACATATCAAGCGCCTAGAGATAGCAAAAAAGAAGAACAACAAGTTACGTGGAAATCATCACAAGACAGTAGTTTAACGCCGGAATTAAGCGCGAAAGCACCAAAAGAATATGATACATCACAACCTTTCACAGACGCCTCTAACGATGTTGGCTTTGATGTGAATGAGTATCATCATGGAGGTGGCGACAATGCAAGCAAAATTAACTAAAAATGAGTTTATAGAGTGGTTGAAAACTTCTGAGGGAAAACAATTCAATGCGGACTTATGGTATGGATTTCAATGCTTTGATTATGCCAATGCTGGTTGGAAAGTTTTGTTTGGATTACTTCTGAAAGGTTTAGGTGCAAAAGATATACCATTTGCAAACAATTTCGATGGACTAGCTACTGTATACCAAAATACACCGGACTTTTTGGCACAACCCGGCGACATGGTTGTATTCGGTAGCAATTACGGTGCAGGATACGGACACGTAGCATGGGTAATTGAAGCAACTTTAGATTATATCATTGTATATGAGCAGAATTGGCTAGGCGGTGGCTGGACTGACAGAATCGAACAACCCGGCTGGGGTTGGGAAAAAGTTACAAGACGACAACATGCTTATGATTTCCCTATGTGGTTTATCCGTCCGAATTTTAAAAGTGAGACAGCGCCACGATCAGTTCAATCTCCTACACAAGCACCTAAAAAAGAAACAGCTAAGCCACAACCTAAAGCAGTAGAACTTAAAATCATCAAAGATGTGGTTAAAGGTTATGACCTACCTAAGCGTGGTAGTAACCCTAAAGGTATAGTTATACACAACGACGCAGGGAGCAAAGGGGCGACTGCTGAAGCGTATCGAAACGGATTAGTTAACGCACCTTCATCAAGATTAGAAGCGGGTATTGCGCATAGTTATGTATCAGGTAACACAGTGTGGCAAGCTTTAGATGAATCGCAAGTAGGTTGGCATACTGCTAACCAATTAGGCAATAAATATTATTACGGTATTGAAGTGTGTCAATCAATGGGAGCAGATAATGCGACGTTTTTAAAAAATGAACAAGCGACTTTCCAAGAATGCGCTAGATTGTTGAAAAAATGGGGATTACCAGCAAACAGAAATACAATCAGATTGCACAATGAATTTACTTCAACATCATGCCCTCATAGAAGTTCGGTTTTACACACTGGTTTTGACCCAGTAACTCGCGGTCTATTGCCAGAAGACAAGCGGTTGCAACTTAAAGACTACTTTATCAAGCAGATTAGGGCGTACATGGATGGTAAAATACCGGTTGCCACTGTCTCTAATGAGTCAAGCGCTTCAAGTAATACAGTTAAACCAGTTGCGAGTGCATGGAAACGTAATAAATATGGTACTTACTACATGGAAGAAAGTGCTAGATTCACAAACGGCAATCAACCAATCACAGTAAGAAAAGTGGGGCCATTCTTATCTTGTCCAGTGGGTTATCAGTTCCAACCTGGTGGGTATTGTGATTATACAGAAGTGATGTTACAAGATGGTCATGTTTGGGTAGGATATACATGGGAGGGGCAACGTTATTACTTGCCTATTAGAACATGGAATGGTTCTGCCCCACCTAATCAGATATTAGGTGACTTATGGGGAGAAATCAGTTAGAATGACATAGTCATGTCTATTTAAGCAGGTGCGCTACACACCTGCTTTCTATTTACATTTAAAGATAAAATGTGCTATTATTTTACTAGAACTTTTTAACATTTCTCTCAAAATTTAAATGTTGATAACAGGCAGGTACTTCGGTGCTTGCCTATTTTTTTATGCAAAAAAAACGAAAAAAGTTTATAAAAAGTATTGCATATCACGTTTAACCGTGTTATAATAAGGTATACCAGTTGAGAGGAGGATAAAAAGTGTTAGAAAATTTTAAAACTATAGCAGAAATCGCCTTTTATACAATGTCAGCAATTGCCATAGCGAAAACATTGAAAAAAGACGATAAGTAAGTAGACAAGCCCGAAAGGGCTGTCTATATATAAATTCTAACACTAAAATACTATGAAAACAATTTACATTATTTTAATCATTCTTATTTGGATAAACGTGTTTTTAGGCAACGATATAAGTAAAAGTGTTGTTGCACTGCTTACTACTTTAATGCTTATCAATTTATGGAAGAGGGATAAAAATGACAGCAATAAAAGAAATAATTGAATCAATAGAAAAGTTATTCGAAAAAGAAACGGGATATAAAATTGCTAAAAATTCCGGATTACCATATCAAACTGTGCAAGATTTAAGGAATGGAAAAACATCTTTATCAGATGCCAGATTCAGAACGATAATAAAGTTATACGAGTATCAAAGATCACTTGAAAATAAAGAAGATAAATAGAGGAGCTAAAAATATGTTTGTTACAAAAGAAGAATTTAAAAATTTGAATGTAAAAGAAGTATTTGAATCAGGAAAAAACTTTATAAAAATCACAGATGGAAGACATGCAATATATTGGGTAAACGATAGATATGTAGTACTTGACCATAAAAAAGGCGATTTGTACCCGCAAAAAGCATACCCAAAATATATCGAAAGAAAATTAGTAAGTTAAACAAATAGAAACCACGTCTTAATTGACGTGGTTATTTTTGTATGGAAATTAACGTCCCTAAAACGTTCCTAATAACTCGAATTGACCGTTGTTATAGGCTTTTAAAACTCCCTTACCTTCCGTAAAGGCGCTTAAATTGGTTTTACCCATTTTAAGCGCTATTTTTATTTTAGACTCAAACCCTTGATATATCTGCATTTGAGCTATTATCCTCATTTTTACACTTCTTATTTATTTATATCCATTTAAAATTTTTTAGCCACAATGTGACTAATTTTTGATGATTAATCTTAACTTTAGTCACAAGATTTTGAAGTTTAGTCACAAAACAAATCATTCAGATTTTTTTCTATAAATTTAGTTTCATTATCTTCAAATTCTTTAATCAAATGCGAATATGTTTTAAGCGTTGTATGTACATCTGCATGACCTAATCGTTTTGAAATGTAATGTTTAGCTGTTACTTAAAGAAAATCAAACATTATATATACGCTTGAAAAAATAAAATAATAATATTATAATATAATCAATCGGCATCTACGTGCGGATTTTAAAGAAAAGCGTAGCATAACCAGGAGTTAGTCGATTTTTAATAAATTCGACTAAATTATTAATAAAGGCTAAAGTAATTAGTTTACTTTAGCCTTTATTGCATTTGTAATTTATAGAACTGCGAACAGGGGACTACTGTTAATTTATGTGATTAAAGTTTCAATGATATTTGATTTATTAGACCATTTCAAAAACGCAAGGTTCTCATTTTCTGCTACAGTTTGCGGTCTTTGGAAGATATATATCATTTACTATTACTAACATGGTATATTCTAATTTGTTTGTGGATAGGCTGTTTGGTTTGATATCGCGGTAAATATAAGCTTCATTAGTTATATTGTTGAAATCTAAGTTGAATTTAATATCATACAGCAATGTGCCAATTAGGGACATTTTTAATTTTGAACTCTACATTTTGTTGAGAGTATCTGGTTATATTTGCAAAATGGTATGAACATTTATCATCACTTAATAAGTTGTCTTGATGATTGAATGACCCAGTATTTATTCAGTTCGAGAAGATTGAGAGTGTTAAATCGTATTCGCGTATAATTTCGATTCTTGTTATACCATTTTCATAAAGTTTAACCATTTGTAATTTGAAATCCTTAATATATGTTCTTCTGACTCTTGTCAAAATAAAATCACCTATCCACATAGTTTAACAATATCTATTCTCATAGAATTTGTTCAACTAAGTGCAGACGATTCTGCATTATCAATAAGGCCATTCAATTTGCTATCTTAAGCTGTTTCGAATTTTTCAAATTCGTTTCATTTAATATAAACATTGATATTATCACGTCTATAAATATTAAATCAATAAACCTATCTTTTCATCTAATTCGCTATAATCTATTGTACTAATATAGTTTTCATGAAGAAGATTTTTATTATGTTCATTTATTTCTTTTTTTGAGTCATTTAAAATAAAAATAAACTCATTTTGCCTGTGTCTTTTTATTTTTTTTGCTTGCATAGCATCCGTTATTTTCGACTTAATAATCATAGAATTATTAGGGTTAGAAATAGCATTGATAAATTTTTCTTTTTGATTTTTCTTAGCGCTAATAAAAAAGTCGAAATTATGAACAACACCACTGCTTCCTATAATAGGTAAGTCTCTTCCGTAATAAATGTTATGTTCATCCAATTTGTTTGCAACATCTTCTGTAAATATGTTCTGTGACTTAGGATTAGAAAGTAAGTACATATCATTAACAAATATAAGGCACTGTAATAAATTATGTTTCGATTTATTAAAATTTTTAAAGTTAGTTTGAACAAAAATTTCGTGAGTTTTATCGTTATATTTAATACCGTAAGCTGAAAGGTGCTCTTCAAAAATCTTTTTACGTTTTTTTGATTTATTTAAAGAAATACCATTATTTTCTAAATCAAATATAGTATAGCCGTCATCTGTCAGTGTAATCATGTCTCTGGACTGATCGTATAAAGCGTAAATTATTAAATTATCTAAAGAATTATCTTTAAAAGGAGTATCTATTCTTACTACATTGTTTGATAAATTAGAAAACTCTAAGGTCTGATTATACCAATCAAGATATTCTTTTTTTAATTTTTTAGCATCAAATGTAGTCATATTATCCCTCCTTTATTCAAGGTCTTTTATATTATTATACTCTAAAAACGACATATACACATTATACAAGTTATAGATGTCGGGGAAATCTTTCAAGTTAATTTCATAAGCAAACCTATCCTTTTTATCATACTTATCATTATATATGTGAATATGACTTTTCGGAGCGATTGTTCCATCTGGATTATCGTGAGTACCACCGTTAATATCTATTCTAACTAGGGTGTGATAGGTATCTTTGAAAATGATTGAAATTGAAAACCTATCTTTTTCTATGTTCCCTCTTTTTATCGTTAATAAGTACTTTATTCCTAACTTAAAACTTATTATTTCTTGCCTTTCATTTATTCGACTAGCAACTATTGTTTTTAATTCATTTACATCGATATGAGTTTCTGGATATTTTAATTCATTTATTAATAATTTTACGTGCTCGTCGTTAAGACTATTTAAATCAAGTTTAGCCATGTCTGTTCCTCCTTTAACATTGTATAGGCATTAATTTTTAATACTTTCTTATTTGAAAAAAGCAAAAAAAGATAGGTGAGATGTATACACAACCAAAAGTGTATATTATCAATTTAGCATCTCGCAATATAATTTTATACAATGTATAATAAGGTTTAAAGATGCAGCTCATCTCCATTTTCATAGGGGATTTTTAAAATTAAGTATTGAAAAATAAAATATTTATATTATAATATAAATAAGTCAACGACCATGCGTGGACAGTAAAACGAAGTACATGCGAATGTAGTAGCCGTTTACTATGAGACTAGGCATTATAATTGAATATCATAGTATAAATTGCCATGAGAGTAGAAGCTTCAGTTTATGAAGACTTCGAAATCATGGTTTTTTATTTTTAGGATAAACTTTTAGTTCATAGTAAATAAGTATATATGTTTTTAATTCGGCTAAATCATAGCATTAAATTTTTTAGATGAAGCTAGCGATATTACGAAATGATATATAGAAGATTTCAGTTATAACAGTATACGAAGTAATCCTCTCCATTTAACGGATAATAGTTAATAATCAGTTAATTTTAAATTCAATTATAGATTATTTGTGATAATACAAACATTATTTTTTAAGATTTGATTAAAGTTCGTTTTGATTTTTATAGCGAAAAAGTTGAGTATCGGTAATTTTATCATATTGTTCGAGTATAAAGGGAACTATTTAAATGTAATGAAGGTTGCATCAAAATGACCGGTTTTCAGCAGCATAAATGAATAAATTGTGTCATTTTTAATATTTTATAGCATTTTATTTTTTAATGAACAGTTAATTTTATAAATAAGTGAAATAATCTAGAATAAATTTGTATTAAAAATTTATATAGAAAGAAAGTGAAGCTTATGTTTAAGAAAAAAATGTTAGCTGCAACTTTGTCAGTAGGACTGATTGCACCTTTAGCATCTCCGATTCAAGAATCTAGAGCAAATACTAATATTGAAAATATTGGTGATGGTGCTGAAGTAATCAAACGTACGGAGGATGTAAGTAGTAAGAAATGGGGCGTTACTCAAAATGTCCAATTCGACTTTGTAAAAGATAAAAAATATAACAAAGACGCTTTAATTGTTAAAATGCAAGGTTTTATTAATTCCAGAACTTCATTTTCAGATGTGAAGGGTAGTGGATATGAATTAACTAAACGAATGATTTGGCCATTCCAATATAATATAGGACTGACGACTAAAGATCCAAATGTTAGCTTAATCAATTACCTTCCTAAAAACAAAATAGAAACTACTGATGTTGGTCAAACATTAGGATATAACATTGGAGGTAATTTCCAGTCAGCACCATCTATAGGTGGCAATGGCTCATTTAATTATTCTAAAACAATTAGTTATACCCAAAAGAGTTATGTCAGTGAAGTAGACAAGCAAAACTCAAAATCTGTTAAATGGGGTGTTAAAGCAAACGAATTTGTTACGCCTGATGGAAAAAAATCTGCGCATGATAGATATTTATTCGTACAAAGTCCAAATGGTCCAACAGGTTCAGCAAGAGAATATTTTGCTCCTGATAATCAATTGCCACCTTTAGTTCAAAGTGGCTTTAATCCATCGTTTATCACTACACTATCACATGAAAAAGGTTCAAGTGATACGAGTGAATTTGAAATTTCATATGGTAGAAACTTAGATATTACATATGCGACTTTATTCCCTAGAACTGGTATTTACGCAGAAAGAAAGCATAATGCATTTGTAAATAGAAACTTTGTAGTTAGATATGAAGTTAATTGGAAAACACACGAAATTAAAGTGAAAGGACATAATTAATATGAAAATGAAAAAATTAGTCAAATCATCAGTTGCTTCATCAATTGCACTGCTTTTGCTATCGAATACAGTTGATGCAGCTCAACATATCACACCTGTAAGCGAGAAAAAAGTAGATGACAAAATCACTTTATACAAAACAACAGCAACATCTGATAATGATAAATTGAATATTTCTCAAATTTTAACGTTTAATTTCATTAAGGATAAAAGTTATGACAAAGATACGTTAGTACTTAAGGCAGCCGGAAACATTAATTCAGGTTATAAAAAGCCTAATCCAAAAGATTACAATTACTCACAGTTTTATTGGGGCGGTAAGTATAATGTTTCGGTTAGTTCAGAATCAAATGATGCTGTAAATGTTGTTGACTATGCACCTAAAAATCAAAATGAAGAATTCCAAGTTCAACAAACATTAGGTTATTCTTATGGCGGAGATATTAATATATCTAATGGCTTATCAGGTGGATTAAATGGATCAAAATCATTTTCAGAAACGATAAATTATAAACAAGAAAGTTACAGAACTACGATTGATAGAAAAACAAATCATAAATCAATTGGCTGGGGTGTTGAGGCGCACAAAATTATGAATAATGGTTGGGGACCATATGGTAGAGATAGTTATGACCCAACATATGGTAATGAACTGTTTTTAGGTGGTAGACAAAGTAGTTCAAATGCTGGTCAAAATTTCTTGCCAACACATCAAATGCCTTTATTGGCGCGTGGTAACTTTAACCCAGAATTTATAAGCGTACTTTCTCATAAACAAAATGATACAAAAAAATCTAAAATCAAAGTAACTTACCAAAGAGAAATGGATAGATATACTAATCAATGGAATCGACTACACTGGGTTGGTAATAACTACAAAAATCAAAATACAGTAACGTTTACATCTACTTATGAAGTTGACTGGCAAAACCATACTGTTAAATTAATCGGTACGGATTCTAAAGAAACTAATCCTGGAGTATAACTGTTAGAAATAGAGGAAGTTAAACCCGAAATTTAAGAGTTAAACAAAAAATATTCACAACATATTAAAAAAAGAAGTTACATTATTTGTTTAAACTAACAATAGTACCATAAAATTAATGACGATTTACAAATTAATAACAAATAATTATTATTAAATTCATTGATTTATTGTGTGGTAATGATTAATATGACAATTGAAGTGGGTCTTAACTTCAACTTTTAAATAGGGGGTTTTATCTTTGGAAAAAGTTCTTGATTTAGACGTGCAAGTTAAAGGAAATAACAACACTAATGATTCAGCGGGTGACGAAAGAATAACTAGCCATCTTTTTTGTAGCTTTGGTTGTGAAAAGGCGGGTAGTTTTAACAGCTTCTGTTGTTAAGGATACAGCAAATAGAGCCTGAAAGGGCTCTATTTGTCTTTTTAAATATATTAAGTGCTAAAAAACGGAAACAGTTTATTAATCGCCAGGTATTTTTATAATTAGCCTTCTATATTATCAGTTGAGTGTTTCAATAAATTCTGACTTTGGTGATGGAAAGTTATACTTTTAGTTGTAATATAGTTTTCATGACTTCCTGTTAAATAAGTTAGGATTATGTAATTAGCCTCTATCTTTACATATAAGTAATGACAAGCTTTGGTTATTATATTGACCCTCTTAGAACATGTCATTTAAGAAAATAATCAAGTCATTGAAATTATATGTTTATATCCTCATCTTTAAAATAACTTCAATTATTATTTGCTAAATTTTGTATAAATAGAACAAAACTGCATAAATATCTATTAATTAATCTCAAGCAGCCATCTCCAAATTCGTAATAGTATTGATAGATAAAAATATCTAAGTATTTGTATAAATGAATTGATTAATCTATTAAAAAATTCATCAATAAATTTAAAATTATGAACTTAGATGCAAAATTATTAGTGAAAATAAATAGTAATAAAAAAACACAAAAATCTAATTATCAAAATAGTATTACTAAATTAATAAGTGTTTACAAAAAATTCACAAAATATAATTATATAATTTATTGATTTGTTGTGTGAAAAGGGATAATATGACAATTGAAGTAGGCCTTAACTTCAACTAATAATAGGAGGTTTTATCTATGGAAAAAGTTCTTGATTTAGACGTGCAAGTTAAAGCAAACAATAACTCAAATGATTCAGCAGGTGACGAACGTATTACAAGTCATAGTTTATGTACTCCTGGTTGTGCTAAGACTGGTAGTTTTAATAGCTTCTGCTGTTAAGATTACAGCAAATAGAGCCTGAAAGGGCTCTATTTGTCTATTCAAATATGTGAGGTGCTTACAAATGAACACTATTTACGAACCGTCAAGTATTTGTATGATTAGAACACCTTTATTATCAGTTGAATTTTTCAATTTATTTTTAAATACTGAACAAATTAAATATAGCGACTTACAATTAAATGCTCAGATGAAAGAATCAATCCTAACAACAACATTTAACTTATATTGTACTTTACAAGAAATAAATTTTGATGGCGATAACAAGAAGGTTAGAGATGCTAAAGAAAGTTTATTAAAATATTTAATTAGAATGTCAACACGTCCAACTCCATTTGGATTATTAAGTGGTATTAATTTGGGGCATTTTGTAAATGAACCAACACGTCTTAAAGTTGGAAATAGTATTCAAAAATATGTGAAAGTCGATGGCGAATGGTTGTATAAACTGGTTAGTTATATTGAGAGTATTGATGAATATTATCAAAATTTGAAAGTTATTTGGAATAGTAAAGCACATATTATCAATGATCGAATATATTTAAATGAACAAAGTGCTATTTATTTAAACAACAATAAAGATACATCTTTTTCCATTAAAAATAGCGAATTACTCGTATTCATCAAAACCACTGTGACGAATAATAATATTACTTTTTCAAATTTAGCTGAAAAGATAAATCAAGAATTTGAAATTAATGATATTACTAAAGTGAAAGTATATATCCATAATCTTGTCTCAAAGGAAATTATATATTCAACAATCAGACCACCGTTATCATATAGCGATAATTTAAATTATATTTTAAATAAACTTTCTTTACATAATGATGATTTTGTGAAAAAAATTAGAGAAATCCAGAAATTGATATTAGCTTATGAAAAAACTGAAATTGGATTTGGCGAGGAATTATATAAAGACATTATTCATCATATGAAGGCACTATTCAAATGTAAAAACTATCTTCAAATTGATACCAAAATTGACATGATTAACAATTATTTACATCAAGATATAGCAACAAATATATCTGAAGCAGCGTACTTATTGTGGCTTTTATCAAGAAATAATATTGGATTCACAGATTTGAAAGTTCTTCACAACCGTTTTATTGAAAAGTATGGATTTGAACAACTCGTGAATATTAAAGATTTGATTTCAGATATAACAGGTTTCGGGACAACAATTTTTCAAGAAGAAGAAACCGATGGAAATAATATTGTAATGCTTAAGCAAAAATTTTTACATGCCTTGAGAAATAACGATGAGATAGTCATAAATGAAAAAGATGTAGAGTCATTGATTAACGATAATGAAATCAATCATTATCATGCGCCAATGAGTGCAGATGTTTATGCTGAACTTTATTTAGGACGTTTTTACAATCAGTACAATGAGCTCATTGTTATTAGTCCTTTAACGGCGTCTTTTAATGCTGGCGCTACATTTGGGCGATTTCATCATTTAATTGATACTGAAACTTTAGCAAAATTAGAACATGAAAAAGGACATTATTATCAGAAGATGATATGTGATGACAATGTAGAAATGATTTCTATAAATAACATACCGAAATATCCGAGAAATCATAATGTATTAACTAATCATGACTCATACGAATATTCATTGAATTTAGGAAGTAGTAATAGTTATTCAAAGTATGAGCTTACCTTAGATGATATTTATGTTGGTGCTACCTTTAACAAATTATATTTATATTCTAGCCAACTAAATAAAAGGGTACTATTTGAATCAAACAATATGTATAACTTTTTAAAAGAATGTAATTTATATCGATTGTTACGAGAAATTTCAATGGAATCTGTGAAATGCATTGAACCTATGAATGATGTGAGTATTGATTCATTTAGTTATTCACCACGAATCAGATATAAAAATGTCATTCTTAAACCAGCATATTGGAAAATTAACGAGATGGTATTACCTTTACCTAAAAATGAAGAATGGGATCAACAATTTTTGAAATATCAAGAACAATTCAATATACCTAATATCGTGAATTTAGTTTATGGAGATAACAAGCTTCTACTAAATTTATCATTAGCTAATCATAGATATTTATTGATGAAAGAATATAAGAAGCATAAACGTGTACGTTTAGTAGAATCATTTTTACCTCAATCAAAGAATGATCATGTGTATGAAATTGTTACACCAATTTATAAAAAATCATCTTATCGAGGACCCGAAATCGAAATTCCAAAATATAAAAATACAGATATTGAATATGACAAAGACTGGTTTGCATTACATATTCATATCGATAAGCCATCGCAAGATACATTTATCATCGACAATTTGTATCCATTTGTAAAACATCTTAAAGATAAGGGAGATATAGAAAAATATTTTTTAATGCGTTATATCAAACAAGGTGACATTTTAAAGTTGAGGTTATTCAGGAATGACGAAAATTACGCAGAAATATACAGCATCTTGAAGAATTGGTTACCACATGTTCGACAAACGACAGAAGTTTCAGATTATGAATTTGTATCATACGAGCCAGAATTTTTTAGATATGGTGGAAAGAACACGATTAATGAAATAGAAGCCTTCTTTGAATATGACACGAATTTAGCTGTCAATATTATTGAAAATGATTTTAAGTTTGATCGACCATATATTGTTGCTATTTCAATAATGTATTTATTTGAGATGTTTTCAATTTCTAATGAAGAGCGTATGGAAATTGTTAATAACTATGTACCTACATCATTTAAAAGTAAAGATATTAGACCTTTTAAAAATGAACTTGTAACTATATGTAATCCTGCTAATAATTTTGAATATATGGCTAAACACTATAGTGGTATTTATCGAATTTTAAAAGATGGCAACCAAATTTTGAGCAAATTAAATGAAGGGCTTAAAAAAACTTTAACTACTAAAAGGTCAAGGATTATTGGCAGCTTAATTCATATGCGCTGCAATCGAATATTTGGCATTGATAAGGATCAAGAAACATTTGTTTTATCTATTGTAAAAGAAATTGTTAAAACTCAAAAGCATTGGTGTGGTGACAAAAATGATTGATATGAATCTAATATTGAAGAAGAAGTTTCAAGAGATTTCAGAAGTAGATGATTTCATTTCAAAAGCATCTACTGAAACCGATTATTTTGAACCTTCAACTTTATCACATGGTATACCAGGTATCATTTTGTTTTTAGATGCTTATCAAAAAGTTTTCGATATTAATACTGAGCAAATTGTGCATAAGTACATCATGAAATTAGCACCATATTTACAGAGTGGTCAATATAACAATTCTTTGTTTGGTGGACTTTCAGGTATTGCATTTTCAATGGATTTAGCATCGCAAAATGGCAAAAATTATCAAAATATTTTAAATAATATTGATGGTCACATTGTAAATGAAATAGAAAATAAATTTGATCAAATATTACAAGAACCATTAAATCCATTAAATTATGATACTGTCAGTGGATTAGCTGGGATAGGGAGATATTTGCTAAATAGAGTAGATGAGAATGAATTTAATGTTAAAGCATTAAAAAGCATATTAGTATACTTTAAAGATATTCAATATTCTAAAAATAGCTGGGTAGTCCCACAAGAAAGTCAATTTTTAGAGTCTGATAAAAATTATTTTACTGAAGGTAATATCAATCTTGGCCTTGCACATGGAGTGCTAGGACCGATGTCTTTATTTGCATTATGCGTGATTAAAGGAATTACGATTGAAAATCATCAGCACATATTAAAAGACATGTACAAATTTATCATGGACGAAAAATTTTGTAACCACGAAAGATGGTTGCAGCGTTACGATTTAATTTCTGAACGTAATCATTTCAATTTTATTCGGAATGGTTGGTGTTATGGCAATACGGGTGTAATGACGACGTTGTTTTTAATCGGCCAAGCATTACAAGATGATGAAATAATTAAAATGTCTAAAAAAGTGATGCTACAAGTAGTAAATGATAAAGATGAAAATTTAATAAGTCCAACTATTTGTCATGGATTGTCATCACAAATATTAATGTTAACAATTATGAATTTGAATTTTGAATTAAATGAAGTGTCTGATTATATCACTGTATTAATAAATAAACTGATTTCTCATTATAAGGAAGATTATCTGGTGAATTTTATAGACATTAATGAAAATAAGCAAGATGTATTTAAAAGTAGGAAAGTTGGCCTTTTAGAAGGTGAATTAGGGGTCTATCTAACATTGATGACACTGAAAAATACAAAAATTCTCAATGAAAAAAATTGGACCAATGCGTTTTTAATTAGCTGAATGGAGGCGTATATCATGGGAGAAAATGTATTGATTTGTTTGTGTGGCTCAGTTAATAGTATCAATATTAGCCACTATATTATTGAATTAAAATCAAAATTTGATGAAGTAAATGTAATCGCGTCAACAAACGGTAGAAAGTTTATTAATGGTGAAATATTAAAGCAATTTTGCGATAACTATTATGACGAATTTGAAGACCCTTTTTTAAATCATGTAGATATAGCAAATAAACATGACAAGATTATTATTTTACCTGCGACTTCTAATACGATTAATAAAATTGCAAATGGTATATGTGACAATTTATTATTAACTATTTGTCATACAGCTTTTGAAAAACTTTCTATATTTCCAAATATGAATTTACGAATGTGGGAAAATCCAGTTACTCAAAATAATATTCGATTATTAAAAGATTATGGTGTATCAATATATCCAGCAAATATTTCAGAAAGTTATGAATTAGCGTCAAAAACATTTAAAAAGAATGTTGTCGCACCTGAACCATATAAAGTTCTGGAATTCATTTGAGATTAGAATATGAAAATCATAAAGCGCGCTATTATTAGTTTAATAATATTGAGTCTTTTAATATCTATTACAATGAGTAATGCATCAGCGTCAGAAGAACTATATTACAGTGTTGAATACAAAAATACAGCAACATTTAACAAGTTAGTTAAAAAGAAGTCCTTAAACGTTGTCTATAATATACCGGAATTACATGTGGCACAGATTAAAATGACGAAAATGCATGCTAATGCTTTAGCAAACTATAAAAATGATATTAAATATATCAATGCCACATGTTCAACTTGTATTACTAGCGAGAAAACAATAGACAGAACATCAAATGAGTCATTATTTTCAAGACAATGGGATATGAATAAAATAACCAATAATGGTGCATCGTATGATGATTTGCCAAAACATGCTAACACCAAAATAGCAATCATAGATACAGGTGTGATGAAAAACCATGACGATTTGAAAAATAATTTCTCGACTGATTCTAAAAATTTAGTACCTTTAAACGGTTTTAGAGGTACTGAACCGGAGGAAACAGGTGATGTTCACGATGTCAATGATAGGAAAGGACATGGCACGATGGTGTCGGGTCAAACGAGTGCTAATGGTAAGTTAATAGGTGTTGCACCGAATAACAAATTTACAATGTATCGCGTGTTTGGTAGTAAAAAAACAGAACTGCTTTGGGTATCAAAAGCGATTGTTCAAGCTGCAAATGATGGAAATCAAGTCATTAATATTAGTGTTGGTAGTTATATTATTTTGGACAAAAATGACCATCAAACATTTAGAAAAGATGAAAAAGTAGAATACGATGCGTTACAGAAAGCAATCAATTACGCCAAGAAGAAAAAATCTATCGTTGTTGCTGCAGCTGGTAATGATGGTATTGATGTCAATGACAAACAGAAACTAAAATTACAGCGTGAATATCAAGGTAATGGCGAAGTGAAAGATGTTCCTGCATCTATGGACAATGTCGTTACAGTAGGATCTACAGATCAAAAGAGTAATCTATCTGAGTTTTCCAATTTTGGTATGAATTATACAGATATTGCTGCGCCCGGAGGATCATTTGCTTATTTAAATCAATTCGGTGTGGATAAATGGATGAATGAAGGGTATATGCATAAGGAGAACATTTTAACTACTGCCAATAACGGAAGATATATTTATCAAGCTGGAACTTCATTAGCCACACCTAAAGTTTCGGGAGCACTAGCTTTAATCATTGATAAATATCATCTTGAAAAACATCCAGATAAAGCGATTGAATTGTTATATCAGCATGGGACATCTAAGAATAATAAACCATTTAGTAGATATGGGCATGGTGAGCTTGATGTGTATAAAGCATTAAATGTAGCAAATCAAAAAGCAAGTTAATAAATCAAAGGAGTTTTTGATTATGGCAAAATTAGTTACTGAAAACATTTCGAAACGGTTTAAAAATCAAGATGTATTAAAGCATATTAATATCACTTTAGAAAATAACGAAGTTTATGGATTACTTGGTATTAATGGAGCCGGTAAAACGACACTTATGAAAATTATATGTGGCATACTTCAACAAGATTCAGGGGAAATTAAATTAGATAATAGACCAATGACACGAAATGATTTGCACAAAGTTGGTTCGCTTATTGAAACACCTGCGACATATAATCATTTAAGTGCACAAGATAATTTGAAAATTGTGTGTTTAAATGAAAGCGTTGATTTCAGCGAAATTAATAGTGTTTTAAGCTTAGTCAATTTAAATGTCGATAAAAAGAAAAAGGTTAAGGACTTTTCTTTAGGTATGAAACAAAGACTTGGAATTGCAATGGCATTAATTAAAAAGCCAGAAATTTTAGTATTAGACGAACCATCTAATGGTTTAGACCCATATGGAATCCAAGAACTTAGAGAACTTCTAAAATTATTAACAGAACAAGGTACTAGTATTATTATTTCAAGTCACATTTTATCTGAAATCCAAGTTTTAGCAGATCATATCGGTATTATTCATGAGGGTGAGCTAAAATATCAGCAAAGAAATAACAAAGATGAAAACTTAGAAGAGATATTCTTCAAAATAACGAAAGGTGATTACAAATGATACATTTAAAGATAGAAGGTATCAAATTTAAAAATTCTTTCAGTATGTATGTTTTATTAATAAGTCCGCTGGTATTTCTTTGTTTTGCTATTTTCACAGTCTTATTCGCCAAAAGTAATACGGGAACAGCGAATAGTGTGTCACCATATATAACTTTACTATTTAATATTTGGCCAATTGCTTTCATCCCGATTGTATTATGTATGGCTTGTAATTCGTTATTTAAAATTGAAATGAGAAATAAATCATTTAATTATTACTTAAGTAATAATTGGTCGATTACAAAAGAAATAAGAGCAAAGATTTTCATTTTATCAATAGCATTTTTGGTACATTGCTTTTTAGTATTTATTATTGCTTATATAGGTGACCTAATTATTAATCCACATCCGGTTAATGCTATGTTGTTATTGGTGACAATATTGTTGATGTATGTAGTATCTCTACCATTGATACCGCTCAACTTTTTATTAACTCGATACTTTGGTGTGTTCGTATCAATATTAATAAACTTAGTATTATCAGTCATTTGTGTCTTGTTTTTAACATTGAAGAGTTTATTTTGGGTGTTGCCGTGGGGGATAATGCAGAGAATCCCGCTTATTACGCTTGGTATACTACCTAATGGTTTAGTTGTAAACCATAATTCAAAATACTTTAATGATCTCAATGCCTTATATATTTCGATTATTGTTAGCATCATTATTTTCGCGATAGTAACATTTTTAAATAATAAGAAAAGTTGGCGATTAAAATGATAATTAACGAATTAAAGTCATGTAAGTTGAAATTTTCTAAGCAAGCGCTCACATTTGTACCCATTATTGTAACCATATTGTTTATATTATTTATAAATTGGTATTTAAACGTAAATTTATGGAATGGTCGACAAATAAGTTTGTTTACAGCGAGTTTTAATGCAATTACATCGCTATTAATTTCTATAAACGTCTATCAAGTTATCAATTTTGAAGAAAATATTGGTCACTTTAATCATATTTTAGGAAAAGCTAATAGGCTAAATTGGTTAAATGCATCAATGATTTTTACTTATACTATTACAGCCATATGTATTCTATTAGCATCAATTAATTTATTGTGGCATTCACATGATATGAAAATAACACTTATGTTTATAGGCGTATCATTGTTTTTCAATGTAATTATATTACTGCTACTTTTTATTTTTAGTATTTTCATTAAAGATGTAATGGCTATTGTTGTCGGAGTTTTAATGTTTATTTTTAACGTTTATTTTGGATTAGAAGTGCTTGGAGATCATTCGTGGTTCTATTTACCAATCACATATGCTACACGTTACGTTTATATGTTTATCGAAGGGAGTATACCAGTTACATTAACATTGGCAATCTATATTATTATCACGTTGCTATTAGCAGTTTTACTCTTTAAAGGATTTAATAAATGGAGCGGTAGAACAATTAAAGATTAAAGATTGGGGCTCTAACGGTAAAAGAAATTTAGTTGCGTTGAAAAGGGAGGAAAGAGAACAGTTAAATATGAATACAAAATAATTTTGTTTTCGGACAGCAGGGGTATTAGACGCGATTGACAATGTCTGTTTAATTAAACGTAATGTTTATTTAAGCGATGAATATTAGGTGAAAAGTTTTTGAATTTGAATGTAATTGAGGTTTATTGATTAGACATTTTATTGAATTGCGTGTTATTATATAAATGTAAAAATAAGACGACATGCGCGAACATGTCGTCTAAGCAAGCCAAACGCTGGCTTCTAAAATATTTTTTTAACCATTCCAACTTGCCAAAGTTAATGCGGAATGGTTTTTTTATTTTCCGCTAATTGAAATAAAAATGACGTTTTAATATATTATGGGCTAGGTGGTTTGTAAGAAAGGGTTAGTTATTAATGTTTTATGAATTAAGGAAATTTGAGTTTAAGGTTTAATCAATTGTGATTTTGTTGATGAAGCGTTTAGTTAGAGTATTTTCGCCACCACTAGTTACTCCTTCTCCCACTTTACCCGAGACTGGAGAAGAGCTATCTGAAGAATAAATAGATACTTTTTGGCCATTTTGTAGTAAACCAAGACCTTTTAACTTCTCGGTTAGAGAATTCCATGTATTTTTAGCATCTAGCTTTTTGTTAAAGTCATCGTAGACATTTTCCTTAGTTAAATCAATTTGTTTTAATCCTTTAAAGTCTATAGATTGTGTTAGATGGCCTCCATCATCATTTCCAGGAGCAGAAACGCTGCTAGAATATCCATTGCTTAATAAATAAGTAACGTTGATTGTTTCGTACTCGTTACTTAAAATAATATCAGAATCATGTAATGAATCTTTAACTTTTTTCCATAATTGACCATCTGTCATTTTTTCTTCTGCTTTAGCCGTTTTAACAACTTTATTTGTATCTAATCCTAAGTATGAAGAATGTAAGCCTGTTCCTAATGTTGTTAATACTAAAGCACTTGCTACTAATGTTTTACCTAAAAATTTTGTATTCATTTTTATTGCTCCTTTTTTTATATTGTAAACGTTTACAATGAAAATATAATAATAATTTTTTAAAAGAACAATTAACTAAATATCAAAAATGTATTAACTATCTATTAATAAAAAAATAGAATAATTTTTTAACATAGTTTTGTTGTTTTGAATTATAAAAACTAAAGTAAAAATGTTGGATGTGAAAGATTGTTGATGAGAATTTTGAGATGTAGATAAATATCAAACTAGTCTATAGGTAAAAATTTATAATTAATTTGAAAAGAATGTCTCAAATAATGTTTGAATTAGCAGGTGTCATACTAAGTAATGTTAAGTAAACATTTTATACTTTATCAGAACAAAAAAGACATGCATCAACATGTCAGTGAAACTAATCCATATTATCTTAACAACGAAATTGAATCGAACCTGAAAAACGTATTTACAAATCGCAACTACTCTATCCAAGGCAAAATCGCAAAATCTGATCCCCGAAATAACATATCTCGAAAAAAATTCCATAATTCAATCATCTTCAATATTTAACAATACATTACTAGTTCCAAATATACTCATACATACATGTTTCATTGATTGACTGCATATTGTCATAAATAATAGGGGAACTAATCGCTAATAATGTTGTTAAACACAATACATAGTAAAGTGAAAGATTATAAATACATGAATTGTTCACCATTCCGCCATATATTTTCAATCACCTAATTTCCGAATAAATATTACAATTTTAATTCAATAATTAATATTTAAGACCAAAATAATCCTAAAAAGTCAATTTTAATTGCGTGATATTGAGTTTTAAGCATATTTAAATAAATGAGTCAATTCATGTAAAATAATTTAATAAAACGTTAATAAGTGGTTAATTAATATTTAATTAATATTTTTATTTAAAATGTATATAGTAAATGTGTATCTAGATACATTAACTATAAAAATAAATTTGGAAGGAGGTAAAATATGAATGAAAATGTAATGGTTAAAGGTTTAACTGCTTTAACTATTTTAACATCTCTTGGTTTTGCTGAAAATATTTCTAATCAGCCTCATTCAATTGCCAAAGCAGAAAAGAATGTCAAAGAAATTACCGATGCAACTAAGGAACCATACAATTCAGTGGTAGCATTTGTGGGTGGTACTGGTGTAGTTGTTGGTAAAAATACAATCGTAACTAACAAACATATCGCTAAAAGTAATGATATTTTTAAAAATAGAGTATCAGCACATCATTCGAGTAAAGGTAAAGGCGGAGGAAACTACGACGTTAAAGACATTGTAGAATATCCCGGAAAAGAAGACCTTGCGATAGTTCATGTTCATGAAACAAGTACAGAAGGTTTGAATTTTAATAAGAACGTTAGTTATACAAAATTTGCAGACGGAGCAAAAGTGAAAGATAGAATTTCTGTTATTGGTTATCCAAAGGGTGCACAAACAAAATATAAAATGTTTGAATCGACAGGAACGATTAACCATATCAGTGGAACGTTTATGGAATTTGATGCGTATGCACAACCAGGTAATTCAGGATCTCCTGTATTGAATTCTAAACATGAACTGATTGGTATTTTATATGCAGGTAGTGGAAAAGATGAATCTGAAAAGAATTTCGGTGTTTATTTCACACCACAATTAAAAGAATTTATTCAAAATAATATTGAAAAATAAGTATCATCAATTCATTCGTGAAGTTGATTTTTTAAAGAGTGATTAAGAAAACGGTTACATAATTAACTAAATATACTGAATTATGTATCTAGATATCAAAATAATTAAAAAAGAGGAACTTAAAATGAACAAAAACGTAGTCATCAAGAGTTTAGCAGCATTAACAATTTTAACATCTGTAACAGGTATTGGAATAACATTGGTTGAGGAAGTACAACAAACTGCCAAAGCAGAAAATAATGTCACAAAAGTTAAAGATACAAATATTTTTCCATATACTGGTGTAGTTGCTTTTAAAAGTGCAACTGGATTTGTAGTTGGAAAGAATACTATTTTAACAAATAAACATGTGTCGAAAAATTACAAAGTGGGCGATAGAATTACTGCACATCCAAATAGTGATAAAGGTAATGGTGGTATTTATTCGATTAAAAAGATTATTAATTATCCAGGTAAAGAAGATGTATCAGTCATTCAAGTTGAAGAGCGTGCAATAGAACGTGGACCAAAAGGCTTTAATTTTAATGATAATGTAACGCCATTCAAATATGCGGCAGGGGCTAAAGCTGGTGAGCGAATTAAAGTGATTGGTTATCCACACCCATACAAAAATAAATATGTTTTATATGAGTCAACTGGCCCTGTGATGTCAGTAGAAGGTAGCAGTATTGTATATTCAGCGCATACTGAAAGCGGAAACTCTGGATCACCTGTATTAAACAGCAACAACGAATTAGTTGGTATTCATTTTGCTTCTGATGTAAAAAATGATGATAACAGAAATGCATATGGCGTCTACTTTACACCAGAAATTAAAAAATTCATTGCAGAAAACATAGATAAATAAACAAATTGACTTTAAACGAGCGTTGCAACATATCTCGAATTGTAAAGGAGCTTGAAAATGAATAAAAATATAGTCATTAAAAGCATGGCAGCATTAGCCATTCTAACCTCAGTAACTGGAATAAATGCTGCAGTCGTTGAAGAGACACAACAAATAGCAAATGCAGAGAAGAATGTTACGCAAGTTAAAGATACAAATATTTTTCCATATAATGGCGTCGTTTCATTTAAAGATGCGACAGGTTTTGTAATTGGAAAAAATACAATTATCACCAATAAACATGTATCAAAAGATTATAAAGTTGGCGATAGAATTACTGCCCATCCAGACGGTGACAAAGGAAATGGTGGTATATATAAAATTAAAAGCATTTCTGATTATCCGGGTGATGAAGACATCTCTGTCATGAATATTGAAGAACAAGCAGTTGAACGTGGACCAAAAGGCTTTAATTTTAATGAAAATGTCCAAGCATTAAATTTTGCGAAAGATGCTAAAGTTGATGACAAAATTAAAGTTATTGGTTACCCATTACCTGCTCAAAATAGTTTTAAACAGTTTGAATCTACAGGAACTATAAAAAGAATCAAAGACAATATTTTAAATTTTGATGCATACATTGAACCCGGGAATTCAGGATCACCAGTTCTAAATTCTAACAATGAGGTCATAGGTGTGGTGTATGGCGGTATTGGAAAAATTGGTTCTGAATATAATGGTGCCGTATACTTTACGCCTCAAATCAAAGATTTTATTCAAAAGCACATTGAACAATAAACAAATTTAAATATACACCATGAGCATGTGTTCAATAATTTTAATGAAAAACATCGGTCGAATATAACATAAAAAAACGTCTATATCAAAAGCATCATGAATAAACAGAGGAGCACAAAAATGAATAAAAATATAATCATCAAAAGTATTGCGGCATTGACGATTTTAACATCAATAACTGGTGTCGGCACAACAGTGGTTGATGGTATTCAACAAACAGCCAAAGCAGAAAATAGTGTGAAATTAATTACCAACACGAATGTTGCACCATACAGTGGTGTTACATGGATGGGCGCTGGAACAGGATTTGTAGTTGGGAATCATACAATCATTACCAATAAACATGTTACTTATCACATGAAAGTCGGTGATGAAATCAAAGCACATCCTAATGGTTTTTATAATAACGGTGGTGGACTTTATAAAGTTACTAAGATTGTAGATTATCCTGGTAAAGAAGATATTGCGGTCGTACAAGTTGAAGAAAAATCAACACAACCAAAAGGTAGAAAATTCAAAGATTTCACTAGTAAATTTAATATAGCATCAGAAGCTAAAGAAAATGAACCTATATCAGTCATTGGTTATCCAAATCCTAATGGAAATAAACTACAAATGTATGAATCAACTGGTAAAGTACTATCAGTGAATGGAAATATAGTGACATCTGATGCGGTTGTCCAACCTGGCAGCTCTGGTTCACCTATATTAAATAGTAAGCGAGAAGCAATTGGTGTTATGTATGCTAGTGATAAACCAACAGGTGAAAGTACAAGGTCATTTGCTGTTTATTTCTCTCCTGAAATTAAGAAATTTATTGCAGATAATTTAGATAAATAAATCATCCATCCATACATTGATAAATGATTTTTAGAAATTAACAACAAAATCAACAATTTTAAATATCTCTGTGATTCTATTTATTCGAAATGATTTAAAAAATAAAACTTCAAAAACCTAACCTTATATTTATACGAATACTTAGAGGAGCACAAAAATGAATAAAAATATAATCATCAAAAGTATTGCAGCATTGACGATTTTAACATCAGTGACTGGCGTCGGCACAACAGTGGTTGAGGGTATTCAACAAACGGCTAAAGCTGAACATAATGTGAAACTAATCAAAAATACTAATGTAGCACCATACAATGGTGTCGTTTCGATAGGATCTGGAACAGGTTTCATTGTCGGTAAAAATACAATTGTTACCAACAAGCATGTCGTTGCAGGTATGGAAATTGGTGCACATATTATAGCGCATCCCAATGGTGAATATAATAATGGCGGATTTTATAAAGTTAAAAAAATTGTCCGTTATTCAGGTCAAGAAGATATTGCCATTCTACATGTGGAAGATAAAGCTGTTCATCCAAAAAACAGGAATTTTAAAGATTACACAGGCATTTTAAAAATAGCATCAGAAGCTAAAGAAAATGAACGCATTTCAATTGTTGGCTATCCAGAACCATATATAAATAAATTTCAAATGTATGAGTCAACAGGAAAAGTGCTGTCAGTTAAAGGCAACATGATTATTACTGATGCTTTCGTAGAACCAGGCAACTCAGGTTCAGCTGTATTTAACAGTAAATACGAAGTTGTAGGTGTTCACTTTGGTGGAAACGGCCCTGGAAATAAAAGTACAAAAGGATATGGTGTTTATTTCTCTCCTGAAATTAAGAAATTCATTGCAGATAACACAGATAAATAAATCCTTACATAGATAAATGATTTTAAAAATTAACAACAAACTCAACAATTCAAATCATCTCTGTGATTCCATTTATTCGAAATGATTAAAAAAAATAAAACTTAAAAAAGCTAACATTATAATTATACAAATACTTAGAGGAGCAGAAAAATGAATAAAAATATAATCATCAAAAGTATTGCAGCATTGACGATTTTAACATCAATAACTGGTGTCGGCACAACAATGGTTGAAGGTATTCAACAAACAGCCAAAGCCGAAAATACTGTTAAACAAATTACAAATACAAATGTTGCACCATACAGTGGTGTTACATGGATGGGCGCTGGAACAGGATTTGTAGTTGGGAATCATACAATCATTACCAATAAACATGTTACTTATCACATGAAAGTCGGTGATGAAATCAAAGCACATCCTAATGGTTTTTATAATAACGGTGGTGGACTTTATAAAGTTACTAAGATTGTAGATTATCCTGGTAAAGAAGATATTGCGGTCGTACAAGTTGAAGAAAAATCAACACAACCAAAAGGTAGAAAATTCAAAGATTTCACTAGTAAATTTAATATAGCATCAGAAGCTAAAGAAAATGAACCTATATCAGTCATTGGTTATCCAAATCCTAATGGAAATAAACTACAAATGTATGAATCAACTGGTAAAGTATTATCAGTGAATGGGAATATAGTGTCATCGGATGCAATTATTCAGCCTGGTAGCTCTGGTTCACCTATATTAAATAGTAAACACGAAGCTATTGGTGTAATCTATGCCGGTAATAAGCCATCAGGTGAAAGCACAAGAGGATTTGCTGTTTATTTCTCTCCTGAAATTAAGAAATTCATTGCAGATAATTTAGATAAATAATTAAAACTTAGACATTCACCCAATCCTGACAAAATATACTATAACTAACATTTATTAATATATATTGCATTATTTAATATGCATCAAAGCCAATCAACGATTGATTTTCACCAACTCAATTGTTGATTGGTTTTATTTATGTATGAATGAACAACTTTTTGACATCATTAAGAATATAAATGATTTTGAAAGCATTTGAAAGCTACAACATTTCTATAAAATTTTTCAATAACAATTGCGCCACTAAAACTCAAAATTTCCACCACCAACATCCAAATTATCAACATCGCAACATAACCAAATGTTATAATAAATCTATTACACAAAGAGATAAATTACTTATGCAAAGGCGGAGGAATCACATGTCTATTACTGAAAAACAACGTCAGCAACAAGCTGAATTACATAAAAAATTATGGTCGATTGCGAATGATTTAAGAGGGAACATGGATGCGAGTGAATTCCGTAATTACATTTTAGGCTTGATTTTCTATCGCTTCTTATCCGAAAAAGCAGAACAAGAATATGCAGATGCGTTGGCAGGTGAAGATATCACGTATCAAGAGGCATGGGCAGATGAAGAATATCGTGAAGACTTAAAAGCTGAATTAATTGATCAAGTCGGTTACTTCATTGAACCACAAGATTTATTCAGTGCGATGATTCGTGAAATTGAAACGCAAGATTTCGATATCGAACATCTGGCGACGGCAATTCGTAAAGTTGAAACATCAACATTAGGTGAAGAAAGTGAAAATGACTTTATCGGACTGTTCAGCGATATGGACTTAAGTTCAACGCGACTAGGTAACAATGTCAAAGAACGTACTGCTTTAATCTCTAAAGTCATGGTTAATCTTGACGATTTACCATTTGTTCACAGTGATATGGAAATTGATATGTTAGGTGATGCATATGAATTCCTAATTGGGCGCTTTGCGGCGACAGCAGGTAAAAAAGCAGGCGAGTTCTATACACCACAACAAGTATCTAAGATACTGGCGAAGATTGTCACAGACGGTAAAGATAAATTACGTCATGTGTACGACCCAACATGTGGTTCCGGTTCATTATTGTTACGTGTTGGTAAAGAAACGCAAGTGTATCGTTATTTCGGTCAAGAACGTAACAATACCACTTACAACTTAGCACGCATGAACATGTTATTACATGATGTACGTTATGAAAATTTCGATATCCGTAATGATGACACGTTGGAAAATCCAGCCTTTTTAGGACATACATTTGATGCGGTTATTGCGAACCCACCATACAGTGCGAAATGGACAGCAGATTCAAAATTTGAAAATGACGAACGATTCAGCGGATACGGCAAACTTGCGCCAAAGTCCAAAGCAGACTTTGCCTTTATTCAACACATGGTACATTACTTAGACGATGAAGGTACCATGGCCGTTGTACTCCCACATGGTGTCTTATTCCGTGGTGCTGCAGAAGGTGTCATTCGTCGTTATTTAATTGAAGAAAAGAACTACTTAGAAGCCGTGATTGGCTTACCAGCCAATATTTTCTATGGGACAAGTATTCCAACATGTATTTTAGTATTTAAAAAATGTCGCCAACAAGAAGACTATGTATTATTTATCGATGCATCCAATGATTTTGAAAAAGGAAAAAATCAAAACCATTTAACCGATGCCCAAGTCGAACGCATTATTAACACATATAAGCGTAAGGAAACAATTGATAAATATAGCTACAGTGCGACATTACAAGAGATCGCCGATAACGATTACAACTTAAACATACCGAGATATGTCGATACATTCGAAGAAGAAGCACCGATTGATTTAGATCAAGTCCAACAAGATTTGAAAAATATCGACAAAGAAATCGCAGAAGTTGAACAAGAAATCAATGCATACCTGAAAGAACTTGGGGTGTTGAAAGATGAGTAATACACAAAAGAAAAATGTGCCAGAGTTGAGGTTCCCAGGGTTTGAAGGCGAATGGGAAGAGAAGAAGTTAGGGGACCTTACTACCAAAATAGGTAGTGGAAAGACTCCCAAAGGTGGAAGTGAAAACTATACAAACAAAGGCATACCATTTTTAAGGAGTCAAAATATTAGAAATGGTAAATTAAATCTTAATGACTTAGTTTATATTAGTAAAGATATAGATGATGAGATGAAAAATAGTAGAACGTACTATGGTGATGTTCTTTTAAATATTACAGGAGCATCAATAGGTAGAACAGCCATTAATTCGATAGTTGAAATACATGCTAATTTAAATCAACATGTATGTATTATTAGATTGAAAAAAGAGTATTATTATAATTTTTTTGGACAGTATCTATTATCAAGAAAAGGTAAAAGGAAAATTTTCCTTGCACAAAGTGGAGGTAGTCGAGAAGGACTAAACTTCAAAGAAATTGCTAATTTAAAAATCTTCACCCCAACTATATTTGAAGAACAGCAAAAAATAGGCAAGTTCTTCAGCAAACTCGACCGACAAATTGAATTAGAAGAACAAAAACTTGAATTGCTTCAACAACAGAAAAAAGGCTATATGCAGAAAATCTTCACACAAGAATTGCGATTCAAAGATGAGAATGGTGAAGAATATCCAGAGTGGGAAAACAAATTCATAAAAGACATCTTTATCTTTGAAAATAATAGAAGAAAACCAATTACTTCTTCATTAAGAGAAAAGGGGTTATACCCTTACTATGGTGCAACTGGAATTATTGATTACGTAAAAGATTATTTATTCAATAATGAAGAACGATTACTAATAGGAGAAGATGGTGCAAAATGGGGGCAGTTTGAGACGAGTAGCTTTATTGCTAATGGGCAATACTGGGTAAATAATCATGCGCATGTAGTTAAAAGTAATGATCATAATTTGTTTTTTATGAATTATTATTTAAATTTTAAAGAACTACGAGCATTTGTCACAGGTAATGCACCAGCTAAATTAACTCATGCGAACTTATGCAATATAAATCTTAAAATACCTTGTCTCACTGAACAAGATAAAGTAAGTGCATTGTTAAAATCTATAGACAATAAAATGAATAATCAAATGAATAGAATTGAGTTATTAAAAGAACGTAAAAAAGAACTATTACAAAAAATGTTTATTTAACCCTGATAACAACCTATTAATTGAAATGATAAAAATCCTATGAATAAATTGTAATATATTAATATTGAGACTATTATAATTTGGGGGTTATTTTTTTAGAAGTTTAGTGAATCGTCTACATTTAGTTGGACAAATTCTATGAGAATAGACATTGTTAAACTAAGAGGGTAGGCGATTTTATTATGACAAGAGACTGAAGAGCTTTTAGTAAATAATTTAAATTAAAATAATTAAACTTTATGAAAATGGTAAGCTTAGAAACGAAATTATACGAGAATATGATCTAACATCATTAACTTTCTCAAATTAGATAAAACAAAACCAAAATACTGAGTCATTCAATCATCAAGACATTTTAACAAGTGATGAAAAAGAGTTAATAAAATTACGCAAAGAAAAACATCGATTGATAATGTAAAATGATGATTTAAAGCAAGCAGTGCTAATTTTGAGACAAAAAATGAAGTCTTTCAACAAAATGCGTATCAATATTCAGTATCAGCAATGTGCAAAGTTCTAAAAATTTCAAGAAGTACCTATTATGATTCTAAAAAAGGAGAATATTACAACTAGATACAAAAAGCCTCAATCACAACCAAGTAACTAAAACGTAAAAATTAATTAGATTAATTATTATCTGCATAACAAATGACCATATACATCAACTAGAGACAGACTATTTAATCATTTACAATGTCCTATTCGTTTTAGACCATGTTCAAATGAATAGTGTTTATAAAATGTTGACACTGTAGTGGCATATTGTAAATTAAATATTATTATGTGATCATTTTGTTTAAATATTAGTTATAAGAAGTGAAATATTCATTTTAAAAGGAGACTTAAAACTTGAAACGATCAACGAATCAAGAAAAATTTCTTGATACACTAATTAGACTTAATACTAAGATTGAAGAACTAGGAAAGATAAATATTTTAAATAATCATATATATTCCGAATATTTTTTTAGAGACCTGTTAAATATTGTATATGGGTATTCACTTGAGAATCATAATAAAAAACAAAAAAATGCACCAGCATTTGATCTTATAGATAATACGAATAAAATTATTATTCAAGTTACCGCAACGTGTAAAAAGCAAAAAATAGAGGACACTCTAAAAAAAGAGTATTTAACAAATAAAATGGAAGAAGGTTATCGATTAAAGTTTATATTTATTGGAAATCAAAATAATAATATTAAAAATAAGAATTTTTCAAATCCACATAATATATTATTCGATAGTAAAAAAGATATTATTTTAACTCAAGACTTATGCGAAGAGTTTTTGAATTTAAACATAAATAAGCAAGATCACGCTATTGAATTATTAAAAAAAGAATTATCTCCGCTTTTATTTGAAGATTCTTTGTCATATTTAAAAGAAGAATTTATTAATGAAAAATTAGAATTTAATATATCGAATTTAGCTTCACGATATACTGCGAATAATGATGTCGATACTATTAATAATAAAATTATAGAAGGTATTTCTATTACCAATAATTTTAAATATACTAATATTTCATATCTAAAAGAATTAAAAGGTTATATCGAAAATGATATTTTAGATAAGATGAAATCAAAATACGCAAAGAATATTTATTTGAATTTCAAAAAAATATTCTCTAATTTAGAACAATCAGTCAATAATTATTTGGAACTGGAAGAAGAGTTTGAAGAAAAGAAAAAATACTTAAGTGAAATTTATGAATTGATAGACGAAATTAATATTGACCCTTATATTTTTCTGACAGAATATAATGAATGTAATATATACAAAATAAGTGAGAATGAAAAATTAGAACTTCAAACTTATATGAGTAAAATCGAAAAAGTATTATTAAAATATCAAACGTATTTAAAAGAAACATGTAAAGAATGCTTGTTTTATCCTTATTTGCTAGTTCAAGGTGAAGCTGGCATAGGAAAATCACACCTTTTAGCGCATCTATCTAAAAAACTTAGAGATGAAAATCATATTATTTATCTGTTTTTGGGACAATTTTTTACTAAAAATGAAGATCCATGGCATCAAATACTTAATGATTTAGAAGTTACAAATTCTGTTGATAATTTTTTAAGGTCAATAAGTAATAAGGCCAAAGAAACAAAAAAAAGAGCTTTTATTATTATTGATGCGCTTAATGAAGGTGAAGGTAAAAGGTTATGGGGAAATTATTTTCAAAGCTTTATCAACCATATAAAGAAGTATTCTAATATAGCTTTAATATTTTCTATTAGAACCCCTTTTGAAGATGTTATATTACCCAAAAACGCAATACAAGATAACAATATTGTAGTATTTCAGCATGAAGGTTTTAGTAAGGAAGAAAACTATAATCCAATTGTATCTTTTTGTGATTTTTATGGATTAGAGCTACCTAAGTTACCTATATTAAATCCAGAATTCAACAATCCATTATTTTTAAAACTAATGTGTGAGTACTGTGTAAATAAATTTAAGGAATTTGACCAAACTATAAGTGTTGCAGAGCTATTTACAAATGTTCTTAAGACAGTAAATATTAATTTATCTAAGGAAGATAAATTTGATTTTGATAAAAATATTAATGTTGTACAAAAAGTAATAAAAGGATTAGTTGAATTAATGAACGACTCAGAATTTAATCAACTAAATTATGAGGAATCCTATACTGTTGTTAATAATATAGCTAAAGAGTATGTTCAAAAGTCAAATAGATTTTTAGAAGCGCTAATAGATGAAAATATATTAATTAAAAATACTGGCTATAAAGGTGAAATGATTATTTATTTTTCGTATGAGCGTATGGGAGATTACTTTTTATCAGAATACCTTTTAGAGAAATATAGAAATGTTGATAAAAGAGATTTAGTAACTAAATTACAGTCAGATGAAAAAGTGACAAGGTATTTTCAAAAGGAAGACGATTTATCTTATAATAGAGGTCTTATTAATGAACTTTTTATTAAATTAGCAAATGAATTTAATATAGAGCTATTTGAAGTATTTCCACAGTTTAAAAACAATTATAACATGATATATTCTTTTATAAATAGTTTAGTATGGAGAAAAGATGGTAGCATAAGTAAACATACTAAATGCTATATATCCGATAATGTTATTCCTTATGATGCATTTAGAAATAATTTTTTAGATGTCTTATTAATAAAAATGCCTCAAAAAAACCATCCGTTAAATATTTGGGCTTTACATAAATTATTGAAACAATGCAATTTAGGAAAAAGAGATTTTTTATGGACTCAATATATATCTATAAATAATGAAAAGGTTTTTGAAATTATTAATTGGCTATTTAGTAACTATAAGAAATTAGATGAAGAAACTGCGGAAAAATATATGATTTTTTTAACGTGGATATTTTCTGCAACTAATAATAAATTAAGAGATCTCGGTACTAAATCTTTAGTAAAATTATTCAAAACATTTCCAACTAAAATTATTGGTTTATTAAAATTATTTGAAAATAACAATGATCCATATATAGTCGAAAGATTATATGCTTCTGTTTTAGGGGCGACACTTCGAATCGACATTTGTGAAATACATATAGAGATTGCTAATTATATTTATGAAGAAATATTTGATAAAGAAATGGTATATCCTCATATTTTAATGAGAGATTATGCTAGGCAAACAATTGAATATATTAGTTTATCAAAAGATATATCTAATATAAATTTAGAAAAAATTAGGCCACCTTATAAAAGTAATTGGTATAAAAAAGAATATTCGAATTTAAATATAGACGATTACATAAAATCTTTAAAAAACAAATTAGATAGCCATTTACATTTTTCTATCGATAAAATTAAAAACTCAATGACAACGGAATATGGAAGAGGAACTGGGGCATATGGCGATTTTGGCAGATATGTATTTGGTTATGCTGTACGAAACTGGGTAAAGGGTTTTAAAAGTGATCAAGACTTAAGTAATATAGCATTAATGAGGATTTTTGAAATGGGTTATGATGCAAAATTACATGGTGAATTTGATATGTGGGTTAATCGTTATGATAACTTTAATAATTCAATTGAAAGAATTAGCAAAAAATATCAATGGATTGCTTACTATGAAATTTTAGCTAAACTTGTAGATAAATTTCCTGATGTTCAATATTCTGGACTATGGGATGATTATATTAGAGATATTGATCCTACTTTACTATTACTTGAAATTGATAAAGAATCAAAAATACTAGTACCCTCACCACTTCCTTCGCATCAATCGAATGAATGGGTAAAAAATACCAAAGTTTTTGATGAAACAAAATTATTTTTAGAAATAGATATAGACAATCATAGATATATATGTTTAAGCTCAAAGTTTAATTTTGAAAAGAGAGAGAAAGAAATACCATTTGAAGATAGAGACTCATGTTATTTCTTAGCGATGGGATATTTTTATAATAAAGAAGATAGTAATGAAATTATCAAAGGTTATGAAAATAATTATGATAGAGGTATTAATATTCCTCGAGCACATAGTATATATTTATATGAATATTATTGGAGCGAAGCTTATAAAAATTATAAAGAGGGATATTTAACTGAATCAGATGGTAAATTATGTCCAGCTATTTATGAATATTTTTGGGAGTTAGATTATTCTGTTAAGGACAAATCAATAAGTTTTTATATTCCGTGTAAAGAAATAGTAGATTATTTTTCATTAATACAAACGGAAGAAGGAGTATGGAAAACTAAATTTGGTGAAACAATATGTATTAATTCTAAATTACTCGAATTTGATAATGAATGTTTACTTATTAAAAAAGAAAGTTTATTAAACTTTCTTAATACTAAAAAATTGTCTATTGGATGGAAAATATATCTAGAAAAAATTTCTCTTCGAGATAGACAAGAATGGTGGTACAATGTTTTTTATGACGATGGCAAATATAATAAGAAAATAATTAAGAATGACATGTCAAAAATTAGGCGTAATTTTTAGATTTATCTATATATTTATGCCACCGCTCAAACTTTTATAAAAAGTAAAAAAACAATATTTATATTGAACTTGTGACGTGAATTTCTAAAACACAACCAACAATCCACAAGGAAACTAGTAAATAAGTTTAAATAAGATTTCGAAAAAATGTGTAATATTATAATATGAAAATCTTTAAGATTATAGAAGAATCATACTGACTAAAAAGATTTTGAAAGTGATTAAGTATTTAAAACACGCCAATCTTAAACCGCTATTGACAAATATGAAGCGGAACCACCGTTGTTTTTCTTTTCAGGTCCAATTGAATAAATGTTATGAATAGAATGGATAAAAATATAATTATTTAAGTGTTAAAGTAAACCAAATCATGATTTAAGATTATAAGAAAGAAAAATTGACTAATGTTAAAACCAACAATCATATGGGTTGTAACGTTTATACAATCATCGTAAAACTCAATATGCTTAATTTATTCAAAATGTTCGTCAATAAGTACAATGAAAAGGAGATTGATTTTTTGAATAAAAAATATCTTATGATTGTAATTATAATTTTAATATTGATTCTAGGCGGAATCTTTTTGAAGATGAAATATGACGAAAAGAAATATTATGATGAACAAAAAGAAAGAATAACGATTTATATGAAGTACAATGTGAAAGGTTATAAAAATATAAGCTTCGCTAATTTTAAAGAAAACCCAATGGATGGTTATTCTATTAGTGGTTATATAAATAATGATAAAAAGTTATCATTTACAGCTGGTATAAGATCTGTTGATGATTTTCAATTTGATACCGATATTTCTTATACAGATGAATTGGGTAGAAAATTTAATAAAAATCCTAAGTCAGTTTCTGAAATAAAAAAAGAGCAAAATACGTCCAATAAATAATTGTTCATATTGTGATGAAACAAAAATATAAGTCATTAGATGAGTTTAACTATGTTATAAATATTTGTAGTATCTATAAAAATCTCGACACTATTAAAATGATAAAGTGCCGAGGTTTTCTTACTTATTTAGTTAATTCAAAGTTTATGCCAGATTCATAAGAATTTGTGACACTTTTAATAGTGTAACCATTGATTATTACAATTTATCAAATGGTCCTTTAGAAGGTATAAATAACAAAATAAAATTAATTAAACGTACATCTTTTGGTTATGGAAGTTACAATCATTTGCGCAATCGAATATTATTATGTTCAAAACTTTACGCTCCAAAAAGTAAAAAGGAAGTTAAGCAATGTTTAGTTGCTTAACTTCGGATATTGAACGCATCAGTCCAATTTGACATAGAGCCTTTTTTAGTTCTTGATGTTTCTCTTTAAAACCTTGCATATTTTACAAAAAGAAAAATTAGCAGTATAATTAAGACAACGAAAATAAGTATTTACTTATACACCAATCCCCTCACTATTTGCGGTAGTGAGGGGATTTTTATTGGTGCGGCTATATGTCACCTATTTTGTATTGCGTCTACTTAGCCAATAAGAAAAAAACGCAATGGCACAGCCACTGATGACTGGTGCTATGATGTGAACGAAAATAAGCATCACCTTATACACCTCCTCTCTGCGTCTAAATTGACGCCTGAGAGATAGGCGATTCTACTATTATATCATCGGCAAATATACAAGCACAGTCACTTGCTTCTGATAAGTTATATGATTCTAGCTGATAGATTGAATCGTCTACACTTAATTGGACAAATTCTATGAGAATAGATATTGTTAATTTAAGAAAGTAGGCGATTTTATTATGACAAGAGAAAGAAGATCATTTAGTTCAGAGTTTAAGTTACAAATGGTTAGATTATATAAAAATGGTAAGCCTAGGAATGAAATTATACGCGAGTATGATTTCACACCTTCGACGTTTGTAAATGGCGGTTATAAAATGTAGGAAAATGGATAAAGCAACATCAAAACACGGGTACATTCAATCACCAAGATAACTTATCGGATGAAGAAAAAGAGCTGATTAAATTACGCAAAGAAGTTCAACATTTAAAAATGGAGAACGATATTTTAAAGCAAGTAGCGCTGATTATGGGGCAAAAATAGAAGTCATTCAAAAGAATGCACATCAATATTCAGTATCAGCAATGTGTAAAGTCCTGATAATACTAAGAAGTACCTATTATGATTCTATAAAAAGAAAAGATAATAAAATCACTAAAGATGATTCAAACATAGAACATGCCGTCATAAATATTTTTAATTCTAATAGAAAAGTCTTTGGTACAAGACGAATTAAAAATCATTTAAATGACAAGGGTCTCACTGTATCTGGACAAAAGATAGGTCGATCATGAAAAAATCTAGTTTCTGTTTATACGAAATCTAAATACAAAAATCATCTAAAAGAAACTAATGAAAAACGAATTAAAAATCTTTATTATTAGCTGCTGGTGTATTATTTGTTAGTCCAATTTCATTATCTTATAATTCAGATGTAGCTCATGCTGAAGATAAGTTAGACCATTCTCAAGCAAAGGTAATATATTTGAGTAACCAAAATTTATTTGATGAACTTGAGAAAAAAGGTTATAAACTGGAAGATATATTTACAAAAGAAGAAATAAAAAAATATAAAGCTGAAGACCAATTAAGAGCGGGTAAAACTCAATATGTAGAAACAGGTAAAGATACTGCAACATTATATCTTTCTTCTGCATATACAAAAACAATAGCTGCTTTAGGTGCGGGGGCTATTAGCGTTATTTCTGCACTAACAGGTGGTTTAGTTGGCGCAGGTGTTGGTGGTTTCCTTGGATCTATAGCTGCATCGAATATTGATACTAGTAAGGGAATATATATAAAATTAAAAACTAAAAAGAATGCAGCCGGGGAATACGTTCTGACAGGAGAAAAATGGGGATATCAGTAAGGGTGATTTTATGGATAGATTAAAATATTCACTTAAAGTTGGAATTTTAGCATTATTATTATTTTGTACTTTAAATTATTTAGTTCCAATGCAAAGTAATGCTTTTTCAATAATTATATATTCATCAATTTTTGCTGTGTTACTTATGCTTTTAGTTTATATATTTTTAGGAATTTTGAAGAAATGACATGAAAAAAATTAGCATTGGCTATGAAGAAATCTATGAGGATAGAATTTTTCATAGCCATTTTTTTAAAAGAGCAAGAAGTAAAAAATTGGAAAACCGTCGATCAAATAATTAAAAATGAACACTTAGTTAAAAGTGATTATGAAGCAGAACCACCGTTGTTCCTCTTTTCGGGATCGTTGGATTAGATTCGGTTGTACAGTATGATGAAAAATATTATAATAAATTTATAAAAAATGACATTTTATTTTGAAATCATGTCCCTCCGTTACATTTAGTAGTGGAGGGGTTTTATTTTAATAATGTTTACACCTATAGTTTTAAATTTATTAAATGATGTAGGTTCGATTTTTTAGTTAGGGAGGGGAATCAATTGAAAGTTATTGAGAAAGTTCATTATGAAGATATTTTAGAACCAGAAATAGTTCAATTAATTCAGCCATTAGTTAAGGACAAAATGGATCAACTTTTTATTACTTCTGAACACTTTGCTATTGACATAGACAAGCTATTATTTCAACTTAATTTAAAAGTTAAATATATTAAAATGGAGGGTAATACTTCGGGTTATTTAAGTGGAAGAACGATTTATATCAATAATAATCACTCGATTAATAATACAAGATTTGCAATAGCTCGTGAACTCGGCCGTTATTTATACAAAATTAAAGATAACAACGATAATAGTCTAAAGAATTTACATGAAATGATTTATGAAAGCGACGTAAATCAGTTTTCAGTCGACTTACTTATGCCTAAAAAGCAAATAGAGGCATTAGTCTATAATTTTTATGAAGTCAATAATATCAATTTAAGTTCTGGTTTATCTGAAAAAGAATGAAACAAACTATTGAACCTTATATCAACTAAGTTGGAAGTTTCGAAAGTAGCTGCTGGATTAAGGCTGTATAATTTAGGAATACATATTTGATAAATATTGTGAAAATCTAGTCGATTTATTAAAACCAAAAGAAAACTAATACAATTCAAGACCATGCAAACTCATTTATAAACATTGTCCGTTTAAAGATAGGTATGCGTGGTCTATTTTTATAAAATATATTTAATTATGGGTTTAAACATCTATAACAAAATCTCAACAGCAAAAAATAAATCTCCATTAATCATTTATCTAGACTCAAGGAAATCATATATTTCTATTTCTTTTAACATATCGTCAATTTTAATGAGTAGTTTCTCTACTAATATTCTAGGCAAATAGGCACGTGCTTTGGTGGCTTGCATCCATGCTGGTTTTGGATTATATTCGCTAATGTACCAATCAATGACTGTTGGTTTGATCATTTGACATAATCCAGCCACACCAAATTGGCCATTGGATTCTTTTGTAATAATTGCATGTAAAATTAAATGCTCGATTAAATCGCAGTAAACTAAGTTTTCTTTCTTTTGATAGTTGTATGAGTACTTAAATTCGGAAATGAATCTTAGGTCAGATAAGTTTTGGAATTTGTCTTCGCTTATGTGATGACAATATAATCCTTCACCAGCTCTAGTGTATTTTCCTTTTGTAATACTTTTGATTTCTCCATTTAAAAATCGCGTGTATGATTTTTCCTTATAATAGTCATCGGTTACAGCGCCATATTTATTTAAAAGGTATGCTACGGCTTGCGAGTATGTAGCGTCTAATAATTGACTATATTCATTATATTTAGCTATATATTCATTTTTCTCCACTTCAATATACCTCTTTTCAAACTTTATAAAATGAAATACTTGTAATTTAGAAAGAATAAAATCAATATCCATTTAGTTACGTTCGACTTTTATATGTCTATTACTTTTGCATAATACGCCAATTGATTAATATTTTGTCATTGAATTCCACATTTTTGTATTGATTTAATAGTTCTTCAGTTCTTTGTAAACAGACTGTAACTGTATCTTCAATTGATAAATTAAATGCTGCAAAGTCTTCTAATTCAGTCCCTTTATGAATTAAATCGACAATGCTGTCTTTCATGCCTAGGGAAGAGAGTGTTTCCATCATATAAGGTGTAAAGAGCGTATGCTCTGCATTGTCGATTGAAATAATACCGAGTTTAAGTTGATTAAAAAGACCATGCATAGTCATTAAGGTGTATTTTTCAAGTTGTTGTATATTTTCAAATGTTATCATAGCGGTTCTCCTAAAAATTACGATTAATCAAAGTATACCCTTATTTAACTTTAGTTTCTTCAGAATTATTTGTACCGTTATCGTGTTTTTCTTCTTTATTAACAGCATTTTTATCACTTTTATCATCGACTTTTTGATCTGGTATGTCATTTTGAATTGCTTTGTTATTATCATTGTCATGATGTTGAATGTCTTCTGACTCACCATCTGTTTCATCATGATCACTCATACCTGGGTTGTATTTAGGGCTTCTCTTTTTAAATGCTTCAAATTCTTCTTTATCTTTTTCTGACATATCATCAAAAATATTAATAATCGTACCATTGTGTCGATTAACAATAGCGCAACGTTTTAAAGGTGTGCCAACTGCATCGCGGACTAGATGTTCAACATAATATTCATGTTCATTACTTCGTTCAAGATTTGTTTTATAATTTAATGTTTGATTTTCGTTAGCACCTCTTGCTTTGTAATCGTTTCGAACGATATCTTCGGCTTCTTGTGGTGTCATTTGCTTGTCTGTATTTGACTGTGTAGTGTTGTCAGTTTGTTGCGTCTTTTTATTAGTGTCATTTGATTTACTATTATTTTCTTTATGTTGATTAGCACCGCAAGCAGTTAATAGTGACAATGATAATGCAATGGCAACGATAGCTTTGAATTTCATTTTTTTATCTCCTTATATTGCTATGTATACTTATTTTTCCGTAAAAGAAGGGTAGCCGAGCTACCCTGAAATTTTATTCTGTTGAAGCGTCGTACATGCTATCTTCGTTGTGATTATTTTGGTTAGGTGGTGCTTCACTTGTAACAGGTTTGCTTTGAGGTGCTGATTCTACAGTAGCAGTTTCTTCATTAGATTCACTTTTTTTTACACTAGATTTATCACTTTTAGACGCATTCTGCTTATCTTCATCTTTACTAGACTGTTCATTTTCTTCAGAATCATTATTTGCACTAGAAGTTGTAGCAGGTGTAGTAGCCGAAGCTTCATAACTTACATTATCGCTATTTGAACTCGCAGCAGCTACTTCTGTATCTTGCTTGTCTTTTTTAGCTTTTGATGTTTTTTTAGCATCGGATAAATCAAATGTAATCTTCTTGACGCTAAATAAACTAGAAATAACTTCTAATTTTTTATCTTTTGCGTTGGCTATGTTTTCTGACACATCGAAAACAATTTTACCTTGAGCAGTGCTATCAGGATTTATACGCTGTAAGAAAAATGAATTTTCTATACTACCGTTGTCATTTTGATTAGCAGACATTGAGCCTGTATTATCTGCTTCAAATGTTTTATCACCAGATTTCAGTTTAAACATTGAACTATCAATTGTTAACGCTTCTTTACCTTTGTTTTTAATCGTCACATCAGCAACGACAAATGTACCTTTAGCATTTGTTGGCGCGATAGATGGACCAACTGATTTCATAGTTTCAACTGAATTAACTGTGACTTCAAGATCACCATTTTTTACAGTCTCTCCAATTTTATGGGTTTTGTTCGTTTCTTTAGAACTATTTCCGCCAAGGTTACCTGTAATACCAGCTGTACAAGCTGAAATACCGATGATAATTAAAATAAATAATACTAGACAACCACCACAGCCCCAGAACCATCCTTTTTTAGATTTCTTTTGTCCGTATTGCTGGTTCTGTTGGTTTTGTTGATTTTGGAAAGCTTGGAATTGTTCCCATTGTCTTCGCTCTTCTTCGCTTTTGAATTGATTGCTCATGCCTAAAAAATCTCCCTCATTATTTACTATGTGATTAGTGCATAAAGCTAAATACAATTTGAATTCAATTCGCTTGTTGTTTAATATTTATCAGGTTCACATGCACGTTTATCTTTATCTCTATCTAAATGTGGTCGATATGCTGGATGATCGGCAGTGACACCATTCGGATATACTTGTCTAAGTTGCTTACAATTAGCAAATGATTGTTGCGTGTTTGTTTCAGTTGATGGTGAGGTCTTAGGTTGCGTGGATTGATGATGGTTACTTGATTGTTGCTTTTCTTTTAAATCATCTTTCAAGTCGTCTTGTGATTTATCTTCTGCAACGTTTGGTGTGTTAATTTCATCATCTGATTGATCTTTTGTTGTTATTTCATCAATTTCATGTTGATTATTTTCAGTATTTTCATTTGCGGGTACTTCTTCGGTTGATTGTAAATCCTCATCTGTTGCTGTTTCTGATTTTTCCTCAGGCTTATCTTCATTTTTATTTTCATCTTTTTGAGTTAATTGCGTTTTTGATGATTGATTACTAGTGGAATTGTCATTATTACTAAACATCATTGAACAGGCTGATAATAAGATTATTAATAAAATGAAAGAAATAAGGCAACCGCCGCATCCTTTTAACATGCCACGTCTTTCAGAATTTTTAACAGATCGGTTTTGATTCTTGTTGTTCTCTGTATTCAAAGGTAAATCTCCTCTATATTTATATGTTATTTTCATGATTTACTACATAAAACCTGGATGCATTTAAGAGGGAGTTATTAAGTGTAAAACGCTTTCACTATATCACATAATCATATTTTACCAAATTAGTAGTGGAAATACTTTAATTTTTTTCAAAACTTTAAAAATATTTTTGGATTGTAGAAGTGTTAATTTAATAATTGTAAAGTTGTATTACGACTCAAAATGACACGAACATGACAACATAATTTAACAAAATAATAATTTCTATTTGATATAATATATTGTATTTATTTTTAGAGGTGTTGCTTTTGAAAAAGTCTTTAAAATTCAAGGGGATGAAAATATGTTTAATGCTATATCTACTGATTTTTTTAAGTAGTTGTGGCACAAATAATAAAATAGTAGGCCAACGATTTGAAATACAACAACATAATGAAACAATAGGTAGTATTTACTTTTCAGCAGACTATGCACATATAAGAGGTATAGAAAAAGGCACTGTAAAATATTTCGTAGACAAAGTAGGCAGCAAACGTTACTTATTTATTGAATATATTCCGGATAATGTATTGAATTGCAAGTCGGACTTTTGGAAAACGTTAAAATATAAAAAGGATAAGATAACATATTATGTATATCTCATTGAAAATTTAGATGATGAAGTATTCCATTTAAGTGTATTACAAGACATGAATCGTATACCAATTGACATTGCAGATGATGTGGCAACAATGGGTAAATCACCACATCAAAATGACAGAATGACACTAAAATTAAATAAAAATAACTGATAATAGTAGACGAATGATATAACGATATGTATTGAGCATTATAACAATCATATCAATGCATCAATTCGTCTACTTTTTTATATTTTTAAACATAACCACTGCTAGAATGTCATAAAATCGTTATAATTATAAGGTAGATGAATTTGGAGGAATAGCGTATGGACTTTTGGTTATATAAACAAGCACAACAAAATGGACATCATATTGCGATAACAGACGGTCAAGAATCTTATACTTATCAAAATTTATACTGTGAAGCGAGTCTATTGGCTAAAAGACTCAAGGCTTATCAACAATCTCGTGTCGGGCTATACATAGATAATTCGATTCAATCGATCATTTTAATACATGCTTGTTGGTTGGCAAATATTGAAATTGCGATGATTAATACAAGGTTGACACCTAATGAGATGAAGAATCAGATGAGGTCAATCGATGTACAATTGATTTTTTGTACCTTGCCACTGGAATTGCGAGGGTTTCAAATTGTATCGCTGGATGATATTGAATTCGCTGGAACGGATATTACAATGAACGGTTTGTTGGACAACACAATGGATATCCAATATGATACATCGAATGAAACTGTGGTGCCGAAAGAGTCGCCGTCCAACATATTAAATACTTCATTTAATTTAGATGACATTGCATCGATTATGTTTACATCAGGGACAACTGGCCCTCAAAAAGCGGTGCCGCAAACGTTTCGTAATCATTATGCCAGTGCAATCGGATGTAAAGAGAGCTTGGGATTTGATCGTGATACTAATTGGCTATCTGTCTTGCCGATTTATCATATTTCGGGTCTCAGTGTACTTTTAAGAGCTGTTATTGAAGGGTTTACTGTGCGCATTGTTGATAAATTCAATGCCGAACAAATTTTAACGATAATTAAAAATGAACGCATCACGCACATTTCGCTTGTGCCACAAACTTTAAATTGGCTTATGCAACAAGGTTTACATGAACCTTATAATTTGCAAAAAATATTACTCGGCGGTGCTAAATTATCTGCCACTTTGATAGAGACGGCATTACAATATAACCTGCCAATTTATAATTCATTTGGTATGACTGAGACATGTTCACAATTTTTAACAGCAACACCGGAAATGTTGCATGCACGTCCTGACACTGTAGGGATGCCAAGTGCCAATGTAGACGTTAAAATTAAAAATCCTAATAAAGAAGGTCATGGAGAATTAATGATTAAAGGTGCCAATGTGATGAATGGATATTTGTATCCAACAGATTTAACGGGTACGTTTGAAAATGGTTATTTTAATACGGGTGACATTGCTGAAATAGATCATGAAGGTTATGTCATGATTTATGACCGACGTAAAGATTTAATTATTAGTGGCGGTGAAAATATTTATCCATATCAAATTGAAACGGTAGCGAAGCAATTTCCAGGTATCAGTGACGCAGTATGTGTAGGGCATCCTGATGATACTTGGGGACAAGTGCCTAAATTATATTTTGTCAGTGAAAGTGACATTTCAAAGGCACAATTGATTGCATATTTATCACAACATTTAGCGAAATATAAAGTACCGAAACACTTTGAAAAGGTTGATACTTTACCTTATACATCAACAGGTAAATTACAAAGAAATAAGTTGTATAGAGGATGATTTGATGAAGTTGACAGCTTTGCATTTTTATAAATATAGTGAGCCATTTAAGTCACAAATTGTAACACCGAAAGTCACTTTAACACATCGTGATTGTTTGTTTATCGAATTGATTGATGATAAAGGAAATGCATATTTCGGGGAATGTAACGCTTTTCAAACAGATTGGTATGATCATGAAACAATTGCTTCAGTGAAACATGTAATTGAGCAATGGTTCGAAGATAATAGAAATAAATCATTTGAAACGTATGAAGCAGCACTAAAATTAGTAGATTCATTGGAAAATACGCCTGCTGCAAGGGCAACTATTGTCATGGCATTGTATCAAATGTTTCATGTACTGCCTTCATTTTCAGTAGCATATGGAGCGACAGTGAGCGGCTTATCAAATAAACAACTAGAGTCATTAAAAGCAACTAAGCCGGCCAGAATTAAATTAAAATGGACACCTCAAATCATGCATCAAATTAGAGTGTTACGGGAATTAGAGTTTCACTTTCAATTGGTTATAGATGCAAATGAGTCCTTGGATCGTCAAGATTTCACACAGTTACAGTTATTAGCGCGTGAACAGGTTCTTTATATCGAAGAGCCATTTAAAGATATCTCCATGCTTGATGAAGTAGTGGATGGAACAATACCTCCAATAGCCCTTGATGAAAAGGCAACATCGTTGTTGGACATAATTAATTTGATAGAATTATACAATGTGAAAGTTGTTGTATTAAAACCATTTCGTCTAGGTGGCATTGATAAAGTGCAAACGGCAATTGATACTTTGAAAAGTCATGGTGTAAAAGTGGTTATTGGCGGCATGTACGAATATGGTTTAAGCCGTTATTTTACAGCGATGCTTGCTCGTAAAGGTGATTATCCAGGAGATGTTACACCAGCAGGTTATTATTTTGAACAAGATGTGGTGGCGCATTCAGGCATATTAAAAGAGGGGCGACTCGAATTTCGCCCCCCTTTAGTGGATATAACTCAATTACAACCATATTAATGGTTATGTTTATGTGAATGCTTGCTTGCTGACTTGTCTTTTTTTAACGGAACAGGGTCAAAGCCACCTTTATGAAGCGGATGACATTTTAAAATACGACGGATACCTAAATAAAGGCCTTTGAAAGCACCGTGGTATTGAATCGCTTCTCTAGTGTACTCTGAACATGTTGGATAAAAACGACAAGTTGGTGGAGTGAGTGGCGAAATGAAACGTTGATAAAAATGAATCATCGCCAAGAATATCTTTTTCATAATTAATGCCTCCAACGATAGTAATTAACTATTATATTAACATACAATGTAGGGATGTGATGCGCGTGAAGTTTAGGGATAAAGATAATCGTCAAGTTAATTTGACATTTAAAAAGGATAATGAGATAGCAGATGGCAATCATGTGCTAGCTATTCCAACGTTTAAAAATCAATTGCTTTTTACCAAACATAATTTACGGGGTATTGAATTTCCTGGTGGTAAAAGGGAACGCGGGGAAAGTAGTGCTGAAGCAGTTACCCGTGAATTATATGAAGAAACAGGCGCCAAAGTTAAAAATATTCATTACATAGCACAATATACCATTGAAACACATGATCAAACTGATTTTGTAAAAGATGTATATTTTATCGAAGTTGAATCATTGGTAAGCAAGAACGATTATTTAGAAACAGCAGGGCCAGTGTTGTTTAACTGTATCAATGATATTGAACTCGCACAACGGAGTTTCTTACTGCAAGATAGTACCATTTTAAAATGCGTAGAGAGGGTGCAATCACTTGGGTTTTATCAAACGTAAACGAATGCCAATTGAATCTTTTACGCATCAATTCGAAGAAATTACATATTTGTCAGATGACTTACAAGTAAAAGCTTTAATGATGACACCACATCATGAAGTAAATCGCATTGTAGTATATTTGCGAGGTGGCAAAGGTCAAGTAGGACGTGTGCGCGCAGGTAGATTAATGCAATTTTCAGATAGTCAAACTTTAGTGATTGGGCCATACTACCGAGGTAACAATGGGAGTGAAGGTAAAGACGAATTTTACCGTGGCGATTTAAATGATGTGACGCAATTATTAAGGTTGCTACATGATAAATATCCACATGCATTTATCCACATGGTTGGTTTTTCGCGAGGTGGTTTACAAGGATTGTTGACATTTCAAGACTTACCAGTAACAAGTTATACAATCTGGGGTGGTGTCTCAGATATTGATTTAATGTATGAAGAACGTGTCGATTTAAGAGGCATGCTACGAAGAATGATTGGTCATCCGAAAAAAGATCGAGCGGCATATGAGGCACGCCAAGCGATTCCAAACATTAATGAAAACAGTCCGCCAATATTAATTGTACATGGAGGGAAAGACCAGCAAGTTGGTATTCATCATGCGTATTATTTAGCGGACCAACTAGAGTTAAAAGGTGCCACGCATGAAACATTTTATCAAATGGCAGAAGGACATGTGCCAAGACCACCAGCGATGGTTGAAACATTGACTTATATTAAAGAGTTTATGAACCAAGTTGAGTTGCATAGCTAGTATGAAACGTGGTGTGCGCATGGGAACTATCAAGCTTTGAAGATGTGTGATATACGTTGAATGAGGGGTATGCGCTTTCAATGAAAATGTGCTCCATGCAGATAACTGTATGTGCTTTTTGTGAATAGGAACAACTTGCGTTGAGTTAACGATAAGTACTTTATGCAAAGTAGGGCAACATGCATAGCGTAAGGAACCGGTACTTTATGTGAAGACGTGCTGCTTCCATTAAATGAGTGATGCGAGTTTGGCATGAAGGTCACCTTAAATGTGCATTGTTGTAATAAAATTGCCTATAAATTTTTAGCACATAAAATAAGAGGAGCCAACCATTGTTAGACTATAACAACGGTTGGCTCTTTAATTAGTATTCAAATTTATTTGTTGAAGCTACCTTTTTCAGCAATATGTTCAACTTTTTCACCAAATTTTTCGAAGTTCTTTTCAAAACGTTGAATTAAATCTTCTGCTTGTGCTTTATATTTCTCTTTGTCGCTCCAAGCATTAATTGGATTTAAAATTGTTTTCGGTACATCTTCAATTTTTACAGGAATGCTTAAACCAAACGTACTATCTTTTGTATATTCTGCATTTTTCAATTTGCCAGAAATCGCTTGGTTTACCATTTGACGTGTGTAATGTAAGCTGATTCTACGTCCTACACCATATTTTCCGCCAGTCCATCCAGTATTAACAAGATAAACATCAACATCATGTAAATCGATAAGTTCACCTAATAAATCAGCGTAAACAGTAGGGTGTAACGGGAAGAACGGTGCTCCGAAACATGTTGAGAATGATGGTTCAGGTTCTGTCACACCACGCTCTGTACCAGCTAATTTAGAAGTGAAACCACTCAAGAAATGATACATTGCTTGGTCTTTATTTAACTTTGAAATCGGTGGAATAACACCAAATGCATCCGCAGTTAAGAAAATAATTGTATTTGGATGTGCTGCTTTTGATGGTACTACAATATTGTCAATGTGATTAATTGGATAAGCGGCACGAGTGTTTTCTGTATAACGATTGTCTTCAAAGTCCACTGAACCATCTTCTGCAACTACAGTGTTCTCTAAAATCGCACCATATTTGATTGCGTCAAAAATCTGTGGTTCTTTTTCTTTGGAAAGATTAATTGCTTTTGCATAGCAGCCACCTTCGATATTAAAGACCCCGTTTTTATTCCAGCCGTGTTCATCATCACCGATTAGTTTTCGGTGTGGATCAGCCGATAAGGTTGTTTTACCAGTGCCAGATAGACCAAAGAATAATGCAACATCGCCTTTTTCACCAACGTTTGCTGAGCAATGCATGCTCATAATATCTTGCATCGGTAAGAGATAATTCATTACAGAGAAGATACCTTTTTTCATTTCACCAGCGTATTCAGTACCGCCGATTAAAATGACTTTGTGTTTAAATGAAATAATGACAAAGGTTTCAGATTTAGTACCATCAACTTCTGGATCTGCTTTAAAATGTGGGGCAGAAACGATAGTGAAGTTAGGTTTAATCTTTGTAGCTTCTTCTTTTGATTCAGGTCTAATAAACATATTTTTAGCAAATAAATTATGCCATGCTAATTCATTGATGACTGTAAGTTTTAACATTGTATCTTTATCGCTACCAGCGTAGCCTTTAAATACGTATAGTTCATCTTTTTTATCTAAATAGTCTAGTACTTTATGGTATAACTTCAAGAAAGTTTCTTCATCGATAGGTTGATTAATTTCTCCCCAATCAATGTTATCTCTATATGAAGGTTCAGAGACAAAAAATTTGTCTTTAGGCGAACGACCAGTATATTTTCCAGTACTTGCATTAACAGCACCAAGTTCTGTTAATACCCCTTCGTTATTGTCTAAGATTTTATTATAAAGTTGTGTCGTCGAAAGTTGAAAATGTGACGTTGGTTTTTTCAGTAATTTGTCAATTTTAGTTGTTTCAGTGTATGTGTCTACTGACATCCTAAATCCCTCCAAAGCGATAATTTAAATGTAAGCCTTTACATTTAATTAGTATAACACATTAACATAATTAATCTACAATATTTTACTGTAAATTTATTTGTGAAAAATTGACATTAATTCATTAATTAGGTACTATTATTTTTAACGGATTCTCTTATCCTGAGTGGTGGAGGGACATGGACCCAATGAAACCCAGCAACCTCTTTTTTTATAAAAGAAAGGTGCCAAACCGTTTGCAGACAAATAGGTCTGAACGATAAGAGCGAATGGACGTATTAGGCCTTCTCTCTATATTAATAGTTAGAAGGTCTTTTTTATTTAGCTCACAGAGAGAGAATTTTCGTAATATAAATTTAAAGGAGCAAACTATGTTAAATAACAAACGATTATTTACTTCAGAGTCTGTTACAGAAGGACACCCAGATAAAATCGCTGACCAAGTGTCAGATGCAATATTAGATGCTATTTTAAAAGACGACCCAAATGCACGTGTAGCTTGTGAAACAACTGTTACAACAGGTATGGCATTGATCGCCGGCGAAATTTCTACAACAACATATGTTGATATTCCGAAAGTTGTTAGAGAAACAATTAAAGAAATTGGATACACAAGAGCAAAATATGGTTATGATTATGAAACAATGGCAATTTTAACTGCGATTGATGAACAATCACCTGACATTGCACAAGGCGTGGATAAAGCATTAGAGTATCGTGATAAAGATAGCGAAGAAGAAATTGAAGCAACAGGTGCAGGTGACCAAGGTTTAATGTTTGGTTACGCAACGAATGAAACAGAGACGTATATGCCTCTAGCAATTTATTTATCACATCAATTGGCAAAACGTTTATCAGATGTGCGTAAAGATGGTACGTTAAATTATTTACGACCAGACGGTAAAGTTCAGGTCACTGTTGAATATGATGAAAATGATAACCCAGTACGTATTGATACGATTGTCGTATCAACACAACATGCTGAGGATGTGACACTTGAACAAATTCAAGAAGACATTAAAGCACATGTCATTTATCCAACTGTTCCAGAAAACTTGATTAATGAACAAACTAAATTCTACATCAATCCTACAGGACGCTTTGTAATCGGTGGACCTCAAGGTGATGCAGGATTAACAGGACGTAAAATCATTGTTGATACGTACGGTGGCTATGCACGTCATGGTGGCGGATGCTTCAGTGGTAAGGATCCTACAAAAGTAGACCGTTCAGCTGCATACGCTGCACGTTATGTGGCTAAAAATATTGTTGCAGCAGGTTTAGCAGATCAATGTGAAGTACAATTGGCATATGCGATTGGTGTTGCAGAACCAGTGTCAATTGCAATTGATACATTTGGAACAGGTAAAGTTTCTGAAGGGCAACTTGTCGAAGCAGTTAGAAAACACTTTGACCTAAGACCTGCAGGTATTATTAAAATGCTTGATTTGAAACAACCGATTTACAAACAAACTGCTGCTTATGGTCATTTTGGACGTACAGATGTCTTATTCCCATGGGAAAAATTAGACAAAGTGGAAGAATTAAAAGACGCAGTAAAATAATAAGATGAATTGAATATAGCTAAATAAAAGATTTTCGGTATATAAATGATAATATGTATCGAAAATCTTTAGCTTTTCTATTATAATTAAAGTTATTCATATATTAAAAAGGAGCGTTGTTGTGATGGATTTATCTTCACCGATAGTCATTGGACTCATTATTGCAGTAGTCATTGCATTAATCTTTTTTGTCCTTTTCTTAGTTACCTTAGGTAGTAAGAAAAAAGTTAAGCGACAAACAGAAGAAAAGTATGAACAACAAGAACAAAACATTAAAAAGTCTCATGAAGAAGCTTTAGAGAAAGAGCGTATTCAAAATAAAAAGACAATTACAAAACAACAAGAAGATTATAATCACATGGTTAGTACAAAAGATCGTGAGATTGACGCATTAAAATTGTTCTCGAAAAATCATAGTGAATATGTAACGGACATGAGATTAATTGGTATTCGTGAAAGATTAGTTAAAGAAAAACGAATTCGACCAGAAGATATGCACATTATGGCAAATATCTTTTTACCAAAGGATGGCTTTAATAATATTGAACGAATTAGTCATTTAGTATTAACAAGAACTGGTCTTTATATTATTGATTCTCAATTGTTAAAAGGTCATGTTTATAATGGTATTAGTGGCGGTCAATTTAAAGATTTACCACCAATGGAACAAGTATTTGATACATTGGATTTAGATAAATCTAGACCACAAACTATTGTGATGGATCAAAATGATGACAAACGTTCATTATCTTTTGTAAATTATTCAGATCAAATTGAGGCGATTAAACAATTGGCTGAAGACTTACAAAAAGAATTAGGTGCCAAATATACGCCAACTTCAATTTTATACTTTAATCCTAAAAATGAAGGCGATGTAACGATTTCAAATTATAATCAAAATAGTGCTGTCAAAGTGCTTGTCGGTGCTGAACAATTAGACGAGTTCTTTAACAAATTTGTATTCCATGGTCGTATTCAATACAACGTGGAAGACTTACAACAAATGATGGATAAAATTGAATCATTCAATTAAATGTTAGGCTGAAGTGATGACTATATGTTGTTACTTCGGCTTTTTTAGTTTGTCATAAATTAAACAGAATTACTTTTACAATTTGATTAATATTTGAGAGATATTACTAGAATTTTAGTGGTTGATTGCTCTAAGTGTTTTTTCTCATGTATTCAACTCAGATTTGTTATGATAACAGGGTATAATACATCAAAAAGGTGAGGCGATATTTATGGAGGTTAAAACATTTTATAATGGAAACACGATGCCACAAATTGGTTTAGGGACATTTCGTGTGGAAAATGATGAAAATTGCATGGAAAGTGTTAAGTATGCCATTGAACAAGGATATCGTAGTATTGATACCGCAAAAGTTTATGGGAATGAAGAACAAGTAGGTGCTGGCATTCGTGCCGGATTGGAGTCAACTGGTATTGCTAGAGAAGACTTATTTATTACTTCAAAATTATATTTTGAGGATTTCGGTCGTGAAAATGTAGCAGCTGCTTACGAAGCTAGTTTATCTAGATTAGGTTTAAAATACTTAGATTTGTATCTAGTACATTGGCCAGGTACGAACGAAGCCGTAATGGTTGATACATGGAAAGGTATGGAAGATTTATATAAAAATAATAAAGTTAAAAATATAGGTGTCAGCAATTTTGAACCTGAACATTTGGAAGCTTTGTTGGCACAAGTGTCAATTAAACCTGTAATTAATCAGGTTGAATATCATCCATATTTAACGCAACATAAATTGAAATTATATTTGGCAGCACAACATATCGTGATGGAATCTTGGTCACCATTGATGAATGCACAAATTTTAAATGATGAGACAATTAAAGACATTGCTCAAGAATTAGGAAAGTCACCTGCCCAAGTTGTTTTAAGATGGAATGTGCAGCATGGTGTGGTTACAATCCCTAAATCGGTAACACCAAACAGAATCTCTGAAAACTTCCAAATATTTGATTTCGAATTATCAGATGAACAAATGACGCGAATTGATGGTTTAAATCAAGATAAGAGAATTGGACCTGATCCAAAAACTTTTGAAGGATAGATTAAAATCACTCAACTGATGAAAAGGTTAGATGGATTGTCACAGGCTGGGACATAAATCAATGTTCTATGCTCTACGAAGTTATATTGGCAGTAGTTGACTGAACGAAAATGCGCTTGTAACAAGCTTTTTTCAATTCTAGTCAACCTTGCCGGGGTGGGACGACGAAATAAATTTTGAGAAAATATCATTTCTGTCCCACTCCCTTTATTTTCGACTAGTTTGGAGAATTTATTGACATTCACATTATTTAAACGGTAACAAAGATTATTGAAATTTGGTAGGCATTTTATGGTGCTAAAAAATTTGCATGAAAATTAAAAAATGCTTCGTTCAGGAAGGTGTCGTAATTTACCTATTTGCTGAATGAAGCATTTTATTTTTAAATATGATAGCCAATATAACAAGCTATAAATCCAATGATGAATTGTAAAAGTGAATAATTGAGAAAAAGGTTAATATTAAATTTTGGCGTCATCATTAGTGTAAGTTCCTTGGCTAACGTTGAGAAAGTTGTTAAGCCACCTAAAAAACCGGTAACAAAGAACGCAGGGAACCATGAGATTGAAATTGATAAGCCTATATTTAATCCAATTAAAAAACTACCAACTAGATTTACTATCAATGTTGCGATAGGTAACTTTGAAGTAAATTTATGATTAAAATAATCAGTAATGGCACTTCTAGTAATTGCACCGAAACCGCCGCCAATCATGACTAAAATGATTGATATCATGATAAACCACCACCTAGTTTTATACCGACGTAACATAACAAAATACCAAAGACATAACTTGTTACAGCATATAGTAGTAAAGTTATAAATTGTTGATGATCAAACATATGTATTAATTCTAATTGAAATGTTGAAAAAGTCGTTAAAGCACCAAGAAAACCAGTCGTAATAGCTTTTTTTAGCGTCGGATGGTTTGAAAAAAATGCAATTGTTAAGGCTGTTAGCAATCCCATTACAAAGGCACCAGTCAAATTGGCTATCAGTGTTCCGATTGGAAAACCTCCGTCAGTATTCAGAAAAGAAATGAGGTAACGTAATAAAGCGCCTAAAGCACCACCGATAAAAATATATACATATTGCATTTGGTTCACCTCGAAAAGAAGTAGTTTGAATTTAAAAAAGAGGTTTTGGCAACGCGACGACAAAAATTGTCGATGCATTATCAAACCTCATTATATGTTATATCTTGTTGTATAACTATAGCGATTAGATGTATAGTTATGATTTCGAAAATCTAATATTTTTTATACGCAACAACGTCATCAAATTGTTTTACTCATTATAGCATGATACATTGTATTGTTTTGTATTAAGGCTACATTGACATTTTATCTTTTTTAAATAAAACCGAATGTACGAACAATTGAAAAGATATGTACTAAAATAACAATTAGAATAATCCAAGGCAAACTTTTACTCGCAATTCTAATCCAATCTGCATCAGGCTTTAGTGATTTAATTGAACGATCTGCAAAAATTATAGACAAAATTAGTACAATTGAGTTAATAACACTGCAGAAAAGTATTAATTTAATAAAAGAATTAAAAAGTCCACTTAGGAAAACGTTATTTGTATTAAAGAAAAAGCTTAAAATAATCATTAAGCTAGATAAGTAAAAGTATTTTTTTGAACGAGACATGCTAGACCTCCTGGATGGTTATCATTTACATATCGTATCATAAACAATCATAAAACAATAGTTTTATTAACTTGTAGACACAATGTTTACTAAAGTCATTTTTTAAAAATATAGGCAAAAAATTAGCTATATATTATAAAAGCGTGATATAAATGTTTTATATAACAAAGAAATAAAAATCATTTTTTACAAATGGTTGTAAGAAAAAGACATGCAGATGTTGTTAAAATTTTAATAAGAATCAAGGAGGCAATATTATATGGCTAAACTAAATGTAGAAGTATTTGCGGACGGTGCAGATATTGAAGAAATGAAAGCAGCTTATAAAAACAAACAAGTGGATGGTTTTACAACAAATCCTAGTTTAATGGCGAAAGCGGGCGTAACAGATTACAAAGCTTTTGCTGAAGAAGCTGTGAAAGAAATTCCAGATGCTTCAATTTCATTTGAAGTATTTGCAGACGATTTAGAAACTATGGAAAAAGAAGCAGCAATTCTAAAACAATATGGCGAAAATGTATTTGTTAAAATTCCTATTGTAAATACAAAAGGTGAATCAACGATTCCTTTAATTAAAAAGCTTTCAGCTGACAATGTGAGATTAAACGTTACGGCTGTTTACACAATTGAACAAGTTAAAGAAATAACTGAAGCAGTAACTGAAGGTGTGCCAACATATGTTTCAGTATTTGCAGGACGTATTGCAGATACAGGCGTAGATCCATTACCATTAATGAAAGAGGCTGTAAAAGTTACGCATAGTAAAGACGGCGTTAAATTATTATGGGCAAGTTGCCGCGAATTATTCAATGTGATTCAAGCTGATGAAATTGGTGCAGATATTATTACATGCCCTGCAGATGTTGTGAAAAAAGTGAATACAAACTTAGGTCGCGATATTAACGAATTATCAGTAGATACAGTTAAAGGCTTTGCGAAAGATATTCAATCTTCAGGTCTTTCTATTCTATAATATATAAATATATTTAAACACTTATAGGCATTGTGCTTATGGGGGTTTTTCCATAATAGTTATTAATGAAGAAGAAGTCAAAATTCAGCTAAGTAAAAGCTCGAGTTATAAAAAAGTCTAAATTGATTCAACAGGAGTAGAAAAGGAAATTAGTCTCGCATATTTTAGAAAATGAATAAAAACAATTACTATATGCAACTTAAGAATTAAATATTATTTAAGCCACATACCTATTAGAGTACAAAATATACAAGTTGTACTTATATCTAGGTATGTGACTTTTGATTTTAAGCGTAAAGCAAAAGTTTTTATGTTTGTATTAGTTCTAAATTATTTTGCACTTGATGACACGTATTTTTGAGTTTAAGTGGTGACTCAAGTTCAATAAAATAAATATCAGATAGATAATTTGAAAATAATATGAAAGGTTATCTCAAAATTATCCCCATATTATAAAGAGCAGAGCTAACAAGTTATTTAAGAAGTGCATGAATATTACCACTTCTAATCGTTTTGTTTTTATATAAATTATACCAAAAATCAAACCAGAATATAAGTAAGGTAAATAACCAATCCAAGTGTCAGATTCGTGTAATGATGCAAAAACTAAACTAGACACAATTAACCCTAAAAACAAGTGTTTTCTGAAGATAACCCTTATTATCATACCGCGAAAAACAATTTCTTCCACAATAGCGGGGATGATGGTAACAGTGAAAATAGAAATATAGAATGGTGTATTTCGTATTTCTTGCTCTAATTGTTGTTCATTTGCCGGTACGTCATGAAAATATAAATAAAGATTATCTAACCCATAAATTAATAGTGCACCGCCTATAATATAAATAACTTGAGACAATGTTAATTTTTTAAAAGAGAATAAATTGATTTTGAATAGCCTCAATAGAATTAAACCTACTAATACAATTAGCATGCTATAAAGTAAATGTACTTCACTGACAACTATGCCGATAAATAAAATGATAGTAATAAAAAATGCTGCCATTAAAGTTAAAAAATAATTTCCTCGTGTAACCGATAAATCATCGTAAAAAAAGTCTTTGAATTTTTGCATGCTAAATCCTTTCTTTTCATTTTTTAAAATTATTTTGAATGCAATATGTTTAAGGATAGATTCATTATATATGAAACATATATACGATTAAAATTTATCATTGTACCTACCTAAAAAGCATTAGTTTGGAAAATTAGCAGACTGTATTTTAGCGTCAAATCACCATAAATGAAATTGTAATATGGATTTTTGTAGATTTGATACATATATTTCTGTAAAATATATAAAATACACTTTCAATTGACGCTAATGTTTAAAATTACGTCAATATTATAAAGGAGAGAAATCCTTAATTATGAATAAAGCATCATTTGATAAAAAAGTTAAAAAGCAATTATGGTTTTTGAACAAGAAGGAGAAACAAGCATTAGATCAACGATTGTCTTCTATATCTGATGATGACAGCGTTAACTTAAATAAGCCTGTTACCTTTGCTAATGCTTACTTAAGACAAAATGTATTTCGAAATAAAGAAACAAAAAGTTATAGTATGTTTGTTACATTAGTAGTGATGATGTTTGCTTATGTTGCTTTATTAGGCTTGTTTTTATTTGGGCTAATTACAAGTCTATCTGGCGTACAATTTTTCGTTAGTCCTAAGGTAGATTTATCAACAACTGTTGTTATTTTAACAATTATTGGAGCGATTTTATTAATGATTGTTAGCATATATTTTATAAAAATTGTGACATCATACTTTACTAAGAAACTTTTAGAAATTAAATTTAATTCGAAATAGTATTTTCAATGAAGTGCTTCAAAGCTAAACTTTCATGACATTTTTTTGAAACTAGAGAAAATGGCTCATCAACTTCTAGCTGAATGCCTTCTTGAAAATGTATTAATGTTGAATTCTCTATGGCAGTCATACCAACAATATAATGTGCATTGATATAAATTTGTATCGGTGCACGTTTATGTTTTAACGGAAAAAGTATAGTTTTTGGGTTGATGTAAATAGGAACCAGTTTATTAATATTTAGTATGTTTTTTGCAGTCTCAATTAGCACACTTTGTGATGATAAATGCAATTTCGCATAATATGAAACGAGTTTGTTAATTGGAACTTTAAGAATGTAATCGCAATGTAAAAAGACACAATTTGTTTCGAGATGGTTTGAAGTAGCAGTTTGGATATAAAGTAGATATTTAGTAGAATTGTCTTGCAAATATAGTACTCCTCGTATAATAAGTTGTTAATTTAATGGTTAAAATAAATTTATATGAAGATGTTAGGGTGTTTCAACATCATTAACACATCGACCGAAATTTCACAATAAACTAATTAAAATTATGTTGGCATTTACGCTTAACGGACATCTTAATTAATTTAATCGTTGAAAGCGATAATGACATGATTTCAGCAATTTCAAATTGCTTGTATCCTTCAAGGTATAGTTTGAGCCATAGTCTTTCTCTTTGATTTAAAAGCTTGAAGATATCTTGTAAACGAAGGTCATGTTCATTAAAGTATGTTGGTTGTTCAGTTAATGTTGGTGAATTATTCTCACATAAAATGACATCTTTTAATTGATTTTGTTGTCTGAATAAATCGATAAGGTAAAAATTTAATCGAGTGAATAAAAAAGAGGATAAAGATTGCTTGCTTGAGGGTTTATATATCTGACTCAATTGCCACATTTTTATCAAGAGTAGTTGATAATACTCATCATAATTATAGCTAATATTATATTTTTTTAAAAGATGGTGTATGATTTTGTGGTGTTTGTTGTATACGTCATTAAATTTCAAGTAGTCATTCTCCAAGTTATACGTATAACAAATATTTCCGGATAAAGTTAGAATAAAATATTTAGAAAAATCATTCATTTGCGTAATCGCTAAATTAAGTGTTAAATATAAGACATAAGTAATTAATTTAATGTGATATGATGTATTATTACTCTGCTAAATAGTAGATAGAACAAAATTTGTAATCGGGAGGTAACAATGGATTACGCACATTTAAATTTAGAACATTTTTTTGCACGAAACGACGATTTAGATGTTATAAGAGATCGCGCTGATTTCGTGATGATAAATAACTTCACTAATGAAATGATGTATCGTGATGGTCAAATTGAAGGTACGATTGATTTAAATCAGTACTATTATAAAAATAGATCAAATGCAGCAAGTTTTATTATGATGGATTATAAAAAAGAAACTAAGTAAACGAACAAGAGAATTTTTTGTTTTTTAATACGTGAATAATAAGATTATTGATATAAAGGTTTTCAAAGGTTATACAAAAAGAAAAAACATTTATAATTCGTAAATCAACGTAAAGTAATGTTGATAAATGGTTTAAAACGTTTCATTTACATTACTGTTTATTTATGAATATGTAACAATGCATAGATAAAATTGTTAAACGGTTTTAATAATGTTAAACTTTATTATCGTAATCAAACTGAATGTATAACAACAATGACCTAAGAGGTGTGGATATGAATAAACACAAGAAAGGTTCTATTTTTGGAATAATAGGACTTGTTGTCATATTTGCTGTTGTCTCATTTTTATTTTTCTCAATGATATCCGATCAGATATTTTTCAAACATGTTAAATCCGACATTAAGATTGAAAAGTTAAATGTTACATTAAACGATGCAGCAAAGAAACAAATAAATAATTATACGAGTCAACAGGTATCAAATAAAAAGAATGATGCATGGAGAGATGCATCTGCAACTGAAATTAAAAGTGCAATGGATAGCGGTACTTTTATCGATAATGAAAAGCAAAAATATCAATTTTTAGATTTATCAAAGTATCAAGGGATTGATAAAAATAGAATTAAACGTATGTTAGTAGATAGACCAACGTTATTGAAACATACGGATGATTTCTTAAAAGCTGCTAAAGATAAGCACGTTAACGAAGTTTATTTAATTTCACATGCATTATTAGAAACTGGCGCAGTTAAAAGTGAATTAGCTAATGGAGTCGAAATTGATGGCAAAAAATACTACAATTTCTATGGAGTAGGAGCCCTTGATAAAGACCCAATTAAAACAGGTGCAGAATATGCTAAAAAGCATGGTTGGGATACACCTGAAAAAGCTATTTCAGGCGGTGCTGATTTCATTCATAAGCACTTCTTATCAAGCACAGATCAAAATACATTGTATAGTATGAGATGGAATCCAAAAAATCCAGGAGAACATCAATATGCTACTGATATTAAGTGGGCAGAAAGTAATGCAACAATTATCGCTGACTTTTATAAGAACATGAAGACTGAAGGAAAATACTTCAAATACTTTGTGTATAAAGATGACAGTAAACATTTGAATAAGTAATTTGATAGAGTTAAGTTATGATATAACTTGCTCAAGTATAAAAAGACGCTTTCTATCGCAATAAATAGAAAGCGTCTTTTTATTAATTAAAATATGATAAGTGTTAGATACAACCCTATGAGGGTTATAAATAGTACTGGAATTGTAATGATGATACCGGTTTTAAAGTATGTGCCCCAAGAAATCTTAACATCTTTTTGTGTTAAGACGTGTAACCACAGTAATGTAGCTAGAGAGCCTATCGGTGTAATTTTTGGACCTAAATCAGAACCGATAACATTCGCATAAATTAGGCCTTCTTTTAACATGCCATGGACATTTGATTGACCAATAGCAATCGCATCTATTAAAACTGTAGGCATATTATTCATTATTGATGATAAAAACGCTGAAATGAAGCCCATTCCCAAAATAGTGCTAAATAGACCGTAATTGGAAATATATTCTAATATTTTAGCCAATATTAAAGTAATGCCAGCATTTCTTAAGCCGAATACGACGATATACATACCAATTGAAAATAATACTATATTCCAAGGTGCGCCCTTAATGACTTGCTTAATATTTAAAGCATTTGATTTACGAGCCAACATTAGAAAAATAAAAGCAATGATTCCAGTGAAAATTGATACCGGAATTTTAGTAAATTCACTGATAAGATAGCCGAAAAGTAATATAACTAGCACAATCCATGAAATTTTAAATAGCTTTAAATCATTAATGGCATCTTTAGGATGCTTTATATTATTATCATCAAACGTTTTAGGTATCGCCTTTCTAAAATATAACCACAATACTATAATACTTGCTAAAAGTGAGAATAAATTAGGTATAATCATTCTACTAAAATATCGAATGAATCCTATATGAAAATAATCAGCAGATATAATATTCACTAGATTGCTCACGATCAAAGGTAAAGAAGTTGTGTCAGCTATAAAACCACTCGCAATAATAAAAGGGAATATGGCCCGCTTACTAAAACCTATATTTTTAACCATCGCTAATACAATAGGCGTTAAGATTAACGCTGCGCCATCATTTGCGAAAAATGCAGCAACAATGGCACCCAATAATATGATATAAACGAACATTTTTAAACCATTGCCTTTTGAAGCATGAAGCATGTGAATAGCTGACCATTCGAATAATCCAACTTTATCTAATATTAATGAAATAAGAATGACTGAGACAAAAGTCAAAGTAGCATTCCAAACAATACCTGTTACTTCGAAAACATCGGAAAAACTTACAACACCAGTAATAACAGCAATAAAGGCACCAGTTAATGCGGTAATGCCAATATCTAGGCCTTTAGGTTGCCATAATACAAATAATAAAGTTACTAGAAAAATGAGTGTCGCTAAAGTTGTCATCATTAGCATTCACCAGTCTTAAGGTTATGACAAATACATCGTTGGTTAGAGGTATGAACCTTTGACAAGTTATTAATTACGGACTCAAAAATATTATGATTAAGCTGGTATAAATGTTTATTTCCGATTTTTCGTGTCGTAACTAAGTTGGTTTTTACTAATGCTTTCATATGATAGCTAAGTGTAGGTTGAGAGAATTGAAAATGTGCTAACAAATCACAAGCGCATAACTCTCCACAAGAAAGTAAATCTAGTATTTCTAATCTGCTTGAATCTGATAAAACTTTTAAAAATGTTGCTAGTTCTTTATACGTCATAACATACCTCCTAGACGTTAAATAGATTATCATCTATATAGATGAATGTCTATGTTCCTTTGGTATATTACACGATATGACTATGTAATTTAAATTTGGTTTTAGTATTAAAAGGGTATTAAAGATAAATTATAGATATTGATTTTGCAAAATATACTCTTTGTTTTGCATTGAAAAAGGTGATTAGCCATATCTTGAGTGTATGGCCAATCACCTTAGTTGAATTTATTTTGTAATCAAGGGTATTGATTAAGAAGCTTTGTTTTTACGACTAAAAATCATAAATAGAATTACTAATGAGATTAATATCTTTGCTATAAATTTCAATTTAATTCACCTCGTTAAAAATATTTTAACACAAACACTAAGGTTGATATTAAATGAAAAGTTTTAAATGGTTTAATGGTTGTGAAAGTGAAATAATAGCTTGCCTTAATAAATTTTATTAAAAATACCAAATTGCTATAATTATAGGTAATAGTTTAAATATAATATTTTGAATTACAAAAGGATGGATGATATATGCGTGTAGCAATAATAGGCATGGGAACTGCTGGTGTAAGTGTATTGAGAGAGTTAGTTAAGCACCCGAAGTTTAATCAATTAGATATAGATTTATACGATGATAAAGTAAATATGGGACAGGGCGTACCATTTCAAAATGATAGTTCTGAGCTGCTAATTAATATGCCTTCGAAAAAGATGAGTTTAAATTTAGATGATGAGACTGAATTTTGGAAGTGGTATAAACAACAAACTGATTTTAATTTTGATGAACCTGCATATTTACCGAGATTTGTATTCGGACATTATATGAAATCTTATTTATCTATGTTCACGAAAAAATATCCAAATATATCAACTAATTATAATAAAGTTCAAGAGATTTATACAAATTCTAATATCGATGAAACGAATTTAACTTATTACATATGTACTACAAATTCAGAACAATCATGGCAAGCGTACGATTATGTATTTTTAACATGTGGTACATTTGCCTACCATGATCCATATAACTTAAAGGGTAAAAAAGGATATATCGCTACGCCTTATCCAACATATAATACGTTAGACGAAGTAAATGAACTGGACGATATTGCGATTATTGGTACAGGCCTTGCCAGTTTAGATGTTGTCCGTTATGTTGCTGCTCATCATCCGAAATTACCAATTACTATGACGAGTCGTTCTGCTCATTTACCAAGTGTAAGAGGTACAATGATAGACGTGACATTCAAGTACTTAACTAAAGACAAATTAAATGACATTAAAAAACATCATTTCGGCAATGCACCGCTTGATACTTTAGTTTCTTTATTTTTAAAAGAATGTGCTGAATATGACATTGATTTTAAAAAATTAGTATATAGACGTACAGGAAATCATATTGCAGATTTGAAGTATGATTTAGCGCGTCCAACAGAAATGGGCATTTTCCAAAGTATGATTGAACATTTGAAAGAGAATTTAAATTGGATATGGAATAGCTTAAGTATTGAAGACCAACATCAATTTAATCAAAAATACTCAAAGATGATTCAATTAAATTCAAATCCAATGCCTCCAAGAACTGCTGAACTAATTATTGAATTAATAGAAAATAAGTCTTTAATTTTGAAAAAAGATTTAGAAGATGTGAAACATGATGGCAAGTTGTATTATTTTTCATACAAAAACCAAGAATCAGTAGACATATATAATGTTGTCATTAACGCGACAGGTGCAAAAAGTCATTTAAATGAATTGGATCAAGATGATCAATTAATTAAAAATCTTGAAAATAGACAAATTGTACAAGCACACCCAATGGGAGGCATACAAATCATTCCGGAAACCAATCAAGTTATTAGTCCAAGGTTTGGAACATTAACAAATATGATTGCGATAGGTCAAATGACAAACGGTGTTAATAAACTACGAAATGGTGTGAAAATGATTGTAGAACAAGTTGCGCATAAAGTATCTCAATTATATGATGCTTTAGAATCGAATGAGCAACAACAGCGCAGTGACAATCAATAATTTGTAACTAGAAGATAATAAAGAGAACGCTCTATAGAGACGAATTGAAGGTTTGATTTTAATGTCTGTTAGTAAGAATCATATCAATGAGATGCCTATAGTACTCAGATTATATTAAATTAAAACCGTCATTAATTGTTTTTTCAGAAAACATATAGTATCATTTTAAATGTAGTTGACATACTACGTACTCAAATAATCTATAACAATTTCATATATAATTCTTTCGGGGCAGGGTGAAATTCCCAACCGGCAGTAAATAAAGCCTGCGACCTGCTAATATGTTTCATATTAGTGGCTGATCTAGTGAGATTCTAGAGCCGACAGTTAAAGTCTGGATGGGAGAAAGAATGTTAATTATCGACAAAGATAATGTAGCGTATTTGTAAAAATGTGTACAAATAGGCTTATTTAACGATAAATTTTTCTCCTTGCATCTTAATTCATGATGTGAGGATTTTTGTTTATAGAGGTGATCATTTGAGTCAATTTATGGATTATGCGATTCAACTTGCAAATATGGTACAAGGTCAAACAGGTGTTAATCCACCCGTTGGCGCTGTTGTAGTTAAAGAAGGTAGGATTGTTGGTATTGGTGCACACTTGAGAAAAGGTGACAAGCATGCGGAGGTTCAAGCACTTGATATGGCACAACAAAATGCTGAAGGTGCGACGATTTATATTACGTTAGAGCCATGTAGTCATTTTGGTTCAACACCACCCTGTGTTAACAAAATTATTGATTGTAAGATAACTAAAGTAGTTTACGCAACAAAAGACAATTCGTTAGACACACATGGTGATGAGACGTTACGGGCTCACGGTATTGAGGTTGAATGCGTTGATGATGAACGGGCATCACAATTATACCAAGACTTTTTTAAAGCAAAAGCAAAGCAACTGCCACAAATTACAGTGAAAGTATCTGCAAGTTTAGATGGTAAACAAGCGAATGATAATGGACAAAGTCAATGGATTACTAACAAAGAGGTTAAACAAGATGTCTATAAGTTAAGACATCGACACGACGCAGTGTTAACTGGAAGACGTACAGTTGAATTAGATGATCCACAATATACTACACGTATTCAAGATGGAAAAAACCCTATAAAAGTAATATTGTCTAAGTCTGGGAATATTCATTTTAATCAGCAAATTTATCAAGATGAATCAACACCAATTTGGATATATACTGAAAATCCAAATTTAACAACCAATCAAACACATATTGAAATTATTTACTTGAAGTCTTGCGATTTAACAACAATTCTTCACAATTTATATAAAAGAGGAGTTGGAACTTTGCTAGTCGAGGCAGGTCCAACCACTACTTCAGAATTTCTCCAATCTAATTATATAGATGAATTTATTCTCTATTATGCCCCGAAATTAATTGGCGGATCTGGAAATTATCAATTTTATCAAACAAATGATGTGATTGAGATACCAGATGCGAACCAATTTGAAATTGTTCATTCCGAGTTATTAAATCAAAATGTTAAATTAACTTTACGAAAGAAGTGATGATGCATGTTTACTGGCATCGTTGAAGAAATAGGTGTCGTTAAAAGTGTTCAAATTCGTCAATCAGTCAGGACGATTGAAATCGAAGCACATAAGATTACGGCAGATATGCATATTGGTGATTCCATCAGTGTTAATGGTGCATGTTTAACAGTGATTGATTTTGATCAGACATCTTTTACTGTTCAAGTAATTAAAGGCACTGAAAATAAAACCTATTTAGCAGATGTTAAGCGACAATCAGAAGTAAATTTAGAGCGTGCCATGAGTGGTAACGGTAGGTTTGGTGGACATTTTGTCCTCGGTCATGTAGATGAACTAGGAACAGTTTCAAAAATAAATGAAACAGCCAATGCCAAAATTATTACGATTCAATGTAGCCAACATATTAATAATCAGTTAGTTAAGCAAGGGTCTATTACTGTGGATGGTGTAAGTCTAACGGTATTTGATAAGCATGATAACAGTTTTGACATTCATCTTATTCCAGAAACGAGGCGTTCAACGATTTTATCATCCAAAAAATTAGGAGATAAAGTACATTTAGAAACAGACGTTTTGTTTAAATATGTTGAAAATATTTTAAATAAAGATAAAGACCAATTATCTGTAGATAAATTAAGAGCATTTGGTTTTTAGGAGGGGTAGCATGCAATTCGATAATATTGACAGTGCTTTAATGGCTTTAAAAAATGGAGAAACAATTATTGTAGTAGATGATGAGAATCGTGAAAATGAAGGTGATTTAGTAGCGGTCACTGAATGGATGAACGATAATACCATTAATTTTATGGCGAAAGAAGCAAGGGGATTAATATGCGCACCAGTGTCTAAAGATATTGCACAACGTTTGGATTTGGTACAAATGGTTGATGATAACTCCGACATCTTTGGTACGCAATTTACAGTAAGTATTGATCATGTAGATACAACAACAGGAATTAGTGCTTATGAACGTACATTGACTGCCAAAAAGCTCATTGATCCTAGTAGTGAAGCTAAAGATTTTAATCGTCCTGGTCATTTATTTCCATTAGTAGCACAAGATAAAGGCGTATTAGCTAGAAATGGACACACAGAAGCGGCTGTTGATTTAGCTAAACTTACTGGTGCCAAGCCCGCTGGTGTCATTTGTGAGATTATGAATGATGACGGCACGATGGCGAAAGGACAAGATTTACAAAAGTTTAAAGAAAAACATCAATTAAAGATGATTACGATTGATGATTTAATTGAATATCGTAAAAAATTAGAACCAGAAATTGAATTTAAGGCAAAAGTGAAAATGCCTACAGATTTCGGAACATTTGATATGTATGGTTTTAAAGCGACTTACACAGATGAAGAGATAGTTGTACTGACAAAAGGTGCAATTCGACAACATGAAAATGTACGCTTACATTCTGCGTGCCTTACAGGCGATATTTTCCATAGTCAACGTTGTGATTGTGGTGCTCAACTTGAATCGTCTATGAAGTATATCAATGAACATGGTGGCATGATTATTTATCTACCTCAAGAAGGTCGTGGCATAGGATTGTTAAACAAATTACGCGCATATGAATTAATTGAGCAAGGATATGATACAGTAACTGCAAATTTAGCATTAGGTTTTGATGAAGATTTGCGAGATTATCATATTGCTGCACAGATTTTAAAATATTTTAACATCGAACATATCAATTTATTAAGTAATAATCCAAGTAAATTTGAGGGATTAAAACAATATGGCATTGATATTGCAGAAAGAATTGAAGTTATCGTACCAGAAACGGTACATAATCATGATTATATGGAAACGAAAAAAATAAAAATGGGTCATTTAATATAGGAGGATTTTAACATGAATTTTGAAGGTAAATTAATTGGAAAAGATTTGAAAGTTGCAATCGTAGTTAGTCGATTTAATGATTTTATCACTGGAAGATTACTTGAAGGTGCAAAAGATACTTTGATTCGACATGATGTTAATGAAGACAATATTGATGTAGCATTTGTGCCAGGTGCGTTTGAAATTCCTTTAGTAGCTAAAAAATTAGCCTCATCAGGAAATTATGATGCAATAATTACATTAGGATGCGTAATTCGCGGTGCTACGTCTCATTATGATTATGTTTGTAATGAAGTCGCGAAAGGTGTTTCTAAAGTAAATGATCAAACTAATGTACCAGTCATATTTGGTATTTTAACGACTGAAAGTATTGAACAAGCTGTGGAAAGAGCAGGTACGAAAGCTGGTAATAAAGGTGCCGAAGCAGCAGTAAGTGCAATTGAAATGGCTAATTTATTAAAATCTATAAAAGCATAGAGCACTGTTGTGAGTTCATAATCAAAGATTTATAAATGTTTCAGAACTGCCAATATAACATTTAGGAGCCTAGAACATTGATTATTGTTCCAGACTCCTAAATTATTGTTTATGTCTTGCTCTATTTACGGCATAATTTTTTAATTGTACTTAAACCTAACATAACTGTAGCTCCTAAAGCTGCAATTATGCCAACACGTTTTAAGCCAGCAGGTTTCACAAATTCTTTTACAGCAAGAGATAGGTTTTGTGGGCGTTCTGCTAATCTTCTCATAAAATACGCAAACCAATCATCGCCATAAGGTACATAAATAGTGAAATTATAGCCTTCATTTGCGATTTCTTCTGCTAACTCTGATCTAAAACCATAGAGCATTTGGAATTCCATACGATCTTTTTCAATGTGATTTTCTTTCATAAATTGTTTTACATGATTAATGATGCGATGGTCATGTGTTGCAATTGAAGTGAAATTGCGTGCGTTTAACAAACGTTGTTCAATTATTTTGATGTAATTTGCATCTACGTCTTCCTTAGATTGAAATGCAATTGATTCGTTTTCTTTATATGCACCTTTAACCAAACGTAATCGTAAATCTTGGTACTTATCAACTAATTCATGGCTATCGTATAAATATGCTTGAATTACAGTACCAACATTTCTAAATTCGCCTTTTAATCGATCTAAAACTTGAACAATTTGTTGCAGGCTAGCATATTTTTCAGTATCAATATTTATATGCATATTGTTGTAAGTATTTGCTTTAAGTAAAATCTCTCTTAAATTTTGGTAAGCTAATTCTAAGTCGAATTCTGCACCTAACTGACTCAATTTAACAGACATATGTGCCTTTACGCCATGTTGATGAAGCGCGTCCATAATTGTTAAAATTTGTTCTTTAGCATGATTACTTTCTTCAACTGTACCGACAAATTCCCCTAAATTGTCTACTGTAACAGCGATATTCTTGTCATTTAAGTATTCGATTGTATTAATTAACTCTGGAATTGTATTTCCGGCAACGACTTTATTGGCGCCCAAACGTGGGCCCACTTTTTTTGCTGCGTTGTTTAAAAAACTATTATTAGATAATCCGATAAAAAAATTCTTTAATAGTGCCATTGCTACTCCTCCAAACCCTTGTGTTTACAATAAGTTTAGCATGAAAAAAATATTCGAGAAAGCGTTTTCATCAAAAACAATCAAAAATAATTATGTATAATTACACTATCATTGATGTTGATTTCATTTATATATAATAATATGGACAACAATAATACTATAAATAGAAATCTACATAGTGAATTTGCTATAATTATGTTATTGAAGATTAATGAAAAAGGGGCAGTATAATAATGTGGAAGTGGGAAGCTGAAAATGATGCGAAAGGCGTCGTTGTTATTGCTCATAATATATTAGAACATACGGGAAGATATGCATATGTTATTACGATGTTAAGAAGAAATGGCTATCATGTGATTATGGGAGATTTGCCTGGTCAAGGTCAAACTTCAAGAGCTAATAAAGGACAAATTGAAAACTTTCAAACGTATCACGAAAGTTTGCTAGACTGGTTAAAGATAGCTAATGAATATAAAATTCCTACTTATGTATTAGGGGTAGGACTTGGCGGTTTGATTTTATTAAATTTACTTGAAAAAGTAGAATTGCCAATCGAGGGGATGATGTTAATTTCTCCTATGCTAGAACTTCAAAAGAATGGAAAAAATCGTAAAGATAAACTTGTTTCAAATATAGGTAAAATTTCAAAAGACACACGTTTTAATGTTGGTGTAGAACCAAAAGATTTAACACGTAATTTAGAAATTGTTGAAGAAACAGTTAACGATGGTTTAATGTTAAAAAAAGCAACGTATCATTGGTATAATACAATTAATGAGACGATGAAAGATACGATGGCTCATATTCATGACATTCAACCAATGCCAACGCTATTAATGTATGGAACGAAGGATTTAATTGTTGATACTAGGGCAATTGATGAGTTTAAAGAAAAATATCAAACACCTGAATTATATTTTAAAGCTTGGCAAGGTTTTTACCACGAGGTTCACAATGAGCCAGAACGCGATGAAGTAATGCGTTATATTCTGACTTTCTTAAATAACAGCGTCAATACAATGGGCTTTATTGTTGAAGATGACGAAATTGTAGAAATTTAATATTCTAAAAAGATGAGACAGTAGATGCTCATCTTTTTTTAGAACTTTTTTAAGGTTGAGAATGTATATCACATTTTATACACATTTGATTTGTAAGAAATGTTTTGATTTATACAAATCATATCTTGAAAAATAACCAATTTAGCCTCATTCGGTTTGATTTAATTTGTTAAATTTAAGGCTAACTAATTAATTTAGTTTAATCAATTTTCATGAGAGTTATATGTAATAAAAATTCAATGCGTATCTTTTTTGAAGAAATATATGTAGAATTGTTGCAATTTAATGGTAATATTGATATATTTTCTTTGTATATAAATTATAAAATTAATATGTAATAGAGTGATTTGTTTTATGTACTATTATCTTATTTCTAAATATTAACTCTATTGATTATTGGTTTTTATACTTATTTAATTTTATTCAACTTTGACAATTGAATAGAAAGCAAGTTTATTTACACTTGTAGTTTTATGCATAAGTTAGCACATACAAGTTTCGGGATTGTTGGGATGTTTGTTAATACTTGTATGGTAGCTAAATATGTGATTATTAATTGGGAGATGTTTAGCATGAAAAAAGTAAATAACGACACTGTATTTGGGATTTTGCAATTAGAAACACTTTTGGGTGACATTAACTCAATTTTCAGCGAGATTGAAAGCGAATACAAAATGTCTAGAGAAGAAATTTTAATTTTACTAACTTTATGGCAAAAAGGTTCTATGACGCTTAAAGAAATGGACAGATTTGTTGAAGTTAAACCGTATAAGCGTACGAGAACGTATAATAATTTAGTTGAATTAGAATGGATTTACAAAGAGCGTCCTGTTGACGATGAAAGAACAGTTATTATTCATTTTAATGAAAAGTTACAACAAGAGAAAGTAGAGTTGTTGAATTTCATCAGTGATGCGATTGCAAGTAGAGCAACAGCAATGCAAAATAGTTTAAACGCAATTATTGCTGTGTAAGTTTAATAGCATAAAAAGAGGTTTTCATTAAGTTGAAAACCTCTTTTTGTTGTTGGTATTAATTTTTCAAATGTTGACTACTCAATCCTAAATTATAAATAGTATAGCGCAGCAAATGCTTAAGAAATTTTTTCTATGGCACAAATGAATGGAGCATGATTACGTTGGTTTAAAAATTGATATTGCAAAACTTGCGCATGCTTTTGATCTAAAGTACTCAAGTAATCAAGCAATGCATGCTTCTCAATTTGTCCTTCGCTATGACCATGATATATAACAAGTACAATAATACCTTCAATTGACATTAATGATAGCAATGAATTAATAGCTTGGATTGTCGTGTCAGGCTTTGTCACGATAGATTTATCACCTTTAGGCAAATAACCTAGGTTAAAGATGGCTGCATCAATATGACCTTTATGTGCATCATTTATATGATGTTCAATATTTTCATGTCCATCTTTTATTAAAGAAACATGATTGAAATCCTTAACTTTATTACGTGTATTTTCCAAAGCTAAATCTTGAATGTCGAAACCATAAACATGTCCTTCTGGTACTTGTTCGGCTAAAAATAAAGTGTCATTGCCGTTACCGCAAGTTGCGTCTACAACAATACTTTCTGGTGTTATATGTTGTTTAATAAGTGTTTTTGAAAAAGGGAGTATACGTTCTAATTTCATTGCTTCACCTTAGACTTGTAACGCAAGCCTTGATATGAATTTCTACGTGCTAATTCAGCATCGATGCCATTTAATACTTCCCATTTATTAACACTCCACATTGGACCGACCATGATATCTATTGGACCATCACCGGTAATTCGGTGAACGATCATTTCAGGGGGAATCACTTCTAATTGGTCCACAACTAGGTTTGTGTACTCTTCTTGAGTCATAAAAGTTAATAAACCTTTATCGTATTGTTTTACCATCGGTGTACCTTTTAACAAATGAAGTAAATGAATTTTAATACCTTGTACATCCATTTGTGCAACTTCTTTGGCAGTAGCCATCATCATGTCATAGTCTTCGCCAGGTAAGCCATTAATGATGTGTGTACATACATTGATATTATGCTTACGTAATTTTGCCACACCATCATAATAAGTTTTCATATCATGGGCACGATTGATTAAATCAGATGTTGATTGATGGATTGTTTGTAGTCCTAATTCAACCCATAAGTATGTTCGTTGATTCAAATCTGCTAAATATTCGACAACATCGTCTGGTAGACAGTCAGGACGCGTACCAATAGATAATCCTACAACACCCGGTTCTTTAAGTACAGGTTCGAATTTTTCTTTTAATACTTCAACTGGCGCATGTGTATTTGTAAATGCCTGAAAATAAGCAATATATTTTCCTTCGTGCCATTTCTCATGCATCTTTTCTTTAATTTCTTTAAATTGTACTGCGATTGAATCTGCACGATTACCTGCAAAGTCTCCGCTACCTGCAGCAGAACAAAATGTACATCCACCATGTGCTACAGTGCCATCGCGGTTAGGACAGTCAAACCCGCCATCCAATGCAACTTTAAATATTTTTTGTCCAAATTTATTTTTTAAATGGTAATTCCATGTGTGATAACGTTTGTTTTCAAAAGCGTATTGGAAATGATTGCCCATATGTCATTTTCCTTTCTATAAAAAAAGAGTTCTAAGTACAGATTTTAACATATTTTAATGTTATAGTGTTTATTATAGTTTGACAAAAAAGAGAGAGGAACTATGAAATATGAATATACCTAAATCAGTCTGGTGGCTAGTAATTGGCATGGCGTTAAATATTACTGGTTCCAGTTTTTTGTGGCCTTTAAATACAATTTATATGAAACAAGAACTTGGAAAAAGTTTAACTGTTGCTGGTTTAGTGCTAATGATAAATTCATTTGGCATGGTTATTGGAAACTTATTAGGTGGTTCACTATTTGATAAATTAGGTGGATACAAGACGATTTTAATTGGAACTTTCACTTGTCTTTGTAGTACAACGCTACTTAATTTCTTTCACGGGTGGCCTTGGTATGCTGTATGGCTTGTAATGTTAGGGTTTGGTGGCGGAATGATTATTCCTGCGATATACGCTATGGCTGGAGCAGTGTGGCCAAATGGCGGAAGACAAACGTTTAATGCGATATACTTAGCGCAAAATATTGGTGTGGCTGTCGGTGCTGCAATGGGCGGCTTTGTCGCAGAATTTAGCTTTAACTATATCTTTTTAGCCAATCTTATTATGTATGTTGTGTTTGCGCTTGTCGCGGTAACGCAATTTAATATTGAAATTAATGCGAAAGTTAAATATCCAACTCAATTAGATATTACTGGTAAAAAGAATAAAGCAAGATTTATTTCATTAGTACTAATTTGTGCAATGTTTGCAATTTGTTGGGTTGCATATATTCAATGGGAGTCTACAATCGCTTCATTTACACAATCTATTAATATTTCAATGGCACAATATAGTGTTTTATGGACAATTAACGGAATAATGATTTTAGTAGCACAACCATTAATTAAACCGATTCTCTATCTGTTAAAAGGAAACTTAAAGAAGCAAATGTTTGTCGGCATCATCATTTTTATGTTGTCGTTCTTTGTCACGAGTTTTGCCGAAAACTTTACAATATTTGTTGTCGGTATGATTATTTTAACTTTTGGAGAAATGTTTGTATGGCCAGCAGTTCCAACTATAGCCAATCAGTTAGCGCCAGATGGTAAGCAAGGACAGTACCAAGGTTTTGTGAATTCAGCTGCTACAGTAGGAAAAGCATTTGGTCCATTTCTTGGTGGTGTATTAGTTGATGCGTTTAATATGCGCATGATGTTTATCGGTATGATGCTACTACTTGTATTTGCATTAATATTATTAATGGTTTTCAAGGAGAATAATACGCAACCTAAAAAAATAGATGCATAATGAGTAAATAGAATTAACGTTATAGACTTGAAATAAATGTCGTTATAACATAATATTAATTTGTATAATTTAATTTCGTTTGGAGCTTTTCTACAGAAAGCTAGTGATGCTGAGAGCTAGTGTTAAGGACTAAATGTAAATCGTATTAATTTTAAATTGAATGAATGACATCTCTTACTATTAAAATGAGTGCACAATTTTTGTGAAATAGGGTGGTAACGCGGCAAATGTCGTCCCTATGTAAATAGAATAGTTAGAGGTGTCTTTTTTATTGAATAGGAGGAAATGTGTTGAATTACAACCACAATCAAATTGAAAAGAAATGGCAAGACTATTGGGACGAAAATAAAACATTTAAAACAAATGATAACTTAGGTCAAAAGAAATTTTATGCTTTAGACATGTTTCCATATCCATCAGGTGCTGGTTTACATGTTGGACATCCTGAGGGCTATACAGCAACAGATATCATTTCAAGATATAAAAGAATGCAAGGATATAATGTATTACATCCGATGGGGTGGGATGCATTCGGATTACCAGCAGAGCAATATGCTTTAGACACTGGCAACGACCCACGTGAATTTACAAAGAAAAATATCCAAACTTTTAAACGACAAATTAAAGAATTAGGGTTCAGTTATGATTGGGATCGTGAAGTTAATACAACAGATCCAGAATACTATAAATGGACACAGTGGATTTTCATACAGTTATATAACAAAGGTTTAGCATACGTTGATGAAGTTGCAGTTAACTGGTGTCCAGCATTAGGCACTGTTTTATCTAACGAAGAAGTGATTGATGGTGTCTCTGAACGTGGTGGACATCCAGTTTATCGTAAGCCGATGAAACAATGGGTACTTAAAATCACAGAATATGCAGATCAATTATTAGCAGATTTAGATGATTTAGATTGGCCTGAATCTTTAAAAGATATGCAGCGCAATTGGATTGGACGTTCTGAAGGGGCCAAAGTTTCATTTGATGTAGATAATACGGAAGCGGAAGGAAAAGTAGAAGTATTTACGACTAGACCAGATACAATCTATGGTGCATCATTCTTAGTCTTAAGTCCTGAACATGCATTAGTTAATTCAATTACAACTGATGAATATAAAGAAAAAGTAAAAGCTTATCAAACAGAAGCTTCTAAAAAGTCAGATTTAGAACGTACAGATTTAGCAAAAGATAAATCAGGTGTGTTTACTGGTGCATATGCAATTAATCCTTTATCTGGTGAAAAAGTACAAATTTGGATTGCTGATTATGTATTATCAACATATGGTACTGGAGCAATTATGGCAGTACCAGCGCATGATGACAGAGATTATGAATTTGCTAAAAAGTTTGATTTGCCAATCATTGAAGTCATCGAAGGTGGAAATGTTGAAGAAGCAGCATACACTGGTGAAGGTAAACATATTAATTCTGGTGAACTTGATGGTTTAGAAAATGAAGCGGCAATTACTAAAGCTATTCAATTATTAGAGCAAAAAGGTGCTGGCGAAAAGAAAGTTAATTACAAATTAAGAGATTGGTTATTCAGTCGTCAGCGTTATTGGGGCGAACCAATTCCTGTCATTCATTGGGAAGATGGAACAATGACAACTGTTCCTGAAGAAGAGCTACCATTGTTGTTACCTGAAACAGATGAAATCAAGCCATCAGGGACTGGTGAGTCTCCACTAGCTAATATTGATTCATTTGTAAATGTTGTAGATGAAAAAACAGGTATGAAAGGACGTCGTGAAACAAATACAATGCCACAATGGGCAGGTAGTTGTTGGTATTATTTACGTTACATCGATCCTAAAAATGAAAATATGTTAGCAGATCCTGAAAAATTAAAACATTGGTTACCTGTTGATTTATATATCGGTGGAGTAGAACATGCGGTTCTTCACTTATTATATGCAAGATTTTGGCATAAAGTCCTTTATGATTTGGGTATCGTACCTACTAAAGAACCTTTCCAAAAATTATTTAACCAAGGTATGATTTTAGGAGAAGGTAATGAGAAGATGAGTAAATCTAAAGGAAATGTAATCAATCCTGATGATATAGTACAGTCTCATGGTGCAGATACTTTACGTCTTTACGAAATGTTTATGGGACCTTTAGATGCTGCAATTGCATGGAGTGAAAAAGGATTAGATGGGTCTCGTCGATTCTTAGATCGCGTATGGCGTTTAATGGTAAATGAAGATGGAACATTGAGTTCAAAAATTGTAACTACAAATAATAAATCTTTAGATAAAGTTTATAACCAAACTGTTAAAAAGGTAACAGAAGACTTTGAAACATTAGGATTTAATACTGCTATTAGTCAATTAATGGTATTTATTAATGAGTGTTATAAAGTTGATGAAGTTTATAAACCTTACATTGAAGGCTTCGTTAAAATGTTAGCACCTATTGCACCACATATCGGTGAAGAATTATGGTCAAAATTAGGACATGAAGAGTCTATTACGTACCAACCTTGGCCAACTTATGACGAAGCACTACTTGTAGATGATGAAGTAGAAATCGTTGTTCAAGTAAATGGTAAATTGAGAGCTAAAATTAAAATTGCTAAAGATACATCAAAAGAAGAAATGCAAGAAATTGCCTTATCTAATGACAATGTTAAAGCGAGTATTGAAGGTAAAGACATCATGAAAGTCATCGCTGTTCCTCAAAAATTAGTCAATATTGTAGCTAAATAATGTTTTAAGGAGGACTTTGAAATGAAGTCAATTACTACAGATGAATTAAAAAACAAACTTTTAGAATCTAAACCAGTTCAAATTGTTGATGTTCGTACTGACGAAGAAACAGCAATGGGATATATTCCTAATGCAAAGTTGATTCCAATGGATACCATTCCGGATAATTTAAATTCATTTAATAAAAATGAAATATATTATATTGTATGTGCTGGTGGAGTTCGAAGCGCTAAAGTTGTAGAATATTTAGAGGCAAATGGCATTGATGCCGTAAATGTCGAAGGCGGCATGCACGCATGGGGCGATGAAGGTTTGGAAATAAAAAGTATTTAAAGTAGTGACATAATTTAAAATAATATTACATTTGTAATGACACCAAGTAACGTTTCGGTTGCTTGGTGTTTTTTGGTATGAATTACTTTCTGTTACAAAACAATCTAAAGCGTTCTTGTTATGTTTTATTAAGATTTTAATTACAAAACGGAAACTAAATTGTAATAAAATAAAACTTTATTTTATAAAATGATGATGATAAAATTGAGTGAACTTAAAATATTGTACAAAATAATATAGCTATAAACATAATGTGAGGGAGCGTATATTTTTAGCATAATTCTTAACAACACAGCAGAGAACAGACAACCAGGAGGAAAATGAAATGAATTTGTTAAAGAAAAATAAATATAGTATTAGGAAGTATAAAGTAGGCATATTCTCTACTTTAATCGGAACAGTTTTATTACTTTCAAACCCAAATGGTGCACAAGCCTTAACTACGGATAATAATGTACAAAGCGATACTAATCAAGCAACACCTGTAAATTCACAAGATAAAGATGTTGCTAATAATAGAGGTTTAGCAAATAGTGCGCAGAATACACCTAATCAATCTGCAACAACCAATCAAGCAACGAATCAAGCATTGGTTAATCATAATAATGGTAGTATAGTAAATCAAGCTACGCCAACATCAGTGCAATCAAGTACGCCTTCAGCACAAAACAATAATCATACAGATGGCAATACAACAGCAACTGAGACAGTGTCAAACGCTAATAATAATGATGTAGCGTCGAATAATACCACATTAAATGTACCAAATAAAACAAATGAAAATGGTTCAGGAGGACATCTAACTTTAAAGGAAATTCAAGAAGATGTTCGTCATTCTTCAGATAAACCAGAGCTAGTTGCAATTGCTGAACCAGCATCTAATAGACCGAAAAAGAGAAGTAGACGTGCGGCACCGGCAGATCCTAATGCAACTCCAGCAGATCCAGGGGCTGCAGCGGCAGGAAACGGTGGTGCACCAGTTGCAATTACAGCGCCATACACGCCTACAACTGATCCTAATGCCAATAATGCAGGACAAAATGCACCTAACGAAGTGCTGTCATTTGATGACAATAGTATTAGACCAAGTACCAACCGTTCTGTACCATCAGTAACAGTTGTTGATAATTTACCAGGCTTTACACTTATCAATGGTGGTAAAGTAGGTGTGCTAAGTCATGCGATGGTTAGAACAAGTATGTTTGAGGCTGGGAGCAACAGAACCTATCAGGCACAAGGCAATGTACTTGCATTAGGACGTATAAGCGGGACGGACGCTAGTAATCATGGAGATTTTAATGGTATTGAAAAATCTTTAACAGTAAATCCAAATTCTGAATTAATCTTTGAATTTAATACAATGCCAACTAAAAATGGTCAAGGCGCAACAAATGTTATTATCAAAAATGCTGATACTAATGATACGATTGCTGAAAAGACTGTTGAAGGCGGTCCAACTTTGCGTTTATTTAAAGTACCTGATAATGTGAGAAATCTCAAAATTCAATTTGTACCTAAAAATGACGCAATAACAGATGCGCGTGGCATTTATCAACTAAAAGATGGTTACAAATACTATAGCTTTGTTGACTCTATCGGACTTCATTCTGGGTCACATGTTTATGTTGAAAGACGAACAATGGAACCCACAGCAACGAATAATAAAGAATTTACAGTTACAACATCACTAAAAAATAATGGTAATTCTGGTGCTTCTTTAGACACAGATGAATTTGTTTATAAAATTCAATTACCTGAAGGGGTAGAATATGTGAACAATTCATTGACTAAAGATTTTCCAAGTAACAATTCAGGCGTTGATGTTAATGATATGAATGTTACATATGATGCGGCGAATCGAGTGATAACAATTAAAAGCACTGGTGGTGGCACAACGAATTCACCTGCACGACTAATGCCTGATAAAATATTGGATTTAAAGTATAAGTTGCGTGTTAATAATGTACCGACACCAAGAACAGTAACATTTAATGATACATTAACGTATAAAACATATACACAAGATTTCATTAATTCAGCTGCAGAAAGTCATACTGTAAGTACAAATCCATATACTATCGATATCATCATGAATAAAGATGCATTACAAGCCGAAGTTGACAGACGTATTCAACAAGCTGATTATACATTTGCATCATTAGATATCTTTAATGATCTTAAAAAACGTGCACAAACAATTTTAGCTGAAAATCGTAACAATGTACCATTAAATAAAAGAGTATCTCAAGCAGATATTGATACATTAACTAATCAGATGCAACATACTTTAATTCGAAGTGTTGATGCTGAAAATGCAGTAAATCAAAAAGCTGATCAAATGGAAGATTTAGTTAATCAAAATGATGAACTGACAGATGAAGAAAAACAAGCAGCAATACAAGTTATCGAGGAACATAAAGGCAATATTATTGGTGATATTGGTGATCAAACGACTGATGATGGCGTTACTAGAATCAAAGATCAAGGTATACAGACCTTAAGTGGGGATACTGCAACACCGGTTGTTAAACCAAATGCTAAAAAAGCAATACGTGATAAAGCAACGAAACAAAGGGAAATTATCAATGCAACACCAGATGCTACTGAAGACGAGATTCAAGATGCAATAAATCAATTAGCTACGGATGAAACAGATGCTATTGATAATGTTACGAATGCTACTACAAATGCTGACGTTGAAACAGCTAAAAATAATGGCATCAATACTATTGGATCAGTTGTTCCTCAAGTGACACATAAACAAGCTGCAAGAGATGCAATTAACCAAGCAACAGCAACGAAAAGACAACAAATAAATAGTAATAGAGAAGCAACTCAGGAAGAGAAAAATGCAGCATTGAACGAATTAACTCAAGCAACCAACCATGCTTTAGAACAAATCAATCAAGCAACAACAAATGCTGATGTTGATAACGCCAAAGGAGATGGTCTAAATGCCATTAATCCAATTGCTCCTGTAACTGTTGTTAAGCAAGCTGCAAGGGATGCCGTATCACATGATGCACAACAACATATCGCAGAGATCAATGCTAATCCTGATGCGACTCAAGAAGAAAGACAAGCAGCAATTGACAAAGTGAATGCTGCTGTAACTGCAGCAAACACAAACATTTTAAACGCTAATACCAATGCTGAAGTGGAACAAGTGAAGACAAATGCGATACAAGGAATACAAGCAATTACACCAGCTACAAAGGTAAAAACAGATGCAAAAAATGCCATCGATAAAAGTGCGGAAACGCAACATAATACGATATTTAATAATAATGATGCGACGCTCGAAGAACAACAAGCAGCACAACAATTACTTGATCAAGCTGTAGCCACAGCGAAGCAAAATATTAATGCAGCAGATACGAATCAAGAAGTTGCACAAGCAAAAGATCAGGGCACACAAAATATAGTAGTGATTCAACCGGCAACACAAGTTAAAACGGATGCTCGCAATGTTGTAAATGATAAAGCGCGAGAGGCGATAACAAATATCAATGCTACACCTGGCGCGACTCGAGAAGAGAAACAAGAAGCGATAAATCGTGTCAATACACTTAAAAATAGAGCATTAACTGATATTGGTGTGACATCTACTACTGCGATGGTCAATAGTATTAGAGACGATGCAGTCAATCAAATCGGCGCAGTTCAACCGCATGTAACGAAGAAACAAACTGCTACAGGTGTATTAAATGATTTAGCAACTGCTAAAAAGCAAGAAATTAATCAAAACACAAATGCAACAACTGAAGAAAAGCAAGTGGCTTTAAATCAAGTGGATCAAGAGTTAGCAACGGCAATTAATAATATAAATCAAGCTGATACAAATGCGGAAGTAGATCAAGCGCAACAATTAGGTACAAAAGCAATTAATGCGATTCAGCCAAATATTGTTAAAAAACCTGCAGCATTAGCACAAATCAATCAGCATTATAATGCTAAATTAGCTGAAATCAATGCTACACCAGATGCAACGAATGATGAGAAAAATGCTGCGATCAATACTTTAAATCAAGACAGACAACAAGCTATTGAAAGTATTAAACAAGCTAACACAAATGCAGAAGTAGACCAAGCTGCGACAGTAGCAGAGAATAATATCGATGCTGTTCAAGTTGACGTAGTAAAAAAACAAGCAGCGCGAGATAAAATCACTGCTGAAGTGGCGAAGCGTATTGAAGCGGTTAAACAAACACCTAATGCAACTGACGAAGAAAAGCAGGCTGCTGTTAATCAAATCAATCAACTTAAAGATCAAGCATTTAATCAAATTAATCAAAACCAAACAAATGATCAGGTAGACACAACTACAAATCAAGCGTTAAATGCTATAGATAATGTTGAAGCTGAAGTAGTAATTAAACCAAAGGCAATTGCAGATATTGAAAAAGCTGTTAAAGAAAAGCAACAGCAAATTGATAATAGTCTTGATTCAACAGATAATGAGAAAGAAGTTGCTTCACAAGCATTAGCTAAAGAAAAAGAAAAAGCACTTGCAGCTATTGACCAAGCTCAAACGAATAGTCAGGTGAATCAAGCAGCAACAAATGGTGTATCAGCGATTAAAATTATTCAACCTGAAACAAAAGTTAAACCAGCTGCACGTGAAAAAATCAATCAAAAAGCGAATGAATTACGTGCTAAGATTAATCAGGATAAAGAAGCAACAGCAGAAGAAAGACAAGTAGCACTAGATAAAATCAATGAATTTGTAAATCAAGCCATGACAGATATTACGAATAATAGAACAAATCAACAAGTTGATGATACAACAAGTCAAGCGCTTGATAGCATTGCTTTAGTAGCGCCTGAACATATTGTTAGAGCAGCTGCTAGAGATGCAGTAAAGCAACAATATGAGGCTAAAAAGCAAGAAATAGAGCAAGCTGAACATGCGACTGATGAAGAAAAACAAGTTGCTTTAAATCAATTAGCGAATAATAAAAAACTTGCATTACAAAACATCAATCAAGCAGTAACGAATAATGATGTGAAACGTGTTGAAACAAATGGCATTGCTACACTAAAAGGTGTACAACCTCATATTGTAATTAAGCCTGAAGCACAACAAGCAATAAAAGCAAGTGCAGAAAATCAAGTAGAATCAATAAAAGATACACCACATGCAACAGTTGATGAATTAGATGAAGCGAATCAATTAATTAGCGACACACTCAAACAAGCGCAACAAGAAATAGAAAATACAAATCAAGATGCTGCTGTTACTGATGTTAGAAATCAAACAATCAAGGCAATTGAGCAAATAAAACCTAAAGTAAGACGTAAACGAGCTGCGCTTGATAGCATTGAAGAAAATAATAAAAATCAACTCGATGCAATCCGAAATACGTTGGATACTACTCAAGATGAAAGAGATGTTGCTATTGATACTTTAAATAAAATTGTAAATACAATTAAAAATGACATTGCACAAAACAAAACGAATGCAGAAGTGGATCGAACTGAGACTGATGGCAACGACAACATCAAAGTGATTTTACCTAAAGTTCAAGTTAAACCAGCAGCGCGTCAATCTGTTGGTGTAAAAGCCGAAGCTCAAAATGCACTAATCGATCAAAGCGATTTATCAACTGAAGAAGAAAGACTAGCTGCTAAACATTTAGTAGAACAAGCACTTAATCAGGCTATTGATCAGATCAATCATGCAGATAAGACTGCCCAAGTTAATCAAGATAGTATAGATGCTCAAAATATTATTTCAAAAATTAAACCAGCGACAACAGTTAAAGCAACAGCATTACAACAAATTCAAAATATCGCTACAAATAAAATTAATTTAATTAAAGCAAATAACGAAGCGACAGATGAAGAACAAAATATTGCAATAGCACAAGTTGAAAAAGAGTTAATTAAAGCTAAACAACAAATTGCTAGTGCAGTGACTAATGCTGATGTGGCATATTTATTGCATGATGAGAAAAACGAAATTCGTGAAATCGAACCTGTTATTAGCAGAAAGGCGTCTGCTCGAGAACAATTGACAACATTATTCAACGATAAAAAACAAGCAATTGAAGCGAATATTCAAGCAACGGTAGAAGAAAGAAATAGTATATTAGCACAGTTACAAAATATTTATGACACTGCTATTGGACAAATTGATCAAGATCGTAGCAATGCACAAGTTGATAAAACAGCATCATTAAATCTACAAACAATACATGATTTAGATGTACATCCTATTAAAAAGCCAGATGCTGAAAAAACGATTAATGATGATCTTGCACGCGTCACTGCTTTAGTGCAAAATTATCGAAAAGTAAGTGATCGTAATAAGGCTGATGCATTAAAAGCTATAACTGCTTTAAAATTACAAATGGATGAAGAATTAAAAACAGCACGCACTAATGCTGATGTTGATGCAGTTTTAAAACGATTTAATGTTGCATTAAGCGATATAGAAGCAGTAATTACTGAAAAAGAAAATAGCTTACTGCGCATTGATAACATTGCTCAACAAACATATGCGAAATTCAAAGCGATCGCAACACCAGAACAATTAGCTAAAGTAAAAGTATTAATTGATCAATATGTTGCAGATGGCAATAGAATGATTGATGAAGATGCGACATTAAATGACATCAAACAACATACGCAATTCATTGTTGATGAAATTTTAGCAATTAAATTACCAGCTGAAGCGATGAAAGTATCACCAAAAGTAATTCAGCCAGCTCCAAAAGTTTGTACGCCTATTAAAAAAGAAGAGACACATGAATCGCGCAAAGTTGAAAAAGAACTTCCAAATACAGGTTCTGAAGAAATGGATTTACCATTGAAAGAATTTGCACTGATTACAGGTGCGGCTTTGTTAGCTAGAAGACGTACTAAAAACGAAAAAGAATCATAATTAACGAAATGACCTTAATATAACGACACTTTTTAGTGACTCAGTTATATTAAGGTCATTTTTAATTGAATGAAAAAGTTGATCTACTAAAGAGAATCGAACCAAATTTTATACTATTATTCCATTGATGCATGTGAGTAATGTCCGGCATATAATCCAGCGACATGTCCTGTTACGAGTGCACTTGTAATATTATAACCACCAGTATAACCATGTATATCTAATACTTCACCACATAAAAATAATCCCGGAACTAATTTAGACATCATTGTTTTAGGTTGAATTTCTTTAAGTGACACACCACCACCTGTGACAAATGCCTTATCTATAGGTAATGTCCCGTTCACCTTAAATACAAACCCTTTAAACATATTTACTAAGTCGTTCAATTGTTGATTTGATAAGTGATGTGATGTGGTATTTTCATCGATTCCTGCTTGTTCCAGCATGAACAGTAAGTAGCGCTCTTCAATTAGACCATGCAAACTGTTTTTAATGATTTTATCTGGTGTGTCCGATAATAATGATGTGATGTGTTGTTTTAATTGTTCATGGTTTAATTCAGGAAATGCATCGATTGCCATAGAAATGTGCTGTGTCTTTTGATTTTTTTGTTCTTTATAAACAAACTGACTACATCTTAATGCAGCTGGACCACTGATACCAAAATGAGTAAATAACATATCCATTTGATGACTGATGCGTTTTTTACCATTTTTCTTAAGTACTGACAATTCAACATCTTTTAAACTTAAACCTTTTAGACGATTGGATTTGATGAAAGGTTCAGCTGATGTAATTGGAACTTCGGTCGGGAATAACTCAGTAATGGTATGACCTAAATCTTGTGCGAACTTATAACCATCACCAGTTGAACCAGTTTGAGGGACACTTGTACCACCTGTAGCAATCACTAGCGAATGGCTTTCATAACTATTATTTTGAGTATGTACAGTGAAAGTTTGGTCTGTATTAACTTCGATTCTACTAACAGCTTCTTCTTCTTTAATCGTTACATGTTGGCGTTCGATAGTTGTCACTAATGTATCAACCACGTCTTGTGCTTTGTTGGAAACTGGAAACATACGCCCGTGATCTTCTTCTTTTAATTTAACACCCCTAGACTCAAAAAAATCTATGATGGATTCATTATCAAAAATTGAAAAGGGACTATATAAAAATTTCCCATTTCCAGGAATGTTCTTAATAATTTCAGCATATGGTAATCGATTAGTTACGTTACATCTACCGCCACCAGATATTTTGAGTTTACGACCTAGACCTTTCTTTTTTTCAATGAGTAACACACTGCTACTTTGTTCGCTTGCAGCTACTGCCGCCATTAAGCCGCTAGGTCCGCCTCCGATAATAATTGTTTGATACATATACGCTTCCTCCAAATTTGTTACTGGACATTCAATTGCTATTTTATAGTACTTTTTTAAACTTTGCTATATCTCTTGTGTTATGAGATGACAATTATGTTGAATATATTTATAATGTGAACTTCATAAAAAATGAAGATGTATGTGTATGATAAGAATGATTTTTCTACTGTTATGCGATGTTCATCTCAAATAGTAGTATAATGTTTATATGAAATTTCGTAATATTCTAATCAAAATCTAGTATTCAATGACAATGTGTTGATAATTTTGTTATGATAATTCATTGAATATACGACAATGAAATAAAGTTTTGTGATATATTCATAATAATGAAAAATGATTTTACAGAGAAATAGCTTTTAGTTTACAAAACTTTAATAAACATGAGATAGGGAGATTCGTAATGAGTGAAAGTAAAGAAATGGTGCGTGGAACCTTTTTAATTACCATTAGTATATTAATTACCAAGGTATTGGGCGTACTTTTTATCATTCCATTCAACTATTTAATTGGTGGACAAGAAAATATGGCGCCGTTCACATACGCTTATGCACCATATAATATTGCAATTGCAGTTGCGACAGCAGGTGTACCATTAGCAGCTTCGAAATATGTTGCGAAATATAATGCTATTGGGGCATATAAAGTCAGTCAGAAATTTTATAAATCGAGTTTTATTGTAATGAGTATTACCGGTGTTTTAGGTTTCTTGGTACTGTATTTCCTAGCACCTTATATTTCTGAATTAACATTAGCTAGAAACGTTCATGATAAAAACGGTTGGTCAGTCGATGATATTACTTGGATTATAAGAATCATTAGTATGGTTGTTATCTTTATTCCTGTATTAGCGACATGGAGAGGTATATTCCAAGGTTATAAATCTATGGGGCCAACAGCAGTGTCAGAAGTAACTGAGCAAATTGCACGCGTGATTTTCATATTAATCGGAAGTTATTTAGTACTAAATGTCTTTGATGGCTCTATTTTATTAGCCAATGGTATTGCTACTTTTGCAGCAGCAGTTGGTGCGATTATTGGTATATTCACACTCTGGTATTACTGGAGAAAGCGTAAGCATAATATTGATCGTATGGTCGAATCTGATTACACAGATATAGATGTGTCATATGGCAAGATGTATAAAGAAATTATTGCTTATAGTATTCCGTTCGTTATTGTAAGTTTGAATTATCCATTATTTAACTTAGTAGATCAATTTACACATAACGGTGCTTTATCTTTAGTTGGTATACCTTCACAGTTACAAGATATATTCTTTAATATGCTAAATATGTCAACTAATAAAATTGTAATGATTCCGACATCATTAAGTGCTGGTTTTGCAGTGAGTTTAATTCCTTTTATTACAAAAACATTTGCAGAAGGTCGCTTACATGAAATGCATCATCAAATTAGAACATCTATTGGTGTATTAATGTTTATAACTGTTCCAGCTAGTATTGGAATTATGGCCTTGGCACAACCATTATTCACAGTTTTCTATGGTTACGATCCAATTGTTTTAGGTCATGACCCTAACCATGATGGTAGTCGCTTATTATTCTATTATGCGCCTGTAGCAATACTAATTTCACTATTAAGTGTAACGGCATCAATGTTACAAGGTATAGATAAACAGAAATTAACAGTTTATGTTATTTTAGCTTCTGTAGTTATCAAGTTAGCGTTAAACTATCCATTAATTATGTTATTCCATACACCTGGTGCAATTTTAAGTACTAGTATCGCATTATTATTTGCAATTGGATGTAATTTCTATATTCTTAAAAAATATGCGAAGTTTAAATTCAGCTATAGTTGGATTCATTTTGCAAAAATATTCTTGTATTCATTTATTATGATGCTAGGTGTAGAATTAGTATTCTTCCTTGCAAATCTATTCTTAGAACCTACTAAACTTGGTTACTTAATCATTATTATTTTAGGTGTTACAGTAGGTATTCTAATTTACGGTACAATCACAATTAAAACGCGTCTTGCGGACGAATTCTTAGGTGAAATTCCTGAAAAATTAAGACGTAGAGTTAGGTTTTTACGATGAGAATAGATAAATTTTTAGCAAATATGGGCGTCGGTACACGTAATGAGGTCAAACAGTTACTTAAAAAAGGCCTTGTAAATGTCAACGAACAAGTAATTAAATCACCAAAAACACATATAGAACCAGAAAACGATAAGATAACAGTTCGTGGAGAATTAATAGAATACATTGAAAATGTCTATATTATGTTAAATAAGCCAAAAGATTATATATCAGCAACTGAAGATCATAATTCAAAAACCGTTATTGATTTAATACCTGAATACCAACATCTAAATATTTTTACGGTTGGTCGTCTTGATAAAGATACAGAAGGGCTTTTATTGATAACGAATGATGGTGATTTTAATCATGAATTAATGAGTCCAAACAAACATGTTTCTAAAAAATATGAAGTTATTTCAGCAAATCCTATCACTGAAGACGACATTCAAGCTTTTAAAGAGGGTGTAACACTGTCTGATGGCAAGGTTAAGCCTGCAATTTTAACTTATATTGATAATCAAACGTCACACGTAACAATTTATGAAGGAAAATATCATCAAGTTAAACGAATGTTTCATAGCATTCAAAATGAGGTATTACATTTAAGACGTATCAAAATTGCTGATTTAGAATTGGACAGCAATCTAGATTCAGGAGAATATCGTTTATTAACTGAAAATGATTTTGACAAATTAAATTATAAATAAAAGGGAGACGATTGATATGGCAAAAGGTAATTTATTTAAAGCGATTTTGGGTATAGGTGGCGCTGTAGCAGCTGTACTTGTTACACGTAAAGATAGTCGTGACAAGCTGAAAGCAGAATATAATAAATATAAACAAGATCCTCAAAGCTATAAAGATAATGCTAAGGATAAAGCGACGCAATTAGGAACAATTGCTAATGAAACAATTAAAGAAGTAAAAACAAATCCGAAAGAATATGCTAATAGATTAAAAAATAATCCAAAAGCATTTTTCGAAGAAGAAAAATCAAAATTTACCGAATATGACAATAAGACTGACGAAAGTATTGAAAAAGGTAAATTTGATGATGAAGGTGGCGCCGCACCAAATAATAATTTACGTATCGTCACTGAAGAAGACTTAAAAAAGAATAAAAATGCACTATCTGATAAAGAATAAGATGTGAGTAGGACAGAAATGATAAGGGAGTGGGACAGAAATCATATTTTAGCAAAATTTATTTCGTCGTCCCACCCCGGCAAGGTTGACTAGAATTGAAAAAAGCTTGTTACAAGCGTATTTTCATTCAGTCAACTACTGCCAATATAATATTGTAAACTATAGGACATTTATTAGTGTTTCAGGTTCTTTATCGTTAGTCATAGCTAATATGCATATAGAAAGAAGAATACATGCGTGAAACTCATTCATAAAAAATACTAATATCTAAAGAAAACGTATTTCTTTATCTTTTCGAAATTCTCTATGTTGGGGCCCTTACCCCAACTTGCACATTATTGAAAGCTGACTGTTGGCCAGTTTCTGTGTTGGGGCCTCGCCAACTTGCATTGTCTGTAGAATTTCTTTTCGAAATTCTCTATGTTGGGGGCCCCGGGGCGCATTTTCGTTCGGTTAATTACTGTCAATATTAAATTGTGTGCCTAGTACATTGACTTATATCTCGAGTTCTTGAATATGTGTATTTTAAATATATAAATTAAAAAAGGAACAAAGCAGCTATTTATGATTTGTGTCATATCGATAGCATCGTTTTGTTCCTTTTTATTATTTTCTGACATCTTATTGTAGTTTTTATATCATTTCATGTAAAATAGAATTTAACTTATAGAAAAAAGGAAGTCGATTTCGAATGTGGAAAGAAAAAGTTCAACAATACGAAGATCAAATCATTAATGACTTAAAAGGATTATTAGCAATTGAAAGTGTGAGAGATGATGTAAAAGCATCAGAAGACGCACCAGTTGGTCCAGGTCCTCGTAAGGCATTAGACTACATGTATGAAATTGCACATAGAGATGGATTTACAACACATGATGTGGATCATATTGCAGGAAGAATTGAGGCAGGTAAAGGAAATGACGTATTAGGTATCTTATGTCATGTTGACGTTGTTCCTGCTGGTGATGGATGGGATAGTAATCCGTTCGAGCCGGTTGTAACAGAAGATGCTATCATAGCTAGAGGTACACTTGATGACAAAGGTCCAACAATTGCTGCTTATTATGCAATTAAGATATTAGAAGATATGAATGTGGATTGGAAGAAACGTATTCATATGATTATTGGTACGGATGAAGAATCTGATTGGAAATGTACGGATCGCTATTTTAAAACAGAAGAAATGCCAACATTAGGTTTTGCACCAGATGCAGAATTTCCGTGTATTCATGGTGAAAAAGGCATTACAACATTTGACTTAGTTCAAAATAAGCTTGCTGAAGATCAAGATGAACCTGATTATGAATTAATAACTTTTAAATCTGGTGAACGTTACAACATGGTGCCTGATCATGCAGAAGCAAGAGTGCTTGTTAAAGAAAATATGACAGATGTTATTCAAGACTTTGAGTACTTTTTAGAACAAAATCATTTACAAGGTGATAGTACTGTTGATAGTGGCATTCTAGTTTTAACAGTTGAAGGTAAAGCGGTTCATGGTATGGATCCATCTATCGGTGTGAATGCGGGTCTTTACTTACTAAAATTCTTGGCATCATTAAATCTTGATAATAATGCACAAGCGTTTGTAGCATTTAGTAATCGCTACTTATTTGATTCAGATTTTGGTGAAAAGATGGGAATGAAATTCCATACAGATGTCATGGGTGACGTGACAAATAACATTGGTGTTATTACATATGATAATGAAAATGCGGGTCTTTTCGGTATCAACTTGCGCTATCCAGAAGGATTTGAATTTGAAAAAGCTATGGATCGTTTTGCAAATGAGATTCAACAATATGGCTTTGAAGTGAAATTAGGTAAAGTCCAACCACCACATTATGTTGATAAAAATGATCCTTTTGTACAAAAGTTAGTTACTGCATATAGAAATCAAACAAATGATATGACTGAACCTTATACTATAGGTGGCGGTACTTATGCGAGAAACTTAGACAAGGGTGTAGCATTTGGCGCAATGTTTAGTGATTCTGAAGATTTAATGCATCAGAAAAATGAATATATCACTAAAAAACAGTTATTTAACGCAACTAGTATTTACTTAGAAGCAATTTATTCATTATGCGTGGAGGAATAATATATGGAAAAAATTTTTTTAAATGGTGAGTTTGTAAGTCCAAGTGAAGCAAAGGTTTCATACAACGACAGAGGATACGTATTTGGCGATGGTATTTATGAATACATTCGAGTATATAATGGTAAGTTATTTACAGTAACAGAACATTATGAAAGATTTTTACGTAGTGCCAATGAGATTGGTTTAGATTTAAATTATTCTGTAGAAGAATTAATTGAACTATCTCGTAAATTAGTTGATATGAATCAAATTGAAACTGGGGCAATTTATATTCAAGCAACGCGAGGTGTAGCTGAAAGAAATCATAGCTTCCCAACACCTGAAGTAGAACCAGCAATTGTTGCTTATACAAAGAGTTATGATCGTCCTTATGATCATTTAGAAAATGGTGTGAATGGTGTTACCGTTGAAGATATCCGATGGTTACGTTGCGACATTAAAAGCTTGAATTTATTAGGAAATGTATTAGCAAAAGAATATGCTGTAAAATACAATGCCGTTGAAGCAATCCAACATCGAGGCGAAACTGTCACTGAAGGATCTTCAAGTAATGCTTATGCAATTAAAGACGGTGTGATTTATACACATCCGATTAACAACTATATTCTTAATGGTATTACACGAATTGTAATTAAAAAAATTGCCGAAGACTATAATATCCCATTTAAAGAAGAAACGTTTACTGTAGATTTCTTGAGAAACGCAGATGAAGTTATTGTTTCAAGTACTTCAGCTGAGGTTACACCTGTTATTAAATTAGATGGTGAACCAGTTAATGATGGTAAAGTTGGCCCAATTACACGTCAACTACAAGAAGGATTTGAAAAGTATATAGAGTCACACAGTATTTAAAATTCTTTCATCATATTTTTAGATTAAATTACTTAAATTTATCAACTTTCGTAAGTGAATTATGTTATAATTTAAAACGAAGCTTAAAAGTATTGTTTAGAAAACACATATTAGTAAAAAGTGCCATTTTGTTTCTCATTTTCAGTTGAAATATAATGATAAAAATTATAAAATTTTCTATGAGTTACAAATATGATGTGCATCATATTTTACTAAGTACGTAAATGTTACAGTTCATAAATTTATGCTAACCATGAAAATGGGATAGCAATTATTTTGAAAACTAGAGTTTATCGCCTACAAAAGTTACAAAAACATGTAGTTTTAGACACGGTAACATTTTATGTCAAGTAAGTGACTATAGAATGTATGGTGTCAATGACAGACATTACGATTTAAATTTAGTCGTGTAATGTAGGCATTAGTTGAGGATTTACAATAATTATCTGGACATAATATTTGTACCAGTATGGTGTTATAAATTAGAATATATGGCTCTTGAAAAACCTATTTCTAGAGCCATTTTCTAATTGAAAGTGAGGTGGACGAGTTGGAGCAGTTTTATCAATTAGGGTGGACACTTGATTCTGCAGGTGGTGCATCTGGCGAAGCATATATGGCTGAACAAGATGGACAAAAGTTGTTTTTAAAACGAAATTCAAATCCATTTATTGCGGCATTATCAGCAGAAGGTATTGTGCCCAAATTAGTATGGACGAAGCGCATAGAAACAGGCGAGGTTGTTACAGCACAACATTGGAAAAATGGCCGTGAACTATCTTCAAACGAAATGAAGCAAACAAGAGTTGCACATTTATTAAAGAAGATACACAATTCTAGACCTTTATTAAGTATGTTAAAGCGTATGGAAATGGAACCTATTACTCCTGAGATTATGCTTAATAAAATTAATGCCTCTTTATCAAGAGAAGTTTTAACACATCATATTGTGAGAAAATCATTAACCTATTTAGAAGAGCATATACCGAGTTTAGATTCACGTTTTTTCACTGTTGTACATGGTGATGTGAATCATAATAATTGGTTATTATCTGATCGAGATGAACTATTTTTAGTCGATTGGGAAGGTGCAATGATCGCAGACCCGGCAATTGATATCGGAATGCTGCTTTACAACTATGTTCCACAACAACAATGGTCTGAATGGCTTGAAACATATGGTGTTCAAGAGAGCTTGAATTTAAATAAACGTATGAAATGGTATACGGTAATTCAATCTATAGGTCTTGTGCAATGGTATGAAGAGCAAAAAAGATATAAGGATATGAACACTTGGCTTAAATTCCTAAATCAAGTTATGAATAGTAACATGTTTATTTAAGAGGAGAATAAAATATGAGAGTTCGATACAAACCATGGGCTGAAGATTATTTAAAAGATCATCCTGAATTGGTTGACATGGACGGTCAACATGCAGGGAAAATGACTGAATGGTTTGATAAAACGCAACCGATACACATTGAAATTGGTTCGGGTATGGGGCAGTTTATTACAACATTAGCTGCTCAAAATCCTCATATTAACTATATTTCAATGGAACGTGAGAAAAGTATCGTTTATAAAGTATTGGATAAAGTTAAAGAGATGAGTTTAACAAATTTAAAGATTATTTGTAATGATGCCATTGAATTAAATGAATATTTTAAAGACGGCGAAGTTTCGCGTATTTATTTGAACTTTTCAGATCCATGGCCAAAAAATCGTCACGCAAAACGACGTTTAACGTATCATACGTTTTTAGCGTTGTATCAACAAATCTTAAATGATGAAGGAGATTTACATTTTAAAACTGATAACAGAGGACTATTTGCCTACAGTTTAGAAAGTATGTCTCAATTTGGAATGTATTTTACAAAAATAAATCTAAATTTACATCAAGAAGACGATGGCAGTAATATTCTAACAGAATATGAAAAGAAATTTTCGAATAAAGGGTCACGTATTTATCGTATGGAAGCGAAATTCCATTCACAAAAATAAAGCACTTATGAGGGTATGTACACATACAATCATAAGTGTTTTTTCGTACTATAATGGTTCTATAGTAAAAGGGTTCTATAATAAATCGGACTGATAGAAAAAGTATTTTACTTTTCATCTGTCCGATTTTTTGATTTTGAATATAAAAAAGCGCAATTGCCTCTGTAATTTAAAGTGACCAAACCTAAACTAAAGGAGACAATTGCGCCTATGAACAATGTTATACTAAATACCTTTGATTTAAAAGAATAAAGCTTGCATTTTACTTGGAAATTTTAATTATTAATTTAAAATTACAGTCCGATGGTTATGATGCATTTACATATAATATGATTGCATTAATCTTTATAAGTAGTTAGAAGTGTATTAGTGTGGGGCGTTTCGTTTTTGTTCGCATTTATGAATAGTGATATGATGTAATAAACACATGCTAATTGTAATAACGAATACAGAAAGAATAGGTGATGTTGTGAAAATCGGGGATATATCTATTCATTATCTAAATGGCGGCAATACAAAAATGGATGGCGGTGCAATGTTTGGTGTTGTTCCGAAGCCGTTGTGGTCAAAGCAATACAATGCAAATGAACGAAATCAAATCAATTTACCGACACATCCAATTTTGATTCAAACGGCTCAATATAATTTGATTATAGATGCGGGTATTGGTAATGGTAAATTATCTGAAAAGCAATTACGTAATTTTGGAGTAGATGAAGAAAGTCATATTATTACTGATTTGGCAAATTATAATTTAACGCCAAAGGATATTGATTATGTGCTAATGACACATATGCATTTTGATCATGCTGCCGGTTTGACTGATCAAGCGGGACATGCAATTTTTGAAAATGCGATTCATGTTGTGCAACAAGATGAGTGGCATGAGTTTATTGCACCTAATATAAGAAGTAAATCAACTTACTGGGATAAGAATAAAGGCGATTATAGTAACAAGTTGATTTTATTCGAAAAACATTTTGAACCGGTTCCGGGTATCAAGATGCAACATAGTGGAGGTCATAGCTTTGGCCACACGATTATTACGATTGAAAGTCAAGGAGATAAAGCAGTTCATATGGGTGATATATTCCCAACTACTGCACATAAAAATCCTCTATGGGTAACGGCATATGATGATTATCCTATGCAATCGATTCGTGAAAAAGAACGCATGATACCATATTTTATTCAGCAACAATATTGGTTCTTGTTTTATCATGATGAAAACTACTTTGCTGTAAAATACAGCGATGATGGTGAAAACATAGATGCATATATTTTACGTGAAACATTAGTTGATAATAACTAAAATAAAGATGTATTACTAAACAAATTTTCAAAAATAAAAAATTGAGCCACATCCAATCTTACTAATTAGGGTGTGGCTCATTTTTAAGTTTTACGATCCAAATCAAATATGGATAAAATTCGTATTAACGCTCTACAATGTTAATGACTTCACCAGTATATGCATCTGCATAAAAATCATAATGAATATTTTGACCATTTTTAATAGTTGTAATTCCACCTTGATAAACTAAACGGTATTTATCAGTTTCAGGATGAACGAATGGTTCATAAACGATATATGAGCCTTTGACATTCATAAAATATGATTTTACTTCATTAAGTACTTTAACGGGATTATAGCGTTTACGATTAATATATTGGATGATTGAAATGGTAGAAATAATTACAATGGCTACTGCAATTATTGTTGGAATTATATATTTCAGTTTAGTCATCATTTATGCTCCCTTGATTTCAAATTCATATCATTAGTTTACCATATTGAAGATGATATAATAACTTATAAGGAGTGAGAACTTTTATGAACATAAATAAAAAAGTAACATTACAACGAATTCAAACTTTAACTGAGCTTCATGGGGCACCAGGTTTTGAAGAAGAAGTAAAAAATTATATGACTCAGCAAATGGCGCCGTACGTAGATGAATTTATTGAAAATCGTATGGGTGGATTTTTTGGTGTGAAAAAATCTAAAAATCCAAATGCAAAACGTGTAATGATTGCAGCACATATGGATGAAATCGGATTTATGATTACAAATATCACTAAAAATGGAATGATTCAATTCACAAATTTAGGTGGTGTTGCAAATGATATTTGGCAAGGACAACGCTTAGTAATTAAAAATAGAAATGGCGATAAAATTATCGGTGTTGTTTCTAATATACCTAAACATTTTCGTACTGGTAGTGAAGGCGCACCGGAAATTAAAGATTTAACATTAGATATAGGTGCTCAAAATGAAGATGAGGTGCGTGAGCGCGGAATAGATATAGGAGATACAATTGTACCTCACACGCCATTCACACAGTTATCTGAACATCGATATAGTGCTAAAGCATGGGATAATCGTTATGGTTGTGTCTTGGCAATTGAAATACTAGAATTATTAAAAGATATAGAATTAGATGTAGACTTGTATGTTGGCGCAAATGTTCAAGAAGAGGTTGGATTACGAGGTGCGAAAGCATCTGCAGAGATGATAGACCCAGACGTTGCATTTGTAGTCGATTGTTCACCTGCCAATGACGTTAAAGGAAGCCAACCATTATCTGGTGAACTTGGTAAAGGGACGTTAATTCGCATAAAAGACGGTACAATGATTTTAAAGCCTGTATTTAGAGACTATTTATTAAAGTTAGTAGAAGCACATGACATTGAACATCAATACTATATGTCACCAGGTGGAACAGATGGTGGAGAAATTCATAAAGCTAATATTGGTATTCCGACTGCAGTTATTGGTGTATGTGCACGATATATTCATAGTACAGACTCAGTATTTGATATAAGAGACTATTTTGCAGCTAGATCTTTACTTTCAGAAGCCATTTGTAATTTAGATAATAATCAAATAGAAACATTACAATATAAATAATCGGGTAATAACAACTATTATCTCTAAATAGTTATATATATTCATTAATTAAGGAGACATAAAAATGAAACAACTTGAATCAGAACAACAATTTGAATCTTTAAAACAAGGTGCTACAGTATTTGAATTCACTGCAGGCTGGTGTCCAGATTGTAGAGTGATAGAACCAGATTTACCGGAATTAGAAGCGAGATATCCTATGTTTGACTTCGTATCAGTAGACCGTGATAAATTTATGGATATTTGTATTGAAAATGGTATTATGGGTATTCCAAGTTTTCTAGTATATAAAAATGGAGAACTGCTTGGAAGTTATATTGGAAAAGAACGAAAATCAATTGAACAGATAGATGCATTTTTAGCTCAATACGTGTAATTTAGACTAGAGAAAAACGGGGTAATACTCGTTTTTCTCTGTTACTATGTGTTGATTTATTGTAAACTATTATAAGGTGCGAAATTAGGAGTGTTACATATGAATACCTTTCAAATGAGAGATAAATTAAAGGAACGTTTAAGCCATTTAGACGTTGATTTTAAATTTAATCGTGAAGAAGAAACTTTGCGTATTTATCGAACAGATAATAACAAAGGTATCACGATTAAACTTAACGCTATAGTCGCAAAATATGAAGATAAAAAAGAAAAAATTGTAGATGAAATTGTTTATTACGTTGATGAAGCTATTGCACAAATGGCAGATAAAACCCTTGAGAGTATATCATCTAGTCAAATTATGCCTGTCATTAGAGCGACTAGCTTTGATAAAAAAACTAAACAAGGTGTTCCTTTTATCTATGATGAGCATACTGCAGAAACAGCAGTTTATTATGCAGTCGATTTAGGGAAATCATATCGTCTAATTGACGAAAGCATGTTAGAGGATTTGAAGTTAACTGAACAACAAATAAGAGAAATGTCTCTGTTTAATGTTAGAAAATTGTCAAATTCATATACGACTGATGAAGTAAAAGGTAATATTTTTTATTTTATTAACTCAAATGACGGGTATGATGCAAGTAGGATACTAAATACTGCATTTTTAAATGAAATTGAGGCACAATGTCAAGGCGAAATGCTCGTAGCAGTGCCACACCAAGATGTGTTAATTATTGCAGATATACGCAATAAAACAGGATATGATGTGATGGCACATTTAACAATGGAATTTTTCACTAAAGGTCTAGTTCCAATTACATCATTATCCTTTGGATATAAACAGGGTCATCTTGAACCGATATTTATTTTAGGTAAAAATAATAAACAAAAAAGAGATCCAAACGTGATTCAGCGTTTAGAAGCAAATCGTCGTAAATTTAATAAAGATAAATAGAAATAATTGGATAAGGAGTTTTGTCATAATGAATTTATTTTACAATCCTAAATATGTAGGAGATGTCGCATTTTTACAAATTGAACCAGTTGAAGGTGAATTAAACTACAATAAAAAAGGTAATGTTGTTGAAATTACTAATGAAGGTAATGTTGTAGGTTATAATATTTTTGAAATTTCAAAAGATATAACAATTGAAGAAAAAGGTCATATTAAATTAACTGATGAACTTGTAAATGTATTCCAAAAGCGTATTTCAGAAGCTGGTTTTGATTATAAATTAAATGCTGATCTATCACCGAAATTTGTAGTTGGCTACGTTGAAACTAAAGACAAACATCCTGATGCAGATAAATTAAGTGTACTAAATGTAAACGTTGGAAATGACACATTACAAATTGTATGTGGCGCGCCTAACGTTGAAGCTGGACAGAAAGTTGTTGTTGCTAAAGTAGGTGCAGTGATGCCTAGCGGTATGGTAATTAAAGATGCTGAATTACGTGGTGTTGCCTCAAGCGGTATGATTTGTTCAATGAAAGAATTGAATTTACCTAATGCACCTGAAGAAAAAGGTATTATGGTATTAAATGACAGCTATGAAATTGGACAGGCATTTTTTGAATAATTAAGGAAGGTAGTGAAAATATGAGCTGGTTTGATAAATTATTCGGCGAAGATAATGATTCAAATGATGACTTGATTCATAGAAAGAAAAAAAGACGTCAAGAATCACAAAATATAGATAACGATCATGACTCATTACTGCCTCAAAATAATGATATTTATAGTCGTCCGAGGGGAAAATTCCGTTTTCCTATGAGCGTAGCTTATGAAAATGAAAATGTTGAACAATCTGCAGATACTATTTCAGATGAAAAAGAACAATACCATCGAGACTATCGCAAACAAAGCCACGATTCTCGTTCACAAAAACGACATCGCCGTAGAAGAAATCAAACAACTGAAGAACAAAATTATAGTGAACAACGTGGGAATTCTAAAATATCACAGCAAAGTATAAAATATAAAGATCATTCACATTACCATACGAATAAGCCAGGTACATATGTTTCTGCAATTAATGGTATTGAGAAGGAAACGCACAAGTCAAAAACACATAATATGTATTCTAATAATACAAATCATCGTGCTAAAGATTCAACTCCAGATTATCACAAAGAAAGTTTCAAGACTTCAGAGGTACCGTCAGCTATTTTTGGCACAATGAAACCTAAAAAGTTAGAAAATGGTCGTATCCCTGTAAGTAAACCTTCAGAAAAAGTTGAGTCAGATAAACAAAAATATGATAAATATGTAGCTAAGACGCAAACGTCTCAAAATAAACAATTAGAACAAGAAAAACAAAATGATAGTGTTGTCAAACAAGGAACTGCATCTAAATCATCTGATGAAAATGTATCATCAACAACAAAATCAATGCCTAATTATTCAAAAGTTGATAATACTATCAAAATTGAAAATATTTATGCTTCACAAATTGTTGAAGAAATTAGACGTGAACGAGAACGTAAAGTGCTTCAAAAGCGTCGATTTAAAAAAGCGTTGCAACAAAAGCGTGAAGAACATAAAAACGAAGAGCAAGATGCAATACAACGTGCAATTGATGAAATGTATGCTAAACAAGCGGAACGCTATGTTGGTGATAGTTCATTAAATGATGATAGTGACTTAACAGATAATAGTACAGATGCTAGTCAGCTTCATACAAATGGCATAGAGAATGAAACTGTATCAAATGATGAAAATAAACAAGCGTCAATACAAAATGAAGACACTAATGACACTCATGTAGATGAAAGTCCATACAATTATGAGGAAGTTAGTTTGAATCAAGTATCGACAACAAAACAATTGTCAGATGATGAAGTTACGGTTTCGAATGTAACGTCTCAACATCAATCAGCACTACAACATAACGTTGAAGTAAATGATAAAGATGAACTAAAAAATCAATCCAGATTAATTGCTGATTCAGAAGAAGATGGAGCAACGAATAAAGAAGAATATTCAGGAAGTCAAATCGATGATGCAGAATTTTATGAATTAAATGATACAGAAGCAGATGAGAATACTACTTCAAATATCGAAGATAATACCAATAGAAACGCGTCTGAAATGCATGTAGACGCTCCTAAAACGCAAGAGCACGCAGTAACTGAATCTCAAGTTAATAATATCGATAAAACGGTTGATAATGAAATTGAATTAGCACCGCGTCATAAAAAAGATGACCAAACAAACTTAAATGTCAACTCATTGAAAACGAATGATGTGAATGATGGTCATGTTGTGGAAGATTCAAGCATGAATGAAATAGAAAAGCATAACGCAGAAATTACAGAAAATGTGCAAAACGAAGCAGCTGAAAGTGAACAAAATGTCGAAGAGAAAACTATTGAAAACGTAAATCCAAAGAAACAGACTGAAAAGGTTTCAACTTTAAGTAAAAGACCATTTAATGTTGTCATGACGCCATCTGATAAAAAGCGTATGATGGATCGTAAAAAGCATTCAAAAGTCAATGTGCCTGAATTAAAGCCTGTACAAAGTAAACAAGCTGTGAGTGAAAGCAAGCCTGCGAGTCAAGCCGCACCATCATCAAGATTTGATTCACAAGAGTCAAACACAAATGCATATAAAACAAATAATATGACATCAAACAATGTTGAGAACAATCAACTTATTGGCCATGCAGAAACAGAAAATGATTATCAAAATGCACAACAATATTCAGAGCAGAAACCTTCTGCTGATTCAACTCAAACGGAAATATTTGAAGAAAGCCAAGATGATAATCAATTGGAAGATGAGCAAGTTGATCAATCAACTTCGTCTTCAGTTTCAGAAGTAAGCGACATAACTGAAGAAAGCGAAGAAACAACACATCCAAACAATACTAGTGGACAACAAGATAATGATGATCAACAAAAAGATTTACAGCCTTCATTTTCAAATCAAAATGAAGATACAGCTAATGAAAATAGACCTCGGACGAACCAACAAGATGTTGCAACAAATCAAGCTGTACAAACATCTAAGCCGATGATTCGTAAAGGCCCAAATATTAAATTGCCAAGTGTTTCATTACTAGAAGAACCACAAGTTATTGAGTCGGACGAGGACTGGATTACAGATAAAAAGAAAGAACTGAATGACGCATTATTTTACTTTAATGTACCTGCAGAAGTACAAGATGTAACTGAAGGTCCAAGTGTTACAAGATTTGAATTATCAGTTGAAAAAGGTGTTAAAGTTTCAAGAATTACGGCATTACAAGATGACATTAAAATGGCATTGGCAGCGAAAGATATTCGTATAGAAGCGCCTATTCCAGGAACTAGTCGTGTTGGTATTGAAGTTCCGAACCAAAATCCAACGACAGTCAACTTACGTTCTATTATTGAATCTCCAAGTTTTAAAAATGCTGAATCTAAATTAACAGTTGCGATGGGGTATAGAATTAATAATGAACCATTACTTATGGATATTGCTAAAACGCCACACGCACTAATTGCAGGTGCAACTGGATCAGGGAAATCAGTTTGTATCAATAGTATTTTGATGTCTTTACTATATAAAAATCACCCTGAGGAATTAAGATTATTACTTATCGATCCAAAAATGGTTGAATTAGCTCCTTATAATGGTTTGCCACATTTAGTTGCACCGGTAATTACAGATGTCAAAGCAGCTACACAGAGTTTAAAATGGGCCGTAGAAGAAATGGAACGACGTTATAAGTTATTTGCACATTACCATGTACGCAATATAACAGCATTTAACAAAAAAGCACCATATGATGAAAGAATGCCAAAAATTGTCATTGTAATTGATGAGTTGGCTGATTTAATGATGATGGCTCCGCAAGAAGTTGAGCAGTCTATTGCTAGAATTGCTCAAAAAGCAAGAGCATGTGGTATTCATATGTTAGTAGCTACGCAAAGACCATCTGTCAATGTAATTACAGGTTTAATTAAAGCCAACATACCAACAAGAATTGCATTTATGGTATCATCAAGTGTAGATTCGAGAACGATATTAGACAGTGGTGGAGCAGAACGCTTGTTAGGATATGGCGATATGTTATATCTTGGTAGCGGTATGAATAAACCGATTAGAGTTCAAGGTACATTTGTTTCTGATGACGAAATTGATGATGTTGTTGATTTTATCAAACAACAAAGAGAACCGGACTATCTATTTGAAGAAAAAGAATTGTTGAAAAAAACACAAACACAATCACAAGATGAATTATTTGATGATGTTTGTGCATTTATGGTTAATGAAGGACATATTTCAACATCATTAATCCAAAGACATTTCCAAATTGGCTATAATAGAGCAGCAAGAATTATCGATCAATTAGAGCAACTCGGTTATGTTTCGAGTGCTAATGGTTCAAAACCAAGGGATGTTTATGTTACGGAAGCAGATTTAAATAAAGAATAATTATGAGTAAGGAGTTTTATATAATGACACACTATCATTTTGTCGGAATTAAAGGTTCTGGCATGAGTTCATTAGCACAAATCATGCATGATTTAGGACATGAAGTTCAAGGATCGGATATTGAGAACTACGTATTTACAGAAGTTGCTCTTAGAAATAAGGGGATAAAAATATTACCATTTGATGCTAATAACATAAAAGAAGATATGGTAGTTATACAAGGTAATGCATTCGCGAGTAGCCATGAAGAAATAGTACGTGCACATCAATTGAAATTAGATGTTGTAAGTTATAATGATTTTTTAGGACAGATTATTGATCAATATACTTCAGTAGCTGTAACTGGTGCACATGGTAAAACTTCTACAACAGGTTTATTATCACATGTTATGAATGGTGATAAAAAGACTTCATTTTTAATTGGTGATGGCACAGGTATGGGATTGCCTGAAAGTGATTATTTCGCTTTTGAGGCATGTGAATATAGACGTCACTTTTTAAGTTATAAACCTGATTACGCAATTATGACAAATATTGATTTCGATCATCCTGATTATTTTAAAGATATTAATGATGTTTTTGATGCATTCCAAGAAATGGCACATAATGTTAAAAAAGGTATTATTGCTTGGGGTGATGATGAACATCTACGTAAAATTGAAGCAGATGTTCCAATTTATTACTATGGATTTAAAGATTCGGATGACATTTATGCTCAAAATATTCAAATTACGGATAAAGGTACTGCTTTTGATGTGTATGTGGATGGTGAGTTTTATGATCACTTCCTGTCTCCACAATATGGTGACCATACAGTTTTAAATGCATTAGCTGTAATTGCGATTAGTTATTTAGAGAAGCTAGATGTTACAAATATTAAAGAAGCATTAGAAACGTTTGGTGGTGTTAAACGTCGTTTCAATGAAACTACAATTGCAAATCAAGTTATTGTAGATGATTATGCACACCATCCAAGAGAAATTAGTGCTACAATTGAAACAGCACGAAAGAAATATCCACATAAAGAAGTTGTTGCAGTATTTCAACCACACACTTTCTCTAGAACACAAGCATTTTTAAATGAATTTGCAGAAAGTTTAAGTAAAGCAGATCGTGTATTCTTATGTGAAATTTTTGGATCAATTAGAGAAAATACTGGCGCATTAACGATACAAGATTTAATTGATAAAATTGAAGGTGCATCGTTAATTAATGAAGATTCTATTAATGTATTAGAACAATTTGATAATGCTGTTGTTTTATTTATGGGTGCAGGTGATATTCAAAAATTACAAAATGCATATTTAGATAAATTAGGCATGAAAAATGCGTTTTAATATGTTTATAATAGAGTAGTATGGGTATTTATTATTAATGACATTATTACATGTTAATTAGGAGGCGTTTTTAATGGATTGGATTTTACCAATTGCTGGAATTATCGCTGCGATTGCATTCTTAATTTTATGTATCGGTATCGTAGCTGTATTAAATTCTGTTAAGAAAAACTTAGATTATGTTGCAAAAACACTTGACGGTGTAGAAGGTCAAGTTCAAGGTATTACTCGTGAAACAACAGATTTACTTCATAAAGTAAACCGTTTAACTGAGGATATCCAAGGTAAAGTAGATCGTTTAAACTCAGTTGTAGATGCTGTTAAAGGTATCGGTGACTCAGTACAAACGTTAAACAGCTCTGTAGATCGTGTAACAAATTCAATTACACATAATATTTCTCAAAATGAAGATAAAATCTCACAAGTTGTTCAATGGTCAAATGTTGCAATGGAAATTGCAGACAAATGGCAAAATAGACACTACCGTCGTGGAAGTGCAAATTACAAAGCTAATAATGTAGCAACTGATGCAAATCATAGCTATACTTCTCGAGTAGATAAATAATTAATAATTAAACAAATGCACTTAAATGAGGTTGTTACTTATTTAAGTGCATTTGTTATAGGAGGATACACAAATGACGCAACAACAAAATAATAAAAGAACATTAAAAAATAAACACACTTATCAAAATGAACCATTACCCAACCGTAAAGATTTTGTTGTTAGTTTTATAACTGGCGCGCTTGTTGGTTCAGCTTTAGGTTTGTATTTTAAAAATAAAGTTTATCAAAAAGCAGATGATTTAAAAGTCAAAGAACAAGAACTGTCGCAAAAATTTGAAGAAAGAAAAACGCAACTTGAAGAAACGGTTGCCTTTACAAAAGAACGTGTTGAAGGATTTTTAAACAAATCTAAAAATGAGCAAGCAGCATTAAAAGCACAACAAGCAGCAATAAAAGAAGAAGTAAGTGCAAATAATTTGAGTGATACATCACAAGAGGCACAAGAGATTCAAGAAGCTAAAAAAGAAGCACAAGCAGAAACAGATAAAAGTGCAGCTGTATCAAATGAAGAATCAAAAGCAGCGGCATTAAAAGCACAACAAGCAGCAATAAAAGAAGAAGCAAGTGCAAATAATTTGAGTGATACATCACAAGAGGCACAAGAGATTCAAGAAGCTAAAAAAGAAGCACAAGCAGAAACAGATAAAAGTGCAGCTGTATCAAATGAAGAATCAAAAGCAGCGGCATTAAAAGCACAACAAGCAGCAATAAAAGAAGAAGCAAGTGCAAATAATTTAAGTGATACATCACAAGAGGCACAAGAGATTCAAGAAGCTAAAAGAGAAGCACAAGCAGAAACAGATAAAAGTGTAGCTGTATCAAATGAAGAATCAAAAGCAGTGGCATTAAAGGTATCGAAAGAAGAGTCACAAGCTGAAAGATTAGCAAACGCTGCAAAACAGAAGCAAGCTAAATTAACACCAGGTTCAAAAGAGAGTCAATTAACTGAAGCGTTATTTGCAGAAAAACCAGTTGCTAAAAATGACTTGAAAGAAATTCCTCAATTAGTTACTAAAAAGAATGATGTATCAGAGTCAGAGACAGTTAATATAGATAATAAAGACACTGTTAAACAAAAAGAAGCTAAATTTGAAAATGGTGTTATTACACGTAAAGCTGATGAAAAAACAACTAATAATACAGCTGTTGACAAGAAATCAGGTAAACAATCTAAAAAAACAACACCTTCAAATAAACGAAATGCATCAAAAGCATCTACAAATAAAACTTCAGGTCAGAAAAGGCAACATAATAAGAAATCATCACAAGGTGCAAAGAAACAAAGTAGTTCAAGTAAGTCAACTCAAAAGAATAATCAAACTAGTAATAAGAATTCAAAAACAACAAATGCTAAATCATCCAATGCATCAAAAACGCCAAATGCTAAAGTTGAAAAAGCTAATAGTAAAATAGAGAAACGTACATTCAATGACTAAGATTACTAAAATCGTTTAATAATCAATCATAGCAGTAAGCTATGTATTATATTTTTAAAAATTGAATTTCAAAATAAAAGGTAGGCATTCAAGTGCTTACCTTTTTTGATATCATCAGTTTATTTTGAAAGGCAACGCGATCATTCCATGTATTTATGTTGTTTGTAACATCGTTAGATTACAATAGTGATATTGCACATTTTAAGCTGAAGATGGAAAAATATTCGATAATCAAATAAACAATGAATCTTAGAAGGTACAATGACGTTCACTAATTTAAATATAGCTGAATGTGTTGGTGAGTGATGTTCACTATAGATTTATATTAATATACAAAGACAAAGGTTGTTAATTTTTATTAAGCGTTAGGTTGAATGTATGAGAATTTTAGATTTATAATAGAAGATAGAAACGAAAATTTTTCTTAAAAGCAGTAATGTTGACTCAAAATAAGCTATAATAATGACACTTATTTAATTGATTAACATTTGCTAATAAATATCAATATAGAATATAACTTTCCAATAATGACTGAGAAAATCGAAATGTCAGTCTCGAATCATATAATTAGAAAATTGATTATTTTCTGTCAATTTAGGGTTGAACTATACATATGATATTGTTAGAATATTTTTTAACATTATATTTTATTGCTTTAAAGTGGAATATACTTGAAATAATTAGTAGAGGTGAGTAAGGATGAGTAATAAATTAGAATCATACAGAAGTGAGATTGTATCACTGAATCATCAAATTTTAGACTTATTATCTAAACGTGGTGAACTAGCACAAAAAATTGGGGAAGAAAAATTAAAACAAGGTACACGTATCTATGATCCACAACGTGAAAAAGAAATGCTTAACGACTTAATCGATAGTAACAAAGGACCATTCAACGATAATACTATTAAGCAATTATTTAAAGAAATTTTCAAAGCCTCTACAGATTTACAAAAATCTGAAAATGAAAAACATTTATATGTATCACGTAAGTTGAAACCTGAAGATACGATTGTAACATTTGATAATGGGGGCATTATTGGAGACGGCAATAAATCATTTGTATTTGGGCCATGTTCAGTTGAATCATTTGAACAAGTTGAAGCTGTTGCTAAAAACTTACATGCTAAAGGTGAAAAATTTATTCGTGGCGGTGCATTTAAACCACGTACATCACCATATGATTTCCAAGGCCTAGGTGTTGAAGGACTTAAAATACTTAAACAGATTAAAGATAAATATGATTTAAATGTTGTCAGCGAAATCGTAAATCCAAATGATTTTGAAGTGGCTGATGAGTATTTAGACGTATTCCAAATTGGTGCACGTAATATGCAAAACTTCGAGTTATTAAAAGAAGCTGGCCGTACGAAAAAGCCTATTCTATTAAAACGTGGTTTATCTGCTACAATCGAAGAGTTTGTTTATGCAGCTGAATACATTGCTTCACAAGGTAATCAAAACATTATTTTATGTGAACGTGGAATCCGAACTTATGAAAAGGCGACACGTAACACTTTAGATATTTCAGCAGTACCAATTTTAAAACAAGGTACACACTTACCAGTCATGGTAGATGTAACGCATAGTACAGGTCGTAAAGATATCATGTTACCAACTGCGAAAGCAGCATTAGCAGTTGGTGCTGATGGAGTTATGGCTGAGGTGCATCCAGATCCATCTGTTGCACTTAGTGATGCGGGTCAACAAATGGATTTAGATGAATTCCAAGCATTTTATGATGAATTAAAGCCTTTAGCTGATTTATATAACGCTAAAAAGTTAAAATAATATTCCAAGGAAACTATAGACTACTTAACTAATATGTCATGTTGAAGTAGAATATTATCTTTGAATCGACAATTTTAAACTTACAGCCATTCTAAGAGTATATTACTTTTAGAGTGGCTATTATTTTTTGTATAGAAATAAAGGTATACTGCACTTAACGATTGTTATAATACTTCGACACTTGTTCAATTTCACAATTATTAAAGATTATGACTGATAGCAGTAATTAAAATTATAACTATGAATTATCTGTAAAATATAATAGATTCACACATTTGTTGCTGAAATGTGAACATTTTTCAACAAATGCAATTGATATTTGAAAAGGCTTTCTCAAAACATTACAATTAAAAATGAAAAAAGTTTATATAAAATTAAAATATATCGTTCGTTATCATTTAGCGTTTGTTTTTATTTCAAGCTTTTCGCTAAATTTTTCCAAACAAAAATATGTTACTGTAAATTAAAATATGGTAAACTATGAAAATGAAATGAAAACATGTTATTATAATGAATAAAACGTTTACAAGGAGGAAATTATGACAGTTACTATATATGATGTAGCAAGAGAAGCGCGTGTCTCTATGGCCACAGTGTCGCGTGTTGTTAATGGGAACCAAAATGTTAAAGCAGAAACTAAAAATAAAGTTAACGAAGTCATTAAGCGTTTGAATTATCGTCCAAATGCTGTTGCTAGAGGTTTAGCTAGTAAAAAGACAACAACAGTAGGTGTGATCATTCCAGATATATCTAATATCTATTATTCACAACTTGCTCGTGGACTTGAAGATATTGCAACAATGTATAAATATCACTCAATTATTTCAAATTCAGATAACGATCCTGAAAAGGAAAAAGAAATTTTTAATAACTTATTAAGTAAACAGGTTGATGGTATTATTTTCCTTGGTGGTACAATTACTGAAGAAATGAAAGAATTGATAAATCAATCATCTGTACCTGTAGTAGTATCAGGAACAAATGGTAAGGATGCACATATAGCATCAGTTAATATTGATTTTACTGAAGCTGCGAAAGAAATTACGGGAGAATTAATTGAAAAAGGCGCTAAATCATTTGCTTTAGTAGGTGGAGAACATTCTAAAAAAGCTCAAGAAGATGTTTTAGAAGGTTTAACTGAAGTGTTAAATAAAAATGGCCTTCAATTAGGTGATACATTGAATTGTTCTGGTGCTGAAAGTTATAAAGAAGGCGTAAAAGCTTTTGCCAAAATGAAAGGCAATTTGCCAGATGCCATTTTATGTATCAGCGACGAAGAAGCAATTGGTATTATGCATAGTGCAATGGATGCTGGTATTAAAGTTCCAGAGGAATTACAAATTATTAGTTTCAATAATACACGATTAGTTGAGATGGTTAGACCACAACTTTCTAGTGTTATTCAACCATTATATGATATCGGTGCAGTAGGGATGCGCTTATTAACAAAATATATGAACGATGAAAAGATAGAAGAACCAAATGTAGTTTTACCTCACAGAATTGAATACCGAGGAACTACAAAATAAATTCACAAAATTAGGCATTCATCTAACGACCCAAATTATATGGGTGTTGGAAGAATGCCTTTTATTTATCTTTTAAAATCGTTGCAGATTAGGTTACTTATTGACGAGTAGATTCGTACCAACTCGCTATATGTAAAGCTAATTTTTTATTTTTTTCACTAATTTCTTTTGTGCGGGGGACATAGGTATAATCATTTAAACGATCTTCCCATCTTTTAGGTAATAATTCAGATGAATAATGTTTCCATTTATTAATCCATTCTAACGGTAAATAACCACTTTGAATTGGTTGATCAATTAAACTTAAGAATACATGACTCCATGCACGTGGTACGACTCTCCAAATATTGTAGCCTCCGCCACCAAACATAATTACCTTTCCATTCGTATAAGAATCAGCTAAATATTTTACAAAATATGGAATTTCATATAATGAATGTAACGTACAATTTAGATGAGTTAGTGGATCACGATAATGTATATCGACACCATTTACGCTTAGAATAATATCAGGTTTAAAACTCTTTACGACAGGCTCAACTGTTAATTTAAAACACTCCAAAAATGATGCATCTTCTGTATACGGTTCAAGTGGGACATTTACAGTGTGTCCATAGCCGATATCTTCACCGCGCTCAGTATAGTGACCAGAGCCTGGGAAAAGAAATTTTCCGGTTTCATGGATAGAATAAGTAGTAACATGGTTATCGGCATAGAAACTCCATTGTGTACCATCTCCATGATGTGCATCGGTATCTATGATTAAAACGCGTTGATTGTATTCTTTAGCTAAGTATTGTGCGGTAATTGCAATATCATTGTATATACAAAAACCACTAGCTCGACCAGGTTGAGCGTGATGCAATCCACCACCTAAGTGACAACCATTTAATACTTTGCCTGACATAATAAGATCTGCTAAAGTTAAAGCGCCTCCAACAATTGTGGCACTATGGCGGTGCATATGCTTAAATTGACTATTCTCTTCATCATTTAATCCATATTTCTTAGCCTCATCTTCACTGATAATGCCATGTGAAGCATGCTTAATTGCTTCGACGTAATCATATTTATGAATTAACATTAATTCGTCATCTGTTGCAATTCTAGGTTGTACTATTTGTTCTGGAGACAATAAATTTGCATTCAAAAGTAGCTCTGTTGTTAATTTTAAACGCATTTGATTGAAGGGATGTTGGTCATGAAATCGATATTGTAATAACTTATCTGAATAAACATATGCAGTTTTTGATGAATGTTGTTGCATATAATCCCTCCGATATTCCAAAAATTAAAAGAAAAACCGATTCATATAACGAATATCATCAAACGCTTGTTGCTGTTCTAATGTAATATTTTTGCCAATTCTTGCCATTAAACAATTAGCTGGATGACTTGTTATTTCTGGATCATCTGTAGCGAATATTTCAAGTCCACCAGTTGCCATTAACCGCTGCATTAATTTTTTATAGTCAAATACATCTAACTTTGAATTTTTTAAATCCCAATGCCAGTAATATTCAGTAGTTATAACGATATAATCCTCGAATTCTGGTGTAGAAAGGCTAAGTTGTATTAGCTTTTCTGCAAGATGTAATTGCCTAAAATTGATGCTGACTTCAATTGCCCCCAATTCGATTAAATATGGAAGGTTACCTGTAGACCAGCGCTCAATTTCATCAGGATAGTGGAAAGTGACATAACCCACAATGAGTTGATCTTGGCGAGCAACATAAATTCTACCTTCTGGTAATGTTGTAATTTCTAACAAAGCTTCATACTGATCTTCAGCATCTCTAAATGCGGTTAAATGCGCATCGAAAGTAAGCGCTTTCAAATCTTCGTATGTTAAAGGACCTTCAATAACAAATTGCTTGTCATGAATGTAATAATCTTCGGATTGATACGTCTTTAAATGATTCATATTTTCAACTCCTCAATCGACGTCGTGATTGTATTAAATTCATTATATAGAAAATTTACAATAATTAATACTAGAAAAAGGATAAAAGTAAAAATTTTGAATAATTAGAAATGTTATGTATAATATTGAGAAAGAAAGCGTTTTCACATAACAAAGGGGGAGTTTCAAATGAAAGTCGAAGTTTATAAAGGAGCGCAAGGTAAACATAACCTTAAAGATTATGAAGAAATATATAATACTTTTGATTGGAAAGACGTAGAACAAGCATTTTCTTGGAGTGAAACTGGAAAAATGAACATGGCATATGAATGTATAGATCGCCATGTAGATCAAGGATTAGGGGATAAAATAGCGTTAAATTACAAAGATGAGTACAGAAAAGAATCGTATACTTATAAAGATATGCAACGGTTATCTAATAAAGCAGCGAATGTTTTGTCTGAACATGCAGAAGTTGACAAAGGTGACAGAGTATTTATATTTATGTCGCGTACACCTGAACTATATTTTGCGTTGTTAGGTGTTTTAAAAATTGGTGCAATTGTTGGGCCGTTATTTGAAGCATTTATGGAAAAGGCAGTTGCGGATAGATTAGAGAACAGTGAAGCTAAAGTGTTAATTACTAATAAGGCATTGTTACCTCGAGTACCTGTAGATAAATTACCGAACTTGAAAAAAATTGTTGTCGTAGATGAGGATGTAGAAGACAATTACATAGACTTCATTAGTTTGATGGAAACTGCTAGCGATGAATTTGACATTGAATGGTTAAAGTCGGATGATGGTTTGATTTTACATTATACATCAGGTTCTACTGGGCAACCTAAAGGTGTATTGCATGTTCAACAAGCAATGTTAGTGCACTATATTTCTGGAAAATATGTATTAGATTTACAAGAAGATGATGTTTATTGGTGTACAGCAGATCCAGGTTGGGTTACAGGAACATCTTATGGTATTTTTGCACCATGGTTAAATGGCGCTACAAATTGTATAGCTGGTGGTCGCTTTTCACCAGAACAGTGGTATAGTATGATTGAAGATTTTAAAGTGACGATTTGGTATACGGCACCAACAGCTTTAAGAATGTTAATGAGTGCTGGTGACGATATTGTTGAGAAATATGACTTGTCATCGTTACGTTCGATTCTATCAGTAGGTGAGCCTTTAAATCCTGAAGTTATAAAATGGGCGAAAAAAGTATACGGTTTAACGGTGTTAGATACTTGGTGGATGACAGAAACAGGTGGACATATGATTGTTAACTATCCAACGATGGACGTCAAGCTTGGCTCAATGGGCAAACCATTACCTGGTATTCAAGCTGCAATTATCGATGATGCAGGTAATGAATTACCACCAAATCGAATGGGCAACCTTGCTATAAAAAAAGGCTGGCCATCAATGATGTATCGTATCTGGAAGAATCCAGAAAAATATAAGTCATATTTTATTGGAGACTGGTATGTATCTGGTGATTCGGCATATAAAGATGAAGATGGTTACTTCTGGTTCCAAGGACGTGTTGATGATGTAATTATGACAGCTGGTGAACGAGTTGGACCATTTGAGGTTGAGTCTAAATTGGTTGAACACGAAGCAGTTGCCGAAGCAGGAATTATTGGTAAACCTGATCCGGTTCGCGGTGAAATAATTAAGGCGTTTGTTGCACTGAGAAAAGGATATGAACCAACAGACGAATTAAAAGAAGAAATTCGTTTATTTGTTAAAGAAGGTTTGTCGGCACATGCAGCACCACGTGAAATCGAATTTAAAGATAAATTACCTAAAACACGCTCAGGTAAAATTATGAGACGTGTATTAAAAGCTTGGGAATTAAATTTAGATGCAGGGGATTTAAGTACAATGGAATAATGACATGAATGTTATTGAAGATTTCTTTCGAAGAATAAAGGGATACAACATATTTCATGTTAATGTTTAAATATTAGTTTACTTTATGATAAGCAATATAAAGAGCTGTTAACTTGTGTCATATCATTTCGTAGAAAGCATTTGAAAATGATGACATAACAATAATGGCATATCTTTATATTGCTTTTTATTTTTAATATGATCTTTGGAATATGACTATTTTAAATAATAGAAAAATATAGTTATCAATAGTATCAAGCGCTAAAAGTTGTATAATACAAAACTTTAATAAGTGAATTTATTGCAAAAATGAAAGCGCTAACCCGATTTAGTCGACAAGTTTTTAACAGTTCGTTATTATATGAATGTAAGTAAAAATTTCTTAGCTACAACTTACATATTATAAATGCATAAATTAAACAAAAAGGGGCGAAAAAAGTTGACTCATTTATCAGATTTAGATATTGCGAATCAATCAACACTACAACCAATTAAGGATATTGCTGCATCAGTAGGTATTTCAGAGGATGCATTAGAACCTTATGGTCATTACAAAGCTAAAATCGACATTAATAAAATTACGCCAAGAGAAAACAAAGGGAAAGTTGTTTTAGTAACTGCGATGAGCCCAACACCAGCTGGTGAAGGTAAATCAACGGTTACAGTTGGTTTAGCTGATGCATTCCATGAGTTAAATAAAAACGTTATGGTTGCATTAAGAGAGCCTGCTTTAGGACCAACATTTGGTATTAAAGGTGGTGCGACTGGTGGTGGTTATGCGCAAGTCTTACCTATGGAAGATATCAACTTACATTTTAATGGGGATTTCCATGCGATTACAACTGCTAATAATGCATTGTCTGCGTTTATAGATAATCATATTCACCAAGGTAATGAATTAGGAATCGATCAAAGACGTATTGAATGGAAACGTGTATTAGATATGAATGATCGTGCACTTAGACATGTAAATGTTGGGTTAGGTGGACCTACAAATGGTGTACCACGTGAAGATGGCTTTAATATTACAGTAGCGTCTGAAATTATGGCGATTTTATGTTTAAGTAGAAGTATTAAAGACTTAAAAGATAAAATTAGTCGTATTACTATTGGTTATACTAGAGATCGCAAGCCAGTTACAGTTGCAGATTTAAAAGTGCAAGGTGCACTTGCAATGATTTTAAAAGATGCAATTAAACCAAACTTAGTACAATCAATTGAAGGGACACCAGCATTAGTTCATGGTGGACCATTTGCGAATATCGCACACGGTTGTAACTCAATTTTAGCAACTGAAACAGCACGTGATTTAGCTGATATCGTTGTAACGGAAGCTGGATTTGGTTCAGACTTAGGCGCTGAAAAATTCATGGACATTAAAGCGCGTGAAGCAGGATTTGATCCGGCAGCTGTCGTTGTTGTTGCGACAATTCGTGCGTTAAAAATGCATGGTGGTGTAGCGAAAGATAATTTAAAAGAAGAAAATGTAGAAGCAGTAAAAGCAGGAATTGTTAATTTAGAGCGTCATGTTAATAATATTAAAAAATTCGGTGTAGAACCGGTTGTTGCAATTAATGCATTTATACATGATACCGATGCAGAAGTAGAATATGTAAAATCTTGGGCTAAAGAAAATAACGTACGAATTGCCTTAACTGAAGTTTGGGAAAAAGGTGGTAAAGGTGGCGTTGACTTAGCAAATGAAGTATTAGAAGTCATTGATCAACCTAATTCATTTAAACCTTTATATGAATTAGAATTACCATTAGAGCAAAAGATTGAAAAGATTGTGACTGAAATCTATGGCGGTTCAAAAGTAACGTTTAGCAGTAAAGCGCAAAAACAATTAAAACAATTTAAAGAAAATGGTTGGGATAATTACCCAGTATGTATGGCGAAAACACAATATTCATTCTCAGATGATCAAACGTTGTTAGGTGCACCATCAGGATTTGAAATTACAATTCGTGAATTAGAAGCGAAAACAGGTGCAGGATTTATCGTAGCGTTGACAGGTGCAATCATGACTATGCCTGGTTTACCTAAAAAACCAGCAGCATTAAACATGGATGTTACTGATGATGGTCATGCAATTGGGTTATTCTAATAAATCATGTCAATTGTTTAATAAAGATAAGTAAATAGTTTAATAGACCGGACTGTTGGAGATGCATTATTTCAGCAGTTCGGTTTTTTGCTGTGCTAAAAATAGATTCAATTTGGCGAATCTAACGACAATGTTTGAAGGTGGTTAATTAATGTATATGAAGATAAAAAGTGGGCTTGAAGAATAGGAAAGCGATGCAATGAATATTCCATATTAAAAAAAAAAATAAAATAGGTTGCAATATTTAATTGGGATGCGCTACAATTAACACTAATAATTGATATTGATAATTATTATCAATTAAATATAATCTTATAGGAGTTGTTAACAACATGAACAAACATCACCCAAAATTAAGGTCTTTCTATTCTATTAGAAAATCAATTCTAGGCGTTGCATCGGTCATTGTCAGTACACTATTTTTAATTACTTCTCAACATCAAGCACAAGCAGCAGAAAATACAAATACTTCAGATAAAATCTCGGAAAATCAAAATAATAATGCAACTACAACTCAGCCACCAAAGGATACAAATCAAACACAACCTGCTACGCAACCAGCAAACACTGCGAAAACCTATCCTGCAGCGGATGAATCACTTAAAGATGCAATTAAAGATCCTGCATTAGAAAATAAAGAACATGATATAGGTCCAAGAGAACAAGTCAATTTCCAATTATTAGATAAAAACAATGAAACGCAATACTATCACTTTTTCAGCATCAAAGATCCAGCAGATGTGTATTACACTAAAAAGAAAGCAGAAGTTGAATTAGACATCAATACTGCTTCAACATGGAAAAAGTTTGAAGTCTATGAAAACAATCAAAAATTACCAGTGAGACTTGTATCATATAGTCCTGTACCAGAAGACCATGCCTATATTCGATTCCCAGTTTCAGATGGCACACAAGAATTGAAAATTGTTTCTTCGACTCAAATTGATGATGGAGAAGAAACAAATTATGATTATACTAAATTAGTATTTGCTAAACCTATTTATAACGATCCTTCACTTGTGAAATCAGATACAAATGATGCAGTAGTAACGAATGATCAATCAAGTTCAGACGCAAGTAATCAAACAAACACGAATACATCTAATCAAAATACATCAACGATCAACAATGCTAATAATCAACCGCAGGCAACGACAAATATGAGTCAACCTGCACAACCAAAATCGTCAGCGAATGCAGATCAAGCGTCAAGCCAACCAGCTCATGAAACAAATTCTAATGGTAATACTAACGATAAAACGAATGAGTCAAGTAATCAGTCGGATGTTAATCAACAGTATCCACCAGCAGATGAATCACTACAAGATGCAATTAAAAACCCGGCTATCATCGATAAAGAACATACAGCTGATAATTGGCGACCAATTGATTTTCAAATGAAAAATGATAAAGGTGAAAGACAGTTCTATCATTATGCTAGTACTGTTGAACCAGCAACTGTCATTTTTACAAAAACAGGACCAATAATTGAATTAGGTTTAAAGACTGCTTCAACATGGAAGAAATTTGAAGTTTATGAAGGTGACAAAAAGTTACCAGTCGAATTAGTATCATATGATTCTGATAAAGATTATGCCTATATTCGTTTCCCAGTATCTAATGGTACGAGAGAAGTTAAAATTGTGTCATCTATTGAATATGGTGAGAACATCCATGAAGACTATGATTATACGCTAATGGTCTTTGCACAGCCTATTACTAATAACCCAGACGACTATGTGGATGAGGAAACATACAATTTACAAAAATTATTAGCTCCGTATCACAAAGCTAAAACGTTAGAAAGACAAGTTTATGAATTAGAAAAATTACAAGAGAAATTGCCGGAAAAATATAAGGCGGAATATAAAAAGAAATTAGATCAAACTAGAGTAGAGTTAGCTGATCAGGTTAAATCAGCAGTGACGGAATTTGAAAATGTTACACCTACAAATGATCAATTAACAGATGTACAAGAAGCGCATTTTGTTGTTTTTGAAAGTGAAGAAAATAGTGAGTCAGTTATGGACGGCTTTGTTGAACATCCATTCTATACAGCAACTTTAAATGGTCAAAAATATGTAGTGATGAAAACAAAGGATGACAGTTACTGGAAAGATTTAATTGTAGAAGGTAAACGTGTCACTACTGTTTCTAAAGATCCTAAAAATAATTCTAGAACGTTGATTTTCCCATATATACCTGACAAAGCAGTTTACAATGCGATTGTTAAAGTCGTTGTGGCAAACATTGGTTATGAAGGTCAATATCATGTCAGAATTATAAATCAGGATATCAATACAAAAGATGATGATACATCACAAAATAACACGAGTGAACCGCTAAATGTACAAACAGGACAAGAAGGTAAGGTTGCTGATACAGATGTAGCTGAAAATAGCAGCACTGCAACAAATCCTAAAGATGCGTCTGATAAAGCAGATGTGATAGAACCAGATTCTGACGTGGTTAAAGATGCTGATAATAATATTGATAAAGATGTGCAACATGATGTTGATCATTTATCCGATATGTCGGATAATAATCACTTCGATAAGTATGATTTAAAAGAAATGGATACTCAAATTGCCAAAGATACTGATAGAAATGTGGATAAAGGTGCCGATAATAGCGTTGGTATGTCATCGAATGTCGATACTGATAAAGACTCTAATAAAAATAAAGACAAAGTCATACAGCTGAATCATATTGCCGATAAAAATAATCATAATGGAAAAGCAGCAAAGCTTGACGTAGTGAAACAAAATTATAATAATACAGACAAAGTTACTGACAAAAAAACAACTGAACATCTGCCGAGTGATATTCATAAAACTGTAGATAAAACAGTGAAAACAAAAGAAAAAGCCGGCACACCATCGAAAGAAAACAAACTTAGTCAATCTAAAATGCTACCAAAAACTGGAGAAACAACTTCAAGCCAATCATGGTGGGGCTTATATGCGTTATTAGGTATGTTAGCTTTATTCATTCCTAAATTCAGAAAAGAATCTAAATAATTAACTGGATATAGCATATGTATGATTAACTTTGTAGACAATGTGAAACCAATTAAATTATAAACTATTGATTGGTTTAATGGCTTTCCTTTAGAGTAAATAAAAAGAACAGCAGTGAGAAATTTTCTAATTGAAAATAATCTTACTGCTGTTTTTAATATTTGGATTCATTGTTGTGGTTACTTTAAAAAGTGAGCATCAATTAACGCTTTTTTCGATTTAACAAATGTGATTTAATATCATATTTTAATGCGTCGTTGTATTCTTTTTCAGTGATTTGATCTTCGATTAACATACGCTTTAATACATAATGTTGTCTTTGGATACTATATTTCAAATCTTTATCCGATTTTAATGTTCCATCTTTTTCGTAGGGTGTATAGCCATAAGGGCTTTGCAACAAACCGATAAGGTATGCAGATTGTGCAATTGATAAATCTTTTGGTGGAATACCAAACAAACTATATGAAGCGGATGCAATTCCGGAAATATTAGCGCCATTATAATCTCTACCGAAGGGAACTATATTTAAATATGTATATATAATTTCATCTTTTGAGAGTAGGTGTTCTAATCTAATTGCTAGGCGAAGTTCATTTGCTTTTCTACTATATGTTTTTTCGTTGGTAAGAACTTGATTTTTAACAAGTTGTTGTGTAATTGTGCTACCACCTGAACTTTGATCAGTATTAAAAATATCTTGTATCATTGCTCTTAAAATCGCCTTTGGTAAGATGCCATCATGTTTATAAAATAAAGTGTCTTCAGATGACGTTAATGCTTTAATGACATTTGGACTTGATGTTTTAGGGCCTATAATGAGTGAGTTTTGAGAATGGTTATACTCATATAATAAATTTTTGTTATTATGATCTAATAATTCATCGCCAGGTATTTGTCGAACTTTTTTTATTAAAGCATCATCTGATAATGAGTCGGACGTTTTAGTTAAATGATGAAAATATAAAGACATCGCAATCACAGCGATAGCAACGATGGCAATGAAAATCATAAATATAAAAACAATGACATGTTTGATAGCTTTATATATCTTTTCAAAATGATATATACGATGATTCAATTGATGATTGTTGTCTTGATTCGTCATCTTTAACCTCCTAAATTACGTATAGTATACCATATTTAAGCAATTTGACTTTTATTTTAACGTTAATTATAATTAGGGAAAATGCATAAAGAATAGGATAAAAGGACAAGTAATATTATTTGAAATCATCAGAGAGCTAGTGGTCGCTGTGAACTAGTGTTTTTAATAATATGAATACACCTTTATAACTAACATGTCCTACGTTTATTAATGAACGTATCATTAATAGAGTGAACATTATCTTATGATTATGTTTAAGTTTGGTGGTAACGTGCAATCGCGCCCTTACATATTTGTTGTAAGGGTTTTTTTTACGTTCAAAAAACTTTAAAGTATTTTAACAAGTATTCAATAAATAATTATAAATAGGAGGAAATAATAATGACGAATGTATTAATTGAAGATTTAAAATGGAGAGGTCTTATTTATCAACAAACTGATGAACAAGGTATTGAAGATTTATTAAATAAAGAACAAGTGACGTTATACTGCGGTGCCGATCCAACGGCAGATAGTTTACATATTGGTCACTTACTACCATTCTTAACATTAAGACGTTTTCAAGAACATGGACATCGTCCTATCGTTTTAATTGGCGGTGGTACAGGTATGATTGGTGATCCATCAGGTAAATCAGAAGAACGTGTGCTACAAACAGAAGAACAAGTAGATAAAAATATCGAAGGTATTAGTAAGCAAATGCACAATATTTTTGAATTTGGAACAGACCATGGTGCAGTGCTTGTTAATAATAGAGACTGGTTAGGACAAATCTCATTAATTAGCTTTTTACGTGACTATGGTAAACACGTCGGCGTTAATTACATGTTAGGTAAAGATTCAATCCAAAGTCGTTTAGAACATGGTATTTCATATACAGAATTCACATACACGATTTTACAAGCTATTGATTTCGGTCATTTGAATAGAGAATTGAATTGTAAGATTCAAGTAGGTGGATCAGATCAATGGGGTAATATCACAAGTGGTATTGAATTAATGCGTCGTATGTATGGTCAAACAGACGCATACGGTTTAACTATTCCGCTTGTAACTAAATCAGATGGTAAGAAATTTGGTAAGTCTGAGTCAGGTGCTGTTTGGTTAGATGCTGAAAAAACAAGTCCTTATGAATTTTATCAATTCTGGATTAATCAATCAGACGAAGATGTAATTAAATTCTTAAAATACTTTACTTTCTTAGGAAAAGAAGAAATTGATCGCTTAGAACAATCTAAAAATGAAGCACCGCATTTACGTGAAGCTCAAAAAACATTAGCTGAAGAAGTAACTAAATTTATTCATGGTGAAGATGTATTAAATGATGCAATCCGTATTTCACAAGCATTATTTAGTGGTGATTTAAAATCATTATCAGCGAAAGAATTAAAAGATGGATTTAAAGATGTGCCTCAAGTGACATTATCAAATGACACAACAAATATCGTTGAAGTCCTTATTGAAACAGGCATTTCTCCTTCTAAACGACAAGCACGTGAAGATGTTAACAATGGTGCGATTTATATTAATGGTGAGAGACAACAAGATGTTAATTATGCTTTAGCACCAGAAGATAAAATTGATGGCGAATTTACGATTATTCGTCGCGGTAAGAAAAAATACTTCATGGTTAACTATCAATAAATATAATTGCATAGCTAAATAAATTAGAGCCTACTCATATTCATTCCTAAGAATGTAATGAGTAGGCTCTTAATGTACTTTTCTGTCTGTAAATTATCTAAAGAAATCTCTATCGCCTTGGCCAGGTGATTGACGTTCTGATCGGCTTTGACGTTTTGGTTGTTCTTTTTGTTGTTTTAATTTCACTTTAACTTCTTTTGTTTTACCATCACGGATAACGGTAACAGTGACTGATTCACCAGGTTTTTTATTTTCATATAAATAGCTTCTTAAATCAACATCATCTTTAATTTTCTTGCCATCAATTTCTGTAATAATATCACCTTTTTTAAGATCAATATCACTATCAGCTTTGGCGACATAAATACCGTCTTCTCTATCAGTATGAAGTTGCTCGCGCTCTTCTTCAGGAATATCTTTCAAATTAATTAAACCAATACCAATCGAAGGGCGGTCAATTTTACCATGTTTTACAAGTTGTTCAATTGTTACTTTAACTTCATTACTTGGAATAGCAAACCCGATACCTTCAACTTGTGTCGCAGCAATTTTCATTGAGTTAATACCAACTAAATTACCATTAATATCTACTAATGCGCCACCTGAGTTACCTGGGTTAATAGCAGCATCTGTTTGAAGAACGCTGACTTTTGTATTGCCACCAGTTGTCTCAGCGTCAATAGTACGTTCGCTTGCTGAAATGATACCAGATGTTACAGAGTTAGCAAATTGTAATCCTAATGGGTTACCCATTGCGAATACGCTATCGCCAGTTTGTACTTTTGAAGAGTTGGCGAATTGAATCGCTTTAATACCTTTTGTATTTTCAATTTTAAGTACAGCAATATCAGTTACTGCATCTTTACCAACTAATTTCGCTTTAACTTGTTTTTTATTATGTAATTGGACTCTAATTTCATTTGCGCCATCAATAACATGATTGTTTGTAACGATATAAGCTGAATTGTTGTTTATTTGATAGATAACACCTGAACCTACTCCAGCTTCAGATGGTTTAGATGATTTGCCTTTTAATAAGTCGTCTACACTTGATGCTTTTTGCATGTTAATAACTCCAACAATTGTAGGGGAGACAGATTTTATCATTTCATGAACGGTACCGAATTTCTTGCTTTGACCGTCTAATTGATTGCCACCTTTATTATTTGTTGTCTGAACAGTTGAACCATCTTTATTTAAAATTGTACTATTTAATACTTTGCCTATACCAAGTACTAGAAGTGCACCAATAATTCCAGCAATCAATGCAACGATGACTGTTTTAAACCATGGAAATTTAGGTCTTCTGTATCTAGGTGTTTGGCTATGGTTTGTTGTAGAATGATCTGTATGATTAAAATCTGACATACTTAACCTCCATTATATGATTTATATATGCTTTAATTATGTCTTTTTTTTATAATTATTGCTAGTAATACACTATACAACTTTAGATGTATTTTCAGACTATCTTGTTCTAGTAAAAATATAGTGATAAAATCTAGTTGTTATAAACAAATAAGTTAAGTAGGTGGCACAATGTATTCAGTGATTAGTAAGATTTTGAATTTCATTTTAGTTAAAATGTCAAAATCATTATACGTAATCGGTAAAGATAATATTCCTAAGGATAGTAAATATGTCGTAACTTGTACGCATGAAAGTTATAACGAAGTCATTATGCTAGGTATGGCATTATATCCTAATCAAATTCATTATATGGCTAAAAAAGAATTATTCAAAAATAAATGGATTGGTAAATTTTTAACGTCTTTAAATGCATTTCCTGTAGATCGTGAAAATCCAGGACCTAGTACTTTAAAACGCCCAATCAATTTGTTGAAAGATAATAAGACAGTTGGTATCTTCCCAACAGGTTCTCGCACATCGCAAGAAGGTGCACCTTTGAAACGTGGTGCTTCAACAATTGCAATGTTAAGTAAGTCACCAATATTACCTGTTGCTTATGTTGGTCCTACTAAGATTCACGGTCTTTTAACAGGACAAGCATACATAAATATTGGTAAACCAATCGATATTAACGATTTACCTAAAGATTTAAAACGAAACGAGCGTATCGATTATATTACAAAAGAGATTGAAACACGAACAGCAAAGTTACAACAAGAATTGCATGAAATTGTAAAAAGTTTATAAAATAACTTGAGGTAGAAATATAGCTGGTTAGTAAGCCTAGGTGACTATAACGGAGTATCGAAGTAGTTATTCTAGTTACATTAGTAATCTTTATATTTCTACCTTATTTTAAGAAGGATGACATTCAATGTATAAATTTTTCCAAAATTTAGGGCGTTCGTTAATGTTACCAGTTGCCATTTTACCGGCTGCAGCAATTATTGCCGGAATTGGTAATACGTTAAATGCACTTCATGCGACGCCGAAAATCGCAATGTTCTTTACTACGGTAGGTACTACGATTTTAGAGCAATTAGGTATTTTATTTGCAATTGGTGTAGCTATAGGAATGGCAAAGAAAAATGATGGTGCAGTCGCGCTTGCAGCTACGTTAGGATATTTTTTAGTTACAGTTGTATTATCACCAATGAAATTAGCGCCTTTATTAGGAATGAAAGCTTCGGAAATAAATTCAGCTTTTGAAAAGATGAATAATGGCAATGTCTTTGTTGGTATTGTAATAGGTTTAATAGCAGCTTATGCATACAATAAGTTTAGTGAAATAGAATTACCATTAGCATTATCATTTTTTAGTGGTAAACGTCTAGTTCCAATTATGACTGCATTTTACTGTACATTTTTAGTTGTCATATTGTTATTCTTATGGCCACTACTTTATTCATGGATTGTAAAATTTGGTGAATCTATAGTTGGTTTAGGATCGTTTGGTGCTTTCATATATGGTGTTGCTAACAGACTATTAATTCCTACAGGATTACATCATGCACTGAATAGTGTGTTCTGGTTTGATACGATTGGTATTAATGATATTGGTAAATTCCAAAGTGGCAAAGATGCTATAAAAGGTATTACAGGACGCTATCAAGCGGGATTCTTCCCAATCATGATGTTCGGTATTCCAGCGGCTGCGTTAGCAATGTATCATACAGCTAAAACGACTCAGAAAAAACAAGTTTACGGTTGGTTCCTAGCGAGTTCAGTTGCAGCATTTTTCGTTGGTGTTACAGAGCCGATTGAGTTTGCATTTATGTTTGTTGCGCCAATCTTATATGTTGTTCATGCGTTATTAACAGGATTATCTTTATTTATCGCAGCTACATTCCATTGGACAGCTGGATTTTCATTTAGTGCAGGTTTGATAGATTATGTGTTATCACTAATTAATCCGGTATCAAATCATCCATTGATGTTGCTTGTTCAAGGTGTTGTATTTTTCATCTTATACTATGTGATTTTCCGTGTAGTAATCCAAGTATTTAACTTGAATACGATTGGTAGAGGTGAAAATGAATTAGTTGATCCAACAGTTGTAAAAGATAATATTGCTCCTGGTGAAAATGATATTAAACAAAGTAAATATCATCAACATGCTATACAAATATTAGAAGGTTTAGGTGGTCAAGAGAATATTGTTAATTTAACTAATTGTGCAACAAGGTTGCGTCTAGAGTTAAAAGACACATCTATTATTGATCAACAGAAGATTAAAAACGCCGGTGCAGTTGGTGTTACTGTTAATGGTAAACATTCAACTCAAGTTATTGTCGGTACACACGTACAGCAGGTTGCTGATGAAATTGAAAAACATTTATAAAATTTAAACAGCTAAAGCGCAAATCCAACTTCAATAGGGTTTGCGCTTTTTTTAGTCAAATAGTAGAATGATTTATATCTGAATTTTCAGAAATGGAGTGGGGATTGTGAAGAAAATTTTATTTGATGTTGATGGCGTTTTTTTAAGTGAAGAACGTTGTTTCGATGTCTCTGCATTAACGGTATATGAATTATTAATGGATAAGTGTTATTTAGGTCTTCATTCACATATAGATTGGGAAACTTTGACTGATAACGATATACAAGACATTAGGAATCGAATTTTTCAAAAAGATAAGATTTTAAACAAATTAAAATCGCTAGGGCTAAATTCAAATTGGGATATGTTATTTATCGTTTTTAGTATTCATTTAATTGATATTTTGAAAAAGTTATCACATGATGAAATTGAGGCATTCATGTATCAAGATGAGCCTGTCGAATTGAAGTTGCAAAATATAAGCACAAACTTAGCAGACTGTTTTAATTTAAATGAACAACTACCTTTACAATTTTTGGATAATGTAAAAGTTGGTAAAAATAATATTTATGCTGCTTTGGAAGAGTTTGCAACAACAGAGTTACATGTTTCGGATGCTACTTTATTTAGTTTGAAGGGTGCATTATGGACGTTAGCGCAAGAAGTTTATCAAGAATGGTATTTAGGATCGAAGTTGTATGAAGATGTTGAAAAGAAAATAGCACGAACTACTTTTAAGACAGGTTATATTTATCAAGAAATTATTTTGAGACCAGTAGATGAAGTTAAGGTACTTCTGAATGATTTAAAAGGTGCTGGTTTCGAATTAGGTATTGCAACAGGTCGTCCTTATACTGAGACTGTTGTGCCATTTGAAAATTTAGGATTGTTACCATATTTTGAAGCTGATTTTATTGCAACAGCAAGTGATGTTTTAGAAGCAGAGAATATGTATCCGCAAGCACGACCATTAGGAAAGCCGAATCCTTTTAGTTATATCGCAGCTTTATATGGTAATAATCGCGATAAATATGAATCTTATATCAATAAGCAAGATAACATTGTAAATAAAGATGACGTATTTATAGTAGGCGATTCGTTAGCTGACTTATTAAGTGCTCAAAAAATAGGTGCAACGTTTATTGGAACATTAACAGGTTTAAAAGGTAAGGATGCTGCAGGTGAGTTAGAAGCGCATCATGCCGACTATGTTATTAATCATTTAGGTGAACTTAGAGGTGTACTAGATAATTTGTAATTTGATTGTTGTTTGACAGCACAACTTGAAGTGAATGATTGAACCAAAGGTTTCATATTGAGTTACAATGAAATTAATAATGAAAAAATGCCAAGAAGCAATGGAAGTAATCCAATGTCTTCTTGGCATTTTGAATTTACATAAATTGTTTATGACTGTACCGTCAATTCAGTTGTGAAAATTTGATTGTATTCACCAACTTGTTTAAGTTCATCAATTATATTGTTTGAAACAGGTTGATCAACGGATAAAATCATTAGCGCATCTCCGCCCGCTTCAGTTCTACCTAAAGTCATAGATGCAATGTTGATATTGTATTTACCTAACAATGCGCCAGTTTTTCCTACCATACCTGGAGTATCATTATGATATGACACAATTTGATATTGATTTGGCTTTAAGTCTACAGAAAAATTATTAATTCTAACAATTCTTGGACCGAAACCTGTAAAGACAGAAGCGCCAACTTTAACGGAATCGCTATCGTTTGATAGTTCTACCTCTAAGTAGTTACTAAAACCTGTCTCTGCTTTATTATTTTCAATATTTAATGTCACTTGTTGTTGATTTAACAACATTAGAGCATTGATAATATTGACTTCAGGACCAAGATCATCTTTTAAAATATGAGTAATAATTGTACGTGTTAATAAACTACTATCAATAGAGGCTAAGTCGCCACCGTACGTAATTTTAATAGAGCTTGGTGCATTGTACATTAATTGAATAGCTAATTCACCAACTGTTTGGCTTAAATTGATGAATGATTTTACAGTATCATCTATATTGCTTAAGTCCATTTTAGGTGCATTCACTGCATGCGTTACAGTACCATCAATTAAAATTTCGATGATTTCATTTGAAACAGAAATTGCCACTTTTTCTTGAGCTTCGACTGTTGAAGCACCCAAATGAGGTGTAACAATAATTTTATCATGTGCAACAAGAGGCGAGTCAGTTGCAGGTTCATGTTCAAACACATCGATAGCTGCCCGACTAATTTGTCCTTCGTCTAATGCTTTTATTAGCGCCTTTTCATCAATAATACCACCACGTGCCACATTGATTATTTGCAAACTAGGTTTTGCTTTGGCAAAAAAGTCAGCATTAATTAAGCCTTTTGTTTTAGGTGTTAGTGGTGTATGTAATGTAACGAAATCAGAATGTTGGGCAATCTCATCAACTGTTGCCTTCGTAATGCTTAAAGATTTTGCTTTTTCATCCGTTAAGTAAGGGTCAAAAGCTAGTATTTTCATTCCGAAACTTTGCGCACGTTTAGCAACACCTAAACCAATTCTACCAGCACCAATGACACCTAATGTTTTATGATAAAGCTCAGTACCTTTAAATGCATTTCGATTCCATTCTTTATTTGTAAGTGATTGGTGTGCTTGCGGAATATTTCGTGCCATTGATAATAACATTGCCAGTGTATGTTCAGTAGCTGAAATCGTATTACCATCTGGGGCATTAATAACTAAAATACCTTTTAATGTTGCAGCATTAATATTAATATTATCTACACCAACACCGGCGCGTGCGATTACTTTTAAAGAATCAGCAGCATTTATGATATTTTCAGTAACCGTAGTTTGACTACGAACGATTAAAGCATGGTATGAAGGTATAATTTTGATTAATGCTTCTTCGGACAAGCCAGTTTGAATATCTACATTGAATTGTTCGTGATCTAATAATGCTTTGATACCATCTTTTGATATGGGATCTGCAACGAGTACATTAAATTGCTTCATGAATAACCTCCATATATTTTGATATACCTTTACCGATATAGTTAACTTTACGGTGTTCAGTTAAAATAATTTCTAAAGCAGATACTACCGATAAAATATCGAAAGGACTAATTTTCCCCATATGACCAATTCTTAAAATTTGACCTTTAAGATGGCCTTGACCACCAGCAATTGTTATTTTAAACCGATTTTTAAGTTCATCTTTGATTATTTTCACTTCATCATTTGTATTAGGTTTGAATGCTGTAACCGTTGGAGATGCATCTTTATCATTGACTAATAAAGTTAAATCTAATGCTTTTAAGGCGCTTCTTAATGCATTTCTAATTGCATAGTGTCGTGCTATTACGTGATTGAAACCTTCTGCTTTTACGGTTTCAACGTATGCATTTACACCTCTAAATAAAGACACATTTGGTGTGAACGGTGTAGAATTGTCAGCTTGTGACGAAATGTATTTATTTAAGTCTAGATAAAATTTTGGCGTAGTTACTTCTTTGAAACGTTCTTTTGCACGGTGGCTATAAGCTACAAAAGCTAATCCTGGAGGTAACATAATTGCTTTTTGACTACCAGAAACAAGTACATCAATTTTATCTTTGTTAATGTCAACATCAACAGCACCAATGCAACTTACGCCGTCAACTACAAAATAAATATTACTATTAAATTGATTGATGGCATTTCCTAACTCGTGAATAGGGTGTAGCACTGTCGTAGATGTTTCGCAATATTGACTAAATACTGCTTTCACTTCAACATTTAAAGTTGAAAGGAAATTGATGAAATCTTTGACATCTACAGCTTCTCCCCATGTTACGTCATAAATATGCACATTTTTGTAATAAGTTTGTGCAATTTGTTTAAATCGGTTACCAAAGGCACCTGAAACAATGACAACGAAGTGATCTTCAGGGTTTACAATGTTCAACATACTAGCCTCCAAGACGCTTGTACCGCTAGATGTTAAAATAAGTACATCATTTTGACTCCCAAATATTGGCTTTAGACCTTGAAATGCTTGTTGTGCGATGTCTTCAAAATCTTTAGAACGATGACCAACCATAGGTGCTTGAATTTCTCTCATAATGGCATCAGGTACAGGGGTTGGGCCAGGTGTTAATAACAACGGTTGATGATAATACATTTATATGCCTCCTATAAATAAGATTTCACTATTTTAGCAAATTTTCTGAAAATTTAAAAGCCTAAAAAAGTGATAACGCTATATTGTCGAACAAACGTTATCACTTAAAGATTTTATTTGGCCTGAATGATGGGATAAATTTTTATGTCCACATTATTTCTTACAGCATTTGAAATCATGCAATTATTATCTGCAATTGTTATCAATTTTGGTAATCGCTTTTCTAATTGTGCTATTTGATCACTTGGAATTTGAATTTGAGGATGGTGCACAATTTTTGACATACTGAATTTTCCGTTATTTAAACAAGCTGTTCCAATCGATTGTTGTTCAATTGAAATATCTGTGAACTTTGCACGTTCAAGAGTAGCTGCTAATGAGATGATATAACATGATGAAGCGGCTGATACTAACAATTCATCGGGATTTGTTCCTAAACCAACACCACCTAAGGAAGCAGGTATAGAAATATTCTCTGAAAGTATGTCGCCTTGAACGTTTCCGACATTGTTACGACCACCTTGCCAAGAAGTTTGGACTTTAAAGTCATGTTGATGCAATTGCTTTAACCTCCAATATAATTGTGATAGTTTAATTTTAGAATAGTTTATCAAAGTTTAACAGAAAGGTGACTTATCAATGACTCTGAATAAACTGAAAGATGAATTACAAATTGTTTCGCACCGTGGATTGCCGAGTGATTTTCCTGAAAATACAATGGTCGGTTATCGAGAGGTAATGGGGCTCAATGTTGCTATGTTAGAAATAGATGTTCATTTGACCAAAGACCAACATTTTGTTGTGATACATGATGAAACAATTGATAGAACATCGGATGGTAAGGGGCGTATTTCTGATTACACATTATCGCAATTAAAATCATTTGATTTTGGTAGTTATAAAGATGTTGCTTTTAAGGGAGAACGAATACCCACGTTAGATGAAGTACTTTCATTATGCTTAAAGTATGATAAAAAGCTATTGATTGAATTGAAAAGTCCGAATTTATATCCAGAAATAGAATGTAAATTGCTGGCATTTTTGGAAGAAAAGAAAGTCGATGCGACACAAGTAGTTATACAATCTTTTGATATCGAATGCATCGAAAAGTTAAACACATTGGGCAGTATATATGAATTAGGTGTGCTTTGTAGTAAACGTAATTATTGGTATAAAAAGCCAAACTTTTCAAGAATTGCTCAAATTGCTAGTTATGTTAATCCTAATTATGCATTAGTGACCAGAAAATTTGTTGATAAAGCACATCATCATCAATTACAGGTTATGCCATACACAGTTAATAAATTGAAAACTGGAGAAAAATTAAGACAAATGGGTGTAGATGGATTAATTACAGATAATCCGAAATTATTTATTAAGTGAGACGATGAATGGTAATTTGATAGAGGGATGAGGATTCGTATATCGCAATTGATAATTTTAAAAACTAATGATGAAATACTAAAGATAATTAAACAAATAAGACTTGTAAATTCTAAGTTGATTGTAAAATAGGGTAGCTCCATATAATTTTGAATCTATCATTTTTAAATTAATAAAAAAAACACCCACAATTGTGGGTGTTTGTATTGAACGTATTATCTTGAGTAGTACTCAACGATTAATTGTTCGTTAATTTCAGCAGGTAATTCGCTACGTTCTGGTAAACGTACGAAAGTACCAGTTAAGCTGTCAGCATCAAAGTTTAAGTACTCAGGTACGAAATTGTTGATTTCAACTGATTCAACGATGATGTTTAATTTTTGAGATTTTTCACGAACTGAAATTGTTTGACCAGGTTTAACAGAATAAGATGGAATATCAACACGTTTACCATCTACTAAGATATGACCGTGGTTAACTAATTGACGTGCTTGACGACGAGTACGAGCTAAACCTAATGAATAAACAACAGCGTCTAAACGACTTGCTAATAAGATCATGAAGTTTTCACCGTGTACACCGAATTTTTTACCAGCGATGTCAAATGTGTTACGGAATTGTCTTTCAGTCATTCCATATAAGTAACGTAATTTTTGTTTTTCACGTAATTGTAAACCATATTCTGATAATTTTTTACGTTGGTTTGGACCATGTTGTCCTGGTGCGTAAGGACGTTTTTCTAATTCTTTACCAGTACCGCTTAAAGAGATACCTAAACGACGAGATTTTTTCCAGTTTGAACCTCTGAATCGAGCCATAATAAGACTCCTCCTTTAATTCTTTTTTGTTGTTATGAATAAACAAAAAAGAGTGTTGCATGCTTACTAAGATATATTGTTTTATGTGTCTTCACCTTATAGCGACAGTTACGTGACACGTCCGCATTGGGAACAACATAGCGCTCAATAATATACAACTGCTACTTTCGTTAATTCACACAAAGATTATTGTAACATTTTCCTGCTAACTGTCAACACTTTATTGAAAATGCTGATGACCTTTTATGCGAGTTGCTTTTCAATAATTTTAACAATTGCTTCAAGATGTTCTTTGTCATTGTCATCAAATCGATCAGTTATAGGGGCATCGATATCTAAGACGCCGATAATTTTATCATCTTTGAAAATTGGAACGACAATCTCAGACTTACTATTAGCATCACAAGCGATATGTCCTTCGAATTGATGGACATCAGCTACAACTTGTGTACGACGTTCTGAAACGGCTGTACCACATACACCTTTTCCAATTGGAATGTGGACACAAGCGGGGTGTCCTTGGAAAGGTCCAAGTATAAGTTCATTTTGTTCCAATAAGTAAAAGCCGACCCAATTAATTTGATCTAGATTATCATTTAATAAGGCAGACATGTTACTTAAAATAGCAATCATATGATGTTCATCTTCAATAAGGCTTGCTGCTTGTTTCTTTAATAATGTGTAGTTTGTTGGGTTAATTGTTGTCATATTTAAAACCTCTTATTTTCATAGATTTTATAATAGTATAGAATTTCGAAAATATTATGGCAATAAATTCATTTTATAATTTATCCTTAAGCAAAATTACGTTATAATAGTAATGATAAATTAGGAGGAGAAGCATATGGTGTTATATATCATTTTGGCAATAATTGTGATTATATTGATTGCTGTAGGTGTATTATTCTATTTACGTTCAAATAAACGACAAATTATTGAAAAAGCAATCGAACGTAAAAATGAAATTGAGACGTTACCTTTTGATCAAAACCTTGCACAATTATCTAAGTTGAATTTAAAAGGTGAAACAAAAACGAAATACGATGCAATGAAAAAGGACAACGTAGAAAGTACAAATAAGTATCTAGCTCCTGTGGAAGAAAAAATCCATAATGCTGAGGCTTTATTAGATAAATTTAGTTTCAACGCATCTCAAAGTGAAATTGATGATGCAAATGAGTTGATGGATAGTTACGAACAAAGCTATCAGCAACAATTAGAAGATGTAAATGAAATTATTGCGTTATACAAAGATAATGATGAATTATATGACAAATGTAAGGTTGATTATCGTGAAATGAAACGTGATGTTTTAGCAAATCGTCATCAATTTGGTGAGGCAGCAAGTCTACTTGAAACTGAAATTGAAAAGTTTGAGCCAAGGTTAGAGCAATATGAAGTACTAAAAGCTGATGGTAATTATGTACAAGCGCACAACCATATAGCTGCCTTGAATGAACAAATGAAACAGCTAAGATCTTATATGGAAGAAATACCAGAATTAATTAGAGAAACTCAAAAAGAATTACCTGGTCAATTCCAAGATTTAAAATATGGTTGCCGTGATCTTAAAGTTGAAGGGTATGATCTGGATCACGTAAAAGTAGACAGTACATTACAAAGCTTAAAAACAGAGCTTAGTTTCGTTGAACCATTAATTAGCCGCTTAGAATTAGAAGAAGCTAATGATAAACTAGCTAATATCAATGATAAGTTAGATGACATGTATGATTTAATTGAACATGAAGTTAAAGCTAAAAATGATGTCGAAGAAACAAAAGATATCATTACGGATAACTTATTCAAAGCTAAAGACATGAATTATACATTGCAAACAGAAATTGAATATGTACGTGAAAACTACTATATAAATGAATCTGATGCTCAAAGTGTTCGTCAATTTGAAAATGAAATTCAAAGTTTAATTTCTGTATATGATGATATTTTAAAAGAAATGTCTAAATCTGCTGTGCGATATAGCGAGGTTCAGGATAATTTACAATATTTAGAAGATCATGTCACAGTTATTAATGACAAACAAGAAAAGCTACAAAATCATCTGATTCAATTGCGTGAAGATGAAGCAGAAGCAGAAGACAATCTGCTACGAGTCCAATCGAAGAAAGAAGAAGTGTATCGTCGATTACTTGCTTCTAACTTAACAAGCGTTCCTGAAAGGTTTATCATCATGAAAAATGAAATTGATCATGAAGTTCGTGATGTTAACGAACAATTTAGTGAACGTCCAATACACGTTAAACAGTTAAAAGATAAAGTGTCTAAAATTGTGATTCAAATGAATACATTTGAAGATGAAGCAAATGATGTTCTTGTTAATGCTGTTTATGCAGAGAAATTAATTCAATATGGAAATAGATATCGTAAGGACTATAGCAATGTTGATAAGAGCTTAAATGAAGCTGAACGATTATTTAAAAATAATCGCTATAAGCGTGCGATTGAAATTGCAGAGCAAGCTCTTGAAAGTGTTGAGCCAGGTGTTACTAAACATATTGAAGAAGAAGTTATTAAGCAATAGAAACTAGTATGTAGTTATACTTAAATAATATGAGCACTCTGTCAAATTGGACTGATGAGTTTAATAATTGAAGTTAGCCAACGATACGTTGTCTAGCTTCTTTTTTATATGGATAAATGAAAGGGACAATAAATATAAATAGCAATTGTTTAAAGATAAACGTAATCAAATGTGTTGTTTTAATTAATATAAGTAGTGAAAAAAGCATAATCACACAGCTGTTTAAATAGAGTGAAATAGTCTAATTTTTATTTAATAAGTAGAAATAAGATTATTTTGCGCTATAACCTTTATTTTTTGTCGGATAATAGTATAATGCTTGAGTAAAACAATTTTAACGATTGATGATTAATGAAAGAGAAGTGTTTATTTTGATATATCTAGATAATGCGGCAACGACGAAAGCATTTGAAGAAGTGTTAGATACTTATTTAAAAGTAAATCAATCAATGTATTATAATCCGAATAGTCCGCATAAAGCTGGTTTGCAGGCAAATCAATTACTACAACAAGCAAAAGCCCAAATTAATGCAATGATTAATTCAAAAACAAATTATGATGTTGTATTCACTAGTGGTGCAACTGAATCCAATAATCTTGCTTTAAAAGGTATTGCCTATCGTAAATTTGATACAGCGAAGGAAATAATTACATCCGTGTTAGAGCATCCGTCCGTATTAGAGGTTGTAAGATATTTGGAAGCACACGAAGGATTTAAAGTTAAATATGTTGATGTAAAGAAAGATGGCAGTATTAACTTAGAACACTTCAAAGAATTAATGTCAGACAAAGTCGGTTTAGTAACATGTATGTATGTAAATAATGTAACTGGACAAATACAGCCTATTCCACAAATGGCTAAAGTTATAAAAAATTATCCTAAGGCACATTTTCATGTAGATGCGGTTCAAGCATTCGGCAAAATTTCAATGGATCTCAATAACATAGATAGTATTAGTTTAAGTGGACACAAGTTTAATGGTTTAAAAGGCCAAGGCGTCTTACTTGTAAATCACATTCAAAATGTTGAACCAACTGTCCATGGTGGTGGTCAAGAATATGGCGTTAGAAGTGGAACAGTTAATTTGCCAAATGATATTGCAATGGTTAAAGCGATGAAGATAGCTAATGAAAACTTTGAAGCATTGAATGCATTTGTTACTGTGTTAAATAATGACGTCCGTCAATTTTTAAATAAATATCATGGAGTTTATATTAATTCTTCAACTTCTGGTTCACCATTCGTTTTAAATATTAGTTTTCCTGGCGTAAAAGGTGAAGTATTAGTTAATGCTTTTTCAAAATATGACATTATGATATCTACGACGAGTGCTTGTTCATCTAAACGTAATAAATTAAATGAAGTATTGGCTGCAATGGGATTATCAGACAAATCTATTGAAGGTAGTATAAGATTATCATTTGGGGCTACTACAACTAAAGAAGATATAGCAAGGTTTAAAGAAATATTTATCATCATTTATGAGGAAATTAAGGAGTTGCTAAAATAATGAAGTATGATCACTTGCTTGTTAGATACGGGGAGTTAACATTAAAGGGTTCAAATAGAAAAAAATTTGTAAATCAATTAAGAAATAATGTAAATAAGTCATTAAAAGGACTTGATGGGTTTGTCGTTAAAGGCAAACGAGATCGTATGTATATTGAACTTGAAGACCATGCAGATATAAATGAAATAACATATCGATTATCAAAAATTTTCGGTATTAAATCTATTAGTCCAGTATTAAAAGTAGAAAAAACAATAGAGGCAATGAGTGCAGCGGCAATTAAATTTGCGCAGCAATTTGAAGAAAACAGCACATTTAAAATTGATGTGAAGCGTGCCGATAAAAATTTCTCAATGGATACGTATGAATTACAGCGTGAATTGGGTGGTGCAATATTGAAGCACTTCGACAATATTTCAGTGAATGTCAAACGTCCAGATCATGAAATTCGAGTGGAAGTTAGATTAGATGCAATTTATATGTATGAAGAAGTTGTTCCGGGTTCAGGTGGATTACCAGTTGGTACTGGTGGTAAGACGTTACTAATGCTTTCAGGCGGTATAGACTCACCAGTTGCTGGGATGGAAGTGATGAGACGTGGCGTAACAATTGAAGCGATTCATTTCCATAGTCCACCATTTACAAGTGATCAAGCAAAAGAAAAAGTTATTGAATTGACACGTATTTTAGCTGAACGTGTTGGACCAATTAAATTGCATATTGTACCATTTACAGAATTGCAAAAACAGGTAAATAAAGTTGTACATCCAAGATATACAATGACTTCAACGAGACGTATGATGATGCGTGTTGCTGATAAATTAGTACATCAAATAGGGGCTTTAGCTATTGTAAATGGTGAAAACCTAGGGCAGGTAGCCAGTCAAACACTTCATAGCATGTATGCAATTAATAATGTAACTTCTACTCCTGTATTACGTCCTTTATTAACTTACGATAAAGAAGAAATTATTATTAAATCGAAAGAAATTGGTACATTTGAAACATCTATTCAACCATTTGAAGATTGTTGTACAATTTTCACCCCTAAAAATCCAGTAACCGAACCAAACTTTGATAAGGTAGTTCAATATGAAAGCGTCTTTGATTTTGAAGAGATGATTAATCGTGCTGTTGAAAATATTGAAACACTTGAAATAACTAGTGATTATAAAACTATTAAAGAACAGCAAACAAACCAATTAATAAATGACTTTTTATAAATAAAATCCTAGAGTAAATTTAAACATAAGGGGATGTTAAACTATGGATTTGAACTTAACGATGATTATAATCATAATTTTATTTGGTTTTATCGCGGCGTTTATAGATTCGGTTGTAGGGGGTGGCGGTTTAATTTCTACGCCAGCATTATTAGCAATCGGTCTACCACCATCTGTGGCTTTAGGTACAAATAAATTGGCAAGTTCATTTGGTTCTTTAACTAGTACGATAAAGTTTATAAGGTCCGGTAAAGTGGACTTATATGTTGTTGCCAAATTATTTGGTTTTGTATTTTTGGCATCTGCATGTGGCGCATATATTGCAACGATGGTTCCGTCACAAATATTGAAACCTTTAATCATTATTGCACTTTCGTCGGTGTTTATATTCACATTACTTAAAAAAGATTGGGGCAATACACGTACGTTTACTCAATTTACATTTAAGAAAGCCATACTATTTGCAGCACTTTTTATATTAATCGGCTTTTATGATGGATTTGTAGGTGGGGGAACAGGTTCATTTATGCTTTTTGTATTGTTAGTCTTTGGTTTTGATTTTTTAAGTGCAGCAGGAAATGCTAAAGTTTTGAACTTTGCTTCTAATATAGGTGCGCTTGTATTATTTATGGTATTAGGACAAGTAGATTATGTAATAGGTTTAATAATGGCTACAAGCATGATTGCTGGGTCATATACTGGGGCACATTTTGCTATCAAACAAGGTGTTGGCTATGTAAAAGTATTATTTATTATTATTACTGCTATTTTAATTTTAAAAAATGCTTTTGATTATATTCAACAATTTGTATAAAATTAAATTTGCTTTTGATTAAAGCATGAAAATTGTAATCAAACCATAAATTGTCGTATGATGTAGTTAGAATTTTAAAATGCAGGAGGTCAAGTATATGACTGAAATAACATTCAAAGGTGGACCAATCCACTTAAAAGGTCAACAAATTAATGAAGGTGATTTTGCACCTGATTTTACAGTGTTAGATAATGACTTAAATCAAGTAACATTAGCAGATTATGCTGGTAAAAAGAAATTAATTAGTGTGGTACCATCAATTGATACAGGTGTTTGTGATCAGCAGACTCGCAAATTCAACTCTGATGCTTCTAAAGAAGAGGGGATTGTGCTTACAATTTCAGCAGACTTACCATTCGCACAAAAAAGATGGTGCGCTTCAGCAGGTTTAGACAATGTCATTACATTAAGTGACCACCGTGACTTATCATTTGGTGAAAACTATGGCGTTGTTATGGAAGAACTTCGCTTATTAGCTCGTGCAGTATTTGTATTAGATGCAGATAATAAAGTTGTTTATAAAGAAATCGTTAGTGAAGGTACTGATTTCCCAGATTTTGATGCTGCTTTAGCTGCATACAAAAATATTTAATCATTAAAGAGATAAATCTTAAAATGTATACATCGTGTCCATCGTTGTCAACAGCATTAAAATAGAATTGTTTTCTATGATTGCTAAGACCTATGGGCACTTTTTATTGGAGAGGGACGAATATGGCAGAACAACAAACAATTATGGAACGCTTGTTTCATACATTAGATGAAAAAGCTAAAACATTAAATAATGAAAATGGCCAAAGTTTTATTGAAAATCTTGGGCTAGCAATGGAACAAGTATATACCAATGAAAGAGGATTGTTAGAACAATCGACGTTACAAGATCGACGTAAAGCATTCCAATTTGCATATTTAAGTTTAATGCAGGAAGAAAAGATACAAGCAAATCATCAAATTACACCAGATTCAATTGGATTGATACTAGGATTTTTAGTTGAGCGTTTTATGAACAACCAAGAAGAATTACATATTGTTGATATTGCAAGTGGTGCCGGTCATTTAAGTGCTACTGTAAAAGAAGTGTTACCTGAAATTGCGGTTATGCATCATTTAATTGAAGTTGATCCAGTTTTATCACGTGTTAGTGTACATTTAGCAAACTTCTTAGAAATTCCTTTCGATGTGTATCCTCAAGATGCCATCATGCCACTACCATTAGAAGAAGCAGATATCGTTATTGGTGATTTTCCAGTAGGCTATTATCCAATTGATGAAAGAAGTAAGGAGTTTAAGCTAGGTTTTGAAGAAGGACATAGTTATTCACATTATTTATTAATAGAACAAGCAATAAATGCATTAAAAGATGCTGGATATGCCTTTCTAGTGGTACCAAGTAATATTTTTACAGGTGAACATGTAAAACAGCTTGAAAAATATATTGCAACAGAGACAGAGATGCAAGCATTTTTAAATTTACCACCAACTTTATTTAAAAATGAAAAAGCGCGAAAATCTATATTAATTTTACAAAAGAAAAAATCGGGTGAAACAAAGCCAGTTGAAGTATTATTGGCAAATATTCCTGATTTCAAAATTCCTTCACAATTTCAAGGATTTATGACAGAGTTAAATCAGTGGATGGACACAAATCGTCCTAAAAAATAATCTGTAATAGTATAGTCATAAAACTGTATGAATGATAAAATGAAAAATGAAATAGTATAAAAAGCAAACGATGGAGGATCATTACTTATGTCAAAATTAATCTTGGCTATCAATGCTGGTAGTTCATCATTAAAATTTCAATTAATTAGAATGCCTGAAGAGGAATTAGTAACAAAAGGTTTAGTAGAAAGAATCGGATTGAAGGATTCAATTTTTACAATTGAAGTCAACGGGGAAAAAGTTAAAACAGTACAAGATATCAAGGATCACGTTGAGGCAGTTGATATCATGTTGGATGCTTTTAAAGCGCACAATATTATTAATGATATTAACGATATCGATGGAACAGGTCACCGTGTTGTACATGGTGGTGAAAAATTCCCTGAATCAGTAGCTATTACTGATGAGGTTGAAAAGGAAATTGAAGAATTAAGCGAATTAGCACCGCTTCACAACCCAGCTAACTTGATGGGTATTCGTGCTTTCCGTAAATTATTACCAAATATCCCTCATGTGGCAATTTTTGATACAGCATTCCATCAAACAATGCCTGAAAAAGCATATCTATATAGCTTGCCATATCATTATTATAAAGATTATGGCATTCGTAAGTATGGTTTCCATGGTACAAGCCATAAATTTGTATCACAAAGAGCGGCAGAAATGTTAGATAAGCCAATTGAAGATTTACGTATTATTTCATGTCACATTGGTAATGGAGCATCAATTGCAGCTATCGATGGCGGTAAATCTATTGATACATCAATGGGCTTCACACCACTTGCTGGTGTAACAATGGGTACTCGTTCTGGTAATATTGACCCTGCTTTAATTCCATTTATTATGGAAAAAACAGGTAAAACTGCTGAACAAGTATTGGAAATCTTAAACAAAGAATCAGGTTTATTAGGATTATCAGGTACATCTAGTGATTTACGTGACTTATCAGAAGAAGCTGAATCAGGTAAAGCACGTTCACAAATGGCTTTAGATGTATTTGCTTCTAAAATTCACAAATATATTGGATCATATGCTGCGAGAATGCATGGTGTTGATGTTATCGTATTTACAGCAGGTATCGGTGAAAACTCAGTAGAAATTCGTGCGAAAGTTCTTGAAGGCTTAGAATTTATGGGTGTTTACTGGGATCCTAAGAAAAATGAAAACTTACTACGTGGTAAAGAAGGATTTATTAACTATCCTCATTCACCAGTTAAAGTTGTCGTTATTCCAACAGATGAAGAAAGTATGATTGCCCGTGATGTTATGACATTCGGTGGTTTAAAATAATTTTTAAATAAATATTAAGCGTCTATCTCCGCTACAATTATATGTAGGAGGTAGACGCTTTTTGTATTGTTTGAAAATTAACTAGTGTAATGTCTCTTTTCACGAATATCTTAAAGAATTAAGTAGTCGAAGAAGATTATGAAAACATTATTAAGTGAGTTTTATTTATAAACAATAAAAAACCAAGTGCAGAAAGTTGCACTTGGTTCATAATGATCAAGTAGTTATCTAATGATCATCTATATTTAATTTTGATATTTTTCACGTAATTGAGTTGTTGCAACTTGTGGTTGGAAGTCTGCTGGTAACTCTTCAGTACGAACAACTAACACGTCACATGGCGCATGACGAACGATAGATTCTGATACAGAACCAACAATAAATCTTTCCACGGCATTTAAGCCTGATGTACCACTCATAATCAAGTCTGCATTAATTTCATGTGCAAGCTTTTTAGGAATGATAGATTTAGGAGAGCCAAACTCTAGACGCGTTTCTACATCTTTAACACCAGCGTTAGTAGCTACTTCTTTATAACCATTTAATAATTCTTCTGCAAAATGCTTAGATTTTTCAGTAAATTGAGCATCATAAACTTCATAAGAAGAATACGTTCTTGAATCAATTACATTCACAATTGTTAACTTCGCATCGTTACGTTTAGCAACACCAACTGCTCTGTTAAATGCCCATTCCGCTTCATGTGAACCGTCAACTGCGATTAAAATATTTTTGTAAGTAATCATAGTAAGTGCCTCCTTGTTCTTTCTTAATTATATTTTACCACAATTTTCGGAAAAGTCAGTGTAATAACCTTTACAATTTTGTGGATTTTTGATTGCGCTTTCAAAATGTTCGCGTTAAGATGATTATGGAGGTGGATGGTATGAAAATTGGTATACCAAGGGAGATTAAAAATAATGAAAATCGTGTTGGTTTATCACCAAGTGGTGTGCACGCTTTAGTAGAAAGTGGGCATACTGTTTTAGTGGAAACAAATGCGGGTTCAGGATCATTCTTTGAAGATGTAGATTACAAAGAAGCAGGTGCTGAGATTGTTGCTGAACAAGCAAAAGTTTGGGATGTGGATATGGTTATTAAAGTTAAAGAACCACTTGAATCTGAATATCCATATTTTAAAGAAGGGCTTGTATTATTCACTTATCTTCATTTAGCAAATGAAGAAAAATTAACACAAGCTTTGATAGATAGAAAAGTAATTAGTATTGCATATGAGACTGTGCAGTTACCAGACCGATCTTTACCATTGTTATCACCAATGAGTGAGGTAGCAGGAAGAATGTCAGCTCAAGTTGGCGCAGAGTTCCTACAAAAACTTAATGGTGGTATGGGAATTCTACTAGGTGGTGTCCCAGGAGTACCTAAGGGTAAAGTAACTATTATCGGTGGTGGTCAAGCAGGAACAAATGCAGCTAAAATTGCACTAGGACTAGGTGCAGATGTTACGATTTTAGATGTTAATCCAAAGCGTTTACAACAATTAGATGATTTATTCGGTGGACGTGTACATACAATTATGTCAAATCCGTTGAATATTGAGTTGTATGTTAAACAAAGTGATTTAGTAATAGGTGCAGTTTTAATTCCAGGTGCTAAAGCGCCAAGACTTGTAACAGAAGACATGATTAAACAAATGAAAAATGGGTCAGTTATTATTGACATTGCTATTGATCAAGGCGGTATTTTTGAAACAACTGATAAAATTACGACACATGATGATCCTACATATATTAAGCATGGTGTGGTTCATTATGCAGTTGCAAATATGCCAGGTGCAGTACCGCGTACTTCGACGTTAGCTTTAAATAATGCTACGCTACCTTATGCGCTCATGCTAGCTAATAAAGGGTATAGAGAAGCATTTAAATCAAATCAACCATTATCATTAGGTTTAAATACTTACAAAGGTCACGTAACCAATAAAGGCGTTGCAGAGGCATTTGAAATGGAATATAAATCTGTAGAAGAAGCATTACAATTATAATTTGAATTTGATGAAAAGGGAATGGATTACAGCGTACTAAAGAATGACGTTATCATCTCCTTGGTTATTAAAATTAAATAATGATAAATTAAAGCTAGAAACAATGCGAAGAAATCATCGAACATGAATGATATTGATTTGATTCATTACATGTTACTGATGAACATACCTGCATATGTGTTTCTAGCTTGTTTGTTACATATTGCATTTAGACTTGGATAAAAATTTATGTCTTAGGCGCTACAATGTTATATTGGCAGTGTTTGACTGAATGAGAATGCGCTTGTAACAAGCTTTTCATTTTTATCCCACTCCTTATTTTTCGTAATGTGTTAATACTTCATATCCTTCATTAGTGACAAGTATGTCATCTTCAATTCTTACACCTGCAACACCAGGTACATAAATACCTGGTTCGATTGTAATAACCATGCCAGCTTCTAACAAATTAGAATTAGTACTTGAAACATCTTGATATTCATGTTCTTGTAATCCTAGGCCATGACCTAAGCGATGAGGGAAATATTCACCATAACCTTTTTCTGAAATAATATTTCTAGCGATATGATCGATATCTTTTAATGGTATTCCAGGTTTAATTGCTTGGATTGCAGATGTTTCTGCTTCTAATACAATATTATAAATTTCTTGTGCTTCTTTGCTAGGTTCACCAAATTTAATAGTACGTGTCATATCGCTACAATAATGCTCATAAATTACACCTAAATCAAATAGTACATATTCATTGCTTTTTAATCTGCGATCTCCTGGTGTGCCATGAGGTGATGCGGCATGATCTCCAAATAAAACCATCGTATCAAAACTCATTTCATTGACGCCATATTGTTTGATAGTTTGCTCAATATGGTTGACTACTTCACGTTCAGTCACACCTTCTTTTAAATAAGAAACACCTATTTCGATACACTTATCTGCTAACTCAGCAGCTTTACGTATTTTGCTAATTTCATCTTCGGATTTAATATTTCTCAATTGTTTGATTGTTAAATCAACATCTCCGAATGAATTGACATTGAAACCAGAGATTAATTGTTTTTGGCGTGCTACTGTTAAGTGCTCGCTTTCAATTAGTAATTTATTGATTGTTTGAGGATAAAGTGAAAAAGGGTTTTCAGTGTCTAAATATCCAACGATTTCACCTGTGAAAGGTGATGCTTTGACTTCTTCGACTTCCATTTTTGGACAAAATAGTACTTGTTTACCATCTTTCTTAATCAATAATGCAAATAATCTTTCATGGGGTTCGCTACGGTATCCAGTAAAATAATATACATTCAACGGTGTTGTAATCCATGCTGCATCAGCTTGTTGATTGTTCAATTCGTCTATTATTTTTGATATTTTTGTCATTTTATAAACACTCCTCAACATAATATTACTTCCATTTTATGCCAATTATTATTAGATTTCAAAATCGAGCTAATACATTAACTAGATTTTCAATTTTTAAAATTTGAGAATTTGTTATAATTAAGTGGCAAAAGGGTACTAAATTTATATAGTAATTGATAGGAGGATGCTCAAATGAAGTTATCATTTCATGGTCAATCAACGATTTATTTAGAAGGGAACAACAAAAAGGTTATCGTAGATCCGTTTATTTCAAATAACCCTAAGTGTGATTTGAATATTGAAACAGTGCAGGTAGACTATATCGTTTTAACGCACGGTCATTTTGATCATTTTGGTGATGTTGTGGAACTAGCAAAGAAAACAGGAGCAACAGTAATTGGAAGTGCAGAAATGGCTGACTATCTTTCTTCATATCACGGTGTTGAAAATGTTCATGGTATGAATATTGGTGGTAAAGCAAACTTTGATTTCGGAAGCGTTAAATTTGTTCAAGCATTTCATAGTTCAAGTTTTACACATGAAAATGGTATTCCAGTTTATTTAGGTATGCCAATGGGTATCGTGTTTGAAGTTGAAGGAAAAACAATTTATCATACTGGTGATACAGGTCTGTTTAGTGACATGTCACTTATTGCGAAACGTCATCCAGTTGATGTATGTTTTGTACCAATTGGAGATAATTTTACGATGGGTATTGATGATGCAAGTTATGCTATTAATGAATTTATTAAACCAAAAATTTCTGTACCGATTCATTATGATACATTCCCATTAATCGAACAAGATCCACAACAATTTAAAGATGCTGTTAATGTAGGGGACGTGCAAATTTTAAAACCAGGTGAATCTGTTCAGTTTTAAATAGAATATAGATTTTACACTAAAAAACACCTCGCTAATCTATGTGGAAGTTATCGTCTGCATATTTTTAGTGGGTGTTTTTATATTCTACTGATTCAGTTACGACGTGGACGGGGGACATCAGTGGTTCTTTATCATTTCTGACCTACTCTCGTAATTTTAGTTTTATACAATTAGACATTGATTATAAATTTACTACGATATAAAAAATCCAGAACCACAGTCATAATCGTTTCTTGTATTTACTCAGTCGTTTGAGACTGCATCATGATTGAAAGATTATTTGTGATTCTGGATAAAAATTTTATTTAACGATTAATACAGGGATAGTCGCACGTTTTGCTACTTTGTGGCTGACACTTCCAAGTACAAATTTCTTTTTGTCTTCTGCTTTACGGTTACTTAAAACAACAATTTCGTATTTACCGCTATTAGCATGTTTTAATAGTTCTTCTTTTGCATTACCACGAACAATTATTTGGTCATAATCAATACCATAATCTTCTAAAGCTTTGCGTGTTTTTTCCAATCGCTTGCTTCGTTCTTCAGTAAGTTTGTTTAAATGAACACCTGCTTTAATTGATGCTTGAGCATCTTGTTCGCTGATTGCGTTTAAAACTGTTACGACTGTACCTTCGCCAGCTAATTTAGACACTTCTTTTAGTGCTTTTTCATTTTTTAACTGAGTGTCTACACCAAGTAATATATTTTTATACATTAGTACATCCCTCCTCACTTACATTCTAATAAATAATAATGGATTTTTCCATTTAAAATTAAAGATTTTGTGATCTTTGTGTTTGTTGTATATTTTCAAAAAATAAAATAGGTGAAACGATCATTATTTCATTTCACTTCAATGCTTTTTATCCAAAATAAAGTTATAATGTAGTTAATACTGTTCGAAAAGAAGAGGTAAAGAATGACAAAACATGAACAAATTTTAGATTATATTGAATCGTTATCTATAGGCTCTAAAATTTCGGTGCGTAAAATCGCTAAATTTTTAAACGTATCTGAAGGGACAGCATATCGTGCAATTAAAGATGCTGATAAAATGGGCATGGTCGCAACGATAGATCGTGTTGGTACGGTTCGAATCGAAAAACGTAATCGTAATGAAATTGAACATTTAACTTTTAATGAAATTGTCAATATTATTGATGGCCAAGTGTTAGGTGGCAATAAAGGTATCACTAAGATGGTATCTAAATTTGCAATTGGAGCAATGGAACTCAAAGATATTTTAAAATATATTGGTCCAAAGACATTATTGATTGTCGGAAATCGTGAAGATGTGCAGATTGAAGCTTTAAAAAGAGGTACGGCTATATTAATTACTGGTGGATTTAAGCCATCTAATAAAGTTATTAATTTTGCGAATGAACATGATTTACCTGTTCTATCATCAAGTTATGATACATTTCTAGTTGCAAATATTATCAACAAAGCACTTTTTAATCAGAAAATACGAAAAGATATCTTAATAGTTCAAGATATAATGACGCCATTAGATGATTTATCTGTGCTGTTTGATACGATGAAAATAGCAGATTATAAGCGTATGGCGAATCGAACTGGCCATACAAGATTTCCGGTAGTCAATGAGTCTTATAAATTAGTAGGTATTGTAACAAGTCGAGAGATGATTAATACAAAGGACGACGACGAAATAGATAAAGTGATGACGCGAAATCCTATTTATGTAAATGCTATGAGTACAGTAGCAAGTTGTGCGCATATGATGATTTGGGAAGGTATTGAATTGATTCCTGTCGTTTCGAGTAATAAAAAGACAGTGGGTGTGATTAATAGACAAGATGTTTTAAAGTCTATGCAACTTTTAGGAAGACAGCCTCAGATGGGTGAAACAATTAACGATCAAATCGCCAAATATATAACAATGAATCAAGATGGAATTACAGTAGAAGTTTCACCACTTTTAATCAATCATTACGGAACAGTAAGTAAAGCGGCATTTGTAAGTATTATAGAAGAAACAATACAATATGAAATGCGTAAATTTAAAAAAGGTAATGTCATGATAGAGAACTTAAATATCGTGTATATTAAAACAGTACCTATTGAATCACATATAACAGTGCGCTTTGGCATACTAGACGTCGGAAGAAACTTCGCCAAAATAGAAGTGAACATGCATAGTCAAAACGACAAAGTAGCGAGCGCTCTCGTGATATGCCAAATGTTTGACGAAGTATAGGAACTTAGCAGAGAAAATAGGCATAAGATAGATTTCGCACAAACGTTGGGGCCCAACTTGAACATTATAGTAAGCTGACATTACGTCAGCTTCTATGTTGGGGCCCACCCCAACTTGCATGGTCTGTAGAATTTCTTTTCGAAATTCTCTATGTTGGGGCCCCACCCCAACTTGCATTGTTTGTAGAAATTGGGGGTCCAATTTCTCTATGTTGTGGCCCCTGAATTAAATAAAGCTTGTTATTTGTGCATTTTTATTTGGTCAACTGTTGCTAGTATAATATTGCTTGATGTCCTATAATCGTTATGAACTAAATAGTATGAAAATATATATATCTAAATAATTAAAACGGGCAAATAGTTTAATATGGTAGTAACAATTTTTATAATTTAGATATTTTGATATAGACTAATGCTTAAATTAAGCAACTTTTCTAAAAAAGGGAGTATGAAAATGATTAGTACTTTGAATGAAATTATGAAATGTATCGAAGACAACGATACAATTATTATACACAGACATGTTAGACCAGATCCTGATGCATATGGTTCACAACTTGGTTTAAAATACTATATTCAGCAGAAATTTCCGCAAAAGCAAGTATTTGCAGTGGGTGAAGCGGAATCATCATTAAGTTTTATTGGAGAGTTAGATAACATTGATGATAAAACATATCAAGATGCGCTTGTAATTGTATGTGATACTGCCAATGCTCCACGAATTGACGATGAACGTTATAGTACAGGTCGTAAACTTATTAAAATAGATCATCATCCTGCAGTTGATCAGTATGGTGATATTAATTTAGTTAATACGAACGCGTCATCTACAAGTGAAATCATTTACGATTTAATCTCACATTTTAATGATGAAGCAATTGTTAATAAAGATATCGCGAGCGTTTTATATCTTGGTATCGTCGGTGATACTGGGCGATTCCTTTTTAACAATACCTCAGAACATACTATGGAAATTGCTGGAAAGTTAATTGGGCATGATATTGATCATAATGCGCTTTTAAATAAAATGATGGAGAAGGACCCAAAAATGTTGCCGTTTCAAGGTTATGTTTTACAACATTTCGAACTTATGGATGATGGATTCTGCCAAGTTAAAATAACTGAAGATGTATTGGAGCAATTCGGTATTCAGCCAAATGAAGCATCTCAGTTTGTTAATACAATTGCTGACATCAAAGGCTTGAAAATATGGGTATTTGCAGTCGATGAAGGTAATGAAATCAGATGTCGATTACGTTCTAAAGGGCAATTGATTATTAATGATATTGCGCAAGATTTTGGTGGCGGTGGTCATCCGAATGCGTCAGGAGTTTCAGTGGACAGCTGGGATGAATTTGAGCAACTTGCTACAGCTTTACGCACAAAACTTAACTAATAGAAAGGGGCCATTCAATCATGGTGGCATATTTAAATATTCATACGGCTTATGATTTGTTAAATTCAAGCTTAAAAATAGAAGATGCCGTAAGACTTGCTGTGTCTGAAAATGTTGATGCACTTGCCATAACTGACACCAATGTATTGTATGGTTTTCCTAAATTTTATGATGCATGTATAGCAAATAACATTAAACCGATTTTTGGTATGACAATATATGTGACAAATGGATTAAATACAGTCGAAACAGTTGTTCTAGCTAAAAATAATGATGGATTAAAAGATTTGTATCAACTATCATCGGAAATAAAAATGAATGCATTAGAACATGTGTCGTTTGAATTATTAAAACGATTTTCTAACAATATGATTATCATTTTTAAAAAAGTCGGTGATCAACATCGTGATATTGTACAAGTGTTTGAAACCCATAATGACACATATATGGACCACCTTAGTATTTCGATTCAAGGTAGAAAACATGTTTGGATTCAAAATGTTTGTTACCAAACACGTCAAGATGCCGATACGATTTCTGCATTAGCAGCTATTAGAGACAATACAAAATTAGACTTAATTCATGATCAAGAAGATTTTGGTGCACATTTTTTAACTGAAAAGGAAATTAATCAATTAGATATTAACCAAGAATATTTAACGCAGGTTGATGTTATAGCTCAAAAGTGTGATGCAGAATTAAAATATCATCAATCTCTACTTCCTCAATATGAGACACCTAATGATGAATCAGCTAAAAAATATTTGTGGCGTGTCTTAGTTACACAATTGAAAAAATTAGAACTTAATTATGACGTCTATTTAGAGCGATTGAAATATGAGTATAAAGTTATTACTAATATGGGTTTTGAAGATTATTTCTTAATAGTAAGTGATTTAATCCATTATGCGAAAACGAATGATGTGATGGTAGGTCCTGGTCGTGGTTCTTCAGCTGGCTCACTGGTCAGTTATTTATTGGGAATTACAACGATTGATCCTATTAAATTCAATCTATTATTTGAACGTTTTTTAAACCCAGAACGTGTAACAATGCCTGATATTGATATTGACTTTGAAGATACACGCCGAGAAAGGGTCATTCAGTACGTCCAAGAAAAATATGGCGAGCTACATGTATCTGGAATTGTGACTTTCGGTCATCTGCTTGCAAGAGCAGTTGCTAGAGATGTTGGAAGAATTATGGGGTTTGATGAAGTTACATTAAATGAAATTTCAAGTTTAATCCCACATAAATTAGGAATTACACTTGATGAAGCATATCAAATTGACGATTTTAAAAAGTTTGTACATCGAAACCATCGACATGAACGCTGGTTCAGTATTTGTAAAAAGTTAGAAGGTTTACCAAGACATACATCTACACATGCGGCAGGAATTATTATTAATGACCATCCATTATATGAATATGCCCCTTTAACGAAAGGGGATACAGGATTATTAACGCAATGGACAATGACTGAAGCCGAACGTATTGGGTTATTAAAAATAGATTTTCTAGGTTTGAGAAACTTATCGATTATTCATCAAATCTTAACACAAGTCAAAAAAGATTTAGGTATTAATATTGATATCGAAAAGATTCCGTTCGATGATCAAAAAGTGTTTGAATTGTTGTCGCAAGGAGATACGACTGGCATATTCCAATTAGAGTCTGACGGTGTAAGAAGTGTATTAAAAAAATTAAAGCCGGAACACTTTGAAGATATTGTGGCTGTAACTTCTTTGTATAGACCAGGTCCAATGGAAGAAATTCCAACTTACATTACAAGAAGACATGATCCAAGCAAAGTTCAATATTTACATCCGCATTTAGAACCGATATTAAAAAATACTTACGGTGTTATTATTTATCAAGAGCAAATTATGCAAATAGCGAGCACATTTGCAAACTTCAGTTATGGTGAAGCGGATATTTTAAGAAGAGCAATGAGTAAAAAAAATAGAGCTGTTCTTGAAAGTGAGCGTCAACATTTTATAGAAGGTGCAAAGCAAAATGGTTATCACGAAGACATTAGTAAGCAAATATTTGATTTGATTCTGAAATTTGCAGATTATGGTTTTCCTAGAGCACATGCTGTCAGCTATTCTAAAATTGCATACATTATGAGCTTTTTAAAAGTCCATTATCCAAATTATTTTTACGCAAATATTTTAAGTAATGTTATTGGAAGTGAGAAGAAAACTGCTCAAATGATAGAAGAAGCAAAAAAACAAGGTATCACTATATTGCCACCGAACATTAACGAAAGTCATTGGTTTTATAAACCTTCCCAAGAAGGCATTTATTTATCAATTGGTACAATTAAAGGTGTTGGTTATCAAAGTGTGAAAGTGATTGTTGATGAACGTTATCAGAACGGCAAATTTAAAGATTTCTTTGATTTTGCTAGACGTATACCGAAGAGAGTCAAAACGAGAAAGTTACTTGAAGCACTGATTTTAGTGGGAGCGTTTGATGCTTTTGGTAAAACACGTTCAACGTTGTTGCAAGCTATTGATCAAGTGTTGGATGGCGATTTAAACATTGAACAAGATGGTTTTTTATTTGATATTTTAACGCCAAAACAGATGTATGAAGATAAAGAAGAATTGCCTGATGCACTTATTAGTCAGTACGAAAAAGAATATTTAGGATTTTATGTTTCGCAACACCCAGTAGATAAAAAGTTTGTTGCCAAACAATATTTAACGATATTTAAATTGAGTAACGCGCAGAATAATAAACCTATATTAGTACAGTTTGATAAAGTTAAACAAATTCGAACTAAAAATGGTCAAAATATGGCATTCGTCACATTAAATGATGGCATTGAAACTTTAGATGGTGTGATTTTCCCTAATCAGTTTAAAAAGTACGAAGAGTTGTTATCACATAATGACTTGTTTATAGTTAGCGGGAAATTTGACCATAGAAAGCAACAACGTCAACTAATTATAAATGAGATTCAGACATTAGCCACTTTTGAAGAACAAAAATTAGCATTTGCCAAACAAATTATAATTAGAAATAAATCACAAATAGATATGTTTGAAGAGATGATTAAAGCTACGAAAGAGAATGCTAATGATGTTGTGTTATCCTTTTATGATGAAACGATTAAACAAATGACTACTTTAGGCTATATTAATCAAAAAGATAGTATGTTTAATAATTTTATACAATCCTTTAACCCTAGTGATATTAGGCTTATATAACTTTTATCAACTAATAAATTATGATATAGTAAACTGATGGTTAGATATTTTCTAACCATCAGTTTGCGTTTATATTAGTTTTTTATGCTTATTATTTTTATGAGTTTCACTTTACATTATTGATTAATCCATAAGAATAATTAGCACAAAAAGCAGTATACATAAATTGAGTAAAGAATTTTGTCGATATATCGTGCGGAAAAATAATAACTTTTTGATATATTGGTTTTTGCTATCCATTATAATAATTAAAGGTATATCTTTAGATAGTATGGTTTAATGTATCTTTATAAATATTATTTTATTATCGTTTATCGCTATTTGTGTTACATAATCAAAACCATAAATTCTTACTCATTCAGATTTACCCAATATTTTTACTTTTATAATGTAATGCGTTTTATCCAAGTTATTTTTTAAAAATAAATATTGAATTAGGGGCTGATTTCATGTCATTAAGAGATGAAGCATTGGAAATGCACAAACGTAATCAAGGTAAATTAGAAGTTAAACCAAATGTAAAAGTTACTAATAAAGAGGAATTAAGTTTAGCATACTCACCTGGCGTTGCTGAACCGTGTAAAGATATTTATGAAGATAAAAGAAAAGTATATGATTACACAATTAAAGGAAATACAGTTGCAGTTATTACTGATGGAACAGCGGTATTAGGTTTAGGTAACATTGGACCTGAAGCAAGTATTCCTGTAATGGAAGGTAAAGCAGTATTATTCAAAAGCTTCGCTGGTATCAATGGGGTGCCTATTGCGTTAAATACAACTGATACCGAAGAAATCATTAAAACAGTTAAGTTGTTAGAACCTAATTATGGTGGTATTAATTTAGAGGATATTTCGGCACCACGTTGTTTTGAAATTGAAGAACGATTGAAAAAAGAAACTAATATTCCGGTATTCCATGACGATCAACATGGTACAGCAATTGTAACAATGGCAGGTTTGGTAAATGCATTGAGAGTTGTTAACAAAGATATTGCTAAAATAAAAGTTGTACTAAATGGTGCTGGTGCAGCAGGAATAGCCATTGTTAAATTACTATACGCGTATGGTGTAAGAAATATGGTTATGTGTGACTCAAGAGGCGCAATTTTTGAAGGACGTTCATATGGTATGAATCCTACGAAAGATGTTGTAGCTAAATGGACAAATAAAGATAAGATTGAAGGGTCTTTAGAAGAAGTCGTAAAAGACGCAGATGTATTTATCGGAGTTTCTGTAGCTAATGCGCTGTCACAAGATATGGTTAAGAGTATGGCAGATAATCCAATTATATTTGCAATGGCTAATCCAAATCCTGAAATAATACCTGATGATGCCAAAGCGGCAGGTGCACGAGTTGTTGGTACAGGACGTTCAGACTATCCTAACCAAATTAATAATGTATTAGCTTTCCCTGGTATTTTTAGAGGTGCATTAGAGGTTGAAGCTACACATATAAATGAAGAAATGAAAAAGGCAGCTGTAGAAGCGATTGCTGATTTAATCGATAGTTCTGAATTAAATGAAGACTACTGTATCCCAGGACCGTTTGATAAACGTGTAGCGCCATCAGTTGCTCGTAATGTTGCTAAAGCGGCAATGGAATCTGGAGTAGCTAGGATTGAAGTTGATCCGCAAGATGTGTATGATAAAACAATGAAACTTACAGATTTACAATAAAAATAATTAACGTTTAATTAAATTGCTTAAAAGTTAGCAATAAAGAGTCATTAAAATGATGAAAATGAAAGTTTATGATAAACATTCAACAGTCAAACGAATATAAATCAAATAAATTTAAACCCGTTTTTAACTGGTCAAGTTCAGTTTAAGGCTCTAAATGGTTAGAACAGAGGTTATTTGGAGGTTTTCCTATGTTTAAAGATTTTTTTAATCGAACAAAGAAAAAGAAATATCTTACAGTACAAGACTCTAAAAATAATGATGTGCCTGCAGGTATTATGACTAAGTGTCCAAAGTGTAAGAAAATTATGTACACAAAAGAATTAGCTGAAAATTTAAATGTGTGCTTTAATTGTGATCATCATATTGCTTTAACTGCGTATAAACGTATAGAAGCAATTTCTGATGAAGGATCATTTACAGAATTCGATAAGGGAATGACCTCTGCGAATCCATTAGATTTTCCAAGTTATTTAGAAAAAATTGAAAAGGACCAACAAAAGACAGGTCTTAAAGAAGCAGTTGTGACTGGTACAGCGCAACTAGATGGTATGAAATTTGGCGTTGCTGTCATGGATTCACGTTTTAGAATGGGAAGTATGGGATCGGTTATCGGTGAAAAGATATGTCGCATCATTGATTACTGCACTGAGAACCGTTTACCATTTATTCTTTTCTCTGCAAGTGGTGGTGCACGTATGCAAGAAGGTATTATTTCCTTGATGCAAATGGGTAAAACCAGTGTATCTTTAAAACGTCATTCTGACGCTGGACTATTATATATATCATATTTAACACATCCAACTACTGGTGGTGTATCTGCAAGTTTTGCATCAGTTGGTGATATAAATTTAAGTGAGCCAAAAGCGTTGATAGGTTTTGCAGGTCGTCGAGTTATTGAACAGACAATAAACGAAAAATTGCCAGATGATTTCCAAACTGCAGAATTTTTATTAGAGCATGGACAATTGGATAAAGTTGTACATCGTAATAATATGCGTCAAACATTGTCTGAAATTCTAAAAATCCATCAAGAGGTGACTAAATAATGTTAGATTTTGAAAAACCACTTTTTGAAATTCGAAATAAAATTGAATCTTTAAAAGAATCTCAAGATAAAAATGATGTGGATTTACAAGAAGAAATTGACATGCTTGAAGCGTCATTGGAACGAGAAACTAAAAAAATATATACAAATCTAAAACCATGGGATCGTGTGCAAATTGCGCGTTTGCAAGAAAGACCTACGACCCTAGATTATATTCCATATATCTTTGATTCGTTTATGGAACTACATGGTGATCGTAATTTTAGAGATGATCCAGCAATGATTGGTGGTATTGGCTTTTTAAATGGTCGTGCTGTTACAGTTATTGGACAACAACGTGGAAAAGATACAAAAGATAATATTTATCGAAATTTTGGTATGGCGCATCCAGAAGGTTATCGAAAAGCATTACGTTTAATGAAACAAGCTGAAAAATTCAATCGTCCTATCTTTACATTTATAGATACAAAAGGTGCATATCCTGGTAAAGCTGCGGAAGAACGTGGACAAAGTGAATCTATCGCAACAAATTTGATTGAGATGGCTTCACTAAAAGTACCAGTTATTGCGATTGTCATTGGTGAAGGTGGCAGTGGAGGTGCTCTAGGTATTGGTATTGCCAATAAAGTATTGATGTTAGAGAATAGTACTTACTCTGTTATATCTCCTGAAGGTGCAGCGGCATTATTATGGAAAGACAGTAATTTGGCTAAAATTGCAGCTGAAACAATGAAAATTACTGCCCATGATATTAAGCAATTAGGTATTATAGATGATGTCATTTCTGAACCACTTGGCGGTGCACATAAAGATATTGAACAGCAAGCTTTAGCTATTAAATCAGCGTTTGTTGCACAGTTAGATTCACTTGAGTCATTATCACGTGATGAAATTGCTAATGATCGCTTTGAAAAATTCAGAAATATCGGTTCTTATATAGAATAATCAACTTGAGCATTTTTATGTTAAATCGATACTGGGTTTTACCATAAATTGAAGTACATTAAAACAATAATTTAATATTTAGATACTGAATTTTAACTAAGATTAGTAGTCAAAATTGTGGCTACTAATCTTTTTTTAATTAAGTTAAAATAAAATTCAATATTTAAAACGTTTACATCAATTCAATACATTAGTTTTGATGGAATGACATATCAATTTGTGGTAATTTAGAGTTAAAGATAAATCAGTTATAGAAAGGTATGTCGTCATGAAGAAAATTGCAGTTTTAACTAGTGGTGGAGATTCACCTGGAATGAATGCTGCCGTAAGAGCAGTTGTTCGTACAGCAATTTACAATGAAATTGAAGTTTATGGTGTGTATCATGGTTACCAAGGATTGTTAAATGATGATATTCATAAACTTGAATTAGGATCAGTTGGGGATACGATTCAGCGTGGAGGTACATTCTTGTATTCAGCAAGATGTCCAGAGTTTAAGGAGCAAGAAGTACGTAAAGTTGCAATCGAAAACTTACGTAAAAGAGGGATTGAGGGCCTTGTAGTTATTGGTGGTGACGGTAGTTATCGCGGTGCACAACGCATCAGTGAGGAATGCAAAGAAATTCAAACTATCGGTATTCCTGGTACGATTGACAATGATATCAATGGTACTGATTTTACAATTGGATTTGACACAGCATTAAATACGATTATTGGCTTAGTCGACAAAATTAGAGACACTGCGTCAAGTCACGCACGAACATTTATCATTGAAGCAATGGGCCGTGATTGTGGAGATCTAGCATTATGGGCTGGATTATCAGTTGGTGCTGAGACAATTGTAGTTCCAGAAGTGAAAACAGATATTAAAGAAATAGCTGATAAAATTGAACAAGGTATTAAACGTGGTAAGAAACACTCAATCGTTCTTGTAGCAGAAGGTTGTATGACTGCGCAAGATTGTCAAAAAGAATTATCACAATACATCAATGTTGATAATAGAGTGTCTGTGTTAGGTCACGTTCAACGTGGTGGTAGCCCAACAGGTGCGGATAGAGTTTTAGCATCACGTTTAGGTGGATATGCGGTAGACTTATTAATGCAAGGTGAAACAGCTAAGGGTGTTGGAATTAAGAACAATAAAATTGTAGCAACATCTTTTGATGAAATTTTTGATGGTAAAGATCATAAATTTGATTATAGTCTATATGAACTTGCTAACAAGTTATCTATATAAGATTTCAGGAGGAATTATAAAATGAGAAAAACTAAAATTGTATGTACAATTGGACCAGCTTCAGAATCAGAAGAAATGATTGAGAAATTAATCAATGCTGGTATGAACGTTGCACGATTAAACTTTTCACATGGTAGTCATGAAGAGCATAAAGGTAGAATTGATACAATTCGTAAAGTAGCTAAAAGATTAGACAAAATTGTAGCAATTTTATTAGATACAAAAGGTCCAGAAATTCGTACGCATAATATGAAAGACGGTATCATTGAACTTGAACGTGGTAACGAAGTTATTGTTAGCATGAATGAAGTTGAAGGAACACCTGAAAAGTTCTCAGTAACATATGAAAACTTAATTAACGATGTTCAAGTAGGTTCATACATTTTACTTGATGATGGCTTAATTGAATTACAAGTTAAAGATATTGACCATGCTAAAAAAGAAGTTAAATGTGATATTTTAAACTCTGGTGAGCTTAAAAACAAAAAAGGTGTTAACTTACCTGGCGTAAGAGTAAGTTTACCTGGTATTACAGAAAAAGATGCTGAAGATATCCGTTTCGGTATTAAAGAAAATGTTGACTTCATTGCAGCAAGTTTCGTACGTCGTCCTAGTGATGTTTTAGAAATTCGTGAAATTTTAGAAGAACAAAAAGCTAACATTTCAGTATTCCCTAAAATTGAAAACCAAGAAGGTATTGATAATATTGCGGAAATTCTTGAAGTGTCTGATGGTTTAATGGTTGCACGTGGTGACATGGGTGTTGAAATTCCACCTGAAAAAGTACCAATGGTTCAAAAAGATTTAATCAGACAATGTAACAAATTAGGTAAACCAGTTATTACAGCTACACAAATGTTAGATTCTATGCAACGTAACCCACGTGCTACACGTGCAGAAGCTAGTGACGTTGCCAACGCAATCTATGATGGTACAGATGCAGTAATGTTATCTGGTGAAACTGCTGCTGGTTTATATCCTGAAGAAGCTGTTAAAACAATGAGAAATATTGCTGTATCAGCTGAAGCAGCCCAAGATTACAAAAAGTTATTGTCAGATCGTACTAAATTAGTTGAAACTTCATTAGTGAATGCTATCGGTATTTCGGTTGCACATACAGCTTTAAACTTAAATGTTAAAGCAATTGTAGCTGCTACTGAAAGTGGTTCAACGGCACGTACTATCTCTAAATATCGTCCGCATTCAGACATTATTGCAGTGACTCCAAGTGAAGAAACTGCACGTCAATGTTCAATTGTTTGGGGAGTTCAACCTGTAGTTAAAAAAGGACGTAAGAGTACAGATGCATTGTTAAACAATGCAGTTGCAACAGCTGTTGAAACTGGTAGAGTATCTAATGGTGATTTAATCATTATTACTGCTGGTGTACCAACTGGTGAAACTGGAACTACTAATATGATGAAAATCCACCTAGTTGGTGACGAAATTGCTAATGGTCAAGGTATTGGACGTGGATCAGTTGTTGGTACTACGTTAGTTGCTGAAACTGTTAAAGATTTAGAAGGTAAAGATTTATCTGACAAAGTTATCGTTACTAACTCAATCGATGAAACGTTTGTACCTTATGTAGAAAAAGCTTTAGGCTTAATTACAGAAGAAAATGGTATTACATCACCAAGTGCAATTGTTGGTTTAGAAAAAGGTATTCCAACAGTTGTAGGTGTAGAAAAAGCTGTTAAAAACATAAGCAATAACATGTTAGTTACGATTGATGCTGCTCAAGGTAAAATCTTTGAAGGATATGCAAACGTACTATAATTTATAAAAAAACGTCTTTCCATTTATCAACAATGGAAAGGCGTTTTTTGGTTCATCTGGTATTTTATGACGTAATTAATAGGTTATTTGATAATGATAGTGTATGAATGGCAATCTATATAAATGTTTATATCTTTTATACATGTACATTATCACCTTCAAACTTTCACTCATATTACTTTGGAAATTTATTATAAAATAGAAGTATGGATGTATTTCTGAAATGATACATTATTAAATAGATGAGAAAGTAAAAGTTTTGAGCCAAGTACGCAATTTAATATTATAAGTTGCATATAAAAACCCCTGTTGAACTTTAGTATATTCAACAGGGGTAAAACTTGTTGTTATTTATTTGATTTAGCAGCGATACGTTTATATCTTAAGTACATAAATGCTAAAAGTATAAACCAAATCGGAATAAAATAAATTGCACGTCTTGTATCAACATTAATAAATAATAACCCGAACACAAAAATGAAGAATACAAATATTAAGTAGCCCATATATTTACCACCTAATAGTTTGTACGTAGCATTTTTATGTAGATCTGGGTTTTTACGACTATAATTGATATATGCAATGATAATCAGACCCCATACAACTAAAAATAACACTGTAGAGATGGTAGTCACATACGTAAATACTTTTGTCGCATCTGGGAAAATATAGTTTAGTAATGCTGCCACAAGTAATAATGCTGATGAAGCAAAGATTGCAACATGTGGAACGCCATATTTATTCGTCTTAGAAAAGTTCGGAGGTGCTTGTTGTTGACTTGATAAACCGAAAAGCATACGGCTATTTGAGAATATACCACTATTACATGATGAAGCAGCAGCGGTTAATACTACAAAATTAATCAAGCCCGCAGCAAACGGAATACCGATCAATGCGAATAATTTTACGAATGGACTGTTATCAGGATCAACTTGCTGCCAAGGGATAATAGACATGATAACCGCTAACGCCCCAACGTAAAATATTAAAATTCTAATGGGTACACTGTTAATTGCTTTTGGAATTGTTTTAACTGGATCTTTTGTTTCCCCAGCTGTAACACCAATCATTTCAATTCCTACAAATGAGAATAGTGCCATTTGGAAAGACATAAAGAATCCAGAAGCACCTTTAGCGAATATGCCGTGTTCATATAAATTTGTGAAACTGGCATGCCCGAATTGAGTTTTAAATGCAAATAGAATCATGACGAAACCAACTACTATTAAACCAATAATTGTCGCTATTTTAATGATAGAGAACCAAAATTCTAATTCTCCGAAAAGTCTTGCGCTAAGTAGGTTGAATGACATTAATAACAGTACACAAAATAGTGCACTTATCCAGTTTGGAATTTCTGGGAACCAAAAGCTAACATATTTTGCCACAGCCGTTACTTCAGCCATACCTGTAATAATCCAACAGAACCAGTATGTCCATCCGGTAACAAATCCTGCAAAAGGCCCAATATATGTATTGGTTACATCTGCGAAAGATTTAAATTCAGTATTCTGTATAATGATTTCTCCTAAACCTCGCATAAACATAAATAACATAAATCCTATAATGATGTATGTTAATAGAATTGAAGGGCCGGTTAATGCAATCGTTTGACCAGCACCTAAGAATAAGCCTGTACCAATTGCACCGCCAATTGCAATTAATTGTATGTGGCGATTGCTCAGTTCCCTTTGTAATTTTTCAGCCATAATACATCTCCCTTAAATATAGATATGTTTATTATGCACTTATATTGAGATATATACAATTATTTTCGGTAAAAATGTGTAAAATTCCATGTTAATATACTTTGGTTTTTATAATCATATATAATAACCAATTGAAAATTTAATTCTATTGTAAAATTCATGGATTATTCACATCTTGAAAAAGCTTTAATGGTGCTATTTGTGGCTATTCTGTGACATTTACATAGATTTACAAAAAAATTGTTGCACATATAATGCCAGTTTTTATATTTCACAAACGAAATGCGTTTAGCTATAATATTAGTTGAAAGCCATTTCATAAAGAAACAGTAAAGGGGAAATTTATCATGGCAGAATTACAAAGAGGTTTAGAAGGGGTTATCGCAGCGGAGACTAAAATAAGTTCAATTATTGAAAGTCAATTGACTTATGCCGGCTATGATATTGATGATCTAGCTGAAAATGCGCAATTTGAAGAAGTTATTTTCCTATTATGGAACTATAGATTGCCAAACGAAGAAGAGCTTGCTCATCTAAAAGGGAAATTAAATCAATACATGACATTAAATCCTCGTGTGTATACACATTTTGAGGAGTATGTTACAGATCACGTGCATCCAATGACAGCATTACGTACGTCATTATCATATATTGCACATTTCGATCCTGATGCTGAAAATGAATCAGATGAAAATCGTTATGAAAGAGCAATGCGTATACAGGCTAAAGTAGCATCATTAGTTACAGCGTTTGCTCGAGTAAGACAAGATAAAGAACCACTTAAGCCTAATCCTGACTTAAGTTATGCGGCAAACTTCCTATATATGTTACGTGGGGAATTACCAACAGATATAGAAGTAGAAGCCTTCAATAAAGCACTTATTTTACACGCTGATCATGAGTTGAACGCATCTGCATTTACAGCACGTTGTGCGGTATCATCATTGTCAGATATGTACTCAGGTATTGTAGCAGCTGTAGGTTCTCTGAAAGGGCCATTACATGGTGGTGCAAACGAACAAGTTATGACGATGTTATCTGAGATTGGGTCAATTGAAAATGTTGATGCTTACTTAGATGAAAAATTTGCTAATAAAGATAAAGTAATGGGCTTCGGTCATCGTGTATATAAAGATGGTGATCCTAGAGCGAAATATTTAAGAGAAATGAGCCGTCAAATTACGAAAGACGCTGGTCGTGAAGAATTATTTGAAATGTCAGTGAAAATGGAAAAACGTATGGCAGAAGAAAAAGGATTAATTCCTAATGTTGATTTTTATAGTGCGAGTGTTTATCACTGTATGGAAATACCTCATGACTTATTCACGCCAATCTTTGCTGTAAGTCGTTCTGCAGGATGGATTGCTCATATTTTAGAACAATATAAAGATAATAGAATTATGCGTCCTAGAGCGAAATATATTGGCGAAACGAATCGTAAGTATATCCCGCTTGAAGAAAGAAAATAATCAATACAAATTAAAAATGAAGATGTAAAATTTGGAGGTAAAATAACTATGACTGCAGAAAAAATTACTCAAGGAACTGAAGGATTAAACGTACCTAATGAACCAATTATCCCATTTATTATCGGTGATGGAATTGGACCGGATATTTGGAAGGCAGCAAGCCGAGTTATAGATGCTGCTGTTGAGAAAGCCTATAATGGCGAAAAACGCATTGAATGGAAAGAAGTGCTAGCTGGCCAAAAAGCATTTGATACAACTGGTGAATGGTTACCTCAAGAAACACTTGATACAATTAAAGAATATTTAATTGCTGTTAAAGGACCTTTAACAACACCAATTGGTGGTGGTATTAGATCATTAAATGTGGCTTTACGCCAAGAATTAGATTTATTTACTTGTTTAAGACCGGTACGTTGGTTTAAAGGAGTACCATCACCTGTTAAACGTCCACAAGATGTTGATATGGTTATTTTCCGTGAAAATACTGAAGACATTTATGCTGGTATTGAATTTAAAGAAGGTACAACAGAAGTTAAAAAGGTAATTGACTTCTTACAAAACGAAATGGGTGCGACAAATATTCGATTCCCAGAAACTTCAGGTATTGGTATTAAACCAGTTTCTAAAGAAGGAACTGAGCGATTAGTTAGAGCAGCTATACAATATGCTATCGATAATAACCGTAAATCAGTTACTTTAGTTCATAAAGGTAATATTATGAAATTTACAGAAGGCTCATTTAAGCAGTGGGGTTACGATTTAGCATTATCTGAATTTGGTGATCAAGTATTCACTTGGCAACAATATGACGAAATTGTTGAAAAAGAAGGCAGAGATGCTGCTAATGCTGCTCAAGAAAAAGCTGAAAAAGAAGGCAAGATTATCATTAAAGATTCTATTGCTGACATTTTCTTACAACAAATTTTAACTCGTCCAGCTGAGCATGATGTTGTAGCAACTATGAACTTGAATGGTGACTATATTTCAGATGCTTTAGCTGCACAAGTTGGTGGTATTGGTATTGCGCCAGGTGCAAACATTAATTATGAAACAGGTCATGCTATTTTTGAAGCAACACATGGTACAGCTCCAAAATATGCAGGTTTAAATAAAGTGAATCCATCTTCAGTAATTTTAAGTTCTGTATTAATGTTAGAACATTTAGGATGGCAAGAAGCGGCAGATAAGATTACAGATTCAATTGAAGATACAATTGCTTCAAAAGTTGTTACTTATGACTTTGCCCGTTTAATGGATGGTGCTGAAGAAGTTTCTACATCAGCATTTGCAGATGAATTGATTAAAAATTTAAAATAAGCAAAATAAAAATAGGTGAGTCTAGCAACTTTAATTGCTAGGTTCGCCTTTTTAAATGAATTGAAGTTGGCAACAGGATAGAAATAATAAAGAGTAACTAATGATTGATTATATAGTGTTTCTTACACATTAGACAAAGCGATTGTGTACATAAGCTTAGGAATAAATGAGTAAAACTCATGCATAGGTAGTGGCATAGAAATGATATTTTCAAAAAGTTTATTTCGTTGTCCCAGAGTAAGTCATGCAAATGATAGAAGGAAATATAAGAAGTATTTTATTTATATGTAAAGTAATGTAAAAAATGTGTAAAGATAATGTGTAGGATGTTATTTTTATAAATAGTTCGGTTATAATGTAAATATAATTATAAGTTAGGGAGGCATACCATGTCGCAAAAAGTGTTGGTAGTAGATGACGAACATTCAATCGTAACATTACTTAAATATAACTTAGAAACAGCTGGTTATGAAGTTGTTGTCGCATTTGATGGTGATGAGGCTTTAGAAAAGGTAGAAAGTGAACAGCCAGATTTAATTATTTTAGATGTTATGCTACCTAAAAAAGATGGCATTGACGTATGTAAGACTGTAAGAACAAATAAAAATTTAGTCCCTATATTAATGTTAACGGCGAAAAATGATGAATTTGATCGGGTATTAGGTTTAGAATTAGGTGCCGATGACTATATGACTAAGCCTTTTTCACCTAGAGAAGTTGTTGCCCGTGTGAAAGCCATTTTAAGACGTTCTCAATTTGTAAAAGAAGTAGAAGAGGTTGATGATGATATTACCATCGGATCGATACGTATTAGACCCGATTATTTTGAAGTATATAAGCATAATGAGTTATTGGAGCTAACACCGAAAGAATTTGAACTCTTGCTTTATTTGATAGAAAGACAAGGCAGAGTCATTACGAGAGAACATATGTTAAATACGGTATGGAATTATGAATTTGCAGGAGACTCAAGAATTGTCGATGTACATATCAGTCATTTAAGAGATAAATTAGAAGATAATCCTAAGAAGCCACAACTTATTAAAACTGTGCGTGGCTTAGGCTATAAATTGGAAAGACCTAAAGAACAATGATGAAGTTTCACCACCGCTTAATGTTATTGATAAGCAGTATATTAATTATCAGTTTTGTTACATTAGGCATTATTATTCACGCTTCCATCACATATGTTTTATCAGAAAAACACGAACAAGCTCTAGCAACAGATGCAAGATCATATATTTATTTAGTCCAAGATAATGAGATTGATAAAGTTAAAGAAATTGTAAAACAGCAAAATATAGATTTATTGATAACTAAGCATGATAAAAAGGTGTTTAGTAGTGGCAAACTGAAAGCTATCCCAAATAGTGATAGCTATATTCAAAAAAGGGACGTTTTTATTTTTAATAAGAAGGTTAACGGTTATCATGTATGGATTAAAGGTTACAATAACGATATTACAGAAATGCATTGGACGTTGTGGAAATATCTTATTTTGACATGTTTAGTTGTACTCATTTGTCTGTATTTTGCAAGCCGTAGTTTTAAGCGTACATTAATCCGTCCCATTCAAGAAGTTACTTATGCAACACAATTGTTGGCAAATGGTTATTATCACATACGTGTACCTGAAAGTAATGTTGTAGAAACTAAAGCGCTTTTTGTGTCTACCAATGATTTAGCACGACGCCTTCAAAAGCTTAATAATGAGCAAAAAATTCAATCCAACCGTTTAAAAACAACGATTGAAAATATTCCAAGTGCTATTTTAATGATAGATCGAAATGGAAAAATCGTTGTTGCAAATAAAGCGTATTATGAACAGTTCAACATCTCGCATAATATTGAACAAGTAGGCTATCACGGTTATGTTAATACTGAAATTGAGCAATTAATTTTAGAAAGTTTTAAAGTTGAAAAACCTATTTATGAACAATTGGAAGTTGCAATAAACCAAGTCCATGCCAAGTACTTTGATATTTCATGCGTTCCGATTTTAACTAGGTCTCAAAAAAGTTTGCAAGGGATTTTAGTTGTGATGCATGACATAACAAATCTGAAACAACTTGAAAATCTAAGACGTGAGTTTGTAGCAAATGTTTCACATGAATTAAAAACACCTATTACTTCAATTAAGGGGTTTGCTGAAACGCTTATTGATGGTGCAAAAAATGATGCGGAATCATTAGACATGTTTTTAAACATAATTTTAAAAGAATCAAATCGAATAGAATCTTTAGTAACAGATCTGTTAGATTTATCGCATATTGAGCAACATACAGAGTTAGATACAGACTATATGAATTTATCAGATTTAACGCGGCGTATTATTGATAATATGATGACTCAAGCCAATCAAAAAAATATTTCCATTCATACTGATATTGAAAAAGATGTCATTGTTAAAGCACAAGAAAGTAAAATTGCTCAAGTTATCACGAATTTGTTAACGAATGCAATTAACTATTCTTATGAAGATGGAGATATTAACGTTCGTGTGTATCGAGATGACTTTCGTGTCATTTTCGAAGTACAAGATTTTGGTATAGGTATTAAATTAGAAGACCAACAACGTATTTTTGAAAGATTTTATAGAGTAGATAAAGCACGAAGTAGAGATTCTGGTGGGACAGGTCTTGGATTATCAATTACAAAGCATATAGTAGAGGCCCACCAAGGCAATATTGAAGTGAATAGTCAAGTTGGCAAAGGCTCAACGTTCAAAGTTATTCTAAAAGATTATAAAGAATAAAAATTAAAGTGGTAACAGCGCGTGTATTTTTCACGAAGTTGTTGCTGCTTTTTTATTTCGTTCAAATCTCTATTGGTATTAAATTAGAGTTAATGAAGTGGAATAAATTCGGTTGTCAATTTTGTCATTTGTATATGTCGATTTGTAAGTTATAAGTAATAGATTGTTGTGAATCAAGCAATTTTATAATATATTTATTATAATAAAGAAATTTTAGTAACGCGCTTAAAATAGATGCTTAATTAAAAAGTAATAAGTTTTATTTGAACGGAAATAAATCTTAATTTAAACACTTGAATAGACAAGTGTAATCATTCGTCATAGAAAAAGACGAGGGGCGATTTAGATAAATTGTTGAAAGTAATATTAAATACCTTATTTATCTAATTTGATTGAGGAAACATGCATAGGTGAAAATTAGAAATACATTAAAAATATTGAATTAATTTTTCGACCTACAAGTTGAGGAAAATTTAACTAGATTTGAGGATTAGCAAAGTGAAAACAATTCAATTACACAAGACAACTTTGATATTAATTGCGATATTATTGTTTTATACTTTTATGGGTATCTTACTACCACTCATGCACGATGATTTACAATGGTTTAGCAATTATAATACTGATATTTTAAAAGTAGGATTTGCATCACTTAATGGTCGCTATATCGGAAATATCTTTGAAATTATAGCTGTACATGTAAGCTGGTTACGTTGGCTTTCATATGGTCTCATTAGTATGGGCATCATTTGGATGATTATGCACATTACACGTTGTAAAGCGTGGACAAGCTATTATTTGTTAGCATTTTCTTTAATGTTAATTTTACCAAGTGCTATTTATGCAGATACATATGGCTGGTTTGCAGGATTTTATAATTATGCGACATCAACACTAATTTCACTCTTTATTATTTATTATTGTATTAATGCAATTATATATAAAGAAAAGCAGCCGGTAAGTGTTACTGTACTATTCTATGTTTTATGCTTCTTCGGTCAATTATTTATGGAGAATGTGACATTATTCCACTGTATCATTTTAATTTTAGCTTTTCTATATGAATTTACTGCAAATCGAACACTTAATTATAAATTATTGTTTTCATTTATGATTGCTACTATAGGTACAATCATTATGTTTTCCAATCCAAATTATCGCAAAATTTTATTTGAAGGATCAGAATATCAACAAGTTTCAAATAATCAAGGTATCTTTTCAAAATTTGCAGAAATGATATCAACGTCACTTCCATATGGTGTCATTTTCAGTCAGATTATAATTTTAAGTATGATTGCAGCGCTTATTATTTATCTACTGCTTAGAAGTGATCGGTATGTACATTTAACAATATTAAAGCGTCGTATCATTATGATAGGATTTATCACTTTACCGCTTTATTATTTACTATTTTACAATCAGTTTTTATTAAATAAAAATACAGATATTGGATTGGTTGGTTTTGTGAACGTAATTGTATGTGGTTACTTTGCGTTTTCGATATTTGTAGGTATTTATTTGTCTATTAATGATCGTAAAACACAAATCACTTTATATTCCTTACTTATTGCAATATGTGTTTCGGCGTCGACACTAGTCATTGTTACTCCAATAGAACCAGGTAATTTTTTGATTGTTTATACGATACATGTAATCATTTTAATTATTTTATTAAAAGAATTTCGGAAATATAAGTCAATCAATGTTAATTTTATTAAAGGTGCATCACTAGTTTTAGCTGTGATATATCTTAGTGCATTTATTTATGTTCATTATGAACATGAAAAAAGAGTTCAGTTATTAAAACAACAAATTAAAGATCATCCACGACAAGAGGTTTATACAGTGGAATCATTGCCGTTTGAACATTATATGCATCATCCGTCACCAATCAATAAAAATTACCAAGAGTGGTTTAATAATTATGAAGAATTACCGAAAATGACCAAAGTTAAATATATTCCATTTGGTTCAGACGATTCATAACTTATTCTTACCTATAAAAATTTAAAATAGCAGCATAAAAATATTAAAAAGTAGACATAATCATGAAATGATAATGTGCATCTCAAAAGTTGGACTTTTAACCTGACTTTATGGAGTGCTCATCAAGAACAATCATGATTATGTCTTTTTTATTTTTTAGCTAAGTCTATATAGGCACTTGTTTTATTTGAAATTAGGTCGTGTATAAATACTCTATGAGATAGTTTCTTTAATTACGACATCACAGTCGAATATGCTAAAATATATATAAATTAGTTCTGGAGGTTAAAATTGTGAATAAATTAGTATTAATCGATGGTAATAGCTTAAGTTTTAGAGCTTTTTATGCATTACCTTTGTTATCAAACAAAGCAGGCATTCATACCAATGCAGTATATGGTTTTGCAATGTTACTAGAGAAGATTTTAAAAGAAGAAAAGCCAAATCATTTTTTAGTAGCGTTTGATGCAGGTAAAACGACTTTCAGACATGAAAAATATAGTGAATATAAAGGTGGACGCCAGAAAACGCCGCCTGAACTAAGTGAGCAATTTCCTTATATTCGCCAATTATTAGATGCTTATCATATTAAACGTTATGAATTAGATAACTATGAGGCAGATGATATTATCGGAACTTTAAGTAAAGAAGCAGATAAAGCGGGATTTCAGACAATTATTATTACGGGAGACCGAGATTTAACACAACTTGCAACGGATAATGTAACCATTTATTACACTAAAAAAGGTGTTACTGATGTTGATCATTATACACCTGACTTTATTGCGGAAAAATACAACGGGTTAACACCTAATCAAATTATTGATATGAAAGGATTAATGGGAGATACTTCTGATAATATACCAGGTGTTGCAGGTGTTGGAGAGAAAACAGCAATAAAATTGCTAAACCAATTTGACACAGTAGAAGGTGTCTATGAACATTTAGATGAAATTTCAGGTAAAAAGTTAAAAGAAAAACTTCAAAATAGCAAAGAAGATGCATTAATGAGTAAAGAATTAGCAACGATTAATGTAGATAGTCCGATTGAAGTAAAACTTGAAGATACGTTAATGACTCATCAAGATGAACAACAAGAAAAAATCGAATTGTTTAAGAAGTTAGAATTCAAACAATTGTTGGCTGACATTGATCAATCAGCAAGCGTTGAAGATGCAATAGAAAAGACATTTGAAATTGAAACGTCTTTTGATAATATTGATTTTACTTCATTGAAAGAAGCGGCCATCCATTTCGAATTAGACGGTGGTAACTATTTGCGAAATAATATTTTAAAATTCTCTTTATTTACAGGTGAGAAACATATTGTAATTAATGCGGATGACATAAATAATTATGTCGAACTAGTTTCATGGTTAGAAAATCCGAATTCGAAAAAAGTCGTATATGATGCTAAAAAAACATATGTAGCATCACATAGATTGGGGATTGATATTCAAAATATTTCTTTCGATATTATGTTGGCCAGTTATATAATTGATCCATCTCGTACGATTAGTGATGTTCAATCAGTTGTTTCATTGTACGGTCAAAGTTTTGTGAAAGACGATGTGAGTATATATGGAAAAGGTAAGAAATTTAAGGTACCTGAAGATGATGTTTTAAATCCATATGTTGCTTCTATTACTGATGCAATTTACTTTGCGAAACCAAATATGGATAAACAATTAGAAGAATACAATCAGGTAGAACTCTTGGCTGATTTAGAGCTACCGCTAGCTAAGATTTTAAGTGAAATGGAAGAAATTGGTATATTTACAGATGTTCATGATTTAGAAGAAATGGAAAAAGAAATTCAAGAAAAATTAGACGTCTTGATTCGAAATATCCATGATGCAGCTGGTGAAGATTTTAATATAAATTCTCCTAAGCAATTAGGTGTTGTATTGTTTGAGACATTACAATTACCTGTTATTAAAAAGACGAAAACAGGATATTCTACTGCTGTAGATGTCTTAGAGCAATTGCAAGGTGAACATCCTATCATTGATTATATTTTAGAATATCGTCAATTATCTAAGTTACAGTCTACTTATGTTGAAGGATTGCAAAAGGTAATTAGTGATGATCAACGTATCCATACACGTTTTAATCAAACTTTAGCGCAAACTGGACGTTTATCAAGTGTAGATCCTAATTTACAAAATATTCCGGTTAGACTTGAAGAAGGGCGTAAAATAAGAAAAGCCTTTAAACCAACTTCAAAAGATAGCGTTATATTATCAGCAGATTATTCTCAAATTGAATTGCGTGTATTAGCACACATTACACAAGATGAGAGTATGAAAGAAGCATTTATCAACGGCGATGATATTCATACAGCAACTGCTATGAAAGTATTTGGTGTAGAAGCTGATCAAGTCGATAGTTTAATGCGTCGTCAAGCAAAAGCAGTTAACTTTGGAATTGTTTATGGGATAAGTGATTATGGTTTAAGTCAAAGTTTAGGTATTACTCGTAAAAAAGCAAAAGCATTCATTGATGATTATTTAGCTAGTTTCCCAGGTGTAAAACAATATATGTCTGATATTGTAAAAGATGCCAAAGCTTTAGGTTACGTGGAAACATTGCTACATCGTCGACGCTATATTCCTGATATTACGAGTCGTAACTTTAATTTACGCGGCTTTGCTGAACGTACTGCTATGAATACGCCAATACAGGGCAGTGCTGCAGATATCATTAAACTGGCAATGGTTAAATTTGCTCAAAAAATGAAAGAGACAACATATCAAGCTAAACTATTATTACAAGTACACGATGAATTAATTTTTGAAGTACCTAAGTCAGAAGTAGATTCATTTAGTGAATTTGTAGAAGAGATAATGGAAAATGCATTGCAATTAGATGTTCCATTAAAAGTAGACTCAAGTTATGGTGCAACTTGGTATGATGCAAAATAAAGTGAGGTTAATGGTATGCCCGAATTACCAGAAGTAGAACATGTAAAAAGAGGAATTGAACCCTACGTTATAAATCAAAAAATTGAACACGTTATATTTTCGGATAAAGTAATCGAAGGTAAAGCTCAAGGCAAGGAAACAATTATAAAAGGAATTGAATTAGATACTTTTAAAACTTTATCGGAAGGCTATACCATTACAAATGTAGAACGAAGAAGTAAATATATCGTTTTTCAGCTAGATAATAAACGAGAACAACGTACATTAATTAGTCATTTAGGTATGGCGGGCGGTTTTTTCATTGTAGATGAACTTGAAGATATTATGATACCTAATTATCGTAAGCATTGGCATGTTATTTTTGAGTTGTCAAATGACAAAAAGTTAATTTATTCAGATATACGTCGTTTTGGAGAAATTAGAAATGTTGCGTCTGTAGCATCTTATCCTTCATTTTTAGAAATAGCGCCTGAACCTTTTTCAAATGAAGCATTGACGTATTATTTAAATCGAATTCATCAACAGTCTAATAAGAATAAACCAATCAAACAAGTGATTTTGGATCATAAAGTAATCGCAGGTTGTGGAAATATTTACGCATGTGAAGCGTTGTTTCGTGCAGGTGTTTTACCAGATAAAAAAGTAAAAGACTTAACACACCAACAACAAGAAATGGTTTTTTATTATGTTAGAGAAGTACTAGAAGAAGGTATTAAATATGGCGGTACAAGTATTTCAGATTATCGTCATGCTGATGGAAAAACTGGTGAGATGCAATTGCATCTTAATGTATATAAGCAGCCGGTATGCAAAGTGTGTGGAAGTCAAATTGAAACAAAAATCATCGCGACAAGAAATAGTCATTATTGTCCAGTATGTCAAAAATAAAGAAAGAGTGAAATTATGCCGAAAGTTATTGGTCTAACAGGTGGAATCGCCTCAGGAAAATCAACAGTATCAGAACTCTTATCCGTATTCGGTTTTAAAGTAGTAGATGCTGATAAAGCAGCCAGGGAAGCTGTTAAAAAGGGGAGTAAAGGTTTAGCTCAAGTACGAGAAGTCTTTGGTGATGAAGCAATTGATGAAAATGGTGAGATGAATCGTCGTTATATGGGTGATCTAGTGTTTAATCATCCAGAAAAACGCTTAGAATTAAATGCTATCATACATCCTATCGTGCGAGATATTATGGAAGAAGAAAAGCAAGAATATTTAAAACAAGGATATAATGTAATCATGGATATTCCATTATTATTTGAAAATGAATTGGAAAATACAGTAGACGAAGTGTGGGTTGTATACACTTCTGAAAGTATACAAATGGATCGTTTAATGCAACGTAATAATTTGTCATTAGAAGATGCGAAAGCACGTGTCTATAGCCAAATTTCTATTGATAAAAAAAGCCGAATGGCCGATCATGTTATCGATAATTTAGGGGATAAACTTGAATTAAAACAAAACCTTGAGAGATTGTTAGAAGAAGAAGGTTATATTGAAAAGCCGAATTACGGAGAAGAAGATTAATATTACACTATAAATAAGTCATTACTTTACGTACGCGTTGATGTATGTAAGTAATGACTATTTTTTATAAAAAAGATAAATAAATCAACGGAAAACGCTTTCAAATTTCATATAATATGCTATACTAATTCCATAAAGTATAACACATAAAGATCAAGGGGTGCTTTTAATGTCAACGAATATTGCAATTAATGGTATGGGTAGAATTGGAAGAATGGTATTACGTATTGCATTACAAAATAAAAATTTAAATGTAGTAGCGATAAATGCTAGTTATCCACCCGAAACAATTGCACATTTAATCAATTACGATACGACACATGGAAAATATAATCTAAAAGTTGAACCGATTGAAAATGGATTGCAAGTTGGAGATCATAAAATTAAATTGGTTGCTGATCGCAATCCTGAAAACTTGCCATGGAAAGAATTAGATATCGATATTGCTATAGATGCAACTGGTAAATTTAATCATGGTGATAAAGCCATCGCACATATTAAAGCAGGTGCCAAAAAAGTTTTGTTAACTGGTCCTTCAAAAGGTGGACATGTTCAAATGGTAGTTAAAGGCGTAAATGATAACCAATTAGATATAGAAGCATTTGACATTTTTAGTAATGCTTCATGTACTACTAATTGCATTGGTCCAGTTGCAAAAGTTTTAAATAATCAGTTTGGAATAGTTAATGGTTTAATGACTACTGTTCACGCTATTACAAATGACCAAAAAAATATTGATAATCCACATAAAGATTTAAGACGTGCACGTTCATGTAATGAAAGCATTATTCCTACTTCTACTGGTGCGGCGAAAGCTTTAAAAGAAGTATTACCAGAATTAGAAGGTAAATTACACGGCATGGCATTACGTGTACCAACAAAGAATGTATCGCTCGTTGATTTAGTTGTTGATTTAGAAAAAGAAGTAACTGCAGAAGAAGTAAACCAAGCTTTTGAAAATGCAGGTTTAGAAGGTATCATAGAAGTCGAACATCAACCACTAGTGTCTGTTGATTTTAATACTAATCCAAATTCAGCTATTATTGATGCAAAATCAACAATGGTCATGTCAGGGAATAAAGTAAAAGTTATTGCTTGGTATGATAATGAATGGGGTTATTCAAATAGAGTTGTAGATGTTGCTGAGCAAATTGGAGCACTTTTGACATCAAAAGAAACTGTAAGTGCAAGTTAATACAATTAATTTATAGCCTAACTCTGACTTCGGAGTTAGGTTTTTTATTTTTTAATACAATAATATTGTCATGCAAATTACTTAATAAGTAACGATATAATGTTTTTTATTGTTTCATTATTTGGTTAAATGAATTAAATTGAGGGATTCTTTTTTCATCTCTAGATTTATAGTATAATTAGGCATAATCAAAATAAAGAGGGTGATGTAATGAAATGCCCGAAATGTAATTCTACACAATCTAAAGTTGTAGATTCAAGGCATGCCGATGAATTAAATGCCATTCGAAGACGAAGAGAATGTGAAAATTGTGGAACACGTTTCACTACATTTGAACATATCGAAGTTAGTCAGCTTATAGTTGTGAAAAAAGATGGCACAAGAGAGCAGTTTTCAAGAGAAAAGATACTTAATGGACTTGTGCGTTCTTGTGAGAAACGACCAGTTAGATATCAACAACTTGAAGACATAACAAACAAGGTTGAATGGCAATTACGAGATGAAGGTCATACGGAAGTGTCTTCACGAGATATAGGTGAACACGTTATGAACTTGTTAATGCATGTTGATCAAGTTTCATATGTTAGATTTGCATCAGTCTATAAAGAATTTAAAGATGTTGATCAATTGTTAGCATCGATGCAAGGGATTTTAAGCGAAAACAAACGGAGTGATGCTTAAATGGGACGACAAGCCTTCGAATTCGGCTTAAGACCAAAGGATCAATTCAAAGTTATGCAACACTTTGATTTAAATACGAATCATTTAGAGGTATTGAATCGGCTGTATACACCGCTAATTGGAACACAAGCAGTGGGTTTATACCATTTTATGACTCAATTCGTTAAAGAAAGTCATAATGAAACATTGATTCTTTCTCATTATATTTTTATGAATGAACTTAAAATTAATTTACTAGAGTTTAGACAACAAATGGACTTACTTGAAGCGATTGGATTGTTAAAGGCGTTTGTCAAACATGATGAACAAGAAACACAATTTGTTTACCAATTAATTCAACCGCCTTCAGCACATTTATTTTTTAATGATCCAATGTTGTCAATCTTTTTATATAGTGAAGTCGAGCATCGTCGATTTCATGAGTTGAAGAAATACTTTGAGTATCAACAAATTGATTTGAGTGAATTTAAACAGGTAACAAGACAATTTACTGATGTTTTTAAAGTGCCGTCTACAAAAATAGATATCGATACAAGTGATATTCCGATTAATGAACCGTACCAAGGTATCGATTTATCAAATGAATCTTTTGACTTTGAAATGTTGAGACAAATGTTAGGTAAACATTTTATTAGTCAAGACATTGTTACCAAAGATGCAAAGCGTTTAATAACACAACTCGCGACTTTATATGGTTTAACAGCAGATGGCATGAAGCATGTTATTTTAAATTCAATTACAAGTGGACAACAGTTATCCTTTGAAGAAATGCGTAAACAAGCACGCTCGTATTACTTAATGGAACACGAAAATCAAATGCCTAAATTACAGGTGAAATCTCCTGCTACATCATCTTCGACGGGCAAATCTTCAGAAGTGAATCCAAAGCCACAAAGTGATGAATGGTTTGAGTTACTTGAACAAACGAGTCCAATTGATATGTTAGCTTCTTGGTCTGAATCAGAACCAACTATATCGCAAAAGACAATGGTTGAAGAATTAATTGAACGTGAAAAAATGTCTTTTGGCGTCATTAATATTTTGTTGCAATTTGTCATGTTAAAAGAAGATATGAAACTTCCTAAAGCGTATATTTTAGAAATAGCATCAAATTGGAAGAAAAAAGGTATTAAGACAGCTAAAGAAGCATATAATTACGCTAAAAAAGTTAATCAACCTAAAAATGAGGGTTCTAGCGGAAATTACCAAAAGCGTGGTTCATACTTTGGGCAGCGTAATCGTATTTCAAAAGAAAAAACACCTAAATGGTTAGAAAATAGAGATAAACCTAGTGAAGAAGATTCGGCTAAAGATAATAGCGTAGATGATCAACAATTAGAGCAAGATCGACAAGCATTTCTAGATAAATTATCTAAAAAATGGGAGGAGGACAGTCAATAATGAAGCAATTTAAAAGTATAATTAACACGTCGCAGGACTTTGAAAAAAGAATAGAAAAGATAAAAAAAGAAGTAATCAATGACCCAGATGTTAAGCAATTTTTGGAAGCGCATCGAGCTGAATTAACGAATGCTATGATTGATGAAGACTTAAATGTGTTACAAGAGTATAAAGATCAACAAAAACATTATGACGGTCATAAATTTGCTGATTGTCCAAATTTCGTAAAGGGGCATGTGCCTGAGTTATATGTTGATAATAACCGAATTAAAATACGCTATTTACAATGCCCATGTAAAATCAAGTACGACGAAGAACGCTTTGAAGCTGAGCTAATTACATCTCATCATATGCAACGAGATACTTTAAATGCCAAATTGAAAGATATTTATATGAATCAACGAGACCGTCTTGATGTAGCTATGGCAGCAGATGATATTTGTACAGCAATAACTAATGGGGAACAAGTGAAAGGCCTTTACCTTTATGGTCCATTTGGGACAGGTAAATCTTTTATTCTAGGTGCAATTGCGAATCAGCTCAAATCTAAGAAGGTACGTTCGACAATTATTTATTTACCGGAATTTATTAGAACATTAAAAGGTGGCTTTAAAGATGGTTCTTTTGAAAAGAAATTACATCGCGTAAGAGAAGCAAACATTTTAATGCTTGATGATATTGGGGCTGAAGAAGTGACTCCATGGGTGAGAGATGAGGTAATTGGACCTTTGCTACATTATCGAATGGTTCATGAATTACCAACATTCTTTAGTTCTAATTTTGACTATAGTGAATTGGAACATCATTTAGCGATGACTCGTGATGGTGAAGAGAAGACTAAAGCAGCACGTATTATTGAACGTGTCAAATCTTTGTCAACACCATATTTTTTATCAGGAGAAAATTTCAGAAACAATTGAATTTTAAAATGATTGGTGTATAATGAATACAAATCTAAATCGTTTAAATGATTGAAGACAAGATGATCTAATCAATATTACACAGAAAGCCATTGTTTGATGAGAATATGGTTAATAAATTAGATGATTACTACTTCATTTATGGTATTTGTAATGAATACCCGGATCAAGACCGTTATCTTAAGCAGAGATATTTAATACATAAATTGTATTAAATAACTAGGGTGGTACCACGACGATCTCGTCCCTTGTATAGGGGCGGGATTTTTTGTTTTTTCAGACATAAATGTTTGTTGGTGTCATAAATTCCCTGTTTATTGTTAATAGGTTTAATGTTAAAACGATGATTGTTGTTCAATTTTTTAACGAGGTCAGATAAAAGTATTTATAAAGCAAATAGGAGGGTTTAACATGGAACAAATTAATATTCAATTTCCAGATGGTAATAAAAAGGCGTTTGATAAAGGTACTACTACTGAAGATATAGCACAATCAATTAGTCCTGGATTACGTAAAAAAGCTGTTGCCGGCAAATTTAACGGGCAACTTGTAGATTTAACAAAACCGCTTGAAACTGATGGATCAATTGAAATTGTGACACCAGGTAGTGAAGAAGCGTTAGAGGTATTACGTCATTCTACTGCACATTTAATGGCACACGCGATTAAAAGGTTATATGGTAATGTTAAATTTGGTGTAGGTCCTGTAATAGAAGGTGGATTCTACTATGACTTCGACATTGACCAAAACATCTCATCTGATGACTTTGAACAAATTGAAAAGACAATGAAACAAATCGTTAACGAAAATATGAAAATCGAACGAAAAGTGGTTTCACGAGATGAAGCGAAAGAGTTATTCAGCAATGATGAATACAAATTAGAATTAATCGACGCGATTCCTGAAGATGAAAATGTAACATTATATAGTCAAGGTGATTTTACTGATTTATGTCGTGGAGTTCACGTTCCATCAACAGCTAAAATTAAAGAGTTTAAACTATTATCTACAGCAGGTGCATACTGGCGTGGAGATTGTAACAACAAAATGTTACAACGTATATACGGTACTGCTTTCTTTGATAAAAAAGAATTAAAAGCACATTTACAAATGTTAGAAGAGCGTAAAGAACGTGATCATCGTAAAATTGGTAAAGAGTTAGAATTATTCACAAATAGCCAATTAGTTGGTGCTGGTTTGCCATTATGGTTACCTAACGGTGCAACAATTAGACGTGAAATTGAACGTTACATTGTTGATAAAGAGGTGAGCATGGGGTATGACCACGTTTATACACCAGTACTTGCTAATGTTGATTTATACAAAACATCTGGTCACTGGGATCACTATCAAGAAGATATGTTCCCACCAATGCAGTTAGATGAAACTGAATCTATGGTATTACGTCCAATGAACTGTCCACATCATATGATGATTTATGCGAATAAACCACATTCATATCGTGAATTACCTATCCGTATCGCTGAGCTAGGAACGATGCATAGATATGAAGCAAGTGGTGCTGTATCAGGATTACAACGTGTTCGTGGTATGACTTTAAATGATTCACATATCTTTGTTCGACCTGATCAAATTAAAGAAGAATTCAAACGCGTTGTAAACATGATTATTGATGTGTATAAAGACTTTGGTTTCGAGGATTATAGCTTTAGATTAAGTTATAGAGACCCTGAAGATAAAGAAAAGTACTTTGATGATGATGATATGTGGAATAAAGCTGAAAATATGCTTAAAGAGGCAGCGGATGAGCTTGGCTTATCGTACGAAGAAGCGATTGGTGAAGCGGCATTCTATGGTCCGAAACTAGATGTTCAAGTTAAAACAGCGATGGGTAAAGAAGAGACATTATCAACAGCACAACTTGATTTCTTATTACCAGAACGTTTTGATTTAACTTATATTGGTCAAGATGGTGAACATCATCATCCAGTTGTTATTCATCGTGGTGTTGTATCAACAATGGAACGATTTGTAGCATTTTTAACTGAAGAAACTAAAGGTGCATTCCCAACTTGGTTAGCGCCAAAACAAGTTCAAATCATTCCAGTTAACGTTGATTTACATTATGATTATGCGCGCCAATTACAAGATGAATTGAAATCTCAAGGCGTTCGTGTAAGTATTGATGACCGTAATGAAAAAATGGGTTATAAAATTAGAGAAGCTCAAATGCAAAAAATACCTTATCAAATCGTAGTTGGGGATAAGGAAGTTGAAAATAATCAAGTGAATGTGCGTCAATATGGATCGCAAGACCAAGAAACAGTTGAAAAAGATGAATTTATCTGGAATCTAGTTGATGAAATTCGTTTAAAAAAACATAGATAGACAGTTGTCGCAATAAAATGCTTTGAAATTTTTATTGCGTATCAAGTTTCACAGGGTTGATTATGCGTGATGAATCCTGTATATTACAAGTTAGTTAAAATATTAAATTGAGTTAGAGGTTGCATGTTTAATTAGTAACTTGTCAGAAGTATTTATGGTACATAAGTTGAACAAGTGAAAGGTAAAGATGCCGAAATAGATATAAACCATAAATTATATCTATTGGGACAGTTTTCGAATAGGAACTGTACTGTCACAGAATGTGATGTGCTACCTTATATAGATAATTGCCAAAGTGGTTGCATATCTTAAAGGTATGTAGCCACTTTTTTACTTTTAATATCACTATGTTCTGTAAAAAAGGGTATGAAAGTGAATAAAGGTTATTTATTTCTTGGCCTCTAAAACATGGAAAGGGAGCTTATATGTCAAAAGTTCAAAATGAAAGTAACAATGTTGTCAAAAGGGGACTTAAAGATCGTCATATTTCTATGATTGCGATTGGGGGTTGTATTGGTACAGGTTTATTTGTAACTTCTGGTGGAGCAATTCATGATGCAGGTGCTTTGGGTGCATTAATAGGATACGCAATTATCGGAATAATGGTATTTTTCTTAATGACGTCACTTGGCGAAATGGCTACGTATTTGCCAGTATCAGGTTCATTTAGTACATATGCTACAAGATTTGTTGATCCATCTTTAGGGTTTGCGCTTGGTTGGAACTATTGGTTTAACTGGGTAGTAACTGTAGCAGCAGATATTACGATTGCAGCACAAGTCATTCAATATTGGACACCATTGCAAGGCATACCCGCTTGGGCATGGAGTGCGTTGTTCTTAGTTATAATTTTTAGTCTGAATTCGTTATCAGTTCGCGTCTATGGTGAAAGTGAATACTGGTTGGCATTGATAAAAGTGGTTACAGTTATTGTTTTCATTGCAATTGGTTTATTAACGATTGTCGGAATCATGGGTGGTCATGTTGTAGGATTCGAAATATTTAATAAAGGTGAAGGTCCTATTCTTGGTGGCAACTTAGGAGGAAGTTTATTATCAATTCTAGGTGTATTCTTAATCGCTGGTTTCTCATTCCAAGGTACTGAGTTAATTGGTATTACGGCTGGTGAATCAGAAAATCCTGAACGTGCTGTGCCGAAAGCAATTAAACAAGTATTCTGGAGAATTTTATTATTTTACATTTTAGCCATTTTTGTTATCGGTATGTTAATTCCTTATGATAGTAGTGCATTAATGGGTGGTAGTGATAATGTAGCAACGTCTCCATTCACATTAGTGTTTAAAAATGCTGGATTTGCGTTTGCAGCATCATTTATGAATGCAGTCATTTTAACGTCTGTGTTATCAGCAGGTAACTCAGGTATGTATGCTTCAACTCGAATGCTATATTCAATGAGTAAAGATAAATTAGCGTTTGAAGCATTTGGTAAAACAAATAAAAACGGTGTGCCATATATGTCGTTACTCGTTACAGCAATCATTGTAGTGATAATTTTCGTATTACAAAGCCTTACAAAAGGTGCATACGAATATATCGTTGCAGCAAGTGGTTTAACTGGTTTTATTGCTTGGGTAGGTATAGCAGTAAGTCATTATCGATTTAGAAGAGCATTTGATAAACAAAATTATGACAAATCTAAATTAAAATATACTGCTAAATTATTCCCATTCGGACCATTATTTGCTGGCTTTTTATGTATTGTAGTAATTATTGGTCAAGATGTTGACTTTATTAAAACAGGAGATTTTAATTTTAGTCGCTTCTTAATTACGTATATGGGAATCCCAGTATTTTTAGCATTCTTTATTTATCATAAGCTTCGATATAAAACGAAAAAAATTCCATTAGAACAAGTAGATTTACGTCAAGACGTGTCAATGGATGAAATAAAAGGTTAAAATAAAAATAATTACAGTTATAGTGTTGACTTAAATGTGAATTGTTGATATGATTAACAACGTTGAATACGAAACGAACCAAGTAGAAGCACCCGCTTCTCACCTGTAGCGACGCATAAAGCAGTTGGCAGGTTAATCACATTACACATAACTGTGTATAAGGAAGAGCGGGTATTTTATACCTGCTCTTCCTTTTTGCTTGGTGCAAATTTCGTAAAAATTTTGGAGGTGTCAACCATAGCAAAAGATCAAACTCAAATCAATGACAAAATTCGTGCAAAAGAATTACGTTTAATCGGTCAAGATGGTGAACAAATTGGTGTTAAATCAAAGCGTGAAGCTTTAGAAATGGCTGAACGTGTAGATTTAGACTTAGTGGTCGTTGCACCGAATGCGAAACCACCAGTTGCAAGAATTATGGATTACGGTAAATTCAAATTCGAACAACAGAAAAAAGAAAAAGAAATGAAAAAGAAACAAAAAATTATCAATGTTAAAGAAATTCGTTTAAGTCCAACAATTGAGGAACATGATTTCCAAACTAAGTTGAAAAACGGACGTAAATTCTTAACTAAAGGCGATAAATGTAAAGTATCTATTCGTTTCAGAGGGCGTGCCATTACGCATAAGGAAATTGGTCAACGTGTGCTAGAAAAATATGCAGATGAATGCAAAGATATAGCAACAGTTGAACAAAAACCTAAAATGGACGGGCGTCAAATGTTTATCATGTTAGCGCCAACAGCTGAAAAATAATTAAAGCTATTACAGGAGGACTTATATTATGCCAAAAATGAAAACTCACCGCGGAGCAGCTAAACGTGTTAAAAGAACTGCTTCAGGTCAATTAAAACGTTCAAGAGCTTTCACATCTCACTTATTCGCAAACAAGAGCACTAAACAAAAACGTCAATTACGTAAAGCTAGATTAGTGTCTAAGAGCGATATGAAACGTGTAAAACAATTATTAGCATACAAAAAATAAGAACAAATACAGAAATCGGTAGGAATTACCTAAGGAGGAATTTTTTATGCCACGAGTTAAAGGTGGAACAGTAACAAGAGCGCGTCGTAAAAAAACGATTAAATTAGCTAAAGGTTACTTCGGTTCAAAACATACATTATACAAAGTAGCTAAGCAACAAGTAATGAAATCAGGTCAATATGCTTTCCGTGACCGTCGTCAACGTAAACGTGACTTCCGTAAATTATGGATTACACGTATCAACGCAGCAGCTCGTCAACATGAAATGAGCTACTCACGTTTAATGAACGGTTTGAAAAAAGCTGGTATCGACATTAACCGTAAAATGTTATCAGAAATCGCAATTTCTGACGAAAAAGCATTTGCTCAATTAGTAACTAAAGCTAAAGATGCTTTAAAATAATAACACTTATAAAAAAGAGATGGCATTGTCATCTCTTTTTTATTTTTTAAAAAGCAAAATGCCACATTTAATCGCTAAAATATGACATATTTGCTAAAATGCATTTAAGAGAACAAACATTAAAGTGAGGAGTTTTATACGATGTCTAAATTTGATGAACAAATCATTGTAGTACCTAGAGAAATTATTTTTAATAATGAAAAGAATAATTTCAATGGGTTTTTAAATAAGAATAAACCAGAAGGTCAAAATATTTTTGATGCGCTAAGTCAATATGAAGTTAAGCGACGCGGCGATATGGAAGAGGATCCATCATATAAACAACTCATTTCTTATTGTTTACTTGAAAATGAGCATGGCGAGATATTAGTGTATGAACGATTATCTGGCGGTGGAGAAGCTCGATTGCATGGACAATCTTCAATAGGTGTAGGCGGTCATATGAATGATGTTCCAGGAGCAGAATCTATTAACGAAGTATTGAGAGTTAATGCACAGAGAGAATTAGAAGAAGAAGTAGGTTTAAGTGAGCAAGATTCACAAAATATGGAATATATCGGTTTTATTAATGACGATAATAATGAAGTGGGCAAGGTACATATTGGTGTTGTATTTAAAATCACTGTAAGTACGAATGATGTAGAAGCTAAAGAAACAGATACTTTACGAATAAAATGGGTTGAAAAAGGCAACATAGAGTCATATGATGATTTCGAAACGTGGAGCGCATTAATCCTTCAAGATTTATAATCAAACGAGGTGACATATATGTCAGATATTATTCAGTTTCCTAACTCTTCGAAAAAGTTATATAAAGATATAAAACGTGCTGAACAAGACCAAAACTATGACCTGATGTATGAATATATTGTGCAATATGAACGTCAATTTGAACTCACTGAAGAAATAGCAATGATGAAATGCCGTATGTTATATGAGACGGGGTCATTTCTTGAATTAAGAGAAGAAACAATTGTCTTATTGAAAACTGGCATACAACAATATGATGCATTGATGATTTATTACGTGAAAAGTTTGATTGGTTTGGGACAATATTTTGAAGCGGTAGAAGTAATTCATCAAATTATTGATGAAGTCAAAGATCACAAAACAAGAATGGCATTACATCCTCTTAAAGAATTTGCTAAGTCAAAATTAATTGAAGATGAAAAACGATTGACTCAGTCATTAACTGATTTTGATACGTTATCAATGAGGGAACAGACGCACTTGATTTTGAAGTTAATAGACAATGGTCATTTTCAATTTCAAGAAACGGTATTATATATATTAAAATCTAATACGTACAGTTATAACCTCATTAGTTTAATGATTGAGTATTTAAGGTTTGCAAATTGTACACAAGAACTGACAATTGAAAAGTATGGTATGGATGTAACTTTTGTACCAGCTAATTTAAATGGGCTAGAACATACAACACTGAAAGAAAAAGTTATACCTAACGTTATGGAAACATTAAATGATGGTGCATTACATATCGCTGAAGAAGCACACCATATTATGAATAATCACTCTATCATGATTTATCCAATTGATATTGAAACTTTGTTTGAAACGAATAAATGGATTAATGCATACGAATGTTATTTCAAAAATATGTTAGGACTTAAATGTGAATTACAAAGTATCGATGCATTTAATTTTATTCAGCAATTAGATTTGAATAATAATAGTTAAATTGTTGCAAAATAATACTCAGCATTTTAATATAGTTTTGACGAAAAAAGTTGATTTACAAATATATAAACGTTGTGATTTCAATGTTTGTATAGGGAATAGACCTATGATATAATAGGGAAGTTGAAAAAATAAATTAGTTAATCATGGAGGTATATATACATGACAGCAACTTGGGAAAAAAAGGAAGGTAACGAAGGTTTATTAACTGTTACTGTTCCTGCAGAAAAAGTAAACAAAGCGTTAGATCAAGCATTCAAAAAAGTGGTTAAACAAATTAACGTACCTGGATTCCGTAAAGGTAAAGTGCCACGTCCAATTTTTGAACAACGCTTTGGTGTAGAAGCATTATATCAAGATGCTATCGACATTTTATTACCAGATGCTTATGGTGAAGCAATTGACGAAACTGATATTAAACCAGTTGCACAACCAGAAGTAAGTGTTACTCAAATTGAAAAAGGTAAAGATTTCATTTTTGAAGCAACAGTTACAGTTGAGCCAGAAGTTAAATTAGGAGACTATAAAGGTCTTGAAATTGAAAAACAAGAAACTGAATTATCTGATGATGAGTTACAAGAAGCGATTGACCACAGCTTAGGACATTTAGCTGAAATGGTAGTTAAAGAAGATGGTGTTGTTGAAAATGGCGACACAGTTAACATTGACTTTAGTGGTTCAGTTGACGGAGAAGAATTCGAAGGTGGACAAGCTGAAGGTTACGATTTAGAAATCGGTTCAGGTTCATTCATACCTGGTTTCGAAGAGCAATTAGAAGGTATGAAAGTTGACGAAGAAAAAGATGTTGTCGTAACATTCCCAGAAGAATACCATGCTGAAGAATTAGCTGGTAAAGAAGCAACTTTCAAAACAAAAGTTAACGAAATTAAATTTAAAGAAGTTCCAGAATTAACAGATGAAATTGCTAATGAATTAGATGCAGAAGCAAATACAGTAGACGAGTACAAAGAAAACTTACGTAAACGTTTAGCTGAACAAAAAGCTACAGATGCTGAAAATGTTGAAAAAGAAGAAGCGATTACAAAAGCTACTGATAATACAACAATCGATATTCCTGAAGCAATGGTTAATACTGAATTAGATCGTATGGTGTCTGAATTTGCACAAAGAATTCAACAACAAGGTTTAGATTTACAAACGTACTTCCAAATCTCAGGTCAAGATGAAACTCAATTAAGAGAGCAAATGAAAGACGATGCAGAACAACGTGTTAAAACTAACTTAACTTTAACTGCGATCGCTGAAGCTGAAAAAATCGAAGCTACTGATGAAGATATCGATAAAGAATTAGAAAAAATGAGTAAACAATTTAATATCTCAGTTGAAGATATCAAAAATACTTTAGGTAATACTGATATCATTAAAAATGATGTTCGTATCCAAAAAGTTATCGATTTATTAAGAGATAACGCAAAGTTCGTTGAAGGAACTAAAGAAGATTAATCCTCATTAAATATTAAATTACAAAAATGAGTAGCAGATGCATAGCTTATGTATCTGCTACTATTCTTTAAGCAAAAAGTTTGTATGTTAATATGTTGCATTGTAATATCCAATCTAGTATAGTCTTTAACGAATAGGGGTGTAAAAAGAATGTTTAAATTCAATGAAGATGAAGAAAATTTGAAATGCTCTTTCTGCGGAAAAGACCAAGATCAAGTAAAAAAACTTGTAGCAGGAAGTGGTGTATATATTTGTAATGAGTGTATTGAATTATGCTCAGAAATCGTCGAAGAAGAATTAGCTCAAAACACTTCTGAAGCGATGACAGAATTACCTACTCCTAAAGAAATTATGGATCATTTAAACGAATATGTTATTGGTCAAGAAAAAGCTAAAAAATCTTTAGCTGTAGCTGTTTATAACCACTATAAGCGTATTCAACAATTAGGACCAAAAGAAGATGATGTTGAATTACAAAAAAGTAACATTGCATTAATTGGGCCAACAGGTAGTGGTAAAACATTATTAGCTCAAACATTAGCCAAGACGTTGAATGTACCATTTGCAATTGCAGATGCGACAAGTTTAACTGAAGCTGGTTATGTAGGCGATGATGTTGAAAATATCTTGTTGAGATTAATTCAAGCAGCTGACTTTGACATTGATAAAGCCGAAAAAGGTATTATTTATGTAGATGAAATTGATAAAATTGCACGTAAATCTGAAAACACATCTATAACACGTGACGTTTCAGGTGAAGGTGTTCAACAAGCATTGCTTAAAATCTTAGAAGGTACGACTGCAAGTGTTCCGCCACAAGGTGGACGCAAACATCCAAACCAAGAAATGATTCAAATTGATACAACAAATATCTTATTTATTCTTGGTGGTGCCTTTGATGGTATTGAAGAAGTGATTAAGCGCCGTCTTGGTGAAAAAGTTATTGGTTTCTCAAGCAATGAAGCTGATAAATATGACGAACAAGCATTATTAGCACAAATTCGCCCAGAAGATTTGCAAGCCTATGGTTTGATTCCTGAATTTATCGGACGTGTGCCAATTGTAGCTAATTTAGAAACATTAGATGTAACTGCGTTGAAAAACATCTTAACGCAACCTAAAAATGCACTTGTGAAACAATATACTAAAATGCTGGAATTAGATAATGTGGATTTAGAGTTCACTGAAGAAGCTTTATCAGCAATTAGTGAAAAAGCAATTGAAAGAAAAACAGGTGCGCGTGGTTTACGTTCAATCATAGAAGAATCGTTAATCGATATTATGTTTGATGTGCCTTCTAACGAAAATGTAACGAAGGTAGTTATTACAGCACAAACAATTAATGAAGAAACTGAACCAGAACTATACGACGCAGAAGGCAATTTAATTAATAATAGTAAAACATCAGCTTAATCATTGATGTGTTATAAAAGTGAAAAGCTCCAATCAAAGTTGACGCTCAAATAGTTTAACTTTGATCGGAGCTTTTTTATAATGTATACCGAAAGGTTCAAATATTATATAATGGTAGAGTTGAAAGAGAATATAAAAAAGTGAGGATATAAAATGAAAGTTAATCCTAATAATATAGAATTAATCATTAGTGCAGTAAAAGAAGAACAATATCCAGAAACAGAATTGTCTGAAGTTGCACTGAGCGGTCGATCTAATGTAGGTAAGTCTACATTTATCAATAGTATGATTGGCAGAAAAAATATGGCACGTACATCACAGCAACCCGGCAAAACGCAAACGTTAAATTTTTATAATATAGATGAACAACTTATTTTTGTGGATGTTCCAGGGTATGGATATGCTAAAGTAAGTAAAACACAACGTGAAAAATTTGGGAAAATGATTGAGGAATATATAACTAAGAGAGAGAATTTGCAATTAGTTATTCAATTAGTTGATTTAAGACATGATCCAACACAAGATGATATCTTAATGTACAATTATTTGAAACATTTTGATATTCCTACTTTAGTTATATGCACTAAAGAAGACAAAATTCCAAAAGGTAAAGTTCAAAAGCATATTAAAAATATTAAGACACAATTAGATATGGACCCAGACGATACAATTGTAAGTTATTCATCAATTCAAAATAATAAACAACAACAAATATGGAATTTAATTGAACCGTATATTTCATAGTTTTTGTACGACAAAACTTATACAAAAATTTTAAAAATAATGTAAGCACGAAACTTTTAATTAGTACACAATTGATAACATTTTTCAACGTTCATCATTTTGTCAAAAACTCAAAAGTAAATTAGAAAGATTATAATTTATTTAAGCATCGTACTTAATTGGATTTTAAATTATGTTATAATATTTGTATTGTTAGTATATATGGGGGCGTTTCAAATGCATTTTATTGCAATTAGTATAAATCATCGCACAGCTGATGTTGCACTAAGAGAGCAAGTTGCTTTTAGAGATGATGCCTTACGAATTGCCCATGAAGATTTATATGAAACTAAATCTATTTTAGAAAATGTCATATTATCAACATGTAATCGAACTGAAGTATATGCTGTTGTTGATCAAATTCACACAGGTCGTTACTATATTCAACGATTTCTAGCTCGTGCATTTGGATTTGAAGTAGATGATATTAAAGCAATGTCAGAAGTAAAAGTGGGGGACGAAGCAGTAGAACATTTATTGCGTGTCACTTCTGGTTTAGATTCAATCGTACTTGGAGAAACTCAAATTTTAGGTCAAATAAGAGATGCATTTTTCTTAGCGCAAAGCACAGGTACGACAGGAACAATTTTTAATCATCTATTTAAACAGGCAATTACTTTTGCAAAAAGAGCACATAATGAAACAGATATAGCTGATAATGCTGTAAGTGTGTCTTATGCTGCGGTCGAGTTGGCGAAAAAAGTATTTGGCAAATTGAAAAGTAAGCAAGCTATCATTATTGGTGCAGGGGAAATGAGTGAATTATCACTATTAAATCTTCTTGGTTCTGGAATTACTGATATTACAGTAGTAAATAGAACAATTGAAAATGCTATGAAATTAGCAGCAAAGCATCAAGTGAAATATGATGAACTATCATCATTACCAAATTTACTTGAAAGTGCAGATATTGTGATTAGTTCAACGAGTGCACAATCTTATATCATTACAAATGAAATGATAGAAAGAATTGCAGAAAATAGAAAGCAAGATTCACTAGTATTGATTGATATTGCAGTTCCTCGAGATATTGAACCTGGTATTAGTGCCATCACAAACATCTTTAATTATGATGTTGATGACTTAAAAGGTTTAGTTGATGCAAACTTACGTGAGCGACAATTAGCGGCTGCAACAATTTCGGAACAAATTCCTGCAGAAATACATGCACACAATGAGTGGATTAGTATGTTGGGTGTTGTTCCAGTGATTAGAGCTTTACGTGAAAAAGCTATGGCAATTCAAGCAGAAACGATGGACAGTATTGATCGTAAATTGCCAGGGTTAAGCGAAAGAGAGCGTAAAATTATATCTAAACATACAAAAAGTATCATCAATCAAATGTTGAAAGATCCTATTAAACAGGCCAAAGAATTAAGTAGTGATAAGAAAAGTAATGAAAAATTAGAGCTATTTCAAAATATATTTGATATCGAAGCTGAATGTCCTCATGAGCAAGCGAAGCAACAAAAAGAAAGCAAGGTCAAGGAAATTTCAGCGCGACGTATCTTTAGTTTTGAATAAGCATATTAATATGGTGATAATATGCAAGAAAACCTGTTTATTCGATTCAATGAAATTATATTATTAATATACTTAATCAGTATCATTTGCTATTTTTATGATTTTGTCCAAAAAAGTCATAAGATTAGAAGTTTAGGCATATATTTATTGGGGATTGTTTGGGTTTTACAAACAATCTCTTTATCTATTTTTATTATACAAACTAGACATATTCCATTAGGGTCTATTTCAGATGTATTCTATACTTTAAGTTGGCTGATTATTTCAATCTCTTTAATTCTTAACCTTATCAAAGTTTTGAATTTCTCTGTGTTTTTCTTGAATTTAATAGGGCTAACACTTTTAGGGATGAATACATTTCAACCGACACATTATACTAATAAGGTTCAGAAAATTGCTGTTGTAGACGAGTTACTGTTAGTCCATATCGGTCTAGCTGTGTTAAGTTATGTCTTCTTTGCCTTAGCTTTTGTCAATGCATTACTGTATATCATGCAATACCGTAATTTGAAGGAAAAACGTTTTGATCAAAAATACTTTAGAATAGGTAGCGTTGCTACACTTGAATCAATTGTGTTTTACTCAACGTTAAGTGGGTGGATAATTCTCATATTTAGTATTATTTTAGGTACACAGTGGGGTGTAATTTCAGTTGGTGAACGTATATTCATTGACCCGAAGGTAATACTCTCTTCAATTATTACAGTATTATATGGAAGTTATATTTTGCTTAGAATCAACAAATGGTTGAATTCAAGGTATTTAATATACTATAACATTATTTTATTTTGCTTAAATATGATTAATTTATTTTTTGCAACACATTTTGTGAATTGAGAAAATAATCTAGAGCAATCCGTTCCTAGGAGGAATTGAACATGCGTAAATTAGTCGTTGGCTCCAGAAGAAGTAAATTAGCTTTAACACAAAGCCAGCAATTTATTGATAAATTAAAAGCTGTCGAGCCAAATCTAGAAATTGAAATTAAAGAAATTGTCACGAAAGGCGATCGTATAGTAGATAAGCAATTGTCTAAAGTCGGAGGCAAAGGCTTATTTGTTAAAGAAATACAACATGAACTTTTTGAAAAAAATATCGATATGGCAATACACTCGCTTAAAGATGTACCAAGTGTAATTCCGGAAGGTTTAACATTAGGTTGTATCCCTGATAGAGAATTACCTTTTGATGCGTATATTTCTAAAACACATACACCACTATCCCAATTGCCAGAAGGCAGTATTATTGGTACTAGTTCATTACGTCGTGGTGCACAAATATTATCTAAGTATCCTAATTTAGAGATTAAATGGATTAGAGGTAATATAGATACACGATTAGAAAAGTTACAAACTGAAGATTATGATGCGATTATTTTAGCTGCAGCTGGTTTAAGAAGAATGGGCTGGTCAGATGATATTGTAACATCTTATCTTGATAGAGATACATTGTTACCTGCAATCGGACAAGGTGCTTTAGGGATAGAATGTCGTAGTGACGATGAAGAACTATTAACATTATTAAGCAAAGTACATAATGATGAGGTTGCAAAATGTGTGACTGCTGAACGAACGTTTTTAGCAGAAATGGATGGTAGTTGTCAGGTGCCAATCGCAGGATATGCTACAATCTCAGATCAAAAAGAAATCGAATTTACAGGTTTAATTATGACCCCAGATGGTAAAGAACGATTTGAATATACAATGAACGGAACAGATCCGGTTGAGTTAGGCAAAACAGTGAGTAACAAATTAAAAGAGCAAGGTGCTTATGAAATTATAAAACGCTTAAATGAACAACATTAAATAATGGAGTGACGTTTAAATATGAAGCCAGTTGTAGTTATGACACAAACAAATGACATGCAAAGTGATTTAGTATCAATTATTCACAAACCCTTTATTGATATAAAGCCACTAAATTTTGATATTCATTTGTTAAATCAACGCTATGACTGGCTTATTTTTTCATCTAAAAATGCTGTGAAATTCTTTTATAAATATCTAAAAGGAATTAATGTTGATAACATTGCTGTGATAGGAAGTAAGACAGCGCAATATTGTGAATCACTTGGCATTCGAGTTGATTTTATGCCAAACGACTTTTCTCAAGAAGGATTTTTAAAATCATTTAATCAAACTAACCAAAAAATACTTTTGCCTTCGAGTGAATTGGCGAGACCATTGTTATTAGCAGCGTTATCTAAAGATAATGAAGTTGTTAAAATAGATTTATATACTTCAGTGCCTAACAAACAAAATATACAAGATGTTAAAGAAATGATAGAACATCAACAAATCGATGCATTAACATTTTCAAGTTCGTCGGCAGTACGTTATTATTTTAATGAAGGATTTGTACCAAAATTCAAGTCGTATTTTGCTATTGGAGAACAAACAGCACGGACCATTAAATCATATCAACAACCAGTAACAATTGCAGAAATTCAAACACTCGAATCACTAATTGAAAAGATTTTAGAAAGTAGGGGCTAAAAATGAAATTTGATAGACATAGAAGATTGAGATCATCAGCGACAATGAGAGATATGGTTAGAGAGAATCATGTAAGAAAAGAAGATTTAATATATCCAATTTTTGTAGTTGAAAAAGACGATGTGAAAAAAGAAATTAAGTCATTGCCAGGTGTATACCAAATCAGTTTGAATTTACTTGAAAGTGAATTAAAAGAAGCTTATGACTTAGGCATACGTGCCATTATGTTTTTCGGTGTTCCAAACTCAAAAGATGATATAGGTACTGGTGCATACATTCACGATGGTGTTATTCAACAGGCAACACGTATTGCTAAAAAAATGTATGATGACTTATTAATTGTTGCAGACACTTGTTTATGTGAATATACTGATCATGGTCATTGTGGCGTGATTGATGACCATACACATGACGTTGACAATGATAAATCATTGCCACTGCTTGTTAAAACAGCAATTTCTCAAGTGGAAGCTGGTGCTGATATTATTGCGCCAAGTAATATGATGGATGGTTTTGTTGCTGAAATTCGTCGTGGATTAGATGAAGCCGGCTATTACAATATTCCTATAATGAGTTATGGTGTCAAGTATGCATCAAGTTTCTTTGGACCTTTTAGAGATGCAGCAGATTCAGCGCCATCATTTGGGGATAGAAAAACGTATCAGATGGACCCTGCTAACCGTTTGGAAGCACTTCGTGAATTAGAAAGTGATCTTAAAGAAGGGTGCGACATGATGATTGTTAAACCTGCTCTAAGTTATTTAGACATAGTTCGAGATGTTAAAAATCATACGAATGTTCCAGTTGTTGCATATAATGTGAGTGGAGAATATAGTATGACTAAAGCAGCGGCACAAAATGGTTGGATAGATGAAGAACGTGTCGTTATGGAACAAATGGTTTCAATGAAACGTGCAGGTGCTGATATGATTATTACGTATTTTGCAAAGGACATTTGTCGCTATTTAGATAAATAAGGTTTTATATGTATGATTTTCCATAAACTATAGGAGGAATTTACTTTATGAGATATACGAAATCAGAAGAAGCAATGAAGGTTGCTGAAACTTTAATGCCTGGTGGTGTAAATAGTCCAGTACGCGCATTTAAATCAGTAGATACACCAGCAATTTTTATGGATCACGGTAAAGGTTCAAAAATTTATGATATCGATGGTAACGAGTATATCGACTATGTACTAAGTTGGGGGCCACTTATTTTAGGACATAGAGACCCTCAAGTTATTAGTCATTTACATGAAGCAATTGATAAAGGTACAAGTTTTGGTGCATCAACATTACTTGAAAATAAATTGGCGCAGCTCGTTATTGACCGAGTACCTTCAATAGAAAAAGTGCGTATGGTGTCATCTGGTACAGAAGCTACATTGGATACTTTAAGATTAGCACGTGGTTATACTGGAAGAAATAAAATTGTGAAATTTGAAGGTTGCTATCATGGTCATAGTGATTCGTTATTAATCAAAGCTGGTTCTGGGGTGGCAACATTAGGATTGCCGGATTCTCCTGGTGTGCCTGAAGGTATTGCTAAAAATACAATTACAGTTCCATACAATGATTTAGATGCACTTAAAATCGCTTTCGAAAAATTTGGAGACGATATTGCTGGTGTAATCGTAGAACCTGTTGCTGGTAATATGGGTGTCGTACCGCCGATTGAAGGTTTTTTACAGGGATTAAGAAATATTACGACTGAATACGGCGCATTGCTAATTTTCGATGAAGTAATGACTGGTTTCAGAGTCGGTTATCATTGTGCACAAGGTTACTTTGGTGTGACACCAGATTTAACTTGCTTAGGAAAAGTTATCGGTGGAGGACTACCTGTAGGTGCTTTTGGTGGTAAAAAAGAAATCATGGATCATATAGCACCATTAGGAAATATTTATCAAGCGGGTACGTTATCAGGAAATCCTCTTGCAATGACAAGTGGTTATGAAACGTTAAGCCAATTAACGCCAGAGACATATGAGTATTTTAATATGTTAGGCGATATACTTGAAGACGGTTTAAAGCGTGTATTTGCTAAACACAATGTACCAATAACTGTAAATAGAGCAGGTTCAATGATTGGTTATTTCTTAAATGAAGGACCTGTAACTAATTTTGAACAAGCGAATAAAAGTGATTTGAAATTATTTGCAGAAATGTATCGAGAAATGGCAAAAGAAGGTGTGTTTTTACCACCATCTCAATTTGAAGGTACATTCCTATCTACGGCACACACGAAAGAAGATATTGAAAAAACGATTCAAGCATTTGATACGGCTTTAAGTCGTATTGTAAAATAAATATACGGACAAATTGAGAGCCTGAACTTTGTTCAGGCTCTTTTTAAATGTATATCAGGCATGGGCGGCGACTTGATAGTGAAAGTCCATATATGCTTTGTAGTCAAAACTGCTAGCGGATATTGTTATCTTAACAAACGTGAAGCTCAAGCAGCAATTTAGTCATTTTATTTTTTATTGAAAGAAGTGGAAAACATGACAATGATATATAGAAATAATTTCATTGTGTTCGTTTTATCATTTTTTATTAGTATTCTACTGTATTCATCGCACGTATTACTCCCATTTATGTTTGGTCCTATTATCGCATCAATCATTTGTGTAAAAGTTTTCAAACTTGATATTAAATGGCCATTCTTACTTAGTGAATTAGGTATTGTACTATTAGGTGTGCAAATCGGATCAACGTTTACGAAAAATGTCGTTATGGATATTAAAGACAATTGGCTTTCGATTATTGTTGTATCTATTTCGATATTATTAATTGCAATAGTAATGGCATTTATTTTTAAAAAAATTGCACGTATTAATACAGAAACAGCTATTTTAAGTGTTATACCAGGAGCACTAACACAAATGCTGGTCATGGCTGAACAAGACAAACGTGCTAATTTGTTAGTTGTTAGCTTAACGCAAACATCACGAATTATATTTGTTGTTGTTTTAGTACCGTTCATTTCATATTTTTTTCATGATGGTAACATGCATGCGAATGGAAAGTTAACAAAAGTCTTGCCTTTATCACAAGTATTAAACATAGGGCAAATAGTTATTTTAGCGATAGCTATCTTTATAGTTTATCTAATTATGTCTAAAATAAAGTTTCCAACATTTCAATTATTAGCACCACTCATTGTATTAATTGTTTGGAATTTTTCTACAGGTTTAACATTTACACTAGATCATTGGTTGTTGAACATGGCACAACTAATATATATGATTAGAATTGGAGTTCAAATTGCGCATTTATTGTCAGATTTAAAAGGTAGACTAGCAATCGCAATTACAATTCAAAATATTATGTTGATAATTGGTGCGCTAATCATGGTTTATGTCATACATTTCTTTGATAATAATCCTATTAATGAATTGTTTCTTGGTGCAGCACCAGGAGGGGTTAATCAGATAGTTTTAGTTGCATTAGCTACTGGTGCCGATGTTGCTATGATTACGAGTTATCATATTTTCCGAATCTTTTTCATCCTATTTATTATTGCACCAGGAATTAATTACTTTTTAAAATATCGTTCGAATAAGCGTGAAGATTAGAAACTATCATCCATTTAAGTTGATTTATGCTTAGGATAGAATTCATTATTAAGGTTTAAGCAAAGGTTGTACATCTATTTTTAGATTAAGATATCTAATATTAGCAGTGCATTAACTTGGAACTTTAACTTATGATTTGAATAAATTTTCACATCAAAAAACGAGACAGTCTATTAGTTAAAAATAGATGATGTCTCGTTTACTTTATGATGCTATAGCAAATTAATTGTGTTTAGGCTTTGATGGACAATCTTTTAAATGTGCATCATATAAACCAGCTGCTTCTAAAAACGAAAATACTGTTACTGGACCTAAAAATTTAAACCCGTATTGTTTTAAATCTTTAGATAGTTGTGTTGCAGTATCATCAACTGTGATACGATCAGAAGCATGTTCATACTGCAAATCTTTAGGCTTACCATTTACATAAGACCATAAAAATTTACTAAAACTACCATATGCTTGTTCAATTTTTAAATACCCTTGAGCTTGATTAACAATTGCTTCTAATTTTTTACGATGATGAACGATATTTGGAAAAGTCATTAAGCGGTCGATATCTTGAGCGGTCATTTGTGCTACCTTTTCTGGTTCGAAATCATAAAATGCTTCTTCATAGGCTTCTTTCTTTTTTAAAATAGTTAACCAAGATAGCCCAGCATGTTGTGATTCTAATGCTAAAAGTTTAAACAATGCCTTGCTATCATAGAGCGGTTGTCCCCATACATGATCATGATAGTTTAAGTAGACTGGATCTTTAGTACCAAATGCGCATTCATTCATTTTATTCCCACCTATACATTGACTTATTTTGTCAATCATTATACTATAAGTTAAGAGTTTAATATAGGATTTGGGAAGAGTAAGTTCAAATTATTTTAAAGAGAGCATATGATTTGGTGTGAGTATGTAAATGATTTTTACTGAAGGTAGCCCACAGAGTATCTTAGCTGAACGTGATTAATAGTAGGCTAAGACGTGTTTGAGCGTTAATCATAATCTAGAGTGCTTGAAGAGATGAAGCATTTCAAATTTCACGATGATAGTATTGGTATGATTATTCCAATTATGTTAAAAGAGTGAATTTGATATTAAACATCCTTCTTGAATATAGGTGGTACCACGGAATATCCGTCCTATTTGTATATAGGATGGATATTTTTATTTTTTTAGGAGGTATAGCAAATGGAAATGAAACCAAAATATGATCCTCGTGAAGTTGAAGCGGGACGTTATGAAGAATGGGTAAAGAATGGTTATTTTAAACCGTCAGAAGATAAATCAAAAGAAACATATACAATTGTTATCCCGCCACCAAATGTAACTGGTAAATTACATTTAGGACATGCATGGGATACGACTTTACAAGATATCATTACACGTATGAAACGTATGCAAGGATACGATACGTTATACTTACCAGGTATGGATCATGCTGGTATTGCGACACAGGCAAAGGTAGAAGCTAAATTAAATGAACAAGGAATAACTAGATATGATCTTGGTCGTGAAAAGTTTTTAGAACAGGCATGGGATTGGAAAGAAGAGTATGCGTCATTTATTCGTGCGCAATGGGCTAAATTAGGTCTAGGTTTAGATTATAGTAGAGAACGTTTTACTTTAGATGAAGGTTTAAGTAAAGCAGTTAAAAAAGTTTTTGTTGATTTATACAATAAAGGAATTATTTATCGTGGCGAACGTATTATAAATTGGGATCCTAAAGCACGTACAGCTTTATCTGATATTGAAGTAATACATGAAGATGTTCAAGGTGCGTTTTATCATTTTAAATATCCTTACGCTGATGGTGAAGGTTTTATTGAAATTGCAACAACAAGACCAGAAACGATGTTAGGTGATACAGCGATTGTTGTTAACCCTAATGACGAACGATACAAAGATGTAATCGGTAAAACTGTTATATTACCAATCGTAGGACGCGAACTGCCTATTTTAGCAGATGAGTATGTTGATATAGACTTCGGTTCTGGTGCTATGAAAGTGACACCAGCACATGACCCTAATGATTTTGAAATTGGTCAAAGACATCAATTAGAAAATATTATCGTTATGGATGAAAATGGTAAAATGAACGACAAAGCGGGTAAATATGAAGGTATGGACCGTTTTGATTGTCGTAAACAGCTAGTTAAAGATTTAAAAGAACAAGATTTAGTTATCAAGATTGAAGATCATGTTCATTCTGTAGGTCATTCAGAACGATCTGGCGCTGTTGTTGAACCATATTTATCAACACAATGGTTTGTGCGCATGGAAGACTTAGCGAAACGTTCATTAGATAACCAAAAAACAGATGATCGTATTGATTTTTATCCGCAACGTTTCGAACATACATTTAACCAATGGATGGAAAATATTAGAGATTGGACGATTTCAAGACAATTATGGTGGGGTCATCAAATTCCGGCTTGGTATCATAAAGAAACAGGCGAAATATATGTTGGAGAAGAAGCGCCAACTGATATTGAAAATTGGCAACAAGATGAAGATGTATTAGATACGTGGTTCTCAAGTGCTTTATGGCCTTTCTCTACGTTAGGTTGGCCTGATTTAGAAAGTGAAGACTTTAAACGATACTACCCAACAAATGCCTTAGTTACAGGTTACGATATTATCTTTTTCTGGGTAGCACGCATGATATTCCAAGGCTTAGAATTTACAGATCGTCGTCCATTTAATGATGTATTATTACACGGTTTAGTTCGTGCTGAAGACGGGCGTAAGATGAGTAAATCATTAGGTAATGGTGTGGATCCAATGGATGTTATTGACGAATACGGTGCTGATAGCTTGCGTTACTTCTTAGCAACAGGTTCATCTCCAGGACATGATTTAAGATACTCAACTGAAAAAGTTGAGTCAGTGTGGAACTTTATCAATAAAATCTGGAATGGGGCACGTTTCAGTTTAATGAATATCGGTGAAGACTTTAAAGTTGAAGATATCGATTTAAGTGGTAACTTATCATTAGCAGATAAATGGATTCTAACACGTTTAAATGAAACGATTGCAACAGTTACTGATTTAAGTGACAAATATGAATTCGGCGAAGTTGGACGTGCATTATATAATTTCATTTGGGATGATTTCTGTGATTGGTACATTGAAATGAGTAAAATTCCAATGAATAGTAATGATGAAGAACAAAAACAAGTTACACGTTCAGTATTGAGTTATACTTTAGACAATATTATGAGAATGCTACATCCATTCATGCCATTTGTAACAGAGAAAATATGGCAAAGTTTACCACATGAAGGTGACACAATTGTTAAAGCTTCATGGCCAGAAGTGCGTGAATCATTGATTTTTGAAGAAAGTAAACAAACAATGCAACAACTTGTTGAAATCATTAAATCTGTAAGACAATCACGTGTAGAAGTAAATACGCCATTGTCTAAAGAAATACCTATTTTAATTCAAGCTAAAGATAAAGAAATTGAAACAACTTTATCACAAAACAAAGATTATTTAATCAAATTCTGTAATCCTAGTACCTTAAATATTAGCACTGACGTGGAAATTCCTGAGAAAGCAATGACATCAGTTGTAATTGCAGGTAAAGTGGTATTACCATTAGAAGGGCTAATTGATATGGATAAGGAAATCAGCCGTTTGGAAAAAGAATTAGCTAAACTTCAAAGCGAATTAGATAGAGTAGATAAAAAGCTCTCTAATGAAAACTTTGTAAGTAAAGCACCTGAAAAGGTTATAAATGAAGAAAAACGTAAAAAACAAGATTATCAAGAAAAATATGATGGTGTGAAGGCAAGAATTGAACAATTAAAAGCATAGGAGTTAGTAACAATGAATTACCTAGAGAGCTTGTATTGGATACACGAAAGAACTAAATTTGGCATCAAACCAGGTGTTAAACGTATGGAATGGATGCTAGCACAATTTAATAATCCTCAAAATAACATTAAGGGTATTCATGTAGGTGGCACAAATGGTAAAGGCTCTACAGTTGCTTACCTTAGAACAGCTTTAGTTGAAAATGGTTATGAAGTAGGTACATTTACGTCGCCGTTTATTGAAACATTTAATGAACGAATTAGTCTAAATGGTGTGCCAATATCAAATGACGCTATTGTAGAATTAGTATCACGTATTAAACCAGTAAGTGAAATGATGGAACGTGAAACAGATTTAGGTGTTGCAACTGAATTCGAAATAATCACAGCGATGATGTTTTTATATTTTGGTGAAATACATCCTGTTGATTTTGTCATTGTTGAGGCTGGATTGGGTATAAAGAACGATTCGACAAATGTCTTTACACCGGTTTTATCAATCTTAACTAGTATCGGTCTAGACCATACAGATATTTTAGGTGGTACTTATCTAGATATTGCTAGGGATAAAGGCGCGATTATAAAGCCTAACGTTCCAGTGATATATGCTGTTAAAAATGAAGATGCATTAAAATATGTTCGTGAACGCGCAATTGAACAACATGCAAAGCCAATTGAATTAGATAGAGAAATTGTTGTTGTATCGCAAAATGATGAATTTACTTACCGTTATAAAGATTATGAATTAGAAACAATCATTTTAAGCATGTTAGGTGAACATCAGAAACAAAATGCTGCATTAGCCATAACAGCTCTTATTGAATTAAATGAACAAGGATTAATTGAATTAGATTTCAATAAGATGATAGACGGTATTGAATCAGTTCGTTGGACTGGACGTATTGAGCAGGTGCATGACAAACCTTTAATCATTTTGGATGGCGCACATAATTCAGAGAGTATAGATGCTCTAATTGATACAATTAAACAGTACCATGATAAAGAAAAAGTAGATATTTTGTTCTCAGCAATAAACGGAAAACCGATTAACGAGATGGTCAAACATTTAAGTTTAATTGCGCATACGTTTTATGCAACTGAATTTGATTTTCCGAAAGCGTTACGCAAAGAAGAAATTGTAGGTAGTATTGAAAATGATGAAATACAATTAGTAGATGACTACGTTGAATTTATAAAAAATTATCAAGGTGATACATTAGTAATTACCGGTAGTCTGTATTTCATAAGTGAAGTTAAATCAAAATTAGACTTTGAAGCATTATAAAACTAAAACTAAAATAGCCATGAAGAATCTATTTAATCAATAGGTAGAGCTTCATGGTTATTTTTTATGCTCTAAATCGTATGTGTTTATAAGGTTCAATTTCTTGCCATTATTAATTTTGCCGAGCAGTAATGGGTTGTTAAAGTATCCATCAATTATGCTTAGCAATATTGAAAAATTTAAATGAAAAAGCGGTTCAATTCTTGAAAAATAGTGTATATTTACATTTTGGTAATAACTAACTATAATTTACATAAGGAGGTTGTCATTTGGTAGTATTGTTATCTTATAGTTGCAGTTGTATTTTTAGTTTTCTATATCAATTTATATCTATAGAAGAAACGTCATTTGATTATTTACATAGAAGATCGAAATGTGATTATTGTAATTCGTCACTCAAATGGTATGAATTAATGCCGATTATTAGTTTTTTATTATTAAAAGGGCGATGTCGAAACTGTCGAAAGCGTATTTCCCTAACACATTTCTTAGGGGAAACCTTTGCTTTAATACCTATCGTCTTTATTAAGTATGATTTCACATACGTAAATGCTACGCTATTTATAACTACATATGTTTTTCTGCTTATTTTTACTATGACCGATATCACTTCTTTAATGTTAGATTGTCGCTTAATTATAATTTATTGTATCGTTTCTCTCTCGTTAAGTATGATTTATCCAGTAGCTTTTATCATTATTAGTATGACCACGCATATATTCTACTTTTTATTTCGGGCATATATTGGTTATGGTGACGTTTTACTAATATCTGCACTTTCTTTGTTTTTCCCTCTCCAATTCACTATTTATGTCATTTTATTTACATTTGTCATTGCTGGTTTAGTTGCTTTAATTACCATGATATTTAAGCCGATTAAACTATTACCCCTTGTTCCATTTATATTTATTTCCTTTTTTATCAATTCACTTTTTTATAATGATATCCATCAATTTTTAGGAGGCGTATATTTTTGAAAATTAAAGAAATGGTAACTTCAGAAATGCCAAGAGAACGTTTGTTAAGCCATGGTGCAAAAAGTCTTTCGAATACAGAATTATTAGCTATATTAATTAACACCGGAAGAAAAGGATTCTCGAGCATAGACATTAGTAATGAACTGCTTAAATCTGCTTCGAATCTGAATGAATTGAAAAAATCTTCAATTAACGATTTGATAAAAGTTAAAGGGATTGGATTACAAAAAGCAATTACTTTAAAAGCAGCATTTGAGTTAGGGGAAAGGATGGGGAGAAGAGCTGAAAATAATCGTATAAAAATAACGCAACCAAGTGATGTTGCTGATTATATGATTCCAACAATGAAAGATTTAACACAAGAACATTTTGTCATTTTATTGTTAAATTCAAAAAATGTAGTGATTAAAGAAACCTGTGTTTTTAAAGGTACATTAAATAGTTCGATTGTACATCCACGTGAAATTTTTAGTATTGCGGTGAGAGAAAATGCCAATGCAATCATCGTTGCACATATAGGTATGAAAAATTAATGGCAAAATTGACATCCGTTGTGCTTACAGGGTTATATTAATTTCGCCTTTTTCCTTATGGCGAAAGGCAACTTAAATGGACTGATATAGATTTAAAATAAATTTTGAGACATGATTCGCGTAATAGGCAAGAGAGTGAATAATTATTAATCAATAATTTGGCTCTATAGAGTCTTTAATTATATTTGGTTCCGACTTACAAGATTGATGAGAAACCGTATTCAGGAAATCTGATTTTATCTTATTCGGAATCAAACACATTGGAGCATAGCATATATTCCAAATCGTAGACTTTCTTAAATCATTTTTCTAGAGCACGACAAAGGGAAAATCGATGTCGTATATTCTTAATATATGATTGGTATAATCTTTGAACCCCTCACAATAATGTTATAAAACATCACAATAACTCAATTATTCTTTGTCTATTCGTTTAAGATTGTTATAATGGCAATATAATATAAACGTTAAGGATACGCACATATATTATAAAAATCATAATGAATGAGGTGACGACTGATGTCTGTAAGCTATAAGCCATTATGGAAACAGCTTGTCGACAAAGAGTTGAAACGAACAGATTTAATCAAGTTGGCGGGTCTGTCTACGAACATAATCGCAAAACTTAGTAAAGACCAGTACATATCCTTGCGAAGTATTGAAAAAATCTGTATGTCTTTGAATTGCACGCCGAATGATATATTCACATTTGTGGAAAAGTCAAATAAATAATGTTCTTACTGTAAATGATACTGTGTTTAGAAAAATTCATAATAATGTTTTTGGATTGTTAAAAAGGAAATGAGGTTGCCAGAATGAATAAACAAGAATTAGCTTCACGTATATGGATGATAGCAGATGATTTACGTGGTTCAATGGAAGCATCTGAATATAAAGATTACATTATGATTACAGCCAATGAAATATACCAAGGCTGACATACTTTTTACCACTGAATAACAAGTAATGTACCAGTAAATGAATGGTGATTACCACCTCAGAATTTCTGAATGATTAAAGTTAAAAAGCCATATGTATATTGAATTATAAATTTTATACTTGTTGTACAGTTTGATTGATTCTCAATAAGAACTGTCTTAACAATCAGACGAGATTGTTAAGCAACACTTAGTAAGGTAAATGGATATTGTGAAGTAGTGCACTTAAACAAACGGGCAGTTTAATGGCATAACTAATCAATGGTTATATTAAATAAATCCCTGCTTTACTATTACGTTGTATGGAAAGAAAAGGTTGAATTAGAAATCACAACTCAATAATATATTATGTTATACTCATAATGATTAAGAATGGAAGGAGCATTATGTATGTGTTGCTCATGCTGTCCAGTAGTTGATCAATCCCTTATCTGAAAAAGAAATTATTAGATAAGGAGATTGGAATATGCTAATTCAAAATAAAATAATTCAAAGTGTTAGAAATAAATGTATTGAAGATGAATCGGTTTCAGCGTGTATGATGTATGGATCTTTCACAAAAGGTGAAGGCGATCAGTATTCTGATGTTGAGTTTTATATATTCATTGAAGATGATAAAATGGAGAAATTTAGTTCAAGACACTGGATTTCTAAGGTTTATCCAGTTGACTTAATCTTTTACAATGAGTATGGAACAGAGGTAGTGATTTTTTCAAATTTGATTCGTGGAGAATTTCATTTTCTTCCAATATCAAAAATAGAAGTCATAAAAAGTTTTAAGCCTACTGGAGTTTTTCCGGATCCTGATTCTATGTATATTTATGATTCTACAGAGCAATTAAAGCCTTTACTAGATGATTTAAGTGGTGCTGGACCAAACCGAATGACAGTTGAGAATGTTAACTTCGCTTTTAATAACTTCCTGAATGCTTGGTTGACGGGTGTAAACGTGATTAGAAGAGGAGAGTTAGCGCGTTCTCTAGAGGCTTTAACTCAAGTGCAAAAGTATATATTACAATTGATAAGGATAAAGGAAAATACGGTTGAACGATGGTTAAACAGTACAAAAAATTTAGAAGAAGATATAAGTGCAGAGTCGTATAAAGATTATGTATCAATAACCTCAAAATTAAATGAAAATGAGATAAAAACTGCTTATAAGAATGCGCTGAATATAGTTGAAGTAATGAATGAAATGTTCTGTTCCCTTTATATGGTTGATGTAGATAAAGGTCTAATTAGTAAGCTTTATAGCTACCTCAATGAATAAATAAATTAAGTATAAAAAGTTCACTGTTTATTAGCAGTGAACTTTTTTCAATTAACGGGGTGCTTAAATTTAGAAAAATGCAGTTTGTAGGTGGTGTTTTTTTGAAAATAATTAATTCGATTTTAAGTATTCTAATTATATTTATAGGTAGTTTTTTTATGAGCATCACAGTTTATAATGAAACGTTTCAAACGGTACTTTATAAAGTACTTGGGTTTGTTAATTTAGTCGGTGGGGGAGGATGAAGGGCTAAATGTCTTATTGTACTATCTGGTGCTTTATTAAAAACTAAAGTCGACTATAATCGGCTTATTTTTTTGTTGTGAAATTCTCATAACTCACAAGTATTGACACCGTTGCGCTAGACCATGTGATTTTACTTGTTAAATAAGAAACTTTTTATATGATGAATGAGAATTACATATGCAGTTCTCATTCATCATAAAAGGTCATATGTGGTTTTGTTTCTTTATAATAATTTAATCTATCTTTAAGTGTTCCAGTATGCAATTCTAATTTATGTCCATCAGGATCAGTAAAGTAAATAGACATTTTATCTCTTACATCTCTATTACGCCCCTCTAAAATGTTTACGTTATTTTCTTTTAATCTTTGATACCATTCGTAAAATTCATCTTCTTCAATACTAAATGCAATATGTGTATATGAAAACTGAATTTCATCTCTAGGAATATCTGTTTCTTCATTTAAAGATATCCATAAGCCACCCACAATTAAATAAGCAGTTGTTTTTCCACTTACTAATAATTCTCCACGTAGTATATTTTTATAGAAATGTATTGAATCATTTAAGTTACTCACTGAAAAGCAAATATGATTAATTGATTTTAGCATGGTGTTGAGTCTCCTAACTTTAAATTGTTCTAACCAAAAATAGTATTACAAATACTTATACTAAGTTTAACAAAATTCTAATCGAATTATTATATTGTTCATAAACTCCTCTATTTCTGAACACTCTTAAACAAATGCTATTTTTGTCAGTTTTGGAGTTATATGGCACAAATTTTGTGCTTTAAATGGCGCAAAGCAGGTAGACAATTATATAACTGTTTACCTGCTTTCTTTTATAACATTTCTTTAATTATTCTATAAATGGAACTCCTACTTAATCCCGTCATTTGAGCAATTTCTTCACCTGTATATTTATCACTATCATATAGTTGTTTAATATAATACCTTTGGCTTTTTTCAACTTTTTGAGGTCGTCCTCCTTTTCGACCTTTTTCTCTAGCGGCTTTCAAACCATTTGACGTTCTCTCTTGCACTAGAACTTTTTCGGATTCTAGCAACATTTGGAATACTCTAATAAAGTATTGCCCATATTCATTTTGAGTATTTATATTCAGATTAAGTACTTCTAAATGGAGGTTTTTCGATATTATTTCGTTATCTATGAAGTCCATAAACTGTTTTGGCGTTAATCCCAAAGTTTTTAAGTCATTTATAACTAAAATATCATTCTCTTTTAATTCTTCTAAACAACTTTTAAGTTCTATTTGGTTTTTACTATAAATGTTTACTTTCTCAGAAAAAACTAAATCACATCCATTGATTAACAAATGAGTTATCTCAACATCTAAATTTTGGTCAGTATAAGGTACACGTGCATATCCTATTTTTCTCATATACTACAGCCCTTTCAAATTACTCATTTTCTCCTATTAGTAAGCCATCTCTAGCAGTTTCTATCACTTCAACATTTATTTTATTCAATTCGTTAATCTCCATAATTCGTATAATTTGAGAAAATAATCTTTGTACTAATCTAAAATTACCATTCGTAATTTTTATTACGGTATTAATAGATTCATAATCTTCAAAATCCTCATAACTTAAAGGTAAGGAAAGCTCCTCCCACCTATATTCTAAAACGTGTTTTAATTCATCGTTGCTTAATTTTTCAAATTGATGACTAAAACCAATACGGGAATATAATTGAGGATACCTTGACAATCGTTTTTCTATACCTGGCATACCGATTAAAACAACACCAATATCAAGTTGATCATAAATATCTCTAATAATCTCTAGTGTTTTATAATTTAGTCTATCAACTTCATCAATAATAATTAAATCAATTTCATAATTACTTGGTTGTAATCTAACAAGTTCTTCTAATCCGTTAAATTCCTCTTGTCTTTTTAATGATCGATATCCAATTTTCCCTAATGTTAATTCACTAGCCAAGTTTAATAATTCTTTATAAATTCTTGAAGGTCTAACAGGAGGGGCAGTATAAAAAATGGTTTTGCAATTTAGAAATTGATCATCATGTACATTACTTCCTTTATCATCAGCTTTTTGATAATTAGTAATGATTGGGTTTACATAGTCCCAATTTGCATAATATTGTGCAGAAAATGTTTTACCTACACCGGGATTTCCGTAACAAACCCCCATATATTTATACTTAGCGCAATTATCACAAAATTCTTCAAATCGACGGTACTGCTTTGTTTCAACAAAAGTTTTATTAGTCATTTTTATACCTCTTTAGTTTTGACTTTTTAACTTGTTTTGCGTTATTACTTAATTCTTCATTTAATAGTTTGGGACGATTAAGATTTTGAACGAGGTGACGTGTACGAGTAATACTTTTTCCTAACTCTCTTTTTTTATTTGCTCTTAGTCTTTCGATTTCTTTTATACTTATACTTTGGTTTTCTAAATCACTGCAATATGCAATACTTAAAAATTGATTGTTTAAATAGACTCGAATTTCTGAAATATCTTGAGGATCATATCTTATAAAAACTTCTTCTGTTATATAAGCAATGAGGTTAGTAGAAAAATACCTTAGTCCTTTAAAATAGATACCATCTTTGTGTATTTTTCTAGGTTTGCTTGTAGTTAATAATAGTAAATCTAATAATTCTCTAGATTCAGGTAATTGTGGGAGAAAGTTTGGTTGATTCCATTTCTGCATCGGTTTTTCTTTTGTTGTTCCATGTTTACGATAATGATATTCGTTTATTATAAAGTGCTCAAACTTATTATTAAGCTCTTCCAAAGTAAGATGTTTTCTTGACTTTTTATTTTTTGTATAACCAGGAAGTAATTGTAGAAACATTAAATTAACTGTTTGAAAAAAACGTTCTATTTTTCCTCTGCCTTTTGGTATACCTATTTTGGAATATATCAGTTCTATTTTGAGGTTAGCTGATACTTGTTGCATATGTTCTGAGGTATAATCTTTGCCATGATCAGTATAGAATTTTTCTGGTATGCCACAAATTGGCAAATTTGAATTTCCTTTTTTCCATATTGCTTGTCTTAGAACAAGTGCTGTTCTTTCAGTGTCTGGTGATCCAAACTCTATTCTGAAACCTGCAATTGCTCTGCTATAATCATCTAAAACAATTGTTAACCAAGGTCTTTCAATTTCATTCTTTTCATTTAATACTTCTATATCCAACATAGTATGATCAGCTTGCCAAATTTCATTGGGACGTTGGCACTCACGTAAAAATATACCATCGTATTTTTCAGCATACTTTTTTGAGTTCATATTTGAATAAGTTTTTAAGTTTTCAGGTATTCGCTTAATAATATTATAAACTTGGTAATAACTAGGTTCAGGAATCCTCTTATTGTTACACCACTGCTTTGTTTTGCGATATATAGAAGCTATAGAAATTCCTCTGTTACTGAAATACTCGTTCTGAACAAAATTGATAATATCTCCATCTATCTTTATTCGATGTTTATCTTTTCTCGTTTTATCTGTAAGGCCAGCTAATCCATCATTTTTGTATCTATTAATCCAATTATAAAGCGTACGCTTTGGTATTTTTGCTGATTTGCTAACTGTTCTAACTGATTTTAAGTTTTTTAAATAAGGTTCAAGGACACGATATCTTTCCATAGCTTTTTTACGTTCTTCTTCTGTAAAGTCAGCTAAATTTTGAATCATTTCAGCACCTCCATTAAAAAAAGGAAGCATACTGTTATGCTCCCTATTTTAATTGTTAATGATACGCCATTAACAACAGCCTTTATTATTCTGTTGATCTTTACTTGTATTCTCTTTTTTACTCTCTTTATTTTCTTCAATTTCAACGGAACAACAAGCTTGCTCTTTAGGTTTTAATTTAGAAATAGCTTTTTTAAATGCGTTTTTTTCCATTTTAACACCTCCTTTAATTGTTATTTAGCAACCACATGATGTGTCGCAACATTCTTCTATATCAATAGCTTCTTCATTTTCATTGATAAATTCAAAAACATCTTTATAAGGCGACTGTTTTAATATATTAAATGTTTTTTCACATACAAAAGTTCTTTCTCCACGCTCAAATATATGATCATCATCATCTTCAATATGTTTAAATGGACCTTTATATATAACAGATTGTCCTTTATCAATACAAAGACCTTCTTTACCTTTATGAGCTATAATCGTCATGCTTCTAAAATCAATACCTTCTATAGTAGTCCATGTACTTTCACGTTTATCTATTTCTACACCGTAAAATCCTACATTTTCGAAAGCTTCAATAAAAGATTTTTCTTCAATAGCGCCTGAATAACAACCACTCCACAAGTCTTCATCTTGTCTCAATTGTTCTGGTACTTCTACGCTAGAAACAATATCTGAGATAACGGCTTTTCCACCATCTTTTAAAACACGATAAATTTCCTTGAAAAGTTCCTCTTTTTCTTCAGTTGAAACTAAGTTTAGAACACAGTTAGATATAACCACGTCTATGCTATTATCTTTTATCATAGTCATTTCGTTTTCTAAGTAATTAATATATTGATTGATAGATTGATAAGTATTTAAATCGCTAGCAGGGTGTTCTTGTAAATATTTATCCAATACTTCTAAATCTAATTTTAAATTTTGAATCTTTCCTTTATAAAAACTTACATTGTCATAACCAATTTTTTCAATCATTTGATTCTGATATTTTTTAGCAAGATTTAACATATCATCATTCATATCTACGCCAATAACTTTACCTGTTTCACCGACAATCTGCGAAACTATATAAGGAACTTTACCTCCGCCAGAACCTAAATCCAAAACGGTATCTCCTTCTTTAATCTTACCTAAAGGATCGCCACAACCATAATCTTTTTCTATGATTTCATCAGGTATTATTTTTAAGTATTTCGTATCATACTCTACTGGACAACATAAATTTTCTTCATGATTTTTTGCAGCATTTCCATACCTACTGATTACTGATGATTCTTGATTCATTAATTTTCCCCCCTTAAATTTAAACAATCATATTAACAATTAATCCGGTAGCAATAGCTACAACTAAAATTGCGATAACAAATGATACTACAAATTTTTTCTTGAATAACTTAGATAGTAATACAACTTCTGGAATACTTGCGCCAGCACCACCAATAATTAACGCCACAACCGTTCCTAGTGACATACCTTTTGATACTAATGCTTCAGCTATCGGTAACATTGTTTCAGGTCTAATATACATAGGAATACCTATAATAGAAGCAATGAATACGGATATAATGCCATCTCCACTTGCATATTTAGTGATAAATGTTTCAGGTACAAACCCATATATAAAGGCACCAATAAACACACCAATAAATAAATAAGGAAGCATTGGGTATAAAAACGCCCACGCATCATTTAATGCTTGTTTTAAACGAGATCCTGTTTTATTAGCAAAAAATCCGTCTCCTTTTACATTAACTCCTTTATAACTTTCAGCTAAATTCATTTTTGAAAATACTAAGCCTGTTAAAATACTAAAAATTGCTATTACTACAAAATAAACGACTGCAACTTTCCAACCTAATAAAGCCCATAGCATAAATAGCATTAATGGATTCATTAATGGTGAAGCAATTAAGAAACTCATTGCTGGACCAAAAGGCACTTTAGAATTTAATAGACCTGCTAGTATTGGGATCGTCGAACAAGAACAAAACGGTGTAATAGCACCAAATACCATTCCCAATATGTAATTAATAGCTTGATTTGGTTTACTCAAAAGTCTTTTGATTTTTTCTTCTGAAACAACTTGTTGAATTAGACTTACAATAAAGCTCACGATTATGAATAGTACTAACAATTCAAAAAACAACATTAAAAATGTTTTTATGAATTCTATAATTGAATCTAACATCAGTATAACGCCTCCAAATTTGTTAAATCAACTTTTTTTGATATATACATCAAAAAAAGTTGATTTATATATCAAAAAAAGATACTTATAATATCTTACAACAAGTACCTTCTTTTAAAACTAACTGTATTTGTTGCTCATTAATTCTATAATAGTTCCATGTACCATGCTTTTCAGCAATAAGAATATTAGCATCTATTAATTTTTTTAAATGGTAAGATAGTTTTGATTGTTTTAATTCTAATAATTCTTCTAAATCACATACGCACAAAGATTTTGTATCACTTTGACGTATTGAATGTAAAATTTTAAGTCTAACTTTATCAGCAAGTGCATTAAACATCTGTTCATAAAAATCAAATTGCTCTTCCTCAGTTTTATTAGGGTAGGATTTAATAACTTCCATTGAAAGATCACCTCTCTTATATTTTATTAACTCTCTTTTTGTTTAAGTTTTTGTATTGCTAGATTAAAATGAGTTTCTGTTATTTCACCATACATATCAGTCTCTCCTTTAAAAAATTCTTTCTTCATATATAGTATAGCTTCTTTTAAAGTAAATTCTCTTGATATCATAATTAAATTTAAATAGCTAACAAAATAATCAACAGATAGTGTACTCGCATGATTGATTCTCATAAAATCTAACTCCTTATAAAATACTAAAGCAATACATCAACTTTTTTTGATGTATTAAATATAAATTATTCTTTCAACTTTTGCAAGTTACTAAATTCTGTTATTTAGGGTTTACCCTAATCGAACAATAAAAAATACTTGTAAAATGCTATTTTCATTTGTATGATTAGGGTGTATGAAAAGGGGTGCTAAAAATGATAGTTGGTTATGCAAGAGTTTCGACCATTGATCAAAATTTAGATAGGCAAATTGAAAATTTGCAATCTTTTGGTGCTGAGAAAATTTTCACAGAAAAACAATCAGGTAAATCTATAGAAAACAGACCTGTTTTTCAAGAAATATTAAATTTTTTAAGAATGGGAGATCGTTTAATTGTTGAATCTATTGATAGACTAGGAAGAAATTACGAGGAAATAATTCAAACAGTTAATTACTTAAAAGATAAAGAAGTTCAGCTCATGATAACGAGTTTACCTATGATGAATGAAGTCATTGGAAATCCACTACTAGATAAATTTATGAAAGATTTAATTATTCAAATTTTAGCAATGATTTCAGAACAAGAAAGAAATGAAAGTAAACGTCGACAAGCTCAAGGGATTCAAGTCGCCAAAGAAAAAGGTATATATAAAGGGAGACCTGTTCTGTATTCTCCCAATGCTAAAGACCCACAAAAGCGTTTAGTTTATTACCGAGTTGTTGAATTACTTGAACAGGGTAAATCTATAAGTACTATAGCTAAAGAAGTTGGTATTACACGTCAAACTATATATAGAATAAAAAATAGTAAATAAAATAACATAGACAATAATCTATATAGATGTTAATCTATTTAATGTCTAGGAGGTTTATTCATGTCTTATAAAGAACTATCAACAATATTAAAAATTTTATCAGATCCAAGTAGGTTAGAAATATTAGATTTACTTTCTTGTGGTGAGCTATGCGCTTGTGACTTATTAGAACACTTTCAATTCTCACAACCTACACTAAGTCATCATATGAAGTCATTAGTAGATAATGAATTAGTTACAACACGAAAAGACGGCAATAAACATTGGTATCAACTTAATCATGCTATTTTAGATGATATTATCCAAAACTTGAACATCATTAATACATCTAATCAAAGATGTGTATGTAAAAATGTGAAATCAGGTGACTGTTGATGACTATTTTAGCAATTGTAATTTTTCTTTTAACTTTAACCTTTGTGATTTGGCAACCGAAAGGTTTAGATATTGGTATTACAGCTTTAATTGGAGCTGTTGTTGCTATCATTACAGGAGTCGTAAGTCTTTCTGATGTATTAGAAGTAACAGGTATTGTTTGGAATGCAACTTTAACTTTTGTGGCTGTTATTCTTATTTCATTAATATTAGATGAAATTGGTTTTTTTGAATGGTCTGCGATACATATGGTCAAGGCTTCAAACGGTAATGGCTTAAAAATGTTTGTTTTTATTATGTTACTTGGGGCAATTGTAGCAGCATTTTTCGCAAATGATGGTGCAGCTTTAATCTTAACGCCTATTGTATTAGCGATGGTAAGGAATCTAGGATTTAATCAAAAAGTGATTTTCCCCTTTATTATTGCCAGTGGTTTTATTGCTGATACTACATCACTTCCCTTAATTGTAAGTAACTTAGTTAATATCGTTTCTGCAGATTACTTCGATATTGGATTTATTGAATATTTTAGCCGAATGATCATTCCTAATATATTCTCTCTGATTGCTAGTATTCTCGTTTTATGGTTATATTTCAGAATATCCATACCTAAAACGTTCGATACAGAAAATCTATCAGATCCTAAAAGTGCAATTAAAGATTCTAAGTTATTTAAGCTTTCATGGATAGTATTAGCAGTACTACTCGTTGGATATCTTGTTAGCGAGTTTATCCAAATTCCTGTATCAATTATTGCTGGTATTATTGCTTTTATCTTTGTAATATTAGCTCGTAAATCTAAAGCAGTTCATACAAAACAAGTGATTAAAGGTGCACCATGGAATATCGTTGTATTCTCTATTGGTATGTATCTTGTTGTGTTTGGACTAAAAAATGTAGGTATTACAACGATCCTTGGGGATGTTTTAACAAACATTTCAAATTATGGGTTATTTAGCAGCATCATGGGTATGGGCTTTATAGCTGCTTTCTTATCTTCGATTATGAACAACATGCCAACTGTTTTAATAGATGCAATAGCGATTGGCCAATCCAGTGCTACAGGAATATTAAAAGAAGGCATGGTTTATGCGAATGTCATAGGTTCTGATTTAGGACCTAAAATTACGCCAATTGGTTCTTTAGCAACATTATTGTGGCTACATGTCTTAACACAAAAAGGTGTGAAGATTTCGTGGGGAACATACTTTAAAACTGGAATTATCATCACTATTCCAGTCCTATTTGTAACACTCTTAGGTTTATACCTTACACTAATCATATTTTAAGAAAAGGGGCTTTAATTATGGATAAGAAAACAATTTATTTTATATGTACAGGAAACTCTTGTCGTAGCCAAATGGCTGAAGGTTGGGGAAAGGAAATATTGGGTGAAGATTGGAATGTCTATTCTGCTGGTATTGAAACGCATGGTGTTAATCCTAAAGCAATAGAAGCTATGAAAGAAGTAGATATTGATATATCAAACCATACGTCAGACTTGATTGATAATGATATTTTAAAACAATCAGATTTGGTCGTAACGTTATGTAGTGATGCAGACGATAATTGTCCTATTTTACCACCAAACGTTAAAAAAGAGCATTGGGGTTTTGATGATCCAGCAGGTAAAGAATGGTCAGAATTCCAACGTGTTAGAGACGAGATTAAATTAGCTATAGAAAAGTTTAAATTGAGATAATCATAAACACCTCTTATTTAGTTAATAAGAGGTGTTTTGCCATTTAAAGAACAAAATTTGTGCCATATAACTCCAAAACTGACAGCTATTTTTATCGAATTAAGTATCTCTAATGTGTACATAAACTCGTATTAAAATCTATGTTCAACAACATTGTAACTTTTATGATATGGTACAATGTTGTTGTATGGAGGATTATTAAAATGAAAATTGGTTATGCGAGAGTTTCAACAGGATTACAAAATTTAGATTTACAAAAAGACAGTCTTGAAAGCTATGGATGTGAAAAATATTTACAGATAAAGTTAGTGGTGCGAAGAGTAATCGTCCTGGTTTAGAAAGTACAATTGAGTTTGCCAGATCGGGGGATGTTGTAGTCGTTTGGAGGTTGGATCGTTTAGGTCGAAATATGGAAGATTTAATTTCCATTGTTAATTCATTAAATGATAGAGGTGTCAGTTTTCATAGTATACAGGAAAATATTGCGATGTATAAATCGAGTTCGACTGGGCAATTGTTATTTCACTTATTTGCAGCTTTCGCAGAATTTGAGCGTAATTTAATCTTAGAACGTTCGGCTGCAGGAAGAGTAGCTGCCAGAGCAAGAGGTAGATTAGGTGGACGCCCTGAGAAATTGAATGACAGTGATTTGAAATTGTTAAAAACCTTAGCGGATAATGGTACACCTATTAAAACTATTGCTGAGAGATGGAATGTTTCTAGAACAACTGTTTATCGATACTTAGATAAAATAGAAAATAAAGATATTAAAAGTGAGAGCTAAAATTTTCTAGTTCTCATTTAATGTTTATATTGCATCTAATTCAATTAATAATTATACATATAGAACATTTGTATAATTAACGGTCGTTATTTGGAATTGTGATTTGTATAGCTATAAGAATAGTAGCTACTCTCATAAATGTACTTTTACGAACTTTAAACTGTAGAAAAAACTAAGTCTTTCTTTATATTAAGAAGAGAAATAGATATAAGTAAAATATATAGATTAATACAGCGCATAATTTCTTTTATAAGAGTAGTTATATTCCATCTTCATTGAAACTTCCCAAAAATTCCGTTATGGTATTAGGGAGAAAATACATAATAGACTGAAGTTAAAAAATTTCCATTTAAAACTAAAACAATGGATTAAGCGAAAGAGTAATTTATCCTATATTGAGGGAGTTAAAAAATTTGAAAAGAGCGTCCAATCAAGAAAAATTTGTCGATATACTAACTAGACTGAATCAGAAAATTGTAAGTTTGGGGAAAATAAATATCCTCTCTAACCATCTATACTCTGAAAATTTCTTTAGAGATCTTTTAAACATAATCTACGGCTATAACCTTCATAACCAGAACAAAGTAGAAAAAAATGCACCAGGTTTTGATCTTATTGATGATGAAAATCAAATAATTATGCAGGTTTCTTCAACATGTACAAGACAAAAAATAGAAAATACTTTAGAGAAGGAAGCTATAAAGGAGAAAAAAAAGGAAAACTATCGAATGAAATTTATATTTATTGGTGAACAAAAAGATACAATAAAAACAAAAAATTATGTAAACCCTCATAAAATTTCATTCGATGCTTCCAGCGATGTCATTTTAACTGACGATTTAATTAAAGAGTTTATAGATAAAAATATAGATGAACAAAGAGATATTTTAGAATTACTTGATAAAGAGTTATCCCCTATTTTATTTGAAGAGTCGCTTTCTTTTTTAAATGACAGATTCATAAATGAAAAAGTGGAGTTCAGTATTTCTAATCTAGAATCTAGGTACTCTAAAGAAAACGATATAGACACTATTAATAATAAGGTGATAGAAGCAATTTCCATCACAGATGATTTCAAATCAAGAAATATTTCTTTTTTAATTAATATAAAGAAATATATAGACGAAGACTTAAAAGATAAATTAGAGTCAGACAAAGCGATAGAAGAATATGAATCGTATATGGAAGAAATAATGAGCTTCAAAGAATCTATTGAATATTTTTTAAATCAAGAGGAAGAATTTGAAAACAAGAGTGAAAATTTAAAAGAAATCTATGAATTATTAGGTAATGCTATTGCAAGTACCGATATTTTTAGAATATATGAGAGTGATATTAAGGAAGAAGACCAACAACATCTTTTAACATTTTTAAGGAAAATTGATGATGAGCTCCTTGAATATAATCGATATTTAAAAAACACGATTATTGAGTGCTTATTTACTCCTTATTTATTGATTCAAGGAAGAGCAGGTATAGGTAAATCTCACCTTTTAGGACATTTAACTCAGAAGCTTAGAGAAGAAAATCATATTGTTTATCTTTTTTTAGGTCAATTCTTTACTAAAAATGAAGATCCATGGAATCAAATGCTCAGGAGTTTAGATATCAAAAGTTCAATTAATAATTTTCTACGGGCAATAGATAGTAAAGCTAAGGAATTAAATAAAAGAGCTTTTATTATTATTGATGCACTAAATGAGGGAGACGGTAAGTTACTCTGGGAGAATTACTTTCAAGCTTTTATTAATAGAATAAAAAAATATTCTAATATTGCCTTTATTTTTTCTATTAGATCACCGTTTGAAGATATTATATTACCTAAAGGAGCCCTTGAAAGAAATAATATTAATATTTTTCAGCATCAAGGTTTCAGTGAAGAAGGTTATGAACCGATTCGTTCATTCTGTGATTACTATGAATTAGAACTTCCAACATTCCCCGTGCTGAGTACTGAATATGAGAATCCTTTATTTTTGAAATTAGCATGTGAGTATTATAAGGATAAAAGTAAATCATTTGAACAAACGCTCAAGATATCCGATCTTTTCCATAATATTATTGGATCAGTAAATCTGAGTTTATCTAAATCTGAGAAATTTGATTTTGATAATAACTTAAATCTAGTTCATGAAGTTATTAACGGCATAGTCGAATTAATGAATCAATCTGATTATAGAGAATTAAAGTATAAGGACGCATACCGTGTTGTAAACGATATGGTGAAAACCGATGTTCAAAGGTCAGGAAAATTTTTAGAAGCCCTGATCGATGAGAATATATTCAGTAAAAATTTGAACTATAATAATGAGATGATTATTTATTTTTCATACGAACGCATGGGAGATTATTTTTTATCAGATTATCTTTTAAGAGATTATAATACTAGTTCAATCAGTAATAATAAAGCTGATTTAATTGGAAAGATAAAGTCAGATGAAAAAATATATAGATATTTTAAAACTGAAAGTAATCTATCTTTTAATCAAGGACTGGTTGAAGAACTTTCAATTAAATTAGCAGATGAATATGATTTAGAGGTATTTGAAATATTCACAGAGTACAAAAAAAGTATCAGTATTATTGAACCGTTTATTAATAGCTTGGTTTGGCGGTCAGCGGAGAGTATAACTGATACGACTAAAGAATTTATTTATGAAGAGGTATTGCCCTATAAATATTTTAGTGCAGATTTATTTGATGTTATGTTATTAAAAACCTCTCACAAAAATCATCCTTTAAATAGCATTGCTTTAGACAGGTTATTAGGACAATGGGATTTATCAGTAAGGGATTGTATATGGACACAATATATATCTAAAAACAGTAAAAATGCTTTTAAAATTGTAAATTGGGTGTCTGATAACTATCAAACATTGAATAAAGACTCTGTTGAAATGTATATGATTGTTTTAACATGGTTCTTCACATCCACAAATAAAAAATTGAGAGATAGCAGTACTAAATCCTTAACAAAATTGTTTACAAAATTTCCTTCTTTGATGATTAAAGCATTAAAATTATTTAACAACAATAATGATCCTTATGTAGTTGAGAGGCTGTATGCTTCTGTGTATGGTGGTGTGTTACGAAGTAATTATTGTGATGAACACATAGAGGTTGCTAGTTACATTTATAGTGAAGTTTTCGAAAAAGAATACGTATATCCACATGTTTTAATGAGAGATTACGCTAGACAAATAATAGAATATGTTTACCTAAAGAATAGTATTTCAGATATCAACTTAGATAGGATAAGACCGCCATACTCAAGTGAGTGGTACGGTAAGTCTTACACCACTGAAGAAATTGATGAATTAGTTGCATTTAAAACAGATGGCTTAAATAGCAATTTACAAAGAGCTGTTAATCGTATTATTTCTTCCATGACTACAGAATATGGCAGAGGTATTGCAGGATATGGTGATTTTGGACGATATGTTTTTGGGTATGCTGTGAAGAGGTGGGAAAATCAGTTCGAAAGTGATCAGGAATTAGGTAACCATGTCATTATGCGAGTATTTGAAATGGGATATGATGCTAACCTACACGGAGAGTTTGATTTATCAGTCAGTTCTTTTGATAGACATAATAATGATATTGAAAGAATTGGGAAGAAATATCAATGGATCGCTTTTCATGAATTATTGGCTAAGCTTATCGATAATTTTCTTACTTATGATGAAAAAGAAATTTATACAAAAGAAGTTTATGAATATTTAAGGGAGAATCCTACGAAAAAGCTTAAGATTCTTGATGATATAGATGAAGTAGAAAATAGCATTGAATTGGAAGTAGGTAGTTCACCACGTGATTTAATTCAAAGTAAAAAAGATGAGGAAAAATACATTGAAAAAGTAATGAAAGTTCCGAATCAACAATATACTGGGCCATGGTTAAACCATATAAGAGATATAGATCCAACCGTACTAATAACAAAAATCGAAAAAGGATTAAATGAACTGATACCGAGACAACTTCCTGAAAAACCAACGACTGACTGGTTGAAAGGAAATGCTATTTTTGAGGATACTGAAAAATTTTTAGAAATAGAGATTGATAATAAGAAATATATTGCATTGACCTCATTATTTAGTGAGGAAAATAGAGAAGAAGGGACCTCTTTTAATAGGAGAGATGCAAGTTTTTTTCGTGCAGCAGGTTATTTTTATAGTAAAGAGCAAAAAGATAAGATTATTGAGAAGAGTGCTAAGGAATACGGGCATGGTATAAGTCTTCCTACAGCACATAGCGTGTTTTTATATGAGTACTATTGGGGAGAAGCGTATCAAGATTATAGAAAAGGCATAGAAAGCGATGCAAATGAAGTGAAAGTGTCAGCTGGACACAATTATACTTGGGAGTTAGACAGTTCTTTTGAGGGAAATTCATTAAGTTTTGACATCCCAGGTGAAGCTATAATGGACTATTTTTCTTTAAAGCAAGAAAAAGAAGGTGTTTGGACGGATTCAAATGGAGAAAAAGTATGTCTAAATTCCCAATTAATTGGATTTAATAACGAATGCTTACTTATAGATAAAGAAAAAATTAGTCAATTTCTCGATGATAACGAGTATTTACTTGGTTGGGAGATTTATGTGGAAAAAGTTGTGCAACAAGAAAGACATGAATGGTGGTATAACACTTTTTATGATAATGGGGAGTTTACTAAGCATATTTCAAACGAGGAGAGTTCTGAAATGAACAGCCCATTTTAATAATAGGGGCTTTAAAAGGTTCTGTTGCAAAGTAAAAAAATATAGCTAACCACTAATTTATCATGTCAGTGTTCGCTTAACTTGCTAGCATGATGCTAATTTCGTGGCATGGCGAAAATCCGTAGATCTGAAGAGACCTGCGGTTCTTTTTATATAGAGCGTAAATACATTCAATACCTTTTAAAGTATTCTTTGCTGTATTGATACTTTGATACCTTGTCTTTCTTACTTTAATATGACGGTGATCTTGCTCAATGAGGTTATTCAGATATTTCGATGTACAATGACAGTCAGGTTTAAGTTTAAAAGCTTTAATTACTTTAGCCATTGCTACCTTCGTTGAAGGTGCCTGATCTGTAATTACCTTTTGAGGTTTATCAAATTGTTTAATGAGACGTTTGATAAACGCATATGCTGCATGATTATCACGTTGCTTACGCAACCAAATATCTAATGTATGTCCCTCTGCATCAATGGCACGATATAAATAGCTCCATTTTCCTTTTATTTTGATGTACGTCTCATCAATACGCCATTTGTAATAAGCTTTTTTATGCTTTTTCTTCCAAATTCGATATAAAATTGGGGCATATTCTTGAACCCAACGGTAGACCGTTGATTGATGAACGTTTACACCACGTTCCCTTAATATTTCAGATATATCACGATAACTCAATGCATATCTTAGATAGTAGCCAACGGCTACAGTGATAACATCCTTGTTAAATTGTTTATATCTGAAATAGTTCATACAGAAGACTCCTTTTTGTTAAAATTATACTATAAATTCAACTTTGCAACAGAACCCCCTAAATAGACATTATCGGAATATTTGTCATGTTTGACTGTCATTTTTGACGATAAATTGCATATATTTTAAGTGTTATTTTGCATAACCAATGTTAAAAACCAGCTATCTTCGTGAAAAGATAAGCTGGTTTTTGTAACTATAGTGCAAGTTATCGTCTAAATCAGTGCAAAATAACTCCTAAAGTGACAGACATCCTTTTACCGTATGCACTATTTTGTGTGTAAAACGGTCGTTTATTATACTTTAATAAACCTATCTGATAATACAATATTTAGAAATTAAACAAGCCATGGTTATCTAATTCAGATATATAATCATTTATTAATTTTTCATGTCCTAATAATTTCGCATTTTTATAATTTCTAATATCAGCTTTTTTATATGTTTTATAATCTTTGAACTCTACTAAATATAAAGTTCCTGTATATCCATATTCATTTCTAAATATTTCATATTTATTTATAGCTTCTTTAAATTCGTCTATATAACATAATAAAAAATACTTATATATTTTACTTAATGAAATCATATGTTCTTCTATTAAGTTTAAAACATCTAAATCTTTAGTTTGCTGCTTTAAATCTTTCAAAACTACAAGTTTCCATTTAAATGAACCATTAATTAAAATGTCTGGACATATATATTTTTTTGAATGATGTTTTTCTTCTTCATCTATAAATTGTTTATATCTGTGTATAGGTAAAGCATAATGCTGTGTATAATTCCGTAAATCCCACAAAAGTCTATATGTAAAACTAGAGTCATATTCATTAGATGTTAACTTTTTAAAGTTTATATATTCAACAGAATTTTTAGTGTAATTTTCTGCAATATTTTCCTCTACCCTATCTATAAATAGCCTTGCCATTGCTAAATAATTTAAAAGGTAACGATTAGATTGATAATTAACTTCTGATTGTTCTTGGTCATTCAACTTTCCAATATATTCTAAGAGTTCTTTTGCATTTTCTTTTACCATAGAATAAACAATCTTCGTATTATTGATCTTACTAAAAGTCTTGTAAACTTTAGATAGCATATCTTCGTCTTGTGTACTTAAAAAATTACGTCCTATCATATTTTTATCACCATTTTTATCTATAATATATTCTATAATTTGTTTTATCATGAAACTTCTCCTCTGAGTTATTTATAATATAATATTAGCTAATACATTGATATTATAGAAATTAATAATCTGGATAAAATAAGTGTTGGAATGTTTGAAGCTGCAAGAAATAGTCTTGTAATAGGAATTAATTAAACAGATGAGAGCTAGTGTATATTCTAGCTCTCATTTATTATGTAAATATATTCTCATTTATCAAATAAAATCACAAGACCAATAGAATAAAGGCATACATAGGTGTCATAACTTAGGGTCATAAATGTAGGGGTTTTTCATATGAAATATGGATATGCAAGGGTGTCAACATTACATCAAGATCTAGCTGCACAAATACATCAATTAGAGCGTGAAGGTTGCGACAAAATATATAAAGATAAATTTACGGGAACAAAAAGAGATAGGCCAAATTTTAATGAATTACTGGAAGTGTTAAAAGAGGGTGATACATTAGCCGTTACAAAGCTAGACCGTTTTGCCAGAACAACATCAGATGGAATAAACGTTATAAAAGAATTATTTGAGAAAGGCGTTAAAGTACACGTATTAAAAATGGGGCTAGTTGAAGATACTCCAACAGGACGACTGATATTAAGCGTTATGTTAGCTTTTGCGGAATTTGAAAGGGATATGATTGTGGAACGTACCCAGGAAGGAAAAGCAATAGCGAAACAGAATCCTAATTTTAGAGAAGGTCGACCAAATAAATATGGTAAAGAGCAAGTGGAGCATGCTCTAAAACTACTCGAAACCAAATCCTATAAACAAGTAGAAGCATTGACAGGAATATCCAAAAGTACGCTATTTCGAGCAAAAAAGAAACTACAGGTGGTTGAATAAAAAAAGTCGCAATGTTTACCCCTTTGACTTTTTATCTGAAGGGGGGGTTCGTTGTAACAAGGCTTGAATCCGTATTTAAGGGGTGTTTGTATCCAACTGACTAAGCTGATAAAAACACCTCTTAAAACGGAATTTTTAAAAGTTGTGATTTTTACATGTCTATGTTGTTATAAACTGTTTAAAAAGAAGTATATGTTTTGTAGTTCTTGAAAAGAACCAGTGTCTCTGAGTGATAATTTTGTAGGCTCACAATTCGCATGTGTAACAGTATGCAGAATATCTAAAGTTACTTGATCTTGACTTCCAATTTCTTGTCGACATGATGAACACTGCAAATTCATATTTTAACCTCCTTTCTTTGAATAAGAATAAGCCGATTGTTCATATTTATCAAAAGTGCAAAATTGAATTTTGAACAGTCATATTTAACTTTTATTAAGTGAAAATCCAATTTTCTCTGTTAGAAATTGAAATATCTTACGTTTTTAGTTATCAAAATGCAAATTTGATTCTTATTGAAAAAAAATTAACTTAATTATTATTCAGTCTGTTCTTAAAAAAGTCAGCTACATTATTTTGATTTTGAGTTTTTTCCTTCCTTAATAACGTAAGGTAATCTAACGGTTTTGAGAATATATTGTTTAAAGCAGAATCAAAAAAAACCAAATTTTCCTGCGAAGACTTTTTTAGGAAATAATGAAACACTTGTGAAATTAAATCTTGTTGTTGTTTATTCAATTGTTGCAAATCTTCACGTGACTTCTTTAATGATAAGATACTTTCTTCTTTTACATTAAGTTCTTTTTCGAGTTGTTCTATTTTCCTTTGCTTAGATTTTAATTCATTAAAAAGGGTTGTCTTTAGTTCCTTATTTGTGATTTTATTATCGATTAGGTTTAATAAATTTTGTAGCTCATAATTCTTTTCATGTCTTTCAAGTTCATGAGATACGGCTGAGTTTACCTCATCTATTAATTTCCTGCCAGCCCTATCCTTTTTCCTCCAAAATGATTCTGACGGCAATTTAGGGATCTCTTGATTCTGATATAGTTCAATGCAATACTTGTGTAAGTCAATATATTGTATCTCTTTCGATACACCATGCTTCAGAACGTAACTGTTTACTATTTCTTTAGCTTCAGTTTCAGTTAGTATCGGTTTTCGACCTTTTTTAGTCATATAATTAATAGATACTCCTTTCGATTTGGATTAGTTTTGATAAATTTTGGAGTTCTGACTTAACATTTAGGTGTGTTTGCTCTAGGTCTTTCTCGTTTTCTAGGTGTTCAGGTGTCATGATATTTAAAGCTGTATTTGTATGAATTTTATAAATGAAATTCATCAGTTCCATTAGATTGTCATGATTTTTATTAACCTTTTCGATTATCTGGTCATGTTTCACTTTTAAATCATCTAAATCAATTCGCCAGTGACTACAAAGCATACATTCCTTTGCTTCGCAACGGATAAGAGAGTCGCTACAATAGCCGATTTCTAATTCACCCCTAAAACTAGATGTAGGTGATTCAAAGGCTTTTAATTTAACATTTTCCGGAATATATCTAATATTATTATCGAAATTCGATATGTTTTTATAGTTTTTAATTAACTTAAATACCTCGTTATCAATCCAGTATTCCTTGTGAAAGCTGTAATGATACTGTGCTGCTATTGTTCTGTGCCCACCTAAGCGCGCTATTTCAACAGGTGAAATCCCTTGCATCATCAGTGAAACAAAAGCTATGTGGCGAGTATCATTTGGACTTAATTTTTGATTGGCAGGTACGTTAATATGGTAATACTCGTTAATAACTTCTTTGTAAAAACGTTTAAGTAACTTTTCTAAATTATTTTTATTGAATGAATTGAGGTCTCGTTTTTGTAATTCTCTACGTCCCGGGTTGTCGGCGTAAATTAAAGACCTATAAGAGATAAGTGTTTCACTTTCTCCATATTCTTCTGTAAGTTCAATATAATTATTTAATAAGTGGTACATACTTTCATTTATTTCAATTTTATTATAATAATTAACAGCATCGTTTAAAGGCTTCTTTATTCTAGTTATTGTCAAAAAAAATCTATTTCCTTCTTTCGAAATACTATCTCTTTTTATTAAACAAAATTCAGTAGATCTTATCGGAATTATTGTAGTTAAATTCCACCAAATTAAGATTGGATAGAAAAGAATTGTCTTTTTTATAATTTCTTCATCATCAGACAATTTATCTTTTTTAATGTCTGCAAAATATTTCTCTAAGTAATATGAGAATAATAGGATATATTTTGATGAAGGTAATTGGATAGGATTTTTTACAAATTTAATTTTGTTACGTACGTCGTATAATTTTGCAAGATATTTACTTGAATTGTCAATTTCACTAAAGTCAAAAAAACTAAACACAGTAGACAACACGTACGTCTTTTCATTATTGGTGATATGATCTTCATGAAGCCATTCTACAAAATGATTTATACGATCTAAAGAGAAAAACTTTGTAATATTGACTGCTATACAAAAATGGTGAAAATAGTGGATACACGTAGATGGTCGGTATTTCTCAAGTAATGAACCAATCCAACATTTTATTAGTAATTTCTCTTCTCTGTTTAAGTCGTTGTCAATTTTTCCACAATCAAGTTTTATAGTCCTTCCTGGACTATACTCATGTGAAAATAACCAAATGTCATCGTAAAATGACTTCGATAAGAATACCCCTTTTGATTTAAGTTCAGATATTAAATTGGTTGTGTAAGTAACTTCATACTCGGTTAGATAGGGGTTATCAAATGAAACATTAGCCTTTGCAATTGTATTATCACCCATGATCACTCAACTCCTTTGGGTGTATAAGTCGCGTATTCATGTATAGGTTTTTCCGAATCAATATCATTTAATAGTTCTAGTAACCTTATATATCCTTGTTTGCTTCCCTCAAAAAATCCTAATACCACATCTTCGCCAAACTTATCAACCGCATCGTTTAAAATGTCTAGTTCCATAAACAATAGATTTACTTGTTTTATCTTTTCAACTTCAAAATTAGTATTATTGAAGTCATTTTTAAACTGGCCCAGTGTGTTTGTAACGCTAGAGACTATGTTAGCAGTGGCATAAAAATTAGGTACAGAATAAACGCAGTTTTTGCAGTCTAAACCAGTATTAAGACAACCCTTTTCCGAAACAATACATTGAAAGTCCTCATCTTTGCCCGGTAAAAAGTTCTTTTGTAGCTTGTTTAAGACTTCAAATGCTTCTTCTGAACCTCTACTTATAAATAATTCTATTATAGATTCTTTTTGTTTGGTTACACTATTTAAAAAACCTGCGGTGGCTTCAATATTATAAATATCTTTAAATACTGACTTTATCTTTAGAATATTGTTTGTTTCTTTTATCAGATCGCTTGTACTTCCATAAACTATTTCACTAAGTATTTTTGGTATGTAACCAAATATTCCACGATTAAATAAATTTATGGAAAGTTCATTAATATCTTCATCTGTAATTTTAATATACATATTGGTTGATTCCTCGCTTTTATGCGAACGAAGTCGCTGAGCGATCTTAAGGGCTGCACCACTATGTTTTTCCTTTTTTAGTAGTGTATACATGATAGTAAGCAATGTTCTATTCATCTTTCTGTTTTTAAATTTGAATTCTTTAGGAAAACCCTTAAAAAAATTATTGTTGTGTGTGTCGAGAAAATTATTTTTTTATTATTGAAATTAATAATATTATCTAAAGTAGGGTAGCAATGTTGATTTATCAAATGACAAATTACATAGGCATTCGCAACAGCGACTTTTATATTATCAGATATAAAAAAGTTATTGATAGCTTTAGTTTTAGAAACGGTGTATTCCTTTGTTAAAAGCAAATTAACGATTTTATCTACCTCATCGTTGGCAAGATTTCTATTTCTAAACTCTTTTAATGATTTTATATTTAGAAAAGAAATATCAATCATTCTTAGGTTACATATATCTCTATGTCTCCAAGCATTGCTTAGGTGTAATAATATATAAAGCCAAGAATAGGCATATTCATTACAAAACTTTGATGTAGTAGGGGAGATTCTAAGTAAACCATCATTTATTGCAGGCTCCCTATGACTAAGGTTATTTACATATGAGTAAACTTCCTTAAAAGTAGAGTAGTCGTACATATCCATGTCTTGATCTACAGATCTTTTGGATGTTAATGTTTTTCTAATTTTTTGTATCCTAAATGAACTTTTGATATTATCTTGAATTAATCCATAATAGAGCTTATTAATAAAAGGGATTAAAATATTTCGATGGCTAATAGGAATGTTCGAATTTAGTAAACCAAGATTTATTTCATTGCTCGATTTTAGATGTAGCTCCGAATCCAAAATAAAGTCCGATAATAAACTAGTGCATTTTACTAAGGTATTTACAAAATAAGGCACAGTTTCTTTTGCTTTATTGTTATATAGAATAGAATCGGTGCAGTAATTAAACCAATATTGTTGCGTAATAGGTGATTTTTCGTGAAATTTAATGCCATTTATTTTTAGTAGTTCGTAAAAAGCCGAAAGTGAATCATTGTATGAAATGGAATCTAATAATTCTTGATGTTCTTTCTGTTGTAATAAATTTTCGTACTCTGATTTAGGAAAAAGCAAGAATGTTGGAGAGCTTTTATTGAAAGCGTATCTTTCGATACCCGTTGGTTTTTTTCTATTTTTAAAGTATCTAAAGTAATGATCTCCAAGTGTTTCGGAAACCAAAGACGAAGGAACATACTTCTCTGCAATATCCCGTTTTTGTTTTAATAAATTATTTATTTCTTCTTTGTAGTAATGGGTTGTGTTGTGGAAATTATAAAATGACAGTTTAGCTTCTTTTCTAATAGTGGTAAGTTCACTATCTGATATTTTCAAAAGTTGTAAGGTTTGTTTTAGAGAATAGAATTTCTCCTTTTCCCCAAGATACAGCCATGTATCATCTTTGTTAAACATTTCACCAATCTCTTTTCGTTCATAGAACTTTAATCTAATGTGCAAATCAATCTGTTCAATGTTGTGATAATTGATCAAAAAGTTTAATTGATGATAGGTAATATTATATTGATTAACCACTTCTTTATTGGAAATATAGTTAGTTAGGAATTCATTGATATGATCTTTTTTGAAATAAATATTATCTCCTAAAAGTTGCTGACCTGTTTTAAAATATTTAATTCCCAACTTCTCACACATTTCAAATAAATTAGGGACGAATTTAGCTTTTAAAATTGAAATTGAAGTTTTATTCATACCAAATAATTTTCTAATCTCTGTAAAAGTATAGTAGTTCTTTGATAAATATAGATGTTTCCTATAGAACGATGAAAGAGAATGATACTCTACATATAGGACTTTTTCGCGATTCCTAAAGTGTTTAATTGAATTTCCGAGACAGAGTTTATACAAAGTTTCATTTTTCTTCACTAATTTTGAAAAAATACTACTATTGATTATTGTTGTTCCTTTGATCCATTTAGCTTTACGTTCTTTTGGAGAAAACTTTTCTGATAAAACTTTTATTTTGGTCAAATCGTATTTAGGGATGTATTCTGTATTCTTTGAGATTCTGATTACATTTACATTCTCGGTATGTACGATGGTTTCGTAGATATACATATTGATGTTTAATTTGTGCAAAAGTTCGTCTTTGTGATATACATTGTCAATAAATTTTTCCACATCAGATTTATTGAAATATAGTGAATCCCTGTAGCTAACAGTATTTATTTTATATACTTGATTACACATGGATAGGATTTCGCCTAATTGTTCCCTATAAGGTGTGGAACTAGACGATCTACATACAGTTTGTAGAAAACTATCTGAACTTAAATAGTTTTCCGACAAGTCCTTTTCAATCTGAACAACTTTCATTATTTCATCACGATTAAAATAGGCTACATTATTAATTCTGTTAACAGTAAGATTGCCCTCCTGGATAAGGAGTTTTACTTTATTCTTAGTGACAGGGATATTTTGTTTATTGTAATAAAATGAGGACAAATCAATAAGATTATCTTCCAAATTATTTCCTCCTACGATTGTGACATTATTCCGTTATTTAGTTTTGGAAATATTTTTCACTTAACTTTGTAATTCGAGGCAAATTGTCTTTAATTGCATTTATAGTTGTTTTTTCGTCTACATACTCCATGGATGAATTAATATTAGTATCACCTCTTGCAATAGCTATTTGAGTAGGTGTAAGTTTCATGTCAAACAGTATATTACTGTAGATTCCTCGGCCTATATGAGTCGACCAATAACTTTCACTTAATAACGTGTAATCTTCATATCTGCCTTGCTTTAATAATTCCTCCAAAAAACGCTTTTTCACTTTATTGAACCTTCGGTCATAAACCTTACCAGACATTGAATTACCATCTTTATTTATAAATAGTGCCTGTTTATTTTTAGGTTTCATATTTTGAAGGTAATCCATATGTTTAAAATAAACTTCCCAAACTAAGGGGATATCTATTATCGTTTGTTTACAGAGCCTAGGGCTAAGATAATTTGTCCTTTTCGGAAACTCGTTTGAAGTATCTTCCAAATGTGGAAATAGGATATGTCTATTATCCATTATATGAACCATCATGGATTCATTTGGAATTACCTCCAAATCTATCTTGGTAACATTTACAACCTCGCCTCTACGTAATCCACCATAAAATTGAAAGCAAATACCCAGTGCAATATCTGGTGAAACAGCTCTCGCCACTTGTATGAATAAGATCATAAGCTCATAACGATTCTTACCGAAATCTTTTAGTTTTAAAATAGTATTTAATTTTCTTGAAGAAGGATATTTAGTTTGCAGATGACTCTTTTCAAATAACGATTTAACCGTTCTTCTGTCTTTGTAATAGTTAAATTCAATCTCTATCTTTTCATTGATATAGTGATTTTCGCTTAAAAACACAAAAAAGTTAGTGAGTACGCCTTCATACAATTTAATCGTGTTCCTCGACAAACCCTTTCTTGTTAGATGAGAAATATAATTGCTGCCATGATATAGATTCAGATTTTTTAAACCCGTAATTGATAGCTCCATAAACAATTTGTCTTTTTCAGCTATTGATTTAAGAATATAGTTTAGAAAACGGCATACTACTCTAGCCGGTAATAATTGTGAGTTTAATGATTTGCCGTGATAGGCGTATTTTACAGTTATAAATTCTGTAATCGGGTGAGGTATTTGAATGTTTGTTCTTAGGTCATGTATCATTATCGAAACGATTTTATTATTACTATCAACTTCTCTAATCTCTTTTACAATAAACTTGTAAGATTCACTTAGCTCCATATGATCGATCACCCCCAAATATTGTTACTTATATTTTAACTTTTTATAATATTTATTGCTACATTTAGCCTTTATAAATTTATGTTTCGCGAAATTAATAAACAAGGTAATATCAATGGATAGAAGCTGCTAAATGTGGTGTATAACAGTTAACGCCTAAAAGTGTACCTATAACAGTTCATAATCATCCATCCGGTGATGTAACGCCCTCACAAGAAGATATCATAACAACAATGAGGTTGAAGGAGTGTGGTTTGATTTTAGGGATAGATTTATTGGATCATATTATAATCGGTGATAATAGATTTACCAGTCTTGTAGAAGCGGGTTACTTTGATGAAAATGATTGAAGTTGATAGAATTAATGACGTATCTTGTGTATAATACCTACGAAGTACTTTCATTGGAGGAAAAATAGTGACTCTATTTATTATTATCGGGGTTCTCGTGCCAATGGTTTATACCATGCAGTTAAATATTAAAAATGAACCTGTAACAAAGCGCAATCTATTAATAACATTAGCTTTATCTACGTTAGGTATTTTAGTAACGGCGTTAGCAGGTGTGATCGTTACGAAACAAGCTTTTCCTTTATTAAGTGTAGCAATCGGCTCAATTTTTACTGGAATCGTTTGGGGCCTTTTACTAAGTGGTAGCTACGCGCTGATACGATTTTTATCTAACGCATTTGGGCGTAAGTAATAGTAATCTGTTCATCAAGTAGTATCCGTGCTTGAAACCAAATTAAAACTCCTAATGTGGAACTAGTTAAAAAATTCTAAACTAGTACATTAGGAGTTTTGTTATGCAGAATAAATTTAATTGTTAAATTGAAAGTGCGGTAAAAACCCACTATTTATTTGAAAAAAATCGAGCAACCAAATTAAACCTTGATATCCTAAGTAAATACATAATAAAACAAGTCCGACATAAATTAAAAATCGCAAAATAGAAAGTCCAACTCTAAAAAGGAGGATGACTAATAGTGCTATTAAAATAATTGTTAGTATACTCAATGCTACAAACCTCCTCATACGCTTTTAAATCATAACAAAATTATAAGCTATTTTAAATGAACGTGCATCAGTCCTAAGATATATCATGATTAAGGCTGAAGACTGAGGAAAATATACATAATAAAATATATAATTAGATGAAGACATTGGAGGCGAACTATGAGATTGATATTTAGTATGATTAAAAACATTATAGCAGTAATAGCAATTGTGATAATTGTTTATATCGCCTTGAAATACGCACCTTTTTTAAAAGAACAAGATTGGAATCCTGTAAATCACGATAATGATCAAATGAATCAAGTTACGCAACCCACTAATGATGCCCAACATGTTTATGTAAGTGGTGAGAAATATTCATTAAAAGAAAATGATTTAATAAAGAATGTACCATTAAGCCAAATTAAAAATGTATTTAAAATGATAGATAAACAAGAGTTTATGGCTGTGTCTGGAATGAATCGCATGGCTTATAATGATCAATATATTATAGGTCAAAGAGGAGACGAATTTATTCTTTATAAATTTGGAGATGAGTCAATGCGTGTTTACAATACTGAATTTGAAATGCAACAAGACTTAAATGAATTAGGGCAAAATTTACAACTAAAACCCGAAAATGCTTATCAATAGGAAATTATTGCATAAGAAATATATTTTAGTTATCCTGTCACTAGAATAAATTTAAAAGGTTGGTGTAGTTCAAATGGCAGAACAATCAAAACAGAAACAAGCTAATGAACAACAAAAGGCCCAGAACTTATTCGCACGTTGGAGACAACTTCAGAATTCGAACAGTGAATCCTCGAACGATACAAACAAATAATTTTAAAATTTAAATCGATTATTTAAACTACTAGTGACTGGAATGTTTGCTAGTAGTTTTTTGTTTTTAAAATGCCACAAATTTTTTACGGAGTTGTTCATTTTCAAAGTAATTCGTAGTTAGTGCTTTATTTCATAATGGGAGTAATATAAAATAGAAAAGGATATACAATATTTTGACATAATAGAGGTGTTCTGGGTGCTTAAGTTTTTTAAAAATAACAAATTAATTGTTGTTTTATGTGCAATTATCGTTTTTATTGCATTAATTGGGCTGTCCATACGTTCACAATCTCAATCACCTCCTGAACAATATATAGGTGATTCTGTGTCTTTTGGACAACGAGTTGTGAGTTATCCAGTTAATTTTGTTGCTGGTACGATTGGGGACTTTTTTAAAAAAGGAGATTCTAAAGAATCTAAAAATAAGATTAGCCAGTTAGAATCTAAGAACCAACAATTAGAAGCGGAAAATGAAAAATTAAAAAAAGAGCTTGATTTAAAAGATATTTCAAAATTTGATCCTATTTCTACTACGGTTTTAGCAAGAAATCCGGATCAGTGGATGAATACAATTGTAATTGATAAGGGATCTAAATCAGGTATAACTTCAAATATGGCTGTGATGACATCACAAGGTTTTGTTGGAAGAGTTACTAAAGTTAATAAATTTTCTTCACAAGTTGATTTAATCTCAACTAATACACGTGCGGGTAAATTATCTGTAAATATACAACACGGTTCTAAAAATATATTTGGTTTAATTGATCGTTATGATGAAAAGAACTCAGAACTTGTAATTAGTGACATTAATAATAGAGATAATATCTCAAAAGGTGATAAAGTCGTTACAAGTGGATTAGCTGATCAACTACCAAGTAATTTATATATAGGAGAAGTGACTAAGGTTCAAAATGATCAATACGGCTTAGCTAAAGAAGTTAGGGTTAAGACTGGTGCAGACTTAACAGATTTGAGTCATGTTTATGTTGCAAAAAGAGATCCTAAAACAATTCCTGATGATGAAAGCAGGGATAAATAATGCGTACACTGTATTATTTTTTGATAGGTATTTTACTATTTTATATAGATACTGCAATTGGGCTTCTTATTCCAATGCATATAGGTAAGTTTGAACTTGTATTTGTACCACACCTTACATTTATGTATATTTTAATGATGGTAGTGTATCGTGGCTTTGGCGTATCATTATTGCTCAGCATATTTTTAGGCGTAATGACTGATGTATACTTTGGTAGTATTTATGGAGTGTACTTATTTGGCTATATATTGTTTTTAGCACTTATAGATCGATTCTTTAAAATTTTTTACAAAGATCATTCGATGTTATTCATTATTATATTAGCCAGCACCTTATTATTAGAAGTCTATGTGGCATTAATATACGGTATGTTAGGATTCATTCAATTTGATATTATTCATTTTGTAGTCTTTAGATTATTGCCAACATTAATTATGAATTTTGTACTGTTGATTATGCTTTATCCGTTGATTATAAAGTTCCTTAAAAAAACAAACAATGACATTGACATGAAACGTCGTCAATGGTAAGATGCAATAGTTGAGTAGTTATAAGTAGCTACATACAACCGCTCAAATATAGGTTCAAGAACATTTTTAATGAAGAAAGCGATTGTCAATCAAGGCGTTGAAGGAAGAAATGAGAAGAGTTTATGTTTATAAATGACTCGAGTTGCGACCGAAACAACGTAGAGTGCAAACGCTTGACTCATTTGCAGAAGTTATTGAAAGAAAGCGATTGTCAATCAAGGCGTTGAAGGAAGAAACGAGAAGAGTTTATGTTTATAAATGACTCGAGTTGCGACCGAAACAACGTAGAGTGCAAACGCTTGACTCAATAACGAAATGTCACCTATGTATGGCGTGACTTATTATACAGGAGGTGCAAAGTATGTTTGCTATTATTGAAACAGGTGGAAAACAAATCAAAGTAGAAGAAGGTCAAGAAATCTTCGTTGAAAAATTAGACGTAAACGAAGGAGATACTTTTACATTTGATAAAGTATTATTTGTAGGTGGAGATTCAGTTAAAGTTGGAGCGCCAACAGTTGAAGGTGCAACAGTTACTGCTACTGTTAATAAACAAGGTCGCGGTAAAAAAATCACTGTATTCACATACAAACGTCGTAAAAATTCAAAACGTAAAAAAGGCCATCGTCAACCATACACTAAATTAACAATCGATAAAATCAACGCGTAATTATTATGATTACTGTTGATATTACAGTTAATGATGAAGGCAAAGTAACAGACGTTATTATGGATGGCCATGCTGACCATGGTGAATATGGTCATGATATCGTTTGTGCTGGAGCTTCAGCTGTATTGTTTGGTAGTGTTAATGCGATTATAGGATTGACATCTGAGAGACCAGATATCAATTATGACGACAATGGTGGTCATTTTCATATAAGAAGCGTTGATACAAATAACGATGAAGCGCAACTAATTCTTCAAACAATGCTTGTGTCTTTACAAACTATTGAAGAAGAATATAATGAGAATATTAGATTAAATTATAAGTGAGGTGCATTCCGATGTTAAAATTAAACTTACAATTCTTCGCATCTAAAAAAGGGGTAAGTTCTACAAAAAACGGACGTGACTCTGAATCAAAACGCTTAGGTGCTAAACGTGCTGACGGTCAATTCGTAACAGGTGGTTCAATTTTATATCGCCAACGTGGTACTAAAATTTACCCTGGTGAAAATGTAGGTCGTGGTGGCGATGATACATTATTCGCTAAAATCGACGGCGTTGTTAAATTCGAACGTAAAGGTCGCGACAAAAAACAAGTTTCTGTATATGCAGTAGCTGAATAATTTTGTCTAGTTAACACCAGAAGTGAATCTTCTGGTGTTTTTTACTTTTTATAAAAGGTTTTTCATTATTATTTTAATTATGTTATTAAAAAATGGGAATTTTAGACGTTATACTAAATGTACAACTGCATAAGAGCCCCTAATCGCTAAACTATAAGGGGACAAAAGAATACAGTTGCAGTATAAAAAGCAAAAAAAGTATCATATTTGGTACTCGGAAATATCAGCAATTTGAGTAAAGTAAATTTAAAAGCAACTGCATAAGAGCCCCTAATCGCTAAACTATAAGGGGACAAAAGAATACAGTTGCAGTATAAAAAGCAAAAAAAGTATCATATTTGGTACTCGGAAATATCAGCAATTTGAGTAAAGTAAATTTAAAAGCAACTGCATAAGAGCCCCTAATTATTTACAATATATAAGGGGCTCTAATATGCTATAATTATTGGGAAAATGAAAATTATATGTAAAAGAGGTGAGATATATGTTTGTCGATCAAGTCAAAATATCTCTTAAAGCCGGTGATGGTGGTAATGGTATTACCGCATATAGAAGAGAAAAATATGTACCATTTGGTGGACCAGCTGGCGGTGACGGTGGTAAAGGTGCTTCAGTCGTATTTGAAGTGGATGAAGGTTTAAGAACGTTATTAGATTTTAGATATCAACGTCATTTTAAAGCAAGCAAAGGTGAAAATGGCCAAAGTAGTAATATGCATGGTAAAAATGCGGAAGATTTAGTATTAAAAGTTCCACCTGGTACAATTATTAAAAATGTTGAAACAGACGAAGTGTTAGCAGATCTTGTTGAAGATGGTCAAAGAGCTGTAGTAGCGAAGGGCGGTCGAGGTGGCCGAGGTAATTCACGTTTTGCAACACCTAGAAACCCTGCACCTGACTTCAGTGAAAAAGGTGAACCAGGTGAGGAATTAGATGTATCTTTAGAATTGAAATTATTAGCTGATGTAGGATTAGTAGGTTTCCCTAGTGTGGGTAAATCGACTTTATTATCTATCGTTTCAAAAGCTAAGCCTAAAATTGGGGCATATCATTTTACAACGATTAAACCAAATCTAGGTGTTGTTTCAACGCCTGATCAACGTAGTTTTGTTATGGCAGATTTACCAGGTTTAATTGAAGGTGCATCTGATGGCGTTGGATTAGGACATCAATTTTTAAGACATGTAGAGAGAACAAAAGTTATTGTTCACATGATTGATATGAGCGGTTCTGAAGGTAGAGAACCTATTGAAGATTATAAAGTCATTAATCAAGAATTAGCTGCGTACGAGCAACGTTTAGAAGATAGACCTCAAATCGTAGTAGCTAACAAGATGGATTTACCTGAATCACAAGATAATTTAAACTTGTTTAAAGAAGAAATTGGCGAAGATGTGCCAGTTATTCCAGTTTCAACAATAACGCGTGATAATATTGATCAATTATTATATGCAATAGCAGATAAATTAGAAGAATATAAAGATGTTGACTTCACAGTTGAAGAAGAGGAGTCAGTTGGCATTAACCGAGTATTATATAAACATACACCGTCACAAGATAAATTTACAATTTCAAGAGATGATGATGGTGCTTATGTGGTAAGTGGTAATGCTATTGAAAGAATGTTTAAAATGACTGACTTTAACAGTGATCCAGCAGTACGTCGATTTGCTCGTCAAATGCGTTCGATGGGTATTGATGATGCACTTAGAGAACGTGGTTGTAAAAATGGTGATATCGTTAGAATTCTTGGCGGAGAATTTGAATTCGTTGAATAGGAGCGTAACATGATGGACAATAAAGATTATAAAAAGTTTTATTTAATTAGAGAAGATGTCTTGCCTGAATCCGTGGTTAAAACATTGAAGATTAAAGATGCCTTAAAAAGTGATCCGACATTGTCCATTTATGATGCCGTTAAACAGTTTGATCTATCTAGAAGTGCTTTTTATAAATATAGAGAAACGATATTTCCAGTAGACGATAAAATGCTTGACCATCGAGAATTTACATTAATTTTATATGTAACTGATATTGTGGGTATGTTGGCACGTGTACTAGATGTTATATCAAAGTTAGAACTATCTGTATTAACGATTCATCAAAGTATTCCAATGGAAGAAAAAGCAACAATAACATTATCACTGAATGCTAAATCTAAAGAAACTTCAGTAGAAGATGTTATTGGTGCTTTGAGAAATTTAGATTATGTATCAAAAGTAGAATTAATTAGTATGAGTATGTAAGGATGTGCCTATAATGTACGCGTATGTCAAAGGTAAGTTAACACATTTATATCCTACACACGTAGTTGTTGAAACTGCTGGTGTTGGTTATGAAATTCAAACACCAAATTCTTATCGTTTTCAAAAGCATCTAGATCATGAAGTTTTAATTCGTACATCTTTAATTGTTCGTGAAGATGCACAATTATTGTATGGATTTAGTAGTGAAGAAGAGAAAGATATGTTCTTGAGTTTAATTAAAGTTACTGGTATTGGTCCGAAATCAGCTTTAGCTATTTTAGCGACAAGTACGCCTAATGAAGTAAAACGTGCCATTGAAAATGAAAATGATACGTATTTAACTAAATTCCCAGGAATTGGTAAGAAAACGGCAAGACAGATTGTCTTAGATTTAAAAGGTAAAGTGAAAATCACTGAAGAAGATAGCGATTCATTATTACAAGTAGACGCTACTTCGACGGTGCAAGATCAATTCGTGCAAGAAGCAATGTTAGCGTTAGAAGCATTAGGTTATTCTAAACGAGAGCTTGCAAAAGTTGAGAAAACGTTAAATAAAAATAAATATGACTCAGTTGATGAAGCTGTTAAGGCAGGTCTTCAATTAGTTGTATCTTAATTTTAAATAGATTAATAGGGGAAGTGTTGTCATGAATGAGCGTATGGTTGATCAATCAATGCATAGTGAAGAAACTGATTTCGAATTGTCGCTTAGACCTACGAGATTACGACAATATATTGGTCAAAATTCAATAAAAAGTAATTTAGAAGTATTTATTAAAGCGGCTAAACTTCGTCATGAACCATTAGATCATGTATTGCTTTTTGGCCCCCCTGGATTAGGTAAGACAACATTATCTAATATCATTGCCAATGAAATGGAAGTTAATATACGTACAGTATCAGGGCCTTCATTAGAAAGACCTGGTGATTTGGCTGCAATTTTATCAGGACTTCAACCTGGAGATGTATTGTTTATTGATGAAATACACAGACTGAGTAGTGTTGTTGAAGAAGTGTTATACCCTGCAATGGAAGATTTCTTTTTAGATATTATCATTGGTAAAGGCGATGAGGCTAGAAGTATCCGTATCGACTTACCTCCATTCACTTTGGTAGGTGCAACAACGCGAGCTGGCAGCTTAACAGGTCCACTAAGGGATCGATTTGGTGTGCACTTAAGATTAGAATATTATAATGAATCAGATTTAAAAGAAATCATTATTAGAACAGCTGAGGTTTTAGGCACAGGTATTGATGAAGAAAGTGCCATTGAACTTGCTAAACGTTCTAGAGGGACTCCAAGAGTAGCAAATCGACTATTGAAGCGGGTAAGAGACTTCCAGCAAGTGAATGAAGATGAACAAATATACATTGAAACAACGAAGCACGCATTAGGTTTACTTCAAGTTGATCAACACGGACTAGATTACATTGATCATAAAATGATGAACTGTATTATTAAGCAGTATAATGGTGGACCTGTTGGTTTAGATACGATTGCCGTAACAATTGGTGAAGAACGTATTACAATTGAGGACGTTTATGAGCCATTTCTTATTCAGAAAGGCTTTTTAGAACGTACGCCACGTGGCAGAAAAGCAACACCATTAGCTTATGAACATTTTGCAAAGTCGAATGAGGAGAGAGGATAACGTGAATATTGAAGAATTTGACTATGACTTACCAGAATCATTAATTGCTCAAACGCCTTTAAAAGATCGTGATCATAGTCGTTTATTAGTCATGGATAGAGAAACTGGTGAAATGAAACATTTACATTTCAAAGATATCATTGAGTATTTTAGACCTGGTGATACATTAGTGCTTAACGATACGCGAGTAATGCCAGCTAGACTTTTTGGTTTAAAAGAAGAAACTGGTGCAAAAGTTGAAATGTTAATGTTAACTCAAATTGAAGGTAATGATTGGGAAGTCTTACTGAAACCAGCTAAGCGTATTAAAGTTGGTAATAAATTGAATTTTGGTAATGGCAAAATTATAGCTGAGTGCATAAAAGAAATGGATCAAGGTGGACGCATCATGCGTTTACATTATGAAGGTATTTTACAAGAAAGATTAGATGAATTAGGGGAAATGCCACTGCCACCATACATCAAAGAACGTTTAGATGATCCAGATCGTTATCAAACAGTTTACGCTAAAGAAAGTGGTTCAGCGGCAGCACCAACAGCAGGATTACATTTTACTGATGAGTTATTAACTGAAATTAAAAATAAAGGCGTTAATATCGCATTTGTTACATTACATGTTGGGTTAGGTACGTTTAGACCGGTGAGCGTCGATGATGTGAATGACCACGAAATGCATAGTGAATATTATCAAATGACACAAGAAACAGCTGATTTATTAAATGATACTAAGTCCAAAGGACATCGCATTATATCAGTTGGTACAACTTCAACACGTACACTTGAAACAATTCGACGCGATCATGATAAATTTGTTGAAACGAGTGGCTGGACTAATATATTTATTTATCCAGGATTTGATTTTAAAGCAATTGATGGCCAGATTACTAATTTTCATTTACCAAAATCAACATTAGTTATGCTAGTATCAGCGTTTAGTACTCGTGAAAATGTTCTGAATGCTTATAAAACAGCAGTAAATTTAGAATATAGATTCTTTAGTTTTGGCGATGCAATGTTAATTATATAAAAAGAATGTGAGGATTTTGAATATGCCTGCAGTAACATACGAACACATTAAAACTTGTAAACAATCAGGTGCGCGTTTAGGTATCGTGCACACACCACACGGTTCATTTGAAACACCTATGTTTATGCCAGTTGGTACTAAAGCAACCGTTAAAACAATGAGTCCAGAAGAGTTAAGACAAATTGAAGCAAAAATCATTTTGGGCAACACATATCATTTGTGGTTACAACCCGGAAATGATATTATCAAACACGCTGGGGGATTACATAAATTCATGAATTGGGATGGTCCGATTCTTACAGATTCAGGCGGTTTCCAAGTGTTTAGTTTAAGTAATTTACGTAAAATTACAGAAGAAGGCGTGGAATTTAGACATCATACTAATGGGTCTAAATTATTTTTGAGTCCTGAGAAATCAATGCAAATTCAAAATGATTTAGGATCTGATATTATGATGGCATTTGATGAATGTCCACCGATGCCTGCTGAATATGATTATGTAAAAAAATCTATTGAACGTACAACACGTTGGGCGAAAAGATGTCTAGATGCACACCAAAGACCTGAAGATCAAGCATTGTTCGGCATTATACAAGGTGGCGAATATGAAGATTTAAGAGAACAAAGTGCAAAGGATTTAGTAGAATTAGATTTTCCTGGTTATGCAATCGGCGGTTTGTCAGTTGGTGAACCTAAACCGGTTATGTATAAAATGGTTGAACATACAGAGCAGTTTATGCCTAAAGATAAACCAAGATATTTAATGGGTGTAGGATCTCCAGATGCGTTAATCGAATGTAGTATTCGCGGCATGGATATGTTTGATTGTGTCTTACCGACACGTATTGCCAGAAATGGTACTTGTATGACATCGCAAGGTCGTTTAGTTATTAAAAATGCAAAATTTGCAGATGATTTAAGACCGTTAGATGAGAATTGTGACTGTTATACATGTCAAAACTATTCAAGAGCGTATATACGTCATTTAATCAAGGCAGAGGAAACTTTTGGTATTCGTCTTACTACTATTCATAATTTACATTTTCTGCTAAAATTAATGGAAGATATAAGACAAGCCATTCGAGAAGATCGTCTTTTAGATTTCAAAGAAGAATTCTTCGAGCAATATGGATTAAATGTTGAGAACCCAAAAAACTTTTAAGCAAGAGGAGCGTATAAAATGCAATTTTCATTACTAATATATATAGTCGTAATTTTTGCGGTTATGTATTTCTTGATGATCAGACCACAACAAAAACGTGCGAAACAGCATCGTGAGTTGATTAATAACATTCAATCTGGTCAAAGAATTACAACTATTGGTGGTATTAAAGGTACTGTTAAAGCAGTAGATGAAACAACTGTTGTTATTACAGTTAATGGTCATGGTACTGAATTAACTTTCGAAAAACCTGCTATTAAACAAGTTGACCCTTCATAATGAGAAGTGGTATTAAAAAGGATGAAACGAATAGCGTTTCATCCTTTTTAAGTTATAAGTAGTATGTAGAATAGCTTATTTTTATTCCAAAAAAAGAAATTGTGATACATAATAATTGTTAAATTTAAATTAAATATATCTATGACTATTTTTACTCCCTGCTCTAGTATGTTAATATGTATAAGGCTAATAAATTTTGTAAGAAAGATTTAACTTGCGTTATAAAATAGTATTCAAGTATTCTAAATACATACGTAAATAATGAGGTGTTCATGTGAAGAAAAGTAGTAGAATAATTGCGTTCTTGCTTTTAGTCGTATTGTTGTTTGCCGGAATGGCTGCAACTTATAAAAGTGTTATAAAGAATGTCAATTTAGGACTTGATTTGCAAGGTGGATTTGAGGTGCTTTATCAAGTCGATCCTTTAAATAAAGGCGACAAAATAGATAAAAAAGCCTTACAATCAACAGCGCAAACATTAGAAAATCGTGTTAACGTTTTAGGTGTTTCGGAACCTAAAATTCAAGTTGAAGAACCTAATAGAATTAGAGTACAACTTGCTGGTGTAACAGACCAGAATGAAGCACGTAAAATTTTATCTTCTCAAGCTAATTTAACAATTCGCGATGCAGAAGATAAAGTAAAATTAAGCGGTTCTGATATTAAACAGGGATCTGCCAAACAAGAATTTAAACAGGAAACAAACCAGCCTACAGTTACTTTTAAAGTAAAAGACAAAAACAAATTTAAAAAAGTAACGGAAGAAATCTCTAAGAAACGTGATAATGTCATGGTTGTTTGGTTAGATTTCAAAAAAGGTGACAGCTATAAAAAAGAAGCACAAAAGAAAAACCCTAAATTTATTTCTGCAGCAAGTGTTGATCAACCAATCAATTCTGATAGCGTAGAAATCTCGGGTGGATTTAAAGGACAAGAAGGCGTTAAAAAAGCAAAACAAATCGCCGAATTGTTAAATGCAGGTTCTTTACCAGTTGACTTGAAAGAAATTTATTCAAACTCAGTAGGTGCCCAATTTGGTCAAGATGCATTAGATAAAACTGTGTTTGCATCGTTTATTGGTGTAGCATTAATTTATTTATTCATGCTTGGATTCTACCGATTACCTGGTTTAGTAGCGATTATTGCATTGACAACTTATATCTATCTAACGTTAGTAGCATTTAATTTCATTTCCGGGGTTCTAACTTTACCAGGATTAGCGGCGTTGGTATTAGGTGTAGGTATGGCTGTAGATGCCAATATTATCATGTATGAGCGTATTAAGGATGAACTTCGAATAGGTAGAACGATAAAGCAAGCCTTTTCTAAAGCAAACAAAAGTTCATTCCTAACAATTTTTGATTCTAACTTAACAACAGTTATCGCCGCAGCAGTATTATTCTTCTTCGGTGAAAGTTCAGTTAAAGGTTTCGCGACAATGTTATTATTAGGTATTCTAATGATCTTTGTTACAGCCGTGTTCTTATCAAGATTCTTATTATCATTACTTGTTTCATCAAATATATTCAAAAATCAATTTTGGTTATTTGGTGTTAAAAAGAATAAACGACATGATATTAATGAAGGTGTAGATGTTCATGACCTTAAAACTTCATTCGAGAAATGGAATTTTGTTAAATTAGCTAAGCCATTAATTGGAGTAAGTATTTTAATTGTAGTTGTCGGTTTAGTTATTCTTTATATCTTCAAGTTAAACTTAGGAATTGATTTCTCAAGTGGTACACGCGTAGATTTCCAATCTAAACAAGCAATTACTCAACAAAAGGTAGAGCAAGTTGTAAAAGATAGTGGACTTAAAGCGGATCAAATTCAGATCAATGGTAAAGACAATAAAGTAGCAACTGTTCAATTTAAAGACGATTTAACGCGTGCTCAAGATAATAAATTGAGTGATAATATTAAATCGAAATTCGGTGACACACCTCAAATTAATACTGTATCACCAATTATTGGACAGGAATTAGCAAAAAATGCAATGCTTGCATTAATCTATGCATCGATAGGTATCATCATCTATGTATCATTACGATTTGAATGGCGAATGGGTCTTTCATCTGTATTGGCATTATTACATGATGTATTCATTATAGTAGCGATTTTCAGTTTATTTAGAATTGAAGTAGATTTAACATTTATCGCCGCTGTATTAACAATTGTCGGTTATTCAATTAATGATACAATCGTAACGTTTGACCGTGTACGTGAAAACTTACAAAAGGTTAAAGTGATTACGACAACAGAACAAATTGATGATATCGTTAATAGATCAATTAGACAGACAATGACACGTTCAATTAATACAGTATTAACAGTTATTGTAGTAGTAGTTGCTATACTATTCTTCGGTGCTCCTACGATATTCAACTTTACTTTAGCATTATTTATCGGATTGATTTCTGGTGTATTCTCTTCAATCTTCATTGCCGTTCCGCTATGGGGAATAATGAAAAAACGTCAGCTGAAAAAATCGCCGAAACACAAATTAGTTGTATATAAAGAAAAGAAATCGAACGATGAAAAGATTTTAGTTTAAAATGAATTAAGCGGTATGTGAAACAATAAAGAGTTCACATACCGCTTTTTACTTTATTTAAATTTAACAAAATATATATAAATAAGTTCCCGCATTCATTTTTAAAAAATGGTATAATTAAAGTCTTGATTATTTAGATAAGTGCTTTTTATTTAAAGTAATTTTAGATATAATGTCTTTTGGAAATGAGGCGTAAATATATATGATTAAACCGAAGTATAAGTGGAAATTAACTAAACCAGCTGAATACATAAGTGATGAATTAACATCAAAATTAAAGTTAACGCCAATCGTAAAAAAAATATTAGAAAGTAAATCGATTATTGATGAACAAGCAATAGAATCCATCATTTCAGATACAGATATCAATCATGATGCATTGCAATTGAGCGATATGACTAAGACTATTGAAAGAATTAAAAGAGCGATAGCGAATGATGAGAAAATCCTAGTTTATGGTGATTACGATGCTGACGGTGTTACCTCAACTACAATTTTAGTGACAACATTACAACTTTTAGGTGCACAAGTAGGATGGCATATTCCTAACCGCTTTACCGAAGGATATGGACCAAACGAACTAGCATTTAGAAATGCTCATGATGAAGGCATAACATTAATCATAACTGTTGATAATGGCATACAAGGTCATAATGAAATTAAAATGGTTCAAGATTTAGGAGTTGATGTCATTGTAACTGATCATCATGAAATTGGTAGTACATTACCAGAAGCATATGCAATCGTACATCCAATGCATCCATCGTTTAATTATCCGTTCCAACAATTGTGTGGTGCAGGTGTTGCATACAAATTAGCACAAGCATTGATTGAAAATGTACCTGATTATTTTAAAGCAATAGTTGCGATAGGTACCATTGCGGATTTAGTATCCTTAACTGATGAAAATCGATCATTAGTGAAACAAGGATTAAAAGTCTTAAATGATCAATGTCCGACCTCTGTTAAAGCATTGCTAAAAGAAGCGGGATACAATGACAATATTGATGAAGAAACAATTGGTTTTATTATTGGACCTAGACTTAATGCTGTAGGTCGTTTAGATGACGCATCATTAGCTTGCGAATTGTTGATGACTGACGACGAAGAAGAAGCTGCATTTTTAGCAGAACAAGTTGAACATTTTAACCGTGAAAGAAAAGATATTGTAGCAACTATCACAGAAGAAGCAATGGCTATGGCAGAAACGAAAGTTAAAAAGGGAGATTTATTTTTACTTTTAGCAAAAGAAAATTGGCATGAAGGTGTCTTAGGTATTGTTGCTTCGAAAATTGTCGAAACATTTGCTTTGCCAACATTAATTTTAAATATTGATAGGGAGCAAAATCATGCAAAAGGTTCCGCCAGATCAATTGATCAAGTGTCGATGTTTGAAATACTATCAGCACATCAAGAGTTAATCGCTAAATTTGGCGGCCATCATATGGCTGCAGGTATGACGATGGATATTGAAAATATAGAATCGTTAGCTGAAGGTTTAAATAAATGGATGAAAGAATTATCTAAAACAACTTCGTTAGATCCCGTAAAGCAAGTAGATGTATTATTAACAGAAAATGATATAACGATTAAAAATATTCGTGATATGAATCGTTTAAGACCCTTCGGAACAGATTTTTCTAGACCTATTTTTGAAATGGATGATTTATCAGTTTCTTCAGTTAAGGCGATAGGTCAACAAAAAAATCATCTAAAATTGACACTTGGTGAAAGTAATATCGCCGCGCTATTTTGGCAAAATGGACACTTAGAACCTGAGTTACAAGATGAACAGCCAATTAATATATTAGGATCTGTTCAAATCAACGAATGGAATGGTAATCAATCACCGCAAATAATTATTCAAGATATTGCGATGAATGAACAGCAAATATTAGATTATAGAAGTAAGCGAAAAAGTTTACCTTTTACAGAAAATGATGAAAATATTGTCGTGCTTATTCATCCTAAAAGTGATAAAGTAAATGCGAATGAATATTATTATGGTGAAGAAATTAAACAACAAACTGATAAAGTAGTATTAAGAGATTTACCAACGTCAATGGAAGACTTGTCTAATTCCTTGCAACAACTGCAATTTTCTCAACTTTATATAGTTTTGCAACATAATCATTCGATTTACTTCGATGGTATACCTAATATGGATATTTTTAAAAAGTGTTATAAAGCATTAATAACTAAACAAGAAACAAATATCCAGAAAGAGGGTATGTTATTGTGTCAACATTTAAGTGTGAAACCAGATACACTTAAATTCATGTTGAAAGTTTTCTTAGACTTAAAATTTGTAACACAAGAAGATGGTTTAATTCGAATCAATCAACAACCTGATAAAAGATCGATTGATTCCAGCAAAGTATATCAATTAAGACAACAACGTATGGATGTTGAAAAGCAATTATTATATCAAGATTTTTCAGAAATAAAAAATTGGATAAAGTCACAATTGTCGTGAGCAATTTAGGAGGAAATATTAATGGATTTAAAGCAATACGTATCAGAAGTTCAAGATTGGCCGAAACCAGGTGTTAGTTTCAAGGATATTACTACAATTATGGATAATGGTGAAGCATATGGCTATGCAACAGATAAAATTGTAGAATACGCAAAAGACAGAGATGTTGATATCGTTGTAGGACCTGAAGCGCGTGGCTTTATCATTGGCTGTCCTGTAGCTTATTCAATGGGGATTGGCTTTGCACCTGTTAGAAAAGAAGGGAAATTACCTCGTGAAGTCATTCGTTATGAGTATGACCTAGAATATGGTACAAATGTTTTAACAATGCACAAAGATGCAATTAAACCAGGTCAACGTGTGTTAATTACAGATGATTTATTAGCTACTGGTGGTACGATTGAAGCAGCAATAAAATTAGTTGAAAAATTAGGCGGTATCGTAGTAGGTATTGCATTTATAATTGAATTGAAATATTTAAATGGTATTGAAAAAATTAAAGATTACGATGTTATGAGTTTAATCTCATACGACGAATAATAAATAATATAATTTTATCAAATGAAATCCTTCATCAAATGTATAAGAACCAATGACTTAATTAAAAAAGTTGTTTAAGTTTTCTTAACATGAGATGTTAGGATTTTTTATTTACTGAAAATGTTAGATGATTGAGCATTATACCTTAATAACATCGTTTATTTATTTCATAAATTGTAGTATCATAGAACTAATATTTAAAAAATGAAACAGTAGATTTAGGTCGAATTTTTGTAAAAGTTTTAAAAGTAGGAATAGTATACAAATTAAACTCGCTCAAGTAAAATTAATATTACGATTAATGACGACAGGATAAATATTTATCGTCGACGGACGTATGATTGGTGTGGGACAAATACTATTCAACAAGAGTACCTAAATCATTGTTTAAGGCGAAGTAATAAATATGAATGGGGTGTATCATATAATGAACAACGAATATCCATATAGTGCAGATGAAGTTCTTCACAAAGCAAAATCATATTTGTCAGCAGATGAATATGAGTATGTTTTAAAAAGCTATCATATTGCTTATGAAGCACATAAAGGTCAGTTCCGAAAAAACGGATTACCATACATTATGCATCCTATACAAGTTGCAGGTATTTTAACAGAAATGCGATTAGACGGACCGACGATTGTCGCAGGTTTTTTGCATGATGTAATTGAAGATACACCGTATACATTTGAAGATGTAAAAGAAATGTTCAATGAAGAAGTTGCTCGAATTGTTGATGGTGTGACGAAGCTTAAAAAAGTAAAATACCGCTCAAAAGAAGAACAACAAGCTGAAAATCATCGCAAGTTATTTATTGCGATTGCCAAAGATGTACGCGTAATTTTGGTGAAATTAGCAGACAGATTACATAATATGCGTACCTTGAAAGCCATGCCGCGTGAAAAACAAATTAGAATTTCTCGAGAAACATTAGAAATTTATGCACCTTTAGCACATCGTCTTGGTATTAATACAATTAAATGGGAACTAGAAGATACGGCTCTTCGTTATATTGATAATGTGCAATATTTTAGAATAGTCAATTTAATGAAGAAGAAACGTAGTGAACGTGAAGCGTATATCGAAACGGCTATTGATAGAATACGTACTGAAATGGACCGAATGAATATCGAAGGCGATATAAATGGTAGACCTAAACATATTTACAGTATTTATCGGAAAATGATGAAGCAGAAAAAACAATTTGATCAAATTTTTGATTTGTTGGCGATACGTGTTATTGTCAATTCTATTAATGATTGTTATGCGATACTTGGGTTGGTGCATACGTTATGGAAACCGATGCCAGGACGTTTTAAAGATTATATTGCAATGCCTAAACAAAATTTGTATCAGTCATTGCATACTACAGTAGTAGGTCCAAATGGAGACCCGCTCGAAATCCAAATACGAACGTTTGATATGCACGAAATTGCTGAGCATGGTGTTGCAGCACACTGGGCTTACAAAGAAGGTAAAAAAGTAAGTGAAAAAGATCAAACTTATCAAAATAAGTTAAATTGGTTAAAAGAATTAGCTGAAGCGGATCATACATCGTCTGACGCTCAAGAATTTATGGAAACCTTAAAATATGACTTACAGAGTGACAAAGTATACGCATTTACCCCAGCGAGTGATGTTATTGAGTTGCCATATGGTGCTGTGCCGATTGATTTTGCTTATGCGATTCACAGTGAAGTAGGTAATAAGATGATTGGTGCCAAGGTGAATGGCAAAATTGTACCAATTGACTATATTTTACAAACAGGCGATATTGTTGAAATACGTACTAGTAAACATTCATATGGACCAAGTCGTGATTGGTTGAAAATTGTTAAATCGTCTAGTGCCAAAGGTAAAATTAAAAGTTTCTTCAAAAAACAAGATCGTTCATCTAATATTGAAAAAGGCCGAATGATGGTTGAAGTTGAAATAAAAGAGCAAGGATTTAGAGTCGAAGATATTTTGACAGAGAAAAATATTCAGGTTGTTAATGAAAAATATAACTTTGCAAATGAAGATGATTTATTCGCAGCTGTAGGATTTGGCGGCGTGACATCCTTACAGATTGTTAATAAATTAACTGAAAGACAACGTATTTTAGATAAACAACGTGCTTTAAATGAAGCACAAGAAGTTACGAAATCATTGCCTATTAAAGACAACATCATTACTGATAGTGGTGTCTATGTAGAAGGTTTAGAAAATGTACTTATCAAGTTGTCAAAATGTTGTAATCCTATACCAGGTGATGATATTGTAGGTTATATCACCAAAGGTCACGGTATTAAAGTACATCGCACTGATTGCCCAAATATTAAGAACGAAACTGAACGACTAATTAATGTTGAATGGGTAAAATCAAAAGACGCAACTCAAAAATATCAGGTTGATTTAGAGGTAACTGCGTATGACCGAAATGGCTTGTTGAATGAAGTACTACAAGCTGTTAGCTCGACAGCCGGCAATTTAATTAAAGTTTCAGGACGTTCAGATATTGATAAAAATGCAATAATAAATATTAGTGTCATGGTGAAAAACGTGAATGATGTTTATCGTGTGGTAGAAAAGATCAAACAACTTGGTGATGTTTATACAGTAACAAGAGTTTGGAACTAGAGGTGCAAAATATGAAAGTAGTTGTACAAAGAGTTAAAGAAGCATCGGTGACGAATGATACATTAAATAATCAAATCAAAAAAGGATATTGTTTATTAGTCGGTATCGGTCAGAACTCTACAGAGCAAGATGCAGATGTAATTGCAAAGAAAATTGCTAATGCAAGATTATTTGAAGATGACAATAATAAATTAAACTTTAATATCCAACAAATGAATGGTGAAATACTATCAGTTTCACAATTTACTCTCTATGCAGATGTAAAAAAAGGTAACCGTCCAGGTTTCTCAAATTCTAAAAATCCTGATCAAGCGGTAAAAATTTATGAGTATTTTAATGATGCGCTACGAGCGTATGGTCTTACTGTGAAAACAGGTGAATTTGGAACACACATGAATGTTAGCATAAATAATGATGGTCCAGTCACTATTATTTATGAAAGTCAGGACGGCAAAATTCAATGAAAAAAATAGAGGCATGGTTATCTAAAAAGGGTCTTAAAAATAAACGTACTCTAATAGTAGTGATTGCCTTTGTCTTATTTATCATCTTTTTATTTTTATTGCTGAATAGCAATAGTGAAGATAGTGGGAACATCACGATAACTGAAAATGCTGAATTACGTACAGGTCCAAACGCTGCGTATCCAGTCATATATAAAGTTGAGAAAGGTGACCATTTTAAAAAGATTGGTAAAGTAGGTAAATGGATTGAAGTTGAAGATACATCCAGTAATGAAAAAGGTTGGATAGCTGGATGGCACACAAATTTAGATATTGTCGCGGATAATACGAAGGAGAAAAATCCTTTGCAAGGTAAAACAATAGTGCTTGATCCTGGTCATGGAGGTAGTGACCAGGGTGCTTCAAGCAATACTAAATATAAAAGTTTAGAAAAAGACTATACGTTGAAAACAGCAAAAGAATTGCAGCGTACTTTAGAAAAAGAAGGTGCAACTGTTAAGATGACAAGAACAGACGATACATATGTTTCACTAGAAAATCGTGATATCAAAGGCGATGCCTATTTGAGTATACATAATGATGCATTAGAATCATCTAATGCAAATGGAATGACAGTTTATTGGTATCATGATAATCAAAGAGCTTTAGCAGATACGTTAGACGCTACGATTCAGAAGAAAGGTCTACTTTCTAATCGCGGTTCAAGACAAGAAAATTATCAAGTGTTAAGACAAACAAAAGTTCCTGCTGTTTTATTAGAATTAGGTTATATTAGTAACCCAACTGATGAAACGATGATTAAAGATCAATTACATAGACAAATTTTAGAACAAGCAATTGTTGATGGCCTTAAAATTTATTTTTCTGCGTAGGGCTTGCAAAAATATGTGAAAGTAGTTATCATTGATATTGAATTTTATAACTAAAACCGTTAGTATTCTTGAAATGGTAAATGAAATAGGTAGCAATCTAACTAAGATTGTGTAGGAATATAATCCATAGACTGAAAGATTATGCTGAGTAGTTTATATACATTGAACACAAGAAGAGGTGCTTTATGAAAAGTAAAGCCGTTAAACGTACGTTAAACGTTTTGAGTGGGTTTATTTAATGCACGCTTATAAAAAGTAATGATGATTACAATTAGGCATGTTTTTTAAACCAATGAGGGTGGCAACACGGATATTCGTCCCTTGTGCAGTTTCAGGCTGTGCAAGGGCTTTTTCTTTTGCTTTTAAAATTATGATTTATCATGCAAAGTTAAGTGATCGTATATAGTTTTAGTTTTAAAAAGGTAATTAAATAAAATAGTTTGCCGAGGGAGATGTCAAAATGATTAAAATACCTAGAGGGACGCAGGATATTTTACCTGAAGATTCAAAGAAATGGCGTTACATTGAAAATCAATTAGATGAATTAATGACATTTTATAATTATAAAGAAATAAGAACACCAATTTTTGAAAGTACAGATCTTTTTGCAAGAGGTGTTGGTGATTCAACCGATGTCGTACAAAAAGAAATGTATACATTTAAAGATAAAGGCGATAGAAGTATTACATTAAGACCTGAGGGAACAGCTGCAGTTGTGCGTTCATATATTGAACATAAAATGCAAGGTAATCCAAACCAACCAATTAAACTTTATTACAATGGACCGATGTTTAGATATGAACGTAAGCAAAAAGGGCGCTATCGTCAATTTAATCAATTTGGTGTAGAAGCTATTGGTGCTGAAAATCCTAGCGTAGATGCAGAAGTATTAGCTATGGTTATGCATATTTATCAATCATTTGGATTAAAACATTTAAAGCTTGTTATTAATAGTGTAGGGGATATGGCGTCTCGAAAAGAATATAACGAAGCGTTAGTGAAACACTTTGAACCAGTAATTCATGAATTTTGTTCAGATTGTCAATCACGTTTGCATACAAATCCGATGCGAATTTTGGATTGTAAAGTTGACCGTGATAAAGAAGCGATTAAGACTGCACCTAGAATCACTGATTTCTTAAATGAGGAATCTAAGGCATATTATGAACAAGTAAAAGCTTATTTAGATGATTTAGGTATTCCATATATTGAAGATCCTAACTTAGTTCGTGGATTGGATTATTATACACATACAGCATTTGAATTAATGATGGATAACCCTAACTATGATGGTGCCATTACAACGCTTTGTGGTGGTGGCCGTTATAATGGTTTATTAGAATTGCTAGATGGTCCAAGTGAAACAGGTATTGGTTTTGCGCTAAGTATAGAACGATTATTGCTTGCACTTGAAGAAGAAGGTATCGAATTAGATATTGAAGAAAACTTAGATTTATTCATTGTTACAATGGGTGATCAAGCAGATCGATATGCTGTGAAGTTATTAAATCATTTGAGACATAATGGTATTAAAGCAGATAAAGACTACTTACAGCGTAAAATTAAAGGACAAATGAAACAAGCAGACCGTTTAGGTGCCAAGTTTACAATCGTTATTGGTGATCAAGAATTAGAAAATAATAAAATCGATGTTAAAAATATGACAACTGGTGAATCTGAAACAATTGAATTAGACGCATTAGTCGAATATTTTAAGAAGTAGAGAGGGCGTTAAAATATGAGTAAGAGAACAACTTATTGTGGATTAGTTACTGAAGCATTTTTAGGACAAGAAATTACATTAAAAGGATGGGTTAACAATCGTCGTGACCTAGGTGGATTGATTTTCGTTGATTTAAGAGATAGAGAAGGAATTGTACAAGTCGTGTTTAATCCTGCATTTTCAGAAGAGGCATTGAAAATTGCTGAAACAGTACGTTCTGAATATGTTGTAGAAGTTCAAGGTACAGTTACGAAGCGTGACCCTGAAACAGTTAATCCTAAAATTAAAACTGGCCAAGTTGAAGTACAAGTTACAAATATTAAAGTGATTAATAAATCTGAGACACCACCATTTTCTATAAATGAAGAAAATGTTAACGTTGATGAAAATATTCGATTAAAATACCGTTATTTAGATTTACGTCGTCAAGAGTTAGCGCAAACATTTAAAATGAGACATCAAATTACACGTTCTATTCGTCAATATTTGGATGATGAAGGGTTCTTTGACATCGAAACACCAGTACTAACGAAGTCAACACCTGAGGGTGCACGTGACTATTTAGTACCATCTCGTGTTCATGATGGTGAATTTTATGCATTACCACAATCACCACAATTATTTAAGCAATTATTGATGATTAGTGGATTTGACAAATACTACCAAATCGTAAAATGCTTCCGTGACGAAGATTTACGTGCAGATCGTCAACCTGAATTTACACAAGTCGATATTGAAATGAGTTTTGTAGACCAAGAAGATGTGATGCAAATGGGTGAAGAAATGCTTAAAAAAGTTGTTAAAGAAGTTAAAGGCGTTGAAATTAATGGCGCTTTCCCACGCATGACATATAAAGAAGCGATGCGTCGCTATGGTTCTGATAAACCAGATACGCGTTTTGAAATGGAATTAATTGACGTTTCTCAATTAGGACGTGATATGGACTTTAAAGTATTTAAAGATACTGTTGAAAATGATGGTGAAATTAAAGCAATTGTCGCTAAAGGTGCAGCTGAACAATATACTCGTAAAGATATGGATGCTTTAACAGAATTTGTAAACATCTATGGTGCTAAAGGATTAGCGTGGGTTAAAGTTGTGGAAGATGGTTTGACAGGTCCAATTGGACGTTTCTTTGAAACAGAAAATGTTGAAACATTACTTACATTAACTGGTGCTGAAGCTGGTGACTTAGTAATGTTTGTTGCAGACAAACCAAATGTCGTTGCACAAAGTTTAGGTGCATTACGTGTCAAATTAGCTAAAGAATTAGGTTTAATCGATGAAACAAAATTAAACTTCTTATGGGTGACAGATTGGCCATTATTGGAATATGATGAAGATGCGAAACGTTACGTTGCAGCACATCATCCATTTACATCTCCAAAAGAAGCTGATATTGCTAAGCTTGGCACTGCGCCAGAAGAAGCTGAGGCAAATGCTTATGACATAGTATTAAATGGTTATGAATTAGGTGGCGGTTCAATCAGAATTCATGATGGTGAGTTACAAGAAAAAATGTTCGAAGTTCTTGGATTTACTAAAGAACAAGCACAAGAACAGTTCGGCTTCTTACTAGATGCATTTAAATATGGTGCACCACCACATGGCGGTATTGCATTAGGATTAGACCGATTAGTCATGTTATTGACTAATAGAACAAACTTGAGAGATACAATCGCATTCCCTAAAACAGCATCTGCTACATGTTTATTAACGAATGCGCCTGGTGAAGTTTCTGATAAACAATTAGAAGAACTTTCTTTGCGAATTCGTCACTAAATTTTAAAAAATCAATAAACTTTGGTTTGTTATAATTTCATTAATTTTAATTATGTGGTAATATAACATCATAAGATAGTCATCTGAGTTGTTAGTAAGTTTGCTTTTTAATTTGGGCCTAACACTCTTTGATCAAGGGAGCCCAATGGGTTTTCTTGCAGCGTACACGCCTTATATGAAGGACGTACAAAACAAGAAACAGGGCACCCACCTGTATATAACAGGCCGAATGATCAAGCTATTATAACTACGGCAATACGGACTCTATCGATACGCAAGACTTTGTCTTGCGTATTTTTATGCGTTTCTTTAAGTTTTTAATAAAGAATTAGTTGGGTTTTATAGCGTTTAATAAATGTTTCCTCGTTGAATTTTGGGAAAATAATCAAAGCGATAATGCTAAATATAAAATTTTAAGTTACTATGTACTTATGTATAAATCAGTGAAAGAGGTAAAATAATGAAACATCAATTTTCAAGAAATGAACTAGCGATTGGACAACAAGGTTTAGATTTATTGAAGCAACAAACTGTTGTCATACTTGGCGTTGGAGGTGTTGGTTCATTTGCTGCTGAAGCATTAGCAAGAACGAATATTGGTCATATTATATTAATAGATAAAGATGATGTTGATATTACAAATGTAAACAGACAATTACACGCTTTAACTACAACGGTAGGACAAAGTAAAGTTTCTTTGATGGAAGAACGTATTAAATTAATTAATCCAGATTGTAAAGTCACGCCCTTACATATGTTTTATACAGAAGAGACATATGAAGAAATTTTCGATAACTACGATATAGATTATTTTGTAGATGCAAGTGATACAATAATGTACAAAGTACACTTAATGAAAGAGTGTCTTGACCGAGGGATTAAAGTGATTTCCAGTATGGGTGCTGCAAATAAAACAGATCCAACACGTTTTACAATTTCAGATATCTCTAAAACACATACCGATCCAATGGCCAAAATTATTCGTCAAAAATTGAAAAAACTAGGAATTCGTAAAGGGATTCCAGTTGTATTTTCAGATGAAAGTCCAATTGTCATAAGAGAAGATGTAAAAGATATAGTTGGAGATAAAAATGCTATCAATCGAAAAGGACAAATGCCACCTTCTTCAAATGCCTTTGTGCCAAGTGTTGTTGGATTAATTTGTGCTAGTTATGTGGTGAATGACGTATTAAAAGATATTCCAGTTCGTCGCATTAAAGACAAAGGGCAATAATTCATTTTGAAAGTCATAATTTTCAACGTAAGGCAAGTGTAACCACACCATAAAACTAAAACTGACTAGTTCGCAAGCATAGTAGAATATGCCTCGTATACTAGTCAGTTTTGATTTGATTATAGCTAAAATATCAAAGGTAATCGATTTAATCTTATTTTTACGGCCTTTGTTTAAGTAAGTTGTTATATATTTCTTTGAGTTGTTGTTCACTTTTAGATGTCGTTTTTGGTTCATAATAAATTTTGTTTTTAAGTTTATCAGGTAAATATTGCTGTGAAACATAGCCATTAACATATTGGTGTGGATATTTGTAACCAATAGATCGGCCTAGATCTTTAGCACCTTGATAATGTCCATCTTTTAAATGGTTTGGAATTTGGCCCACATGACCGTTTCTAATATCGGACAATGCACTATCAATGGCACTCATTGCTGAATTTGACTTAGGTGATAAGCATAGTTCGATTACTGCTTGGCTTAGTGGAATTCTAGCTTCTGGTAAACCTAGACGTTCTGCTGATTCAATAGCAGCAAGTGTTCTCTGACCAGCATTAGGTGAGGCTAAGCCTATATCCTCATAGCTAATTACAAGTAATCGTCGAACTATTGTAGGTAAATCTCCAGCTTCAATTAATCGTGCTAAATAATGTAAAGCGGCATTGACGTCGCTACCACGGATAGATTTTTGGAAAGCGCTCATAACATCGTAATGCATGTCACCATCCTTATCACTTACAAATGCACCTTTTTGTAAACAGTCTTTAGCATCTTGCAATGTAACATGTCGATAACCGTCTTTGTCATTATCTGCGCTTAATACAGCTAATTCCAATGCATTTAACGCACTACGAACATCACCTTGACTTTGTGTAGAAAAGTAGGTCATGGCATCTTCATCAATTTTGGGTTGATATGTTTTCAAACCATTCTCTTCATCTTCTATTGCACGAGTTAACGCTTGGCGCACATCTTCATCATTTAAAGGATATAACTCAAAAATTTGCGCTCTTGAACGAATCGCTGGATTGATAGCATGATAAGGATTTGAAGTTGTAGCACCGATCAAGACGATTTTGCCATTTTCTAAATGAGGTAATAAAAAGTCTTGTTTAGCTTTATCTAGTCGATGTATTTCATCTAATAACAAGATAACTTGACCAGACATTTTAGCTTCTTCAACAACAAGTTGCATATCTTTTTTAGTGTTAGTTACAGCATTCAATTGTCTGAATTTATATTGCGTACTGCCCGAAATTGCTTTGGCAATACTTGTTTTGCCTATACCAGGTGGACCATAAAAAATCATTGAAGTTAATTTTTTTGTATCAACCATTCTTCTGATAATGCCTCTTGGTCCAACTAAATGTTGTTGGGAAATGATTTCATCTATATTTTTTGGGCGCATTCTCGATGCTAATGGTTCTGTACTCACATTTGTCACACCTTTCTTATACTATCTTAACTCAAAAAATGCTAAAATGGGAATATCAATATTCGAATTAAGTGAGGTTATACAATGAAAATTTCTACTAAAGGGAGATATGGACTTACATTGATGATTTCTCTTGCTAAAAAAGAGGGGCAAGGATGTATATCATTAAAGTCAATTGCTGAAGAAAATAATTTGAGTGATTTATATTTAGAACAGCTTGTAGGTCCTTTAAGAAATGCGGGGTTAATTCGAAGTGTACGCGGTGCTAAAGGTGGATACCAATTAAGAGTGCCAGCGGAAGAAATCTCAGCAGGGGATATTATAAGACTGTTGGAAGGTCCAATTACATTTGTTGAAAGTATTGAATCAGAACCACCTGCGCAAAAACAACTATGGATTCGCATGAGAGATGCAGTGAGAGATGTTTTAGATAATACAACATTGAAATATTTAGCGGAATATGTAGATACAAGCGAAGATTTAGACGGATACATGTTTTATATTTAATCGTATAAATACTATACTATAACATAAAAACTTCATATTATAATGTTTAGCGAACCTCCTTAGTGGTATATAAATATATACATCCAAGGAGGTTTCACTATGGCAGACGAAAGTAAGTTCGATCAATTTAAAGGAAATGTTAAAGAAACAGTAGGTAACGTTACTGATAACAAAGAATTAGAAAAAGAAGGTCAGCAAGATAAAGCGACTGGTAAAGCAAAAGAAGTTGTTGAAAATGCTAAAAACAAAATAACTGATGCAATTGATAAACTTAAAAAATAAGTTCAATTAAACTAATTAAATATAAGAGGAGCGATTAATATGAGTTTTATGGATAAAGCTAAAGACGCAGTAGAAAAATTTAAAAATAGCGATAATGAACAAGTTAAAAATGTAAAAGATAAGATAAATGAATATACAGGATCGAATAACGAAGAGAAAAAAGAAAATGAAGATAAAGAGAAATAAATTTCTTTAAATTTTGGATATGCTTTTCAATATTTTGAAAGCGCCCCATCAAATAAACACTAACACAGTGTAAAGTTGAAGGGGCGCTTTCATATTTGCTTTAGAATTTTAAGTGAATTTGAATCATTACTAAAATAAATGATTGAACAATAAAGACATCTTTTATTCAAAATGCTGTTACTGTTTATTTTTATTAATATTATGGATACATACTTTCACTTAGTTTATTTATCACATTATAAAGTGTTTTTTTCATTTATCTGATTTATAACATTCTTGAACCGACGATAAGAGTCTAATTGCATATCTTTATCATAAATATAACTTATTGCCATAATTTCGTTGACTTCACCATAAGTTTCCATAAAATCTTGAATTTTTTGTTGAACAGTATTTTCTGAACCTATTAATGATATTTTCTGTCTTTCCATAGCCATCGCATATTCTCTCGGCGTTAATATATTTTGTAGTTCATGTGTTGGCGGTTGAACGGGCTGCATTCTGCCACGAGTGATACTAACCATTACTTGTGCCATAGATGAAGCTAAATATTGTGCTTCGTCATCATTTTCAGCAACGATTGTATTTAAACATACAATAACATAAGGTTCGTCTAATACATCAGAAGGTTCAAATAACGTTTTGTAAATTTCGATAGCTTCTTTCATTTGTTGAGGTGCAAAATGTCCAGCGAACACATATGGAAGCCCTTTACGAGCAGCTAAATGTGCAGAATCTGTTGAAGAACCAAGAATATATAAAGGCACATTTTTACCTACTGCTGGATAAGCACGAACATATGCTTGTTGGTGAGCGGGACCGAAATATTGTTGTAATAATGAAACTTCTTCCGGAAATTTATAAACACCATCATGTTGATCTCGTCTTAATGCACTTGCGGTCATCATATCTGTTCCAGGTGCACGTCCTAATCCTAAATCGACACGATTTGGAAATAATGTTGCCATCGTGCCAAATTGTTCCGCAACGATTAATGGAGCATGGTTAGGTAACATGATTCCTCCAGAACCTACACGTATGTGTTTCGTATGTTCTAACGTATGTTGAATCAATAAAGCAGTCGCTGAACTTACTAGGTTGGGAGCGTTATGGTGTTCAGCAATCCAATATCTTTCATATGATAATTCGTCTAAATGTTGTGCGAGCTTAACCATATCATTAATTGCTGTTCGTTCATCTTCACCTTCTCGAATAGGGACAAGGTTTAATGCTGAATATTTAATCGCCATTTTTGTATCGTCCTTCCTTTTGTATGATATAAGAAGTATACCAATCGAATAACCAGATAAATATTAAATTGCTCATAACCAAAATAATAGTACGTTACATTTTACGAATGAAAAAATATCTGCAAATACTAAAATTTATAAAAAAGACAAGAATAAAGCGATAAACTTAAAAAAGCCTATCGAAAAGCATGTGTAGAAAATGGTAAAATATAATTAAAAACATTATAAATAAAGTTAAACAGAAAAGTAGAAAAATAGTATGTAAGGTGCTATTATTGGAACATTGATAAAATTGTGAGGAGTGTCCAAACATGGAAATTTATGCAGATTATGCTGCGACCACACCAGTAAAACCTGAAGTAGTAGATGCGATGATGATGATTTACAATTCGCATTATGGTAATCCATCATCAATACATGCTAAGGGAAGAGATGCGCGTAAATATTTAGATGAGTCAAGACGTCAAATTGCACAATTACTTGGTGCAGATACACATGAAATTATATTTACGAGTGGTGCAACAGAATCGAATAATACGGCAATTAAAGGCATAGTAAAAGCAAATGAACAATTGGGTAATCACATTATCACATCGAAGATTGAACATCATTCTGTGTTACATGTTTTTGAACAATTAGAGCGAGAAGGTTTTGATGTAACATATCTAGATGTTGATGATACAGGTGCTATTGATTTAGACCAACTTGAAGAAACAATTACAGATAAGACGATTTTAGTATCTATTATGTTTGTAAATAATGAAGTTGGCACAGTGCAACAAATTTATGATATTCAAGATATTATTGCTGAGACAAATGCATATTTCCATGTTGATGCGGTTCAAGCAATTGGACATCTTGATGTTAAGTTTGACGAATTTGAGATCGACGCAATGAGTATTACTGCTCATAAGTTTGGAGGACCAAAAGGTGTCGGTGCATTATTAGTTAAAGACCATGTCACATTAGATTATCCTCAACTTGGCGGTGAACAAGAATTGAAACGCCGTGCAGGTACTGAAAATCTTGCACAAATTGTCGGGATGGCTAAAGCATTACAATTAGCAGAAAAGAATCGAGACGATAACAATATTCATTTAATGAATTTAAAAGAACAATTTTTAGTTAAATTACAAGAAAGAGCGATTCCATTTGAATTAAATGGTTCAATGACGGATGCTACAGGCCATATTGTAAATCTATATTTTCCGTTTGTTGAAGTTGAAACGATGTTAACATTGTTGGATATGGCACAAATCTATGTGTCGTCTGGATCTGCATGTACAGCAGGCTCTACACAACCGTCGCATGTTTTAGATGCAATGTTCGAAGATGAAGAGCGATCAAATCATTCGATTCGATTTAGTTTTAACGAATTGACTACTGAAAATGAAATTAATGCAATTGTAGCTGAAATTCATAAAATATATTTTAAATTTAAGGAGGAGTCATAATTGTCAAATAAAGATATACGTGTTGTCGTTGGTATGTCAGGCGGTGTAGATAGTTCTGTAACAGCCCACGTCTTAAAAGAACAAGGTTATGATGTCATTGGCATATTTATGAAAAACTGGGATGACACTGACGAAAATGGCGTATGTACTGCAACTGAAGATTACAACGATGTTATTGAAGTGTGTAATCAAATTGGCATTCCATATTACGCTGTTAATTTTGAAAAAGAATATTGGGATAAAGTCTTTACGTATTTCTTAGATGAATATAAAAAAGGTCGTACTCCAAACCCAGACGTTATGTGTAATAAAGAAATTAAGTTTAAAGCCTTTTTAGATCATGCGATGAATTTAGGTGCAGATTATGTAGCAACAGGGCATTACGCACGCATACATCGTCATGAAGATGGTCATGTTGAAATGTTACGTGGTGTAGATAATAATAAAGATCAAACATACTTCTTGAATCAATTATCCCAACAACAACTTTCAAAAGTGATGTTCCCAATTGGCGACATCGAAAAGATTGAAGTGCGTCGAATTGCTGAAGAACAAGGACTAGTTACTGCTAAGAAAAAAGATTCTACAGGTATTTGTTTTATCGGCGAAAAAAACTTTAAAACATTTTTATCTCAATATCTACCTGCGCAACCGGGTGATATGATAACACTTGATGGTAAGAAAATGGGTAAACATAGTGGGTTGATGTATTACACAATAGGACAAAGACATGGTTTAGGTATAGGTGGAGATGGCGATCCTTGGTTTGTTGTCGGTAAAAATCTAAAAGATAATGTTTTATATGTAGAACAAGGATTCCATCACGATGCATTATACAGTGATTACTTAATTGCTTCAGACTATTCATTTGTAAATCCAGAAGATAATGACTTAGATCAAGGTTTTGAATGTACAGCTAAATTTAGATATCGCCAAAAAGATACGAAAGTTTTTGTGAAACGTGAAAACGACCATGCACTACGTGTTACTTTTGCTGAGCCAGTAAGAGCAATCACACCTGGACAAGCAGTTGTTTTTTATCAAGGTGATGTGTGTCTTGGTGGAGCAACAATTGACGATGTGTTCAAAAATGAAGGTCAATTAAATTATGTTGTATAAACAATGGCAACAATAAATTACTTATTTGAAGTTTCAACGTCGAAAATGACGAAAGACAGTTTTTGATGAGAATAATTCATGATGATAGAGTCTGGGACATCACAATGTCCTAGGCTCTACAATGTTATATTGGCGGGGCCCCAACACAGAGAAATTGGGACCCCAATTTCAACAGGCAATGGAAGTTGGGGACGGGGCCCCAACACAGAAGCTGACCAAAAGTCAGATTTCAATAATGTGCAAGTTGGGGATGGGGCCCCAACACAGAGAATTTCGTAAAGAAATTCTACAGGCAATGCGAGTTGGGGATAAACGAATTTAATTTTGTTAAAATATCATTTCTGTCCCACTCCCTATGCATGAGTCTAATTATGTATTCCTATTTTTAAGTACATAATAGTAGTGGCTAATGTGGAAGAACCATTACATAATAAACCGTTAATGGTTCTTAATCATTTCTATTCCATTCCCGCTTTTTCATGAATGAAGATGATATTAGATTATATTTTATTCGTTGTTAAGTGATTCGAGACATACAATTTATCAAGATGTTATAATTGATGAGAAATGAGGTTCGTAAATGATAGATCAACAAACAATTTATCAATACATACAAAATGGAAAAATAGAAGAAGCGTTACAAGCATTGTTCGGAAATATCGAAGAAAATCCTACAATTATTGAAAATTATATTAATGCTGGTATCGTACTTGCTGATGCGAATGAGATTGAAAAGGCAGAGCGCTTTTTCCAAAAAGCTTTAACAATAGATCCGAAGAATGGCGTCGTATTTTATAATCTAGCAAATGTATATTATAATCAGCAACGTTATCAAGAAGCTATTAAATTATATCAACAAGCATTACAAACAGAGATTGAACAAGTTGATTGTAATTATATGATCGGTATGGCGTTTAATCAGTTAGAATCATTTAAGCTGGCATTGCCGTATTTAATGACTGCTGCGGAACTAGATAAAGACAAAGATGCAGAAGTTCAATTTCAATATGGTCTTGTATTATGTCAATTAGAAATGTTTAATGAAGCCATAACTCAACTTAAACATGTATTAACGATTGATAAAAATCATGTTGATGCAAGATACAATTTGGGCTTAGCGTTATTTATGAAAAATGAAGATATTGATGAAGCAATAACTCATTTTAAAGAAGCTGTGACTATCGACCCTAAACACTTATTAAGTCAGCATGCGCTGAAAACATTCACTAAAATGAAAGAGGAGGAGTAACATGTCAGACCCTACACTATTTGATTATTCAATGATCAAAGGTACTGTTGAAGCGATATTGTTTCAAAACAGTGATAATTTTTATACAGTGCTTAAAGTAGATACTATTGAAACAAATGAAGACTTTGATACAATGCCAACTGTTGTAGGGTTTCTTCCGAATATTGTTGAAGGCGATGTCTACACATTTAAAGGGCAAGTTGTTGATCATCCACGTTATGGTAAACAATTAAAAGCAGAGACTTTTGAAAAAGAAATGCCACAAACGAAAGAAGCAATTATAAGTTATTTATCTAGTGATTTGTTTAAAGGTGTAGGTAAAAAGACAGCTCAAAATATTGTTAATACATTAGGTGACAATGCGATAAATGATATATTAGATGACCATTCAGTGCTAGAAAAAGTTTCGGGATTATCTAAAAAGAAACAGAAACAAATTGCAGAACAAATTTCAGCAAATCAAGAATCTGAAAAAATAATGATTCGTTTACATGATTTAGGGTTTGGTCCTAAACTTTCAATGGCAATTTATCAGTTTTATCTCGGCGATACACTGACTATTTTAGATCGAAATCCATATCAATTGATTTATGATATTAAAGGTATTGGTTTTAATAAAGCAGATCAACTTGCTAGAAATATTGGTATCGCTTATAACGATAATGAACGATTAAAAGCTGCGTTGCTCTATACGTTAGAAGAAGAATGTATTAAACAGGGACATACATATTTGCCTATCAATGTTGTTATAGATTTAACGGTTGATGTATTAAATTATCAAGATGAAGAGGTCATCGAACCTGAAAAATTAGACGAAATGTTGCAATACTTAAATGAGGAAAAACGACTAATTATTGACAATGAACAAGTTGCAATTCCAAGTTTGTATTATTCTGAAATCAAAAGTGTTCAAAACTTATTCAGAATAAAGACGCATACAAATAAACTTACAGAAATTGAACAGTCAGATTTACAAATGCATATTGGTGAAATAGAAGATGCGAATCAAGTGAACTATGCAGCTTCACAAAAAGAAGCTTTGCAAACGGCTATCAATTCTAAGGTGATGCTATTAACCGGTGGACCGGGAACAGGAAAAACGACAGTAATTAAAGGTATTGTTGAATTATATGCTGAGATTCATGGCTTATCATTAGATTATGATGATTATGTCAATGATGATTATCCAGTTGTATTAGCAGCGCCAACAGGAAGAGCGTCCAAGAGACTACAAGAGTCAACTGGATTAGAAGCTATGACGATTCATCGTTTAATAGGTTGGAATCAAGACACAAAGCCAGAGGATATATTAGAAAATGAAATAAACGCACGACTCATAATCATTGATGAGATGTCTATGGTAGATACTTGGTTGTTCCACCAATTTTTAAGTGCAGTTCCTTTAGATGCACAATTGATATTTGTAGGTGATGAGGACCAATTGCCTTCTGTAGGTCCTGGTCAAGTATTTAAAGATTTAATTGAATCGAAAGCTATACCACGAGTTAATCTGACTGAAGTATATCGTCAACAAGATGGTTCAAGCATTATAGAATTAGCACATCGAATGAAGTTGGGTCAGAAAATTGATATTACACAGCGTTTTCATGATAGAAGTTTTATTAACTGTCAGGCAAACCAAATACCAACAGTTGTAGAGAAGGTAGTTACTAGTGCTGTTAATAAAGGGTATACTATGGCTGATATTCAAGTGCTTGCACCAATGTATAAAGGAAATGCCGGTATTAAACGTTTAAATCAAGTTTTACAAGATATTTTAAACCCTAAAAAGAAAGACACACGAGAAATTGAGTTTGGTGATGTAGTCTTTAGAAAAGGTGACAAAGTATTACAACTTGTTAATAGGCCAAATGATAACATATTCAATGGTGACATAGGAGTTATTGTTGGTATTTTTTGGGCGAAAGAAAATGCCCTTAATAAAGATGTACTTGTTGTGGATTTTGAAGGTAATGAAATTACATTTACGAAACAAGATATGATGGAATTAACACATGCTTATTGTACATCAATCCATAAATCACAAGGTTCAGAATTTCCTATTGTTATCATGCCTATTGTTAAACAGTATTTTAGAATGTTACAAAGACCGATATTATATACTGGTTTAACTAGAGCGAAAACGAGTTTAGTTCTACTTGGTGATCCAGAAGCATTTGATATTGGATTAAAAACAAATGGTCAAGCGCGTTTAACACAATTATGTACATTGTTGAAAAATTATTTTAATTCAGAAGATGAAGAAATGCTGGAAAACACAGCAACTAATGATACAGGAGCTTCACAAACGACAATAGATGATCAAGTAGAAGCGCCAATGTCATCGAATGATAGTGGAGAAGTTACGTCTGATTCAACAAAAACAGATATAAATGTATTAACGGAAGCTACAATGTTTAAAATTGACCCAATGATTAATATGGGAGAAATCACGCCGTATGACTTTATAGAACGTTGACAACAAGAGTAAATGTAACTAAAATAGAATTAAATTCGTATAAAGATGAGTAGTTAATGATTTGTTTATCAGAGATGTACTGGTTGGTGAAAAGTACAACAAACATTAGTGAACGCTACTTTATGCACAACTGTATAGTCGATTTAAAGTGATAAATGTGTTGAATTGCATTTATAACTAGGGTGGTACCGCGATAACGTTCGTCCCTTTTGAGGATGGGCGTTTTTTATTTTTTAATAATAAAAAATGATATTGATTTATACTAGTTTTTCAAATCGACTATCTGTGTCATCAATTTTTATGGAATGGTAATTTAAAAACAGTAAATAGGATGTGTAAAAGATGAAAAAGTTAAAAGCGAGTGAAATTAGACAAAAATATCTAGATTTCTTTGTTGAAAAAGGACATATGGTTGAACCTTCTGCACCATTAGTGCCAATTGATGATGATACATTATTATGGATTAATTCAGGTGTAGCAACATTAAAGAAATATTTTGATGGACGTGAAACACCTAAAAAGCCAAGAATTGTAAACTCTCAAAAAGCTATTCGTACAAATGATATTGAAAATGTTGGTTTCACAGCGCGTCACCATACATTCTTTGAAATGTTAGGTAACTTCTCAATTGGTGATTATTTTAAACAAGAAGCGATTGAATTTGCTTGGGAATTTTTAACGAGTGATAAATGGATGGGGATGGAGCCAGATAAATTGTACGTTACGATTCATCCGGAAGATATGGAAGCATACAACATTTGGCATAAAGATATTGGGCTTGAAGAAAGTCGTATTATTCGCATTGAAGGTAACTTCTGGGATATTGGTGAAGGGCCTTCAGGACCAAACACTGAGATTTTCTATGATCGCGGAGAAGCATATGGACAAGACGATCCGGCAGAAGAAATGTATCCAGGTGGAGAAAATGAACGCTATCTTGAAGTATGGAACTTAGTATTTAGTGAATTCAATCATAATAAAGATCATAGTTACACACCATTACCTAATAAAAACATTGATACTGGCATGGGGCTTGAGCGTATGGCCTCAGTTTCTCAAAATGTACGTACTAACTATGAAACAGATTTATTTATGCCTATAATGAATGAAATCGAAAAAGTATCAGGTAAACAATATTTAGTAAACAACGAACAAGATGTGGCATTTAAAGTAATTGCTGACCACATTCGTACGATTGCATTTGCAATTTCTGATGGTGCATTACCTGCCAATGAAGGTAGAGGATATGTATTACGTCGATTGTTACGTCGTGCCGTTCGTTTTAGTCAAACGTTAGGAATCAATGAGCCATTTATGTACAAACTTGTTGATATTGTTGCAGACATTATGGAACCATATTATCCAAATGTTAAGGAAAAAGCAGATTTCATTAAGCGTGTTATAAAGTCTGAAGAAGAACGATTCCATGAAACATTAGAAGATGGTTTAGCGATTTTAAATGAATTAATTAAAAAAGCTAAAGCGACAACAAATGAAATTAATGGGAAAGATGCATTTAAATTGTATGATACGTACGGGTTCCCAATTGAATTAACTGAAGAAATAGCAGTGCAAGCAGGATTGAAAGTTGATATGACAACATTCGAGTCAGAAATGCAACAACAACGTGATCGTGCACGTCAAGCACGTCAAAATTCTCAATCAATGCAAGTTCAAAGTGAAGTATTGAAAAATATTACATCTGCAAGTACTTTTGTTGGTTATGATACTGCGACAGCTCAAACAACACTAACACACTTGATATATAATGGTGAAGAAGTTTCACAAGTTGAAGCGGGTGAAACAGTATACTTCATGTTAACGGAAACACCATTTTATGCAGTCAGTGGTGGACAAGTTGCGGATACAGGTATTGTTTATAATGACAATTTTGAAATTGCTGTTAGTGAAGTAACCAAAGCACCAAATGGTCAAAACTTGCATAAAGGAGTAGTACAATTTGGCCAAGTAAATGTTGGCGCTACAGTGTCTGCTGAAGTGAACCAAAATGATCGACGTGACATTCAAAAGAACCATAGTGCAACACATTTATTACATGCAGCGTTGAAATCAGTACTGGGTGATCATGTTAACCAAGCTGGTTCACTAGTAGAAGCAGATCGTTTACGTTTTGATTTCTCTCATTTTGGTCCAATGACTAATGATGAAATTGATCAAGTTGAACGCTTAGTAAATGAAGAAATTTGGAAAGGTATTGACGTTAACATTCAAGAAATGGATATTGCTTCAGCTAAAGAAATGGGCGCAATGGCATTATTCGGTGAAAAATATGGTGATGTTGTGCGTGTAGTAAATATGGCACCATTTTCAATTGAATTATGTGGTGGTATTCATGTCCGCAATACTTCTGAAATTGGCTTATTCAAAATAGTAAGTGAGTCAGGTACAGGAGCTGGTGTGCGTCGTATTGAAGCATTAACAGGTAAAGCAGCTTTCTTATATTTAGAAGATATTCAAGAGAAATTTAATACGATGAAATCACAGCTGAAAGTGAAATCTGATGATCAAGTAGTCGATAAGTTAACACAATTACAAGATGAAGAAAAAGCATTATTAAAACAATTAGAGCAACGTGACAAAGAAATCACATCACTTAAAATGGGTAATATTGAAAATCAAGTTGAAGAAATCAATGGCTATAAAGTATTGGTTACTGAAGTGGATGTACCAAATGCGAAAGCAATTCGCTCGACAATGGACGATTTTAAATCTAAACTACAAGATACAATTATCATTCTTGCAAGTAATGTTGATGATAAAGTATCGATGGTTGCAACTGTCCCTAAATCTTTAACAAATAACGTTAAAGCCGGTGATCTTATCAAACAAATGGCACCAATCGTTGGTGGTAAAGGTGGCGGTCGTCCAGATATGGCTCAAGGTGGCGGTACACAACCTGAAAATATCTCAAAATCATTAAGCTTTATTAAAGATTACATTAAAAATCTATAATTTAAAGCCATAATATTGTATGATGATAGTGAGTTATATTTGTAATTAAAGGAGTGTCGCAAATGGAAAACTTTGATAAAACAATGAAATTCGACTATGAAGAACTTCCAACGCAAGATGTAAGAGATGTTTTAAATAATGTTTATCGAACATTAGATGAACGAGGATATAATGCCGTAAACCAAATTGTAGGTTATTTATTATCAGGTGACCCTGCGTATATTCCACGCCAAAATGAAGCAAGAAATCAAATTCGTCATATTGATAGAGATGTTATTATGGAAGAACTTGTTTCTTACTATTTAAAAGAGCAAAATAAATAATTTATGTTACAACATAAAATTTTAGGACTCGATGTCGGTAGTAGAACGGTAGGAATTGCAATTAGTGATATAATGGGTTGGACGGCACAAGGATTAGACACACTCCGAATCAATGAAGAAAATAATGAATTAGGTATTGACCAATTAGTAGACATTATTAAAAAACATAATGTGGGTACAGTCGTAATAGGACTACCTAAAAACATGAATAATTCAATAGGATTTCGAGGCGAAGCTTCGTTAACATATAAAGAAAAATTATTAGAAGCTTATCCTTCTATTGAGATTGTGATGTGGGATGAAAGATTAAGCACAATGGCTGCTGAACGATCATTATTAGAAGCAGATGTTTCAAGACAAAAAAGAAAACAAGTGATTGATAAAATGGCAGCGGTATTTATTTTACAAGGCTATTTAGATTCACTACATTAAAAGGAGATTTTACTATGACTGAACATAATCATGATTCACAACTAGAAATTAATAACGAAGAAGAATTATTAACTTTATTCGATGAAGAGGGAAATGAAGTTTTATACCGAAAAGTTTTAGAATTTTATCATCCTGAATTCAAAAAAGAGTATGTTATCTTAGCTGAAGAAGGTGCTCAATCAGATGAAGACGATATGATTGAGCTTGTACCAATGATCAATGAACCAGATGAGTCAGGTGACGGTGGTAAGTTAGTACCAATCGAAACTGATGAAGAATGGGACATGATTGAAGAAGTTGTAAATACTGAAATGGAAGAATAATTAAAAAGATTTTACTCTTGCTAACCTTAAGATGGGGAGGCAAGAGTATTTTTTTAAGTTAAGCAATGTATAAATAATTAACGCTTATAATTTTATTGAAAATATGGTAAAATATCTAAAGTTAAATTTTATATGAATGATTCGCTTCTATAAATAAAATAGCTTTGCGTCTAACACGAAATCAGTCATTTAATTGGTTGGCAAAATTATAATCAATTGTGAAGGCTGATTTATTTTATTGTCATAATCATATTGACTTATTTTACATAAAGGAAGTTTAAAACATGGATGACCTAAATAAAAAATATTTAATAGATTTACATCAACATCAAAATAGTTCAATCGAAGTTTTGCGTGAATTTGCCGAAGTAAATGAAGTGCCAATTGTAGATCGTTTAACATTAGATTTAATTAAGCAATTAATTCGTATGAATAATGTTAAAAATATTTTAGAAATTGGTACAGCAATCGGCTATAGTTCTATGCAATTCGCTTCTATATCTGATGACATTCATGTCACAACGATAGAGCGTAATGAAACGATGATTCAATATGCTAAACAAAATTTAGCTACTTATCATTTTGAAAACCAGGTTCGAATTATTGAAGGTAATGCTTTAGAGCAATTTGAAAATGTAAATGACAAAGTTTATGATATGATATTTATTGATGCAGCAAAAGCGCAATCAAAGAAATTTTTTGAAATATATACACCACTTTTAAAGCACCAAGGTCTCGTAATTACAGATAATGTTTTATATCACGGTTTTGTATCGGATATTGGGATTGTTAGATCGAGAAATGTAAGACAAATGGTTAAAAAGGTTCAAGATTATAATGAGTGGTTAATAAAGCAACCAGGATATACAACGAATTTTTTAAATATAGACGATGGATTAGCGATTTCAATTAAAGGAGAATGACTATGACAGAATTACTTGTCACACCCAAGTCATTAAGCCATATGGAAACACTTATTGATTTAGGTGCAGATGCTTTTGTAATTGGCGAGCAAAAGTTTGGTTTAAGACTTCCAGGGGAATTCAATAGACAACAAATGACAGAGGCTGTCGCATTAGCTCACAAAAACGATAAAAAAGTATATGCGGCGGTGAATGGATTATTTCATAATTATCATTTAGATGCTGTAGAAGATTATATTAATTTTTTACATGAAATACGAGTTGACAGAATTATTTTCGGGGATCCAGCAGTAGTAATGTATGTGAAGGCGCAAGAGAATCCAATACCACTTCATTGGAATGCAGAGACGTTAGTAACTAATCATTTTCAATGTAATTACTGGGGTAAAAGAGGCGCATCAAGAGCTGTCTTAGCACGTGAGCTGAATTTGGATGAAATTATTAATATAAAAGAAAATTCAAATGTGGAAATTGAGGTGCAAGTTCAAGGAATGACTTGTATGTTCCAATCAAAGCGTATGCTACTAGGCAATTATTATACGTTCCAAGATCGCCAAATGAAAATTGAACGTCGCAATGATGAACAATCTTTATTACTTTATGATGAAGAAAGACAAAATAATTACCCAGTTTACGAAGATTACAATGGTACGCACATTATGTCACCAAACGACATTTGTTTAATTGAAGAATTAGCACCATTTTTTGAGGCGGGTATAGATTCATTTAAAATCGATGGTATTCTACAAACGGAAGAATATATTAATGTGGTAACGGAACAGTATCGTCAAGCGATAGATTTGTACAATGAAGATCCTGAAATCTATGAAGATGAGAAATTTATGTTGATGGACCCAATTGAAGAAATTCAACCTGATCATCGACCATTTGACGAAGGTTTCTTATATAAACAAACGGTATATTAAGGAGGTTAATCATGAAGACAATAGAAGAGATTAAATCAACTCCTAAAACAGTTATGAAGAAACCAGAATTATTAGCACCTGCTGGAAACTTAGAAAAGTTAAAAATAGCAGTACATTATGGCGCTGATGCCGTATTTTTAGGTGGTCAAGAATATGGATTACGTTCAAATGCTGATAATTTCACGATGGAAGAAATAGCTGAAGGTGTTGAATTTGCGAACCGTTACGGTGCCAAAATTTATGTTACGACAAATATTATTGCACATGATGAGAATATTGAAGGTCTAGAATCATATTTGCGTAATTTGGAAAAGACTGGTGCGACAGGTATCATTGTTGCAGATCCTTTAATTATCGAAACATGTAAAGAAGTTGCGCCAAAACTTGAAATTCATTTATCTACTCAACAATCACTTTCTAATTACAAAGCTGTAGAATATTGGAAAGAAGAAGGATTGGATCGTGTTGTATTAGCACGTGAGACCGGCGCGATGGAAATGCGTGAAATGAAGGAAAAAGTAGATATTGAAATCGAAGCATTTATTCATGGTGCTATGTGTATCGCCTATTCAGGTAGATGTACATTAAGTAATCATATGACTGCAAGGGATTCCAACAGAGGCGGTTGCTGTCAAAGTTGCCGTTGGGATTATGAATTATTAGAAGTTGATGATAATGGTGAACTTGATGTTTTTTATAATCAAGGTGAAGTTACACCGTTTGCGATGAGTCCTAAAGATTTAAAATTAATCGAATCAATTCCTCAAATGATGGATATTGGTGTGGACTCATTAAAAATTGAAGGACGTATGAAGTCAATTCATTATATTGCAACAGTTGTCTCAGTATATCGTAAAGTCATTGATGCGTATGCGGCAGATCCTGACAACTTTAAGATTAATCCGGAATGGTTAATAGAGTTAGATAAATGTGCAAATAGAGACACTGCACCAGCATTCTTTGAGGGAACACCTGGTTATGAAGAACAGATGTTTGGTCAACAACAATCTAAAAAATCACCATTTGATTTTTGTGGTTTGGTATTAGACTATAATGAAGATACAAAAATTGCGACTATTCAACAACGAAATAACTTTAAACCAGGTCAAGAAATAGAATTCTTTGGTCCAGAAATTGAAACATTTACACAAGTAGTAGAAGCAATTTATGATGAAGAAGGTAACAGCTTAGACGCGGCGCGCCATCCATTACAAATCGTTCAAATTAAAGTGGATCGCCCGATATATCCAAACAACATGATGAGAAAGGAAATTGGCTAATGAAAGCTACTACAATCATTGGCATAGCTGGTGGATCTGGCTCAGGAAAAACAACTGTAACTAACGAAATTATGAAAAACTTAGAAGGTCATAGTGTCGCTTTACTTGCTCAAGATTACTATTATAAAGATCAAAAGCACTTGACTTTCGACGAGCGCCTAGAAACCAATTATGACCATCCATTTGCATTCGATAATGATTTATTAATTGAAAATCTTAAAGACTTGAAAAATGGTAAAGCAGTAGAAGTACCGACATATGATTATGCTAGTCATACAAGAAGTGACATTACCATTGATTTTAAACCTAAAGATGTTATTATCGTAGAAGGTATTTTCGCTTTAGAAAATAAGGTATTACGTGATATGATGGATGTTAAAATATATGTTGATACAGATGCAGACTTGAGAATATTACGCCGTTTAACACGAGATACTAAAGAGCGTGGGCGTTCAATGGACTCTGTTATCAATCAATATTTAAGTGTTGTTAGACCTATGCATGACCAATTTATTGAACCGACTAAGAAATATGCTGATATAATTATTCCTGAAGGTGGGAGCAATAAAGTTGCAATAGATATTATGACAACAAAAATTCAGTCTTTAGTTAGCAAGCAATAGTATAATTCAGTAAAGGAAGATGACAATATGGAAAATCAAAAGCAATATCCAATGACTCAAGAAGGTTTTGAAAAATTAGAGCGTGAACTTGAAGAATTAAAAACAGTTAAGCGTCCTGAAGTTGTAGAGAAAATTAAAGTTGCACGTTCATTTGGTGACTTATCAGAGAACTCTGAGTATGATGCAGCAAAAGATGAACAAGGATTCATCGAACAAGATATTCAAAGAATTGAGCATATGTTAAGAAATGCATTAATCATTGAAGATACTGGAGATAACAACGTTGTTAAAATTGGTAAAACAGTAACGTTTGTAGAATTACCAGGTGATGAAGAGGAAAGTTATCAAATCGTTGGTTCAGCTGAATCAGATGCATTTAATGGTAAGATTTCAAATGAATCACCAATGGCTAAAGCGTTAATTGGTAAAGGTTTAGATGATGAAGTTCGTGTTCCACTACCTAATGGTGGCGAAATGAACGTAAAAATTGTTAATATCCAATAAATGATCAAATAGATTGTTTAATTGCGCGATTGAAGTGTGTTAATGATACTTCGGTCGTGCTTTTTTATATTCAAAATCAAAAAATCGGACAGATGAAAAGTAAAAATTTTCCATCAGACCGAATGATAGCAGAACCTAAATTAGTGTAAGAGTTACAATATTAACTACTCCATTTTAAAAAAGCAAAATATTTCCGAGAAAACAAATTGATTATCATTTGTTATTGTATGCGATTTGAATTACTTATTAAACAACTTGTGCTTCTCAATGATACAATGAAAAGGTATTCAATACTGGTTTATTGCAATACAAAGGGGGATTTAAAGTGGATGTAAGATTTATTAACGAGCAGACAATTATGATTTATTTTGAAAATAAAATATCCGAAGAGACATATCGTAATGTCACAGCAATGGTACGGTGGATACGAGAAAAAGAAATATTAGAAATTCAAGATATTGTCCCTTCGTATCGAGCAGTTCTAATATATTTTGATGAACAAGCTATAACATCTTCTAAATTAATTGAAAATTTAGAACTTAACAAATTTAATGAAAAAAATGTTCATGCTGTGAATCAAACCAATCGTATTATTAAAATACCTGTTCAATATGGTGGTACATATGGACCAGATATTGAAGAAGTAGCAAAGCATAATCGAATAACTGTTGAGCAAGTTATTGAAAAACATACAAGTAAACCTTATTTAATATATATGCTAGGATTTATGCCAGGATTTCCATACTTAGGCGGACTTGATGAACAACTACATACACCTAGACGTAATCAGCCAAGGTTAAAAATTCATGCAGGTTCTGTAGGTATTGCGAATAATCAAACAGGACTATATCCATCAGATTCTCCTGGCGGATGGCAAATTATTGGACGCACACCGTTAAAAGTATTTAGCAGCGAGCGTGAACCAATGTCAATGTACGAAGCAGGAGAATGGATACAATTTTATGCAATAGATGAACAAGAATTTATACAAATCGAAAGAGATATATCAGATGGCAACTTTAATGTTGATGACTGGGTGGTGATTGAAAATGTCAATTAAGATTTTACAACCAGGTCTCTTTTCAACGGTACAAGATCTAGGAAGAAAAGGTTATGAACATATTGGATTTTCAGGCGCAGGTGCCATGGATCAATTTAGTTTTAAGGTTGCGCAGTTATTAATTAACAATGATGGTCCAGCGATTGAATATACTTTGATTGGTCCTACCATTCAATTTAATACGCAAAATACATTTGTTATAACCGGTGGTAGTGTTAATGCCTCGCTAAATAATAAAACTATATCAATGAATTCTGTCATATTAGCTGAGAAAGGTGACATTTTAAAAATAGGTGCTATAACCAAAGGTGCACGCGGTTATCTTACTTTTGGTCATTCTATCAACGTACCTCCTATTGCTGAAAGTTATGCAACACATACCCGAAGCAGTATAGGAGGATTCAAAGGTAGAAAGTTATTAGCTAATGATGTAATAACAGTGAAAATAAATAATGACTTTAAAGAAAACATTGGAAAGACGATTCATTTACAGGACGATTTATTGCCAGAAAATAATATTATACACATTCTTCAAGGACCTCAATTCGAGGCATTTTCTGAAGAGGCTAGAGCGAAAATTGTAAATCATCCATATTTAATTACTGAACAATCAGACCGTATGGGCTATCGTTTGGAAGGTGACAGCGTTGCACCAATTAATCAAGCAGATATCATTTCTGAACCGGTTGCTCTTGGTAGTGTTCAAGTACCAAATGATGGTCAACCTATTATTCTGCTTAATGATAAACAAACGATAGGTGGTTATACCAAAATTGCAACTGTATGCAAATTTGATCTGCCAAAGTTAGCACAGATGAAACCACAAGATACAATTCAATTTAAATGGATATCATTCCAAGAAGCTGTAGATAAGAATCGGGAACAAATGTCTCTGTTTAATGAAATTCTTAAGAGTCATCAAAAGACTCCAATTTTTGATACATCTAGCTTGCGACATACTTCGAAAAAATTAGCAACAATTTTAAAAGGGGATTTGTAAAATGAATATTGAAAAAATCGAACAAATAATCAAATTAGTGAAGGAAAATGATGTTAAGAAATTTAAATATAAAAATTTTGAAGATGAAATAGAAATTGACTTCACTGACTCGAATCATTTGGCTGCACACAGTAATCAATCAAATCAAAGTATGAACAATAATGATTTGACAGCTTCAAAAGCGAATGATAACTCCGATGTTTCGACAAATGATTATCATGACATTAAATCACCAATGGTAGGTACATTCTTTTTACAAGATAGTAAAGAATTAACTGAACCAATTGTGAATGTCGGTGACAAAGTTAACAAGGGAGATATTATAGGATATGTTGAAGCGATGAAAGTATTAAACGAGGTAACAACAGATGTTGCTGGAGAAATTACTGAAATAGTAGCTGATCATGGAACAAATGTTGAATACGACCAAGTTTTGGTACGTATTAAGTAAAGGGGGTAAGTAAATGCTTCGTTGTTTAATTGCGAATAGAGGTGAAATTGCTGTAAGGATTATAAGAGCTTGCAGAGAATATGGGATTGAAACTGTAGCAGTTTATGCAAAAGGGGACGAGCAAAGCTTGCATGTACATTTAGCAGATCAAGCTATATGTATTGGGGAAGCTAATGCTTTAGGTAGTTATTTAAATATTGACCGCATCATATCTGCTGCACAAATCACTGGTGCTAATGCAATTCACCCAGGATATGGCTTTTTATCAGAATCAACAAAATTTGCTCAAACCGTTGAGGAACAAGGCATAGCGTTTATAGGGCCTACTAAAAAAACGATGGAAATGATGGGGGATAAAATAACAGCAAGACAAACAGTTCATCATGCAGGTGTTCCTGTGATTCCAGGATCAAATGGTGCTGTGAACCATGTGTCTGAAATTGAGAAGCTTGCCAAAGACATCGGTTATCCAGTTGTTATCAAAGCTGCCAGTGGCGGTGGTGGTAAAGGTATACGTATTGTAAAGAAAGCTGAAGATTTAGAAAAGGCATTTAAAGAAGCTAAAAGTGAAGGAAAAAAATACTTTGATGATGATCGTGTTTATGTTGAGGCTTTTATACCTGTTGCAAAACATGTTGAAGTTCAAGTTATGGGAGATGGGCAGGATAATTTTGTACATTTAGGGGAACGTGATTGTTCTGTACAACGTAAAAATCAAAAATTAATCGAAGAATCTCCTTGTGCAGCATTAACTGAAGAAAGACGACAACAAATATGTAACGATGCTGTTAAAGTTGCACGTGCAGCAAATTATAGAAGTGCAGGTACGATTGAATTTTTAGTAACTGATACCGCACATTACTTTATTGAAATGAATGCTCGAATACAAGTTGAACATACTGTTACAGAGATGCGAGCAGAACGTGATTTGGTTGCAGCACAATTGTATTTATTGGAACATAATCATTTACCTTTTTCACAAAGCGATATTCAATTTAATGGTCATGTGATAGAAGCGAGAATAAATGCCGAAAATCCTGAAAAGAAATTTCAACCAACACCAGGTAAAGTGACAGCGTTACATTTACCTCAAGGCTTTAATGTGCGAGTCGATTCTTTACTATATCACGGTTATCAAGTTTCACCATATTATGATTCTTTAGTAGCTAAAGTAATTGTAAAATCTCATGATAGAGCTTCAGCAATTGATAAGTTGAAAGCCACCTTAGATGAAATGGTGATAGATGGATTTTCTACAACTGCCGATTTTTTATATGCAGTTTTAAATTATCCACTATATCGTGATGGAGATGCAAAAGATGTTGATATTAAATTTTTAGAAAAACATCAAATTGTTAAAGGGGTGGAATTATAATGCGAGTTGATTTGAATTGTGATTTAGGCGAAGCATTTGGAAATTATTCCTTTGGTGGTGATCATCAAATTATTCCGTTAATTACAAGTGCGAATGTTGCTTGTGGTTTTCACGCTGGTGATGAAAATGTAATGAATGAAACGGTAAAACTTGCCAAAGCACATAATGTTGCAGTAGGTGCACATCCTGGTTTACCTGATTTGAAAGGCTTTGGCAGACGAAATATAGATATCTCTAACGACGAGATTTATAATTTGATGATTTATCAATTAGGTGCATTACAAGGGTTTTGTCGCATTCATCAAGTTAAAATTAATCATGTTAAACCGCATGGTGCGTTGTATCAGATGGGTGCAAAAGACAGAGAAATAGCAAGCGTTATAGCACAAGCTGTTTATGACTTTGATCCATCACTAGTGTTAGTAGGATTAGCAAATTCATATCTAATTTCAGAAGCAAAGAATGTCGGATTAATTACAGCTTCTGAAGTGTTTGCTGATAGACGATACGAAGATGATGGGCAGCTCGTTAGTAGAAAAGAAAGTGATGCTGTGATTACTGATACTGACGAAGCACTTAAGCAGGTTTTAAAGATGGTGAAGGAAAATAAAGTTATTTCAAAAAACAATAAGGAAGTAACGTTACAAGCAGATACAATTTGTGTGCATGGTGATGGAGAACATGCATTATTATTTGTTTCGAAAATTAGAGAAATTTTAATGAAAGAAGGCATTGATATTCAATCCTTATAGGGGGCTAAAAAATGGGAAGAAATTTAAAGCTTAAAAAAGAAAGTGACTTTGAATTCACAAAAAATCATAAAAGGTTATTATTAGGTTCTGTATTTTTGATGGCAACTTCTGCAATTGGGCCAGCATTTTTAACGCAAACAGCAGTATTTACATCACAATTTTTTGCAAGTTTCGCATTTGCCATATTACTGTCTATCATCATTGACATTGGTGCACAAATTAATATATGGCGCATATTAGTTGTAACTGGTTTAAGAGGTCAAGAAATATCAAATAAAGTTGTTCCTGGGCTTGGTACTGTTATCTCAATATTGATTGCATTTGGTGGTCTAGCTTTTAATATTGGTAATATTGCTGGTGCCGGTTTAGGTTTAAATGCAATTTTTGGATTAGATGTAAAATGGGGCGCAGCTATTACTGCAATCTTTGCAATATTAATCTTTGTAAGTAAAAGTGGCCAAAAAATTATGGACGTTGTTTCAATGATTCTTGGTATTGTGATGATTTTAGTTGTGGCATATGTGATGTTTGTTTCTAATCCACCTTATGGTGATGCTTTTGTGCATACATTTGCGCCAGAACATCCAATGAAATTAGTCTTGCCAATCATTACGTTAGTTGGTGGAACTGTAGGTGGTTATATTACCTTTGCAGGTGCACATCGTATATTAGACTCTGGCATTAAAGGTAAGCAATATTTACCATTTGTAAATCAATCAGCAATTGCTGGTATTTTAACTACAGGTATTATGAGAACGTTACTATTCCTAGCGGTATTAGGTGTTGTTGTAACAGGTGTGACACTAAGTTCTGAAAATCCACCAGCGTCAGTTTTTGAACACGCAATTGGACCAATTGGAAAGAATATTTTTGGTATTGTGTTATTTGCTGCAGCTATGTCATCAGTAATTGGCTCAGCATACACAAGCGCAACATTTTTAAAAACACTTCATAAATCACTTAACGAAAGAAGTAATTTAATTGTGATTGTGTTTATCGTTATTTCAACAATGATTTTCTTATTTATTGGAAAACCAATCAGCCTTTTAATTATAGCAGGCGCGATAAATGGATGGATTTTACCTATTACGTTAGGTGCAATTTTGATTGCAAGTAAAAAGAAATCAATTGTTGGTGATTATAAACACCCAAATTGGATGTTCATCTTTGGTATCGTTGCAGTACTTGTTACAATATTGACAGGTATATTCTCATTCAAAGAAGTACTTCAGTTATTTTAAAAGACATTTTGACTAATAGCATCACTGTAAATGTTGTTAGTATTAGGCAAGATGTATTTTGATTTCCGGTGATTCATTTATAAAGCATAATTAGATATATTTGTTGAGAGTGGTGCATGACAAATGTACTGCTCTTTTTGTTGTGATGAAACTTCTGTTTCAGTTGTTTGGATAAATAGATATTTATATAGTTTTTAAAGAAAAAAAGTGATAATATTTAGCTAATCTAATGAAAATGGATTTATTGGACAAAAAATACATTTTAAATGAGTAGAGGAGGCTGCAAATGGGTTACAGAACTTTAAAAAGTATTTTTCATGAACACAATGAAAGTAAAATGAAGGAAGAGTATACTAAAAGATTTAATTCTTTAGCTTCTTTCAATACTAATATTAATATCATACCTATGGAAAATGGAAAAAAAGTTAATGATTTGGAATATCCTCTATTCTTTATGGTGACTAAAAATCTATCAAAAAAACAAGAATTAATATCAATTAATAGTAGAAAAATTGATAGAGCACTTAATTCTTTACCATATGCAGCTAGAGAACAATATTTTAATGATTTATTAATCGATGAATTACAAAGTACTAATGAAATTGAAAATGTATTTAGTACTAAACAAGAGATTGCACATGCGTTAAATAACCAAGCATCAGAATTTCTTAAGTTCAGAGGCCTCGTGGATCAATATAAAGAGATAGAACTTAATAAAAAAATTAAAGTTGATAATGTAAGAGACATTAGAGCGATTTATGATAAATTAGTTTCAAATGAAATTAACGAACAAGATAAGTTAGATGGAGAGCTATTTCGTAAAAATTTTGTCGGTGTGCATGATGGGTCAACGAATAAATATATACATGTTGGGTTACAACCTGAAACCAAAATTGTTGAATATATAGGTGAAATGCTAACATTTTTAAAATATTTTGATGCGCCTCAGCCGTTCAAAATCATGGCTAGTCATTATCTGTTTGAATATATACATCCTTTTTATGATGGCAATGGTAGAGTTGGAAGATTTATAATTGCCAAGCTCTTGAGTGATTATTATGATAATTATACTGCTTTGACATTTTCATATGTTATAAATAGAAATAAATCGAAATATTACAAGGCGTTTATGACTGCTTCAAATCATTTGAATTGTGGTGATTTGACGGAATTTATTGACACAATGCTTGAGCTATTGATAGCAGGACAAGAAAGAATACTTGATGAGTTAATACCAAAAATGGATGCGACTGAAAAATTAACGCTTTATTTAACTAGTCATTATAAACAGATAGATTATGAATTTTTGTATCTCCTTTCAATGGATAAATTGTTTGGAAATAAAAGAAATAGATTAACATTAATTGATTTAGAAAACATATTGGGAGTAGGAAGAGTAAAAATTAATAATACAATTAAAAAATATGATAACTACTTAGTTAAAATTAAAAGTAGACCAATAATTTATGAGATAAGTGATGAATTTCTAAATTCGATTATAAAATAAATATAATATGTGATTCAGCTATACTTATAGTATTTGTAAGATCGCGTAATTGCTTCATTGAAAAATATATTTGTTGAGAGTGGTGCATGACAAATGTACTGCTCTTTTTGTTGTGTATCAGTATTGTGATGTTTTAATGCGAATATTATATGAATCATTATGAAATTTAATAAAAATAAAAGAAATGATTATCATTTTTTCTGATATACTGTTAAACGGTTTGGAATTTTTATGTTTACACTGTATTGGTTGATATAACTCAACTAATAATTGCGAACAGGGTATTTCAAATTGGAAAGTATTATGAACGTGATACATAATCAAAATTGTAGGCTCAAGGGAGTGGGACAGAAATGATAAAGAGCCACTAATGATTTATTATGTAGTGGTTCTTACACATTAGCCACAGCTAATGTGTACTTAAAAATAGGAATACATGAGTAAAACTCATGCATAAGAAATACTAATTTCTATAGAAAAAGTATTTCTTTATCGTCGTCCCACCCCAACTTGCACATTATCGTAAGCTGACTTTCCGCCAGCTTCTATGTTGGGGCCCCTGACTTGAATTGAAAAAAACTTGTTACAAGCGCATTTTCGTTCAGTCAACTACTGCCAATATAACTTCGTAGAGCATAGAACATTGATTTATTTCCCAGCCTGTTTATCATTTATGTCTCGCTCTCAAATGTAAATTAATAATTGTTTTGGGGAGTTTGAAGTTAAATATTTAACAGGATTTATTTTAATATTATTGTTAGAAGAAATTTTGACAAATTCAGCAAGTGCAATCGAATATTCAGACTTACATCATAAAAGTAAGTTTGATTCAAAGCGTCTAAGTAATGCTAAGATGTCATTCATCAATCCAACTCAGCTTGAAAATAAAAACACAAACGATAGACTGTTGAAGCATGATTTGTTATTTCATGACATGTTCGTAAATGATGATTGGAAAAAAGATTTTAAAGTTGAATTCGAAAATGAGGCACTTTCAAAGAAATTTATAAATAAGGATATCGATATATTTGCTGGAAATTATGGATATGGATGTCATGGGGGAGCAACCAATAAAACGCAATGTAGTTATGGTGGTGTTACTTTAAGTGACAATAATAAGTACGATGATTATAAGAATATACCTTGTAATTTATGGATTGACGGACATCAAGCAGAAATAGAATTAACAGCAGTAAAAACGAAAAAGAAAATTGTTACCATTCAAGAATTAGATGTTCAATTAAGAAATTATTTGAATGAGAAGTATAAGTTGTACGAACAAGGTGGCGACATTGTTAAAGGGTATGTTAAATATCATAATGATGATGAACAAAATATAGAATATAATTTTTATAATTTAAATGGTGAGTATGGTTATGAGGTATTAAAAATGTATGCTGATAATAAAACTATCAATAGTGACAAATTGCATTTAGATATCTATTTATTCAAATCATAATTTAATTAAGTTAATCATTAATAATCTTTGACAGTGAAATATAAAGTACCTGTCATTATACTGTTACAAATAAAAACAGCAGTAAGGATGATAACACTTAGAAAAGTCTTACTGCTGTTTTCTATTAGAATTATCTTTAATACACACAGGAATTCGATACGAAACAAATATGATTAACTGTGTAATTACAAAATAAAACTACTATAGTAAAAAGAAGATAAAGACGATGATAATAAATGCATCGAATATAATTTTCTTGATGTTTTTATCAACAACATCAGGTAAGGACATAAGTATAAATCCTAGAATTAGAGTGTAGCGACATATGTTCATAATTGTTGCTGTAAACTCGATATTAAATGAAAACTTTAAAAATATACTTATAAATAAAATGACAAACGACGCAATTGCAATAAAACTGCCGTATGTAGCTATCTTTGTTACGAGACTATTTTGATTATTTTCAGCCATTGTAAAATCCTCTTATTTCATCATTATTATTTTAAACATATCATTTTCCTGTTATTTAATAAAGTTTCTTGACACGATTGGTTGATGTAATTGATATGATTAGTTTTTGAAAAATAGACAAATTAGAAGCATCGAATTCACTGTTATGAGTTCAAAAATAATTATTTATGATACCAAGTTATTGAAAGAGCTTTTTATAAAAATAAAGCAAAAGTTTTATACAGTAATGAAAATCATGATACTTGTCGTTGTAGTGATTAAAATGTGATAAAATAACAAATGCTAGGATTTTTTAAAAGAGGTGAATCAAAGGATGATTGGTATAATTGGTGCCATGGAAGAAGAAGTAACAATATTAAAAAATAAATTAACACAATTAAGCGAAATTTCAGTTGCACATGTTAAATTTTATACTGGCATTTTAAAAGATAGAGAAGTAGTGATTACCCAAAGCGGCATTGGAAAAGTTAATGCTGCAATTTCTACGACATTATTAATTAATAAGTTTAAACCGGACGTCATTATTAATACAGGTTCTGCTGGAGCTTTAGATGAAAGTTTAAATGTAGGTGACGTTCTTATAAGTGATGATGTAAAATATCATGATGCGGATGCAACAGCATTTGGTTATGAATATGGACAAATACCACAGATGCCGGTAGCATTTCAATCAAGTAAACCTTTAATAGAAAAAGTATCTCAAGTTGTACAACAACAACAATTAACAGCTAAAGTAGGCTTAATTGTAAGTGGTGATAGCTTTATCGGTAGTGTTGAACAACGTCAAAAAATTAAAAAAGCATTTCCAAATGCTATGGCGGTTGAAATGGAAGCAACTGCAATTGCACAAACATGTTATCAATTTAATGTACCATTTGTTGTAGTTCGTGCAGTTTCAGACTTAGCAAATGGAGAAGCGGAAATGAGCTTCGAAGCATTTTTAGAAAAAGCAGCTGTATCATCAAGTCAAACTGTTGAAGCATTAGTGTCTCAATTATAAAAAGGTAAAGGTGAGTTAAATGGGTTTAGTTCGCAAGTTTTTTATGCCGAATTCATATGTTCAATCAATATTTCAAATTGATTTAGACAAGTTAGTGGACAAAGGCGTTAAAGGTATTATTACAGATTTAGATAATACGCTAGTAGGTTGGGATGTTAAAGAACCTACAAAACGTGTTAAAGCATGGTTTAAGGAAGCTAATGAAAAAGGAATCACTATTACAATCGTGTCTAATAATAATGAGTCTCGTGTTGCTAGTTTTAGTCAGCATTTAGACATCGATTTTATTTTTAAAGCGAGAAAGCCAATGGGGAAAGCGTTTGATAAAGCAATAACTAAGATGAATATCAGACCAGATCAAACTGTTGTTATAGGTGACCAAATGCTTACTGATGTATTTGGTGGTAATCGTCGAGGTCTATATACAATTATGGTTGTTCCAGTTAAACGAACTGATGGCTTTATTACTAAGTTTAATAGATTAATTGAAAGACGATTATTACGTCATTTCAGTAAAAAAGGTTATATCACATGGGAGGAAAATTGATTGTCTGACATTTTAAAATGTATCGGTTGTGGTGCGCCACTTCAATCTGAAGATAAAAATAAACCTGGTTTTGTACCAGAGCATAATATGTTTCGTGATGACGTGATTTGCAGACGTTGTTTCCGCTTGAAAAATTATAACGAAGTTCAAGATGTAGGATTAGAAAGTGAAGACTTTTTAAAATTATTATCAGGACTTGCGGATAAAAAGGGTATTGTCGTCAATGTCGTGGATGTATTTGACTTTGAAGGATCATTTATTAATGCAGTTAAACGTATTGTCGGAAACAAAAAAATCATTTTAGCAGCAAATAAATTGGATTTATTGCCGAAACAAATTAATAAACGTCGAGTTAAAGAATGGTTAAAACGAACAGCAAGAAAATATGGTTTGGAAGCTGACGATGTCGTATTAATTTCAGCTGAAAAAGGCTGGGGCATAGACGACTTATTATCATCAATTGCGAATATTCGAGAAAATGAAGATGTGTATATTGTAGGGACAACGAATGTTGGGAAATCTACATTGATTAATAAACTGATTGAAGCTAGTGTTGGTGAAAAAGATGTAGTAACAACTTCAAGATTCCCTGGAACAACTTTAGATATGATAGATATTCCTTTAGATGAAACATCATTTATGTATGATACACCAGGTATTATTCAAGATCACCAAATGACGCATTTAGTTAGTGAAAAAGAATTGAAAATTATTATGCCTAAGAAAGAAATAAAACAACGCGTATATCAATTAAATGAGGCGCAAACATTATTCTTCGGCGGTCTAGCGCGCATAGATTATGTATCAGGTGGTAAACGTCCGTTAGTTTGTTTCTTTTCTAATGACTTGAATATACATCGTACTAAAACGGAGAAGGCCAATGATTTATGGCGTAATCAACTTGGCGATTTATTAACGCCACCTGGAAATCCACAAAATTTTGATCTTAATGAGGTAAAGGCTGTTAGACTTGAAACAGGCAAAGAGAAACGCGATGTTATGATCTCTGGTCTAGGCTTTATAACTATAGGACCAGGAGCTAAAGTAATCGTTCGTGTTCCTAAAAATGTTGATGTTGTATTAAGAAATTCTATTTTATAAGGTGATTTAAAAAATGAAATTTGCAGTTATCGGAAATCCTATTTCACATTCCTTGTCGCCCGTTATGCATAGAGCAAATTTTAATTCTTTAGGATTAGATGATACTTATGAAGCTTTAAATATTCCAATTGAAGATTTTCATTTAATTAAAGAAATTATTTCGAAAAAAGAATTAGATGGCTTTAATATCACAATTCCTCATAAAGAACGTATCATACCGTATTTAGATCATGTTGATGAACAAGCGATTAATGCAGGTGCAGTTAACACTGTTTTGATAAAAGATGACAAGTGGATAGGGTATAATACAGATGGTATTGGTTATGTTAAAGGATTGCACAGCGTTTATCCAGATTTAGAAAATGCATACATTTTAATTTTGGGCGCAGGTGGTGCAAGTAAAGGTATTGCTTATGAATTAGCAAAATTTGTAAAGCCCAAATTAACTGTTGCGAATAGAACGATGGCTCGTTTTGAATCTTGGAATTTAAATATAAACCAAATTTCATTAGCAGATGCTGAAAAGTATTTAGCTGAATTCGATATCGTTATTAATACAACACCAGCGGGTATGGCTGGAAATAACGAAAGTATTATTAATTTAAAGCATCTTTCTCCCAATACTTTAATGAGTGATATTGTTTATATACCGTATAAAACACCTATTTTAGAGGAAGCAGAGCGCAAGGGAAACCATATTTATAATGGCTTAGATATGTTTGTTTACCAAGGTGCGGAAAGCTTTAAAATTTGGACTAATAAAGATGCTGATATTAATTCTATGAAAACAGCAGTTTTACAACAATTAAAAGGAGAATAACATATGCTTACTGGCAAACAAAAAAGATACTTAAGAAGTTTAGCACACAATATTGATCCGATTTTTCAAATTGGAAAAGGCGGTATCAACGAAAATATGATTAAACAAATAGATGATACGTTAGAAAACAGAGAATTGATTAAAGTACATGTACTACAAAATAACTTTGATGATAAAAAAGAATTAGCTGAAACATTAAGCGAAGCTACGCGTAGTGAATTAGTGCAAGTGATTGGATCTATGATAGTGATTTATAGAGAATCTAAAGAAAATAAAGAAATTGAATTGCCATAATAATGAAAAAGATAGTACTTTACGGCGGTCAGTTTAACCCTATCCATACTGCACATATGATAGTAGCTAGCGAAGTATTTCATGAATTACAGCCAGATGAATTTTATTTTTTACCTAGTTTTATGTCTCCATTGAAAAAGCACAATAATTTTATAGATGTTCAGCACAGATTAACAATGATACAGATGATTATCGACGAGCTTGGTTTTGGAGATATTTGCGACGATGAAATTAAACGTGGTGGTCAGAGTTATACCTATGACACGATCAAGGCATTCAAGGAGCAACACAAAGACAGTGAGTTGTACTTTGTTATTGGGACGGATCAGTATAACCAACTAGAGAAATGGTATCAAATTGAATACTTAAAAGAAATGGTTACTTTTGTAGTTGTAAATCGAGACAAAAATAGTCAAAATGTTGAAAATGCTATGATTGCAATTCAGATACCTAGGGTAGATATAAGTTCGACAATGATTCGACAAAGAGTTAGTGAAGGGAAATCTATCCAAGTTCTTGTTCCTAAATCCGTTGAAAACTATATTAAGGGGGAAGGATTATATGAACATTGAAAAAGCAAAACGGCTTGCAAAAGAGAAACTGCCAGAGAAACGTTATAATCATTCTTTAAGAGTTGCAGAAACAGCTATTAAATTGGCAGAAATTTATGATGGAGACACTAGTAAAGTAGAATTAGCAGGTGTATTACATGATTTCTGTAAATATGATGATTTAGGTAAAATGTATCAAATTGTTCGACAATACGAATTAGGTAATGATCTACTGAGTTATGGTAGTGAAATATTGCATGGCCCTGTGTGTGCAGCAATCATGGAACATGAATATGGTATCAATGATGAGGAAGTATTAATGGCTATCAAATACCATACTACTGGACGTCAACAAATGACAAAAACTGAAAAACTGATTTTTATTGCAGATTACATCGAACCTGGAAGAACAATCCCAGGAGTTGATGATATTCGAGATATGGCATACAATCAAGGTAGTTTAGATAAGACAATTTATGAAATTTCTAAACGCACAGTACTATTTTTAATACAGAAAGATATTACGGTATATAATAAGACGATTGACTGTTTAAATTATTATAACTATAGTGACGAAAGAATAAAGGATGATTAAATGAATTCACAAGAATTATTAGCAATTGCTGTGGATGCAATTGACAATAAAAAAGGCGAAGATACGATTTCTTTAGAAATGAAAGGTATCAGCGATATGACAGATTATTTTGTTGTAACGCACGGAAATAATGAACGACAAGTTCAAGCGATTGCTAGAGCGGTGAAAGAAGTAGCCAATGAACAAAATATAGAAGTAAAACGTATGGAAGGATACAATGAAGCGCGTTGGATATTAATTGACTTAGCTGATGTTGTGGTACATGTTTTCCATAAAGACGAAAGAAATTATTATAATATTGAAAAGTTATATCAAGATGCACCATTAGAATCATATAGTCAGGTTGCGTATTAATTATGTCGCAATATGCAGAAATGAGCCTAGTGTACGATCAATTGACTCAAGATCAACCATATGAAAAATGGTTTGAAATTGTAAAAAATCACTGCAAAGATGAATCAAATATTTTAGATATTGGATGCGGTACTGGTAGTTTAACAGTTCAATTAGAAGCTTTAGGTAATGTTACTGGTATGGATTTAAGTGTTGATATGTTGACTGTTGCAGCTCAAAAATCAGCAAATGTAAATTGGCTTGAAGGAGATATGACATCTTTTGATTTGCAACAACAATTTGATATCATCACTATTTTTTGTGACTCTCTAAATTATTTGCAAGATGAAACTGCAGTGATTGAAACATTCATCAATGTTTATCATCATCTGACTGATTCAGGTGTATTTATTTTTGATGTACATACTGTTTATAAAATGATGACTTTGTTTAATAATCAAAGTTATATTGATGATAAAGGGGACATTTTTTTAGCATGGGATGCTGTGCAAGGAGATTTACCTTTAAGTGTTTATCATGATATGACATTTTTCATTCGACATGAAGATGAAACATATTCAAGATTTGATGAGTCTCATTTTCAGAGAACATTTGATGAAAAGACATATTTGTCTTGGTTAGCTCAAGTTGGTTTTAAACATGTTGAAACATTTACTGATTTTAATATAGATGAACATAATGAAGATGCAGAAAGATTGTTTTTCATTGCGAAAAAATAAAAGTAAAACCACTCGCTCAGACGTGTATAAAGTTGAGGAGTGGTTTTATTGTATCAATTTTTATTACGCTATAAAGATTTTTTAACTCAATGGAAGTTATATATTATAAGTGCTGTTGTTTTAATTATGGTATTAATTGGTTTTATATTCTGGAGACAAGATGATTATACTTCAAGAAATTTTGAAAATAAAGATAATGCTCTGAAACAAAGCACTAGTGAAAATAGTAGTTTGTCCAAAGTAGAAGATGTCCAGGTCAAAGATGGAGATAATTCCAAAAATAAGGGTCCTGTATATGTCGATGTAAAAGGTGCTGTTAAACATCCTAATGTTTATAAAATGACATCTAAGGATAGAGTAGTTGATTTACTTGATAAAGCACAATTATTGGAGGATGCAGATGTAAGTCAAATTAATTTGTCTGAAAAATTAACAGATCAAAAAATGATTTTCATACCTCATAAAGGACAAAAGAATGTTGAACCACAAATTGGAGTAAACAGTGTGCATGTAAAAAATGGGAACACAAATAATACTAAAGTAAATTTAAATACCGCATCTGTATCAGAATTGATGTCTGTTCCTGGAGTAGGGCAAGCTAAAGCTAATGCAATTGTTGAATATCGCAACCAACAAGGTGCATTTCAAGAAATTGACGATTTGAAAAAAGTAAAAGGTTTTGGAAGTAAAACTTTTGATAAACTGAAATCTTATTTCACGATATAATGGATTATTTTAATTGCAAATTTTATTTTTTGTGATTAATCTTATATTAATAGAAAATGTTACTAAATTTTAAGTATGGAAGGTGAACATCTTGGAAAGAATCAAATGGGAAGAATATTTTATGGCACAAAGTCATTTGCTAGCATTACGTTCAACTTGTCAAAGATTATCTGTAGGTGCAACGATTGTTAAGGATAATCGTATTATTGCTGGTGGTTATAATGGCTCTGTAGCTGGCGAGGTGCATTGTATAGATGAAGGATGTTTAATTGAAGATGGACATTGTATCAGAACGATACATGCAGAAATGAATGCTTTATTACAATGTGCAAAACAAGGTGTATCTACTGAAGGTGCAACAATCTATGTTACTCATTTTCCATGCCTAAATTGTACAAAGTCAATTATTCAAGCAGGTATAAAGCGTATCTACTATGCAGAAGATTATCATAACCATGAATATGCAACTAAATTACTCAAACAATCTGGTATTGAATTTAAAAAAATTCCATTTTCACCAGAATATGTTGCTAAATATCTGACTAAAGGTTAATGTTTTGCTGTATGTCGCGTTATCAATGATTGTAGGAGTGCTTTGGAATTCTAGCAAAGTGCTCTCTACATTTCTTTTCATTTTACTTTTGTATATTACTTATCGTAAAAATAAAATCGTTTATGCCCCTATTTCTCTCTTTTTAATCATTTTCTCCTCATGGTATTTACATTATTCACAACAAGCAATATTTAATTATATCAATTATATTGAACGTAATTCTCAGTTTAATGAGCGTGCTCAAGTAATCCAAATTCAACGTCAAGGTAGTGACACATATAAAGGTAGGTTGAGTTTAAAAAATGAAATATATCCTTTCTTTTTAACAAATAAAAAGAATTTTGATTTAAAGAAAATTGAAAGTCGTAATTGTATTGTTAAAGGACAATTCAAAGTTAATGACAATAAGTTTGTAACTCTTAAATTACAAAGTATAGTTGTACAAAGCTGCCTAGAATCGAACCGGTCTAATTTAATTGAGAAACATAAACAGTTTATAATGAATCGAATTTATGATTCGGGTATTAAGTTTCCGGATCGTATTATGGCATTGATTACTGGTGACGTAAAAGAAATTAATGAGCAATTTAAGGAACGTGTTAAAGAGATAGGTATATATCATTTGCTGGCAGTTAGTGGCTCGCATATAGCTGCAATTGTATTCTTAATTTACAAACCTTTAAAACGATTAAATTTACCTTTATTTGTCATTAAAGGAATTACAATCATTGTATTAGCTTTATTTGCTCAATACACAAATTATGCACCTAGTGCTGTAAGAGCTATAATAATGACAACTCTTGTACTGCTTATTACTAAGCAAATTAAAATAAAGGGTATTCAGCTATTAGCATTTGCATTTATAATTATGTTTATTTTAAATCCACTAGTTGTTTATGATATTGGATTTCAATTTTCATTCATCATTTCATTTTTTATTATGCTACTTTTTCCTTTTTTACAGCAATTGTCAAAGTTACAATCATTATTCATAATTACGTTTATTGCACAATTAGCTTCATTTATCGTTGCCATTCCAAACTTTCATCAACTTCAATGGGTGGGATTTTTATCTAATTTGATTTTTGTACCGTACTATTCGATTATATTGTTTCCGCTATCTATTTTATTCTTTATTACAAGTCATTTTATTGTGGGATTAACGCCGCTAAATTACTTGGTTGACCTAAGTTTTAATTTTCATGACTGGTTACTAGACCTATTCACAAGAATCAAGCAATCACATTTTTCTGTTACCAAGTTTAATGATTGGATATTTATAATATTTATAATTTCTGTTTATTACATATTTTGGTTATTGGCTAAACGTAAATATATATTGGTTACGGTTTGGACTATAATTATTCTGACATTATTAATAACGTTTCCAACAAATTCACATCACAAAATTACAATGTTAAATGTGGGGCAGGGAGACAGTATTTTATATGAAGGTGGTAAGAACCAAAATGTCTTGATTGATACAGGTGGGAAAGTGATTGATGATACTAAACAACCTAGTTATTCAATTTCTAAATATCATATTTTACCAACGCTAAATGAAAGAGGGATAAATGAATTAGAGTATCTAATTTTAACACATCCACACAATGACCATATTGGTGAAGTGGAATATATTATTAGTCATATTAAAATTAAACATATAGAGATATACAATAAGGGATATAGTAGTAATACATTGATGTTATTATCGAAATTAAGCCATAAGTACAACATTAAACTTATAGATGTAAGACAAGTTAGTAGTTTTAAACTTGGAGATAGTAGTTTTCTATTTTTTGATAGTTTTATTCCAAATAGCCGAGATAAAAATGAGTATTCGATTATTACTATGATTACATATCAAAATAAAAAAGTTTTATTAATGGGCGATGCTAGTAAAAATAATGAATCTTTACTACTAAAAAAATATAACTTGCCGGAGATTGATATTTTAAAAGTAGGTCATCATGGGAGCAAGACAAGTAGTTCTAAAGAATTTATAGAGATGATTAAGCCTAAAATAAGTTTGATTTCTTCTGGGAAGAACAATATGTATCATCTTCCTAATATAGAAGTTGTTAAACGATTGCAAAGGATTCGCAGTCGCATTTACAATAGTCAACAAAACGGTCAAGTTACAATTGACTTAGATGATAATTTAAAAGTTGATTCAAACTCTTATGGAAATGCAAGTGGTTTATAGATATAGAAACATGATATAATCTATTGATGTGTCAAACGAATGAAAGGGTGTAATGAATGAGCGACAATATTGTAGCTATTTATGGAGATGTGCCTGAATTGGTTGAAAAACAAAGTGCAGAAATTATATCACAATTTTTGAAAAGTGATAGAGATGACTTTAACTTTGTGAAATATAATTTATACGAAACAGAGATTGCACCAATTGTTGAAGAAACATTAACATTGCCTTTCTTTTCAGATAAAAAAGCAATTTTGGTTAAAAATGCATATATATTTACAGGTGAAAAAGCGCCAAAAGATATGGCTCATAATGTAAATCAATTAATAGAATTTATTGAAAAATATGATGGCGAAAATTTGATTGTCTTTGAGATATATCAAAATAAACTTGATGAAAGAAAAAAGTTAACTAAAACTCTAAAAAAGCATGCAAGGCTTAAAAAAATAGAGCAAATGTCTGAAGAAGAAATAAAAAAATGGATTCAAAGTAAATTAAATGAGAATTTCAAAGATATCAAAAGAGATGCATTAGATTTATTTATTGAGTTGACAGGTATTAACTTTAATATTGTCTCACAAGAGATAGAAAAGTTGATTTTATTTTTAGGCGATAGACCAACAATTAATAAGCAGGATGTTAACCAAATTATTAATAGAAGTTTAGAGCAAAATGTATTTTTACTGACTGAATACATTCAGAAAAGAAAGAAAGAACAAGCAATTCATTTAGTAAAAGATTTAATAACTATGAAAGAAGAACCTATTAAATTACTTGCACTAATCACAAGTAATTACCGATTATTTTATCAATGTAAGATTTTGAGTCAAAAAGGATATAGTGGACAGCAAATTGCTAAAACAATAGGCGTACATCCATACAGAGTAAAATTAGCGTTAGGACAAGTAAGACATTATCAACTTGATGAATTATTGAATATTATAGATGCTTGTGCGGAAACTGATTATAAACTTAAATCATCATATATGGATAAACAGTTAATACTGGAATTATTCATTCTATCTTTATAAAAAATAAAAGTTCAAGCATGCGCTTGAACTTTTATTTAAAAAGATTATTTATTTGCAGTCATTAATTGTGATTTAATACGGTCAGCTTTGTTTGAATGTATTAAATTACTTTGAGCAGCTTTGTCTACTAACTTAACTGCTAAGCTTACTAATTCATTTTTATTATCAGCGTTATTTGAAACAGCTGTTTTAGCGTTTTTAACTGCTGTACGCATTGCACTCTTTTGTGAAATGTTGCGTGCTTCAGCTTTTTCAGTTGTTTTTACACGTTTAATTGCAGATTTGATATTTGCCATTTCTGTCACCTCCTAAAAGTGAGTTCATCTTATCAAAATTTTATTTGATTACAACAAGAAATATTTTAACAAAAGTCTAACCGTTGTGCAATCATTTATTTGATGGGGTTAGCTTAAAATTTTGCAGATTTAATAAATTGTGTTGGAAACACAATCAATACGTTTTATAATTATAAGTACGTAATTAACATATTAACATATCGCAAGTATGTATTTAAATAAAGATTGTTATAATTTCAAAGTTCATCCAAGATTATGGCGTTTGCATTTACCTATTAAAAACGTTATTATATCAAAGATGCGAAAGATAATACGGGTTTATTTTATGAAAGTGAGAAGGATAAAATGGATAATGAGCAACGCTTAAAAAGAAGAGAGAATATAAGGAATTTCTCGATTATAGCACATATTGACCACGGAAAATCTACATTGGCTGATAGAATTTTAGAAAATACCAAATCAGTTGAAACAAGAGATATGCAAGATCAGTTACTAGATTCAATGGATTTAGAAAGAGAACGTGGTATTACAATCAAATTAAACGCAGTTCGTTTAAAGTACGAAGCTAAAGATGGAAATACTTATACATTCCATTTAATCGATACGCCTGGACACGTCGATTTTACATATGAAGTGTCACGTTCTTTGGCAGCTTGTGAGGGCGCGATTTTAGTAGTAGATGCGGCTCAAGGTATCGAAGCACAAACATTAGCAAATGTTTATTTAGCATTAGATAATGAGTTAGAGTTATTGCCTGTTATTAACAAAATTGATTTACCTGCTGCAGAACCTGAACGCGTGAAACAAGAAATTGAAGATATGATAGGTTTAGACCAAGACGATGTTGTTTTAGCAAGTGCTAAATCTAACATTGGAATTGAAGAGATACTAGAGAAAATAGTTGAAGTTGTGCCAGCTCCAGATGGCGACCCAGAAGCACCACTAAAAGCGTTAATATTTGATTCTGAGTATGATCCATATAGAGGGGTAATTTCATCGATAAGAATTGTAGACGGTGTTGTTAAAGCCGGAGATAAAATTCGAATGATGGCGACTGGTAAAGAGTTCGAAGTAACAGAAGTTGGAATTAATACACCTAAGCAGCTTCCAGTTGATGAATTAACAGTTGGTGATGTTGGTTATATTATTGCAAGTATTAAAAATGTTGATGATTCTAGGGTTGGTGACACCATCACATTAGCTAGTAGACCTGCATCAGAACCATTGCAAGGTTATAAGAAAATGAATCCAATGGTATATTGCGGACTGTTCCCAATAGATAACAAAAATTATAATGATTTAAGAGAAGCATTAGAAAAATTACAATTGAATGATGCATCATTAGAATTTGAGCCTGAATCGTCACAAGCATTAGGTTTTGGTTATAGAACTGGTTTCTTAGGTATGTTACACATGGAAATAATTCAAGAAAGAATTGAAAGAGAATTTGGCATTGAATTAATTGCAACAGCACCATCTGTAATTTATCAATGTATTTTAAGGGACGGTTCAGAAGTGACGGTTGATAACCCAGCACAAATGCCAGATCGTGATAAAATTGATAAAATATTTGAGCCATATGTTCGTGCAACTATGATGGTTCCAAATGACTATGTAGGTGCAGTAATGGAATTATGTCAACGTAAACGTGGACAATTTATAAATATGGACTATTTAGATGATATTCGTGTAAATATTGTTTATGAATTACCTTTAGCTGAAGTTGTATTTGATTTCTTCGATCAACTTAAATCTAATACTAAAGGATATGCATCATTTGATTATGAATTCATCGAAAATAAAGAAAGTAATTTAGTTAAGATGGATATTTTATTAAACGGTGATAAAGTGGATGCGCTAAGCTTCATAGTTCATAGAGATTTTGCATATGAACGTGGTAAAGCATTAGTTGAAAAACTTAAAACGTTAATTCCAAGACAGCAATTTGAAGTACCTGTACAGGCTGCAATAGGACAAAAAATTGTAGCGCGTACAAATATTAAATCAATGGGTAAAAACGTTTTAGCTAAATGTTATGGCGGTGACATAAGCCGTAAACGTAAATTACTTGAAAAACAAAAAGCAGGTAAAGCTAAGATGAAAGCAGTTGGTAATGTTGAAATTCCACAGGATGCTTTCTTGGCTGTATTGAAAATGGATGACGAATAAGTTTTTTAAAAATTTATTAACAATTTACAATGAATAAAGTTTAATAACTAAAAAGAGGGAGCCTAGGATAAATTAACGTCCTGGGCTTTACAATGTTATATTGGCAGCCATCGACAGAGTTAAAAATGAGCTTATAACAATGGGGCCCCAACATAGAAGCTGACGAAAAGTCAGCTTACAATAATGTGCAAGTTGGGGTGGGGCCCCAACATAGAGAATTTCGAAAAGAAATTCTACAGGCAATGCAAGTTGGGGATGGGCCCCAACACAGAGAAATTGGGGAGCCAATTTCTACAGACAATGCAAGTTGGGGTGGGACAACGAAATAAATTTTGCGAAAATATCATTTCTGTCCCACTCCCTTATGCATGAGTTTTACTCATGTAATTTTATTTTTATGGACATATTACATCTGGCTAATGTGTAAGAGCCACTACATAATAAATCATTAGTGGTTCTTTATTATTTCTATCTCACTCCCTCTAAACAAGAATAAATATCAAAATGAATCGATATATTAGACAACCATTGATTAAACGTTAAAGTTAAAAGTAAGAATAATTGCAGATAGTCCAACAGGATATAGCCGATTGGATAAACAGTCTGAGAAGCGGGGCATTAAAATGACGGTACAAAGTGCATATATACATATTCCATTTTGTGTAAGAATATGTACATATTGTGATTTCAATAAATATTTTATACAGAATCAACCTGTAGATGAGTACTTAGATGCACTAATAACAGAAATGTCTACAGCAAAATATAGGAACTTAAAGACCATGTATGTAGGTGGCGGCACACCAACGGCCCTTTCTATTAATCAGTTGGAAAGATTACTTAAAGCAATACGTGATACGTTTACAATCACAGGCGAGTATACATTTGAAGCAAATCCTGATGAGTTAACTAAAGAGAAAGTCCAACTATTAGAAAAATATGGAGTAAACAGAATTTCAATGGGCGTTCAAACATTCAAGCCGGAGTTATTGTCTGTTTTAGGTAGAACGCACAATACTGAAGATATTTACACTTCGGTGTTAAATGCTAAAAACGCAGGTATTAAATCAATCAGTTTAGATTTAATGTATCATTTACCGAAACAGACGATTGAAGATTTTGAACAAAGTTTAGATCTAGCTTTAGATATGGATATTCAACATATTTCGAGTTACGGCTTAATACTTGAACCTAAAACCCAATTTTATAATATGTATAGAAAAGGGTTGCTTAAACTTCCTAATGAGGATTTAGGTGCTGACATGTATCAGTTGCTGATGTCTAAGATAGAACAATCTCCTTTCCATCAATACGAAATATCTAATTTTGCATTAGATGGCCATGAATCAGAACATAATAAGGTTTACTGGTTTAATGAGGAATATTATGGATTTGGAGCAGGTGCAAGTGGTTATGTAGATGGTGTGCGTTATACGAATATCAATCCAGTGAATCATTATATCAAAGCTATAAATAAAGAAAGTAAAGCAATTTTAGTATCAAATAAACCTTCTTTGACTGAGAGAATGGAAGAAGAAATGTTTCTTGGTTTGCGTTTAAATGAAGGTGTGAGTAGTAGTAGGTTCAAAAAGAAGTTTGACCAATCTATTGAAAGTGTCTTTGGTCAAACAATAAATAATTTAAAAGAGAAGGAATTAATTGTAGAAAAGAACGATGCGATTGCACTAACAAAGCGAGGGAAAGTCATAGGTAATGAGGTTTTTGAAGCTTTCCTAATAAATGATTAAAAAAAATTGAAATTTCGAGTCTTTAACATTGACTTACTTTGACCAATTTGATAAATTATAATTAGCACTTGAGATAAGTGAGTGCTAATGAGGTGAAAACATGATTACAGATAGGCAATTGAGTATATTAAACGCAATTGTTGAGGATTATGTTGATTTTGGACAACCCGTTGGTTCTAAAACACTAATTGAGCGACATAACTTGAATGTTAGTCCTGCTACAATTAGAAATGAGATGAAACAGCTTGAAGATTTAAACTATATCGAAAAGACACATAGTTCTTCAGGGCGTTCGCCATCACAATTAGGTTTTAGGTATTATGTCAATCGTTTACTTGAACAAACATCTCATCAAAAAACAAATAAATTAAGACGATTAAATCAATTGTTAGTTGAGAATCAATATGATGTATCATCAGCATTGACATATTTTGCAGATGAATTATCAAATATATCTCAATATACAACTTTAGTTGTTCATCCTAATCATAAACAAGATATTATCAATAATGTACACTTGATTCGTGCTAATCCTAATTTAGTTATAATGGTTATCGTATTTTCATCAGGTCATGTTGAGCATGTACATCTTGCTTCAGACATACCGTTTAATAATGACAAACTAAATACAATATCAAATTTTGTTACAAACAAACTAACTGAGTTTAATCAGAATTTACAAGATGATATTGTCTCTTTTGTTCAATCAGAGCAGGAAGAAATATTTATCAATAAATTGTTAAATACGATGAATAATCATATTTCTAATCAAAGTAATAGCATTTATATGGGTGGAAAGGTTAAACTTATTGATGCATTGAATGAAAGTAATGTATCTTCAATTCAGCCCATTCTACAATATATAGAATCAAATAGAATTGCAGAATTATTACAAGATATATCTTCACCAAATATTAATGTAAAAATTGGTAATGAAATTGATGACAGCTTAAGTGATATTTCAATTGTAACAAGTCAATATCATTTTGATGAAACGTTAAAAGGTCAAATCGCTGTGATTGGACCTACAGCTATGCATTATCAAAATGTCATTCAATTATTAAATAGAATTTGGTAATGATGGATTAGAAAGTATTGGAGGACAGAAAATGACAAATAAAGACGAATCAGTTGAAAAAAACACTGAATCAACAGTTGAAGAAACAAACGTCAAACAAAATATTGATGATTCAGTTGAACAAGCTGAAGAAAGTAAAGGTCATTTACAAGATGAAGCAATAGAAGAAACGTCTGACGAGAATGTTATTGAAGAAATAGATCCAAAAGATCAAAAAATTAATGAACTTCAACAATTAGCAGATGAAAACGAAGAGAAATATTTAAGGCTCTACGCTGAGTTTGAAAATTATAAGCGTAGAATTCAAAAAGAAAATGAAATAAATAAAACATATCAAGCACAACGTGTGTTAACAGATATTTTACCAGCAATAGACAATATAGAACGTGCACTTCAAATTGAAGGTGATGATGAGACTTTTAAATCTCTTCAAAAAGGTGTACAAATGGTGCATGAAAGTTTGATTAACGCACTAAAAGATAATGGTCTTGAAGTTATTAAAACTGAAGGTGAAGCATTTGATCCAAATATTCACCAAGCTGTAGTTCAAGATGATAACCCTGATTTTGAATCTGGCGAAATCACTCAAGAACTACAAAAAGGATACAAGCTTAAAGATAGAGTATTAAGACCATCAATGGTCAAAGTAAACCAATAACTTAAATTTGGCGAAAAGACATTGTTTAAAATTAAATTAATTTAATGATTAAATGGAGGAATTTTATTATGAGTAAAATTATTGGTATAGACTTAGGTACAACAAATTCATGTGTAACAGTATTAGAAGGCGATGAGCCAAAAGTAATTCAAAACCCTGAAGGTTCACGTACAACACCATCTGTTGTAGCTTTCAAAAATGGAGAAACTCAAGTTGGTGAAGTAGCTAAACGTCAAGCTATTACAAACCCAAACACTGTTCAATCTATTAAACGTCATATGGGTACTGATTATAAAGTAGATATTGAAGGTAAATCATACACACCACAAGAAATCTCAGCTATGATTTTACAAAACTTAAAAAATACAGCTGAAAGCTATTTAGGTGAGAAAGTTGACAAAGCTGTAATTACAGTACCTGCATACTTTAACGATGCTGAACGTCAAGCAACTAAAGATGCTGGTAAAATTGCTGGTTTAGAAGTTGAGCGTATCATTAATGAACCAACAGCTGCAGCATTAGCATATGGTTTAGATAAAACTGATAAAGATGAAAAAGTTCTTGTTTTTGACTTAGGTGGCGGTACATTTGACGTATCTATCCTAGAATTAGGTGACGGTGTATTCGAAGTACTATCAACAGCCGGTGACAACAAACTTGGCGGTGATGATTTTGACCAAGTAATTATTGACTACCTAGTTGCAGAATTCAAAAAAGAAAATGGCGTAGACTTATCTCAAGATAAAATGGCATTACAACGTTTGAAAGATGCTGCTGAAAAAGCTAAAAAAGACTTATCAGGTGTATCACAAACTCAAATCTCATTACCATTTATCTCAGCTGGTGAAAACGGTCCATTACACTTAGAAGTAAACTTAACTCGTTCTAAATTTGAAGAATTATCAGATTCATTAATTAGAAGAACAATGGAACCTACACGCCAAGCAATGAAAGACGCTGGCTTAACAAACTCAGATATCGATGAAGTTATCTTAGTTGGTGGATCAACTCGTATTCCAGCAGTACAAGAAGCTGTCAAAAAAGAAATCGGTAAAGAACCTAACAAAGGAGTAAACCCGGACGAAGTAGTGGCAATGGGAGCTGCAATCCAAGGTGGCGTTATCACAGGTGACGTTAAAGACGTAGTATTATTAGACGTAACACCACTATCTTTAGGTATTGAAATTTTAGGTGGACGTATGAATACGTTAATTGAACGTAACACTACGATTCCTACATCTAAATCTCAAATCTATTCAACAGCAGTAGATAATCAACCATCAGTAGATGTACACGTATTACAAGGTGAACGTCCAATGGCTGCGGATAATAAAACACTTGGTAGATTCCAATTGACTGATATTCCACCAGCTGAACGTGGTAAACCTCAAATTGAAGTAACGTTTGATATCGATAAAAACGGTATTGTAAATGTAACTGCAAAAGACTTAGGTACAAATAAAGAACAAAGAATTACAATTCAATCAAGTTCTTCATTATCAGACGAAGAAATCGACCGTATGGTAAAAGATGCTGAAGTTAACGCTGAAGCAGATAAAAAACGTCGTGAAGAAGTAGACTTAAGAAACGAAGCTGACAGTCTAGTATTCCAAGTTGAAAAAACTTTAACTGATTTAGGCGAAAATATCGGTGAAGAAGATAAAAAATCTGCTGAAGAGAAAAAAGACGCTCTTAAAACTGCTTTAGAAGGTCAAGATATAGAAGATATTAAATCTAAAAAAGAAGAACTTGAAAAAGTGATTCAAGAATTATCAGCAAAAGTATATGAGCAAGCGGCTCAACAGCAACAACAAGCACAAGGTGCAAATGCTGGTCAAAACAACGATAGTACTGTAGAAGATGCTGAATTTAAAGAAGTAAAAGACGACGACAAAAAATAATTAAACAATACAATTAGAATGTTGTCATGATCTGAAAAGTCAAAGTCAATAGAACATTGGCTTTGGCTTTTTATTTGGATAGTATGACATATTACGTTAAACTATATGAGTTAATTAAGAAAAGGAGAGATAGCTGTGGCCAAAAGAGACTATTATGAAGTTTTAGGCATTAGTAAAGATGCTTCAAAAGATGAAATCAAAAAAGCGTATCGAAAGCTTTCGAAAAAATATCATCCAGATATTAACAAAGAAGAAGGTGCAGATGAAAAGTTTAAAGAAATTTCTGAAGCCTATGAAGTTTTAAGTGATGATAATAAACGCGCAAGCTATGATCAATTTGGACATGATGGTCCACAAGGTTTTGGTGGACAAGGATTCAATGGCTCTGACTTTGGCGGTTTTAGTGGCTTCGGTGGCGGCGGTTTTGAAGATATCTTTAGCTCTTTCTTCGGTGGCGGCAGACAAAGAGATCCAAATGCACCGCAAAAAGGTGATGATCTTCAGTATACAATGACATTAACATTTGAAGAAGCGGTATTTGGTACAACAAAAGAAATTTCAATCCGTAAAGATGTAACATGCGAAACATGTCATGGTGATGGTGCAAAGCCTGGAACAAGTAAAAAGACTTGTAGTTACTGTAATGGCGCTGGTCATGTAGCTGTAGAACAAAACACAATTTTAGGTAGAGTTCGTACTGAACAAGTTTGTCCTAAATGTAATGGAAGTGGTCAAGAATTTGAAGAAGCTTGTCCAACATGTCACGGAAAAGGTACTGAAAATAAAACAGTTAAATTAGAAGTGAAAGTACCTGAAGGTGTCGACAATGAACAACAAATTAGATTAGCTGGTGAAGGCTCTCCAGGCGTGAATGGAGGACCTGCTGGTGATTTATACGTAGTATTTAGAGTTAAACCATCTGAAACATTTAAACGTGATGGTGATGATATTTATTACAAATTAAATGTTAGCTTCCCACAAGCAGCTTTAGGCGATGAAATAAAAATACCAACATTAAATAATGAAGTTATGTTAACAATCCCTGCTGGTACACAAACAGGTAAGCAATTCCGCTTAAAAGAAAAGGGTATAAAAAATGTTCATGGCTATGGATACGGAGATTTATATGTTGATATTAAAGTAGTAACGCCTACTAAATTAACAGATAGACAAAAAGAACTAATGAAAGAATTTGCCCAATTAAATGGTGAAGAAATTAATGAACAACCTTCGAATTTTAAAGATAGAGCAAAAAGATTCTTTAAGGGAGAATAAAGTATGAACTGGACAGAGCTTTCAATTATTATTAATCATGAAGCAGTAGAATTGGCTACCAATATACTTGAAAATCATGGATCAAATGGTGTCGTGATAGAAGATTCAGATGATTTAATTAACCAACCAGAAGATAAATACGGTGAAATTTACGCTTTGAAAAAAGAGGATTATCCAGATAAGGGAGTAAGATTGAAAGCCTATTTTAATGAAATGACTTATGATGATAAGTTGCGACAGCAAATTAAAGATGAGTTATTAAATTTAGATGAACTTGATCAACATAACGTTCAATTCAGTGAGCAAATTATTGCAGAGACGGATTGGGAAAATGAATGGAAAAACTATTTCCATCCATTCCGAGCGTCGAAGAAGTTCACAATAGTTCCTAGTTGGGAAACATATGCTAAAGAAGCGGATGAAGAGCTTTGCATTGAGCTCGACCCAGGTATGGCTTTTGGAACAGGTGATCATCCGACTACAAGTATGTGTTTGAAGGCAATAGAAACATATGTATTGCCACAGCATTCAGTAATTGATGTTGGTACTGGCTCAGGTATATTAAGTATTGCAAGTCATCTAATCGGTGTAAAACGTATTAAAGCGTTGGATATTGATGAAATGGCAGTGAGTGTAGCTAAAGAAAACTTCAGAAGAAATCATTGTGAAACGTTAATTGAAGCTGTTCCAGGTAACTTATTGAAAGACGAAACAGAAAAATTTGATATTGTAATAGCAAATATTTTAGCGCATATTATTGATGAAATGATTGAAGATGCTTATAATACTCTAAATGAAGGCGGTTATTTTATTACTTCTGGTATTATAAAAGAGAAGTATGAAGGTATACAGTCACATATGGAGCGTGTAGGTTTTAAAATTATTTCAGAACAACATGACAACGGTTGGGTTTGTCTTGTTGGCCAGAAAGTGAGTGAATAATGTGCAACGTTATTTCATAGACCAAAACGCTGATGTAAGTCAGCGTTTTTTTATTACAAAAAAAGAAGATATTCATCATATAACAAATGTAATGAGATATGATGTTGGTAGTAAAATTATTTTAACTTTTAATGATCAAACAGTTTATTTATGTGAAATTGCTGATATAACAAGTGATAAAATTGCAGTTGATTTAAAAGAAAAACAAAATATTAATACAGAATTGCCAGTTGATGTTACGATTTGCAGTGGACTAATCAAAGCTGACAAATATGAGTGGTTGCTACAAAAAGCTACTGAATTGGGTGCTTCATCATTTATAGCTGTGAGCATGGAACGTTCAATTGTTAAATTAAACGAGGCAAAAGTTGCCAAAAAGATAGAGCGTTGGCAAAAAATAATTAAAGAAGCTGCTGAACAAAGCTATCGTTTAGTGATTCCATCTATTCAATTCGAGTCGAATTTAAAATTAATTTGTGATACTATTGATAATTATGACTATATTCTTATTGCATATGAAGAGGAAGCAAAAGATGGTGAGTTAAGCAATTTCAAGCAAACTTTACAACAATTCAAGGCTCAGGATAAAGTGTTGATGATTTTTGGTCCTGAGGGTGGTTTGTCAGAAAATGAAATTTCATTATTTAGTAATACTAGTACAGTTGTTGGTCTTGGACCGAGAATTTTACGGGCAGAAACTGCGCCATTGTATGCGTTAAGTGCAATAAGTTATGAAAAAGAATTAATGGGGTGAATATTTATGTCAACAGTTGCGTTTCACACATTAGGTTGTAAAGTAAACCATTATGAAACTGAAGCAATCTGGCAATTATTTAAAGAAGCAAACTATGAGCGCGTTGACTTTGAAGCGAATGCTGATGTATTTGTTATTAATACTTGTACAGTAACGAATACAGGTGATAAAAAAAGTCGTCAAATAATTAGACGTGCAATAAGACAAAATCCTGATGCTGTAATCTGTGTAACAGGTTGTTATGCGCAAACTTCATCAGCTGAAATTATGGAAATTCCTGGTGTCGATGTAGTAGTTGGTACACAAGATAGACATAAACTATTAGGTTACATTGATGAATTCCGTAAAGAACGCCAACCAATTAATGGTGTTGGAAATATCATGAAAAATCGTAAATATGAAGAATTAGATGTCCCATATTTTACAGATAGAACACGTGCGTCATTAAAAATTCAAGAAGGTTGTAACAACTTCTGCACATTCTGTATTATTCCATGGGCTCGTGGCTTAATGCGTTCAAGAGATCCGGAAAAAGTAGTTGAACAAGCGACGCAACTAGTGAATTCAGGATATAAGGAAATTGTATTGACGGGAATTCATACAGGTGGATATGGTCAAGATTTAAAAGATTATAACTTGGCCCAATTATTACGTGATCTTGAAACGATTAATGGATTAGAACGAATTCGAATTTCTTCAATTGAAGCAAGTCAACTTACAGATGAAGTAATTGACGTTTTAGAACGTTCAACAAAAGTTGTGCGTCATTTGCATATTCCATTACAATCTGGTTCAGATACAGTATTAAAACGTATGAGACGTAAGTATACAATGGATAGATTTTCAGAACGATTAACAAAATTGCATAAAGCTTTACCAGACTTGGCAGTTACGAGTGATGTAATTGTTGGTTTCCCAGGTGAAACTGAAGCAGAGTTCCAAGAAACATATGATTTTATCGTAAAGCATAAGTTCTCTGAACTGCATGTTTTCCCTTATTCTCCTAGAATTGGCACGCCAGCTGCAAGAATGGATGACCAAATTGATGAAGAAATTAAAAATGAACGGGTGCATAAGTTAATTACGCTAAGCAATCAACTCGGAAAGTTATATGCGTCTAAATTTGATCAAGATGTGCTTGAAGTAATTCCTGAGGAACAGGGTGACACAGAAGGCACATTAGTTGGATATGCAGATAATTATATGAAAGTACAATTTGAAGGTGACGAATCACTCATAGGTCAAATTGTAAAAGTTAAAATTACGCAAGCAAATTATCCATTAAATGAAGGGCAAGCAATTAAAGTTGTTGATTTCGCAACAAATAAATCTGATAGAGAAGTTTTAGTTTAAGTATTCCTTGATTCATACCATAAGGTTCCGTATTAAAGATATAGGTTTTGTAACGTTGTTTTAACGGCTTCACAATTTACTATATAAGCAACTCTTCTCATTAAATAAATTATTAAGAGATTTTTAGAACAAAATCTAAAAGTCTTTGTGATTTTGATGTGAAATATGTTTCAAATAAAAAACAATTTACTAATTGACCATAAATTACAGATATATTATACTTATAAATGCATAGTTTTACTGTGCAATTGACTATAAAGTTCCGTTGATATTTGGAGGGAGGGAAATACAGATGTCTAAAACAGTAGTACGTAAAAATGAATCACTTGAAGATGCGTTACGTAGATTTAAACGTTCAGTTTCTAAAAGTGGAACAATCCAAGAAGTACGTAAACGTGAATTTTACGAAAAACCAAGCGTAAAACGTAAAAAGAAATCAGAAGCTGCACGTAAACGTAAATTCAAATAATTAATACCTCTGTTGACTCCCTCAACACGAATATTAATTATATAAAACAAACATCACAAGTTAGTGTCTTACACTAATATGTGATGTTTTTTTGTTGTCAATTTTTAATTAAAAAAAGTTATATAGTTTATAAATAATCAAATTGATATTCTATAGGTTCTTATAACTATAAAGTATATTCAATTTCATGTATAATTAATGTGAGGGCGAGGTGAAATTGTGAGTTATAATAATTTTTTACAAATGACAACTATCTTGGAATCAACGGCTGGAGATACTTGGGTTGAACAAGTTAGTAATATAATTGTTCAACCTATTTTTACGTTAATATTAACCTGTTTGACATTCTTAGGATTTGTATATCAACTTTACTCTAAAAAAATCAATGCAGCTGGTATTATCGCCACATTATCATTACTTATTTTATTTTTGGGATTTCTAATCCAAGGAAATGTCAATATGCATTCTATCTTAATATTCTCAATTGGCGTTATATTAGTTGTAATTGAATTATTTGTAGTTGGTGCAGTAATTGGTATTATTGGCATGATACTGATAACTATAAGCATAACAACGCTCGGTGATAATTTGCTATTTATGCTTGCGAATGTTATCGTTGCCTTGATTTTAACGATTGTAGAATGGGTGATATTAGTGAAGATTTTCAACAGAAAGATTCCGTTTTTGGATAAAGTTATCTTAAAAGATTCAACTAATTCTGAGTCAGGTTACAATTCTCATGATAACCGCTCGCACCTCGTAGGAAAGACTGCTCAAACAGTTACAGATCTTCGACCTGCAGGGATTATTTTTTGTGAAAATGAACGTATTGATGCTGTTTCAGATGGCAACTTTATTTTACGCAATAAAACGGTAAAAATCCTTGAAGTTGAAGGAACAAGAGTAGTTGTGAGGGAAGTAGATTAATTAAAAGGAGCGATACCATGTTTAGTTTAAGTTTTATCGTAATAGCAGTTATTATAGTAGTTGCATTACTTATTTTATTCTCATTTGTACCCATTGGTTTATGGATTTCAGCGTTAGCAGCTGGCGTTCATGTTGGTATAGGTACATTGGTTGGTATGCGTTTACGTCGTGTATCTCCAAGAAAAGTTATAGCGCCATTAATTAAAGCGCATAAAGCAGGACTAGCATTAACAACAAACCAATTAGAATCGCATTATCTAGCAGGAGGAAATGTTGACAGAGTTGTTGACGCTAATATTGCTGCACAACGTGCTGACATTGATCTTCCTTTCGAACGTGCTGCTGCAATTGACCTTGCAGGACGTGACGTATTAGAAGCGGTTCAAATGTCTGTTAATCCTAAAGTCATTGAAACACCATTTATCGCAGGTGTAGCAATGAACGGTATTGAAGTGAAAGCCAAAGCTCGTATCACAGTTAGAGCTAATATTGCTCGACTTGTTGGTGGTGCTGGTGAAGAAACAATCATCGCACGTGTTGGTGAAGGTATCGTTTCAACAATTGGTTCTAGTAAGCATCATACAGAAGTACTTGAAAACCCAGATAATATTTCTAAAACAGTTTTAAGCAAAGGTTTAGATTCAGGTACTGCATTTGAAATTTTATCAATTGATATTGCTGACGTTGATATTAGTAAAAATATTGGTGCAGACTTACAAACTGAACAAGCATTAGCAGACAAAAATATTGCACAAGCAAAAGCTGAAGAACGTAGAGCTATGGCTGTAGCAACTGAGCAAGAAATGAAAGCGCGTGTACAAGAAATGCATGCTAAAGTAGTTGAAGCCGAATCTGAAGTACCATTAGCTATGGCTGAAGCATTACGTTCAGGTAATATCAGTGTTAAAGATTATTATAATTTGAAAAATATCGAAGCTGATACAGGCATGAGAAATGCAATTAATAAACGAACTGATCAAAGTGATGATGAGTCACCTGAACATTAAGTCGAGAGGTGATTAAATGAGTGTCGGTATTCTAATTTTTGTCATATCAGTGATCATTTCTATCATTACTACTATGCGCGAAAATAGTCATAAAGATAGACAAAATCAAAAGCCACCTCAAAAAACATCTACCGATAATGAACCAAAAAAAGGTGGCTTTTTTGAAGAAATTGAGCGAACGTTTAAAGAAATAAGTGAAGAATTAAATGAAGAAGAAAAGAAATCATCGAAACGAAAATATGATGATACGTTACCACCTTTATTCGATGAACTTCCAAAGGAAGAGCCTAAATCGAAACCTGTTGTAGAACCTATGGCACCTAAAAAACAACCAGAAACAAAACCGATGACAGAGAAACCAATTACAGTGCCTAAAGCAGAACCGGTGGAGCAGAAACATAGACCTTCTAGACAAGATAATTCTGACGAAATTAGACGTCAATTAGAAAAATCACTTAGAGATGATATTAAAACGATTCGTACTGACATTGATAGAGAAAAAGAAAAGCAAATTGCTAAAATGGAAAAACGTGCTAGAGATATTATTGAGGATAAATACTTATCTGAACGTACAAAACGTTTGAAATTAAAGCAGTTGCTTAATTCTCAAAATGTCGAAAAAGATTTGACTAAATCAGCGTTCCAATTTGATAAAGATGAAGTAATCAATGGTATGATATGGTCAGAAATTTTAGCTAAACCAAAACAATTATAAAATTTTTTGAAAACAAGCACTATCGTAATGGTAGTTGCTTGTTTTTTTACGTTAAGAAAAATTGAAAAACAAAGAGAATCTTTCGAGAAATATTAGTTATTTAAATTACAACAAAAAATTGATTAGTCTAAAATTGAATCTGCTTTTATGACAAGGTGAAAAGTATAAATGATTATTTTAAATTAAAGAAAAATGAGTAAGTCAATGCAAAGATGTTTAAATCAATCAATTGCATGATATAATTAAGTAGATATTAAAGCATCATAGAATGAATATAAATGATATATGAAAAGGAGCGCGTGTATGCCTGGAATTATACAAATAGACGATATGAATCAATCTCAAGCTTTAATTGGAAATAATGATGAACATTTAAAAGCAATTGAAGAGAGTTTCGATGTTGTCATCCATGCAAGAGGACAAGAAGTTGCCGTTAAAGGTACAAAAATAGAAAACGTAGAAAAAGCGGAATCAGTATTAATCAATTTGCTGAAGGTTATTGATTTAGGTAATAATATTACAATTAAAGATGTTGAAGCAGCTATTAAAATGGCGCATAATAACACAATTCAACATCTGTTAGATTTATATGATGAAGAGATAACTAAAGATGCATTTGGTAAGACGATTCGTGCGAAAACGATGGGGCAACGTATATATGTTAATGCCATGAAAAATAATGATTTAGTATTTGGTATAGGTCCTGCTGGTACAGGTAAGACATTCTTAGCTGTAGTTTATGCAGCAAAGCAACTCCGTAAAGGTGCTGTTAAACGTATTGTATTAACAAGACCTGCTGTTGAAGCAGGAGAGTCACTTGGATTTTTACCAGGAGATTTGAAAGAAAAGGTAGATCCATATTTAAGACCTTTATATGATGGTCTATATACTGTTCTTGGGCGTGAACAAACAGAGCGATTTATTGAAAGAGGCATTATCGAAATAGCGCCACTTGCATATATGCGCGGACGAACATTAGAAGATGCATTTGTAATTCTTGATGAGGCGCAGAATACGACACATGCGCAAATGAAAATGTTTTTAACAAGACTAGGTTTTGGCTCAAAAATGGTAGTTACTGGTGACCAAACTCAAATCGATTTACCTAAAGGTGTTAAAAGTGGACTTAAGGAAGCGGTCAGTAGGTTACACAACGTTAAAGGTATAAGTATATTGAAATTAGATCAGAGCGATGTAGTAAGACATCCATTGGTAAGTAAGATCATTGAACATTATGAAGGAGAGAATTAAATGTTTACGATAGATTTTAGCGATCACACAGGCTTAGTTAAAGATGCGTGGTATAAACAAATTGAAGATTTATTAGAATTTGCTAAAAAAGAAGAGCATATAGAAGACGATGCTGAGCTTTCTGTTACATTTGTAGATAAACAAGAAATACAAGAAATTAATCGAACATATAGAGATAAAGATAAAGTTACAGATGTAATCTCATTTGCTTTAGAAGAAGATGAGCCAGAGATTGATTTTAGTGGTCTTGATATACCACGTGTTTTAGGGGATATAATTATCTGTACGGATGTAGCGCAAGAACAAGCAAACAATTACGGACATTCTTTTGAACGAGAATTAGGATTTTTAGCATTACATGGATTTTTGCATCTATTAGGTTATGATCATATGACTGAAGCGGATGAAAAGGAAATGTTTGGTCGACAAGATACAATATTAAACGCATATGGATTAACACGAGGCTAATTATGAAAAGGTTTAAATATGCACTTGATGGGCTGAAAATCTTAATTCAAAAAGACTATAAATTTCTTTTACATGTGTTTGCAATGATTGTTGCTATTGTCTTTGGTCTCGTACTAAATATTAATCGTATTGAGTGGATATTTATACTCATTGCTATTGCATTAGTTCTCACTGTTGAAGCTTTAAACACTGCTATTGAATATGTTGTCGATTTAGTGACCGTTGAATATCATGATTTAGCTAAATACGCAAAAGATATAGCGGCTTTTAGTGTACTTATAGTTTCAATATTAGCATTTATTATAGGTTTAATAGTATTTTTACCACATTTTATAGCGTTATTTTAGGGAGGCATATATGAGTTATCAACCTCATTATTTTCAAGAAGTTAGAAAAGCACAACAAGAATCATATTCGCCATACAGTCAATTTAAAGTAGGAGCTTATTTAAAAACGAAAGACGGTAGAACTTTTTATGGTACCAATGTAGAAAATGCTTCTTATCCATTATCGATATGTGCTGAACGAGCTAGTTTGGTATCGGCAATTTCTCAAGGATACAGACCAGGTGATTTTGAATCAATAACTGTAACCGTAGATGCAGATAAACCGTCATCACCTTGTGGTGCATGTCGTCAAGTTTTAAAGGAATTATGTGATGATGATATGCCTGTGTATATGACAAATCATAAAGGAGATATGGTTATGATGACAGTCGCAGAGTTACTACCATTTGGATTTTCAGGAAAGGATTTAGAATAAATGACAGAACATAAATCAGGATTTGTTTCAATTATAGGTAGACCAAATGTAGGGAAGTCAACATTTGTTAATAGAGTGATCGGCCATAAAATAGCAATCATGTCCGATAAAGCTCAAACAACTAGAAATAAAATTCAAGGTGTTATGACAAGAGATGACGCGCAAATTATATTCATTGATACGCCAGGTATTCATAAACCTAAACACAAATTAGGTGACTATATGATGAAAGTCGCTAAAAATACATTATCTGAGATAGATGCAATCATGTTTATGGTTAATGCCAATGAGGAAATTGGACGAGGTGATGAATATATTATAGAAATGTTGAAAAATGTTAAGACACCAGTATTTTTAGTATTAAATAAAATAGATTTAGTGCATCCAGATGAATTAATGCCAAAGATTGAAGAATATCAAAGTTATATGGACTTTACAGAGATTGTACCTATTTCAGCATTAGAAGGGCTAAATGTAGATCATTTTATTGATGTTTTAAAGACGTATTTACCCGAAGGACCTAAATATTATCCAGATGATCAAATTTCAGACCATCCTGAACAATTTGTAGTGGGTGAAATCATTCGTGAAAAAATCCTTCATCTTACAAGTGAAGAAATCCCTCATGCGATTGGTGTTAATGTGGACCGTATGGTTAAAGAAAGCGAAGATCGTGTTCATATCGAAGCAACTATATATGTTGAAAGAGATTCGCAAAAAGGAATTGTCATTGGAAAAGGCGGTAAAAAGTTAAAAGAAGTAGGGAAACGTGCGAGACGTGATATAGAAATGCTTCTAGGCTCTAAAGTTTACTTAGAATTATGGGTCAAAGTTCAAAGAGACTGGCGAAACAAAGTTAACTTTATTCGCCAAATTGGTTATGTTGAAGACCAAGATTAATCTTAAAAGTGGTGAAGATAATTGTTAATGCGCCAAAAAGGGATTATCATCAAAGCAGTTGATTATGGTGAATCTGATAAAATTATCACGATTTTAAATGAGCATGGTGCAAAAGTACCACTTATGGCTAGGCGTGCTAAAAAAGTTAAGACGGGTTTACAAGCGCAAACGCAATTGTTTGTTTATGGTTTGTTTATTTACAATCAGTGGCGAGGTATGGGAACGTTAAATTCTGTAGATGTTATTAGTCAACATTATAAATTACAAATGGACCTTTTCGTAAGCAGTTATGCGTCTCTGGCAGCTGAAACTATTGAGCGCTCAATGGATGAAGGTGACATTGCACCATATAACTATCAATTATTACAATTTGTTCTTGAAAAAATAGAATCAGGTACATCTGCACAGTTAATGTCAGTCGTAGTTATGTTAAAGTGTATGAAACGATTTGGTTTTACTGCATCATTTAATCGCTGTGCTGTGAGTGGTAATGACACACAAGCAGATTTAATAGGTTATAGTTTTAAGTTTGACGGTGCGATTTCAAGGCAAGAGGCTTCTAAAGATGTACATGCAGTTATATTATCGAATAAAACACTATATTTATTAGATGTATTACAAAAATTACCGATAGATAAAATGAATTCATTGAATATCCATCAAGAAATTATTGATGAAATGTCAGATATCATTTTAATGTTATATCGTGAATATGCAGGTATGTTTTTTAAAAGTCAGAAACTAATCAACCAATTAAAAAGATTGGAACAATAACATAAAATAATAAAAGGTATTCAAGTAGCCACATAGATGTGTTTATTTGAATACCTTTTTCGAATAGAAAAGAGATACTGGCAATTTTACTAACCAGTATCTCTTTTTATAAATTATATAGCCACCACATATGGTGGAGAGTCTTTTTAATTAGAATTTTGTTTTTTCAGTTAAGAAAGCTTCTAACTCTGAGATTGGCATACGAACTTGTTCCATTGAATCTCTGTCACGTACTGTAACTTGATTATCTTCTAATGAATCAAAGTCGAATGTTACACAATAAGGTGTACCGATTTCATCTTGACGACGGTATCTTTTACCGATAGATTGTGATTCATCGAAATCGATTGAGAATTTAGAACTTAATTGCTCAAAAATCTTAATCGCTTCGCCAGATAATTTCTTACTTAAAGGTAAAATCGCTGCTTTATATGGTGCTAATGCAGGATGGAAGTGTAAAACTGTACGTGCATCTTTACTACCTTCAACGCCTTCTTCATCATATGCATCACATAAGAAAGCTAATGTTACACGATCTGCACCAAGTGATGGCTCGATACAATATGGAATATATTTTTCGTTCGTTTCTGGATCATGGTATCTGAAATCTTCACCAGAGTGTTCAGCATGTTTACGTAAGTCGAAGTCTGTACGACTTGCGATACCCCATAACTCACCCCAACCAAATGGGAATTTATATTCAATATCAGTTGTTGCATTTGAGTAATGAGATAATTCATCTTCATCATGATCACGTAAACGCATATTTTCACTGCTCATATTTAAGCTTGTTAACCAGTCACTTGCAAAAGTTTTCCAATAATTTTGCCATTCGATTTCTTCTCCAGGTTTACAGAAGAATTCAAGTTCCATTTGTTCAAATTCTCTTGTTCTGAAAATGAAGTTACCTGGAGTGATTTCATTACGGAATGATTTACCAATTTGACCGATACCAAATGGTAATTTTTTACGCATTGAACGTTGCACGTTTTTATAGTTTACAAAAATACCTTGTGCTGTTTCAGGACGTAAGAAAATTTCATTTGTAGAATCTTCAGTTACACCTTGGAATGTTTTAAACATTAAATTGAATTGGCGAATTTCAGTCCAGTTAGCAGTTTTACTTACAGGACAAACAATACCTTCATCGTCAATAATTTTTTTCATTTGTTCAAAACTTAAACCATCGGCAATGAAGTTTTCATCACCTTTAACATCTTGCATATAATCTTCAATTAATTTATCAGCGCGATATCGAATTTTACTATCTTTATTATCAATCATTGGGTCGTTGAAGTTGTTTAAGTGTCCTGAAGCTTCCCATACTTTTGGATTCATTAAGATTGCAGCATCGATACCAACGTTAAACGGTGATTGTGTAATGAATTTTTGCCACCAAGCTTTTTTAACATTATTCTTTAATTCAACACCTAAAGGACCATAATCCCATGTGTTTGATAAACCACCGTAAATATCACTACCAGGGAACACAAAACCTCTGTGTTTTGCTAATGAAACAATTGTATCCATATCTTTTGCCATAATTACCTCTCCTCATACATGAAAACGCCCCATGGAAAATAACAGCATAGTAAATATGCTTTACTTCCATGGGACGAGTTAATATTTTAAATTGTATATAATACAAAATAAGTTACGTATTTAACCCGCGGTTCCACCCAAATTAGTGTAGTCACTCGCTTTTATTTTAAAATGATTCGTTGCGCCAATCTTATTGTTAAGCTTACACTATCCTTAACTCGCTGTACGTTTATTCTAATTGATAGATTATTTAAAGGCAAGTAAAATTAATGTGTTTGTGACATGAAAGAAATATCGGTATAATAATAAGTGAATAAAAAAGGGGTGAAGACCTATAGAACTCAGTCAAAGACAAGAACGAATCATCGAAATTGTTAAAACTAAAGGACCCATTACTGGTGAACAAATAGCAGATAAGTTGAATTTAACAAGAGCAACGCTTAGACCAGATTTAGCGATATTAACAATGTCAGGTTTTTTAGAAGCGCGTCCCCGAGTTGGATATTATTATTCAGGTAAATCAAAAGGTAAGTTTTTTAATGAAAAACTTCGACAATTTGAGGTTAAGGACTATATGTCTCAACCTGTTGTGCTAAGAGAGAATACAACAGTTTATGACGCTATTTGTACAATTTTTTTAGAAGATGTAAGTACATTATTTATTATTAATGAAGATAACGATTTTGTTGGTGTGTGTTCAAGAAAAGATTTATTAAGAGCTTCAATGATTGGAGCAGATATTCATACAGTACCTATCAGTGTAAATATGACACGTATGCCTAATGTCACTTATTTAGAGGAAAGCGAATTAGTCATATACGCAGCAGATAGAATGATTGAAAAAGAAATTGATTCGATTCCAATTGTAAGAAAAAAAGATAATCAAAAGTATGAAGTAATTGGAAGAATTTCCAAAACAACAATAGCTAAGTTATTAGTAGCATTATATAAAGAATAGGTGAGAAGTAATGGAAAAAATTAAAATTATCGTAGCTTCAGATTCTATAGGTGAAACGGCAGAGTTAGTTGCTAGGGCAGGTATTTCACAATTCAATCCTAAGCAATGTAAAAATGAATTATTAAGATATCCATATATTGAATCTTTTGAAGATGTTGATGAAGTGATTCAAGTTGCAAAAGATACAAATGCTATCATTGTTTATACACTTATTAAACCTGAAATGAAGCAATATATGAGTGAGAAAGTAGCAGAATTCCAATTGAAGTCTGTCGATATCATGGGGCCATTAATGGATTTATTATCAGCTTCGGTTGAAGAAAAACCTTATAATGAGCCAGGTATCGTTCATAGATTAGATGATGCATATTTCAAGAAAATTGATGCGATAGAGTTTGCAGTTAAATACGATGATGGTAAAGATCCTAAAGGATTACCTAAAGCTGATATTGTTTTACTTGGTATTTCGAGAACTTCAAAGACACCATTATCCCAGTATTTAGCGCATAAAAGTTACAAAGTTATGAATGTACCGATTGTACCAGAAGTGACACCGCCAGATGGCTTATATGATATTGATCCAAAGAAATGTATCGCACTTAAAATAAGTGAAGAAAAATTAAATCGCATTAGAAAAGAGCGATTAAAACAATTGGGACTAGGTGACACAGCTCGTTATGCAACAGAAGCTCGAATCCAAGAAGAATTGAATTACTTTGAAGAAATCGTAAGTGAAATTGGATGTCCTGTCATTGATGTTTCTCAAAAAGCAATCGAAGAAACAGCAAACGATATAATCCATTATATTGAACAAAATAAATCGAAATGATTTCATTTTTGTCAAAAATTAGGTATAATAGTATAACTAATGCTTAATAGGTGATTTAATTTGCGAATAGATCAATCGATCATTAATGAAATAAAAGATAAAACCGACATTTTAGACTTGGTAAGTGAATATGTAAAACTAGAAAAGAGAGGACGCAATTATATAGGTTTGTGTCCTTTTCATGATGAAAAGACACCTTCATTTACAGTTTCTGAAGATAAACAAATCTGTCATTGTTTTGGTTGTAAAAAAGGTGGCAATGTTTTTCAATTTACTCAAGAAATTAAAGACATATCATTTGTTGAAGCGGTTAAAGAATTAGGTGATAGAGTTAATGTTGCTGTAGATATTGAGGCAACACAATTTAACTCAAATGTTCAAATTGCTTCTGATGATTTACAAATGATTGAAATGCATGAGTTAATACAAGAATTTTATTATTACGCTTTAACAAAGACAGTCGAAGGCGAACAAGCATTAACATACTTACAAGAACGTGGTTTTACAGATGCGCTTATTAAAGAGCGAGGCATTGGCTTTGCACCCGATAGCTCACATTTTTGTCATGATTTTCTTCAAAAAAAGGGTTACGATATTGAATTAGCATATGAAGCCGGATTATTATCACGTAACGAAGAAAATTTCAGTTATTACGATAGATTTCGAAATCGTATTATGTTTCCTTTGAAAAATGCGCAAGGAAGAATTGTTGGATATTCAGGTCGAACATATACCGGTCAAGAACCAAAATACCTAAATAGTCCTGAAACACCTATCTTTCAAAAAAGAAAGTTGTTATACAACTTAGATAAAGCGCGTAAATCAATTAGAAAATTAGATGAAATCGTATTACTAGAAGGTTTTATGGATGTTATAAAATCTGATACTGCTGGCTTGAAAAACGTTGTTGCAACAATGGGGACACAGTTGTCAGATGAACATATTACTTTTATACGAAAGTTAACATTAAATATAACATTAATGTTTGATGGGGATTTTGCGGGTAGTGAAGCAACACTTAAAACAGGTCAACATTTATTACAGCAAGGGCTAAATGTATTTGTTATACAACTGCCATCAGGCATGGATCCGGATGAATACATTGGTAAGTATGGCAACGACGCATTTACTGCTTTTGTAAAAAATGACAAAAAGTCATTTGCACATTATAAAGTGAGTATATTAAAAGATGAAATTGCACATAATGACCTTTCATATGAACGTTATTTGAAAGAACTAAGTCATGATATTTCGCTTATGAAATCATCGATTTTGCAACAAAAGGCTTTAAATGATGTTGCACCATTTTTCAATGTTAGTCCTGAGCAATTAGCTAACGAAATACAATTCAATCAAGCACCAGCCAATTATTATCCAGATGATGAGTATGGCGGTTATGATGAGTATGGCGGTTATATTGAACCTGAGCCAATTGGTATGGCACAATTTGACAATTTGAGCCGTCAAGAAAAAGCGGAGCGAGCATTTTTAAAACATTTAATGAGAGATAAAGATACATTTTTAAATTATTATGAAAGTGTTGATAAGGATAACTTCACAAATCAGCATTTTAAATATGTATTCGAAGTCTTACATGATTTTTATGCGGAAAATGATCAATATAATATCAGTGATGCTGTGCAGTATGTTAATTCAAATGAGTTGAGAGAAACACTAATTAGCTTAGAACAATATAATTTGAATGACGAACCATATGAAAATGAAATTGATGATTATGTCAATGTTATTAATGAAAAAGGACGAGAAACAATTGAGTCATTGAATCATAAATTAAGGGAAGCTACAAGGATTGGCGATGTAGAATTACAAAAATACTATTTACAGCAAATTGTTGCTAAGAATAAAGAACGCATGTAGCATGTGATTTTAAAGAATAATACGAATAATGATTATGTCAAAATGTATAAGGGTAAATGATAGTTACCGCATTTAAACAACACTATTGAAAAATAAATATTGGGATTAGTTCCAATTTGTAAAATAAAATTAAAAATATGGATGAATTAATTAAGAATTTAGTTTAAAATAGCAATATTGAATAAATTTCGAATGTTCATATTTAAAATCGGGAGGCCGTTTCATGTCTGATAACACAGTTAAAATTAAAAAACAAACAATTGATCCGACATTAACATTAGAAGATGTTAAGAAGCAATTAATTGAAAAGGGTAAAAAAGAGGGTCATTTAAGTCATGAAGAAATTGCTGAAAAACTTCAGAATTTTGATATCGACTCTGATCAAATGGATGATTTCTTTGATCAATTAAATGATAATGATATTTCACTAGTTAATGAAAAAGATAGTTCAGATACTGACGAGAAACTGAATCCAAGTGATCTTAGTGCCCCTCCAGGTGTTAAAATAAATGACCCAGTTCGTATGTACCTTAAAGAAATTGGGCGTGTTAACTTATTAAGTGCACAAGAAGAAATCGAATTAGCCAAACGTATTGAACAAGGTGATGAAGTAGCAAAATCAAGACTAGCAGAAGCGAACTTACGTTTAGTTGTAAGTATTGCTAAAAGATACGTAGGTCGTGGTATGTTATTCCTTGATTTAATCCAAGAAGGTAATATGGGTCTTATTAAAGCTGTTGAAAAATTTGACTTTAACAAAGGATTTAAGTTTTCAACATATGCAACATGGTGGATTAGACAAGCAATCACTCGTGCAATTGCTGACCAAGCACGTACGATTCGTATCCCTGTGCATATGGTAGAAACAATTAATAAATTAATTCGTGTTCAACGTCAATTATTACAGGACTTAGGTCGAGATCCAGCACCAGAAGAAATTGGTGAAGAAATGGATTTACCAGCAGAAAAAGTTCGTGAAATTTTAAAAATTGCGCAAGAACCTGTTTCATTAGAAACGCCAATTGGTGAAGAAGATGATAGTCATTTAGGAGACTTTATTGAGGATCAGGAAGCACAAAGTCCTTCAGATCATGCTGCTTATGAATTATTAAAAGAGCAATTAGAAGATGTGCTTGATACATTAACTGATAGAGAAGAAAATGTATTACGATTAAGATTTGGTCTTGATGACGGCAGAACAAGAACACTTGAAGAAGTTGGTAAAGTTTTCGGTGTTACACGTGAACGTATTCGACAAATTGAAGCAAAAGCACTTAGAAAATTAAGACATCCAAGTCGTAGTAAACGTTTGAAAGACTTTATGGATTAATTTATATCAATTTTAATGATTGATACCAAGACATGAATAAGCGCTTATTTATTTTTAGATTAAGATTTAACTTGAGTGAGGTTGGTACATTGAATAATGTTCAACCTCTTTTTTCATAAAGGAGAATAAAATGATTTCGTTAAATAACCGATTAACGACGGTAAGTCGATTTTTAAAACAAGGTACAATCGCGGATATTGGCTCAGATCATGCTTATTTGCCAATCTATGCAATTCAAAACCATTTATGCGAATGCGGTATTGCTGGAGAAGTTATTCAAGGCCCTTTTCAAGCTGCTGTAAAAAATGTAGCTGCAAACCAATTAGTAGATAGAATTGATGTACGTTTAGGGGATGGCTTAAGTGTTATTCAACCTGAGGACGTAATCGATAATATCACAATATGTGGTATGGGCGGACCACTTATTGCTAAAATTTTAAAAGATGGGCAAGATAAGTTAAGTCAACATCCAAGGTTGATTTTACAAAGTAATATCCAAACTGAAAATTTAAGACAAACATTACAACAATTGAATTATGAAATAATTGATGAAATAATAATGGAAGAAAAAGGCCATATTTATGAAATTGTTGTAGCAGAATATTCTACACAATTAATAGAGCTATCATCTGATGGATTGAAATTCGGACCAAAATTGCTGAACAACAAAAATGAATATTTTATAAAAAAATGGCAAAGAGAGTTAGAAGCACTTTATCATATTAAATCGAAACTCAATACTGAACAACATCATCAACGTTTAGCTCAAATTAATGACGAAATTGCTGTAATTGAAAGGGTGTTATAGTAATGAAAATAGCTGATTTAATGACATTGTTAGATCATCATGTGCCATTTAGTACTGCTGAATCTTGGGATAATGTAGGATTGTTAATAGGTGATGAAGATGTTGAAGTTACTGGTGTTTTAACAGCATTAGACTGTACGTTGGAAGTAGTAAATGAAGCAATCGAAAAAGGTTATAATACTATTATTAGTCATCATCCTCTAATCTTTAAAGGCGTAACATCATTAAAAGCTAATGGTTATGGTTTGATCATTAGAAAACTAATTCAACATGACATTAATTTAATAGCGATGCATACAAATTTAGATGTAAATCCGTATGGTGTCAATATGATGTTGGCGAAGGCGATGGGTTTGAAGAACATTTCAATAATAAATAATCAACAAGATGTATACTATAAAGTTCAAACATATATACCTAAGGATAATGTTGGACCATTTAAAGATAAGCTTAGTGAAAATGGATTAGCGCAAGAAGGTAATTATGAATATTGTTTCTTTGAAAGTGAAGGAAGAGGGCAATTCAAACCAGTTGGTGAAGCTAATCCAACAATAGGACAAATTGATAAAATTGAATATGTAGATGAAGTTAAAATTGAATTTATGATAGATGCATATCAAAAGTCAAGGGCTGAGCAATTAATTAAACAATACCATCCATATGAAACACCGGTATTTGATTTTATTGAGATAAAACAAACATCCCTTTATGGACTTGGCGTTATGGCAGAAGTGGATAATCAAATGACATTGGAAGATTTCGCAGCTGATATTAAATCTAAATTAAATATCCCAAGTGTCCGTTTTGTTGGTGAGTCTAATCAGAAAATTAAACGTATTGCAATTATTGGTGGTTCAGGTATTGGATATGAATATCAAGCTGTCCAACAAGGCGCAGATGTCTTTGTTACAGGTGATATTAAACATCATGATGCCTTAGATGCTAAAATTCATGGTGTGAATTTAATTGATATTAATCATTACAGCGAATATGTGATGAAAGAAGGTTTAAAAACGTTACTAATGAATCGGTTCAATACAGAAAAAATAAATATAGATGTTGAAGCATCTACAATTAATACAGATCCATTTCAATATATTTAAACTAAAATCTCGGGATTTCTAAATTTTGAAATTTCGAGGTTTTAATATTTTTATTTAAAATAGCACATTTATACTTTATAATAGTAAAGATGAACATATAAGGAGGCCAAATCATGGCAAAACATCCATTCGAACAATTTAATCTAGAATCTAGTTTAATTGACGCTGTGAAAGACCTTAATTTTGAAAAACCAACTGAAATTCAGAATCGAATTATTCCAAGAATACTAAAGAGAACAAATTTAATTGGTCAATCTCAAACGGGTACAGGGAAATCTCATGCATTTTTATTACCATTAATGCAGTTAATTGATAGTGAAATAAAAGAACCACAAGCAATCGTAGTTGCACCAACAAGAGAACTTGCACAACAACTATACGATGCAGCGAACCATTTAAGCCAATTTAAAGCTGGTGTTTCAGTTAAAGTTTTTATTGGTGGTACAGATATAGAGAAAGATAGACAACGTTGTAATGCACAACCACAATTGATTATAGGCACCCCTACTAGAATTAATGACTTAGCTAAAACGGGACATTTACATGTGCACTTAGCATCATATTTAGTTATTGATGAAGCGGATCTTATGATTGACTTAGGATTAATTGAAGATGTAGATTACATTGCTGCAAGATTGGAAGATAATGCAAATATTGCGGTGTTTAGTGCTACAATTCCACAACAGTTACAACCATTTTTAAATAAATATTTAAGTCATCCAGAATATGTAGCTGTCGACAGTAAAAAACAAAATAAAAAGAACATCGAATTCTTTTTAATACCTACTAAAGGTGCAGCTAAAGTTGAAAAAACTTTAAATTTAATTGATATACTAAATCCATACTTATGTATTATTTTCTGTAATAGTAGAGATAATGCAAATGATTTAGCACGTTCACTAAATGAAGCTGGTATTAAAGTTGGTATGATTCATGGTGGTTTAACGCCACGTGAACGTAAACAACAAATGAAACGTATACGTAATTTAGAATTCCAATACGTTATTGCCAGCGATTTAGCATCTCGTGGTATTGATATTGAAGGTGTTAGTCATGTCATCAATTTTGATGTGCCAAATGATATTGACTTCTTTACGCATAGAGTTGGACGAACTGGTCGTGGGAATTATAAAGGTGTAGCAATTACGCTTTATAGTCCTGATGAAGAACACAATATTTCATTAATAGAAGATCGCGGTTTTGTATTCAATACTGTTGATATTAAAGATGGTGAGTTAAAAGAAGTTAAAGCGCACAATCAGCGTCAAGCAAGAATGCGCAAAGATGACCATTTAACTAATCAAGTGAAGAACAAAGTTCGAAGTAAAATTAAAAACAAAGTTAAACCAGGTTATAAGAAGAAATTTAAACAAGAAGTTGAAAAAATGAAACGTCAAGAGCGTAAACAATTTAGTAAGCAGCAAAATAGACAAAAACGTAAGCAAAACAAAAAAGGTTAGGTGTGTTTTATGTTATTAGGATCACATGTTTCAATGAGTGGTAAAAAGATGTTAGAAGGTTCTGCTATAGAAGCGTATGAATATGGTGAAACAACATTTATGATTTATACTGGTGCACCTCAAAACACGCGCCGTAAAAGTATTGAAGATTTAAATATAACTAAAGGTCATGAAGTGATGGAAAAATATGGCTTATCTAATATTGTTGTTCATGCACCATACATCATTAATATTGCAAATACAACCAAACCAGAAACGTTTAATCTTGGTGTAGATTTCTTGCAACAAGAAATTGAAAGAACGCAAGCTATAGGCGCTAAAGATATTGTATTACATCCAGGTGCGCATGTTGGAGCTGGTGTTGATGCCGGAATTAATAAGATTATTGAAGGATTAAATGAAGTTTTAACGAATGACAATAATGTACGTATTGCGCTTGAAACGATGGCAGGTAAAGGTACAGAGATTGGTCGCTCGTTTGAAGAGTTAGCACGTATTATTGATGGAGTTCATAATAACGAACGTTTATCAGTATGTTTTGATACATGTCATACGCATGATGCTGGATATAATGTGAAAGAGGACTTTGATGGCGTATTAAATGAATTTGATAAAATTATTGGAGTCGACAGAATCAAAGTTGTTCATGTCAATGATTCTAAAAATGACCGTGGCGCTCAAAAAGACCGACATGAAAATATTGGCTTCGGTTACATTGGTTTTGATGCATTAAATTACATTGTGCATCATGATAGTTTTAAAGATATTCCGAAAATCTTAGAAACACCTTATGTTGGTGAAGATAAGAAAAATAAAAAACCGCCATATAAACTTGAAATTGAAATGTTAAAACAACAGCAATTTGACCCAGAATTAAAAAATAAGGTTATGCAACAATAAAATGATAATGCTCTCTTCAAGAAATGCGATAAATAAAACTTGAAGGGGGCATATCTCTTTATTTTGTCTAATTTTGAGTCGTAAACATTACTGTTTACATATGTTACTAGGAGTTGTATAGTTGAATGCGAGGTGAGAATACGATGACACCAGTCTTTGAATTGAAAAATGTCAATTACTACTATGATCATAAAAAAGTGTTAGAAAATATAAACATTAAAATAAATAAAGGTGAATTTTTAGCAATTGTTGGACCAAATGGTGCTGGTAAATCAACATTATTGAAGTTGATTCTAGGGTTATTACCTTTACAAAGTGGTGAGATTTTTGTTGAAGGTATTGATTTTAAAAATAAGAAAACATCAATTAAATTAAGCTATGTATCACAAAAAGCAAATGCCTTTAATTCAGGTTTCCCAGCAAGTGTTAAAGAAGTTGTTTTAAGCGGATTAACAAAGACAAAACGTCTTTTCCAAACATTTAATAGCAAAGATAATGAAAAAGTGATTAAAGTACTAGAAAGACTGAATATAAGTGATTTAATTCATAAAAATATAGCAGAATTATCAGGTGGTCAACAACAACGTGTAATGATTGCTCGAGCATTGATTTCAGAACCTGCAGTATTAGTACTTGATGAACCAACGAATGGTATTGATGCAAAACATGTAAGTGAATTTTATAATACTTTAGATCAATTAAAACAAGAAGGTATCACCATTATCTTAGTTACTCATGATATCGGTGTTGTAGCAGATACTGCTACTGAAGTAGCATGTTTAAATAAGCATTTGCATTTCCATGGTACAACTGATGAGTTTAAATCACTTGATGAAGTTGAAATTTCAAAAATTTATGGACATCCTGTACGTTTTGTCGATCATCAGCATAATCGAGAATGTTGTAATTAATAAAGATTTGAGTTTATTTAAAATGGAAAGGCGTGTCACAATTGATAGATGCATTATTGAATTTTGATTTTATGAGGTACTCTTTAATTAGTGGTATCTTGATAGGTTTTATTGCGCCTCTAATCGGTGCTTTTATCGTTGTTAGACGACTATCACTTATAGCTGATGCTCTAAGTCATGTAACTTTAGGTGGTATATCTTTCGGTATGTTTTTACTTACTATTATGCCAACACTAGTATTTATTAATCCAATGTGGTTTGGAATCTTATTCGCAATAGTAGGTGCGCTTCTAATTGAAAAATTAAGAACGTCATACACTGCTTACCAAGAAATTGCTATTCCAATTATAATGAGTGCTGGTATCGCCTTGAGTGCAATCTTCATTTCATTAGCTGATGGGTTCAATCAAGAAATTGTTGGATTGCTATTTGGCTCAATAAGCGCAGTGAATATAAGTGATTTAACAACGATTATTGTCATTGCCATCATAGTTGTTCTGTTTATTACATTGTTTTATAAAGAATTATTTATATTGTCATTTGATGAGGAATATAGTAAAGTCATTGGCATTCCTAAATGGATTCAATTTTTATTTATTGTTATTGTAGCGATGGTTATTTCTGCCTCAATGCGTGTTGTAGGGATACTGTTAGTAAGTGCGTTAATCACGTTACCAATTGCAATAAGTATGCGAATAACAAAAAGTTTTAAGCAATTGATATTACTAAGTGTATTTTTAGGTGAATTATCAGTAATATTAGGCTTAGTCCTAGCTTTCTATATGGACATTTCTCCGGGTGGTGTAATTGTAGTTCTACTTGTTATTTTACTTATGATTACAATGGCTTATCAGAAAATGCGAATGAAGTTTAAAAAGGGAGCTAATATCAATGAATACAAATGATGCTATTAAAATTTTAAAAGAGAACGGTTTAAAATATACAGATAAACGTAAAGATATGTTAGATATTTTTGTCGAAGAAGATAAGTATATAAACGCAAAGTATATACAGCAAGTTATGGATGAAAATTATCCTGGAATTTCATTCGACACAATATATAGAAACCTGCACTTATTTAAAGATTTAGGGATTATTGAAAATACAGAACTTGATGGTGAAATGAAGTTTAGAATCGCTTGTACAAACCATCATCATCATCATTTTATCTGTGAAAAGTGTGGAGATACAAAGGTAATAGATTATTGTCCAATAGATCAGATAAAGTTATCACTACCTGGTGTTAATATTCACAAACACAAACTTGAAGTTTATGGTGTATGTGAGTCTTGCCAAGATTAATATAAAGAAATGAGATTTATGCACATTTGGTCAGATGTATGCATAAATCTCATTTTTTAAATTATAGAAGATAAAGGTTCATTTCATACTCCGTTCGTATGATTTTATGGCAAATCTGTTAACTTTTTATATACAAAATGTTTAATTATTTTTGATTTGAGTTATATTAAATGAGTAGAGAAAATAATAAGTAGTAGAATTTAAGCAAATTCTTTGTTGAACCAGTCACTGCTTGTTATTATTTACTTACAGACATTTTAGGAGGATGATTATTTATGGCTTTTGAATTACCAAAATTACCATACGCATTTGATGCATTAGAACCACATTTTGACAAAGAAACTATGGAAATTCATCATGACAGACATCATAACACTTATGTTACGAAATTAAATGCTGCAGTAGAAGGTACAGATTTAGAATCTAAATCTATTGAAGAAATTGTTGCTAATTTAGACAGTGTACCAGCTAACATCCAAACTGCTGTACGTAATAATGGCGGTGGACATTTAAACCATTCATTATTCTGGGAGTTACTTTCACCAAACTCAGAAGAAAAAGGTACTGTAGTAGAAAAAATTAAAGAACAATGGGGTTCTTTAGAAGAATTTAAAAAAGAATTTGCTGACAAAGCAGCTGCACGCTTTGGTTCAGGTTGGGCTTGGTTAGTCGTAAACAATGGCCAGTTAGAAATTGTGACTACACCAAACCAAGATAATCCATTAACTGAGGGTAAAACACCTATTTTAGGTTTAGACGTATGGGAACACGCTTATTACCTAAAATATCAAAACAAACGCCCTGACTACATTGGCGCATTTTGGAATGTAGTTAACTGGGAAAAAGTTGACGAATTATATAATGCAACAAAATAAAGTATGATTACTTGTTCGGTCTCTTAAATGAGACCGTTATTTTTTTGTCAAAAAGATAGAAATAATTTCTAAATTCATATATGATTTAAAGTGAAAGACTTTGAATAGAGGTAGGTAGTTTTGTTAAAAAGACTAAAAGAAAAATCAAATGATGAAATCGTTCAAAATACAATTAACAAGAGAATTAACTTTATATTTGGTGTGATTGTATTTATTTTTGCAGTACTAGTACTACGTTTAGGTTATTTACAAATCGCACAAGGCTCACATTATAAACAAATTATAAAAAATGATGAAAACATTACAGTGAATGAGTCTGTGCCAAGAGGTCGTATTTTAGACAGAAATGGGAAAGTTTTAGTTGATAATGCTTCTAAAATGGCTATTACATATACTAGGGGTCGAAAAACAACACAATCGGAAATGTTGGATACGGCTGAAAAGTTATCAAAGCTAATCAAGATGGATACTAAGAAAATTACAGAACGTGATAAGAAAGATTTCTGGATTCAGTTGCATCCTAAAAAAGCAAAAGCAATGATGACAAAAGAACAAGCTATGTTAGCAGATGGAAGTATTAAACAAGATCAATATGATAAACAACTGTTATCGAAAATCAGAAAATCACAATTAGATGAATTGTCTTCTAAAGATTTACAAGTTTTAGCTATTTTTCGAGAGATGAATGCAGGAACAGTTTTAGATCCACAAATGATAAAAAATGAAGATGTCAGTGAAAAAGAGTATGCAGCAGTTTCTCAGCAACTTTCCAAATTACCAGGTGTTAACACGTCTATGGATTGGGATAGAAAATATCCATATGGCGATACTTTAAGAGGTATATTCGGAGATGTATCGACACCTGCTGAAGGTATTCCAAAAGAATTGACAGAACATTACTTATCCAAAGGATATTCACGCAATGATCGTGTTGGAAAATCTTACCTAGAATATCAATATGAAGATGTATTGCGTGGTAAGAAGAAAGAAATGAAATACACAACGGACAAATCTGGTAAAGTTACATCTTCAGAAGTGTTAAATCCTGGCGCTCGCGGTCAAGATTTGAAATTAACGATCGATATAGATCTTCAAAAAGAAGTAGAAGCATTATTAGATAAACAAATTAAGAAGCTTCGCAGTCAAGGTGCCAAAGATATGGATAATGCAATGATGGTTGTACAAAATCCTAAAAATGGAGACATTCTTGCGCTTGCCGGAAAGCAGATTAATAAGAGTGGTAAAATGACTGATTATGACATTGGTACGTTTACTTCTCAATTTGCGGTTGGATCTTCTGTAAAAGGTGGAACATTATTAGCTGGTTATCAGAATAAAGCTATCAAAGTTGGAGAAACAATGGTCGATGAACCATTACATTTCCAAGGTGGTTTGACAAAACGATCATACTTCAATAAAAACGGGCATGTATCTATTAATGATAAGCAAGCTTTGATGCATTCATCAAACGTATATATGTTTAAAACAGCATTAAAATTAGCGGGAGACCCTTATTATTCTGGTATGGCTTTACCTTCAGACATAAGTTCACCTGCCCAAAAGCTAAGAAGAGGATTAAATCAAGTAGGCTTAGGTGTGAAAACAGGGATAGATTTACCAAATGAAACAAGAGGTCAAATCGAACCATTAACAAATAATCCAGGTAATTATCTAGATTTATCAATTGGTCAATATGATACCTATACACCATTACAATTATCACAATATGTTTCAACTATAGCGAATGATGGTTATAGAATACAGCCACACATTGGATTAACGATTCATGAATCAACTAATAAAGATGAGGTTGGTCCACTCAAGAAGAAAATTAATGGCACTGTCTTGAACAAGGTTAATAATACTGAAAAGGAAATCAAACAAATTCAAGAAGGATTCAAAATGGCATTTAATGATAAAGATGGTACTGGATATGTTAGTTTTAAAGATACAGTAGTACCTACTGCTGGTAAAACGGGTACCGCTGAAGTGTTCCAAAACGGAGAGCCAAGAGTTAACTCTACTTATATAGGATACGCGCCAATTGATGATCCAAAATTAGCGTTTTCAATTGTATATACAAATCAGCCTGTACCACCACCATGGTTAACAGGTGGAGACTTAGGTAGAGATGTAATTAACTACTACTTTAAGCAGTTAGGTAAAGATGATAAAAATAAAGACAAAGACAAATAAAATTTAACCTGACGATTGTGTAGCGCATGGTTGTAAAATTTTAACTTTGCAAATATTATAGATGTTGGTATAATAATAAAGTCGTATTTAGAAATGATAAGGAGGAATAACCATGCGCGTAAACGTAACTTTAGCTTGTACGGAATGTGGTGACAGAAACTACATTACAACTAAGAACAAAAGAAATAATCCAGAACGTGTTGAAATGAAGAAATTCTGTTCACGTGAAAACAAACAAACTTTACACCGTGAAACAAAATAATCATTAAAATTAAATTTAAATTAACAATAAAAAAGGTGAAATCTCAAAATAAGAGGTTTCACCTTTTTAATTATGCACACGTATGAAATGATAAAAGATTTTCAATTGAAATAATAAATTTTAGAATTGTCGCATAATTCATCATGACAACATAATGACATGTATTGTTATTAACGATATAATAGAATTGAATAAAGTGGGTGATAATGTGACTAAAAATGAGATTAGAAAATACATTTTACATAAAATGAAGAATTTTAATAAAGCTGAAAAGCGAAAAGCAGACACATGGTTAAGAAATCAATTTTTTGCAACTGAAGAATACAAAGAAGCAAACGCAATTGCGCTAGTTCTTTCTTTTAATCATGAAGTAGATACTTTTTCTATTATTGAACAAGCCTTAATGGATCATAAACGTATTTTTGTACCGAAAATGGATTATTTAAATCATCAAATGACTTTTAAAGAAATATTTAATCTCAAAGATATTGATGTCGATAATAAGGGGATTTACTATCCAACTTCAAAAGGTGAAACAACGAATAACCTAGATTTAATTGTTGTTCCTGGTGTTGGATTTCAAGACGATGGATATAGAATTGGGTATGGTGGTGGCTATTACGACAGGTTTTTAGCTAATTATCAGACAAAGACAATAAGCTTATTATACGATTTTCAAATAACATCATTTGAACCGGAATCATTCGATCAACCAGTCGATAAATTGATTATATATCAATCAGCATAGTGGAGGACTAAATGAACATAGACAAACAATTTTGGAAAACAATATATTATTGGATTAGGTACTTGAATTTTGATATTGTCAGTAGGGAAAAAGATGACCAAGAAATTTGGTTAGCCCATAAAAGAAAAAAACAAGTAGTCATTTTTAAACAACATATCAAGTCTACCCAAGAAATACGTTTTGACAAAGCGAAAGTGCTTGAACACAAAGATGAAATAGCAAATTTTATTTCTTTCGAACCACAAAGTTTTGAATTTTATTATTTTACAGAATCGGAATTTTCAGAAGAACAATTAAATGAAGTTTCGCCAATTAGAATTAAATTCAATGTTATAAGACACACAAAAGATTTGATAAAGCATATGCCGAATATATTTTTGGCTAGACTTATTTCAGAAGATAATGATAAAAAGACATATATGTTCTATAAACGCAAAGTATTAACCGATAACTTTTTAGATAAATATATGCAGAAATTTTCACCGGCAACATACACAATAATATTTGTAAATGTCTTAATATGGTTATGTATGATTTTATATTTAAATAATTTTTCGGATGTAAAATTATTAGATGTTGGCGGGTTAGTGCATTTTAATGTCGTACATGGTGAATGGTATCGAATTGTTACATCGATGTTTTTACATTTTAGTTTTGAACATATACTTATGAATATGCTTTCATTATTTATTTTTGGTAAAATAGTCGAAGCAATTATTGGTTCATGGCGGATGTTAACTGTATACTTTATTGCAGGGTTGTTTGGAAACTTTGTATCACTATCATTTAATACGACTACAATTTCAGTTGGGGCTAGTGGTGCTATATTTGGTCTGATTGGATCAATTTTTGCGATGATGTATGTTTCAAAAACATTTAACAAAAAAATGTTAGGACAGTTATTAATTGCATTAGTGATATTAGTTGGTGTTTCTCTGTTTATGTCAAATATAAATATTGTGGCGCATATTGGAGGATTCATTGGTGGTTTATTAATAACTTTAATTGGCTATTACTATAAAGTGAATCGTAATATTTTTTGGATTTTACTAATTGGTATGCTTGTTATATTTATTGCACTTCAAATTAGAATTTTTACAATTAAAGAAGATAATATTTATAATAAATTGATCAAAGATGATATGACTAGTGGTAATTATGATAATGCTCAAAATATTGTGAAGCAGACAATAAATAAAAATTATGCCGATGATCAAACATATTATTTAAGTGGTATGATTATGGCTACTATCAATTCTAAGTCCGAAGGTATGACAGAATGGGAGCGAGGACTTAGAATGTTTCCTAAATCAGGTTTATTAAATTTTGAGTTAGCGATAGCAAATCGTTCATTAAATGATGATGAAAAAGCATTAAAATATGTGCGTAAAGCATTAAATGCAGACCCTAAAAATGCAGATTATATTAACTTAGAAAAAGAGTTGACTAAATCAAATGAGTCGAAAAATAAATAACTTTTATGATGTACAACAGTTATTGAAAAGTTACGGATTTCTAATATATTTTAAAAATCCAGAAGATATGTACGAAATGATTCAACAGGAGATTTCATCATTGTATCAATATGAACTGTTATCTAAGGAAGAATATTTGAAATGTACGTTGATAATTAATCAGAGAAGGAATGAACAGAAATGACAAAAATTATTTTAGCAGCTGATGTAGGCGGGACGACTTGTAAATTAGGTATTTTCACACCTGAATTAGAACAATTACATAAATGGTCTATTCACACTGATACATCTGATAGTACAGGATATACACTTTTGAAAGGAATTTATGATTCGTTTGTTGAAAAAGTAAATGAAAATAATTATAATTTTTCAAATGTACTTGGCGTAGGTATTGGTGTACCAGGTCCTGTTGACTTTGAAAAAGGTACAGTAAATGGAGCAGTAAACTTATATTGGCCAGAAAAAGTTAATGTACGTGAGATTTTTGAACAATTCGTTGATTGTCCAGTGTATGTAGATAATGATGCTAACATAGCTGCTTTAGGGGAGAAACACAAAGGTGCTGGTGAAGGTGCCGATGATGTTGTTGCCATCACACTTGGTACAGGTCTAGGTGGAGGAATTATTTCAAATGGTGAAATCGTACATGGTCATAATGGCTCTGGCGCAGAAATAGGTCATTTTAGAGCAGACTTCGATCAACGATTTAAATGTAATTGTGGTCGTTCTGGATGTATTGAAACAGTTGCTTCAGCGACAGGCGTTGTTAACTTAGTTAACTTCTACTATCCGAAGTTGACGTTTAGATCTTCTATATTAGAATTGATTAAAGAAAATAAGGTTACAGCAAAAGCTGTTTTTGATGCGGCAAAAGCTGGTGACCAATTCTGTATTTTCATTACTGAAAAGGTTGCAAACTATATTGGATATTTATGTAGTATTATTAGTGTTACAAGTAATCCGAAATATATCGTTCTAGGTGGAGGAATGTCTACTGCAGGACCTATTTTAATTGAAAATATTAAAACAGAATATCATAATTTAACATTTGCACCTGCTCAATTTGAAACTGAAATTGTACAAGCGAAATTAGGTAATGATGCAGGTATTACAGGAGCAGCAGGATTAATCAAGACCTATGTATTAGATAAAGAGGGGGTAAAATAATGGCTATTGTTGATGTGGTTGTTATTCCAGTTGGAACGGAAGGTCCGAGTGTTAGTAAATATATTGCAGATATTCAGAAAAAACTTCAAGAATATAAAGCAATGGGTAAAATTGATTTTCAATTAACACCAATGAATACTCTAATTGAAGGTGAATTAAGCGATGTATTAGAAGTTGTGCAAGTGATACATGAATTACCTTTTGATAAAGGTTTAAGTAGAGTTTGTACAAATATCCGTATTGATGACCGACGAGACAAATCTAGAAAAATGAATGATAAACTAACATCAGTACAAAAACATTTAGAAAATAGTGGTGAAAACCTATGAGGATTTCAAGCTTAACTTTAGGCTTAGTTGATACTAATACGTATTTCATCGAAAATGACAAAGCTGTTATTCTGATTGACCCTTCAGGTGAAAGTGGAAAAATTATTAAAAAATTAAACCAAATAAATAAACCGTTAAAAGCTATTTTATTAACACATGCACACTTTGATCATATCGGAGCAGTCGATGATATAGTTGATCGATTCGATGTCCCGGTTTATATGCATGAAGCAGAGTTTGATTTTCTAAAAGATCCCGTTAAAAATGGGGCAGATAAATTTAAGCAATATGGATTACCAATTATTACAAGTAAGGTAACTCCTGAAAAGTTAAACGAAGGTAGCACAGAAATAGAAGGATTTAAGTTTAATGTGTTACACACACCTGGACATTCACCAGGAAGTTTAACATATGTGTTCGATGAATTCGCAGTTGTTGGAGATACATTATTTAATAATGGAATCGGACGTACAGATTTATATAAAGGTGATTATGAAACGCTAGTTGATTCTATTCAAGATAAAATATTTGAATTAGAAGGCGATTTACCTTTATTCCCTGGACATGGTCCATATACGACGGTTGATGATGAACAATTAAATCCATTTTTACACGGTTAAATTGAAGTAATAAAAACACCTCCTACGTGATTATATGTAGGAGGTGTTTTTTTGAAGATTCTATTTCAAGAAATAATTAATAAAGCGATAGAAATGAAAGCGAGTGATGTACATTTTATTCCAGTTAAAAATGAAGTAAGTATTAAATTTAGAATTAATGATAACTTGGAGCAGTATGAACAAATTGGGAATAGCATTTATCAAAAGTTATTAGTTTATATGAAGTTTCAAGCTGGGCTTGATGTTTCTACACAGCAAGTCGCACAGAGCGGTCGATATAGTTACCATTTCAATAAAATATATTTTTTGAGAATATCAACTTTACCATTGTCACTTGGCCAAGAAAGTTGTGTTATCAGAATTGTACCTCAATTTTTTCAACAACAAAAATCAACTTATAAATTCAATGATTTTAAACACCTCATGAATAAGAAACAAGGATTACTATTGTTTAGTGGGCCAACTGGTTCAGGAAAGAGTACATTAATGTATCAAATGGTCTCATACGCGAATAAAGCCTTGAATTTAAATGTAATTTCTATAGAGGATCCTGTAGAGATGCAAATTCCTGGTATCGTCCAAATTAATGTGAATGATAAAGCTGGCATTAACTATGTAAATTCGTTTAAAGCTATTTTAAGATGTGATCCTGATGTTATTTTAATAGGTGAAATCAGAGATAAAGATGTTGCCAAGTGTGTTATACAGGCTAGTTTAAGTGGTCACCTTGTTCTGACTACATTGCATGCAACTGATTGTAAAGGTGCTATTTTAAGGCTATTAGAAATGGGCATTTCTGTACAAGAATTGATACAGGCAACTAACTTAATTATAAACCAACGACTTGTAACTACTATTAAGCAACAGCGACAATTAGTATGCGAAATTCTATCTCAGCAACAACTCCGATATTTCTTTTCCCATAATCATTCATTACCATCATCATTTAAGAACTTAGAAGATAAACTTGATGATATGACAAAAGCAGGTGTCATTTGTGAAACTACAATGGATAAATACATTTAAACTACATTCTAAGAAGCGACAATTAAGTAAGGCCCAACAAATCGATTTACTTTCAAATTTATGTAATTTGTTGAAATATGGTTTCACTCTGTATCAAAGTTTTCAATTTTTAAATCTTCAAATGACATATAAAAATAAGCAATTAGGTACCACCATTCTAAGTGAAATTTCAAATGGTGCACCATGCAATCAAATATTATCACTGATAGGTTATAGCGATACTATCGTCATGCAAGTATATTTGGCAGAAAGATTTGGCAATATTATAGACGTTCTAGAAGAAACCGTAAATTATATGAAAGTGAATAGAAAGTCAGAACAACGATTGTTAAAGACACTGCAATACCCCTTAATACTAGTTTCTATCTTTATTGCTATGATTATTATATTAAACCTCACAGTAATTCCACAGTTTCAACAATTATATACTTCTATGAATATTCAACTATCTTCTTTTCAAAAAACATTGTCTTTTTTCATTACCAGCTTACCTACTATAATTGTAGTAATGCTCATAATAGTATCTATGTTGGCTATTATTATGAAATTAATTTATAACAATTTAAATATGCTCAATAAGATAAACTTTGTGATGAAACTACCGCTAATATCAGGCTATTTCCAATTATTTAAAACTTATTTTGTAACTAATGAATTAGTGTTGTTTTATAAAAATGGTATTACACTTCAATCAATAGTAGACGTTTATATTAACCATAGTAGTGATCCATTTAGACAGTTTCTAGGTAAATACTTATTAACTTATTCAGAAATGGGATATGGTTTGCCTCAAATTTTAGAAAAACAAAAATGCTTTAAGCCTCAATTAATTAAGTTTGTGCTACAAGGTGAAAAGAGAGGGAAGCTAGAAGTAGAACTAAAGTTATATTCACAAATATTAGTAAAACAAATAGAAGATAAAGCGATAAAACAGACTCAGTTTTTACAGCCTATTTTATTTTTGATTTTAGGTTTATTTATTGTCGCAATTTATTTAGTAATTATGTTACCAATGTTTCAAATGATGCAAAGTATAAAATAATGGAGGTTAATATATGTTTAAATTTCTTAAGAAAACTCAAGCGTTTACATTGATAGAGATGCTATTAGTGTTATTAATCATCAGTTTATTATTAATTTTAATCATTCCAAATATTGCTAAACAAACTGCTCACATACAATCAACAGGTTGTAATGCACAGGTAAAAATGGTTAATAGTCAAATTGAAGCGTATGCATTGAAACATAATAGAAATCCATCGTCTATTGAAGACTTAATTGCAGATGGTTTTATAAAAGAAGCACAAAAGACATGTAAATCAGGAGAGACAATCACAATTAGTAATGGAGAAGCAGTTGCAAATTAGAAAGCAGTCAGCATTTACTATGATTGAGATGCTTGTGGTAATGATGTTAATCAGTATATTTCTACTTTTGACAATGACATCTAAAGGATTAAGCAATCTTAGAGTAATAGATGATGAGGCAAATATCATTTCTTTTATTACTGAATTGAATTATATTAAGTCGCAAGCTATAGCAAATCAAGGATATATCAATGTTAGATTTTATGAAAACAGTGACACTATTAAAGTAATAGAGAATAATAAAATACGATTTCTAAAATTAAAAGTAGGCAAAATAATTAATGTTGCAAAAGTTGATATTATTGCCTTTGATAAAAAAGGGAATATCAATAAATTTGGTAGCATAACAATTGACAATAACAATTCAATTTATAGAATAATATTCCATATTGAAAAAGGAAGAATTCGTTATGAAAAGCTATAAGTGTAAAGGTTCATTCTTAATAGATAGTATGGCTGGATTTTTGCTAATTGGATTGATTACATTACTATTGATACCAATGATGAATCAAATGCAAGCGAGTATAAACCATAAACTACAAACAATTGATGCTTCTAAAGTAATTTTGACGACTGTATCTAAAATTAATAAAGAAGAACTTAAGAAGGGGGTAACTATAGGGAAGTATGATATTAAGCAAAGTGACCAACAAATTTGTGCTATTTCAAAAAATACCACTTCTTATCAAAAGACATGTATACAGTATTAATGTCAAAGCTTTTTCGCTCATTGAAATGTTAGTAGCGATGATGGTTATAAGTATAACTTTACTAATTGTTCCAGACTTAATTAGACTTAGTAAAACTTTTCTAATTGAAAGTAGGGATTTAACAACTGTAGATTTCGAATTTTTCTCAAGAGATATTCTAGATGATTTTAAAGGAGTAGATAGAAACGATATTGAAATTAGGCAACACCGTATCATTTTACATAAAGGTGAAGAAATGATCGAATACAAATTAATTAATAATAAAATTATTAAAGTTGTAAATGACAGAGGAAATATAACAATGATTAATAATGTTACAGCATTTACTGCAAATATCTACTATAAATCCATTATTAAAATAACGATAACAGTTAAAGTCGGTACAAATGTGCAGACTAAAACTATTTATGTATAACTTACTAGTATTTAAATGAGTACCATTAAAAAGGATGTGAAATAATTTATTAATTTTGATTTATATAAAGAAAAAGGATATGTTACGCCGTTCTTATTGATGCTAACAGCAATTTATTTTTCCATTTTCACTTTTTATATCAGTCAATATAGTTTAAAATTAAAGACATTATATAATATTGAAACTGACTATAACTATAAGATTGTTTTGTTATTGAAAGAAGGGAAAACGCATGAATCATGATAAATCACCAATAATTTTAATTGGTTTCATGGGTACCGGTAAATCTACGATTGGTAAATACGTTGCAGATGAGCAAAATTTATCATTTATTGATATAGATTCATATATCGAAGAGAAGTATAAGTTAACAATACCAGAAATATTTAGTAAACATGGTGAACAATATTTCAGGAATTTAGAGTTCACATGTTTGCAAGAATGTATTAACACTGCAGATATAATTGCTACTGGTGGTGGTATTATTGAGAGTGAAGAGGCATTTAATTTTTTGAAAAATCAAAAAAACATTATTTGGTTAGATTGTAATATTGATATTATATATAGTCGAATCAATGATGACCCACATCGACCTAATGCAAATAATAAGACAATCAAGCAGTTAAATGACTTGTATTGCTCGCGGAATTTAAGATATAATGAAATCGCATTCAAGAAATTTGATAGTCATTTGCTATCAATTTCAGAAATATATTATGAATTGCTAAATTTAATAAAAGCGAGTGATCAGTATTAGAGAGAATAGAGCGTTAAGACTCTATCGCCGAAGGTGCAAGTAATTTATTACGAAACTCTCAGGCAAAAGGATAATACTGTAACGCGTTCCTGAATTGGTGATTTATAAACAGGGTAGCGATTGCTATCCTGTTTTTATAATTTTAAGGGGGTATTTCAATGTCAAGTGATTTAAAACAAACACCTTTATATCAAAATTATGTTGATAGAGGTGCAAAAATTGTGGAATTCGGAGGATGGGCGATGCCTGTTCAATTTTCAAGTATTAAAGAGGAGCATAATGCTGTTCGATACGAAATTGGCCTGTTTGATGTTAGTCATATGGGTGAAATTGAAGTAACAGGTAAAGATGCTAGTCAGTTTGTGCAATATTTATTATCAAATGATACTGATAATTTAACTACTTCAAAAGCATTATATACTGCTTTATGTAATGAAGAAGGCGGTATTATTGATGATTTAGTAATATATAAATTAGCTGACGACAATTATTTATTAGTTATTAATGCTGCTAATACTGAAAAAGATTTTAATTGGATTTTAAAACACAAAGAGAAATTTGATGTTGAAGTACAAAATGTATCAAACCAATATGGTCAATTAGCAATACAAGGACCAAAAGCTAGAGATTTAATTAATCAATTAGTTGATGAAGATGTAACTGAAATGAAAATGTTTGAATTTAAACAGGGTGTCAAATTATTTGGAGCAAACGTCATTTTATCTCAGTCAGGTTACACAGGTGAAGATGGGTTTGAAATTTATTGTAATATCGATGATACTGAAAAAATTTGGGATGGTTTATTAGAGTATAATGTTATGCCATGTGGGTTAGGCGCTCGTGATACATTAAGATTAGAGGCTGGATTGCCATTACATGGACAAGATTTAACTGAATCAATTACACCATATGAAGGTGGTATCGCTTTTGCAAGTAAACCATTAATTGATGCTGATTTTATTGGTAAATCTGTATTAAAAGATCAAAAAGAAAATGGTGCACCAAGAAGAACAGTGGGATTAGAATTACTTGAAAAAGGAATTGCAAGAACTGGTTATGAAGTTATGGATTTAGATGGAAATATTATTGGAGAAGTAACTTCAGGAACACAGTCTCCATCATCAGGAAAATCAATTGCACTTGCAATGATAAAAAGAGATGAGTTTGAAATGGGTAGAGAGTTGCTTGTTCAAGTTCGTAAGCGTCAATTAAAAGCGAAAATTGTTAAGAAAAATCAAATTGATAAATAATTAAAAAGGGGTGTGCATTGTGAGTCATCGTTATATACCTTTAACTGAAAAAGACAAGCAAGAAATGTTACAAACAATTGGTGCAAAATCTATAGGAGAATTATTCGGTGATGTACCAAGTGACATTTTATTAAATAGAGATTTAAATATTGCTGAAGGCGAAGCGGAAACAACGTTACTTAGAAGATTAAATCGCATTGCAAGCAAGAATATCACTAAAGAAACACATACATCATTTTTGGGTGCTGGTGTTTATGATCATTACGCGCCATCAGTTGTGGATGCTATGATTTCAAGATCAGAATTTTACACAGCATATACGCCATATCAACCGGAAATTTCTCAAGGTGAATTACAAGCCATTTTTGAGTTCCAAACTTTAATTTGTGAATTAACAGATATGGATGTAGCAAATTCTTCTATGTATGATGGGATGACTAGCTTTGCTGAAGCATGTATCTTAGCATTTAGTCAAACAAAGAAAAATAAAATTGTAGTCTCAAAAGGTTTACATTATCAAGCATTACAAGTACTTCATACTTATGCTAAGACGCGTAAGGAATTCGAAGTAGTGGAAATCGATTTAGATGGCACTGTTACAGATTTGAAAAAATTAGAAGCAGCAGTGGATGATGAAACAGCAGCTGTTGCAGTACAATATCCAAACTTCTACGGTTCAATTGAAGATCTTGAAAAGATTCATAGCTTTATTGAAGATAAAAAAGCATTATTTATCGTATATGCAAATCCATTAGCATTGGGATTACTTACACCTCCAGGTTCATTTGGTGCAGATATTGTTGTAGGTGATACTCAGCCATTCGGAATTCCTGCTCAATTCGGTGGGCCACATTGTGGATATTTTGCAACGACGAAAAAGTTAATGCGTAAAGTGCCAGGTAGATTAGTCGGTCAAACACAAGATGATGAAGGTAATCGTGGCTTTGTATTAACATTACAAGCACGTGAACAACATATTCGACGTGATAAAGCGACATCTAATATTTGTTCTAACCAAGCATTAAATGCTCTAGCGTCATCAATTGCAATGTCAGCACTTGGTAAACAAGGTATCTATGATATTGCAGTTCAAAATATAGAACATGCTAACTATGCTAAACAGCAATTTATTAAAAAAGGTTTTGAAGTATTAGATGGTACATCTTTCAATGAGTTTGTAGTCAAATTTGACAAACCAATTCAACAAGTTAACGAGGAATTAGTGAAGTACAATATTATCGGTGGTTTTGATTTAGGTGTTGTTTCAGACGACTTTAAAAATCACATGTTAATAGCTGTAACTGAATTAAGAACAAAAGATGAAATCGATACATTTGTAGAAAAGGCTGGTGAGTTAAATGACTAGTAAATCAAGTCCATTAATTTTTGAAAGATCTCGTGAAGGCAGATATGCATATTCATTACCAAAAAGTGATATTAAAACAAATTCTGTTGAGTCATTGTTAGATGATAAATTTATTCGTAAAAACAAAGCGGAGTTTCCTGAAGTTGCTGAACTAGACTTAGTACGTCATTATACTGAACTTTCAAATAAAAATTTCGGTGTAGACAACGGATTTTATCCATTAGGTTCATGTACGATGAAGTATAACCCTAAAATTAATGAAAAGGTTGCTAGAATACCAGGATTTAGTGAATCACATCCATTACAAGATGAAGACCAAGTTCAAGGTTCATTAGAAATTATTTATAGTTTGCAAGAAGAATTAAAAGAAATTACTGGTATGGATGAGGTGACATTACAACCAGCTGCTGGCGCACATGGTGAATGGACTGCATTGATGATATTTAAAGCTTATCATGAGAATAATGGTGAAGGTCATCGTGATGAAGTCATTGTGCCAGATTCTGCGCATGGTACGAATCCAGCCTCAGCTTCATTTGCAGGATTTAAATCAGTTACTGTAAAATCAAACGAACGTGGCGAAGTTGATATTGATGACTTGAAACGTGTTGTAAATGAAAATACAGCAGCTATTATGTTAACTAATCCAAACACTTTAGGTATTTTCGAAAAAAATATTATGGAAATCCGTGAAATCGTCCATAATGCTGGGGGTCTATTATATTATGATGGTGCGAATTTAAACGCTATTATGGACAAAGTTCGCCCAGGAGATATGGGATTTGATGCTGTTCATTTAAACTTGCATAAAACATTTACTGGTCCACATGGTGGTGGCGGTCCTGGTTCAGGTCCAGTCGGTGTAGTAAAAGAACTAGCAAGTTACTTACCAAAGCCAATGGTTATTAAAGATGGCGACAAATTTAAATATGATAATGACATTAAAAATTCTATCGGACGTGTAAAACCATTTTATGGTAACTTTGGTATTTACTTAAGAGCTTATACGTATATTCGAACTATGGGAGCAACTGGACTTAAAGAGGTTTCTGAAGCAGCGGTTCTTAATGCGAATTATATTAAAGCACGTTTATCTAAACACTTTGAAATACCTTATAAACAATATTGTAAACACGAGTTTGTGTTAAGTGGTGTGCGTCAAAAAGAATTTGGTGTACGTACTTTAGACATGGCTAAGCGATTATTAGATTTCGGTGTACATCCACCAACAATATACTTCCCATTAAATGTTGAAGAAGGTATGATGATTGAACCGACTGAGACAGAGTCTAAAGAAACACTTGATTATTTTATCGATACATTAATTAGTATTGCTGAAGAAGCTAAAAATGATCCTGATAAAGTGCTAGAAGCACCACATACAACTGTGATTGATCGATTAGACGAAGCTACAGCTGCTCGTAAACCAATATTAAAGTTTGAAAATCTTAAACAGGAAAAATAAAGTATTAAACACATATTCCGAGAATTATTATTCTAACTTTGTATGAAGATTTAAGGATAATGGTTTCAAAATCAATTGAAAAAGACAATTTCTATTTAAACAAGAAAACTAAACCGAAGTAATAACTCTTAGGGTTTGGTATTATTCTTTCATAGAAATTGTCTTTTCATTTTTTAGATTGCGGTAATTGAATCGTATTGAAAATGAGCTGAACTTTCTTTATTATGCTGAAACTAAGTTTAATGATCAGTGAAGCTAGAGAAATATAGTAACAGACTTTGTTAAAAAATTAAAATCTGAGTATTGTTATTGATGATCAATTAACACTCAGATTTTATTAAATCGTATATTAAATTTACAAAAACTATTTTTTAGACTTTATTTTTCCAGTCCATTTTTTATAGCCGCCTTTTAACATATAGATATCTGTATATCCATTCTTTTTCAAAATACGAGCGGCTCTATAGCTAGCAATCCCATTGGCATCACATAAGTATACCGGTTGGTCTTTTCTTAATCCTTGGAATCGTTGCCTGAACATTGTCATAGGAATATTGCGAGACCCATTAATGTGACCGTAGTCATAGTCAACTTTCTCTCTAACATCGATGACTTGAGCTTTTCTAATCCCATTATGGAATTCATTTTGATCTAATTCTTTAACAGCTCGCTTGTTAAGAATTTGTTGAACAATCATATAAGCAATAATTGCTATAACTAAAATTATTGCGATGTACAAACTAGCACTCATCTTGCATCCTCCCTAATTAAACGATAATATAATTATAAGACTGTTAGGTCAAATTATCAAAATATTTCACTAAAGAATTACAATTATTATTCATTTAGTTAAATTGATTAATTAGCGAATCAAATATTATACATTTTGCTGATAGGAGTTCTTGAATATGACTGAAACTTGGAATTTTATTAATACAGGAAGTAAAGACCCATATTATAATATGGCAATGGATGAAGCGTTATTAAATTTTGTCTCTAGAGGTGAAATTGATCCAGTTATACGTTTTTACACATGGAATCCTGCAACATTATCAATAGGGTATTTCCAAAGGCTACAAAAAGAAATTGATATTGATAAGGTTAAAGAGAAAGGTTTTGGTCTCGTAAGGCGTCAAACTGGTGGCCGTGGGGTGCTACATGATAAAGAGTTAACTTACAGTGTGATTGTGCCTGAATCGCATCCGAATATGCCTTCTACAGTTACAGAAGCGTACAGAGTGATTTCACAAGGATTATTAGAAGGATTTAAAAACTTAGGATTTAATACTTATTTTGCGGTACCTAAAACGCCTGAAGAGCGTCAAAAATTAAAACAACCTCGAAGTTCAGTGTGTTTTGATGCACCAAGTTGGTATGAGCTAGTTGTTGAAGGCCGTAAGATTGCTGGGAGTGCTCAAACGAGACAAAAGGGCGTAATCCTCCAACACGGTTCGATTTTACAAGATATTGATATTGATGAACTGTTTGATATGTTTATTTATAAAAATGAAAGATTAAAATTAAAAATGAAAGAGGCATTCGTTGAAAAAGCAGTTGCCATCAATGATATTTCAGATAAACACATTACTATTAGTCAAATGGAAGAAGCTTTCGAGAAAGGTTTTAAGAAAGGTTTAAATATAGAATTAAAGCCACTTGAATTAACAGAAGCTCAATTGGCAGAAGTGGAAGAATTAACTGAAAAATATCGTTCAGATGAATGGATGTTTAGAAAGTAGTTTTTAGAATAAAAAATGGAAGCACGTAGACTATTTTACCTACAAGTGCTTCCATTTTTTTATCTATTTTCTTCTTTGATTTCTTTTATACTTACGCATCGCTTTGCGATATTTGCGTTGGTCTTCAGTTAAGATGAAGAAATAATAAATCAGATAAATAATACCAGCTATTACAGCAAAGCTGACTAACATTCTGACGATTGAAAAAATAAAGGCATCTAGATTCATTACTAATCCAATCGCAGCAATAATAAGTACAAGATAAAATATTATATTACGCATTAAAAGACTCCTATCATGATTTTGCATTTAAGTTTAATTTTGACAACGCTTGTTGTCCTTTTGTAAGTTGTTTTTTATCTTTATTTTGATAGCCATTTTTAATATCATCAAATGCATGATTCAAATCAGAGTTTAATTTATCGATATTTTTAGACGTTTTTTTATCATCATCACTAAGTGATAAACCATCGATAGCATCTTTGTATGAAGTGTGAGCACTTTGAATATCATTAGAAATTTGATTTAATTTCGATTGAACATTCTTATCGCCTTTGTTTTTACTTACATCTTTCTCAATATCGTTATAGGATTTCAAAGCTTTAGCAACTTTGTCGTAGTATGTTGATGTAACATTCATCAATTTAATTTTCGTATTATTAGATGCAGTTTTTTTACTGTTTTCTTTATCCTTTTCAAGCCCTTTAATTTTAGATTTAGAATCACTAATTTGTTGATTAAGTTCTTGAATATCTAGTTTGAGTTGATGATTATCTTCTCTTAAATCTGTTGTTTTTTCTTCTAATGGTGCTAAATTTTGTGATCCACATCCAGCTAACAATAATGTTGCGCCAACAATTGAAACCAATTTTTTCATTACTATCTCCCTAAAATCAATATCTATTATTTTTTATCCTCATTATGATATTATTTTAATGTATAAAGTTGAAATGCACAAACGTTTCACTAGGAGGTAATAAGATGAGCAGAATAACACAAGTGCATCGTATTTTAGAACAAAAACATTTAGATGCGATTATCATTCTTTCGGATTACAATAGAAGATATTTATCAGGTTTTACTGGTACCAGTGGAGCACTTATCATATCTAAAGATAAACAATATTTGATAACAGACTTTAGATATATTGATCAAGCAACTAAGCAAGCGCCAAATTATGAAATTATTAATCGTAAATCTACTATTATTGGTGAGATTAAAGAATTGCTACACCAAGAAAATTTTGAAAATGTAGGTTTTGAGGGGCACCATGTAAGTTATGATACATACCTTGAATTAAATAAAAGCCGTATATCATTAATAAGCATTTCTAATACTGTAGATAAAATTAGAGACGTCAAAGATGCTGAGGAAATTGCTTTAATTCAAAAAGCAGCTAATATTGTTGATGAAACATATGAATATATTTTAACTGTTGTAAAAGCAGGTATGACTGAAAAAGAATTAAAGGCAATATTAGAAAGTAAAATGCTAGAATTAGGAGCAGATGGACCATCATTCGATACGATTGTAGCATCTGGTCATAGAGGTGCATTACCACATGGTGTTGCAAGTGACAAAATTATTGAAAAAGGCGACATGATTACATTAGATTTTGGCGCGTATTATAACGGCTATTGTTCAGATATTACTAGAACATTTGCTATTGGAGAACCAGATCCTAAACTGAAAGAAATATATCAAATAGTACTTGAATCTCAAATGAAAGCAATTAATGAGATTAGACCTGGCATGACTGGTGCAGAAGCTGATGCCATTTCAAGAAACTATTTAGAGTCAAAAGGGTATGGAAAAGAATTTGGACATTCACTAGGACATGGTATTGGTTTAGAAATCCATGAAGGGCCAATGCTGGCTCGTACGATACAAGATAAACTTCAAGTTAACAACTGTGTTACAGTAGAACCTGGTGTTTATATAGAAGGTTTGGGCGGTATAAGAATAGAAGATGATATTTTAATTACAGAAAATGGTTGTCAAGTCTTTACTAAATGCACAAAAGACCTTATAGTTTTAACATAAGCGTGTAAAATGAGGAGGAAACTGAATGATTTCGGTTAATGATTTTAAAACAGGTTTAACAATTTCTGTTGATAACGCTATTTGGAAAGTTATAGACTTCCAACATGTAAAGCCTGGTAAAGGTTCAGCATTCGTTCGTTCAAAATTACGTAATTTAAGAACTGGTGCAATTCAAGAGAAAACGTTTAGAGCTGGTGAAAAAGTTGAACCAGCAATGATTGAAAATCGTCGCATGCAATATTTATATGCTGACGGAGATAATCATGTATTTATGGATAATGAAAGCTTTGAACAAACAGAACTTTCAAGTGATTACTTAAAAGAAGAATTGAATTACTTAAAAGAAGGTATGGAAGTACAAATTCAAACATACGAAGGTGAAACTATCGGTGTTGAATTACCTAAAACTGTTGAATTAACAGTAACTGAAACAGAACCTGGTATTAAAGGTGATACTGCAACTGGTGCTACTAAATCGGCAACTGTTGAAACTGGTTATACATTAAATGTACCTTTATTTGTAAACGAAGGTGACGTTTTAATTATCAACACTGGTGATGGAAGCTACATTTCAAGAGGATAATCTCTAATTTGTTAACAAATAGCTTGTATTCACTATACTGATTTAACGTAAGATATTCTAAATAAGTCTCATAAAGCTATTGCCTAAAATGATTATAGGTTATATGCTGATATGAGGCTTTTTATTTTTAAAATAATTTTTAAAATATAAAACGAATCGTCTAATTGGTAGTGAAAAAACATAGACATGAGTAAAGGTATATATCTACATATCATATTGTTGAGGATTAAACATAATAGCTAATAAAAATAACATTGATATGTTTAACTGAATGCATAAAATTTTTAATCAAGAGTTAAGATGAGTCAATGTTAAGTAATAAATACACAAGTGTTTTTAATTTAAAATGTGTTTTTATTATATCTTTGGGATAGACTTATAATGTCGCCAGCAATATGAACATGCTTGAATTGAAGAGTTGTCTCAAGTAAAATAGACGGGTAGATGAAAACAAACTGAAGGAGTCAGTAATAATGAACTTTAAAGAAATCAAAGAATTAATTGAAATTCTGGATAAATCAACTTTAACGGAAATCAATATTGAAGATACTAAAGGCAAAGTGACGCTTAAGAAAGAAAAAGAAACTGAGATTATCACGCCACAAATCTCACAAATGCCAGTTGAAGCTGCGGCAATGCCTATGCCTCAAGTACAATCAACTGATAGCAATAAAACTGAAGCTCCAAAGCCAACTTCAGATAATCACAAAACAATTAATGCACCTATGGTAGGTACATTTTACAAATCGCCATCTCCAGACGAAGAAGCATATGTGCAAGTTGGGGACACTGTTTCAAATGAAACAACAGTGTGTATTTTAGAGGCAATGAAACTATTTAATGAAATTCAAGCAGAAATTTCAGGTGAAATTGTTGAAATCTTAGTAGAAGACGGACAAATGGTAGAGTATGGCCAACCGTTATTTAAGGTGAAATAATGAAAAAGGTTTTAATTGCAAACCGCGGTGAAATCGCAGTTAGGATTATTCGCGCTTGTCGTGATTTAGGCATCCAAACTGTTGCAATCTATTCTGAAGGGGATAAAGATGCGCTACATACTCAAATTGCTGATGAAGCATATTGCGTAGGTCCCACTTTGTCTAAAGATTCATATTTAAATATTCCGAACATCTTATCTATTGCAACTTCTACAGGTTGTGATGGCGTTCATCCGGGTTATGGCTTTTTAGCTGAAAATGCTGACTTTGCAGAATTATGCGAAGCATGCCAATTGAAGTTCATTGGACCAAGTTATCAATCTATCCAAAAAATGGGTATCAAAGATGTTGCTAAGGCAGAAATGATCAAAGCCAATGTTCCAGTTGTTCCTGGTAGTGATGGTTTAATGAAAGACGTCTCAGAAGCTAAGAAAATCGCTAAAAAAATTGGCTATCCGGTCATCATTAAAGCTACTGCTGGTGGTGGCGGAAAAGGTATTCGTGTTGCTCGTGATGAAAAAGAACTTGAAACTGGCTTCCGAATGACAGAACAAGAAGCTCAAACTGCATTTGGTAATGGTGGACTTTATATGGAGAAATTCATCGAAAACTTCCGCCATATTGAAATCCAAATTGTTGGGGACAGCTATGGTAATGTAATTCATTTAGGAGAACGTGATTGTACAATTCAAAGACGTATGCAGAAATTAGTGGAAGAAGCACCTTCCCCAATTTTAGATGATGAAACACGTCGTGAAATGGGAAATGCCGCAGTGCGTGCAGCGAAAGCTGTAAATTATGAAAATGCGGGAACAATTGAGTTTATATATGATTTAAATGATAATAAATTTTATTTTATGGAAATGAATACACGTATTCAAGTAGAACATCCTGTAACTGAAATGGTAACAGGAATTGATTTAGTTAAATTACAATTACAGGTTGCTATGGGTGACGTGTTACCGTATAAACAAGAAGATATTAAATTAACAGGACACGCAATTGAATTTAGAATTAATGCTGAAAATCCTTACAAGAACTTTATGCCATCACCAGGTAAAATTGAGCAATATCTTGCACCAGGTGGATATGGTGTTCGAATAGAGTCAGCATGTTATACTAATTATACGATACCGCCATATTATGATTCGATGGTAGCGAAATTAATCATACATGAACCGACACGAGATGAAGCGATTATGGCTGGCATTCGTGCATTAAGTGAATTTGTGGTTCTTGGTATTGATACAACTATTCCATTCCATATTAAATTATTGAATAACGATATATTTAGAAGCGGTAAATTTAATACAAACTTTTTAGAGCAAAATAGCATTATGAATGATGAAGGTTAATAGGAGGTCAATCCATGGTCAAAGTAACTGATTATTCAAATTCAAAATTAGGTAAAGTAGAAATAGCGCCAGAAGTGCTATCTGTTATTGCAAGTATAGCTACTTCGGAAGTCGAAGGCATCACTGGCCATTTTGCTGAATTAAAAGAAACAAATTTAGAAAAAGTTAGTCGTAAAAATTTAAGCCGTGATTTAAAAATCGAGAGTAAAGAAGATGGCATATATATAGATGTATATTGTGCATTAAAACATGGTGTTAATATTTCAAAAACTGCAAACAAAATTCAAACGTCAATTTTTAATTCAATTTCTAATATGACAGCGATAGAACCTAAGCAAATTAATATTCACATTACACAAATCGTTATTGAAAAGTAATGTCATACCTAATTCAGTAATTAAATAAAGAAAAATACAAACGTTTGAAGGAGTTAAAAATGAGTCGTAAAGAATCCCGAGTGCAAGCTTTTCAAACTTTATTTCAATTAGAAATGAAGGACAGTGATTTAACGATAAATGAAGCGATAAGCTTTATTAAAGACGATAATCCAGATTTAGACTTCGAATTTATTCATTGGCTAGTTTCTGGCGTTAAAGATCACGAACCTGTATTAGACGAGACAATTAGTCCTTATTTAAAAGATTGGACTATTGCACGTTTATTAAAAACGGATCGTATTATTTTAAGAATGGCAACATATGAAATATTACACAGTGATACACCTGCTAAAGTCGTAATGAATGAAGCAGTTGAATTAACAAAACAATTTAGTGATGATGATCATTATAAATTTATAAATGGTGTATTGAGTAATATAAAAAAATAAAATTGAGTGATGTTATATGTCAGATTATTTAAGTGTTTCAGCTTTAACGAAATATATTAAATATAAATTTGATCAAGATCCACATCTCCAATCTGTATTGATTAAAGGTGAGCTTTCAAATTTCAAAAAGCATTCAAGTGGTCATTTATACTTTAATGTGAAAGATAAAGAAAGCGTTATAAGTGCCATGATGTTCAAAGGTAGTGCTTCTAAATTAAACTTCGAACCTAAAGAAGGAGATGAAGTCTTATTAGAAGCACGTGTTTCTGTTTTTGAACGTCGTGGAAACTATCAAATTTATGTAAATAAAATGCAATTAGATGGTATAGGGAACTTATATCAAAAATTAGAAGCATTAAAGAAAAAATTAACTGAAGAAGGTTGTTTTGATAAAGCGAATAAGAAATCAATACCTAAGTTTCCTAAAAAAATTGCAGTTTTAACAGCGAGTACAGGTGCCGCAATTCGAGATATCCATTCAACGATAAATAGTCGTTTTCCATTAGCTGAACAAATACAAATTAGTACTTTGGTTCAAGGTGAAAAAGCAAAGGACGACATTATTGAAAAAATTGAATATGCAGATAGTTTAGGTGTAGATACCATTATTGTAGGTCGAGGCGGTGGATCCATAGAAGATTTATGGAATTTTAACGAAGAAGCTGTCGTCCGTGCAATATATAATTGTAAGACACCGATTATATCAGCAGTAGGTCATGAAACAGACTTTACATTAAGTGATTTTGCTGCAGACATCAGAGCTGCGACTCCAACTCAAGCTGCTGTTATTGCAACACCAGACCAATATGAATTGCTGCAACAAATACAGCAATATCAGTTTACATTGACTCGTTTCATCAAGAAACATTTAGAACAACAACGTAAACATGTTGAACATTTGTCATCGTATTACAAGTTTAAACAACCAACTTTATTGTATGATCAACAGATACAACGTCGAGATGATTTAGAAAAGAGACTGAAACAACAAATTCAGGCAACTTTTGAACAACAGAGACATCGATTAATGCTGTTGCAACAACGTTATAATTTAAAAGCATTACTAAGTAGTGTTAATCAAGAACAACAAAATAATCTTCAATTGACAAACCAACTTGTTAAATTATTGAATTCTAAGATATTAAGTTATAAAAATGATTTGAAAAATAAAGTAGAAAACTTAAACAATTTAAGTCCAACTAATACAATGTTGCGTGGATATGCAATTGTTAATAAAAAAGACGAAGTCATTACGAGTACTAAAGATTTAACAGAAAATGATCAATTGACGTTAACAATGAAAGATGGCTTAGTAGATGCAAAAGTTACGAAAGTAAGGTGTAATAATGACTAAAGAAACGCAAAGTTTTGAAGAAATGATGCAAGAATTAGAGCAAATTGTTCAAAAATTAGATAATGAAACAGTATCTTTAGAGGAATCATTAGATTTATATCAACGTGGTATGAAACTATCAGCAGCTTGTGACACAACTTTAAAAAATGCCGAAAAAAAGGTGAATGACTTAATAAAAGAAGAAGCTGAGGATGTAAAAAATGACGAATCTACCGATGAATAAATTAATAGATGAAGTCAATAATGAATTATCGGTTGCGATAAATAAATCAGTAATGGATACTCAGCTAGAAGAAAGTATGTTGTATTCATTAAATGCTGGAGGTAAACGCATCCGACCAGTTCTGTTATTACTCACTTTAGATTCACTAAATACCGAGTATGAGTTAGGTATGAAGAGCGCAATTGCACTAGAAATGATTCATACATATTCACTTATTCATGATGACCTACCAGCGATGGATAATGATGATTATCGACGAGGAAAATTAACAAATCATAAAGTATATGGTGAGTGGACTGCGATATTAGCAGGTGATGCTTTATTAACTAAAGCATTTGAACTTATTTCAAGTGATGATAGATTAACTGATGAAGTAAAAATAAAAGTTCTACAACGGCTGTCAATAGCAAGTGGTCATGTTGGAATGGTCGGCGGTCAAATGTTAGATATGCAAAGCGAAGGCCAACCAATTGATCTTGAAACTTTGGAAATGATACACAAAACAAAAACAGGAGCATTATTAACTTTTGCGGTTATGAGTGCAGCAGATATCGCTAATGTCGATGATGCAACTAAAGAACATTTAGAAAGTTATAGTTATCATTTAGGTATGATGTTCCAGATTAAAGATGATTTATTAGACTGCTATGGTGATGAAGCAAAGTTAGGTAAAAAAGTGGGCAGCGATCTTGAAAATAATAAAAGTACGTACGTGAGTTTATTAGGGAAAGATGGCGCAGAAGATAAATTGACTTATCATAGAGACGCAGCAGTGGATGAACTAACGCAAATTGATGAACAATTCAATACAAAACACTTATTAGAAATCGTTGATTTATTTTATAGCAGGGATCACTAAAAGCAAATATATCGATTAGCAACAATTGTAAAGTTTGAAATGTCTCAAAAGGCATATTCAACTGACGTTGTTTGTTAATCGATTTTTCTCATGTTGAAACTTAAAATTATGTTGAAGACTTTCATTTAAAAAATAGAATTTTCAATTTCTATACGACAATATTCGTATCTGTGATATCAATGTGATTTTAATTAAATATGTTCAAACAATTGACGCTTATTAAATCTAATAATTAGCAAGTTTATTACACATATATTCATTTTTATACATATTTTAAGCAATTGTTATGCGTAATATGAAAAATATTTATAAATAGATAACCAAGATAGATAAACCATGTTTACCCTTTTTACGTAAAGGTGTTTAGTAGTCGTAAATCAGTGCATGTGTTAAAATAAATGTATAAATATTCGTAATCAGAGGTGTTTACTGTGCCCAAAAAATCGGTTAGGCATATAAAAATTAGAGAAATTATTTCAAATGAACAGATAGAGACACAAGATGAATTAGTTAAACGATTAAACGATTATGATTTAAATGTCACTCAAGCAACTGTTTCTCGTGATATTAAAGAACTACAACTTATTAAAGTACCTATACCTTCAGGTCAATATGTTTATAGTTTACCAAATGATAGAAAATTCCATCCTTTAGAAAAATTGGGACGTTATTTAATGGATTCCTTTGTTAATATAGATGGTACTGATAATTTACTTGTTCTAAAAACGTTACCTGGTAATGCACAATCTATTGGAGCTATATTAGACCAAATCAATTGGGAAGAAGTACTAGGCACAATTTGTGGTGATGATACTTGTTTAATTATTTGTCGAAGCAAAGAGGCAAGTGATGAAATCAAGTCAAGAATTTTCAATTTGTTATAAGGATGCGATGAGTTTATGTTACAAACCTTATCAATCAAGCAATTTGCTATTATTGAAGAGTTAGAAATTCAATTTTCTGATGGTTTAACTGTTTTAAGTGGTGAAACGGGTTCAGGTAAGTCAATTATTATAGATGCAATTGGACAATTAATTGGAATGAGAGCTTCATCTGATTTTGTAAGACATGGTGAAAAAAAGGCTGTCATCGAAGGTATATTTGATATTGACGAGAGTAAAGATGCTATACATATATTGAAAAATATGGATATTGATGTAGATGAAGATTTTTTATTAGTTAAACGGGAAATTTTCAGCTCTGGTAAAAGTCTTTGTAAAATTAATAATCAAACAGTTACTTTACAAGATTTACGAAAAGTTATGCAAGAATTATTAGATATTCATGGCCAACATGAAACGCAGTCTTTGTTGAAACAAAAATACCATTTAACATTATTGGATAATTACGCAGAATCACGTTATCAAGATTTGTTGGATAAATATCATCAAACTTTTCAAAATTATAAAGCCAAAAAGCAAGAGTTAGAAGATTTAGAATCAGCAGACCAAGCATTGCTGCAGCGTTTAGATTTAATGAAATTCCAATTAGAAGAATTGTCTGAAGCACATCTAAAAGAAGGCGAAATAGAGCAACTTGAAATAGATATTAAACGCATTCAAAACTCTGAAAAATTAAGCTTAGCGCTTAATAACGCACATATGACATTAACGGATGAAAATGCTATCACTGATCGTTTGTATGAACTAAGCAACCATTTGTTAACAATAAACGATATAGTTCCAAACAAATATGACAAATTAAAAGAAGATATTGATCAATTTTACTACATTTTAGAAGATGCAAAACATGAGTTATATGATGAAATGGCTAATACAGAATTCGACGAACAAGTGTTAAACGAGTATGAATCTCGTATGAATTTGCTGAATAATTTAAAACGTAAATATGGAAAAGATATTTCAGAATTAATCGCATATCAAGAAAAGCTTAATAATGAAATCAATAAAATTGAAAACTATGAACAAAGTACATCGCAGTTACGAGAAGAAATAAATGCATTGTATAATCAAGTTATAGAGGTTGGACAAGCGTTATCAAAGCAGCGTCGTATAGTCGCTAGGGAGTTAAGAGACCACATTGTATCGGAAATTCAAAACTTACAAATGAAAGACGCAAATCTTGAGATTTCATTTAAAAAATTAGAAGAACCGAATATTGATGGAATCGAATTTGTAGAATTTTTAATCAGTCCAAATAAAGGGGAACCATTAAAAAGTTTAAATAAAATTGCGTCAGGTGGAGAACTTTCTAGAATTATGTTAGCGTTAAAAAGTATTTTTGTTAAATCGAGAGGTCAAACTGCAATTTTATTCGATGAGGTTGACTCAGGTGTATCTGGACAAGCTGCACAAAAAATGGCAGAGAAAATGCGAGATATAGCTGAATATATACAAGTTATTTGTATCTCTCACTTACCACAAGTTGCATCGATGAGCGACCATCATTTATTAATTTCGAAATCATCAAAAGATGATCGTACAACAACACAAGTTCAAGAGTTAATTAGCGATGATAAAGTAGATGAAATTGCACGAATGATTTCAGGTGCAAGTGTTACTGATTTAACTCGAGAAAATGCAAGAGAAATGATACAACACAATCAAAGACGTAGATAATTTCCAAAGTGTGTTGAATACTCATTTATGGATTTATTTATGTGCATTCAAACTAAATAGACAATCATGTAAAATAGGTAATTAATGGACATGAAAACTATGTATTAATAAATTTTCAATGGATATATATCATTAGTTAGGAGTAAGAACATGTCAGAGAAACAATATGATTTAGTCGTTCTCGGTGGAGGTACTGCAGGATATGTTGCTGCGATACGTGCGTCTCAATTAGGTAAAAAAGTGGCAATAGTAGAACGACAACTATTAGGAGGTACTTGTCTCCATAAAGGTTGTATTCCTACTAAATCGCTGCTTAAATCTGCTGAAGTATTTCAAACAGTAAAACAGGCAGCAATGTTTGGCGTTGATGTCAAAGATGCTAATGTTAATTTTGAAAATATGTTGGCACGAAAAGAAGACATTATTAATCAAATGTATCAAGGTGTAAAGCATTTAATGCAACACAATCACATTGACATTTATAATGGCACGGGACGTATTCTAGGTACATCTATATTTTCACCTCAAAGTGGCACAATTTCTGTCGAATATGAAGATGGTGAATCAGACTTATTACCAAACCAATTTGTATTAATTGCAACTGGTTCTTCGCCTGCAGAGTTGCCATTCTTATCATTTGATCATGATAAAATTTTATCTAGCGATGATATATTATCATTAAAGACGTTACCATCAAGTATTGGTATTATTGGTGGTGGTGTTATCGGAATGGAATTTGCATCATTGATGATAGATTTAGGTGTTGACGTAACAGTTATAGAAGCAGGTGAAAGAATTTTACCAACTGAAAGTAAACAAGCTTCACAACTATTAAAAAAATCATTGTCAGCACGTGGTGTTAAATTCTATGAGGGAATAAAACTTTCTGAAAATGATATAAATGTTAACGAAGATGGTGTTACGTTTGAAATTTCCTCAGACATAATTAAAGTAGATAAAGTGTTGCTATCGATTGGTAGAAAACCTAACACATCAGATATAGGTTTAAACAACACTAAAATAAAACTTTCAACATCAGGACATATTTTAACGAACGAATTTCAACAAACTGAAGATAAACATATTTATGCAGCTGGTGATTGTATTGGAAAATTACAATTGGCACATGTTGGATCAAAAGAAGGTGTTGTGGCTGTTGATCATATGTTTGAGGGGAACCCAATCCCAGTAAACTATAACATGATGCCTAAGTGTATTTATTCACAACCTGAAATTGCTTCTATCGGTTTAAACATTGAACAAGCAAAGGCAGAGGGAATGAAAGTTAAAAGTTTTAAAGTACCATTTAAAGCAATTGGTAAAGCAGTGATTGATAGCCATGACACAAACGAAGGGTATAGCGAAATGGTGATTGATCAATCAACTGAAGAAATTGTGGGTATTAATATGATTGGTCCACATGTAACAGAATTGATTAATGAGGCATCACTGTTGCAGTTCATGAATGGCTCGGCATTAGAATTAGGACTAACAACACACGCACATCCTTCCATCTCTGAAGTGTTGATGGAATTAGGATTGAAAGCAGAAAGTAGAGCTATTCACGTATAAATAGGAGGATTTAACATGATTGATTATAAATCATTAGGCCTTAGCGAAGAAGACCTAAAAGTAATATATAAATGGATGGATTTAGGTAGAAAAATAGATGAAAGACTGTGGTTATTGAACCGTGCAGGTAAAATTCCATTTGTTGTAAGTGGTCAAGGACAAGAAGCAACTCAGATTGGGATGGCATACGCATTAGAAGAAGGTGATATTACAGCGCCTTATTATAGAGATCTAGCTTTCGTTACTTATATGGGTATCTCAGCGTATGATACGTTTTTATCAGCGTTTGGAAAGAAAGACGATGTTAACTCTGGTGGAAAACAAATGCCATCACACTTTAGTAGTAGAGCTAAGAATATTTTGTCTCAAAGTTCACCGGTAGCAACTCAAATACCCCATGCTGTTGGTGCTGCTTTAGCTTTAAAAATGGATGGTAAGAAGAAAATTGCAACAGCAACTGTTGGTGAAGGTAGCTCAAACCAAGGTGACTTCCATGAAGGTTTAAACTTCGCGGGTGTACACAAACTTCCTTTTGTATGTGTCATTATAAATAATAAATATGCAATTTCAGTACCTGATTCATTACAATACGCAGCTGAAAAATTATCGGATAGAGCACTTGGTTACGGTATACATGGTGAACAAGTAGATGGTAATGATCCATTAGCAATGTATAAAGCGATGAAAGAAGCAAGAGATCGAGCTATTTCTGGTCAAGGTTCAACTTTGATTGAAGCAGTAACAAGTCGTATGACAGCTCATTCATCAGATGATGACGACCAATATCGTACGAAAGAAGAGCGTGAAGCGCTTAAAAAAGCTGACTGCAATGAAAAGTTCAAAAAAGAGTTGCTTTCAGCTGGCATTATCGATGATGCTTGGTTGGCAGAAATAGAAGCGGAGCATAAAGACATCATCAATAAAGCGACAAAGGCTGCTGAAGACGCGCCATATCCAAGTGTCGAAGAAGCCTATGCATTTGTGTACGAAGAAGGGAGTCTTAACTAATGGCTAAATTATCTTATTTAGAGGCGATACGCCAGGCACAAGACTTAGCATTACAACAAAATAAAGATGTGTTTATTCTTGGTGAAGATGTTGGTAAAAAAGGTGGCGTATTTGGTACTACTCAAGGACTACAACAACAATATGGTGAAGACAGAGTTATCGATACGCCATTAGCTGAGTCAAATATTGTTGGAACTGCCATTGGTGCAGCTATGGTAGGTAAAAGACCAATTGCAGAAATTCAATTTGCAGATTTTATTTTACCTGCGACAAATCAAATTATTAGTGAAGCTGCGAAAATGCGTTATCGTTCAAATAATGATTGGCAATGCCCATTAACGATTCGTGCACCATTTGGTGGCGGTGTTCACGGAGGACTATATCATTCACAAAGTATTGAAAGTATATTTGCTTCATCACCAGGTTTAACAATTGTTATTCCTTCCACACCGTATGATGCTAAAGGGCTTTTATTATCATCTATCGAATCAAATGATCCAGTATTGTACTTTGAGCATAAAAAAGCTTATCGTTTCTTAAAGGAAGAAGTGCCAGAAGAATATTACACTGTACCTTTAGGAAAAGCAGATGTTAAACGTGAAGGTGAAGATTTAACAGTATTTTGTTATGGATTAATGGTCAATTATTGTTTACAAGCAGCGGATATTTTAGCTGCAGACGGTATCAACGTTGAAGTCGTTGATTTACGAACTGTTTATCCATTAGATAAAGAAACAATTATTGATCGTGCTAAAAATACAGGTAAAGTTTTACTTGTAACTGAAGATAATTTAGAAGGTAGTATTATGTCAGAAGTGTCAGCGATTATTGCAGAGCATTGCTTGTTCGATTTAGATGCACCAATCATGCGTTTAGCTGCTCCAGATGTACCATCTATGCCATTTTCTCCTGTATTAGAAAATGAAATTATGATGAATCCAGAAAAAATCTTAAATAAAATGCGTGAATTAGCAGAATTCTAGGGAGGGAAAGTCATGGAAATAACAATGCCTAAGTTAGGTGAGAGTGTTCATGAAGGTACCATTGAACAATGGTTAGTTTCTGTTGGTGATCATATTGATGAATATGAACCATTATGTGAAGTTATTACAGATAAAGTGACAGCTGAAGTCCCTTCCACGATATCAGGAACAATTACAGAAATTTTAGTTGAAGCGGGGCAGACAGTAGCTATTGATACAATTATCTGTAAAATTGAAACTGCTGATGAAAAGACAAATGAAACAACTGAAGAGATACAAGCAAAAGTGGATGAGCATACTCAGAAATCTACTAAAAAAGCTAGTGCAACAGTGGAACAGACATTTACTGCTAAACAAAATCAACCTCGTAATAATGGTCGCTTTTCACCTGTTGTATTTAAACTCGCTTCAGAGCATGACATTGATTTATCACAAGTTGTAGGTAGTGGATTTGAAGGTCGTGTAACTAAGAAGGATATAATGTCAGTTATTGAAAATGGTGGTACCACAGCTCAATCTGACAAACAAGTTCAAACAAAATCAACATCAGTAGATACATCAAGTAACCAATCATCTGAAGACAATAGTGAAAACAGCACAATACCAGTAAATGGTGTGCGTAAAGCAATTGCGCAAAATATGGTTAATAGTGTAACAGAGATTCCACATGCATGGATGATGATTGAAGTAGATGCTACAAATCTTGTGAATACGAGAAATCATTATAAAAACAGCTTTAAAAATAAAGAAGGATATAATCTAACGTTCTTTGCTTTCTTTGTAAAAGCTGTAGCAGATGCTTTAAAAGCATATCCTTTATTAAATAGTAGCTGGCAAGGAAATGAAATTGTCTTACATAAAGACATTAATATTTCAATTGCTGTTGCTGATGAAAATAAATTATACGTACCTGTGATTAAGCATGCAGACGAAAAGTCAATCAAAGGTATAGCTAGAGAAATTAATACTTTAGCAACGAAAGCGCGTAATAAGCAATTGACAGCTGAAGATATGCAGGGCGGTACATTTACGGTAAATAATACTGGTACATTTGGTTCAGTATCATCAATGGGTATTATAAATCATCCACAAGCAGCGATTTTACAAGTAGAATCAATCGTTAAAAAGCCAGTAGTAATTAATGATATGATTGCAATTCGTAACATGGTTAATTTATGTATTTCAATTGATCATCGTATTTTAGATGGTTTACAAACAGGTAAATTTATGAATCATATTAAACAGCGTATCGAACAGTATACTTTAGAAAATACAAATATATATTAGTGATAACATAGATGCATCTATCGACAACTTGTTTTATCTTGTTCTTGTCGATGGATGTATTATTTTTTGGCACTAAAATATGTGCAATATATTCAAAAAAGATAAAGAACAATAATCAACATGGTTGAATGCATTTTTGCAGTAAAGTCAAAATAAGACATCATACTTGAAACATATTAATGAAAACATGTGAACAAATTAGTTACCATGATTTTAAGCACAATAATGTTTGGTATATTGTTAAAATTGTGTCTAAATATAGGTGTGATTCAGATTAGTTTATTGAACAATATGTTATTAATTAGTAGAATGAGGATAGTTTAAATATAAAGGGATAGGTGATTGAACTTATGGACATGAATTTCGATTTATACATGAACGGTGTTGTAGAACAAGCAAGGAATGAAATTGAATCTGCGGGATATGAGCAATTAACTACTGCAGAAGATGTTGACAAAGTTCTTAAACAAGATGGTACAACACTAGTTATGATCAATTCTGTATGTGGTTGTGCAGGTGGTATCGCAAGACCAGCAGCATCACATGCTTTACATTATGACGTATTACCTGATCGTCTAGTGACAGTATTTGCTGGACAAGATAAAGAAGCGACACAAAGAGCGCGTGAATACTTCGAAGGTTATGCGCCTTCAAGTCCGTCATTTGCATTAGTAAAAGATGGAAAGATTACAGAAATGATTGAAAGACATCAAATCGAAGGTCATGATGTGATGAACGTAATTAATCAATTACAAACATTATTCAATAAATATTGTGAAGAAAGATAAGAGGCGCTAACCCATGTTAAAGTTAAATCCTTACAAGATTGGATTTAGAACAATAAAAACAGCAGTGGGTATGACTTTAGGTGTAATTATTAGTAAGCTGTTAGGTTTAGATAATTATGCTTCAAGCGCCATATTAGTCGTATTATGTATTAAACATACAAAAGTACATTCGCTACAAGCGATTATTTCAAGATTAGTATCATGTTTTTTAGTATTGTTTTTAGGTTCAGCAATATTTAGTTTATTAGGTCAGAGTCCAATTGTACTCGGTATTATCGTATTGTTATTTATACCATTAACTGTCGTATTAAAAGTACAAGAAGGTGTCATTACGAGTTGCGTTATATTACTTCATGTTTTTAATGCAAAATCAATTGATGCACATTTAATTGTTAATGAAACATTATTACTGTTAATTGGACTGAGCATTGCATTTACAATGAATTTAATGATGCCAAGTTTAGACAAACAACTAGACGAATACAAATGTAAAATTGAGCAACAAATTGCTGATATTTTTAGTAAATATAGTTATATTTGTGAAAAGTATGAAGATACCATTGCGATTGAATTTGAAGTGTTACTTTTAAATATTAAAAAGGCGAAGTCTATCGCGTTCCGAGATGTTAAAAATCATTTTGTTAGAAACGAAAATTCATACTATCATTATTTTGATATGCGAGAAGAGCAAGTGGAATTGTTAATGAGAATGAAACCGCTCATCGAAAGTATCTGTCATAAAGATCCACTTTTAAATGATGTTGCGTCACTGCTGAAAGAAATTGGTCTAAATGTGAATAGTAATGACTATACAGCAATGCGTTTACACAATTTGTATGAGACGCGTTTGAAATTGGATGAACTTCCATTGCCAACAACACACAAAGCGCTTAACTCGAGAGCAAGTATTATTCAAATATTAAATGAATTAGAAGAATATTTACAAATCAAATCGCAATTTGGTTCATTGAAAATGCATAGTGAAGTAGCTTAAAAAATAATCCATCCGTATGACCCATGTTTGAAAATAATCGTTGCAATACGATAACTTATTAATACATGCGTTTATAACGGATGGATTTTTAATTGTATGATTTTGTATAGGTAGTTGAGATATAGTTTATAAAATTGGAATGATACTCGTTAATAACAATGCTAATACAACTGATACAAGCATAACGATAATGATAATTCTTAAAACTTTATTTTGCATTTTGTGTGCCTCCAAATGAATAACCTTTGTATTAATAATTACGACATAAGATATAAAACTTTTAACTTGAGACGATATAACTAGCAATCATCATTAAGGAATATAATAAAAAACATGAGTAAGTTTGCTTATGTCATTTTCCTCATTATACGATATCTTTGAAAAATCAATCAATATATTTTTGACAAAGCTTAGTTTGAGTTACAATAAATATATATAATAAATTGAAAATAATATGACACAATTTACAAGCCTGATAAATCTGTGTAACATCAATTACTGTAACATTTTATTTCATCAATTTTTACCGTTTGGCGTACATGAAAATTTTGATAAAAGGGGTTCCATTATGATTAATGAGCAAAGATTACTTAATACGTTTTTTGAACTTGTACAAATCGATTCTGAGACAGGGAATGAATCAACAATCCAACCTATTTTAAAAGAAAAATTCATAGCATTAGGGTTAGATGTTAAAGAAGATGAAGCGGCTAAACATCCTAAATTAGGTGCCAATAATCTAGTGTGTACAATGAATAGTACTATCGAAGAAGGCGAAGTACCTAAATTATATTTGACGAGCCATATGGATACTGTTGTACCCGCAATTAATGTAAAGCCAATTGTAAAAGATGACGGCTACATATACTCTGATGGTACGACTATACTAGGTGCAGATGATAAAGCAGGATTAGCAGCGATGCTTGAAGTTTTGCAAGTGATAAAGGAACAACAAATCCCACATGGACAAATTCAATTTGTGATTACTGTTGGGGAAGAATCAGGTTTAATTGGTGCTAAAGAATTAAATTCAGAGTTGTTGGACGCGGACTTTGGTTATGCTATTGATGCAAGTGCTGATGTCGGCACTACGGTTGTAGGTGCACCGACGCAAATGTTAATTTCAGCTAAAATTTTTGGCAAAACGGCTCATGCAAGTACGCCAAAAGAGGGTGTTAGTGCTATTAATATTGCGGCGAAAGCAATTAGTCGAATGAAATTAGGACAAGTTGATGAAATAACTACTGCCAATATTGGTAAGTTTCATGACGGTTCAGCTACGAATATTGTTGCAGATGAAGTCATTTTAGAAGCAGAGGCACGTTCTCACGATCCAGAAAGAATAAAAACACAAGTCAAACATATGACTGATGTGTTTGAAACTACTGCATCAGAATTAGGTGGGAAAGCAGAAGTTACAGTGGAGCAAAGTTATCCAGGATTTAAAATTAATGATAATGAAGCGGTAGTTAAAATTGCACAAGAAAGTGCTCGTAATTTAGGATTATCTGCAAATACAATTATTTCTGGTGGCGGTTCAGACGGCAGTATTATTAATACATTTGGTATTCCTTCAGTCATTTTAGGAGTGGGTTATGAAAAAATCCATACAACAAATGAGAGAATGCCGATTAAATCATTGAACTTGCTTGCAAGTCAAGTGTTAGAAATAATCAAAATAGTTGCGCGACAATCGAAATGATTTAGTGTAGTGTATGTCTATTTTGTGATACAATACTAATGAAAAATCAACAAGTGAGGTAAGTAATATGACACAACAAATTGGAGTTATTGGTTTAGCCGTTATGGGTAAAAACCTAGCTTGGAATATTGAATCACGCGGATATAGTGTATCTGTATTTAACCGCTCAAGTGAAAAAACTGATTTAATGGTTGAAGAATCAAAAGGGAAAAATATTCATCCAACGTACTCATTGGAAGAATTTGTTAATTCTTTAGAAAAACCACGTAAAATTTTATTAATGGTTCAAGCAGGTAAAGCTACGGATGCAACGATTGATAGTTTGTTACCTTTATTAGATGATGGAGATATTTTAATTGATGGTGGTAATACAAACTATCAAGATACTATCAGACGTAATAAAGCATTAGCACAAAGTGCAATCAACTTTATTGGTATGGGCGTTTCTGGTGGTGAAATTGGAGCGTTAACTGGTCCGTCATTAATGCCGGGTGGACAAGAAGAAGCTTATAACAAAGTTGCAGATATTCTTGATGCAATTGCTGCAAAGGCAAAAGACGGTGCTTCATGTGTTACTTATATTGGACCAAATGGTGCTGGACACTATGTGAAAATGGTACATAATGGTATTGAATATGCTGACATGCAATTAATTGCAGAAAGTTATGCTATGATGAAAGAATTATTAGGCATGTCTCATGAAGACATTGCTCAAACGTTCAAAGACTGGAATGCTGGTGAATTAGAAAGTTATTTAATTGAAATCACTGGTGATATTTTCATGAAATTAGATGAAAATAAAGAAGCATTAGTTGAAAAAATTCTTGATACTGCAGGTCAAAAAGGTACAGGAAAATGGACTTCAATTAACGCATTAGAATTAGGTATTCCATTAACAATCATTACTGAATCTGTATTTGCACGTTTTATCTCTTCAATCAAAGAAGAGCGCGTAAATGCTTCTAAAGAATTAAATGGTCCAAAAGCATCATTTGATGGTGACAAGAAAGACTTTTTAGAAAAAATTCGTAAAGCATTATATATGAGTAAAATTTGTTCTTATGCACAAGGTTTCGCGCAAATGCGTAAAGCAAGTGAAGATAATGAATGGAATTTAAAACTTGGTGATTTAGCTATGATTTGGAGAGAAGGTTGCATTATCCGTGCACAATTCTTACAAAAGATCAAAGATGCTTACGATAATAATCCAGGATTACAAAACTTATTGCTAGATCCTTACTTTAAAAACATCGTTACTGAATATCAAGATGCGTTACGTGATGTTGTCGCAACTGGTGTTCAAAATGGTGTACCAACACCTGGTTTCTCATCAAGTATTAATTACTATGATAGTTACCGTGCAGCTGATTTACCTGCAAACTTAATTCAAGCACAACGTGACTACTTCGGTGCTCATACGTACGAAAGAAAAGATAAAGAAGGCGTATTCCATACACAATGGATTGAAGAATAATATTGATTAAAGGATAGTTGAAAGATACTATCCTTTTTTATATCTTTTGATAAATATAAAAGAGAGTGTGATAGAGTAGCTACAACCTATAAAAAATTACACAAGCAATATCTATTACCTTAAAAGCATCCCGCCATATTTTTAAGCATTTTGTGAAGTAATAAAATATTTACTGTGTTATGATAGCATGTACTATAGAGAAATAGAGGTATTAACTTATGGAAAAGTTAAATCAAGTTATGTTATATGTTGATGATGTTGACAAAGCGAAAGCATTTTGGACAGAAACTTTAGAATTTGTTGTTGTAAGTGAAACACCGTTAGCTGAGGACTATGTTGCAGTTGAAGTATCACCTACGAAAGATGCTGAAACGTCATTGACGATTATGGCAAAAGAATTTATTGAAAAGTATAGCCCGGAAGTGAACCTAGGAACACCATCTTTAATGTTTAAAGAGAAAAACTTTGATGCATTATACTCAAAATTAAATGATTTAGGTTTAACTGGGCATGATATAGTAGAAATGAATGGTCAACGTGTATTTAATTTTCAAGATGGCCAAGGTAACTATTTTGCAGTTAGTGACTAAACAATCGATTTTAATATTTATACAAACCTATATATTGATTTTCGGATTGAATTTCAGTATGAAGGTTTTATTTTTATCGTTTTATGCAATCGTTTGCACAAATCTTTTGACTTTTTTAGAAAGTGTGACTAAACTGGTATTATACAGTGGTTGGAAGCGTTTTCCGATGCAGAAATTAACAGGAGGTGATTAAATGGTTACGATTAAAGATGTTGCACTAAAAGCCGGTGTTTCTCCTTCGACAGTTTCAAGAGTTATAAAAGGAAATCAACGTATTAGCGAAGCGACAATTTCAAAAGTGAAGAAAGTTATGGAAGAATTGAATTATTTTCCTAATACCGCTGCTAGAACTTTAATTACAAACCAAACATATAAAATTGGTTTAGTGTTAAAAGGGTCTGAGGAGCCTATTCGACTGAATCCATTCTACATCAATGTATTGCTAGGAATTTCTGAAACGTGTAACCAGCATGGCTATGGTACACAAACGACAGTCTCAAATAATATGAATGATTTAATGGATGAAGTTTATAAAATGATTAAACAACGAATGGTTGATGCGTTTATACTGCTTTATTCAAAAGAAAATGATCCAATTAAACAAATGTTAATTGATGAAAGCATGCCATTTATTGTGATTGGTAAGCCTACATCGGATATAGATCATCAATTTACACACATAGATAATGATAATATATTAGCTTCTGAAAATTTGACACGACATGTTATTGAACAAGGTGTAGATGAATTAATATTTATTACAGAAAAAGGAAATTTTGAAGTTTCAAAAGATAGAATTCAAGGATTTGAAACGGTTGCATCACAATTTAATCTGGATTATCAAATTATTGAGACTAGTAATGAAAGAAAAGTTATTTTTAATTACATGCAAAATCTACATACGCGCTTGAAGGACCCAAATATTAAACAGGCAATCATTTCGTTAGATGCTATGTTACATTTAGCGATTTTAAGTGTGCTATATGAACTTAATATTGAAATTCCAAAAGATGTAATGACAGCAACATTCAATGATTCTTATTTAACCGAAATTGCGTCACCACCTCAAACCAGTATTGACATCAAGCCTCGAATGTTAGGTCAACAGGCTGGTTCAGCAATTTTAAATATATTGAAAAACAAAGCACAGGATGTTATTGAACTCGTCATTATAGATACAGAATTAAAAATAAGAAAATCAACACAGCGATAGCAAAGGAGTTTTAAAATGAATAAGCAATGGTGGAAAGAAGCAGTAGCATATCAAGTATATCCAAGAAGTTTTAATGATAGTAATCACGATGGTATTGGGGATTTACCTGGAATGATTGATAAATTGGACTACTTAAAAGATTTAGGTATCGATGTCATTTGGCTCAGTCCAATGTTTAAATCACCTAATGATGACAATGGTTATGATATTAGTGACTATCAAGAAATTATGGATGAATTTGGAACGATGGAAGACTTTGATTGTTTATTAAAAGGTGTTCATGATAGAGGCATGAAGCTTATTTTAGATTTAGTTGTAAATCATACATCTGATGAACATCCTTGGTTTATAGAATCCAAATCTAGTAAAGACAATCCCAAACGTGATTGGTACATTTGGCAAGATCCAAAGCCAGATGGCTCTGAACCTAACAACTGGGAAAGTATATTTAATGGATCTACATGGGAATATGATGCTAATACTGAGCAATATTATTTCCATTTATTCAGTAAAAAACAACCTGATTTGAATTGGGGTAATCCGGAAGTTAGAGATGCTGTATTTGAAATGATGAACTGGTGGTTTGATAAAGGCATTGATGGATTTAGAGTAGATGCAATTACGCATATTAAGAAGACGTTTGAAGCGGGTGACTTACCTGTACCTGAGGGTAAAACATATGCCCCAGCATTTGATGTAGATATGAATCAGCCAGGTATACAAACTTGGTTACAAGAGATGAAAGATCGCTCATTAAGTAAGTATGACATTATGACTGTTGGTGAAGCGAATGGTGTAAGCCCTGATGATGCTGATGACTGGGTCGGGGAAGAAAATGGTAAATTTAATATGATATTCCAATTTGAACATTTGGGACTGTGGAATAGTGGTGATTCTCACTTTGATGTAAATTCGTATAAATCTGTATTAAATAGATGGCAAAAACAACTTGAAAATAAAGGTTGGAATGCGTTGTTTATTGAAAATCACGACCAACCACGACGTGTATCGACGTGGGGTGACGATGACAAGTATTGGTATGAATCAGCAACAAGTCATGCAGCTGTTTATTTCTTGCAACAAGGTACGCCATTCATTTATCAAGGTCAAGAAATTGGTATGACGAATTATCCATTTGAAAGTATTGAAACGTTTAACGATGTTGCTGTTAAAAATGACTATCAAATAGTGAAAGCTCAAGGTGGAGATGTAGACGCTTTACTTGCGAAATATAAAGATGAGAACCGAGATAATTCTCGCACACCAATGCAATGGGATGATACGTTAAATGGAGGATTTACAAATGGTGAACCGTGGTTCCCAGTGAATCCGAATTATAAAACTATCAATGTTGCACAACAATTAGAAGATGAGCATTCAGTATTACAATTTTATAAAGATTTAATTCAATTAAGAAAGTCTAATGATGTATTCGTATATGGTCAATTTGATTTAGTAGATGCTGAAAATTCACAAGTTTTTGCGTACACGAGAACATTAAATGAAAAGCAAGTTCTTATTGTAGGTAATCTTACTAACCACGAAGCAGAATTAACTGTACCATTTGATTTAAGCCATGGAGAAGTAAAGCTATTTAATTATGATGCCAAAGTTAATTTAAAACAGTTACGTCCATATGAAGCATGTGTTATCGAACTAAATTAACATATTAATATGCCCCCTAATAGAATCTAAGGCCATTTGTAGACCTATAGATATATTAGGGGGCTTCTTTGTTTTTAATTTTTAATCTTCGTCATAAGGACTCTGTTTAACAGGAATCCAAAGCTGAATTTTAGTGAATGGGTCATTAAATGAAATATCGAGAGGGTACACTTCAACATATAAATCATTTCGTTCATATGGCAATGTTAACTGCAAACTTGATTCAATATAGTACCAAGCTTCATTAGTTGCATAATCAATTTCACCTTGTAAATTGAATTTCGCACAATGTTTGCCAGGTAAAAATCGGCTTTCTAAGTGTGCAGGATAACGTTCACTTGGTACACCTACAAATATTTCTAAACCATTTTCAAGAGGACAACTAATAACAAATAGTTCAAATGGACTAACGTCATTATATCGTCGTAACTCTTTAATTTTACCATCAATGAGCAAGTCTTCTAAAAAATCCGGAACATTAAAAGGATGTGACAAATACTTAGTGTCTATAAATCGTGCATATCCAACCAATGAAATATCATCTGTCTCTTCTAATCTGTATGGATAGGGTGTTCTCTCAGTAGTTGATAATTTGATATATAATCGCTCTTGAATTTGTAATTCATCTTTTTTAGTAGAAGCTTGAATAGGTGATACGCCGTGAAAATCACTAAAATCATTTGCAAAATCATTTGAATTTGCATAGTGATATTTTTTAGCGATATCTACAAGTCGTGTAGCACCATTAATCACATCATTTGCAGCGAGTGTCATTTTACGCGCGCGTGCATAAGCTTCTGGAGATAAGCCGACAATCATTTTAAATGATTGATCAAGATGGTATGGCGAAAGACCAACGTAATCACTTAATTCTTGCAAATTGAAAGGCTCTAATAAACGATCTTCAATATAAACAATTGCCTGTTGTATTTGCTTGATAACGTCCAAAACTTTCACTCCAATTAATTCAATCATTTATTTTTATTCTACATTATTTCTATAAATTATACACCCATTTGTTCAATGATTATTAAAATAGTTTTGGGCATTGTAAAATATAATTTCATAATATAGTCTAGAAAAAAAGCGAATGATAGAACAATTGATTTACTTGATTCGTAATCAATCCTTGTCATTCGCTCATTTATTTTTGTTTAACATGTGCGTTTTAATTCAATTATTGAATATCGTCCCACCAATGGTTACCATCACGAGCAAGTAGTAAATCACTTTCTAATGGACCATTAGTACCTGATTCATAGTTAGGGAATTCTGGATCAACCATATTCCATTCATCTTGAATTGCATCAACAAATTTCCATGTTGATTTTAATTCTTCCCAGTGCGTGAAGTTAGTGGCATCACCTTTAAGACAATCGAATAATAGATTTTCATATGCATCTACAGTATTCATTTTATCTTGAGCGCTCATTGAATAAGACAATTGAACAGGTTCAGTTTCGATACCTTGTGTATTTTTCTTAGCATTTAGATGTAAAGATACACCTTCATTAGGTTGGATATTGATTACTAATAGGTTTGAATCTAATAGTTTATCAGTTTCATAGTATAAGTTCATTGGTACTTCTTTAAATTCAACGACAACTTGAATTGTTTTAGATTTCATACGTTTACCAGTACGAATATAGAATGGTACACCAGCCCATCTAAAGTTATCAATTGTTAATTTACCTGAAACAAAGGTAGGTGTGTTAGAGTCATCTGCAACGCGATCTTCATCACGGTATGCTTTAACTTGTTTACCATCGATATAGCCTTCGCCATATTGACCACGAACAAAGTTCTTTTTAACATCTTCAGATTGGAAATGACGCAGTGATTTAAGTACTTTTACTTTCTCAGCACGGATATCTTCACTATTTAAACTAATAGGTGCTTCCATAGCTAATAATGCAACCATTTGTAACATGTGGTTTTGCACCATATCTTTTAGCGCGCCACTTGATTCATAATAACCACCACGATCTTCAACACCTAGTATTTCAGATGATGTAACTTGGATGTTTGAAATATATTTGTTATTCCATAATGGTTCAAACATCGCATTCGCAAAACGTAATACCTCGATATTTTGAACCATGTCTTTTCCTAAATAGTGGTCAATACGATAAATTTCTTCTTCTTTAAATGATTTACGAATTTGATTGTTTAATGCTTCGGCTGATTTTAAATCACTACCGAATGGTTTTTCGATAACAAGGCGTTTAAATCCTTTTGTATCAGTAAGACCAGAAGATTTTAGATAATCAGAAATAACGCCAAAGAATTGTGGTGCCATTGCTAAATAGAATAGTCGATTACCTTTTAATTCAAATTGGCTATCTAATTCATTACTAAAATCTAGTAATTCTTGATAGCTTTCTTCATTACTAACATCATGTCTATGATAGAAGACATGTTCCATAAACGCGTCAATTTTGTTTGTATCTTTTACGTGCTTTTGAATTGATGATTTTACTTGATTACGGAAATCATCATTAGTAATGTCACGACGTCCAATACCGATGATGGCAATATGTTCATCTAAATTGTCTTGTTGGTAGAGATGGAATATTGATGGAAACAACTTACGATGGCTTAAGTCACCAGTTGCACCAAAGATTGTGATTAAACAAGGGATGTGTTTGTTTTTAGTACTCAAGATTAAAACCTCAATTCTTAATTAGATATATGATTTATTATTATAAGATAATCCATTCAGCAGGTCATTCAATATGCTCGACAGTATGCAGTGTCTTAAATGAAATATCGATTCATGTATCATGTTTAATGTGATACTTATTAATGATAAGTATAACGTAATTATCAAAATTTATATAGTTTTGTCTACGTTAAAGTTAGAAAAATTAACTAGCAAAGACGAATTTTTAACAGATTTTGATTCAAGTATAAATTAAAACTAAATTGATACAAATTTTATGATAAAATGAATTGAAGAAAAGGAGGGGCATATATGGAAGTTACATTTTTTGGAACGAGTGCAGGTTTGCCTACAAAAGAGAGAAATACACAAGCAATCGCCTTAAATTTAGAACCATATTCCAATTCCATATGGCTTTTCGACGTTGGTGAAGGTACACAGCACCAAATTTTACATCATGCAATTAAATTAGGAAAAGTGACACATATATTTATTACTCATATGCATGGCGATCATATTTTTGGTTTGCCAGGATTACTTTCTAGTCGTTCTTTTCAGGGCGGTGAACAGAAGCCGCTTACATTGGTTGGACCAAAAGGAATTAAAGCATATGTGGAAATGTCTATGAATTTATCAGAGTCACATTTAAACTATCCAATTACATATATTGAAATCGATGATCATCTGACATATCATCATGATGGTTTTACTGTAGAGGCGCATTTACTTAATCATGGTGTTCCATCATATGGATATAGAGTAATGGCACCTGAAACTACAGGTACAATCAATGTTGAAGCGTTAAAAAACATTGGTCTTGAACCAGGTCCTAAATATCAAGAAGTAAAATCTCATGATACATTTGAACATAATGGTCAAGTTTATCAATCAAAAGATTTTAGAGGTGAGTCCAAACAGGGTCCAGTTGTAGCAATTTTTGGTGATACAAAACCATGTTCTAATGAACGTGTGATTTCTAGAGATGCTGATGTGATGGTACATGAAGCGACCTATATAGATGGTGAAAAGCATTTAGCCAACAATTATCATCATAGCCATATTGAAGACGTATTTGCATTGATAAAAGAAGCCAATGTTAAACGTACGTTGATTACACATTTGAGCAATCGCTATAATACAGAAGATATAAATGAAATTTATCAAACATTGATACAAAATGAAGATACACCTAATTTTAATTTTGTAAAAGATTTTGATAGTTTTAAAGTCTAATGACAAAGTAATAAACAATGCTTGCCAAATAGTAATAATTTATAAAAATAACCCGTCCAACTATGTATGCGATGATGCATACATGTGTTGGCGGGTTTGTTTTTATTGGTCTTCTACATTAGAAAGTTCAATACTACGGTCGACGGCAGCATTTAGACAATCTTCGAAAATAGATACTAAATCATATTGTGACAATGTATCAAGGCCAGCTTGTGTCGTACCACCTTTAGAGGTAATATTTTTTCTTAATTGAGCCATGCTCAAATCTGAACGTTCAATCATCTTACTTGTACCTATAATAAGGTTGCGTATAGATTCTTCAACTTGTTCTTTTTCTAGACCAAGTTTCGTACCAGCTTTAACGTATTGCTCGAATACATGATATAAAAATGCTGGGCCGCTTCCGGTGATAGCTGTTACTTGATGTAAATGATCTTCTGATACTTCAATTACAGAACCAAATGCTTTAACTAAATCGTTAATTTCATCTTTAGATTTAGGGTCAAAGTTGTTTGAAAAACTAATGCCAGTAACAGAGTGTCCGACTTGCGCATTTGTGTTTGGCATAATTCTAGCAACTGGATTTTGGCATTCTAATTGTTGTTTAATATAATCAATCGGAATACCTGCCATAATTGAAATGAAGCAATTGTCTTTTGTGATATGTGGTTTGATGCGTGTTGCTAGAGCATCAAAGTCATGTGGTTTGGTACCTAAAAAAACATAATCTGCATCTTTTAATAATGTCGCATCATCATAACTATAGTTAACACCTAGTTTTTCAGCGAATGCTTTTAAAGCTTGTTCATTAGATTTATTTGTTAAATATATATCATTGGCATCTAAGTTGCTTGAGTTAATAATTCCTGTAAATATAGCTTGTGCCATATTACCAGCTCCATAAAATACGAGTTTCATTAACGTCACATCCCTTTAGTTTTTGATTTGTATGTTATATTTTCTTATTATTGTATATATATTAGGAAAGATAATCAACTTGTCTCAATTATGTAAAGTTGATAAATTGCATTCTATATAATTGAAAAGGAAGGTTAATTGATGAAAGGACAACATTTTATAGTGACTGGTGGTACGAGTGGTTTAGGTTTATCGATTGTCCGAAAGTTACTAGAAAATAAAGTGCATGTAACGTTGTTGGTGCGTGATGTTGATAAAGCAACTAGAATCTTTGAACAGGAATTGGGGAAAACTATAAATGTTATTCCTTGTGACTTAAATGATTTGAAGTCGATACAGGCACTGCAATTTGAAGACAATACATCATTCGATGGATTCATTTATAGTGCAGGTTTAGGTTATTTCAAATCTATTTCAGACCATAGTTTTTCAGAAATGATTGAAACGTATCAGCTTAATTTAATTAGTTTTAATGTTTTATATACTGTGTTGAGACCATATTTAACATCTAACGCACATATTGTAGGTATTTCAAGTCAAGCTGCATTTTCCACACAAGCAAATGCTGCACATTATGGGGCATCGAAAGCAGGGTTTTATGCATTAATGAATGCTTTAAGACTAGAGTCACCAAACTTACATATCATGACAGTTAATGTTGGCCCGATTGATACACCTTTTCATCAAAAAGCCGACCCATCAATGAAGTATGCTAAAAGGATGGGGAAAATTATGCTTGATGCTAATCAGCTTGCAGAAGATATCATTTATGGCATTAAAACAAAACAATTGGAAATTAATCGGCCTAAATGGATGCATCATGCGTTGAAAATGTATCAAATTGCGCCTAGATTTTTTGAACGATGTTTCCCTAAATTATTTAAAAATAAAGCATAAATAGGTGGGATGGCAATGAACTGTCAATCGGAGAGTGTGGTAAGATTTTGTGTACGATATGCGGAACAACTATCAGTGTTTGAAGAATTTACAGTGCTGGATATTTTAGGCGATATTTCTGTAGACCAAATTTCAGACAGTACATTATATTATAATTGTGAAAAATTCAAACTACTTGTGTTGCAAGGAAATGTGCTGGGTGTACAAATAATAACTAATAATGATGAATCAACATGCGAAGTGAAATATAGAAAGATGTTTTAATAAAATTATTAAGAGATGAAGTGGCAGAAGTTTGCTTAAGGCAATGCCGCAAGGCGAAATTACTAAATACTGATGCGTGAGGACAACGCTTTAATTTCTATCATAAGTGAGTAATCATAATCATAAATTATAGCGAATTGTACATAAACAACAGCAGTAAGGCATTTTTATAATGAAACGCCTCATGCTGCTGTTTTTATTACTGAAAATGACTTCTACACTAAATGATTGGTATATTCCAAATCCTTTACACGAGCTCTTGCTGTTTTAATCTGATCTAAACTAACTTTAGTATGATAGTTTTCAATATTTTCTTTTAATTGGTCGACGCTACTTGCACCTACAATGATGGAACCAAGCACGTCATGTGATGTTAAATAACTAAATGTCAATGCAGATAAATTACTTTCAATTTCTTTAATAGAGGCTATTGTTTCACCCAATTCATCATGAGAATAATCAAAAATACCATCTTTAAATTTATTGTCGAGCACATTAACACTGTTTGAAGTTAATAATCCTTTAGACACAGGTCCTCTTGCCAATACTTTAACATCATTGTTGTGAATTGCATCTAATAATGATTCTGGACGATTATCAATCAAATTGAATTGAGACATTATCGTTTCGATTTGACTATGTTTTAAATAATAATCAATTACATTTGGGCGAATAGAAGAAATACCGTAAGCACGTATAATTCCTTCTTGTTTCAATTCATCAAATGCGCTTATTGTTTCGTCTAATGGGTCATCAATGGTTCCGCCATGAAGTTGATATAAATCGATATGATCGATACCTAAACGCTTTAGTGAACCTTTAACTGCCTCTTTAATATAGGATTTACTCGGATCCCATTTTGTACTGCCATCTTTTGTTAAACGATTGCCTACTTTTGTACCAATGACAATATCATCGCGTTGTTGATATTTAAGAAGTGCCTTACCAACAACTGATTCATTTATACCTTTATCGTACATATCTGCTGTATCAAAATAAGTGATACCATTTTCAACAGCACAATCTATAATTTGTTCGGCTTTTTTTAAATCTGTACCTAAACTCATGCAACCTAGACCTAATTCAGATAATGAAATACCACTTTTTAATATATTTTTTTGCATGTCTGTTCTCCTTTCGATACACTTTAGCTAACAAGCATAGTGTATCAATATATAATATGAATTTAAAGGAACGTGATTATAATGGATTTAAATGAAAAAACAATTGATCGAACAGTTATTTATAATGGCAAAATTGTAGATGTAGAAATTCATACAGTGACATTACCAAACGGTGAAACATCAACAAGAGAATTAGTTTATCATAATGGTGCAGTTGCTGTTTGTGCAGTGACACCTAAAAAAGAAGTCGTATTAGTGAAACAGTATCGTAAACCAGTAGAAAAACCATTGCTAGAAATTCCAGCTGGTAAATTAGAAGATGATGAAGATAGAGTCGAAGCGGCAAAGCGTGAATTAGAAGAAGAAACAGGATATATTGCCAAAGAGTTAACACATGTTGTAGATATGTATGGTTCACCAGGTTTTTGCGATGAACAATTATCAATATATTTTACGGATAATTTAGAAGAAGGTACAGTTCACTTAGATGAAGATGAATTTGTCGAAGTCATTAAAGTTCCGATTGAGAATGTTAAATCGATGCTAATGAATAAAGAAATAGAAGATGCGAAGACTATCATTGCATTGCAACACCTATTATTAAATTATAATCATTCTAAATAACAAATGAGAAAAGCTTGCATTTTATTGAGAAAACTGTTAGTTTTAATTGTGAAGTTTGAAATAATTTGTAATGATTTTAATTATTAGTAGGGGAGTGGACATCGTTGGAAGAACGATTAAATCGCGTTAAGCAACAATTACAACAATCATCATATAAGCTAACGCCACAACGCGAAGCTACTGTTAGAGTTCTAATTGAAAATGAAAAAGATCATCTAAGTGCTGAAGACGTATATCTGAAAGTAAAAGATAAAGCGCCTGAAATTGGCTTGGCGACAGTATACAGAACGTTAGAGTTGTTAGCTGAACTAAAAGTTGTCGACAAAATTAACTTTGGTGATGGCGTCGCTCGTTTTGATTTAAGAAAAGAAGGCGCAAAACATTTCCACCATCATTTAGTATGTATGGAATGTGGTCGTGTAGATGAAATCGATGAAGATTTGTTACCAGAAGTTGAAAATCGAGTTGAAAATGAGTTCAATTTTAAAATTTTAGATCATCGTTTAACTTTCCATGGTGTGTGTGAAACGTGCCAAGCTAAAGGTAAAGGATAGTAAATTGCGTAGGTTAAATTAACCTTCGCTTTTTTTAGAGGTGTGGTTATGGAAACAATTATTGAAGAATATTTGCGTTTTATACAAATTGAAAAAGGACTAAGTTCTAACACAATTGGTGCTTATAGACGTGATTTGAAAAAGTATCAAGATTATATGACTGAACATCATATCTCGCATATTGATTTTATAGATCGACAATTAATTCAAGAGTGTTTGGGGCATTTAATAGACCAAGGGCAATCTGCTAAATCTATTGCGCGATTTATTTCAACAATCCGTAGTTTTCATCAATTTGCTATAAGAGAAAAATATGCGGCGAAAGATCCAACGGTATTATTAGATTCACCAAAATATGACAAAAAATTGCCTGACGTTTTAAATGTTGACGAAGTGTTGGCTTTATTAGAAACGCCGGATCTAAATAAAATTAATGGTTATCGTGATCGTACGATGTTAGAACTTCTGTACGCAACGGGAATGCGTGTATCTGAATTGATACATTTAGAGTTAGAAAACGTGAACTTAATAATGGGATTTGTACGCGTATTTGGTAAAGGCGATAAAGAAAGAATTGTACCATTAGGCGACGCAGTCATTGAGTACTTAACTACTTATATTGAAACGATTAGACCGCAACTTTTAAAAAAGACTGTTACCGAAGTCTTATTTTTAAATATGCATGGTAAACCTTTATCACGACAAGCAATATGGAAAATGATTAAACAAAATGGTGTAAAGGCAAACATTAAAAAGACGTTAACGCCACATACGTTACGCCACTCTTTTGCGACACATTTATTGGAAAATGGCGCAGATTTAAGAGCAGTGCAAGAGATGTTAGGTCACTCTGACATATCTACTACGCAACTCTATACACATGTTTCAAAATCTCAAATTAGAAAAATGTATAACCAATTTCATCCTAGAGCATAAAGTGAACCATAACTCAAAAGTCACAATACACATGACTAAAAATGTCTGTGCTATTGTGGCTTTTTTAAATTGGTTGATTAATTACGTCTATGTTTTCTTAATTGAATCGCTTCTTCTTTTGCTGAAATCACTTCTGAACGATCACGCCGCATGTGATGGTCTACAATAAAAGGATCTGTTGATGTTTCCTGATTATAATCATAGTCTGGATAGTTGGCCTTGATGATGCGTTCAAAGTCTGGAGTTATTGGTAATATAACAGATGAAAAAGGCTTTGCTGCATTCAATTTTGCAATCTGTTGCTCAATTAACAATTGATAATCATTTAAATTAAGGTATAACGCATCTCTATCTTTAGCATTTTGTATTATTTCTTTAGATTTATTAAAAGACTTATAGGCGCCTTTTAAATTATTGCGGCGATAATGGTAACAAGCAGTTGCAAACAAGATTAAACTAACAACTGCATCTTGCTTACTGTAGTTATTTTCAGCTTTCCATGCATCTTCTAAAATGTCATGACATAGGAAATAATGTTGCTTAGTATGAAATTGATAATAGAAATTTATCAGTGCCTGTTGCATTTTGTTATCACCCCAATTTAAAAGTAAGTTATTTTCATGCTATAATATTTTAGAGAATTATGCACATATGACGCAATACGAGGTAGATATTATGTATGAAGTTAAATTAGATGCTTTCAATGGACCATTAGATTTATTACTGCATCTTATCCAAAAATTTGAAATAGATATTTATGATATTCCTATGCAAGCATTAACAGAGCAGTATATGCAGTACGTTCATGCAATGAAACAGCTTGAAATTAATATTGCAAGTGAATACCTAGTATTAGCGTCAGAACTCTTAATGATTAAAAGTAAGATGCTATTACCACAATCAACATCAGATATGGATGTTGATGATGACCCACGGGAAGATTTAGTTGGGCGTTTAATAGAATATCAAAATTATAAAGAATATACTGCTATTTTAAATGACATGAAAGAAGAAAGAGATTTTTATTTTACTAAAAGACCGACAGATTTATCTCATTTGGAAACGGATGAATCTTGGGATCCAAATCATACGATTGATTTAACTGAATTAATTGTAGCTTATCAAAGAGTTAAAAATAGAGTTGAGTTAAATACACCTAAATCTGTTGAAATCCGAAAAGAGACATTTACCATTCAACAAGCTACAGAACAAGTGACATCGAGATTGAAAGATAAAGATCATTTTAACTTCTTTAGTCTGTTTACGTTTTCTGAGCCAATTGAACAAGTAGTCACTCACTTTTTAGCTATTTTAGAGATGTCAAAAGCAGGAATAATTAATATTGAGCAACAACGTAATTTTGAAGATATTAACATTATTAGAGGAGTGAACTACCATTTTGGATAATCATGGTATATTAGAGTCGCTATTATTTACAGCTGGCGATGAAGGTTTAGATGAAAAACAACTATTAGAAATATTAGATATGTCGAAAAATCAACTCGTTGAATTAATTGAAAATTATTCATCACATGGATTAATGATACAACGATTTGGAACGACGTATGTTTTAACGACTAAAAAAGAAGCGGCAACGTATATTGAACAATTAATTGAACAAAAGTCACAAATGAAATTATCACAAGCAGCAATGGAAGTTCTATCAATTATTGCTTATAACCAGCCATTATCAAGAAGTGATATTGAATTAATTCGTAGTATCAATTCAGATGGTGCGGTCAAGACATTGATTGCCAAAGGACTAGTTGAGGCTAAAGTGGTCAATGAACAGCGTAGCCAACAGTTAATTACTACTGATTTATTTTTAAATGTATTTGGTATTTCCAATATAGAAGATTTGCCGACAACTGAAGAAGACGATGAAGAAATGGATGCTTTCTTCAGTAATCTAGTCAATCAAAAAGGAGAAAATAATGACTAAAGAATTAGAACGATTACAAAAACGTATAGCTAATAGCGGTTATACTTCAAGACGTAAGGCAGAAACTTTAATTTCTGAAGGAAAAGTGAAAGTGAATGGTACGACTGTCACTGAATTAGGAACAAAAGTAAAGCCATCAGATACGATTGAAGTTGAAGGTATTAAAATAGAACTAGAAGACAAAATTTACATTTTATTCCATAAACCAACTCAAGTGATAACAAGTGTATCAGATGATAGAGGACGTACAGTGGTTACGGATTACTTTAAAGATATAGAAGCACGTATTTATCCTGTTGGTCGTTTAGACTATGATACTTCTGGATTGTTATTACTTACAAATGATGGTGAATTTACTAATTTAATGACACATCCAAGATATCAAATTAAGAAGAAATATGTAGCAAAATTAAAAGGTTACTTAATGAGAGAAGAAGTGAAAGCCCTAGAAAAAGGTATTGAATTAGAAGATGGTATGACGCAACCGGCTGAAGTGAAAGTTAAGAAACAAGATAAAGATAAAAACACAACATTGGTTGAAATTACAATTACAGAAGGTCGTAATCGCCAAGTCAGAAGAATGTTCGAACATTTTGGTCATCAAGTGACGAAACTGTCTCGTATTGAATATGGGCCTTTAAATGTTGTCGGTTTGAATGCTGGTGAAGGACGTGTATTGACGCCTCATGAAGTAAAAGTGATGCGTCATTTAGCAGAACATGGGAAATAATTAAATAAAATATGTATTTATCACAAAGTTTGAGAATTTTTTCACAAAATTTTAGGTTTTTAATAACTGTATGCGCTTTCCTGTGATATAATACTTTTGTAAAGAAAAGCATGTGTGGGAGGTATGACCTGTATGTCGAACGAAATACTTATCGTAGATGATGAGGATAGAATCAGAAGATTACTTAAAATGTATTTAGAAAGAGAATCTTTTGAAATCCATGAAGCAAGTAATGGCCAAGAGGCTTATGAACTTGCAATGGAGAATAATTATGCTTGCATACTACTAGATTTAATGTTGCCTGAAATGGATGGTATCCAGGTGGCAACTAAATTGCGTGAACATAAACAAACACCGATTATTATGTTGACTGCTAAAGGTGAAGAAACAAACCGTGTTGAAGGTTTTGAATCTGGTGCAGATGATTATATCGTCAAACCATTTTCACCAAGAGAAGTAGTCTTAAGAGTTAAAGCACTTCTAAGAAGAACGCAATCTACAACTGTAGAACAAAGCGAACCTCACGCACGTGATGTGATTGAATTTAAACATTTAGAAATAGATAATGATGCACATCGCGTACTTGCTGATAATCAAGAAGTTAATTTGACTCCTAAAGAGTACGAATTATTAATATATTTAGCTAAAACACCAAATAAAGTATTTGACCGTGAACAATTATTAAAAGAAGTTTGGCATTATGAATTCTATGGTGATTTAAGAACAGTTGATACTCATGTTAAACGACTTAGAGAAAAGTTAAATCGTGTGTCTAGTGAAGCTGCGCATATGATTCAAACAGTCTGGGGCGTTGGGTATAAATTTGAGGTTAAATCTAATGATGAGCCGGCTAAATAGTGTCGTAATTAAACTGTGGTTAACTATTATTTTAATAGTGACGACAGTTTTAATTTTATTAAGTATTGCTTTAATTACCTTTATGCAATACTATTTCACACAAGAAACCGAAAATGCCATAAGAGAAGATGCTAGACGTATAAGTTCACTGGTCGAACAATCACATAATAAAGAAGAAGCAATAAAATATAGTCAAACATTAATTGAAAATCCTGGTGGGTTGATGATTATAAATAATAAACATCGTCAATCAACGGCTTCACTTTCTAATATTAAAAAGCAAATGTTGAATGAAGTAGTCAACAACGACCATTTTGACGATGTGTTTGATAAAGGTAAATCTGTTACTCGAAATGTAACGATTAAAGAAAAGGGCTCATCTCAAACATATATTTTGTTAGGCTATCCAACAAAAGCACAGAAGAATAGTCATAGCAAATATAGTGGAGTCTTTATATATAAAGACTTGAAATCAATCGAAGATACAAATAATGCTATTACGATTATCACTATAATTACGGCTGTTATTTTCTTAACAATTACAACAGTCTTTGCGTTTTTCTTATCATCAAGAATTACAAAACCTTTAAGACGTTTAAGAGACCAAGCTACACGTGTATCTGAAGGGGATTACTCTTATAAACCTTCTGTCACAACGAAAGATGAAATTGGTCAATTATCGCAGGCATTTAATCAGATGAGTACAGAAATCGAAGAGCATGTCGACGCATTATCCACATCTAAAAATATTAGAGACAGCTTAATTAACTCTATGGTAGAAGGTGTCCTAGGTATTAATGAGAGTCGACAAATTATCTTATCTAATAAGATGGCGAATGATATTATGGACAATATTGATGAAGATGCTAAAGCTTTCTTATTAAGACAAATTGAAGATACTTTTAAATCAAAACAAACGGAAATGCGTGATTTAGAAATGAATGCACGATTCTTTGTTGTGACCACAAGCTATATCGACAAGATTGAACAGGGAGGTAAAAGTGGTGTTGTTGTGACAGTTCGTGATATGACTAATGAGCACAATCTAGATCAAATGAAGAAAGATTTCATTGCTAATGTATCACATGAATTACGTACACCGATATCATTACTTCAAGGTTATACTGAATCAATTGTAGATGGTATTGTTACAGAACCGGATGAAATAAAAGAATCGCTTGCCATTGTCCTTGATGAATCGAAACGTTTAAATCGTTTAGTTAATGAATTGTTAAATGTCGCACGCATGGATGCTGAAGGGTTATCCGTAAATAAAGAAGTTCAGCCTATTGCAGCGTTACTAGATAAGATGAAAATTAAGTATCGCCAACAAGCTGATGATTTAGGTCTAAATATGACTTTTAATTATTGTAAGAAGCGTGTTTGGAGTTATGATATGGATCGCATGGACCAAGTACTAACGAACTTAATTGATAATGCATCACGTTATACGAAACCTGGAGATGAAATTGCAATTACTTGTGATGAAAATGAAAGCGAAGATATTTTATACATTAAAGATACAGGTACAGGCATTGCACCAGAACATTTACAACAAGTATTTGATCGTTTTTATAAAGTTGATGCAGCGAGAACGCGAGGTAAACAAGGTACCGGTTTAGGTTTGTTCATTTGTAAAATGATTATCGAAGAGCATGGTGGTTCCATAGATGTTAAAAGCGAATTAGGGAAAGGCACAACATTTATTATTAAACTACCAAAACCAGAATAAAATTGAATATAGTTATTTCAGAACGCATGTTATTGATTAGAGACTCTAATTTATAGCATGCGTTTTTTGATTGATGTGGGGAATTTTGTATGTGGATTAGAACTTAGGGTTTTTGCGAATATCAACTATTAAATATATTACTAATTTATACAAAAATATAAAGTTTGATAAAGTTATTTATTTGATTATAAAAATAGGGTAAAATATAGATATATTGTATTAATTAAATTATTCGAGGTGTCATATGAAAAAGTTCATTGGATCAGTTTTAACCACGACATTAATTTTAGGGGGATGTTCCGCGATGGAAAATGAATCAAATAAAGACACAAACACAGAAACAAAATCTGTACCAGAAGAAATGGAAGCTTCAAAATATGTAGGCCAAGGCTTCCAACCGCCTGCAGAAAAAGATGCGATTGAATTTGCGAAGAAGCATCGTAAAGAATTTGAAAAAGTAGGTGAACAATTCTTTAAAGACAACTTTGGACTGAAGGTAAAGGCTACCAATGTTGTAGGTAAAGATGATGGTATAGAAGTTTATGTGCATTGCGATGATCATGGCATTGTATTTAATGCAAGTTTGCCCTTGTACAAAGATGCCATCCATCAAAAAGGATCAATGCGTAGTAATGACAACGGTGATGATGTGAGTATGATGGTGGGTACAGTGCTGAGTGGCTTTGAATATCGAGCGCAAAAAGAAAAGTATGATAACTTATATAAATTCTTCAAAGAAAATGAAAAGAAATATCAATATACAGGCTTTACAAAAGAGGCAATTAACAAGACACAAAACGTTGGATATCAAAATGAATACTTTTATATCACATATTTATCAAGAAACTTAAAAGAATATCGTAAATATTACGAACCGTTGATTCATAAAAATGATAAAGAATTTAAAGAAGGTATGCAACAAGCTAGAAAAGAGTTAGATTATACTGCCAATACTGATGCAGTTTCTACACTTTTTTCAACTAAGAAAAACTTTACTAAAGACAATACAGTAGATGATGTGATTGAATTGAGTAATAAATTAAAAGAAAAACCCAATATGCCTCAAAAATCTCAAGTTACTATTCAATTAGGAAAATCTAGTATAAATACTAAAAAACCATTTTATGACGATATAAATCCAATTGAAGGGTAAGTGAATATAAAGTGAATAAAATAAATGATAGGGACATAGCAGAATTGAGCAGTTATTGGGTTTATCAAGATATAAATGAAAAAAAAGATTTTAAAGTAAATGGAAAACGGTTCAAACAAATAGATAATTATAATGATAATAGTAATGATAATATGAATGGTGCTGCTGATATTAAAACATACGAGTTACTTAATGATCAGGGGAATCCAACTGGTCAACAGACAATAATTTATCAAGGAACATCTAATGAGGCAATTAACCCAAATAATCCATTAAAATCATCGGGTTTTGGAGATGATTGGCTCCAAAATGCTAAATTAATGAATAATGATAATGAAAGCACAGATTATTTAAAGCAAGTAGAAGAATTCGCAAATAGTTATCGACAAAAAATTAAAGATGCTTCTGTTCTTGATGAAAATGAATTTAGAAGAAAATACAAAACTAAACCTTATAATTACAAAAACAAAACAATTGTGGCGGATGGTGGTAATTCGGAAGGTGGTGCAGGAGCAAAATATCAAGGAGCGAAACATCCGAATGAAAAAGTTGTTGCTACTGACTCAGCAATGATTCCTTATGCTGCTTGGCAGAAATTTGCTAGACCACGCTTTGATAATATGATTAGTTTTAATAGTACCAACGATTTATTAACATGGTTACAAGATCCATTCATCAAAGATATGCCAGGAAAACGCGTTAACATTAGTGATGGTGTGCCCAGGTTAGATGCTTTAATAGACAGCCATGTAGGTTATAAAAGGAAGTTAAATAGAAAAGATAACACATACGATACTGTACCACTAATCAAAATTAAGTCGGTAAAAGATACAGAAATTAAAAATGGAAAAAAAGTAAAAAAGACTATTAACATAACATTAGATATGGATGGGCGAATTCCAATAAATGTTTGGACAGGAGATTCGATTGCACGTTCCGGAAAAGGAACTTTAATTAAACTTAATTTAGAAAATCTTGATGCGTTGAGTAAACTGATTACTGGTGAAACAAGTGGTATGTTAGCAGAATGCGTAATCTTTTTAAATGAAAGTTTTAACATCTCAGAAAATGAAAATAAAAATTTTGCAGATAGAAAGAAACAATTATCAGAAGGATTTAAGGATAAGATTAACTTATTTCAATTAGAAGAAATGGAAAGAACTTTAATTAGTAAAATAAACGCACTTGAAGAAGTTGCAGATGAAACAATAGAAAGTATTAGTGCTGTTAAACACTTATTACCTGATTTTGCATTGGATGCATTAAAAGAAAGAATTAATGAGTTGTTTAAAGGTATAAAATCTTTTATAGAAAAAGTGTATGATAGTATAGATAATGAAATTTTAGAAATTTTCAAAAATATAGATCACGACTTCAGAGATGGAGTATCTGAAGAAATGATGAAACATTTGAAAGTAGTGAAACAGAATATAGAGCAAATAAAAAATCAAAATGATATTTATGGTAGGCAAATTGCAGATATTAGAAGTATTATGAAGCAACAAGATGCAACAATTTTAGATGGAAATTATCAAATTAATTATAGCGGTGAAAATATGGTGCAGGGTCTAGCTTTACCTTCTAATTATTTAGGAAGAAAAATGAAAATATTAAAAGACCATATCGATGATGGTATTAAAAAAATAGCAGACTATGTTCAAGGTATATATGATGAATATGCATCGAAAATTGTCGATGTAATAAAATATTTGATTAATACAATTCCCAAAATACGTAAGAATTTAAGACATGCAATTGAAATGTTAAATGTAAAAAAGAAAGAATTTTTGTCCCTGATTCCTAATGTAACTTGTAATTATATTAAAACTAAATTAGAAGAATTAGATAATACTTTAGGCAAATGGGAGCCTTTTCTTAATGATTTAAAAGCAGTGTCACCAATTTTAGATAACCATTTAGATGATATTGTTAAGAACATGAAGCCTTTGATTGTACAAATGATATTTGAACCATCACATTATGATGATATGTTTATTTCAAGAAAAGCTTTAACGCCAGTGTTCTCAAGCGTTTTATAAAGCTTGTAAAAAATATAAGGGCAAAAAAAGGGCAGATTTAAGCTAACTTGGAATGTTTTCGAGTTTTTGAGTTAGTTCTCTATCCATTTTTTCAGTTACATGAGTATATATGCGAATGGTTGTTTTTTCATCTACATGTCCTACCCTTTTCATAATTGCTTTTAAAGAAACATTCATTTCTACTAATAAAGTTATGTGTGTATGTCTAAATGTGTGCGTGGTAACTTTCTTATTCATATTTAAAGCTTTTGTAGTTTTCTTAAGCACACCGGCGATTTGATTATTACATAAAGGATTCCCTTTTTTTGTTGTGAATATGAACCCTCTGTCAACATAGCTCGAATTCCATCTTTTCAACATTTTGTTTTCCAGTATTATCTTTTTAAAAATTTCTACGGTTCTAGAATTGATGCTGATACTTCTTTTTGAACTTATAGTCTTTGTAGTGTCTTTGTATCCGAATCCTTCCTCGTATTTAATGCGGTGAATTGTACCTGTTATATTAATAGTTTTGTTTAATAAATCTATATCTTTTTCCTGCAGTGCTTGTAGTTCTCCTATGCGCATACCAGTTAAAGCCTGTACTTCTAAGATGCTGGCAATTAAAATGCGATTTCGCTTGTGTAACTTATTATCATTTAGTATATGATCACGTATCTGTAGGACTTGGTTCATTTCTAAATAGTTGTACATTTTAGATTCATCTTTTTCGATATCCTCTATTGTTTTTCTTCTTTTAGGAATTTTGACATTAGTTAACAAATATTCATTTGGATAATTGTAAAATTTAACTGCATATTTAATAGCTCCTTTCATATCTCCGAGTTGACGGGTTACTTGATTTTGAGAATAGATATCTGATAATTTATTAATAAATATCTGCATATATTTTGTATCTAGTTTGTTTAAAAGCAAGTTCTCAGAGCTGTATCGTTTAATGTTTCTAATTCTTATTTTTATATTATTAAGAGTAGTCAACTTTGAACCTGATGTTTTTATATGATATTCAAGCCATTCATCTAATAGCGCGTGAAAAGTCAAAGTTTTTAATTCGCTTGACGACTTGTTGTTCAGTTTTTCTTTTATTTTTTCTTCTAAACGAAACATTGCTTCTTTTTGAGATTGTTTTGTATTCTTGTTCAACACAACACTTACGCGCTTCCATTTATCTGTGTATGGATCTTTGTACTTCTCGTAATATCTGTATTTAGTTTCGTTATTTTTGTTTTTAAATTTTTCAATCCACATGTTTATACCTCCTGTAGGAACGTACGTTCTGTAAATTTGTAAAAAATAATAAGGGTAGGTGGGCTACCCAAAATTTAGTACTAGGTACTAAATATGTTATAATAAAATAAAAAGTAGGTGATAAGATGACTCAATTTCTAGGGGCGCTTCTTCTTACAGGAGTTTTAGGTTACATACCATATAAATATCTAACAATGATAGGTTTAGTTAGTGAAAAAAACAAGGTTATCAATACTCCTGTATTATTGATTTTTTCTATTGAAACATGTTTGATATGGTTTTATACTTTTATAATTTTTAATAATGTTGATTTAAAAAATTTGAGTTTACTTCAGTTGCTTACAGGTCTAAAAGCAAATATTTGGTTTCTAATTATTTTTGTTTTAACAGTGCTTGTATTTAATCCTTTAATTGTTAAATTCATTATCTGGTTAATTAATGAAACAAGAAAGTTTATGAATTTGGATTGTATAAGCTTATTAGACAAAAGAGACAAGTTGTTTAATAACAACGGTAAACCAGTATTTATAGTTATTAAAGACTTTGAAAACAGAATCATTGAAGAGGGTGAACTTAAAACCTATAATTCAGCTGGTAGCGATTTCGATTTACTAGAGGTTGAGCGACAAGATTTCAAAGTATCTGATTTACCGTCAAACGATGAATTGTATATTAAACATACACTTGTAGACCTTAAACAACAAATTAAATTGGATTTATATTTAATGAATGAATATTAATCTTTTTTCTTAGCTTTTTCTGATAAAGTGCTTTTTAAGTTTTCGCTGGCACCCGGCTTTTCAAAACTTTTGTTTATTGGGTTACTACGGGTAGCTTCTTGTTTTTTGTTTTTATCCGCCATAAAATTCTCACCACCATTCAACGTCTACACTAGTAGGCGTTTTTTGATTTTTATATTAAAGGGCTATAAAAATCTATTAATTAAAATTTATATCTATTCAAGACCCATTTCTTTGTTGGCTTGCTCACTTCTTCGCATCATTTCTTCAACTGATTCGCCAGTATCATTAGCCATTCCTGAACCTTTAGTTCGTGCTTCAGCTTGTGCTTGATCTTCTGCAGTCCAATTTTGATTATAGTTAGAGTTTGGATTGCTTTTTAATTCATTAGCTCTATTTTGTTCCCATTGAGAAAGATTGACTGCATTATTTGAATTAGGGTTTTGTGTTTGGCTTTGATTGGTTGCATTGTTTTGTACGCTATTACTAGGTGGATTTTTATCTTCAACTTTTTTCATTTTTTCTTGTTGCGTTTTTGGTTTGCTATCTTTGTGTTTTTGTGTTTGTGACTTTTTATTTTCTTCTTTTTTTGGTTTTTCTTTTTCACCACAAGCTGTTAAAGCTAATGTACTTACTAGTAGCAGTCCGATTACTTTTTTCATATGTATCTCTCCTTTGTTTATATTTATATTAAAGCGCTAAATATACGTTATTAATCACAATACAACTTTGCCCATTACTTTAATATCACTAAACGAAGCGACTTTGATATCATCATACTTCGGATTTAGAGATACCAAATTAATATAGTCTTCGCATATATCTACACGCTTGATAAGACTTACTCCATCTAATACAACGAGTGCAATTGTACCATCTTTAATAGAATCTTCTTTCTTAATAAAAGCGTATGTTCCTTGTTTTAACATAGGTTCCATTGAATCACCATTAACTAAAATACAAAAATCAGCATTTGATGGCGTTTCGTCTTCTTTAAAAAATACTTCTTCATGCAATATGTCATCATATAATTCTTCTCCTATGCCAGCACCAGTTGCACCACATGCAATATACGATACTAGTTTAGACTCTTTATATCCATCTATAGAAGTGACTTTATTCTGTTCATCTAATTGCTCATTTGCATAGTTAAGTACGTTTTCTTGGCGGGGAGGTGTGAGTTTGTTGTATATGGAAGTGATGTCGTTATTTTCAATTTTTCTATTCTTAGAAATATCAAAACCCATAAGCCACGCTTCGTTAACGTTTAAAGCCTTTGCTAGTTCAAAGACTTTGTCTTGTTTCGCTTCATATTTTCCATTTAAATAATCGCTAATTGAGTTTCTGCCAATACCAGTCCTTCTTGATAGCTCTGATTGAGATATCTTCCGTTCAGACATAATTTGCTTTAATCTATCCTTAAAACTGTTCATATTTCTGAACACCTCCTAAGAATATAATACTACGTACAATGACGATTATCAATAATTTTTAACAAATATTGTACAGAAAAATGTATTTTATGTGTTGACTTATTTAAACAAAGGTGTTTTAATTGATTTGTACAGAAAACTGAACAAGAAGGGAGGTGAGTTTATGATATACAATTTCGATTATAGTTTGCTGTACGAAAGAATGGCAGAGTATAGATATAGCCAAAGTTCTTTAGCGAACGCAATCCCTATTTCAAGGACATCTATTAATCACAAGTTGCAAGGAAAAAATTTATTCACACAATGGGAAATAAAACGAATCTGTGAATTATTAGAAATCCCACCAACAAAAGTAGGTAGATATTTTTTTGAACAAAATGTACAGAAAACTGTACAAATATCTTAAAAGGAGGAACGAACAATGCAAGCATTACAAACAAAATCGAACATCGGCGAAATGTTCAACATACAAGAAAAAGAAAACGGAGAAATCGCAATCAGCGGTCGAGAACTTCATCAAGCATTAGAGGTTAAGACTCCATACAAAAAATGGTTTGAAAGAATGAGTGATTACGGATTTGAAGAAAATATCGATTATGTAGTCACGGACATTTTTGTCCATAACCCACTAGGAGGTCGTCAGAATCAAACTGACCACGCACTCACACTAGACACTGCAAAAGAAATCGCAATGATTCAACGCAGTGAACCTGGTAAACGTGCAAGACAATACTTCATCCAAGTTGAAAAAGCATGGAACAGCCCAGAAATGATTATGCAACGTGCTTTAAAAATTGCTAACAACACAATCAATCAATTAGAAACAAAGATTGAACGTGATAAACCAAAAATTGTATTTGCAGATGCAGTAGCTACTACTAAGACATCAATTTTAGTTGGAGAGTTAGCAAAGATCATTAAACAAAACGGTGTAAACATCGGGCAACGCAGATTGTTTGAGTGGTTACGTCAAAACGGATTCCTTATTAAACGCAAGGGTGTGGATTATAACATGCCTACACAGTATTCAATGGAACGTGAGTTATTCGAAATTAAAGAAACATCAATCACACATTCGGACGGTCACACATCAATTAGTAAGACGCCAAAAGTAACAGGCAAAGGACAACAATACTTTGTTAATAAGTTTTTAGGAGAAAAACAAACATCTTAATAGGAGAACACTATGGAACAAATCACGTTAACCAAAGAAGAGTTGAAAGAAATTATAGCGAAAGAAGTTAGAAATGCTATAAAAGGCGAGAAACCAATTAGCTCAGGTGCAATTTTCAACAAAGTAAGAATCAATAATGACGATTTAGAAGAAATCAATAAAAAACTCAATTTCGCAAAAGATTTGTCGCTAGGAAGATTGAGGAAGCTCAATCATCCGATTCCACTAAAAAAGTATCAGCATGGCTTCGAATCAATTCATCAAAAAGCTTATGTACAAGATGTTCATTATCATATTAGAAAATTAACATTATCAATTTTTGGAGTGACACTTAATTCAGACTTGAGTGAAAGTGAATACAACCCAGCAGCAAAAGTTTATCGAGAAATCAAAAACTATTATTTATATATCTATGAAAAGAGAGTTTCAGAATTAACTATCGATGATTTCGAATAAAGGAGGTTCAACAAATGTTACAAAAATTTAGAATCGCTAAAGAAAAAAGTAAATTAAAACTCAATTTACTAAAACATGCAAACAGTAATTTAGAAACAAGAAACAACCCTGAACTGTTGCGAGCAGTTGCAGAGTTGCTTAAAGAGATTAATCGATAAATTCTATGAATTCGATTTTAGCTGAAGCGATAGCTACTATTTTGTCTCCAACAAAAGTATATGAGCCATTAGTGAACAAGGAACTTTTAATTTTTTCTTTTGATATTTCAACAGTTCCGCGATGACCTGACTTTATCACTTTTTCTAAATTATCGATTTCAACAAATTTATCATTAGAAAGATATAAACAAGCTTTCATACTTATCACCTCCTTAGGTTGATAACAACATTATACACGAAAGGTGGAACAACAAATGAACATTCAAGAAGCAACTAAGATAGCTACAAAAAATCTTGTCTCTATGACACGGAAAGATTGGAAAGAAAGTCATCGAACTAAGATATTACCAACAAATGATAGTTTTTTACAATGCATCATTTCAAATAGCGATGGGACAAACCTTATCAGATATTGGCAACCTTCAGCCGATGACCTCATGGCAAATGATTGGGAAGTTATAAACCCAACTAGAGACCAGGAATTATTGAAGCAATTTTAGAAATGCTATCAATGATACTTTTTAAATTGTTTTTAAACTCATTTTCAAAGTAAACAACAGTCTTGTCTGAAATTGTTACATGATAAATAGTGTTACTAGCATACACGCCGTTTAGGAACCCAGAGTTTTTAAGTTTATTTAAATCGTATTTTACATCTTCGAAATGTAGTTTTTGAAAATACTTTGTATGTATATCTTTAGCACTTCCAAAATTATTGCAGGTTAATTTAACCGAACCTAACTTTACACATTCTAAATAATCTTTGTAGAGTACGGACAAGATATATTGTTGGTCTTTAGTAAGTGTATCAAATTCATCAGATATCAAGGGCATGTTATCACCTCCTTAGGTTGATAACAACATTATACACGAAAGGAGCATAAACAAATGAACACAAGATCAGAAGGATTGCGTATAGGCGTCCCACAAGTTTCTAGCAAAGCTGATGCTTCTTCATCCTATTTAACGGAAAAGGAACGTAACTTAGGAGCGGAAATATTAGAGCTTATTAAAAAAAGTGATTACAGCTACTTAGAAATAAACAAAGTTTTCTATGCATTAGATAGAGAACTTCAATACAGGGCGAATAATAACAAACTTTAACATTTATCTAAAGGAGTGATAGAGATGCCAAAAATCATAATACCACCAACACCAGAAAACACATATCGAGGCGAAGAAAAATTTGTGAAAAAGTTATACGCAACACCTACACAAATCCATCAATTGTTTGGAGTATGTAGAAGTACAGTATACAACTGGTTGAAATATTACCGTGAAGATAATTTAGGTGTAGAAAATTTATACATTGATTATTCAGCAACGGGAACATTGATTAATATTTCTAAATTAGAAGAGTATTTGATCAGAAAGCATAAAAAATGGTATTAGGAGGATTATCAAATGAGCGACACATATAAAAGCTACCTATTAGCAGTGTTGTGCTTCACGGTCTTAGCGATTGTACTCATGCCGTTTCTATACTTCACTACAGCATGGTCAATTGCGGGATTCGCAAGTATCGCAACATTCATATTTTATAAGGAATACTTTTATGAAGAATAAAGAAACTGCTACTTGTTGGAGCAAGTAACAGTGCAAGATGAGCAATTGTCTTAAATAATTATATAAGGAGTTATTAATATGACCTTACAACAAAAAATACTATCACATTTTGCAACATATGACAATTTCAATTCTGATGATGTTGTTGAAGTTTTTGGAGTATCGAAAACACATGCAAAATCCACACTTTCAAGACTTAAGAAAAAAGGAAAGATTGAATTGGAAAGTTGGGGTATCTGGCGTGTTGTTGAACCGCAGTTACATTTAACTGTTGTAGAACGTAAGAAAGAGATATTAGAAGAACAATTCGAGTTATTGGCAAGATTAAACGAACAAAGTGATGACCCTAGAGAAATAGAAGAACGCATCAAGTTAATGATTCGTTTAGCCAACCAATTTTAAGGAGGAGTTAATCAATGGCAATATTAGAAGGTATTTTTGAAGAATTAAAACTATTAAATAAGAATTTACGTGTGCTAAATACTGAACTATCAACTGTAGATTCATCAATTGTACAAGAGAAAGTTAAAGAAGCACCAATGCCAAAAGATGAAACAGCTCAACTGGAATCAGTTGAAGAAGTTAAGGAAACTTCTGCTGATTTAACTAAAGATTATGTTTTATCAGTAGGAAAAGAGTTCCTTAAAAAAGCAGATACTTCTGATAAGAAAGAATTTAGAAATAAACTTAACGAACTTGGTGCGGATAAGCTATCTACTATCAAAGAAGAACATTATGAAAAAATTGTTGATTTCATGGAAGCGAGAATTAATGCATGAAGCTAGATCACTCAAATAGAGCTCATGCAAAGCTAAGTGCAAGTGGTGCGAAACAATGGCTAAACTGCCCACCGAGTATTAAGGCAAGTGAAGGTATTGCAGATAAAAGTTCAGTTTTTGCTGAAGAAGGTACATTCGCCCATGAATTAAGTGAGTTATATTTCAGTCTTAAATATGAAGGCCTAACACAGTTTGAGTTTAATAAAGCTTTTCAAAATTATAAGCGAAATCAATATTACAGTGAAGAGTTGCGTGAATATGTTGAAGAGTATGTAGCTAATGTAGAAGAAAAATATAACGAAGCTTTGAGTAGGGATAATGATGTAATAGCTTTATTTGAAACAAAATTGGATTTAGGTAAATACGTCCCTGAATCTTTTGGTACTGGTGATGTCATTATATTTTCAGGTGGTGTACTTGAAATTATTGACCTTAAATACGGTAAAGGCATTGAAGTTTCAGCTATAGATAATCCTCAACTTAGATTATATGGCTTGGGCGCATATGAACTGCTTAGTTTAATGTATGACATTCATACAGTTCGCATGACTATCATACAACCACGAATAGATAACTTTTCTACTGAAGAGTTACCAATATCAAGATTACTTCAATGGGGAACCGATTTTGTTAAACCATTAGCCAGACTTGCTTATAACGGTGAAGGTGAGTTTAAAGCAGGTAGTCATTGTAGATTCTGTAAGATAAAGCATTCATGTAGAACACGTGCAGAATACATGCAAAATGTGCCTCAAAAGCCACCACATTTGTTAAGTGATGAAGAGATTGCAGAACTTTTATATAAACTGCCTGATATCAAAAAATGGGCTGATGAAGTAGAACATTATGCGCTAGATCAAGCGAAAGGAAATGATAAAAACTATCCTGGTTGGAAGCTTGTAGAAGGTCGTTCGCGAAGAATGATAACTGATACAAAAGCAACGCTTGAAAAGTTAGTTGAAGCGGGTTATAAACCTGAAGATATTACAGAAACCAAGTTACTTAGCATTACGAAATTAGAAAAATTAATTGGTAAAAAAGCATTTTCTAAAATTACAGAGGGCTTTATAGAAAAGCCACAAGGTAAATTAACACTTGCTACCGAGTCTGATAAACGACCAGCTATAAAGCAATCTGCTGAAGATGATTTTGACAAACTATAAAAATTAAAAAGGACGGTATATAAACATGAAAGCAAAAGTATTAAATAAAACTAAAGTGATTACAGGAAAAGTAAGAGCATCATATGCACATATTTTTGAACCTCACAGTATGCAAGAAGGGCAAGAAGCAAAGTATTCAATCAGTTTAATCATTCCTAAATCAGATACAAGTACGATAAAAGCCATTGAACAAGCTATAGAAGCTGCTAAAGAAGAAGGAAAAGTTAGTAAGTTTGGAGGCAAAGTTCCTGCAAATCTGAAACTTCCATTACGTGATGGAGATACTGAAAGAGAAGATGATGTGAATTATCAAGACGCTTATTTTATTAACGCATCAAGCAAACAAGCACCTGGTATTATTGACCAAAACAAAATTAGATTAACGGATTCTGGAACTATTGTAAGTGGTGACTATATTAGAGCTTCAATCAATTTATTTCCATTCAACACAAATGGTAATAAGGGTATCGCAGTTGGATTGAACAACATTCAACTTGTAGAAAAAGGCGAACCTCTTGGCGGTGCAAGTGCAGCAGAAGATGATTTTGATGAATTAGACACTGATGATGAGGATTTCTTATAAGTCAATAGGTGGGGTTTTTAGCCCCACTTTAATTTTAAAGAAATTGAGGTGTCAAGAATTTGAAATTTATGAATATAGATATTGAAACATACAGCAGTAACGATATTTCGAAATGTGGTGCCTATAAATACACAGAAGCTGAAGATTTCGAAATTTTAATTATAGCTTATTCGATAGATGGTGGAGCGATTAGTGCGATTGACATGACTAAAGTAGATAATGAGCCTTTCCACGCTGATTATGAGACGTTTAAAATTGCTCTATTTGACCCTGCTGTAAAAAAGTATGCATTCAATGCTAATTTCGAAAGAACTTGTCTTGCTAAACATTTTAATAAACAGATGCCACCTGAAGAATGGATTTGCACAATGGTTAATTCAATGCGTATTGGCTTACCTGCTTCGCTTGATAAAGTTGGAGAAGTTTTAAGACTACAAAGCCAAAAAGATAAAGCAGGTAAAAATTTAATTCGTTATTTCTCTATACCTTGTAAACCAACAAAAGTTAATGGAGGAAGAACAAGAAACCTACCTGAACATGATCTTGAAAAATGGCAACAATTTATAGATTACTGTATTCGAGATGTAGAAGTAGAAATGGCGATTGCTAATAAAATTAAAGACTTTCCAGTAACTGCAATTGAACAAACATATTGGGTTTTTGACCAACATATAAACGACAGAGGTATTAAGCTTTCTAAATCATTGATGTTAGGAGCTAATGTGCTCGATAAGCAGAGTAAAGAAGAATTGCTTAAACAAGCTAAACATATAACAGGTTTAGAAAATCCTAATAGTCCTACACAGTTATTGGCTTGGTTAAAGGATGAACAAGGATTAGATATACCTAATTTACAAAAGAAAACGGTTCAGGAGTACTTAAAAGAAGCAACAGGAAAAGCTAAAAAAATGCTAGAAATTAGATTGCAAATGTCTAAAACCAGTGTGAAAAAATACAACAAAATGCATGACATGATGTGCAGTGATGAACGGGTAAGAGGTCTGTTTCAATTTTACGGTGCCGGTACTGGAAGATGGGCAGGTAGAGGTGTACAACTTCAGAATTTAACAAAGCATTATATTTCAGATACTGAATTAGAAATAGCAAGAGATCTTATTAAAGAACAACGTTTTGATGATTTAGATTTATTACTCAATGTTCATCCTCAAGACTTATTAAGTCAATTAGTTAGGACGACATTTACTGCTGAAGAAGGTAATGAACTAGCAGTAAGTGATTTTTCTGCAATAGAGGCAAGAGTCATAGCATGGTATGCAAAAGAACAATGGCGTTTAGATGTATTCAACACACACGGAAAGATATATGAAGCATCGGCTTCTCAAATGTTTAATGTACCGGTAGAAAGCATAACTAAAGGCGATCCTCTCAGACAAAAAGGAAAAGTGTCCGAATTAGCTTTAGGCTATCAAGGTGGCGCTGGAGCTTTAAAAGCAATGGGTGCATTGGAAATGGGCATTGAAGAAAACGAGTTACAAGGTTTAGTTGATAGTTGGCGTAACGCAAATCCTAACATAGTTAATTTTTGGAAGGCTTGCCAAGAGGCTGCAATTAATACTGTAAAATCCCGAAAGACGCATCATACACATGGACTTAGATTTTATATGAAAAAAGGTTTTCTAATGATTGAACTGCCTAGTGGAAGAGCTTTAGCTTATCCAAAAGCTTTAGTTGGTGAAAATAGTTGGGGTAGTCAAGTTGTTGAATTTATGGGGTTAGATCTTAACCGTAAATGGTCAAAGTTAAAAACGTATGGTGGGAAGTTAGTCGAGAATATTGTTCAAGCAACTGCAAGGGATTTACTTGCGATTTCTATAGCAAGGCTTGAAGCATTAGGTTTTAAAATAGTTGGCCATGTCCATGATGAAGTAATTGTAGAAATACCTAGAGGTTCAAATGGACTTAAGGAAATCGAAACTATCATGAATAAGCCTGTTGATTGGGCAAAAGGATTGAATTTGAATAGTGACGGGTTTACTTCTCCGTTTTATATGAAGGATTAGGAGTGTGATTGCATGCAACATCAAGCTTATATCAATGATTCTGTTGACATTAGAATTCCTACAGAAGTCGAAAGTGTTAATTACAATCAGATTGATAAAGAAAAAGAAAATTTGGCGGACTATTTATTTAATAATCCAGGTGAACTATTAAAATATAACGTTATAAATATCAAGGTTTTAGATTTAGAGGTGGAATGATGGCTAGAAGAAAAGTTATAAGAGTGCGTATTAAAGGAAAACTAATGACATTGAGAGAAGTTTCAGAAAAATATCATATATCTCCAGAACTTCTTAGATATAGATACAAACATAAAATGCGCGGCGATGAATTATTGTGTGGAAGAAAGGACTCAAAATCTAAAGAAGAAGTTGAATATATGAAGAGTCAAATAAAAGATGAAGAAAAAGGGAGAGAAAAAATCAGAAAAAAAGCGATTTTGAACCGATACCAACGAAATGTGAGAGCGGAATATGAACAGGAAAGAAAGAGAAGATTAAGACCATGGCTTTATGATGGAACGCCACAAAAACATTCACGTGATCCGTACTGGTTCGATGTCACTTATAACCAAATGTTCAAGAAATGGAGTGAAGCATAATGAGCGTAATCAGTAACAGAAAAGTAGATATGAACGAAGCGCAAGACAATGTTAAGCAACCAGCGCACTACACATACGGCGACATTGAAATTATAGATTTTATCGAACAGGTTACGGCACAGTATCCACCTCAACTAGCATTCGCAATAGGTAATGCAATCAAATACTTGTCTAGAGCACCGTTAAAGAATGGTCATGAGGATTTAGCAAAGGCGAAGTTTTACGTCCAAAGAGCTTTTGACTTGTGGGAGGGTTAACGATGGCAACCCAAAGACAAGTTGAATATGTGATGTCATTACAGGAGCAACTGGAATTAGAAGACTGCGAAAAATATACAGACGAACAAGTTAAAGCAATGAGTCATAAAGAAGTTAGCAATGTGATTGAAAACTATAAGGCAAGCATAAGTAATGAAGAGCTATACGACGAATGCATGTCGTTTGGTCTGCCTAATTGTTAAAAGGAGTGATGACCATGACAGATAGCGCGCGTAAAGAATACCTAAATCAATTCTTTGGATCTAAGAGATATCTGTATCAGGATAACGAACGAGTGGCACATATCCATGTAGTAAACGGCACTTATTACTTTCACGGACATATCGTACCAGGTTGGCAAGGTGTGAAAAAGACATTTGATACAGCGGAAGAGCTTGAAACATATATAAAGCAACATGGTTTGGAATACGAGGAGCAGAAGCAACTAACTTTATTTTAGAGGAGATGGAAATGATGAATGCTGAAAAGCATATGCAAATGATGCAAATGTTACAAAATTGTGTGATTGATAAGTATGTATCACACGACGAATACGAAGAGTTAATTGCCATAGATAAGCATGGTAATAAAATGTTTATTAAATTTTATCCGAATACGGAGGATGACACAAATGGATAACCGTGAACAAATAGAACAATCCGTTATAAGTGCTAGTGCGTATAACGGCAATGACACAGAGGGATTGCTAAAAGAGATTGAAGACGTGTATAAGAAAGCGCAAGCGTTTGATGAAATTCGCGAAGCTATTAATGCGCAATGGGTTGAGTATCCAGAAGACTGGGCGTCAGAGGTTTTGAGAGAAGTAAGAGAGCTTGAATATGAGGAGGAACAGGAAAATGAAAATTAATGAATCTTTGAAGAAATTAAAAGAAAAAGGATACAAAGAAAATGAAGATAAAGCTATTTTTAATTTAGCTGATGGTACGCTAGAAATTTACATCGACCATGACGAAAAAACAATAATTACAGAATTCCATGATTTAAAGGTATTCGTGTCAGAAGATTTAAAAGATAAAAGTATGGAGAGCGTTATGTATGAATTGGCTGGAATTGATGAGGAGGACAAGGAAAATGACTAACATCCTACAAGTAAAGCTATTATCAGAAAACGCTAGAATGCCAGAACGAAATCATAAGACGGATGCAGGTTATGACATATTCTCAGCTGAAACTGTCGTACTCGAGCCACAAGAAAAGGCAGTGATTAAAACAGATGTAGCTGTGAGCATACCAGAGGGCTATGTCGGACTATTAACTAGCCGTAGTGGTGTAAGTAGTAAAACGCATTTAGTGATTGAAACAGGCAAGATAGACGCGGGATATCATGGCAATTTAGGGATTAATATCAAGAATGATGCACAAGTATATTTAACAACTAACGAACAGTGTTTTGATATACAAGGAGAAATGGAAAATTCTTTTGTAAATAATGCTAAGAAAAAACCTTTTACTATAAATGATTATTACGAAATATATAAAGGCGACAAACTAGCTCAATTGGTTATCGTGCCTATATGGACACCTGAACTAAAGCAAGTGGAGGAATTTGAGAGTGTTTCAGAACGTGGAGCAAAAGGCTTCGGAAGTAGCGGAGTGTAAAGACATATTAGATCGAGTCAAGGAGGTTTTGGGGAAGTGAGAGAACGCACTAAAGTTATATATCGTGGTTGGAATAAGGAGATATTTATTTTACAGGGTAAAAATATGAATGTTATTGGTTTGCGCCAAATATTTGATGAACTCAAAAGATCGTATGAAGGTTATAAAATCGTTGTTATTCCAATAGAAGTTGATTTTGAAATCAAATAAACAGGAGTGATGAGAAGTGACACAATACTTAGTCACAACATTCAAAGATTCAACAGGACGCAAGCATACACACATAATTAAAGCTAAGAGCAATCAAAGGTTTACAGTTGTTGAGGCAGAGAGTAAAGAAGAAGCGAAAAAGAAGTACGAGAAACAAGTTAAGATAAGGAGAGATGGAGATGCCAAAGAAAACGGTAACGATTGATGTAGATGAAAACTTATTAGTAGTAGCTAGTAATGAAATATCAGAACTATTATATGAATATGACAGTGAGTTAATGTCAGCTGATGAAGATGGCGATAATAGAGATATCGAAGAAAAAAGAGACGCATTAAAACAAGCTATACAAATTATCGATAAATTAACATGGGGTGTTTAGTGGTGGTTAAAGAAATTTTGAGACTATTATTCTTACTAGCGATGTATGAGTTAGGTAAGTATGTAACTGAGCAAGTATATATTATGATGACGGCTAATGATGATGTAGAGGCGCCAAGTGACTTTGAAAAAATCAGAGCTGAAGTTTCATGGTAATAGATATTATCATTTTTGAATTAATTATATTAATGTGTTTAGCAATAGCACTGGAGGTGTTGTAAATATGTGGATTGTCATTTCAATTGTTTTATCTATATTTTTATTGATCTTGTTAAGTAGCATTTCTCATAAGATGAAAACCATAGAAGCATTGGAGTATATGAATGCTTATCTTTTCAAGCAGTTAGTAAAAAATAATGGTGTTGAAGGTTTAGAAGATTATGAAAATGAAGTTGAACGAATTAGAAAAAGATTCAAAAGCTAAAGAGAGGCGTTGGCTTCTCTGCTCTATCTAAAATAATGAAAGGAGCCGAACATGTTAGACAAAGTCACTCAAATAGAAACAATTAAATATGATCGTGATGTCTCATATTCTTATGCTGCTAGTCGTTTATCTACACATTGGACTAATCACAATATGGCTTGGTCTGACTTTATGCAGAAGCTAGCACAAACAGTTAGAACTAAAGAAGATTTAACTGAGTACAATAAAATGTCTAAGTCTGAACAAGCCGATATAAAAGATGTTGGCGGATTTGTCGGTGGATATTTAAAAGAAGGCAAACGGCGTGCTGGTCAAGTCATGAATCGTTCAATGCTAACACTTGATATCGATTATGCTGCTCAAGATATGACTGACATATTATCTATGTTTTATGATTTTGCATATTGTTTATATTCAACACATAAGCATAGAGAGATAAGTCCAAGACTGCGTTTAGTGATTCCTTTAAAACGAAATGTAAATGCAGATGAGTATGAAGCTATTGGGCGTAAAGTCGCAGATATCGTTGGCATGGATTACTTCGATGATACAACTTATCAACCACATAGGCTAATGTATTGGCCTTCAACTAGTAACGATGCGGAATTTTTCTTTACGTATGAAGATTTACCTTTGTTAGATCCAGATACAATATTAAATGAATATGTTGATTGGACTGACACATTAGAATGGCCAACGTCTTCAAGGGAAGAGAGTAAGACTAAAAGATTAGCAGATAAGCAAGGTGACCCAGAAGAAAAGCCGGGAATTGTTGGCGCATTTTGTAGAGCTTATACGATAGAAGAAGCTATAGAAACTTTTATTCCTGACTTATACGAAAAACATTCTACTAACCGTTATACCTATCATGAAGGTTCAACTGCAGGTGGATTGGTGTTATACGAAAATAACAAGTTTGCCTATTCTCATCATAATACGGATCCCGTAAGCGGTATGCTTGTGAACAGTTTTGATTTAGTACGCATACACTTATATGGTGCTCAAGATGAAGACGCTAAAACAGATACTCCGGTTAATCGACTACCTAGTTATAAAGCAATGCAGCAAAGAGCGCAAAATGATGAGGTTGTTAAAAAGCAATTAATTAACGACAAAATGACTGATGCAATGGAGGATTTCGATGAAATAGAAAATAGCGATGATGCATGGTCTGAGACGTTAGAAATTACTTCGAAAGGTACTTTCAAAGCTAGTATCCCAAATATAGAAATTATATTGCGTAATGATCCAAATTTAAAAGGAAAAATAGCCTTTAACGAATTTACGAAACAAATTGAATGTTTAGGGAAAGTGCCATGGAATACTAATTTTAAGACACGTCAATGGCAAGACGGTGATGATAGCAGTTTAAGAAGTTATATCGAAAAGATTTATGACATACACCATTCAGGTAAAACAAAAGATGCCATTATAAGCGTAGCAATGCAAAATGCTTATCATCCAGTAAGGGATTATCTAAATAAAATATCGTGGGATGGACATAAACGTCTTGAAAAGTTATTTATCAAATACTTAGGTGTTGAAGACACTGAAGTGAATAGAACAACTACCAAAAAAGCATTGACTGCTGGAATCGCTAGAGTAATGGAGCCTGGATGTAAATTTGACTATATGCTTACACTTTATGGTCCTCAAGGTGTAGGTAAATCTGCTTTGCTAAAAAAATTAGGTGGTGCATGGTTTTCTGACAGTTTAGTTTCTGTTACAGGTAAAGAAGCTTATGAGGCCTTACAAGGCGTTTGGCTAATGGAAATGGCAGAACTTGCAGCTACAAGAAAAGCTGAAGTTGAAGCTATTAAGCATTTCATATCTAAACAAGTTGACCGATTTCGTGTTGCTTATGGGCATTATATTGAAGATTTTCCAAGGCAATGTATTTTCATTGGTACAACTAATAAAGTTGATTTCTTAAGAGATGAAACTGGTGGAAGACGTTTTTGGCCAATGACTGTAAATCCAGAGAGAGTTGAAGTGAACTGGTCTAAACTAACCAAAGATGAGATTGACCAAATTTGGGCAGAAGCTAAACACTATTATGAACAAGGAGAATATTTATTCCTTAACCCTGAACTAGAAGAAGAAATGCGTTCAATACAAAGCAAACATACTGAGGAATCTCCATATACAGGCATTATTGATGAATATCTTAACACACCAATTCCTAGCAATTGGGATGACTTAACTATCTTTGAACGAAGACGATTTTATCAAGGTGATGTTGATATGTTACCAACAGGAAATGTAGATTACGTTAAAAGAAATAAAGTCTGTGCGCTTGAAGTGTTTGTTGAATGTTTTGGTAAAGATAAGGGAGATAGTAGAGGATCTATGGAAATTAGAAAGATTTCAAACATCTTAAGACAATTAGACAATTGGTCTGTATATGATGGTAATAAAAGTGGGAAAATTCGATTTGGAAAAGATTATGGTGTACAGATAGCTTATGTAAGAGATGAAAGTTTAGAGGATTTAATATAAGAAATATTGAATAAATATGCATTTTAGAGTGTTGTATCAGATGTTGCATCATTTTTTGAGTGATGCAACACGGGAGTGTAAAAAGTAATCGTAGGTGTTGTATCATTTTTGGTGATGCAACATTGATGCAACAAATGATACAACACCTCTTTCCTTTCTAGCTGTAGGGTTCAACCCTGTTTGTTTCCAATGTTGCATCAAATTCACTATAAAGTTTAAAAAGTAGTGTTAGGGAGTAAAGAGGTATAGGGGTAACCTTCTAACAGCTATTTTTAAAAGTTTGGCAAGAATTGATGCAACATCGGAACACAAATATAAATTTTGTATACAAGGTGAATATATGAAAGAATCGACATTAGAAAAATATTTAGTGAAAGAGATAACAAAGCTAAACGGTTTATGTTTAAAATGGGTTGCACCTGGAACAAGAGGTGTGCCAGATAGAATTATTATTATGCCAGAAGGAAAAACATATTTTGTAGAAATGAAGCAAGAAAAAGGAAAGTTGCATCCTTTACAAAAATATGTGCATAGACAATTTGAAAATAGAGATCATAAAGTATATGTGTTATGGAATAAAGAACAAGTAAATACTTTTATCAGAATGGTAGGTGGAACATTTGGCGATTGACTTCAAACCACATAGCTATCAAAAGTATGCAATAGATAAAGTGATAGATAATGAGAAATACGGTCTGTTTTTAGATATGGGTCTAGGGAAAACAGTATCAACACTTACAGCATTTAGTGAATTGCAGTTGTTAGACACTAAAAAAATGTTAGTTATAGCACCTAAACAAGTTGCTAAAGATACATGGGTTGATGAAGTTGATAAGTGGAACCATTTAAATCATCTGAAAGTGTCTTTAGTTTTAGGAACACCTAAAGAAAGAAATGATGCATTAAACACAGAGGCTGATATCTATGTAACCAATAAAGAAAATACTAAATGGTTATGTGATCAATATAAAAAAGAATGGCCATTTGACATGGTTGTGATTGATGAACTGTCTACATTTAAAAGTCCTAAGAGTCAAAGGTTTAAATCTATTAAAAAGAAATTACCACTCATTAATAGATTTATAGGATTAACAGGAACACCTAGTCCAAATAGTTTACAGGATTTATGGGCTCAAGTTTATTTGATAGACAGAGGTGAAAGACTTGAGTCTTCATTCAGTCGTTATCGAGAAAGGTACTTTAAACCAACTCATCAAGTTAGCGAACATGTTTTTAACTGGGAGCTAAGAGACGGATCTGAAGAAAAGATATATGAACGAATAGAAGATATATGTTTAAGCATGAAAGCGAAAGATTATCTAGATATGCCTGACAGAGTTGATACTAAACAAACAGTAGTCTTATCTGAAAAAGAAAGAAAAGTATATGCAGAATTAGAAAAAAACTATATTTTAGAATCGGAAGAAGAAGGAACAGTTGTAGCTCAGAATGGGGCATCATTAAGTCAAAAACTACTTCAACTATCTAACGGTGCAGTTTATACAGATGATGAAGATGTAAGACTTATACATGATAAGAAGTTAGATAAGTTAGAGGAAATTATAGAGGAGTCTCAAGGCCAACCAATATTATTGTTTTATAACTTCAAACATGATAAAGAAAGAATACTTCAAAGGTTTAAGGAAGCAACCACATTAGAGGATTCAAACTATAAAGAACGTTGGAATAGTGGAGACATTAAGCTGCTTATAGCACATCCAGCAAGTGCAGGGCATGGATTAAACTTACAACAAGGTGGGCACATTATTGTTTGGTTTGGACTTACATGGTCATTGGAATTATACCAACAAGCAAATGCAAGATTATATAGACAAGGACAAAATCATACGACTATTATTCATCACATTATGACCGATAACACAATAGATCAAAGAGTATATAAAGCTTTACAAAATAAAGAACTAACGCAAGAAGAATTGATGAAAGCTATTAAAGCAAGAATAGCTAAGCATAAGTAATGGAGGTATAAGATGGGAAAGGCATCATACGATATTAAGCCAGGTACATTTAAATATATTGAGTCAGAGATATATAACCTACAAGAGAACAAGAAAGAGATAAATAGATTGAGAATGGAGATACTTAACCCAACGAAAGAGCTAGACACTAACATTGTGTATGGACCGTTGCAAAAAGGTGAACCAGTTAGAACAACTGAACTAATGGCAACAAGGTTATTGACTAATAAGATGTTACGAAACCTAGAAGAAATGGTCGAAGCAGTTGAAAGTGAATACTTAAAGTTACCTGAAGATCATAAGAAAGTAATTAGGCTAAAGTATTGGAATAGAGATAAGAAGCTAAAGATAGAGCAAATAGGAGATGCATGTCACATGCATCGTAATACAGTTACTACTATACGAAAGAACTTTGTTAAAGCGGTAGCGTATCATGCAGGTATCAAATAACATTGTGCAAAGATTGTGCAAAAGGCCTACAAATCTGTAGTAATATGATAGTATCGGAAAGATGTATAAAGTTATCTAAAAGTTATACGACACAAGTACACGAGGCACATCGCTATGCGGTGTGTCTTTTGTTATGCAATCAAAGAGGTGTAAGAGATGACCAAGCATAATAACATTTATAAGCATGGTCGTAAGTCATATCAATACGATTGGTTCTATCATTCAAAAGCATGGAAGAAGTTAAGAGAGATTGCATTAGATAGGGATAATCATCTTTGTCAAATGTGTTTACGTGAAGACATAGTAACAGATGCAAACATAGTGCATCATATTATTTATGTTGATGAAGATTTTAATAAAGCTTTAGACTTAGATAATTTGATGTCAGTTTGTTATAGCTGTCATAACAAAATTCATGCAAATGATAATGACAAAAGTAATCTTAAGAAAATTAGAGTATTAAAAATTTAAATAAAAAAATAATTTATTTTTATAGCCCCCTACCCATCGGCTTAAAATGTTTTTTCGACGGGTACCGGCGGGGGCCCTTCGCTTGCAACGCGGATAAACTTTTATGAAAGGGGGTCTTTATATGAAATTAACAAAAAAACAGCTGAAAGAATATATAGAGGATTATAAAAAATCTGATGACATATTAATTAATTTGTATATAGAAACGTATGAATTTTATTGTCGGTTAAGAGATGAACTTAAAAATAGTGATTTGATGATAGAGCATACAAACAAGGCTGGTGCGAGCAATATTGTTAAGAATCCATTAAGCATAGAACTGACAAAAACAGTTCAAACACTAAATAACTTACTCAAGTCTATGGGTTTAACTGCAGCACAAAGAAAAAAGATAGTTCAAGAAGAAGGTGGATTCGGTGACTATTAAAGTTTTAAATGAACCTTCACCAAAACTATTAACAACATGGTATGCAGAGCAAGTCACTCAAGGGAAAATAAAAACAAGCAAATATGTTAAAAAAGAATGTGAGAGACACCTTAGATATCTAGAAAATGGAGGTAAATGGGTATTTGATGAAGAATTAGCGCACCGTCCTATTCGATTCATAGAAAAGTTTTGTAAACCTTCCAAAGGATCTAAACGTCAACTTGTATTACAACCATGGCAACATTTTTTTATTGGCAGTTTGTTTGGTTGGGTTCATAAAGAAACAAAACTGCGCAGGTTTAAAGAAGCTTTGATATTTATGGGGCGAAAAAATGGTAAAACAACTACTATATCTGGTGTTGCTAACTATGCTGTTTCTCAAGATGGAGAAAACGGCGCTGAAATCCATCTTTTAGCAAACGTAATGAAACAAGCTAGGATTCTATTTGATGAATCTAAGGCGATGATTAAAGCTAGCCCAAAGCTTAGAGAAAATTTTAGACCTTTGAGAGATGAAATTCATTACGATGCAACTATATCTAAAATTATGCCACAGGCTTCAGACAGTGATAAGTTGGATGGTTTAAATACACATATGGGCATTTTTGATGAAATTCATGAATTTAAAGATTATAAATTGATTTCAGTTATAAAAAACTCAAGAGCGGCAAGGTTACAACCCCTTCTTATCTACATTACGACAGCAGGGTACCAACTAGATGGACCACTTGTTAATATGGTAGAAGCGGGAAGAGACACCTTAGATCGAATCATCGAAGATGAAAGAACTTTTTACTATTTAGCTTCTCTCGATGATGACGATGATATAAATGATTCGTCGAATTGGATTAAAGCAAATCCTAACCTAGGTGTTTCTATCGATTTAGATGAAATGAAAGAAGAGTGGGAAAAGGCTAAGAGAACACCAGATGAACGTGGAGATTTTATAACCAAAAGGTTTAACATCTTTGCTAATAATGATGAGATGAGTTTTATTGATTATCCAACACTTCAAAAAAATAATGACATTATTTCCTTAGATGAGTTGGAAGGTAGACCATGTACTATAGGTTATGATTTATCAGAAACAGAGGACTTTACAGCCGCATGTGCCACTTTTGCATTAGATAATGGCAAAGTTGCTGTCTTAACACATTCTTGGATTCCTAAGCATAAAGTTGAATATTCTAACGAAAAGATACCCTATATAGAATGGGAAGAAGACGGATTACTAACAATACAAGATAATCCTTATATAGACTACCAAGATGTTTTAAATTGGATAATAAAGATGAATGAGCATTATGTTGTCGAAAAAATCACTTATGATAGGGCGAATGCTTTTAAATTAAATCAAGAGTTAAAGAATTATGGCTTTGAAACAGAAGAAACAAGACAAGGGGCTTTGACCTTGAGCCCTGCATTGAAGGATCTAAAAGAAATGTTTTTAGATGGGAAAATAATATTTAATAATAATCCTTTAATGAAATGGTATATCAATAATGTTCAGCTGAAACTAGACAGAAATGGGAACTGGCTGCCATCTAAACAAAGCAGATATCGTAAAATAGATGGTTTTGCAGCATTTTTAAACACATATACAGATATTATGAATAAAGTTGTTTCTGACAAGGGTGAAGGAAACATAGAATTTATTAGTATTAAAGATATAATGCGTTAAGGAGGTGAATGTTATCGCAAAAGAGAATATTGTCACACGCATAAAGAAAAAATTGATAGACAATTGGATTGATCAGTCAGCTTCTAAGCTTTATGACTTTAGCCCATGGAAAAATAAATCTTTTTGGGGTGTAATCAATAATACGCTTGAAACTAATGAAACGATATTTTCAGCTATTACAAAGTTATCTAATTCGATGGCTAGTTTGCCCTTGAAAATGTATGAAGATTATAAAGTAGTTAATACAGAAGTATCTGATTTACTTACAGTGTCACCGAATAATTCTCTGAGCAGTTTTGATTTTATTAATCAAATTGAAACAATCAGAAATGAAAAAGGTAATGCATATGTGCTAATTGAACGAGACATCTATCATCAACCATCAAAGCTTTTCTTATTAAATCCAGATGTTGTTGAAATGTTAATTGAAAACCAATCACGTGAACTTTATTATTCCATTCATGCTGCAACTGGAAATAAATTGATTGTTCATAATATGGACATGTTGCATTTTAAACACATCGTGGCATCTAATATGGTTCAAGGTATTAGTCCGATTGATGTGTTGAAGAATACAACTGATTTTGACAATGCAGTAAGAACCTTTAATCTTACAGAAATGCAAAAACCAGATTCTTTTATGCTTAAATATGGTTCCAATGTAAGTACAGAAAAAAGGCAACAAGTGTTAGAAGATTTCAAACAGTACTATGAAGAAAACGGTGGAATATTATTCCAAGAGCCTGGTGTTGAAATCGAACCTTTACCTAAAAAATATGTCTCTGAAGATATAGTGGCAAGCGAGAATTTAACAAGAGAAAGAGTAGCTAACGTTTTTCAATTGCCCTCAATATTCTTAAATGCAAGATCAAATACAAATTTCGCGAAAAATGAAGAGTTAAACAGATTTTACTTGCAGCATACCTTATTGCCAATCGTCAAACAGTATGAAGAAGAATTTAATCGGAAACTACTTACTAAAACAGACAGAGAAAAAAATAGGTATTTTAAATTTAACGTTAAATCTTATTTAAGGGCTGATAGTGCAACACAAGCAGAAGTGTACTTTAAAGCAGTTCGTAGTGGTTACTACACTATAAATGACATTAGAGAGTGGGAAGATTTACCACCAGTTGAAGGTGGAGATAAGCCGCTAATAAGCGGTGATTTATACCCAATTGACACGCCACTTGAATTAAGAAAATCTTTGAAAGGTGGTGATAAAAATGTCAATGAAAGCTAAGTATTTTCAAATGAAAAGAAAATCAAAAAGTAAAGGTGAAATATTCATTTATGGTGATATTGTAAGTGATAAATGGTTTGAAAGTGATGTAACTGCTACAGATTTCAAAAATAAACTAGATGAACTAGGAGACATCAGTGAAATAGATGTTCATATAAATTCATCTGGAGGCAGTGTATTTGAAGGACATGCAATATACAATATGCTAAAAATGCATCCTGCAAAAATTAATATCTATGTCGATGCCTTAGCGGCATCAATTGCTAGTGTTATCGCTATGAGTGGTGACACTATTTTTATGCACAAAAATAGTTTTTTAATGATTCATAATTCATGGGTTATGACTGTAGGTAATGCAGAAGAATTAAGAAAGACAGCGGATTTACTTGAAAAAACAGATGCTGTTAGTAATTCAGCTTATTTAGATAAAGCAAAAGATTTAGATCAAGAACACTTAAAACAGATGTTAGATGCAGAAACTTGGCTTACTGCAGAAGAAGCCTTGTCTTTCGGCTTGATAGATGAAATTTTAGGAGCTAATGAAATAGCTGCTAGTATCTCTAAAGAGCAATATAAGCGTTTCGAGAACGTCCCAGAAGATTTAAAGAAAGATGTAGACAAAATCACTAAAATTGATGATGTAGATACATCTGAATTGGTTGAAACACCTAAAGAAAGTATGTCACTAGAAGAAAAAGAAAAAAGAGAAAAAATTAAACGCGAATGCGAAATTTTAAAAATGACAATGAATTATTAGGAGGAAATGAAATGCCGACATTATATGAATTAAAACAATCCTTAGGTATGATTGGACAACAATTAAAAAATAAAAATGATGAATTGAGTCAGAAAGCAACAGATCCAAATATTGATATGGAAGACATCAAACAACTAGAAACAGAAAAAGCAGGTTTACAACAAAGATTTAACATTGTTGAAAGACAAGTGCAAGACATTGAAGAAAAAGAAAAAGCGAAAGTTAAAGATAAAGGAGAAGCTTATCAATCTTTAAGTGATAATGAGAAGATGGTTAAAGCTAAGGCAGAGTTTTATCGTCACGCGATTTTACCAAATGAATTTGAAAAACCTTCAATGGAGGCACAACGTTTATTACACGCTTTACCAACAGGAAATGATTCAGGTGGAGATAAGCTCTTACCAAAAACACTTTCTAAAGAAATTGTTTCAGAACCATTTGCTAAAAACCAATTACGTGAAAAAGCTCGTCTAACTAACATTAAAGGTTTAGAGATTCCAAGAGTTTCATACACTTTAGACGATGATGATTTCATTACAGACGTAGAAACAGCAAAAGAATTAAAAGCAAAAGGTGATACAGTCAAGTTCACTACTAATAAATTCAAAGTATTTGCTGCAATTTCAGATACTGTAATTCATGGATCAGATGTAGATTTAGTAAACTGGGTTGAAAACGCACTACAATCAGGATTAGCAGCTAAAGAGCGTAAAGATGCCTTAGCAGTAAGTCCTAAATCTGGATTAGAACACATGTCATTTTATAATGGATCTGTTAAAGAAGTTGAGGGAGCAGACATGTATGATGCTATTATTAACGCTTTAGCAGATTTACATGAAGATTATCGTGATAACGCAACAATTTATATGCGATATGCAGATTATGTCAAAATTATTAGTGTTCTTTCAAATGGAACAACAAATTTCTTTGACACACCAGCAGAAAAAGTATTTGGCAAACCAGTAGTATTTACAGATGCAGCAGTTAAACCTATTGTGGGAGATTTCAATTATTTTGGAATTAACTATGATGGAACAACTTATGACACTGATAAAGATGTTAAAAAAGGCGAATATTTGTTTGTATTAACAGCATGGTATGATCAGCAACGTACATTAGACAGTGCATTCAGAATTGCAAAAGCAAAAGAAAATACAGGTCCATTACCCAGCTAAGCCCCAAAAGGTTAATGTAACAGCTAAGGCTAAATCAGCTGTAATATCAGCCGAATAGGGGTGATGAAATGAGTTTAGAAGAAATTAAATTGTGGTTGAGAATTGACTATAATTTCGAAAATGATTTAATTGAAGGTCTCATTCAATCGGCTAAGTCTGAATTACTATTAAGTGGGGTTCCAGATTATGACAAAGATGACTTGGAATACCCGCTTTTTTGTACAGCGATTAAATATATCATTGCAAGAGATTATGAAAGTCGTGGATACTCAAATGACCAATCTAGAAGCAAGGTGTTTAATGAAAAAGGATTGCAAAAAATGATTTTGAAATTAAAAAAGTGGTAGGTGATTTTTAAATGGAATTTAATGAATTTAAAGATCGCGCGTATTTTTTTCAATATATAAACAAAGGACCATATCCAGATGAAGAGGAAAAAATGAAATTGTATAGTTGCTTTTGTAAAATTTATAATCCTTCTATGAAAGATAGAGAAATTTTAAAAGCGACTGAATCAAAATCAGGATTAACCATAATTGTCAGGTCTTCTAAAACTGAATATCTACCACAAACAAATCACTTAGTTAAAATTGACAGTGCATTATATTCCGATAAATTATTCAACATTGTAGAAATAAGAATTGATACACCAGATATTGGCTATAATACAGTGGTTTTATCAGAAAAATGAGTGTAGAAATTAAAGGGATACCTGAAGTGTTGAATAAATTAGAATCGGTATACGGTAAACAAGCAATGCAGGCTAAGAGTGATAAAGCTTTAAATGAAGCATCTGAATTTTTTATAAAGGCTTTAAAGAAAGAGTTCGAGAGCTTTAAAGATACGGGTGCCAGTATAGAAGAAATGACTAAATCTAAGCCTTATACAAAAGTTGGTAGTCAAGAAAGGGCTGTTTTAATTGAATGGGTAGGTCCTATGAATCGCAAAAACATTATTCACTTGAATGAACATGGTTATACAAGAGATGGAAAAAAATATACACCAAGAGGTTTTGGAGTTATTGCAAAAACATTAGCTGCTAGCGAACGTAAGTATAGAGAAATTATAAAAAAGGAGTTGGCCAGATAAATGAATATATTAAACACCATAAAAGGAATTTTATTATCTGATGCAGAGCTCAAAACACATATAAATTCTAGAATATACTATTACAAAGTCACTGAAAACGCTGAAACTTCCAAACCCTTTGTTGTTATTACACCTGTTTATGATTTGCCTTCAGACTTTATGTCTGATAAATATCTCAGTGAAGAATACTTAATTCAAATAGATGTAGAATCTTCAAATAATCAGAAAACAATTGATATAACAAAACGAATAAGATACCTGTTATATCAACAAAATTTAATTCAAGCATCTAGTCAGTTAGATGCTTATTTTGAAGAAACTAAACGTTATGTGATGTCGAGACGATATCAAGGCATACCCAAAAATATATATTATAAAAATCAGCGCATCGAATAGGTGTGCTTTTTAATTTTTAAGGAGGAAATAAGCAATGGCAGAAGGACAAGGTTCTTATAAAGTAGGTTTTAAAAGATTATACGTTGGAGTTTTTAACCCAGAAGCAACAAAAGTAGTTAAACGCATGACATGGGAAGATGAAAAAGGTGGTACAGTTGACCTAAATATCACAGGTTTAGCACCAGATTTAGTAGATATGTTTGCATCTAACAAACGTGTATGGATGAAAAAACAAGGTACTAATGAAGTTAAGTCTGACATGAGTATTTTCAATATTCCAAGTGATGATTTAAACACAGTTATTGGACGTACTAAAGATAAAAATGGTACATCTTGGGTAGGAGAGAATACAAGAGCACCGTATGTAACAGTAATTGGCGAATCGGAAGATGGTTTAACAGGTCAGCCGGTATACGTAGCCTTACTTAAAGGTACTTTTAGTTTAGATTCAATTGAATTTAAAACACGAGGTGAAAAAGCAGAAGCCCCAGAACCTACAAAATTAACAGGTGACTGGATGAATAGAAAAGTTGATGTTGATGGAACGTCACAAGGTATTGTATACGGTTATCATGAAGGTAAAGAAGGAGAAGCAGAATTCTTCAAAAAAGTATTCGTTGGATACACGGACAGTGAAGATCATTCAGAGGATTCTGCAGGTTCGTTACCCAGCTAATCCCCAAAATGTTGAAGTAGCAGTTAATTCAAAATCTGCAACAGTTTCAGCAGAATAGGGGCTTTCAAAATAAATCAAAGGAGAATAATTTATGACTAAAACTTTAAAGGTTTATAAAGGAGACGACGTCGTAGCTTCTGAACAAGGTGAAGGCAAAGTGTCAGTAACTTTATCTAATTTAGAAGCGGATACAACTTATCCAAAAGGTACTTACCAAGTGGCATGGGAAGAAAATGGTAAAGAATCTAGTAAAGTTGATGTACCTCAATTCAAAACCAATCCAATTCTAGTCTCAGGCGTATCATTTACACCAGAAACTAAATCAATTATGGTAAATACCGATGACAATGTTGAGCCAAACATTGCACCAAGCACAGCAACGAATAAAATATTGAAATATACAAGTGAACATCCAGAATTTGTTACTGTAGATGAAAATACAGGAGCAATTCACGGTGTAGCTGAAGGTACTTCAGTAATCACTGCTACGTCTACTGATGGAAGCGATAAGTCAGGACAAATTTCAGTGACAGTAACAAACGGATAGGGATTTAAGGCGCAGTATATCTGCGTCTTTTTTATTTGAATAAAAGGAGCTAATACAATGATTAAATTTGAAATTAAAGATCGTAAAACAGGAAAAACAGAGAGCTATACAAAAGAAGATGTAACAATGGGCGAAGCAGAAAAATGCTATGAGTATTTAGAATTAGTAAATCAAGAGAATAAAAAAGAAGCACCTAACGCAACAAAAATGAGACAAAAAGAGCGACAGTTATTAGTAGATTTATTTAAAGATGAAGGATTGACTGAAGAAGATGTTCTGAACAAGATGAGTACTAAAACTTATACAAAAGCCTTACAAGATATATTTCGAGAAATCAATGGTGAAGATGAAGAAGATTCAGAAACTGAACCAGAAGAGATGGGAAAGACAGAAGAATAATCTCAATAAAAGACATTTTATCGAACATTAAGAAAATACAACGTTTCTGTATGGAGCAGTATGGGTGGACATTAACTGAAGTCAGAAAACAGCCGTATGTAAAACTTTTAGAAATACTTAATGAAGAGAATAAAGAAGAGACTGAAGAAAAACAAAGTGAACAAAAAGTCATTACAGGTACGGATTTAAGAAAACTTTTTGGAAGCTAGAAAGGAGGTTAATATGAATGAAAAAGTAGAAGGCATGACCTTGGAGCTGAAATTAGACCATTTAGGTGTCCAAGAAGGCATGAAAGGTTTAAAGCGACAATTAGGTGTTGTTAATAGTGAAATGAAAGCTAATCTGTCAGCATTTGATAAGTCTGAAAAATCAATGGAAAAATATCAGGCGAGAATTAAGGGGTTAAATGATAGGCTTAAAGTTCAAAAAAAGATGTATTCTCAAGTAGAAGATGAGCTTAAACAAGTTAACGCTAATTACCAAAAAGCTAAATCCAGTGTAAAAGATGTTGAGAAAGCATATTTAAAGTTAGTAGAAGCCAATAAAAAAGAAAAATTAGCTCTTGATAAATCTAAAGAAGCCTTAAAATCATCGAATACAGAACTTAAAAAAGCTGAAAATCAATATAAACGTACAAATCAACGTAAACAAGATGCGTATCAAAAACTTAAACAGTTGAGAGATGCAGAACAAAAGCTTAAGAATAGTAACCAAGCTACTACTGCACAACTAAAAAGAGCAAGTGACGCAGTACAGAAGCAGTCCGCTAAGCATAAAGCACTTGTTGAACAATATAAACAAGAAGGCAATCAAGTTCAAAAACTAAAAGTGCAAAATGACAATCTTTCAAAATCAAATGATAAAATTGAAAGTTCTTACGCTAAAACTAATACTAAATTAAAGCAAACAGAAAAAGAATTTAATGATTTAAACAATACTATTAAGAATCATAGCGCTAATGTCGCAAAAGCTGAAACAGCTGTTAATAAAGAAAAAGCTGCTTTAAATAATTTGGAGCGTTCAATAGATAAAGCTTCATCCGAAATGAAGACTTTTAACAAAGAACAAATGATAGCTCAAAGTCATTTCGGTAAACTTGCAAGTCAAGCGGATGTCATGTCAAAGAAATTTAGTTCTATTGGAGACAAAATGACTTCCCTGGGACGTACAATGACGATGGGCGTATCTACACCAATTACTTTAGGGTTAGGTGCAGCATTAAAAACAAGTGCAGACTTTGAAGGCCAAATGTCTCGAGTTGGAGCGATTGCGCAAGCAAGCAGTAAAGACTTGAAAAGCATGTCTAATCAAGCAGTTGACTTAGGAGCTAAAACCAGTAAAAGTGCTAACGAAGTTGCTAAAGGTATGGAAGAATTGGCAGCTTTAGGCTTTAATGCCAAACAAACAATGGAGGCTATGCCAGGTGTTATCAGTGCAGCAGAAGCAAGTGGTGCAGAAATGGCTACAACTGCAACTGTAATGGCTTCAGCGATTAACTCTTTCGGTTTAAAAGCATCTGATGCAAATCATGTTGCTGATTTACTTGCGAGATCAGCAAATGATAGTGCTGCAGATATTCAGTACATGGGAGATGCATTGAAGTATGCTGGTACTCCTGCAAAAGCATTAGGAGTTTCAATAGAGGACACTTCCGCAGCAATTGAAGTTTTATCTAACTCAGGTTTAGAGGGTTCTCAAGCAGGTACTGCCCTAAGAGCTTCATTTATCAGGCTAGCTAATCCAAGTAAAAATACAGCTAAGGAAATGAAAAAATTAGGTATTCATTTGTCTGATGCTAAAGGTCAATTTGTTGGCATGGGTGAATTGATTAGACAGTTCCAAGATAATATGAAAGGCATGACGAGAGAACAAAAACTAGCTACAGTGGCTACAATAGTTGGTACTGAAGCAGCAAGTGGATTTTTAGCCTTGATTGAAGCGGGACCAGATAAAATTAATAGCTATAGTAAATCCTTAAAGAATTCCAATGGCGAAAGTAAAAAAGCAGCAGATTTGATGAAAGATAATCTCAAAGGCGCTCTGGAACAATTAGGTGGCGCTTTTGAATCATTAGCAATCGAAGTCGGTAAAGATTTAACGCCTATGATTAGAGCAGGAGCGGAAGGTTTAACAAAATTAGTTGATGGATTTACACATCTCCCTGGTTGGGTTAGAAAAGCTTCAGTAGGATTAGCACTTTTTGGTGCAGCAATTGGACCTGCAGTTCTTGCTGGAGGGTTATTAATACGTACAGTTGGAAGTGCTGCTAAAGGATATGCGTCATTAAATAGACGTATTGCTGAAAATACAATCCTTTCAAATACTAATTCAAAAGCAATGAAATCTTTAGGTCTTCAAACATTATTTCTTGGTTCTACAACAGGAAAAACGTCAAAAGGCTTTAAAGGGTTAGCCGGAGCTATGATGTTTAATTTAAAACCTATAAATGTTTTGAAAAATTCTGCAAAGCTAGCAATTTTACCGTTCAAACTTTTGAAAAACGGTTTAGGATTAGCTGCAAAATCTTTATTTGCAGTAAGTGGAGGCGCAAGATTTGCGGGTGTAGCCTTAAGGTTTTTAACAGGACCTATAGGTGCTACAATAACTGCTATTACAATTGCGTATAAAGTTTTTAAAACCGCATATGATCGTGTGGAATGGTTCAGAAACGGTATTAACGGTTTAGGAGAAACTATAAAGTTTTTTGGTGGTAAAATTATTGGCGGCGCTGTTAGAAAGCTAGGAGAGTTTAAAAACTATCTTGGAAGTATCGGCAAAAGCTTCAAAGAAAAGTTTTCAAAAGATATGAAAGATGGTTATAAATCATTAAGCGACGATGACCTTCTCAAAGTAGGAGTCAACAAGTTTAAAGGATTTATGCAAACCATGGGCACAGCTTCTAAAAAAGCGTCTGATACTGTAAAAGTGTTAGGGAAAGGTGTTTCAAAAGAAACAGAAAAAGCTTTAGAAAAATATGTGCATTATTCTGAAGAAAATAGCAGAATCATGGAAAAAGTACGTTTAAACTCGGGTCAGATATCAGAAGACAAAGCAAAAAAACTTTTGAAAATTGAAACGGATTTATCTAATAACCTTATAGCTGAAATAGAAAAAAGAAATAAAAAGGAACTCGAAAAAACTCAAGAACTTATTGATAAGTATAGTGCATTCGATGAACAAGAAAAGCAAAACATTTTAACTAGAACTAAAGAAAAAAATGACTTGCGAATTAAAAAAGAGCAAGAACTCAATCAGAAAATCAAAGAATTGAAAGAAAAAGCTTTAAGTGATGGTCAGATTTCAGAAAATGAAAGAAAAGAAATTGAAAAGCTTGAAAATCAAAGACGTGACATCACTGTTAAAGAATTGAGTAAGACTGAAAAAGAGCAAGAGCGTATTTTAGTAAGAATGCAAAGAAACAGAAATGCTTATTCAATAGACGAAGCGAGCAAAGCAATTAAAGAAGCAGAAAAAGCAAGAAAAGCAAGAAAAAAAGAAGTGGATAAGCAGTATGAAGATGATGTCATTGCTATAAAAAATAACGTCAACCTTTCTAAGTCTGAAAAAGATAAATTGTTAGCTATTGCTGATCAAAGACATAAGGATGAAGTAAGAAAGGCAAAATCTAAAAAAGATGCTGTAGTAGACGTTGTTAAAAAGCAAAATAAAGATATTGATAAAGAAATGGATTTATCCAGTGGACGTGTATATAAAAATACTGAAAAGTGGTGGAATGGTCTTAAAAGTTGGTGGTCTAACTTTAGAGAAGACCAAAAGAAGAAAAGTGATAAATACGCTAAAGAACAAGAAGAAACAGCTCGTAGAAACAGAGAAAATATAAAGAAATGGTTTGGAAATGCTTGGGACGGCGTAAAAACTAAAACTGGTGAAGCCTTTAGTAAAATGGGCAGAAATGCTAATCATTTTGGCGGCGAAATGAAAAAAATGTGGAGTGGAATCAAAGGAATTCCAAGCAAATTAAGTTCAAGTTGGAGCTCAGCCAAAAGTTCTGTAGGATATCACACTAAGGCTATAGCTAATAGTACTGGTAAATGGTTTGGAAAAGCTTGGCAATCTGTTAAATCGACTACAGGAAGTATTTACAATCAAACTAAGCAAAAGTATTCAGATGCCTCAGATAAAGCTTGGGCGCATTCAAAATCTATTTGGAGAGGCACATCAAAATGGTTTAGCAACGCATATAAAAGTGCAAAGGGTTGGCTAACAGATATGGCTAATAAATCGCGCTCGAAATGGGATAATATTTCTAGTACAGCATGGTCGAATGCAAAATCCGTTTGGAAAGGAACATCGAAATGGTTTAGTAACTCATACAAATCTTTAAAAGGTTGGACTGGGGATATGTATTCAAGAGCCCACGATCGTTTTGATGCAATTTCAAGTTCGGCATGGTCTAACGCTAAATCAGTATTTAATGGTTTTAGAAAATGGCTATCAAAAACATATGATTGGATTAGAGATATTGGTAAAGACATGGGAAGAGCTGCGGCTGATTTAGGTAAAAATGTTGCTAATAAAGCTATTGGCGGTTTGAATAGCATGATTGGCGGTATTAATAAAATATCTAAAGCCATTACTGATAAAAATCTCATCAAGCCAATACCTACATTGTCTACTGGTACTTTAGCAGGAAAGGGTGTAGCTACCGATAATTCGGGAGCATTAACGCAACCGACATTTGCTGTATTAAATGATAGAGGTTCTGGAAACGCCCCAGGTGGTGGAGTTCAAGAAGTAATTCACAGGGCTGACGGAACATTCCATGCACCCCAAGGACGAGATGTGGTTGTTCCACTAGGAGTTGGAGATAGTGTAATAAATGCCAATGACACTCTGAAGTTACAGCGGATGGGGGTTTTGCCAAAATTCCATGGTGGTACGAAAAAGAAAAAATGGATGGAACAAGTTACTGAAAATCTTGGTAAAAAAGCAGGGGGCTTCGGTTCTAAAGCTAAAAACACAGCTCATAATATCAAAAAAGGTGCAGAAGAAATGGTTGAAGCGGCAGGCGATAAAATCAAAGATGGTGCATCTTGGTTAGGCGATAAAATCGGCGATGTGTGGGATTATGTACAACATCCAGGGAAACTAGTAAATAAAGTAATGTCAGGTTTAAATATTAATTTTGGAGGCGGAGCTAACGCTACAGTAAAAATTGCTAAAGGCGCGTACTCATTGCTCAAAAAGAAATTAGTAGACAAAGTAAAATCGTGGTTTGAAGATTTTGGTGGTGGAGGCGATGGAAGCTATCTATTTGACCATCCAATTTGGCAAAGGTTTGGGAGCTACACAGGTGGACTTAACTTTAATGGCGGTCGTCACTATGGTATCGACTTTCAAATGCCTACTGGAACGAACATTTATGCTGTTAAAGGCGGTATAGCTGATAAAGTATGGACTGATTACGGTGGCGGTAATTCTATACAAATTAAGACCGGTGCTAATGAATGGAACTGGTATATGCATTTATCTAAGCAATTAGCAAGACAAGGCCAACGTATTAAAGCTGGTCAACTGATAGGAAAATCCGGTGCTACAGGTAATTTCGTTAGAGGAGCACACTTACATTTCCAATTGATGAGAGGTTCACATCCAGGTAATGATACAGCAGTAGATCCTATGAAATGGTTGAAGTCACTTAAAGGTGGCGGTGGTAAGGTTGGCGGAAGCGGATACGAGAATGCAAAAAGAGCTATTCTAAGAGCACAATCAATTTTAGGTGGACGATATAGATCTGACTATATCACTACTCAGATGTTAAGAGTAGCCAAGCGTGAAAGTAACTATCAGGCAGATGCTATTAACAACTGGGATTCCAACGCAAGAGCAGGTACACCGTCTAAAGGTATGTTCCAAATGATTGAGCCTTCATTTAGAGCTTTTGCTAAGCCCGGACATGGAAATATTTATAATCCTACTGATGAGGCGATTTCAGCAATGAAATACATTGTTGCTAAGTACGGTTGGGGAGGCTTTAAACGCGCAGGAGATTATGCCTATGCGAATGGAGGTCTTATAACTAAACATCAAATCGCTGAAGTGGGAGAAGGAGATAAACCAGAAATGGTTATTCCGTTGACACGACGCAAAAGAGCAATGCAATTAACTGAACAGGTTATGCGCATCATCGGTATGGATGGCAAGCCAAATAACATCACTGTAAATAATGATACTTCTACGGTTGAAAAATTATTGAAACAAATTGTTATGCTAACGGATAAAGGAAATAAATTAACAGATGCATTGATTCAAACTGTTTCTTCTCAGGATAATAACTTAGGTTCTAATGATGCAATTAGAGGTTTAGAAAAAATATTGTCAAAACAAAGTGGGCATAGAGCAAATGCAAATAATTATATGGGAGGTTTGACTAATTAATGCAATCTTTTGTAAAAATCATAGATGGTTACAAGGAAGAAGTAATAACAGATTTTAATCAGCTTATATTTTTAGATGCAAGGGCTGAAAGTCCAAACACCAATGATAACAGTGTAACTATTAACGGAGTAGATGGTATTTTACCGGGCGCAATTAGTTTTGCGCCTTTTTCATTAGTATTAAGGTTTGGCTATGATGGTATAGATGTTATAGATTTAAATTTATTTGAGCATTGGTTTAGATCTGTGTTTAATCGCAGACATCCTTATTATGTTATTACTTCTCAAATGCCTGGTGTTAAATATGCAGTGAATACAGCTAATGTTACATCTAATTTAAAAGATGGTTCTTCAACTGAAATTGAAGTAAGTTTAAATGTTTATAAAGGGTATTCTGAATCAGTTAATTGGACCGATAGCGAGTTCTTATTCGACTCTAATTGGATGTTTGAAAATGGAATTCCTCTTGATTTCACACCTAAATATACTCATACATCAAATCAATTTACTATTTGGAACGGTTCTACTGATACGATAAATCCACGATTCAAGCACGATTTGAAAATATTAATTAATTTAAATGCGAGTGGAGGATTTGAACTGGTTAACTATACAACAGGTGATATTTTTAAGTACAACAAAAGTATAGATAAAAACACTGATTTTGTTTTAGATGGTGTGTATGCATATCGAGATATAAATAGAGTGGGAATTGATACAAATAGGGGCATTATAACATTAGCGCCAGGTAAAAATGAATTTAAGATTAAAGGAGACGTCAGTGATATTAAAACTACATTTAAGTTTCCTTTTATTTATAGGTAGGTGATTTAATGGATTATCATGATCATTTATCAGTAATGGATTTTAATGAATTGATTTGTGAAAATTTACTAGATGTAGATTATGGTTCTTTTAAAGAATATTATGAACTGAATGAAGCTAGGTACATCACCTTTACAGTTTATAGAACTACTCATAATAGTTTTGTTTTTGATTTATTGATTTGTGAAAACTTCATAATTTATCATGGTGAAAAATATACAATTAAGCAGACAGCGCCAAAGGTTGAAGGTGATAAAGTTTTTATTGAAGTTACGGCATATCACATAATGTATGAATTTCAAAATCACTCAGTGGAATCAAATAAGCTTGATGACGACAGTAGCGAAACTGGTAAAACGCCAGAATACTCTTTAGATGAGTACTTAAGATATGGATTTGCAAATCAAAAAACGTCAGTCAAGATGACCTATAAAATAATTGGAGATTTTAAAAGAAAAATACCAATTGATGAATTAGGTAATAAAAATGGCTTAGAATATTGTAAAGAAGCAGTAGATTTGTTTGGTTGTATTATTTATCCAAATGATACTGAGATATGTTTTTATTCTCCTGAAACATTTTATCAAAGAAGCGAGAAAGTGATTCGATATCAATATAATACTGATACTGTATCTGCAACTGTCAGTACATTGGAATTAAGAACAGCTATAAAAGTTTTTGGAAAAAAGTATACAGCTGAGGAAAAGAAAAATTATAATCCTATTAGAACAACTGACATTAAATATTCAAATGGTTTTATAAAAGAAGGTACTTATCGTACCGCAACAATTGGGTCTAAAGCTACTATTAACTTTGATTGCAAGTATGGTAATGAAACAGTTAGATTTACAATAAAAAAGGGCTCTCAAGGTGGAATATATAAGTTGATTTTAGACGGCAAGCAAATTAAGCAAATTTCTTGTTTTGCTAAGTCGGTTCAGTCTGAAACAATAGATTTAATAAAAAATATTGATAAAGGCAAGCACGTTTTAGAAATGATATTTTTAGGAGAAGACCCCAAAAATAGAATTGATATATCTTCAAATAAAAAAGCTAAGCCTTGTATGTATGTTGGAACTGAAAAATCAACAGTCTTAAATTTAATTGCTGACAACTCAGGTCGCAATCAATACAAAGCAATTGTTGACTACGTCGCAGATAGTGCAAAGCAGTTTGGGATTCGATATGCTAATACGCAAACAAATGAAGATATCGAAACACAGGATAAGCTGTTAGAATTTGCAAAAAAGCAAATAAATGATACTCCTAAGACTGAATTAGATGTTAATTATATAGGTTATGAAAAAATAGAGCCAAGAGATAGCGTATTCTTTGTTCATGAATTAATGGGATATAACACTGAATTAAAGGTTGTTAAACTTGATAGGTCACATCCATTTGTAAACGCAATAGATGAAGTGTCTTTCAGCAATGAAATAAAGGATATGGTACAAATTCAACAAGCGCTTAACAGACGAGTTATTGCACAAGATAATAGATATAACTATCAAGCAAATCGTATAAATCATTTATACACTAGTACTTTGAATTCTCCTTTCGAGACAATGGATATAGGGAGTGTATTAATATAATGGCAACAGAAGAAGTTAAAATCAAAGCGCTACTTGAAAACGATAAACAGTACTTTCCAGCTACACATTGGAAAGCTATAAATGGGATACCTTATGCAGGCAGTAGTGATATTGATGGATTGCCTCAAGACGGTATCATTTCGGTAGATGATAAAAATAAATTAGATAATTTAAAAATAGGCGAAGCAGGAATTATTCAAAATAGCATTGTACAGAAATCCCCAAACGGTAAATTGTGGAAAATAACAGTTGACGATAGTGGGAAACTTGGTACAGTGCTATTTTATTAGAAAGGAAGGTGCATTATGGAAAATTTGTATTTAATAAAGGATTTGGGAGCTTTAGCAGGTCGAGATTATAGAGCTAAGGAAATACAAAACTTACAAAGAATAGAGCAATTTGCGCTTGGCTTGACAACAGAGTTTAAGTTGCATCAGAAAGCTAAAACAATTCAACACTTCGCTGAGCAAATTTATTATAATGGTAGATCGCAAGCAGCAGTAAACAAATCTTTACAAAGTCAAATTAACGCACTTGTTGTGGCACCACGTAATAACAGTGCTAATGAGATTGTTCAAGCTCGAGTTAATGTAAACGGCGAAACCTTTGACACATTAAAAGAACATTTAGACGATTGGGAAACCAAAACTCAAATTAATAAAGAGGAAACTATAAGAGAATTAAATAAGACCAAACAAGAAATTCTTGATATCGAGTATCGTTTTGAACCTGATAAGCAAGAATTTTTATTTGTGACAGAACTTGCACCTCTTACAAATGCAGTAATGCAATCCTTCTGGTTTGATAATAGAACAGGCATAGTATACATGACACAAGCTAGAAATAATGGCTATATGCTAAGTCGTTTAAGACCTAATGGTCAATTTATAGACAGCTCATTGATTGTAGGTGGGGGTCATGGTACACATAACGGTTATAGATATATTGATGATGAGTTATGGATTTATAGTTTTATCTTAAATGGTAATAATGAGAATACATTAGTTCGTTTCAAGTATACGCCTAATGTGGAAATTAGCTATGGCAAGTATGGTATGCAAGATGTATTTACAGGACACCCAGAAAAACCCTACATCACCCCTGTCATAAATGAAAAAGAAAATAAAATTCTATACAGAATTGAGAGACCTAGAAGTCAGTGGGAACTTGAAAACTCAATGAATTATATAGAGATAAGAAGTTTAGACGATGTTGATAAAAATATTGATAAAGTTTTGCATAAAATCAGTATCCCTATGAGACTAACAAACGAAACCCAACCAATGCAGGGTGTGACTTTTGATGAAAAATACTTGTATTGGTATACAGGAGACAGTAATCCAAATAATAGAAACTATTTAACGGCTTTCGATTTAGAAACAGGAGAAGAAGCGTATCAGGTTAATGCTGACTATGGTGGAACACTAGATTCATTTCCTGGCGAATTCGCGGAAGCAGAAGGTTTGCAAATATACTATGACAAAGATAGTGGTAAAAAAGCTTTGATGCTAGGTGTTACTGTCGGTGGTGATGGAAATAGAACACATCGTATTTTCATGATTGGGCAAAGAGGTATTTTAGAAATACTTCACTCAAGAGGCGTTCCTTTTATCATGAGTGACACAGGTGGTAGAGTTAAACCTTTACCAATGAGGCCTGATAAACTTAAGAATCTTGGGATGTTAACAGAGCCAGGTCTTTACTATTTATACACTGATCATACAGTTCAAATCGATGATTTCCCATTACCAAGAGAATGGCGTGATGCAGGTTGGTTCTTGGAAGTTAAGCCACCACAAACTGGCGGTGATGTAATTCAGATATTGACGCGTAATAGTTATGCAAGGAATATGATGACTTTTGAAAGGGTTCTTTCTGGAAGAACTGGAGACATTTCGGACTGGAATTATGTGCCTAAAAATAGTGGTAAATGGGAGAGAGTACCTTCATTCATCACAAAAATGTCAGATATTAACATAGTAGGTATGTCGTTTTATTTAACTACGGATGATACAAAACGTTTTACAGATTTTCCAACTGAACGTAAAGGGGTAGCAGGTTGGAACTTATATGTAGAAGCTTCTAACACAGGTGGTTTTGTTCATAGGCTAGTTCGTAATAGTGTTACAGCATCTTGTGAAATATTATTGAAGAACTATGATAGTAAAACAAGTTCAGGGCCATGGACTTTACACGAAGGGAGAATTATAAGTTAATGAGTAATTTAGAGAAATCTGTAGCTATAAATTTAGAAAACACAGCGCATTATGAAAATATTTCAAATCTAGATATAACTTTTAGAACAGGAGAGAGTGATTCTTCTGTTCTTCTTTTTAATATCATTAAAAATAATCAACCGTTATTACTGAGTGAAGAAAATATCAAAGCACGAATAGCGATTCGAGGTAAAGGAGTCATGGTAGTTGCTCCACTAGAAATATTAGATCCATTTAAAGGTATTTTAAAATTTCAATTACCTAATGATGTAATTAAACGAGATGGAAGTTATCAAGCTCAAGTTTCGGTTGCAGAATTAGGTAATTCAGACGTGGTAGTTGTCGAGAGAACTATCACATTTAACGTTGAAAAAAGTTTGTTTAGCATGATTCCATCTGAAACAAAATTACACTATATTGTTGAATTTCAGGAATTAGAAAAAACTATTATGGATCGTGCGAAAGCAATGGACGAGGCTATAAAAAATGGTGAAGATTATGCGAGTCTGATTGAAAAAGCTAAAGAAAAAGGTCTATCAGATATTCAAATAGCAAAATCTTCAAGTATAGATGAATTAAAGCAACTTGCTAATAGCCATATATCTGATTTGGAAAATAAAGCGCAAGCATATTCAAGAACATTCGATGAGCAAAAGCGATATATGGATGAGAAACATGAAGCCTTCAAGCAGTCAGTGAATAGTGGTGGTTTAGTCACAAGTGGTTCTACTTCAAATTGGCAAAAAGCTAAGATTACTAAAGATGATGGTAAGATAATGCAGATTACTGGATTTGATTTTAATAATCCAGAACAAAGAATAGGTGATTCAACCCAATTTATTTATGTTTCGCAAGCTATAAATTATCCAAGAGGCGCAAGCACTAATGGTACTGTCGAATATTTAGTAGTAACTTCCGACTACAAACGTATGACATATCGTCCAAATGGTACAAATAAAGTATTTGTTAAGAGAAAAGAAGTGGGTTCGTGGTCTGATTGGTCAGAATTAGCGCTTAATGATTACAACACACCTTTTGAAACTGTTCAAAACGCGCAATCAAAGGCTAACACGGCTGAAAGCAATGCCAAACTATACACAGATGACAAGTTTAATAAAAGATATTCAGTTATTTTTGATGGGACGGCAAATGGCGTTGGCTCAACATTATATCTTAATGAAAGTTTAGATCAATTTATTTTGTTAATTTTTTATGGAACTTTTCCAGGTGGAGATTTTACTGAGTTTGGCAACCCCTTTGGTGGCGGAAAAATTTCATTGAACCCATCAAATTTACCGGATAATGACGGTGACGGTGGAGGCGTTTATGAGTTTGGATTAACTAAATCTAGTCGTACATCATTAACTATATCAAACGATGTTTATTTTGACTTAGGAAGTCGAAGAGGTTCTGGTGCAAATGCAAATAGAGGAACAATCAACAAAATTATAGGAGTGAGAAAATAATGCAAATATTAGTTAACAAGCGTAATGAGATAATTTCATACGCTATCATTGGTGGCTTTGAAGAAGGTATTGATATTGAAAATTTACCAGAAAATTTCTCTCAAGTTTTTAGACCTAAAGCCTTTAAATATTCAAATGGGGAAATAGTTTTTAACGAAGATTATTCAGAAGAAAAAGATGACTTGCATCAACAGATTGACAGTGAAGAACAAAACACAGTCGCTTCTGATGACATCTTACGAAAAATGGTTGCTAGTATGCAGAAACAAGTTGTTCAAAGTACAAAGTTATCGATGCAAGTTAATAAGCAAAATGCACTAATGGCAAAACAACTTGTGACACTTAATAAAAAATTAGAAGAGGTTAAAGGAGAGACTGAAAATGCTTAAATTAATTTCACCAACATTCGAAGATATTAAAACATGGTATCAATTGAAAGAATATAGTAAAGAAGATATAGCGTGGTATGTAGATATGGAAGTTATAGATAAAGAGGAATATGCAATTATTACAGGAGAAAAGTATCCAGAAAATCTAGAGTCATAGGTTATAATCTTATGGCTTTTTAATTTGAATAAAGTGGGTGGTGTAATGTTTGGATTTACCAAACGACACGAACAAGATTGGCGTTTAACGCGATTAGAAGAAAATGATAAGACTATGTTTGAAAAATTCGACAGAATAGAAGACAGTCTGAGAACGCAAGAAAAAATTTATGACAAGTTAGATAGAAATTTCGAAGAACTAAGACGTGACAAAGAAGAAGATGAAAAAAATAAAGAGAAAAATGCTAAAAATATTAGAGACATCAAGATGTGGATTCTAGGATTAATAGGGACGATTCTAAGTACATTTGTTATAGCCTTGTTAAAAACTATTTTTGGCATTTAAAGGAGGTGATTACCATGCTTAAGGGAATTTTAGGATATAGCTTTTGGTCGTGTTTCTGGTTTGGTAAGTGTAAGTAATAGTTAAGAGTCAGTGCTTCGGCACTGGCTTTTTATTTTGGATAAAAGGAGCAAACAAATGGATGCAAAAGTAATAACAAGATACATCGTATTGATCTTAGCATTAGTAAATCAATTCTTAGCGAACAAAGGTATTAGCCCAATTCCAGTAGACGATGAAACTATATCATCAATAATACTTACTGTAGTCGCTTTATATACAACGTATAAAGACAATCCAACATCTCAAGAAGGTAAATGGGCAAATCAAAAATTAAAGAAATATAAAGCTGAAAATAAGTATAGAAAAGCAACAGGGCAAGCGCCAATTAAAGAAGTAATGACACCTACGAATATGAACGACACAAATGATTTAGGGTAGGTGATGATTTATGTTAATGACAAAAAACCAAGCAGAAAAATGGTTTGATAATTCATTAGGAAAGCAGTTCAATCCTGATTTGTTTTTTGGATTTCAATGTTACGATTACGCAAATATGTTTTTTATGTTGGCAACAGGCGAAAGGTTACAAGGTTTATACGCTTATAATATTCCATTTGATAATAAAGCAAGGATTGAAAAATACGGGCAAATAATTAAAAACTATGATAGCTTTTTACCGCAAAAGTTGGATATTGTCGTTTTCCCGTCAAAGTATGGTGGCGGAGCTGGGCACGTTGAAATTGTTGAGAGCGCAAATTTAAACACTTTTACATCGTTTGGCCAAAATTGGAATGGTAAAGGTTGGACAAATGGCGTTGCGCAACCTGGTTGGGGTCCTGAAACTGTTACAAGACATGTTCATTACTACGACGACCCAATGTATTTTATTAGATTAAATTTCCCTGACAAAGTAAGTGTTGGGAATAAAGCTAAAAGCGTTATTAAGCAAGCAACTGCCAAAAAGCAAGCAGTAATTAAACCTAAAAAAATTATGCTTGTAGCCGGTCATGGTTATAACGATCCTGGAGCAGTAGGAAACGGAACAAACGAACGCGATTTTATCCGTAAATATATAACGCCTAATATCGCTAAGTATTTAAGACATGCAGGTCACGAAGTTGCATTATATGGTGGCTCAAGTCAATCACAAGACATGTATCAAGATACTGCTTACGGTGTTAATGTAGGAAATAATAAAGATTATGGATTATATTGGGTTAAATCACAGGGGTATGACATTGTTCTAGAGATTCATTTAGACGCAGCAGGAGAAAATGCAAGTGGTGGGCATGTTATTATCTCAAGTCAATTCAATGCAGATACTATTGATAAAAGTATACAAGATGTTATTAAAAATAACTTAGGACAAATAAGAGGTGTAACACCTCGTAATGATTTACTGAACGTTAATGTATCAGCAGAAATAAATATCAATTATCGTTTATCTGAATTAGGTTTTATTACTAATAAAAAAGATATGGATTGGATTAAGAAGAATTATGACTTGTATTCTAAATTAATAGCTGGTGCGATTCATGGTAAGCCTATAGGTGGTTTGGTAGCTGGTAATGCTAAAACATCAGCTAAAAACCAAAAAAATCCACCAGTGCCAGTAGGTTATACACTTGATAAGAATAATGTGCCTTATAAAAAAGAGGATGGTAATTACACAGTTGCCAATGTTAAAGGTAATAACGTAAGGGACGGCTATTCAACTAATTCAAGAATTACAGGTGTATTACCTAATAACGCAACAATCAAATATGATGGCGCATATTGCATCAATGGCTATAGATGGATTACTTATATTGCTAATAGTGGACAACGTCGCTATATTGCGACAGGAGAGGTAGATAAAGCAGGTAATAGGATAAGTAGTTTTGGTAAGTTTAGCACGATTTAGTATTTACTTAGAATAAAAATTTTGCTACATTAATTATAGGGAATCTTACAGTTATTAAATAACTATTTGGATGGATGTTAATATTCCTATACACTTTTTAACATTACTCTCAAGATTTAAATGTGCGTAACTGGCAGGTACTTCGGTACTTGCCTATTTTTTTATGTTATAATGTAATTACATTACCAGTAACCAATCTGGCTTAAAACTACATTTCCGGTAGTCAATCCGGCTATGCAGAGGACTTACTTGCGTAAAGCAGTAAGAAGCTGACTGCATATTTAAACCACCCATACTAGTTACTGGGTGGTTGTTTATATATAACGCAAGTTAACCAAAACTAACTCTATCTAATAAAAAGTATGAAAAATTTATTCATATCTATCTAATAAAAAGTATGAAAAATTTATTCATATCTATTTAATAAAAAGTATGAAAAATTTACTCATATCTATTGCGTATAAAGTTAAAAGATATTATAGTTAACTATGAAGAAAGTCAACTCTCTATTCCGTTCTTTCTTCCTAACTTGCATTCTTTCGTAGTTAGTTCGTCAAGTAACTATTAATTTAGTTATATACAATCAGGAGTGAATTGTATAGCCCGGCAGAGGCCATATATCTGACTGTTGGTCCCGCAGGAGACTTCTTCCTTGCCATCACTCATATACATAATCCCTACTTACATTAATGTTTGTAGGGATATTTTTTAAGGGGTGTACTAGGTGGGGAACACAACGTATTTAAAAATAAATAGTGAAAACGATGTTGATTTACAAGACATCTTGAATGATTTTATTAATTGCTTTTGCAAAGGTTATGTGGAAATTAAAACGAAATATAAATTGCTTCCCATCTTTAAAATAAATTTTCATAAAAATAATTTACCCCACTTATTAGGTTTGCATTACACACATAAAAAAGTGAGCGCTAAAAAGATCATTGGAAGAATAGCTGAAGGGAAAATTACACACGAATCTATAAAAAAACATTATGAATATAGTAACATTAAAGATAGGCTTATCAATTATAATTTTTTGCATAAATGCTTTATTGATAAAGAAATCAGGCTATGCGTTATAGTTCCAAAAAATTCAATTAATCCACAAAAGATTGATGTAGCTTTTATAGATGACAAGAACAGCCAAGTTATGATACTCGGGTTAAGGAAGTCTAACAATAATGATTTTTATAGTCCGGCGACTATGTACGTTCTGGGTAAAAACAGTTCATATCGAAGAATGAGAAGAACACATGTTATTAGCATAGAATGGAAAAATTAATAAATTCGCCTATCGGTGAATCAGTATAGATCGCATCTTAAATGGTGTGTTTATTTTACTCCCCCTACAACCAACAAAACCACACCACCTATTAATTTAGGAGTGTGGTTATTTTTGTGTTTTTTCGGGGCAAAAAAAGGGCAGATTATTTGAAAAAGGGCAAACGCTTGTGGAAAATCTAAAAGGTTAAAAATAATAAAGAACTTGGTATAACAAGGGTTTTATACATTTGCGTACAACGACGAAATGTCAATTTACCATCACATTATGACGATATGTTTATTTTAAACACACAAGCTCATGCGCGTCTTGATCAAATGGCACAACAGTTTGAAGTTGTTTGTAATGGCTTGAACGAAAATGAAGGACAAGCAATTCAAACGATGGATCAATCTGCCTCTCTAATACGGTCAAACTTAATTCAAGTTAAAGAACAATTAGAAAAACTAGCTGTATACTAATTAATTTATTAAATGCTACTTGTTTTCATTGAGAATAAGTAGTTTTTTCAAACATAAAAGTTTTACAAACACATAAATGGGTGATGAGCTATGTTTAAAAGAACTAAACTAATCTTAATAGCAACGATTCTACTATCAGGATGTTCAACTACCAATAACGAATCCAACAATGAAACAAAATCTGTGCCAGAAGAAATGGAAGCTTCAAAATATGTAGGTCAAGGCTTCCAACCACCTGCAGAAAAAGATGCGGTTGAATTTGCGAAAAAGCATAAAGATAAAATTGCTAAACGTGGCGAACAATTTTTTATGGATAACTTTGGACTAAAAGTTAAAGCTACAAATGTTGTAGGTAGTGGCGACGGTGTAGAAGTATTCGTGCATTGTGATGACCACGACATCGTATTTAATGCAAGTATTCCATTTGACAAATCAATTATTGACAGTGATAGCTCATTAAGAAGTGAGGATAAAGGCGATGATATGAGTACTTTAGTTGGTACAGTGTTGAGTGGCTTTGAATATCGAGCGCAAAAAGAAAAGTATGATAATTTATATAAATTTTTCAAAGAAAATGAAAAGAAATATCAATATACAGGATTTACTAAAGAGGCAATTAACAAAACACAAAATAGTGGATATGAAAATGAATATTTTTATATAGTTGCTAATATACCGACGCTCCAAGAATATAGGAAATATTACGAACCCCTAATAAAGAAAAATAATCTGAATTTTAAAAAAGGTATGAAACAAGCAAGGAAAGGAGTAGGCTATAAAGCTGCAATAGAAGTACATACAACATTGTTTTCGAGAAGTAGTAACTTTTCAAAGGACAAAAAATTAGATGATGTTATAGATTTGTCTGAAAGTACGAAAAAGTTACACCTTAATTTTGAAAATACGAAAATATTTTTACAACTAGCAAAATCTACTATTAGTACTAATCGAGTTAATTACAGTGATAATGAGTCTATAAGGATTGAGGTCGAATGACTTGAAATCAGCTAATTTCTCTATATTCTAAACAAACACATAAATGGGTGATGAGCTATGTTTAAAAGAACTAAACTAATCTTAATAGCAACGATTCTACTATCAGGATGTTCAACTACCAATAACGAATCCAACAATGAAACAAAATCTGTGCCAGAAGAAATGGAAGCTTCAAAATATGTAGGACAAGGCTTCCAACCACCTGCAGAAAAAGATGCGATTGAATTTGCGAAGAAGCATCGTAAAGAATTTGAAAAAGTAGGTGAACAATTCTTTAAAGACAACTTTGGACTGAAGGTAAAGGCTACCAATGTTGTAGGTAAAGATGATGGTATAGAAGTTTATGTGCATTGCGATGATCATGGCATTGTATTTAATGCAAGTTTGCCCTTGTACAAAGATGCCATCCATCAAAAAGGATCAATGCGTAGTAATGACAACGGTGATGATGTGAGTATGATGGTGGGTACAGTGCTGAGTGGCTTTGAATATCGAGCGCAAAAAGAAAAGTATGATAACTTATATAAATTTTTCAAAGAAAATGAAAAGAAATATCAATATACAGGTTTTACTAAAGAAGCAATTAATAAGACACAAAACGTTGGATATAAAAATGAATATTTTTATATTACATACTCTTCTAGAAGTTTAAAAGAATATCGAAAGTATTATGAACCTTTGATTCAAAAAAATGATAAGGAATTCAAAGAAGGAATGGAACGAGCAAGAAAAGAAGTGAATTATGCCGCTGATACAGATGCAGTAGCGACACTGTTTAGTACAAAGAAAAATTTTACTAATGACAATACAGAAGATGATGTAATTGAACTAAGTGATAAATTATATAATTTAAAAAATAAACCAGATAAATCTACAATTACAATTCAAATAGGTAAGCCTACTATTAATACTAAAAAAGCCTTTTATGATGATAATCGTCCAATAGAATATGGGGTGCACAGTAAAGGTGAATAAAATTTTAAAAAATTGCTTTTAATATTCTAAACAAACACATAAATGGGAGATGAGCTATGTTTAAAAGAATTAAACTAATCTTAATAGCAACGATAATACTATCAGGATGTTCAACTACCAATAACGAATCTAATAAAGAAACAAAATCAGTACCAGAAGAAATGGAAGCTTCAAAATATGTAGGTCAAGGCTTCCAACCACCTGCAGAAAAAGATGCGGTTGAATTTGCGAAAAAGCATAAAGATAAAATTGCTAAACGTGGCGAACAATTTTTTATGGATAACTTTGGACTAAAAGTTAAAGCTACAAATGTTGTAGGTAGTGGCGACGGTGTAGAAGTATTCGTGCATTGTGATGACCACGACATCGTATTTAATGCAAGTATTCCATTTGACAAATCAATTATTGACAGTGATAGCTCATTAAGAAGTGAGGATAAAGGCGATGATATGAGTACTTTAGTTGGTACAGTGTTGAGTGGCTTTGAATATCGAGCACATAAGGAAGAGTTGGATAATTTAACAGAAGTTTTAAAAGAATATAAAAGTAAATATAAATATACTGGTTATACTGAAAATGCAATTATGAAAACGCAGAATAGTGGTTTTAGAAATGAGTATTATTATTTGACTGCAATTCCATATACTTTAGATGAATATAAAAAGTATTTTCAACCCTTAATCAAAGAGGATGATAAGTCTTTTAGGGACGGTATGAGAAACTCAAAAAAACAACTTAAAGATAAATCACGTCCATATGTTGTTACAACTTTATTTAGTACTAAAGATAATTTTACTAAAGATAATACAATAGACGAGATGATTGATTTTTCTGAAGTGCTAAAAAAGAAAAAGAATATTCCTCATGATTTGAATGTTTCTCTTCAAATTTCTAATAAATATATAAATACAACAAGACCTAATTATAGTAAGAAGGATGTAATAGAAGTAGGTGTATTTAATCATGAATAAGCTAACACGAATGATTAAACTAAAAACAATAAAAAGATAGGTTCAAAAAAGCCATCTCAAAAATTAATCAAACAAACAACATTCCAACCAATGCTCGCAAATCGCAAATTCATTATACATCACCAACTTAATTAATTTTCATTTTAAGCATAGTTATTGAGGTTTTGTGATATATAGTATAAAATTAATGGGAATTAAATTTAATAATGTAAAATTCATCTTCGGGGTCGGGTGTAATTCCCAACCGGCAGTAAATTAAGCCTGCGACCTGCTAGTATGTATCATATTAGTGGCTGATCTAGTGAGATTCTAGAGCCGACAGTATAGTCTGGATGGGAGAAGATGGAGGTTTTTTGTTGTGCAATAATCCTCCTATTCTTACGAGATGAATGGAAGGAGAAAATTGAATATGCAACAAAATAAACGTCTTATCACAATAAGTATGTTGAGCGCGATTGCGTTTGTGTTAACTTTTATCAAGTTTCCTATACCATTTTTGCCACCATACTTAACTTTAGATTTTAGTGATGTACCGTCACTACTAGCTACATTTACGTTTGGACCAGTTGCCGGTATCGTAGTTGCACTGGTTAAAAATTTATTGAACTACTTATTTAGTATGGGCGATCCAGTTGGACCATTTGCTAACTTTTTAGCAGGCGCAAGTTTCTTATTAACTGCTTACGCCATCTATAAAAATAAACGTTCAACAAAATCTTTGATTACTGGATTAATCATTGCAACAATCGTTATGACTATCGTGTTGAGTATTTTGAACTATTTCGTTCTATTACCTTTGTACGGTATGATATTTAACTTAGCTGATATCGCAAATAATCTTAAAGTAATCATTGTTTCAGGAATTATACCATTCAATATTATTAAAGGTATCGTTATTTCTATTGTATTTATTTTACTATATAGAAGGCTTGCGAATTTCTTGAAAAGAATTTAATCAAATTAAAGCAAAATAATATACACATAATAATAAAAAGCAGGTGACTATCAATAAACGATAGCTTGCCTGCTTTTTCTATAGAACATTTGTCTAAAAAATCAATTATTCAAATTTTAAAGCGTCCCCATCAAATGATTCGTCTGCAATTTTAATAGAATCTGTAGGGCATCCATCAATTGCATCTTCCATATCTTCATATAATTCCTCAGGTACTTCTGCAGTACCTTGGTTATCGTCAAGGATTACGAAAGCAATACCTTCGTCGTCGTAATCATATATATCTGGCGCTGCTGCACCGCATGCACCACATGCAATACAAGTATCCATATCAACGATTGTATATTTTGCCAATGTCTTCGCCTCCTTTGATAAAAATGCTAAAATAGTAATGTGACTAAAATTTTAGACAGCATCATTTTTATTTTCAAATTATCCGTTTTACAGAGTGAGGGTTAAATTTGCAACACATTATAAAAACAGCATTACAACAAACATTTAACTATAAAACAAATAAAAGTATTTACAATATCTTAGTTGGTAAGAAATCTCACCAAACCTTTTTTGACGCTTGTAGTCAACAACAGTTGTCATTATATCACAGTTTACCACTATTAAAATATCCGTCTTTTGAGCTATTTTTAGAAAAAATCAATGAATTTAATGCTGAAATGGAAATCATGTTGCATCCTAGATATACATTTGAAAGCATGGGGCAAACATTTCAAGCAATTCAACTATTAGTGCAAACCATGTCTAATACCAAACAACATGTTTTTCATTTTGTACCAATCTCTCAAAATAATAAGATACAAGAAACTGTAAAGATTGTCTATAACTACATTAAAGAAAACCAATTACAAATTGATTTTGAAAATGAACTACATAACTTGTTTAAAGCAATAACTTTAAAAGGGCCATGTTACTTACATTATTATTTGCAAGGCTATGATGAACCAATGTATACGAGACAGCAAGTTAGTTTAATAGAAAAGCTATCTCAACAGCAATTGTTTGAATACGAAATGAATAATTTAGTGACAATGATGTTTGAATTAGAAAGTGGAGAATATACTATTTTATCAAAAATAATAATGAAACCTACATTATTAAATCAAACTTATATTACTTATACAAAATTGCTTGAACAATTCACGATGGAAGATATAGCGGCTCAACAACAAGTTAAAATCAATACTATCGAAGATCATGTACTTGAAATCTTAATCAAAGGTTACATGTCTAATTACGATGATTATGTTGAACTAGAAGATCAACTCCAGTTTTTGAATTTTTATCAACAGCATCGTGGCGAACGATTAAAATTTTACAAAGAACAATTTGACACGTTATCATATTTTCAATTAAAAGTATTAATCGTTGGATTTGAAAGAGGTGATCTGAATGTTGCATGATATTTTACGAAACAAATTTGGATTCGAGAGTTTTAAACCGGGACAACAGGAAATTATAGAAAGTATAATGTCTCAACAACACACTCTAGGTATACTTCCAACTGGAAGTGGAAAGAGTTTGTGTTATCAAATACCTACGTATTTATCAGGTAAGCCGACATTAATTATCTCACCGTTAATATCTTTAATGGATGACCAAGTTATGCAGTTGAAAATAAATGGAGAAAAACGTGTAACATGTATTCACTCTGGTATGGATGAAATTGAGAAAAAGCATAATATTAAATGTTTACGACATAGCCGCTTCATCTTTCTAAGTCCAGAATTTCTCTTGCAACCGTCAAATTTTAAATTAATATCTATGATAGACTTTGGCATGATTGTTCTAGATGAAGCACATTGCCTATCTGAATGGGGATATGATTTCAGACCACATTATGCTCTAATAGGAAAAGTAACAAAGCATTTTAAAGAAGCGGTTGTCTTAGCATTGACAGCAACTGCACCACCGCATTTACAAGATGATTTGACGGAAATGTTAGCGATTCAATTTAACGTTATTAAAACTACAATGAATCGCCCAAACATAAGCTTTAAGCATCTTAATTTTCATGATGACGAAGATAAAATTGAGTGGTTGCTGCCGTTTCTACAACAGTCGGGACCAACGATTATTTATGTCTCATCGAAAAAGATGTGTCTGAATTTAGCGCAACTTATTTATGATTCAGGTTTTCTTACAGGTATTTATCATGGTGATATGAATTATCAAGAGCGACACACAGTTCAACAACAATTTTTAAATAATGATATTCCGATTATAGTCGCAACGAGTGCTTTTGGTATGGGAATTAATAAAAAAGATATTCGCACAATCATTCACTTTCATCTTTCAACAAGTCCTTCTAACTACATTCAAGAAATTGGCCGTGCGGGTCGCGATGGTGAACTAAGTCAGGCAATTAGTTTATTCCAACCGGACGATAAATATATTTTAGAAACGTTATTATTTGCAGATATGATAACAGAAGAAGATGTACAAAATTTCGAAATAGGAGAATTTTTAGCTCCCGATAAACAAGACGTTTTGACAACGTTGCATTCATTCTATAGTATCGGCGCCTTGAAACAGATATTTAAGCAATCATTTAAACGAAAGCAATTAGGATTCTTTCGCATGATTGGCTATTGCAAATTGGATCAATGTAGACGGAAGTATTTATTAGAATTTTTCGGTGAATATCCACCGGCACAAGATCGATGTTGTGACAATGATTCTAATATAACTGATATCGCAATTTTAAATAAGAAGAAGGTAATTAGAAGTATTGGATTTGATGAAAAGTTGCAAAATTTATTTCTCAGATAGTATTACTTTACTAAAAGAAAATTGACAAGCTATAATTAGTGTATACACAATTGAAAAATGATTGAAATAATTTTGAAAAATATACATAAACATATGTCATGTGGGTATATTTTATGTAAAATCATTGTAATAGAATAGAAAGGAAGATGGCTATGTCTAATAATTTTAAAGATGACTTTGAAAAAAATCGTCAATCGATAGACACAAATTCACATCAAGACCATACGGAAGATGTTGAAAAAGACCAATCAGAATTAGAACATCAGGATACAATAGAGAATACGGAGCAACAGTTTCCGCCAAGAAATGCCCAAAGAAGAAAAAGACGCCGTGATTTAGCAACGAATCATAATAAACAAGTTCACAATGAATCACAAACATCTGAAGACAATGTTCAAAATGAGGCTGGCACAATAGATGATCGTCAAGTCGAATCATCACACAGTACTGAAAGTCAAGAACCTAGCCATCAAGACAGTACACCTCAACATGAAGAGGAATATTATAATAAGAATGCTTTTGCAATGGATAAATCACATCCAGAACCAATCGAAGACAATGATAAACACGAGACTATTAAAGAAGCAGAAAATAACACTGAGCATTCAACAGTTTCTGATAAGAGTGAAGCTGAACAATCTCAGCAACCTAAACCATATTTTGCAACAGGTGCTAACCAAGCAAATACATCAAAAGATAAACATGATGATGTAACTGTTAAGCAAGACAAAGATGAATCTAAAGATCATCATAGTGGTAAAAAAGGCGCAGCAATTGGTGCTGGAACAGCGGGTGTTGCAGGTGCAGCTGGTGCAATGGGTGTTTCTAAAGCTAAGAAACATTCAAATGACGCTCAAAACAAAAGTAATTCTGACAAGTCGAATAACTCGACTGAGGATAAAGTGTCTCAAGATAAGTCTAAAGATCATCATAATGGCAAAAAAGGTGCAGCGATCGGTGCTGGAACAGCAGGTTTGGCTGGAGGCGCAGCAAGTAAAAGTGCTTCTGCCGCTTCAAAACCACATGCCTCTAATAATGCAAGCCAAAACCATGATGAACATGACAATCATGACAGAGATAAAGAACGTAAAAAAGGTGGCATGGCCAAAGTATTGTTACCATTAATTGCAGCTGTACTAATTATCGGTGCATTAGCGATATTTGGAGGCATGGCATTAAACAATCATAATAATGGTACAAAAGAAAATAAAATCGCGAATACAAATAAAAATAATGCTGATGAAAGTAAAGACAAAGACACATCTAAAGACGCTTCTAAAGATAAATCAAAATCTACAGACAGTGATAAATCAAAAGAGGATCAAGACAAAGCGACTAAAGATGAATCTGATAATGATCAAAACAACGCTAATCAAGCGAACAATCAAGCACAAAATAATCAAAATCAACAACAAGCTAATCAAAATCAACAACAGCAACAACAACGTCAAGGTGGTGGCCAAAGACATACAGTGAATGGTCAAGAAAACTTATACCGTATCGCAATTCAATACTACGGTTCAGGTTCACCGGAAAATGTTGAAAAAATTAGACGTGCCAATGGTTTAAGTGGTAACAATATTAGAAACGGTCAACAAATCGTTATTCCATAATATAACTATATAAATTGTAACTGAACTGCTATATACAAACGTGCATATTAAAAGTATCTCTAAATATTTTGGAGAACTTAAATTGCGCTTATAAGTATGTAGCGGTTTTTTCATTTTTCAAAGTTTGTTATTTAACAAGGTGTTGTCTCGAATATTGGCATATCAATTAAATTTTTTACATAGTCATCAAAAAGATAAAACACCACAATCAACAAATTTAACGAGGAAGAATAAAAAATAAATCAACATATTAAATTGTAGTGTTATTCAACTCCGTAGCTAACAATTCTCTATGCATATTAAACAAATTGTCGAAAATATATCATAAATCTTCAAGCACAGACTTAGCGCATCAATCACTGAACTGTTATAATAGTTTGGGATTAAAGGAGGCCGAAACAATGCAAAAAGTTGAAAGTATCATAATTGGTGGAGGGCCATGCGGATTAAGTGCGGCTATTGAACAAAAAAGAAAAGGTATTGATACCTTAATTATTGAAAAGGGTAATGTCGTTGAATCAATATATAATTATCCTACTCACCAAACATTTTTCTCATCAAGTGATAAATTAAGTATTGGGGACGTACCGTTTATCGTTGAAGAAAGTAAACCAAGACGTAATCAAGCGCTAGTTTATTACCGAGAAGTTGTAAAACATCATCAATTAAAAGTAAATGCATTTGAAGAAGTATTAACTGTTAAAAAAATGAATAATAAATTTACAATTACTACGACGAAAGATGTTTATGAATGTCGATTTTTAACAATCGCGACAGGCTATTATGGTCAGCATAATACATTAGAGGTTGAAGGTGCGGATTTACCTAAAGTGTTCCATTATTTTAAAGAGGCACATCCGTATTTTGATCAAGATGTTGTTATTATTGGTGGTAAGAATTCGGCTATCGATGCTGCTTTGGAGTTGGAAAAAGCTGGTGCTAACGTGACGGTTCTATATCGTGGTGGAGATTATTCGCCTTCAATTAAACCGTGGATACTTCCAAATTTCACAGCATTAGTAAATCATGAAAAAATTGACATGGAATTTAATGCTAATGTTACCCAAATAACTGAAGATACTGTGACTTATGAAGTAAATGGTGAAAGTAAAACGATACACAATGATTATGTTTTTGCGATGATTGGTTATCATCCCGATTATGAATTTTTAAAATCTGTAGGTATTCAAATTAATACAAATGAATTTGGAACAGCGCCTATGTATAATAAAGAGACATACGAAACAAATATCGAAAATTGCTACATTGCAGGTGTGATTGCTGCAGGGAATGATGCGAATACCATTTTTATTGAAAATGGTAAATTCCACGGTGGCATTATTGCTCAAAGCATGCTAGCTAAGAAACAAACGCCGTTAGAATCATAAAAATAAAGGTCTATGTACTAAATATCTTAGTTATACAACGACTGACATTCATGATATGTCAAATGAGGTTGATGACTAATGATTGTACATAGACCTTTTTATGTTACGTAATCATTATAATTCAAAATATGATTTGATTTCAGCTTTATCTAAATTGTTGCTTAACGCAACTAATAATTTTAATCTTGCTTTTGGACCATTCAAACCGTTAGAAAAAATAAAACCTTGTTGTGCGAGTTGGTAACCACCACCATCGTATGCGTAAGTTGGACTCACAATACCATTAAAGGAACGTGAAACTAGCACAATAGGTATATTTAAAGATACTAATTGTTGAATGCCTTCTAATGCGCTTGGAGGTATGTTGCCTTGTCCTAACGCTTCAATAACCATACCATCGATACCTTCTCGACTATAAAAACTAAAAATGTCACCTGGCATACCCATATATGCTTTTACTAATGGTACATTTAGTTTGTCATTGACATTTTCCAATGCTTGTTGGCGATATGGCATATGATGGAATTGCACACGATCCTTTGTCAATACACCTAGCGGACCATGATTTGGACTTTGAAATGTGTTTGTATTAGACGTATGTGTTTTGGTAACATTACGCGCCGTATGAATTTCATCATTAAATACAACCATCACGCCTTTATGACGGGCCTTTTCATCAGAGGCAACGCGAATAGCGGAAATATAATTATATAATCCGTCAGAACCAATTTCATTAGACGAGCGCATTGCGCCAGTAATAACAACAGGTTGCTCGATACCTAATATTAAATCAAGTAAAAAGGCAGTTTCTTCTAACGTATCGGTACCATGCGTGATAACGAAACCATCATAATATTTATTTGTTACTGCTTCTAAAATAATATCCTTTAATTGTTTAACATGTTGGATTGTCATATGAGGTGATGGTACATTAAAAGGATTTAATTCATCTATTTGTGCATATTGATTTATGACATCTTGATGCATTGAAATAGGGTTGGTATCATTTGTTACTACTTTATTAGATTGGTCTTGTGACATACTAATGGTGCCACCAGTATGAATAACAAGTAGATGTTTCATATATTTCCTCCTATATTTAATTTACCTAATTATGATAAAATATTATTCATAAAACGACAAGGAAGGGAAATGACGCATGAAAGCCATTAATATTGCATTAGATGGTCCAGCTGCTGCCGGAAAAAGTACAATTGCGAAACGTGTAGCCAGCGAACTATCAATGATTTATGTCGATACAGGAGCAATGTATCGTGCATTAACATACAAATATTTAAAATTAAACAAAACTGAGGACTTTGCAAAACTAGTTGACCAAACAACATTAGATTTAACTTATAAAGCAGATAAAGGTCAATGTGTCATTTTAGATAACGAAGATGTAACAGACTTTTTAAGAAATAATGATGTGACGCAACATGTTTCATACGTTGCATCTAAAGAGCCAGTACGTTCATTCGCCGTTAAAAAACAAAAAGAGTTAGCTGCAGAAAAAGGTATCGTAATGGATGGTCGCGATATCGGAACTGTAGTGCTACCAGATGCAGATTTAAAAGTATATATGATTGCATCAGTTGAAGAGCGAGCAGAAAGAAGATATAAAGATAATCAATTAAGAGGTATCGAATCAAATTTTGAAGATTTAAAACGTGATATTGAAGCTCGTGATCAATATGACATGAACCGTGAAATATCACCATTAAGAAAAGCAGATGATGCAGTGACATTAGATACGACAGGCAAGTCGATTGAAGAAGTTACTGACGAAATTTTAGCGATGGTGAGTCAAATTAAATAATTAAGAAGCTAACATTAATAAAATTTATAATTACTTGATGAACGGAAAAGGCTGTTTTTATTCTAATCGAATAGAAATGGTCTTTTGTTAATTTATAAACGAATAACGATAATACTAGAAATAAAAGTGCGTAATTAAACCAAGCATATTAGTAATTCAACTGATTTATAAACAACCTATGAATTGTATTAACAAAAAAGCTAAAATAGCATGTTATTTAAATTTACTTTTTTAAAATTAAAGAGATGCTTTAAAATACATCAATATTAAAGTGCTATTTAGCAATGACTTATTATTACGATTAACAAATATAATGATTAAAGAATGATGCCTAATATACACACTTCTTACTAACAAAATGTAAAAGTTTCTCAATTACGTGGCTTTTTGTTTTATAAAAGTATAAAATTTTACTATAATATATCTTGTAGAGAACAATGAAATGACAGACTTATAAAACAAAATAGTAAGCTATGCTAATTTTTATACAAAAAATATGTATAAACATAGCAAACTGTATTACTTTGATACAAAAATGGTTGTAATAAATATTTATCGATATGACGACTTGAATATGATAAAGTGACATATTTATGTATATGACTATTTCGCAAAATGTAATCGAGGTAGAATTTCTTGACAATTCTGTCAGTTTATAAGATGTTATAAATATGTAGTGTATAAGGAGGCAAACAAGATGACTGAAGAATTCAATGAATCAATGATTAACGATATTAAAGAAGGTGACAAAGTCACTGGCGAGGTACAACAAGTTGAAGACAAGCAAGTTGTTGTTCATATCAACGGTGGTAAATTTAATGGGATTATTCCTATTAGTCAACTATCTACGCATCATATTGATAGCCCAAGTGAAGTTGTAAAAGAGGGCGACGAAGTTGAAGCATATGTCACTAAAGTTGAGTTTGATGAAGAAAATGAAACTGGAGCTTACATCTTATCTAGAAGACAACTTGAAACTGAGAAGTCTTATAGTTATTTACAAGAAAAATTAGATAATAATGAAATCATCGAAGCGAAAGTAACAGAAGTAGTTAAAGGTGGTTTGGTTGTTGATGTAGGACAAAGAGGTTTTGTTCCGGCTTCACTAATTTCAACAGACTTCATTGAGGATTTCTCTGTGTTTGATGGACAAACAATTCGTATTAAAGTTGAAGAATTGGATCCTGAAAATAATAGAGTCATTTTAAGCCGTAAAGCAGTTGAACAAGAAGAAAACGATGCTAAAAAAGATCAATTATTACAATCTTTAAATGAAGGCGATGTTATTGATGGTAAAGTAGCGCGTTTAACTCAATTTGGTGCATTTATAGACATTGGCGGTGTTGATGGTTTAGTGCATGTATCTGAACTTTCTCACGAACATGTTCAAACACCAGAAGAAGTAGTTTCAATTGGTCAAGATGTTAAAGTTAAAATTAAATCTATTGATAGAGATACAGAACGTATTTCATTATCAATCAAAGATACGTTACCAACACCTTTCGAAAATATTAAAGGTCAATTCCACGAAAATGATGTCATTGAAGGTGTCGTAGTAAGATTGGCAAACTTTGGTGCATTTGTTGAAATTGCACCAGGTGTACAAGGACTTGTACATATTTCTGAAATTGCACACAAACACATTGGTACGCCAGGTGAAGTGTTAGAACCTGGTCAACAAGTAAATGTTAAAATATTAGGTATTGATGAAGAGAATGAAAGAGTATCACTATCTATTAAAGCAACATTACCAAACGAAGATGTTGTTGAAAGTGATCCTTCTACGACTAAGGCGTACTTAGAAAACGAAGAAGAAGATAATCCAACAATTGGCGATATGATTGGTGATAAACTTAAAAATCTTAAACTATAATTTAATATTTAATAGTCAACTCCACATGTTTATGATTGCATGTGGAGTATTTTTATGTAACAAAATATACTCGGAATGATAACGTGGACAAATTTAACTAAGTGTTTAAAAAGATAAAGTTTTAAGTGCTGATTTTTATCATTACAGTAATAAACTCATTTTGAATACACAGTCTCATGTGATATTATTAAAAAGATATAAGAAAGAGAGGAAGTTAGCTTATGACTAAACCTATAGTAGCTATTGTAGGTAGGCCTAATGTAGGTAAATCTACAATTTTTAATAGAATAGTTGGAGAACGTGTTTCGATTGTGGAAGACACGCCAGGTGTAACACGAGATCGTATTTATTCTTCAGGTGAATGGTTAACACATGATTTCAATATTATTGATACAGGTGGTATTGAAATTGGTGATGCACCATTCCAAACACAAATTAGAGCGCAGGCAGAAATCGCCATAGATGAAGCGGATGTTATTATTTTTATGGTTAACGTGCGTGAAGGATTGACACAAAGCGATGAAATGGTCGCTCAAATTTTATACAAATCTAAAAAACCGGTCGTATTAGCGGTTAACAAAGTAGATAATATGGAAATGCGTACAGACGTGTATGATTTCTATTCATTAGGATTTGGTGAACCGTATCCGATATCAGGGTCACATGGTTTAGGTCTTGGTGACTTGTTAGATGCAGTTGTTTCTCATTTTGGTGAAGAGGAAGAAGATCCTTATGATGAAGATACAATTCGACTATCCATTATTGGACGACCAAACGTAGGTAAATCAAGTTTAGTAAATGCTATTTTAGGTGAAGATCGCGTTATCGTTTCTAATGTTGCAGGGACAACGAGAGACGCTATTGATACAGAGTATAGTTATGATGGACAAGATTATGTTTTAATCGATACTGCTGGTATGCGTAAAAAAGGAAAAGTATATGAATCAACTGAGAAATATTCAGTATTAAGAGCTTTAAAAGCGATTGAACGTTCAAATGTTGTTTTAGTGGTCATAGATGCAGAACAAGGCATCATTGAACAAGATAAACGTGTTGCAGGATATGCACATGAACAAGGTAAAGCAGTCGTGATTGTCGTAAATAAATGGGATACTGTGGAAAAAGATAGTAAAACGATGAAGAAATTTGAAGATGAAGTACGTAAAGAATTCCAATTTTTAGATTATGCACAAATTGCTTTTGTGTCTGCTAAAGAACGCACAAGATTACGTACATTATTCCCTTACATCAATGAAGCAAGTGAAAACCATAAAAAACGTGTTCAAAGTTCAACTTTAAATGAAGTTGTTACTGATGCAATTTCCATGAACCCTACACCAACAGACAAAGGTAGACGTTTGAATGTCTTTTATGCAACACAAGTTGCTATAGAACCACCGACATTTGTTGTATTTGTTAATGATGTAGAATTAATGCATTTTTCTTATAAACGCTATTTAGAGAATCAAATCCGTGCCGCTTTTGGTTTTGAAGGTACACCAATTCATATTATAGCTCGAAAGAGAAATTAACGATTGGGGGATAACAATGACTAAAATTACCGTTTTTGGTATGGGAAGTTTTGGGACAGCCCTTGCCAATGTTCTTGCAGAAAATGGACATGATGTTTTGATGTGGGGTAAAAATCAAGATGCTGTTGATGAATTAAATACATGTCATACAAATAAAAAGTATTTAAAATACGCGAAATTAGATGTTAACATCATCGCTACTTCAGATATGACCAAAGCAATTCAATTTGCAGATATTTACTTAATGGCTTTACCTACTAAAGCAATGCGAGAAGTTGCTTCTCAAATTAATGATAAGCTGACCTCTAAAAAGACTTTTATACATGTTGCTAAAGGTATTGAAAATGGGACGTTTAAACGTGTGTCAGAAATGATTGAAGATTCTATTTCACCTGAATATAATGCAGGTATTGGCGTGTTGTCAGGGCCAAGTCATGCGGAAGAAGTTGTAGTCAAGCAACCAACTACAGTTGCTGCTTCATCAAAAGATAAAAGTGTAAGTAAATTAACGCAAGATTTATTTATGAATGATTATTTGCGTGTGTACACGAATGATGACTTGATTGGTGTTGAACTTGGTGGTGCATTGAAAAATATCATCGCAGTAGCAAGTGGTATCGTAGCTGGAATTGGCTACGGTGATAATGCAAAAGCTGCATTAATGACTCGTGGTTTAGCGGAAATTAGTAGATTAGGTGAAAAGTTAGGTGCCGATCCTATGACATTTCTAGGTTTAGGTGGTATCGGTGACTTAATCGTTACTTGCACATCAACACATTCTCGAAATTTCACATTAGGATATAAACTTGGACAAGGTGAATCAATGGATCAAGCATTATCTGAAATGAATATGGTCGTTGAAGGTATTTATACAACTAAATCAGTTTATCATTTAGCTAAAGAAAAAAATGTGGATATGCCAATTACAAATGCATTATATAGAGTATTATTTGAAAATATCTCAGTAAAAGAATGCGTAAAAGATTTAATGGAGCGCGATAAAAAATCTGAATAAAATGTGTATTATTACACATATACGGCTAATAATTACGTAAAATGAATAGAAATGGCTTAAATTCAACGTTTTTGCCACATAAATGATTGCGATTTATGTAATGCTTGTGTTAAAGTTTTACCATAATGATATAAACATATCATTATCAAACCTCAGGAGGTGAATGTCTAATGAACAAAACAGATTTAATCAATGCAGTTGCAGAGCAAGCTGATTTAACTAAAAAAGAAGCTGGTTCAGCAGTAGATGCTGTATTCGAATCAATCCAAAACTCACTTGCTAAAGGTGAAAAAGTACAATTAATTGGTTTCGGTAACTTTGAGGTACGTGAACGTGCTGCACGTAAAGGTCGTAACCCTCAAACTGGTAAAGAAATTGATATCCCAGCAAGTAAAGTTCCAGCATTCAAAGCTGGTAAAGCATTAAAAGATGCTGTAAAATAATTTTACTTAAAAAGCCCTGAATAAGGGCTTTTTATTTTGCTTTTAATACTTACAACCTGTACATAAATTGTAATGTTCTTCTAAGTTTTTAATCTTTGGAACATTCATTGTTTAAGCGTTCAAAATTTTACATGACATAATAGTTTTGATAAAAATAGCAACTACAAAATATACATATGAATAATGAGATTAATTGTTAGCGTTGAATTTACTTAAAAGGTAACCATGTCTACTATAGTATTTTATGTTATTTAAAAAGATGAATAATGTAAATGAAGTAAAGGTTATTATGAGAATTACAAAAGCTACATAAATTACTGTTAGTTTAAATTGAAATTTAAAAATGATAAGTAATCTTAATGCTTCAAAAGATTTTAATTTCTTACATATAATGTTAATATGAATAGTGATAATATCGTGAGGTGTAGACATGGAAACAACTGTTAGCAAATTGGAAAGACAAATAGAAGAAAGATTAAAGGGTGTATCAGAATATGAATCCATTAATATTAATCATCGGTTAGGTAAGTTACTTGATTCATATGATATTCCAGATGTTGCCAAAGTAGCATGCCTCACAATTGACACATCAATGAGACACCTTGATGACATTACATATAATCATTTGTCTAAACATTCCATTTTGATTGGAGATTTAATTAGTGCACATTTTTATACGCTACTAGCAGAAATCAATGATTTATCATTTCAAAATGAAATTAGTAAAGCAATTGTTGAAATTAATGAATTGAAATCTTCATTACATCATCAAGCTTTAAATGATTATGAAATTTCTCAAGCAATAGTAAAAATTGAAACACTTTTCCCATATATTACGTTATCTCATTTCGGTATCAATATTGATGAGTCGGAAATATATAATTATTTATTTGAAGATATGTCTGATTACTATCCATCATACTTCAAGAAATATAATCAAAGTGAAGTAAAGCATTACTTACACGATATCCAAAAAAGTTATTTAAAAAGTAGAGGTAATTAAGCATGGCTGACAATAAAGCAAATAAAGAGCAAGTACATCGCGTTTTTCAAAATATTTCAAAAAAATATGATAGATTAAATAATATTATTAGTTTTGAGCAGCATAAAGTATGGAGAAAACGCGTCATGAAAGACATGGGCGTTAGAAAAGGGACGAAAGCATTAGATGTTTGTTGTGGTACTGGTGATTGGACAATCGCATTAAGCAAAGCTGTAGGACCAACAGGTGAAGTTACTGGTATTGACTTTAGTGAGAATATGTTAGAAGTAGGAAAAGAAAAAACTGCTTCAATGGAAAATGTTAAACTTGTTCATGGTGATGCAATGGAATTGCCGTTTGAAGACAATTCTTTTGATTATGTAACAATTGGGTTTGGATTAAGGAATGTGCCAGACTATTTAGTCGCGTTAAAAGAAATGAATAGAGTACTTAAACCAGGTGGTATGGTGGTATGTCTTGAAACGAGCCAACCAACTTTGCCAGTCTTTAAACAAATGTATGCATTATACTTTAAATTTGTTATGCCTATTTTTGGGAAATTATTTGCAAAATCAAAAGAAGAATATGAATGGTTACAGCAATCTACGTTTAATTTTCCTGGAAAAGAAGAGTTGAAGCGCATGTTTGAAGAAGCGGGTTTCATAAATGTAAGAGTACGTAGTTTTACAGGGGGCGTTGCTGCAATGCACCTTGGCTATAAAGAAAAAGATAATACCAAAGGTGATTAACGTGGCAAAGTTAAACATGAACAATGAAATTAAGAAAGTGGAACAACGACTTGAAAAGGCAATAAAAAGTAAAGATTCTGTATTAGAACAGGCATCATTACACTTATTGTCTTCTGGTGGTAAAAGAGTACGCCCAGCATTTGTAATTCTGAGTAGCCAATTTGGCAAAGATGAACAAACGTCTGAACAAACGTATCAAGTTGCAGTCGCATTAGAGTTAATTCATATGGCAACACTTGTTCATGATGACGTTATTGATAAAAGCGACAAGCGTCGAGGCAAGTTAACCATATCAAAGAAATGGGATCAGACAACTGCTATTTTAACTGGGAATTTTTTATTGGCATTAGGACTTGAACACTTAATGGCCGTTAAAGATAATCGTGTACATCAATTGATATCTGAATCTATCGTTGATGTTTGTAGAGGGGAACTTTTCCAATTTCAAGACCAATTTAACAGTCAACAGACAATTATCAATTATTTACGACGTATCAATCGCAAAACAGCACTGTTAATTCAAATATCAACTGAAGTTGGTGCAATTACATCTCAATCTGATAAAGAGACTGTACGAAAATTGAAAATGATTGGTCATTATATAGGTATGAGCTTCCAAATCATTGATGATGTATTAGACTTCACAAGTACCGAAAAGAAATTAGGTAAGCCGGTCGGAAGTGATTTGCTTAATGGTCATATTACGTTACCGATTTTATTAGAAATGCGTAAAAACCCAGACTTCAAATTGAAAATTGAGCAATTACGACGTGACAGCGATCGAAAAGAATTTGAAGAATGTATTCAAATTATTAGAAAGTCTGACAGTATTAATGAATCTAAAGCAGTAAGTTCGAAGTATTTAAGTAAAGCTTTGGATTTGATTTCTGAGTTACCAGATGGACATCCGAAATCACTACTTTTAAGTTTGACGAAAAAAATGGGTTCAAGAAACACGTAGTATTTATGAAAAGTATTGAAAGCGCTTTACCAACCTGTTAATATATAATAGTAATATACATAAACCTATTAAACACAGGGGGATACATAAAGTGGAACGTACATTTTTAATGATTAAACCAGATGCAGTACAAAGAAATCTAATTGGTGAAGTAATTTCAAGAATTGAAAGAAAAGGACTAAAACTTGTCGGTGGTAAATTAATGCAAGTACCAATGGAACTTGCTGAAACACATTATGGTGAACACCAAGGTAAACCATTTTATAATGATTTAATTTCATTTATTACATCAGCACCAGTGTTCGCAATGGTAGTTGAAGGTGAAGATGCAGTTAATGTATCTAGACATATTATTGGCAGCACCAATCCTTCAGAAGCTTCACCAGGATCAATTAGAGGTGATTTAGGTTTAACTGTTGGTAGAAATATCATTCACGGTTCAGATTCATTAGATTCTGCTGAACGTGAAATTAATCTATGGTTTAATGAAAATGAAATTACTAGCTATGCTTCACCACGTGATGCATGGTTATATGAATAAAATTTAAACTGTAAACCTTTACGATTTATTTATAAAGGTAGAAAGGGTTTTGTTATGTGGTTAGTCATTATGATTATACATAACAAGGCCCGTTTTTTATGTTGTAGTAAATTACTTGAAAAATTTTATAGTTTTTTTGGTAACACGTATTAAAAAGAGAGGAATATTCTTTATCAAATGAAACTAAACAGAGAGAAGGGGTTGTTAAAATGAAGAATATTATTTCGATTATTTTGGGGATTTTAATGTTCTTAAAATTAATGGAATTACTATATGGTGCTATATTTTTAGATAAACCACTTAATCCTATAACAAAAATTATTTTTATACTGACTCTCATTTATATTTTTTATGTATTAGTAAAAGAATTGATTATATTTTTGAAGTCAAAGTATAACAAAAGCGCTTAACATATGTATATTTTTAATATCATAATTTTTTTAAACGGACTGATTAACTTTATTAATAATTAACAGTTCGTTCTTTTGTATTAAGAAATGTAGTCAGTATATTATTTGCTAAAGTTGCGATACGATTATTTTAAAACGGCTAATCATTTTTAATTAATGATTATATGATGCAACTGTTTAGAAATTCATGATACTTTTCTACAGACGAATATATTATAATTAATTTTAGTTCGTTTAATATTAAGATAATTCTGACATTTAAAATGAGATGTCATCCATTTTCTTAATTAAGCTTGAAAACAAACATTTATGAATCCACAATGAATGTGATAAGATTAACAACATATTATAATGTTATTGCGGAAGTATGAAAGGAGCGAGTGTGTATGAGATATCTAACTTCTGGAGAATCACATGGACCTCAATTAACAGTTATTGTCGAAGGTATACCAGCAAATTTAGAAATTAAAGTTGAAGATATTAATAAAGAAATGTTCAAGCGTCAAGGTGGTTATGGTCGTGGCCGACGCATGCAAATTGAGAAAGATACAGTAGAAATAGTATCAGGCGTTAGAAATGGTTATACATTAGGTAGTCCAATTACTATGGTTGTAACCAATGATGACTTTACGCATTGGAGAAAAATTATGGGAGCAGCTCCAATAAGTGAAGAAGAACGTGAAAATATGAAACGTACTATTACAAAACCAAGACCTGGTCATGCAGATTTGGTTGGAGGTATGAAATATAATCATCGTGATTTACGAAATGTGCTAGAGCGATCATCTGCTAGAGAAACAGCAGCTCGAGTTGCAGTCGGTGCCTTATGTAAAGTGTTATTACAACAGTTAGATATCGATATATACAGTCGTGTTGTTGAAATAGGTGGAATTAAAGATAAAGATTTTTATGATTCAAAAACATTTAAAGCAAATCTTGATCGTAATGATGTTCGTGTAATTGATGACAGTATCGCACAAGCAATGCGAGATAAAATTGACGAAGCTAAAAACGATGGTGATTCAATAGGGGGAGTAGTTCAAGTTGTAGTTGAAAATATGCCTGTTGGTGTAGGTAGTTATGTACATTATGATCGTAAATTAGATGGAAGAATAGCACAGGGTGTCGTTAGTATTAATGCATTTAAAGGTGTAAGTTTTGGAGAAGGATTTAAAGCAGCTGAAAAGCCTGGTAGCGAAATTCAAGACGAAATTCTCTACAATACTGAATTGGGCTATTATCGTGGGTCAAATCACTTAGGTGGTTTAGAAGGCGGTATGTCAAATGGAATGCCAATTATCGTTAATGGTGTAATGAAACCAATTCCAACGTTATATAAACCATTAAATTCAGTAGACATTAATACTAAAGAAGACTTTAAAGCAACAATTGAACGTTCTGATAGTTGTGCTGTTCCTGCAGCAAGTATCGTCTGCGAACATGTCGTAGCATTTGAAATTGCGAAAGCATTATTGGAAGAATTCCAATCAAATCATATTGAGCAACTTAAACAACAAATTATTGAGCGCAGACAATTAAATATTGAGTTTTAACAACAAGAACAATTGAGGTGTAATCATGAAATTACAAACAACATACCCTTCAAATAATTATCCAATATATGTTGAACGCGGTGCAATTGACCATATTAGCACGTATATTGATCAGTTTGATCAAAGTTTTATATTAATTGATGAATATGTAAATCAATATTTTGCGAATAAATTTGATGATATTTTATCATATGAAAATGTGCATAAAGTCATTATTCCAGCAGGTGAAAAGACAAAAACATTTCATCAATATCAAGAAACATTAGAGTATATTTTATCCCATCATGTGACTCGTAATACAGCAATTATTGCTGTTGGTGGTGGTGCAACTGGTGATTTTGCAGGATTTGTAGCAGCAACACTATTAAGAGGTGTCCATTTTATACAAGTTCCTACAACGATTTTGGCGCATGATTCTAGTGTTGGCGGTAAAGTGGGTATTAACTCAAAACAAGGTAAAAACCTTATCGGTGCATTTTATCGTCCAACTGCTGTGATTTATGATTTAGACTTTTTAAAGACGTTACCATTTGAGCAAATATTAAGTGGCTATGCAGAAGTTTATAAGCATGCGTTATTGAATGGTGAATCAACGACGCAAGAAATCGAACAGCACTTTAAAGATAGAGAGATATTACAGTCATTAAATGGTATGGATAAATATATTGCTAAAGGTATTGAAACGAAGCTGGATATTGTTGTTGCAGATGAAAAAGAACAAGGTGTACGTAAATTTTTAAATTTAGGTCATACATTTGGGCATGCTGTTGAATACTATCATAAAATACCTCATGGTCATGCAGTGATGGTTGGCATTATCTATCAATTTATAGTTGCGAATGCTTTGTTTGATTCTAAGCATGAAATTAATCATTATATTCAATATTTAATACAACTCGGTTATCCTTTAGACATGATAACTGACTTGGATTTTGAAACGTTATACGAATATATGCTAAGTGATAAAAAGAATGATAAGCAAGGTGTACAAATGGTCTTGATTAGACAATTTGGAGATATCGTTGTACAACATGTTGATCAACTAACATTACAACATGCATGTGAACAATTAAAAACATATTTTAAGTAGGTGAATGAAATGGTAAATGAACAAATCATTGATATTTCAGGTCCGTTAAAGGGCGAAATAGAAGTGCCGGGCGATAAGTCAATGACACACCGTGCAATCATGTTGGCGTCGCTAGCTGAAGGTGTATCTACTATATATAAGCCACTACTTGGCGAAGATTGTCGTCGTACGATGGACATTTTCCGACTGTTAGGTGTAGAAATCAAAGAAGATGATGAAAAATTAGTTGTGACTTCCCCAGGATATCAATCTTTTAACACGCCACATCAAGTATTGTATACAGGTAATTCTGGTACGACAACACGATTATTGGCAGGTTTGTTAAGTGGTTTAGGTATTGAAAGTGTTTTGTCTGGCGATGTTTCAATTGGTAAAAGGCCAATGGATCGTGTCTTGAGACCATTGAAACTTATGGATGCGAATATTGAAGGTATTGAAGATAATTATACACCATTAATTATTAAGCCATCTGTCATAAAAGGTATAAATTATCAAATGGAAGTTGCAAGTGCACAAGTAAAAAGTGCCATTTTATTTGCAAGTTTGTTTTCTAAGGAACCGACCATCATTAAAGAATTAGATGTAAGTCGAAATCATACTGAGACGATGTTCAAACATTTTAATATTCCAATTGAAGCAGAAGGGTTATCAATTAATACAACCCCTGAAGCAATTCGATACATTAAACCTGCAGATTTTCATGTTCCTGGCGATATTTCATCTGCAGCGTTCTTTATTGTTGCAGCACTTATCACACCAGGAAGTGATGTAACAATTCATAATGTTGGAATCAATCCAACACGTTCAGGTATTATTGATATTGTTGAAAAAATGGGCGGTAATATCCAACTTTTCAATCAAACAACTGGTGCTGAACCTACTGCTTCTATTCGTATTCAATACACACCAATGCTTCAACCAATAACAATCGAAGGAGAATTAGTTCCAAAAGCAATTGATGAACTGCCTGTAATAGCATTACTTTGTACACAAGCAGTTGGCACGAGTACAATTAAAGATGCCGAGGAATTAAAAGTAAAAGAAACAAATAGAATTGATACAACGGCTGATATGTTAAACTTGTTAGGGTTTGAATTACAACCAACTAATGATGGATTGATTATTCATCCGTCAGAATTTAAAACAAATGCAACAGTTGATAGTTTAACTGATCATCGAATAGGAATGATGCTTGCAGTTGCTTCTCTACTTTCAAGCGAGCCTGTCAAAATCAAACAATTTGATGCTGTAAATGTATCATTTCCAGGATTTTTACCAAAACTAAAGCTTTTAGAAAATGAGGGATAATATAAAATGGAAGATATCTATAAATTAATAGACGATATCAATCTACAAAAACTAGAAAATTTAGACTCTCGTGTTAATGAAGCAATAACTACTGACAACGATGACGCATTATTTATTCTAGGAGAGACACTTTACAATTTTGGATTAATGCCACAAGGTTTGGAAGTATTTCGCGTGTTATATCACAAATATCCAGACGAAAGTGAATTGCTGATTTATTTTATTGAAGGTTTAATGTCTGAAAATCAAACTGACGAAGCGTTAGAATATTTAAGTTATGTTGAACCATCACCTGAAAAGTTGATGTTAGAAGCAGATTTATATCAACAAATTAATATGATGGAAGTTGCTATTGCTAAATTACAAGAAGCACTTGAACTAGAGCCAAATGATCCAATAATCCATTTTGCATTGGCTGAAATGTTATATTATGATGGTCAATATTTACGTGCTACCTCTGAATACGAAACCGTTTTAGAAACTGGTGAATATCAAGTTAATGGTGTAAACTTATTCTCTCGTATGGCAGATTGTAGTTTACAAAGTGGTAACTATAGTGATGCGATTCGCTTATACGATGAAATTAATGAAGATGAAATGACTTCAGAAGATTATCTCAAAAAAGCCATTTCTTACGATAAAAATGACATCACTCAAGAAGCAATTAAAATAATGACTACATTACTTTCTAAAGATCCTGATTATATTCAAGGCTACTTGTATTTACAATCATTATATGAAAATGAAAAAAATTATCCAGATGCCATTGAGACGGGTAAAGAAGGATTACGACTAAGTCAATTTTATAAAGAGTTAATGTATACAACTGGATGTTTGGAAATAGAACACGGCGATGCTAATGAAGGTGTATTATTGTTAAGACAAGCATTAGAGGTTGATAATGCTTACCAAGAACCTTTATTGATTTTAAGCGATTTATATCGTAATGAAGAAGATTATGAAGCAATCATTGAATTATTAACATATGTAGATGAAGAAGATTTGGATCCTACATTCATGTGGCATTTAGCGTTCGCCTATGGTCAAGAAGAGCGAGATAAAGAAGCTCAACATTTCTTTGAATTAGCATATCCAACGATGAAAACAAATATTGATTTTATGAGTGATTATTATTTCTATTTAACTGAAATTGGTCAAAAGGAACAAGCAATTACTATTTTAAATCAATTGTTGGAACTAGAGCCAAGTAACGAAAATTGGCATGACGAATTATCAAGATTGCAATCTTAAAATGGGGTATTTGATGTCAGAGACACTCAATCAAATTAAAGAAAGTTTTATTGAATATTTACTTTTTCAATATCGATTTAAGTCGCGTATTGCAGTTTGGGTGCTTAACTATATAAAAGTGAATGAGGCGAAATTGGCAAACATTCATTTTGTAGATACAAAAATTAATCATCATGAAACATTAGAAATTGCAGAAGTGGGAAGTCACGCTTCTGCAATTCAATTTACTAAGCGTAATATAAAGTTAATGAATACAAATGAAATATTTGATTATATCGCTAATCATAACTGTGCTTTTGATATTCAAATTCACTTCGCAAACGTGTCAAAGCGTGAGCAAAGGCTAGATGATTTAATAGTTGCTCAACTAACGGAATCGCCCAGTTATCAAACTTATCTTCATGACTTAAATAGTATGGCTATAGATCGGCATAAACATGCGTTATTAATAGATTACTTGTTACACAATATTGATTTAAGTTTACAGATGAATGAAAAGCAACGTTTTTATCAACTAACGCAAATTTTAAATACACTCAAGCTAGTAAATAAACATAATCAATTTGAGGACTTAGCAGATGACGATTAATACATTTTGGCAATATACACTTTATCAACGTTCTTGGTTAATGATGCTACTCATTTGTAATATATTAGGGATGATTTATGGTTATATATGGTATGGTGAACAATTAAGTCATACGCCGTGGCATTTTAAGATTTTTGTTCCAGATAGCCCAACTGCAATATTATTCTTAGTTATTTCTATCTCAATGATATTAATCCAAAAACAAAATAGTATTATCGATGCACTGGCATTTGTAACATTATTCAAATATGGGATTTGGGCAGTTATTATGAATATATTATTTATTATTGAACAAGGTGATATTACAGTAAATGGCCTGATATTAATGTTTTCCCACAGTATAATGGCCGTTCAGGCAATTTACTTCTATCCTAGGTTTAAACGTTCTATGATTGGAATCAGTGTAGCGATGACTTGGGTATTTTTGAATGATTATATTGACTATTTTCACCTTCAATTTCCATATTATGATTTTATAACTACACATGTGTGGCAAATTGGTGTATTATCATGTTGTCTGAGTGTTTTTGGACTTTTGCTTTATATTGAATTAAACAAATTATTAAAGTGTAAATGATTTGATAAAAACGGCAAATGACAGTAAAATATTTATAAAGGAGAGTGAGTTTATTGTCTTCAATTTTTACTATGATAATTTATTTCGTAATATTAATGGTGCTTCCTTTATGGGCACAACACAAAGTTAAATCTAACTATGAGAAATATTCACAAGTTAGATCAACTAGTGGTAAAACGGGTCGTGAAGTTGCATTAGAAATTTTACATGCAAACGGTATTTATGATGTCGAAGTTGTTAAAGGTGAAGGATTCTTAACAGATCATTACGATCCTAAAAAGAAAGTTGTTTCACTATCTCCTGCAAACTATGACAGACCATCAGTTGCTGGAACTGCAATTGCAGCCCACGAAGTTGGTCATGCCATTCAAGATCACCAAGGATATTGGTTCTTAAGATTCAGAGCAGCATTAGTACCTGTTGCAAACCTAGGGAGTTCATTAAGTTATATGATCATCATGTTAGGTATTATCTTAACAGCGATAGGTAGTGCATTTGGTTCAACTGCTTTATGGATTGGTGCTGGTTTAATGTCATTAGCGGTATTATTCTCAATTGTTACGTTACCAGTTGAGTTTGATGCGAGTTCAAGAGCGATGAAACAAATTACGGCATTGAACATTGTAAATGAAAAAGAATACAAGCATGCGCGTAAAGTATTATCTGCAGCAGCAATGACTTATGTTGCAGCAACTGCTGTCGCTGTAGCAGAGCTTGTACGTATCATTTTGCTTGCGCGTTCAAGTGATTAATCTTATAGATTAACAATTAACTTAAATTAGACACTTATTAACTAGCTAATCACATTTTGTGTGGTTGCTAGTTTTTTTGTGCTTATTTTTCTAATGGTAGATTATTCACTATATTATTTTATTGTAGTAGTACGTATCATAAAGTTATAATCCCATTTTCAATTGATTTAATTTAGTTAGGAATGCATTACATTTATATAAACTGAATTATTAAACTTCTAAAATAAACAACTTGTCATCTAGTTTAGCTAGAGTCAGTAGATTGCACTAAACATGCATGAGACTTCAAATTGATATATACTATATTAGAAATGCAATATAAGGAGAACGTAGAAATGAAATCAATGGTAGAAATGCAACGTGAAGTTGATGAATATATTGGACAATTTAAAACAGGATATTTTTCACCATTAGCTAACTTAGCTAGATTGACTGAAGAAGTGGGCGAACTTGCACGTGAAATAAATCATACCTATGGTGAAAAAAAGAAGAAAGATTCAGAGGAAGCAAATACGATTAAAGCAGAATTAGGTGATAATTTATTTGTGTTGTTATGTTTAGCGAATTCAATGGGAATAGATATGACAGAGAGCTTTAATGAAACTATGGAAAAGTTTAATACAAGAGATAAAAATCGATTCGAAAGAAAGTGAATATAAAAATATATGCTTTATTTGGATTTGATTAAGATTAAAAACATCCATCAATGAATTGCATCGCATGAAATCATATTATTTTTAAAGTAAATATAACTAGATAAATGAATATATATACAACACCTGTTTTTTAGATATTTGAAATTATAAACTCAACATTACTATAAACTTAAATTTAAACAATTATCTACGCATCGAGAATAATAGAGAGAAATAGAAAGAAAGGATGGGCAAGCGAATGAAGATAGGTATAACATGTTACCCGTCCATGGGTGGTTCTGGAATTATTGCCACAGAATTAGGAATTAAATTAGCAGAGCGAGGTCACGAAGTACATTTTATCACTTCAAATATCCCGTTTAGAATAAGAAAACCATTACCGAATATGATTTTTCATCAAGTTGAAGTGAATCAATATGCAGTATTTCAGTATCCACCGTATGATATTACGTTAAGTACTAAAATCGCTGAAGTTATTAAAGAATATGGTCTTGATTTGTTGCATATGCACTATGCTGTACCTCATGCAATTTGTGGGATTTTAGCTCGTGAGATGTCAGGTAAAGATATAAAAATTATGACAACGCTACACGGTACTGATATTACTGTTTTGGGCTATGATCATTCACTCCAAGGTGCAATTAAATTTGGCATTGAAAAAAGTGATATTGTGACAAGTGTGAGTAAATCTTTAGCACAAGAAACACATGAAATTATTGAAACTAACAAAGAAATTATACCGATTTATAATTTTGTACGTGAAAATGAGTTTCCAACTAAACATAACACAGCATTAAAATCACAATTTGGTATAGCACCAGATGAAAAAGTGTTAATACATGTATCGAATTTTAGACAAGTAAAACGCATAGATACTATTATAGAAACATTTGCAAAAGTACGTGAAAAGATACCTAGTAAATTAATTTTACTTGGAGATGGTCCTGAATTAGTGCCAATGCGTCAATTGACGAAAGAGTTAAACGTAGAAGAGGATGTTTTATTTTTAGGGAAACAAGATTGCGTAAGTGAATTTTACCAATTATCTGACTTAGTATTATTATTAAGTGAAAAAGAAAGCTTTGGACTAACTTTACTTGAGGCTATGAAAACAGGCGTCGTTCCAATTGGTTCAAATGCCGGTGGAATTAAAGAGGTTATTAAACATGGTGAAACTGGATTTGTCGTAGATGTGGGTGATTGTGATTCAGCGAGTGACTATGCTATCCGATTACTTGAAGATAAGGTGTTATACAACAAACTTCAGAAAAACATGCTAGCAGATATTGCTGAACGTTTTGGATCAGAACTTATTACAGATCAATATGAGTATTATTATCAAAAAATGCTAAATGAGCATAACAAAAGTAAAGGCGAGTAATAATATGGATAAATCATTATTTGAACAGGCAAGGCCTATATTAGAACAAATTCAAGACAATGGTTTTGAAGCATATTATGTAGGTGGCTCTGTAAGAGATTATGTCATGGGAAGAAATATTCATGATATAGATATCACAACAAGTGCAACGCCGGATGAAATAGAATCTATCTTTAGTCATACGATACCTGTAGGTAAAGAACATGGCACGATAAATGTAGTTTTTAATGATGAAAATTATGAAGTGACAACATTCCGGGCTGAAGAAGATTATGTCGATCACCGTAGACCAAGTGGTGTTACATTTGTTCGTGATTTATACGAAGATTTGCAACGACGAGATTTCACGATGAATGCGATAGCAATGGATACAGCATACAAATTGTATGATTATTTTGATGGTCAACAAGATATTAATAATCGAATAATAAGAACTGTAGGTATAGCTGAGGAACGATTCCAAGAAGATGCTTTACGTATGATTCGATGTTTAAGGTTCCAGTCACAATTATCATTTGATATTGCAACGGAAACATTCGAAGCGATGCGTATACAAATGGCAGATATTAAATTTTTATCAATTGAGCGTATAGTGATTGAACTAACTAAATTAATGCGAGGTATTAATGTTGAAAAGAGTTTTAATCATTTAAAATCGCTGAAAGCATTTAATTATATGCCGTATTTCGAACATCTTGATATGAATCAAATTAATGTAACTGAAGCAATTGATTTAGAATTGTTGATTGCTATAGTATCAGTTAAATTTGATATTAATTACTCATTGAAGCCTTTAAAGCTAAGTAACCGACAAGTAAAAGATATCAATCAATATATTCAAATTATGAATGCATTACCAAGTATTATTACAAAAGAACAATTAAAAATGTTTGTTTATGATTATGATACGCATCTCATTAAAAATGTAATGGTTGCAGCAGACGTGATAAAGGCAAATGATATTCAAGGACATGAACCATTAATCGTTAACCTTCAAACGATTGATGAAACATTACATCGTTTACCTATGCATAATAGAAAAGACATGATGGTTAATGGCGGTGTACTTATGGCACATTTAAATGCCAAAAGTGGTCCGTGGTTAAAAGATGTGCTAAGACAAATTGAGATAGCGATTGTAACAGGTAAAGTAAGCAACGAAGAAACTGAAATTTTGAAATGGGTGGATAATCATGTCAAAATATAGTCAAGATGTACTTCAATTACTCTATAAAAATAAACCGAATTATATATCTGGACAAAGCATTGCGGAATCACTTAATATATCGCGCACTGCAGTAAAAAAAGTGATTGACCAATTAAAGTTAGAGGGATGTAAAATAGATTCAGTAAATCATAAAGGGCATTTATTACAACAGCTCCCAGATATTTGGTATCAAGGTATAATAGACCAATATACAAAAAGTTCTGCTTTGTTTGATTTTAGTGAAGTATACGATTCAATAGATTCTACACAACTTGCTGCGAAAAAGTCACTTGTTGGAAATCAATCTTCATTTTTTATCTTGAGTGATGAACAAACGAAAGGTCGTGGGCGATTTAATAGACATTGGAGTTCTTCAAAAGGGCAAGGACTTTGGATGTCTGTCGTGTTAAGACCTAACGTTGCATTCTCAATGATATCTAAATTTAATTTATTTATTGCATTAGGGATAAGAGATGCGATTCAACATTTTAGTCAAGATGAAGTCAAAGTGAAATGGCCGAATGATATATATATTGATAATGGTAAAGTGTGTGGTTTCTTAACTGAAATGGTTGCTAATAATGATGGTATAGAAGCAATAATATGTGGTATAGGTATTAATTTGACGCAACAACTAGAAAACTTTGATGAAAGTATTAGACATAGAGCAACAAGTGTACAATTACATGATAAAAATAAATTAGATAGATATCAATTTTTAGAGAGATTACTTCAAGAAATTGAAAAAAGATATAATCAATTTTTAACGTTACCTTTTTCTGAAATTCGTGAAGAATATATTGCAGCTTCTAATATTTGGAATAGAACGTTGCTATTTACAGAAAATGATAAACAGTTTAAAGGACAAGCAATTGATTTAGATTACGATGGCTATCTAATTGTTAGAGATGAAGCGGGTGAATCACACCGTTTAATTAGTGCAGATATAGATTTTTAACACTAAAGCAAGGAGAGATAGCTATGGGTATGGCAACCTATGCCGTTGTGGATTTGGAAACAACAGGCAACCAATTAGATTTTGACGATATCATTCAAATTGGTATAACGTTTGTGCGCAATAACCAAATTATTGATACATATCATTCTATGATTAGAACAAATTTAGAGATTCCGCCGTTCATTCAAGCGTTAACATCCATTGAAGAAAATATGCTACAACAAGCGCCATATTTTAATCAAGTTGCACAAGAAATCTACGATAAGATAAAAGATTGCATTTTTGTAGCTCATAATGTAGATTTTGATTTGAATTTTATTAAAAAGGCATTTAAAGATTGTAATATTCAATATCGTCCCAAAAAAGTTATAGATACACTAGAAATCTTTAAAATAGCTTTTCCTACAGATAAAAGCTATCAATTAAGTGAATTAGCAGAGGCACATGGTATTACCTTAGCAAATGCCCATCGAGCTGACGAAGATGCCGCTACTACTGCTAAATTGATGATATTAGCTTTTGAAAAATTTGAAAAGTTACCGTTAGATACTTTGAAGCAATTATATTATTTAAGTAAACAGTTGAAATACGATTTGTATGATATTTTCTTTGAGATGGTTAGGCAATATGATGCAAAGCCATTGGATAAATCGTACGAAAAGTTCGAACAGATTATCTATCGTAAGCAAGTTGATTTTAAAAAGCCGACAACAAATTATAATGGCAGCTTGAAGTCTTTATATAGCAAAGCTGTAGATCAACTTGGCTTAACATATCGACCGCAACAATTATATTTAGCGGAAACTATATTAGATCAGCTCATGCATAGTGAAAAAGCAATGATTGAAGCATCACTAGGCAGTGGTAAATCATTAGCATATTTACTTGCGGCCTTGATGTATAATATTGAAACTGGGAAGCATGTCATGATTTCTACCAATACTAAATTACTGCAAAGTCAATTGTTAGAAAAAGATATTCCAGCAATGAATGAAGCGTTGAATTTTAAAATTAATGCACTATTGATTAAAAGTAAAAGTGATTACATTTCATTGGGGCTTATTAGTCAAATTTTAAAAGATGACACAAGTAATTACGAAGTGAATATCTTGAAAATGCAATTGCTGATTTGGATTACAGAGACGCCGTCCGGAGATATACAGGAATTAAATTTAAAAGGTGGTCAAAAGATGTATTTTGACCAGAAAATTGAAACATATGTACCGGCACGTCACGATGTTCATTATTATAATTTTATTAAGCGAAATGCACAGAACATTCAAATTGGTATTACAAATCATGCACATTTAATTCATTCTGATGTTGAAAATTCAATATATCAATTGTTTGATGATTGTATAGTGGATGAAGCACATCGCTTACCAGACTATGCCTTAAATCAAGTGACAAATGAGTTGAGTTATGCTGATATTAAATATCAGCTTGGTTTGATTGGTAAAAACGAAAATGAAAAATTGTTAAAGGCAATTGATCAACTGGAAAAGCAGCGAATTTTGGAAAAATTAGATATTGCACCAATTGATATTTTTGGCTTGAAGGCTAGTATGAATGAGATTCATGAGTTAAATGAGCAATTGTTCTCAACGATATTTACGATTATCAATGATTCTGATGTTTATGATGATGATATTCATCGCTTCCATAATGTATTTACTTTTGAAACAAAAGACATTTTGAAGGATTTACATGCGATTATCGATAAGTTAAATAAAACGCTAGAAATATTCAATGGCATTAGTCATAAAACAGTTAAATCATTACGGAAACAGTTGTTGTATTTAAAAGATAAATTTAAAAATATCGAACAAAGTTTAAAAGCTGGACATACTAGTTTCATTTCGATTAAAAATTTATCTCAAAAATCAACAATACGTTTATATGTGAAAGATTACGCTGTAAAAGATGTATTAACGAAACAAGTATTGGAAAAATTTAAATCACTCATTTTTATATCTGGTACTTTAAAATTTAATCATTCGTTTGAAGCTTTTAAACAGTTATTCAACAAAGATGTTCACTTTAATACATTTGAAGTTAACACGTCGTTACAAAGTGCAAAAAATACAAGTGTATTTATACCGAGTGATGTAGCATCTTATCAATATAAAAATATAGATGAGTATGTAGCATCGATTGTAAGCTATATTATTGAATATACGACTATAACGTCATCAAAATGTTTAGTCTTATTTACGAGTTATAAAATGATGCATATGGTACAAGATATGCTAAATGAATTGCCAGAATTTGAAGATTATGTTGTATTAACACAACAGCAGAACCAAAATTATAAAATAGTACAACAGTTTAATAATTTTGATAAGGCCATACTGCTTGGTACGTCAACATTTTTTGAAGGTTTTGATTTTCAAGCAAATGGTATTAAATGTGTGATGATAGCGAAGTTACCGTTTATGAACAAGCATAATGCAAAATATTGGCTTATGGATTCTGAATTCACTTCAACTTTCAAGGAATATGTATTACCTGATGCAGTTACACGTTTTAGACAAGGACTTGGAAGATTAATTAGAAGTGAAAATGATCGCGGCATAATAGTTTCATTTGATGATCGACTTATAAACAGTAATTATAAAAACTTTTTTGAACAAACACTTGAAAATTATCGTCAGAAAAAAGGCGACATTCAACAGTTTGGAAAATTATTAAGACAAATTCAAAAAAAGAAAAAGTGAAATACAAAGTAAAATTCTTGTGACATGACATGTGCTATGTTCTGTTACAAGAATTTTTGTTTGGTCGTCAAAATTTGAGTTTTATAATTAAACTTGAATGTTAGCACAAAAAACAACCTTCATACTAATAATATTGAGGCTTTATTATATATTTTGTCTGAAACTGATGATTGTATTGTCTTAATATAAATTAATGTTCAAATCTGTGCTTAAATCATTACCATTTACACGTTATCTTTTAGTCTAGTTCTAGAACTTGAAAGCGGATTTTGTTAAAATGAATGAGTATTGTATAACGAAAAAATAAATAGGAGAATGGTTATGAAAACAACGATTAAACAAGCGAAAGATCATTTAAACCAAGACGTTACAATTGGTGCTTGGCTAACAAATAAACGTTCAAGTGGTAAAATCGCCTTTTTACAATTACGTGATGGAACAGGCTTTATGCAAGGCGTAGTAGTTAAATCAGAAGTTGATGAAGAGGTATTCAAACTTGCGAAAGAAATTACTCAAGAATCATCTCTATACGTTACAGGCACAATTACAGAAGATAATCGTTCTGACTTAGGATACGAAATGCAAGTGAAATCAATTGAAGTTATTTCAGAAGCGCATGACTATCCGATTACACCTAAAAATCATGGTACAGAATTCTTAATGGATCACCGTCATTTATGGTTACGTTCTAAAAAACAACATGCTGTAATGAAAATTAGAAATGAAGTTATTCGTGCAACGTATGAATTTTTCAACAAAGATGGATTTACAAAGGTTGATCCACCAATTTTGACAGCAAGTGCGCCAGAAGGTACAAGTGAATTATTCCATACTAAATACTTTGATCAAGATGCGTTTTTATCTCAAAGTGGTCAGTTATACTTAGAAGCTGCAGCAATGGCACACGGAAAAGTATTTTCATTTGGTCCAACTTTCAGAGCTGAAAAATCAAAAACACGTAGACACTTGATCGAGTTCTGGATGATTGAAGGGGAAATGGCTTTCACAAATCATGCTGAAAGTTTAGAAATTCAAGAACAATATGTAACACATGTTGTAAAATCAGTTTTAGAAAATTGTAAACTAGAGTTGAAAATTTTAGAGCGTGATACATCAAAACTTGAAAAAGTTGCGACACCATTCCCTAGAATTTCATATGATGATGCAATTGAATTCTTAAAATCAGAAGGCTTTGATGATATTGAATGGGGCGAAGATTTTGGTGCGCCACATGAAACAGCCATTGCTAATCATTATGATTTACCGGTGTTTATTACTAATTATCCAACTAAAATTAAGCCTTTCTATATGCAACCAAATCCTGAAAATGAAGAAACTGTATTATGTGCAGACTTAATTGCACCTGAAGGATACGGTGAAATTATTGGTGGATCTGAACGTGTGGATGACTTAGAATTGTTAGAACAACGCGTTAAAGAACATGGATTAGACGAAGAAGCATATAGTTACTACTTAGACTTACGTCGTTATGGTAGTGTGCCACACTGTGGATTTGGTTTAGGTTTAGAACGTACAGTAGCATGGATTTCTGGTGTTGAACACGTTCGTGAAACAGCGCCATTCCCAAGATTATTAAACCGTTTATATCCATAAGTTTTAGGGTCGTTACTTAAAATATATATTATGATAATAAAAAGAATCGTCCAGCCTATATTAATAGCTGGGCGATTTATGCTTGGAAAATGAAGATTGATAACGGCTTATATTAATCATGAAAAAACTTTTGTTTAGTAACTATATTTGGAAAATAAATAGTTCATCTGATTATAAATAAAGTTCATTGTTAAAATCTAGTGTTAAAAAATACTGTTATTTAAAATTTGTTTGCTACTAGTTAAATATATTAAGCATTTTAGTCGAAAATTAAAGAAAATGATTTATACTATTAAGTAATGGTTAAATTTAAAAGGGGGCACGAACATGGATAAATATCAATTAAAAGCAAGACCTGTAGTGATACGAAGAGAATTATTAGACCATTACAGTGACTTAGGTTTAGATGAGCAAGATTTAGTCATTTTGCTTAAATTGATTTATGCTTCCGAAACATCAAATAAACAGCCTTCAATTGAATTACTTCAGAAGGGCTCAACTATGCAACCACGCGATATTACAATGGTTATTCAAAATTTGATACAACGTGAATTGCTAGAATTACAAGTTCAAAAAGATGAAGAAGGTAGATTTACCGAATATATGAATCTAGATCCTTTTTTCGAAAAATTAAGTCATATATTGAAGCAACAAAGTATGGAAACGAAAGAGCAAAATAGTAAAGAAAAATTTAAACAATTATTTAGAGTTTTAGAGGATACATTTGCAAGGCCGTTATCTCCATATGAAATAGAAACGTTAAATCAATGGATTGATGTTGATAAACACGATAGTGCAATTATACAAGCGGCATTAGACGAGGCGAATAGTTTGAATAAACTTAGCTTTAAATATATGGATCGTATTTTACTTAATTGGAAGAAAAACAATGTCAAAACAATTGACGATTCTAGAAAAATAAGAGAAAAATTTAATAAACCGAAAATGACGCACACAGTTAAAACGGTACCTAAATTTGATTGGTTAAACGGGGAGAACCTTGATGGTAAGTAAGAAAAAAGCATTAGAAATGATTGATGTTATAGCAAATATGTTTCCGGATGCAGAATGTGAATTAAAACATGATAATCCGTTCGAATTAACTATTGCTGTATTATTGTCAGCGCAATGTACAGACGTTCTAGTAAATAGAGTAACAACTGAGCTGTTTAAAAAATACAAAACGCCTGAAGATTATTTGGCAGTCAGTGATGAAGAACTTATGAATGATATTCGTTCTATCGGTCTGTATCGTAACAAAGCTAAGAATATTAAGAAACTTTGTCAATCTTTGATTGATCAATTTAATGGAGAAATACCACAAACACATAAGGAATTAGAAAGTTTAGCAGGTGTAGGACGTAAAACTGCTAATGTAGTCATGAGTGTAGCATTTGATGAACCTTCATTAGCTGTTGATACGCATGTAGAACGTGTTTCTAAACGCTTAGGTATTAATCGTTGGAAAGATAATGTGAGACAGGTAGAAGACCGTTTATGTTCTGTCATACCTAGAGATAGATGGAATAGGAGCCATCATCAACTCATTTTCTTTGGAAGATACCACTGTTTAGCCCGAAAACCTAAATGCGATATTTGTCCACTATTAGAAGATTGTAGAGAAGGACAAAAACGTTATAAAGCTAGTTTGAAAGAAGCGTGATAACATGACAAATATTACAAAAGAGGTATTTGATAATTTAGAACAAGAGATTGATGTATTTGCCAAAAATAAGACATTAGGTTCTAGTGAAGCAAAGCCCTACTTGGATGAATACCATAGTAAAATTATTGATTATTTTAAGCAGGTTAATGACATAACTGGCAATATTGATTTTGATAAATTAAATCAATATCCTGTTGTGCCAATGAATTTTAAAGAAAGATATGATTATATGATTGAACGTAAATATCATTTTATGGGCTATCGACAAATGAAGACCTTTAAAACTGAATTGATTAAAATGAATGCTAGTTATCAAACAAGGTTAAAGAATAAGCAGGTATAGACAAGATTGATCATTTCCTAATGTTGAAAATATATAAAACTAATTCATGCACACATATTTGTATTTATGTTAGGTGTCGTGTCATTACAACGTCTTAATATAAAAACTGTCCATCTACATCATAATGGATATCTTGAGATATGCTTTAAGATACCTATTTCGAATCGTAGGTGGATTTCTTATATCTATGATTGTGAAAATATGTTGCAAACATCTTGATATTTCACTGATTAACGTACACAGGGAATTGATAAACATTTCAATTTAAAACAGCGTCTAAGATGACTATGAGAAAAATAATCATAATTTTAAAAATGGGAACAACCACTTTTGCAATGTCAATAATTTTAAATAGCTAAAGATGTGAATATGAAAAACTATTTAGATGTTTCAAAATGTATGTGAATGACTGATTTTAAGGTTTCTACTAATATAGCAATAGCGTATGAATACTTATAAAAAAAGCAGGAAGTTTTACCTTCCCACCATAAAAGATGAAGAACCTAAAAAATCCTCAGCTACGCCATAAATATGGTATAACTGAGGATTTTATGTTGTGTGGATTAGTTGAATATACCTGTTAATCCACCGCTGTTTCTAGATTGTTGAGATCTAGTATTGTTATTTGATTGTGCAGTACCACTGCTGTTTGCTGATGTGTCACTACCACCGTGTGTACTACGATTTGTAGTGTTGTTATCTTGACTACCAGAAACATTGATTGATGGGATACTACCACTTACTGAGCTAGGACGTTTAAAGTCTTCGCCATCTCTAGATGAAATTTTTGACATCACATTTTCATATAAGAACTGTGGATATTCTTGTTGGCTATGTCCCACAAATGAGTTTTCACCATATTGTTTAACTTTACTGAAGCCCATCCACACTGACATAGTGTATTGAGGTGTAAAGCCGTTAATCCACACGTCTTTCGCTGCATTATCAGGTAAATTATATTGTGAATAAGTTTCAGCACCGTAAGTACCAGTACCTGTCTTAGCACCCATATTTACTCCAGATACACCATGGCCATATGCAGAACCATATGGTTTAAATGTACCTTTTAGCATCTCAGCTAACATGTATGCAGTGTAATCACTCATCGCTTTATGGCTAGTATGATCGTATTCGATTGTTTCACCATCACGAGTAACTACTTTTTGAATTGAATGCGCGTTGTTATAAGTACCACCGTTAGCGATTGCAGCAAATGCTGATGCTAATTGTGTTGGTGAGAATTCTGAAGCAGAACCACCAAGTACTTCAGATGGACCAATATCGCCTTCGTAGTTTAAGCCAAGTTTGGCAGCGAATTTCTTAGGTGCATCATTACCAGCATTTTGCTTAACTGATTGCCAAGCTTTTAAAGCTGGTATATTGAAACTTTGTCGTAAAGCATCATAAATAGATACAGTACCGTGACTCTTCGTATCATAGTTTCTAAATGTAGAACCATCAACTTGATATGAAGATTCATCTTGAATCGCATGGTTTGTTGCCCATTTCATATTTTCAATGGCAGGTCCATACGCTAAGAAAGGTTTTAAAGATGAACCAGTAGGGTGAGGATCTGTTGCTTGGTTTCTGTTAACGACGTCTTTGAAATCACGTCCACCAGATATAGCAACTAAACCACCAGTTTTACTATCAAGAATCGTTGCACCAACTTGTTGGTCTTTATTCTTGTAGAAGCTACCATTATCAACATCATTTTGTAATGTTTTTTGAACATCTTTATCCATGTTTGTATAAATTTTAATACCACTTTGTAATACATTACCTAAATTTTCATCTTTGAATGCTTTATTATTCATTAATTCAGATTTTACAAAGTTAACGTATGAATTATACTCAGAATCTTGATTTGTATCAATGTTTTGACGTTCTTCAGCAGTACGATTTACTAAGTTCGCTTTTAAATCGATTTTCTTAGCATCTTCCCACTGTTTATCTGTAATGCGTTTATGATAATGCATTAAGTATAAAACAGTGTTTTTACGATCTTCAGCAGCTTTTGGATGATCATAAATATTATAGTTGTTTGGAACCTGAGGTAAACCGGCTAAATAAGCTTCTTCCGCTAAGTTTAAATCTTTTAAATCTTTATTAAAGTAATACTTAGCAGCAGCTTTAATACCTGTTACGCCATCAGAATAGTAAATTTTATTTAGATATACTTGGAAGATATCATCTTTACTATACTCTTGTTCTAAACGATATGATAAGTATGCTTCTTGAGCTTTACGTCCAATAGATTTATGTTGTGATAAAAATGCATCTTTAACAACTTGTTGTGTTAATGTTGAGGCACCTTCAGAACCAAATCCACCAGTCAAGTTCTTACCAATTGCACCGAATAAACGTTTATAATCAAGTGCGCCATGTTCGTAGAAACGATTGTCTTCAGTTGCAAGTACTGCGTCTTTCATTGATTTCGGCACGTCTTTTAAATTTACATGCTCATGTCTTTGGCCATTATCTAATGTTTTAACAAGTTCTCCGTTCTTGTCATATATCTTTGCAGGAATCGGATCTTGTAATTTAGCTTCGGTAAAAGCAGGTGCTTTCCAAGCATAATAAGCAAACAATAAGATACCTAGTAAAAGAACAACGAAAAATGCAATAATCATGAAGCCAATAATCTTAATAATCGTTCTCTTCACATTTCTATTCTTTTTTGAGTTGGATTTCCCACCATTATTACCATTTTTCTTAGGCTGAGAAGATCCTTTGTTTTCCGTCATACGCGGTCCTCACTTTCATCTAATATCAACTTATCAACTGCTTTTAGATAGTCTAATCTTGGTTGATACTGATAAGGAATATGGTAACCATTTTTTCGTATTTCATCAACTGTTATAGACTTTTTAATATTATCTTTATATCTCTTCCAAAATACTTCGAATTTTGAATAGGGTAAAAGATAAACTTCATCTAGCGTTTTAAAACGAATCATTAAAAACACAATACCTTTTTGTTGATATGCATTTTTCATATGTTCGACTTGATGGTCATGAATATTATTTAAAGGAAAGGACGTCTTGTTTTTAGTTTCCTTTGCTTCAAAATCAATATAATAACCTTGATAAACGCCGTTGTAATCAGTTGTTGAAGGTGTACGAAAATAAGCTTCGTTAATCACAGCTTTACTCCGCTTAGGATAGTTGACATTAACTATTTGTACTGGCGTAGGCTTTTTGTGAATAACTGCAATGTCGCTTTTAAGATAAAACGTATTTGAATGTTCGATATCTTTTTCAAGTGACATACCACGTCCACCATACTCAATATTACTAAAGGCAGCGGTCTTTTTCCCTCCGTCTATAGCACTATTTTTACGATATGGTTTACCATTTGGATAATTCATAAATTTCACCACACAAGTTTGGTAGTAAACGTTGTTTATTATACACAACATTATAGTGAAACACCAAACTTAAATTAGTATAAATGCGAAAGACACAATACACCAAAGCTTATTTTAACGTGATTTCAGCATTAACACAATAATATTATAATACATTTACCGTTAATGTTGGAATTTTACACACAATTTTAATTAATTGAAAAGTTTTGCTTATAAAAATGAATACTCATTACAATATTTTTGAATTTTGTTATAAAAGTCAAATCATGATCAGTAATTATTATTTTTGAGGCAAGTACAAGTATGTGTTGTTAATCAGCAGAGGTGTATTTGATTTAAATGATTTTATTAGATTAAAAGTATTTTCATCGTATAACAACATACACGATAAAATTTTGTATTTATATAGGAAGTTTTTAGATTTACTTGATTTAACAGATAACACATTTGAAAAAATAGTTAAATCAAATTATATAGAGTGTTAAAACATGACGAATACAGTATATTGTGATAAATTAAAAATGTAGGAGGCGTCCTCATGAATGATTTAGTCGAATCACTAATTTATGAAGTTAACAACATGCAACAAAATTTTGAAAATGTGAAATCACAACAACAAGATCATGATTTTTACCAAACTGTAAAGCCATATACTGAACATATTGATAGCATGCTCAATGAGATCAAATTACATCGTGAATTTATTATAGAAGTACCTTATATGAATTCAAGGAAATTTGAGCTACTGATTGCTAACATTGAACAACTTTCTGTCGAATGTCATTTTAAGCGAACAAGTCGAAAGTTATTTATAGAAAAGCTTAAAAGTGTTCAATATGATTTACAAAATATATTAGATGGCGTAACAAAAGAGGGTACTGATGGTTAAAACAGTTTATGTAACAGGTTACAAATCATTCGAATTAAACATTTTTAAAGATGACGCACCTGAAGTACATTATTTAAAACAATTTATAAAACATAAAATTGAACAACTGTTGGATGAAGGATTAGAATGGGTGTTAATACAAGGGCAAATGGGTATAGAATTATGGACTTCAGAAGTTGTTATTGAATTACAACGAACATATGATTCGTTAAAGTTTGCTGTAATTACACCGTTCCAAGGACATACAGAAAAGTGGAATGAACATAATCAAAGTAAGTATGCCAACATAATTAAGCATGCAGATTATGTTGATAGTATTTTTCATACGTCGTATCAGGGTCCTTTTCAATTTAAACAAGCAGATCAATTTATGCTTGAACATTCGGATCAAACATTGCTCATTTATGATGAGGAACAAGAGGCAAGTCCTAAGTTCTTCAAGCAGATGTTAGTTGATTTTATGGATAAAACAAACTATACTTGTGATATTGTGACGTTCGATGAATTAACAGCATTCATCAATGACTTACAGTGGTCTGAAGATCAAAGTTTCTAATGAGGTGGAAAAAATGTCAGATGTTTCATTGAAATTATCAGCAAAAGATATTTATGAAAAAGATTTTGAAAAAACGATGGCTCGTGGCTATAGAAGAGAAGAAGTAGATGCATTTTTAGATGACATTATTGCTGATTATCAAAAAATGGCCGATATGAATAATGAAGTTGTAAAATTATCAGAAGAGAATCATAAACTTAAAAAAGAATTAGAAGAATTAAGACTACGTGTAGCAACATCAAGACCTCAGGACAATAAAAGTTTTTCTTCGAATAATACAACAACAAATACATCTTCAAATAATGTAGATATTTTAAAACGTATTTCAAACTTAGAAAAAGCTGTATTTGGTAAATAATTACTAAATACAAAAGTTTAACTGTCTTACTAATAATGACTATGTTATAATTTTAAAAGTGATATTTTGGGTAATCGCTATATTATATAGAGGAAAGTCCATGCTCACACAGTCTGAGATGATTGTAGTGTTCGTGCTTGATGAAACAATAAATCAAGGCATTAATTTGACGGCAATGAAATATCCTAAGTCTTTCGATATGGATAGAGTAATTTGAAAGTGCCACAGTGACGTAGCTTTTATAGAAATATAAAAGGTGGAACGCGGTAAACCCCTCGAGTGAGCAATCCAAATTTGGTAGGAGCACTTGTTTAACGGAATTCAACGTATAAACGAGACACACTTCGCGAAATGAAGTGGTGTAGACAGATGGTTATCACCTGAGTACCAGTGTGACTAGTGCACGTGATGAGTACGATGGAACAGAACATGGCTTATAGAAATATCACTACTAGTTTAGCTCTCCTAGATGATGGAGAGCTTTTTTCATGAAAAGAACACTTAAAATTAACGCCTTGTCTTGATATAATGACACTGCCTTGTTTTAAAATAGTAAGCGGATGCGTTAATGTATCAGCGATTAAATTTGTTGGAAATGTATAAAAAACACAAGCTAAGAATAAAATACCTGTATAAAAGGAGAATCATATATGTTTCAATTACTTGCAGTTTGTCCGATGGGATTAGAAGCTGTTGTTGCTAGGGAAATTCAAGAATTAGGCTATGAAACAAATGTTGAAAATGGTCGTATATTTTTTGAAGGAGACGCAAGTGCAATTGTAAAGGCAAATTTATGGTTGCGCACAGCAGACCGAATCAAAATTGTTGTTGGACGTTTTAACGCAACAACGTTTGACGAATTATTCGAACAAACCAAAGCGCTCCCTTGGGAATCTATAATTGATAAAGAAGGTAACTTCCCAGTTCAAGGTAGAAGCGTTAAATCAACACTACATAGTGTGCCAGATTGTCAGGCGATAACTAAGAAAGCTATTGTTGAACGATTACGTCGCGCATATAACGAAAAAGGTTGGTTAAATGAATCAGGTGCCAAATACCCTGTTGAAGTTGCCATTTTAAAAGATAATGTATTATTGACTATAGACACATCAGGTTCTGGTTTGAACAGACGTGGATATAGATTAGCACAAGGTGAAGCACCAATTAAAGAAACGTTGGCAGCAAGTTTAATCCGTCTTGCAAACTGGAAAGGTGATACACCTTTAATTGATCCATTTTGCGGTTCGGGTACAATAGCTATAGAAGCTTGTTTAATTGCTCAAAATATCGCACCTGGTTTTAATCGCGAGTTCGTATCAGAGCAATGGAACATCATGCCAGCAAATATTTATGATGATTACCGTGATGAAGCGGATAAGATGGCTGATTATGATAAAGAAATCGAAGTATATGCTTCTGATATTGATCCAGAAATGGTAGAGATTGCTAAGCGTAACGCTGAAGAAGTTGGGTTGTCTGATATTATTAAATTTAGTGTAAAAGATGTCAATACATTAACAATTGATACAGAAGAACCGGTGGCGTTAATTGGAAATCCTCCATATGGTGAACGTATTGGTGATCGTGAAGAAGTTGAAGAAATGTACCGTTATATTGGTAAACTAATGAAACAACATCCATTTTTATCTACATACATTTTAACAAGTAATAAAGAATTTGAATATTTAGTAGATCGTAAAGCAACGAAGCGACGTAAGTTATTTAATGGATATATAGAATGTACTTATTATCAATACTGGGGTAAAAAGACAGAACGTAAAACTATCGAAAACTAAAGTGTTTCTAATGCGTGACTAAAATTAGTATTAATTATGTTCTCATGATAATAGGTGTTTTTGAAAAATGGAGGAGTCTATAAATGGGTAAAAAAATGGGTCTAGGTTTATCTATAGCATTGATTGTTATTGGTATTGCCGTTGTATGTTTAATGATTTTTTCTAGTCAAAAAACGACTTATTTTGGTTATATGAATAGTAATACAAATGCAGAAAAAGTTGTAAGTGAAAAAGATGGATTAGTCAAACATAATATCAAAGTAGAACCATCTAATGATTTCAAGCCGAAAAAAGGAGACTTTGTAAAATTAGTTTCTAAAGATGATGGGAAGACATTTTATAAACAAGAGATTGTTAAACATGATGACGTCCCACACGGTTTAATGATGAAAATTCACGACATGCATATGAATTAATAAAAAAGCATCTATAACGTAATTTTGAAGAAGTAGAGTTATCTTCTTATGCGTTTTAGATGCTTTTTTATCTTCAAATTCAAAAAATCGGACAGATGGGAGTGGGACAGAAATGATAAAGAGCCACTAATGATTTATTATGTAGTGGTTCTTACACATTAGCCACAGCTAATGTGTACTTAAAAATAGGAATACATGAGTAAAACTCATGCATAAGAAATACTAATTTCTATAGAAAAAGTATTTCTTTATCGTTGTCCCACCCCAACTTGCATTGTCTGTAGAATTTCTTTTCGAAATTCTCTGTGTTGGGGCCCACACCCCAACTCGCATTGCCTGTAGAATTTCTTTTCGAAATTCTCTGTGTTTGGGCCCCTGACTAGAGTTGAAAAAAGCTTGTTGCAAGCGCATTTTCATTCAGTCAACTACTGCCAATATAATATTATAGACCCTAGGACATTGATTTATCTCCCAAGCTCCATCAGTACGATTTATTATAGAACCCGTTTTAAGTAATTAGAGAGACGAGAATCATTTTGTAAATTTCGTCAGTTCAAAACTTTAAGTGCATTATTGTTTAGCACGACGATCTTTAATATATAATATTAATTCAATTATAAATACAAGGATAAGTGATAATCCAAATAATGGCATTAATAATCCTAATACAATTAAACATATTATGAGTGATATAGATGCTGGTTTTTTTACGCGATGTGGTACTTTTACTGCAGTATTTTTTGTACGCTTTATCCAAGAGACAAACCCCATGCCAATGGCTACTAATAAAGCGATACATACAAATAAATTAATGATTTTATTTAAAATGCCGAATAAATGACCTTCGTGAAGCGGAATGCCCCATGTAAACCATTTAGCAATAATACCGTAGTCATCATATTTAATCGTACCTAGCTTTTTACCGCTATATTGATCGAAATAAAGTGTTTGTTCCTTGTATGGTGATACATCTAGCCCAGTAACACCTGAATTACTAGTATTAGATACAATAAAGGTACCATTTTTATCACTTGGATATACGATTGAAAACGGCTTTTTAATACCAGCTTTTTGCGCCTGTTCAACGACCTTATCAATAGATATTTGATAATCTAATTTGGTTTGAGGCATTGCTGCATTACCATGATGACCACTTGAACCTTTTTCGGATGAAGCTGGCTGTTTATTTTTACGTGTAGCCCAAGGTAATTCGTTCAAATCTGATTTAGGTGGATTAATCGCTAATTCACCTTGACCAAGGTCACCGTTTGTGTCCATCATACCGGCAATTTTACTGCCCATAAAACCAGACCATGGCAATCCAGTTAAGACTAATACAAATACTGGAATTGCAATGATAACTCCAATCATTGCGTGCCACTTTTGCCAACGAAGTGCCTTACTTTTGTTAGAAATTAAATGCTTCTTAATGAGTAAATAAGTACCAGATAAAATCATGAATATCATCCAACATGCGGTTAACTCTACTAAATAATTAATAATAGTATTTTCAGTAAACAAAGAACTATGTATACTTCGCATCACATTAGAATACGTATGTTTCGCATTTTGATCTGCAACAAATTGATTGTTATGATCTAGAAAGACGTAACGTTGATTTCCTGCCATATCACTCAGTGTAATTCGTTTGTTATATGGTTCATCAAGTATGCTAACTTTACTTACAAAGAATCCTTCATATTGTTGTTCAACTTGATGTACTGCATCATTTAATGTTTGATGCGTTTTTACATCACTGTCACCAAAAAACTCATTCTTATAAATATTATTTTCAACTTCTGGAAAGAACAAGTAACCAATGCCCGAAATGGTTAAAGTGATTAACAGTGGAGCAATAAATATTGCTGCATAGAAATGTAATCTTTGTAATGGATTAAATGTATTTTTCATATTTCCCTCCCAATTGGCTATTATACGGTGTCAATTCTGTGACGTGTGTGAACAAACTGTGACAATATTTATTTTCTAGAAAAATTTAACGATGATTTGTGATTTTTAAAAAAATGAACTTTTAAGTTGGAATGTTTGAAGAAAATTGATTATTCGTATGTTTTATCAAGCAGCTATGATAAAATTTAAACATAATACAATGCGAGCCATTTAACGATCTATGTTTAAATGGACATCGATATTGTATGAATTCGTTGTAACAAGCAAGCATTTCTATGTGAACGAACCAAAGGGGAAAGTAACATGATTAATAAAGAACAATTAGATCTTTTATATAAATTAAAAAAAGAAGTTGAAAAGTCGCGAAATGAAGCACTTTTACATACAATTAACCAAGTAATTAAGAAAGTATATTTGCAGCAATATACATGTTCGTTCGTTGGACATTTTTCTGCAGGTAAATCGACAATGATAAATTTATTAATTGAACAAGATATCTTACCAAGTTCTCCTGTACCAACGACAAGTAATACTGCTATTGTGTCAGTTTCAGACAATCACGATATTATTGCTAATTTGCCGAATCAAACGTATGCCAAATTATCTAATTATGATGAAGTAAGGGAAATGAATCGCCAAAATGTCGACGTTGAATCTGTAGAAATTAATTTTCAATCAGCTAAATTTGAAAATGGGTTTACGTTGCAAGATACACCAGGTGTTGATTCAAATGTTGCATCACATCAGTCAATAACAGAACAATATATGTATACAAGTAATATGATATTTTATACGGTTGACTATAACCACGTTCAATCTGAACTTAACTTTAAGTTTATGAAGCATATAAATGATGTTGGAATACCTGTTGTGTTTATCATTAATCAAATTGACAAGCATCAAGACGATGAATTGTCATTCTCTACGTTTAAATCTCGAGTTGAAAAATCAATTGCAGATTGGGGTATTAAATTAGAACGCACCTTTTATGTATCTAAATTTGATCACCCTGAAAATGAACTTGAAGTATTATCAAGTTATCTAATTTCATTAGATCAACATAGAGAGACAATAGAGGATTATACATCAAGAACGGTTGAATACATTACCGAAGCTCAGCTAGATTACATTCAGTCTGAAATTCAGGAAGTACTAGAAGATTTAGGTATCGAAGAAGCGGAGTTTGAACAAGCATTTTTAAATAGTCAACAACATCAAGCAATTAGTGAAGAGGCACAACTTTTAAATAATCCAGATGAATTAATGGCATTTTTAAAGAATAAGCGTAAAAATATTTTAGAAAATGCATACATTATGCCGCATAATATGAGAGAAATGTTACGAAGTTATTTGGAAAGTATGTCTCAAGACTTTAATGTTGGTGGGTTTTTTAATAAAAAGAAGAAAAAGCTACAAATTCAACAACAGCGATTATTAACAGCGACAGATGCGTTACAAGAACATGTTAATCAACAAATTCGTCAACCAATGCGAGAAGATATGTCATTTGTAACGCGTTTTATCAATAAAAAAGAAGCTTCAGATAAAGTATTAAATCAGCATTATGACGTTAAGCCGGAAATGATTGAAGATTTATATCAACCACAAACATCAATCAGCAATACTTATGTACTTACATTTTCAGACGAAGTGGTTAAAGCCATTAAGAAATATGTTGAACAACAATCAACACCAATTTTTAAAGAAATAATAGAAAATGTACAGGCAGATGAATTACCAACAGAAGAAAGTGATGATTTAAAAGAATATCAACGTTATACAGAATTAAATGAGCTGCGTCAGTCATTGACGACTAAGAATTATCGTCACTACTATATTCATTTAGATGAATCTCTAGATAAATTAATAGGTCGACAAGAGACAACATATCAAGTGGCTACTGATAATACTCAGGATAATCGTGATAATCAGCAGCTAAATCAAAATACAGCTACAACAAATATGTCTATAGATATTCAAAAAGCGCTTGATATAATTTCGGATGTGCCTTTGTTCAAGCGTACAAAGCAAGATATCCACGAAACATTAACACGTATAGATAATAAATTAATAAAAATAGGTGTATTTGGAACATTTAGTGCTGGTAAAAGTAGTTTGATAAATGCATTATTAGGCGAGCATATTTTAGTCAGTTCTCCAAATCCTACTACAGCAGCTACTACAGAAATATCTTATGGAGACGAGAGTTATATAACGCTAAAATCACAATCGCAATTATTAGATGAAATTAATGCAGTAGTTGAATACCAAGATATGTCTTATTCGACTATAGAAGACTTTATTAATTCAGATTTAGAAAAGTTAAAATCACATTTAAATAAAAATCAACTCGCTTTTATTCAGGCAGTTGAAAAACATTATAAATTGTATGTCAATATGTTGGAAAATGGAGAAAAACATGCCATTAATCAACAGGAATTGAAAAAGTGGAGTGCAGAAGATGAATATGCAACATTTGTTAAGACAGTACACATTGCATTAATGCATGATTGGTTAAAAGGTAAAATAATTGTTGATTCATTAGGGCTACACTCAAATAACCAAAGGCATACAAATGAAACCGAGCAAATTTTAACTTCTTCAGACTTAATATTGTATGTAAGTTATTTTAATCATTCATTTACTGATAATGACAAGGCGTTTATAGAACACATGAAAGATATGAACCAGTTGAATGAAAACCAAGCATTTAAAATGGTAATTAATGCTGCTGATTTAGCAGAAAGTCAAGATGATCTTGAAGCGGTTGAAACATATGTATCAGATGCATTAAGACAAGTACACTTACAATCAGACATTTTTGCTGTATCAAGTCGAAATGCATTACAAGCTGAAGATAAGGGCATTGATCAATTAAAACAAAGCATACAACAATTTGTTGATGTTGAATCTAAATCAATTTTAGAACAACAAATGATTCATCAGCTTAAACAAATGGATCGTTCTTATGTAGAGATGATTACAGAATTTGAAACAAATAAAGCTGATATTTCACGTCGCCAACAAAGGTTAACAGTCTATAAAGATAAACAGCGTTTACAACATCAATTAATTGATGCGACGTTACAACATACAGACAACGAAGTTGAAGAACAAGTTTATCATTTAAATGCACGTTTAAAATTACAACTACTTGACGATGTTAAATCAGTGTTTAATTCTCAAATGACGCAAAATAGTGATTTTAATGAAGAAAAGAAAGTGTCTACGAAAGTATACTTAGATCAAATTCATCAACGATTGTTTTTAGAGCAATCTTTAATTACAGAACGTATAAAAAAATACTTTAATAAGCAACTCACTGAGCAAATTGCACCAATCGTTCAACAATTAGCAGATTTACATGTCATTGTTAATCCTCAGTTTAACTTTGAATCAGCTAATATAGAGCAACCATTATTGCACATCGATTTCAATGATATGCTAAATGCATTGCCTAAACAATTAACAAAACGTAAAATTTTGAATCCAAATGGGCAAAGAGATATACATGAATCAATTTGTCAAAGTACATTAGGATTATTACAACCACAAATGGGATTATTGAGGCAACAACTTGAATTATATGTTAAGCAAATGGCTGTAGAAGCTGAATCGCAATTTGAAAGTTTTGAAGCTAATATTCAAACGCAAATAAACGATTTATTAGCATTTGATTTAGATACAACACTTATCAATCAATTGAAAGATAAACATCAACAACTGAAAACTATTTTATATTAAGAAAGAAGGAACGTTTTAAATGCCTAATAAAATATTACTTGTAGATGGTATGGCACTATTATTTAGACATTTCTACGCTACAAGTCTTCATAAACAATTTATGTACAATTCACAAGGTGTACCTACAAATGGAATACAAGGGTTTGTGCGTCATATCTTTTCGGCAATACATGAAATACGCCCTACACATGTAGCTGTATGTTGGGATATGGGACAATCAACTTTTAGAAATGATATGTTTGATGGTTATAAGCAAAATCGTTCTGCACCACCAGAAGAATTGATACCACAATTTGATTATGTTAAAGAAATTTCAGAGCAATTTGGCTTTGTAAATATTGGCGTTAAAAACTATGAAGCGGATGATGTTATAGGTACATTAGCACAACAATATTCAACTGATAACGATGTCTATATTATTACGGGCGACAAAGATTTACTGCAATGTATTAATGACAATGTTGAAGTCTGGCTAATTAAAAAAGGTTTTAACATTTATAATAGATATACATTACATCGTTTTAACGAAGAATATGCCCTTGAACCACAACAACTAATCGATATTAAAGCGTTTATGGGTGATACAGCAGATGGATATGCAGGTGTTAAAGGAATTGGTGAGAAAACGGCTATTAAGTTAATTCAGCAATATCAAAGCGTTGAAAATGTGGTTGAAAACATTGATGCATTATCAGCTGGGCAACGTAATAAGATTAATGACAATTTAGATGAACTATATTTATCGAAGCGACTTGCTGAAATTCACACACAAGTACCAATTGATAGTGAATCGCTTTTTGAGAAAATGTCATTTGCAACAACACTTAATCATATTTTATCAATTTGTAACGAACATGAATTACATGTTTCAGGAAAATATATTTCATCCCATTTTTAAAAAAGTATAAAATTTTATGAAAAATTAAACCAATTAAGTATAAAAAGACTATTTCTATCGATACAAGGTAGAAATAGTCTTTTTGCGTATTTGGATATGTCAGAGTGAATAAATAAGCCGAATTTTGATAGATACATATTTGATTAATCAATAGAGTTTACAGAATTATATTTCATCCAAATAAATTACCATACACTACAAAATAGTACAGTTACAACTTTATTAATCTAAAAAACATATTTGATTAATTAGTTTTTGAGTCAATGTATTAATACAACTATAAATCAAATGGAGTATAAGAAATAAATATAGTGGTATAATTGCACATAATATTTAAGAATAAGAATAATATATTAAATATTTATTAACAAATTATAGATAAAATATGAATAATTAATTAATGGTATTTACATATTCATAACCAAAGGATAAAATAATTGTGAAATTATTCACAAATGAAAGAGGAGTGTTGCAAATGTTAGTTGCAGTAGTCAAAGAATTAAAACAAGGTGAAGGACGTGTAGCTTGCACACCCGAAAATGTGCGTAAGTTAACGGATGCAGGACATAAAGTAATTGTTGAAAAAAATGCTGGCATTGGTTCAGGATTTTCTAACGATATGTATGAAAAAGAAGGCGCTAAGATCGTAACTCATGAACAAGCATGGGAAGCTGATCTTGTTATCAAAGTAAAAGAACCTCATGAAAGCGAATATCAATATTTCAAAAAGAATCAAATTATCTGGGGATTTTTACATTTAGCATCTTCAAAAGAAATAGTAGAAAAAATGCAAGAAGTTGGTGTAACTGCGATTAGTGGTGAAACCATTATAAAAAATGGAAAAGCAGAATTATTAGCGCCAATGAGTGCTATAGCAGGTCAACGCTCAGCAATTATGGGAGCTTACTACTCTGAAGCACAACATGGTGGTCAAGGTACTTTAGTGACTGGTGTACATGAAAATGTGGATATACCTGGTAGTACATATGTGATTTTCGGTGGTGGAGTAGCAGCAACAAATGCAGCAAATGTTGCCTTGGGACTAAATGCTAAAGTAATCATTATCGAGTTAAACGATGATCGCATTAAATATTTACAAGATATGTATGCAGAAAAAGATGTCACAGTAGTCAAATCAACACCAGAAAATTTAGCAGAACAAATAAAAAAAGCAGATGTATTTATTTCTACAATTTTAATTCCTGGTGCGAAACCGCCAAAATTGGTTACTCGTGAGATGGTTAAATCAATGAAAAAAGGTTCAGTATTAATCGATATAGCTATTGACCAAGGTGGAACTATTGAAACAATTAGACCAACTACAATTTCTGATCCAGTGTATGAAGAAGAAGGTGTGATTCATTATGGTGTACCAAACCAACCAGGAGCAGTCCCAAGAACTTCAACAATGGCATTAGCACAAGGAAATATTGATTATATATTAGAAATTTGTGACAAAGGCTTAGAACAAGCAATTAAAGATAATGAAGCCTTAAGTACTGGTGTAAACATTTACCAAGGACAAGTGACAAATCAAGGATTAGCTTCATCACATGACCTAGATTATAAAGAAATATTAAATGTTATCGAATAGATAATAATTTAAATGAAATTGAGTGAAATGAATATTTTAAATATAGCATTATAGTTTGGACTAAAAATTTACAAAACGGAAGGATGTAATTATTATGACAACCAACACAGTTACATTACAAACAGCACATATTGTAAGTTTAGGAGATATCGAAGAAGCTAAAGCAAGCATTAAACCATTTATTCGTCGAACACCTCTAATTAAATCAATGTATTTAAGCCAAAGTATAACTAAAGGGAATGTATTTCTAAAATTAGAAAATATGCAATTCACAGGATCTTTTAAATTTAGAGGCGCTAGCAATAAAATTAATCACTTAACAGATGAACAAAAAGAAAAAGGCATTATCGCAGCATCTGCTGGGAACCATGCACAAGGTGTTGCTTTAACAGCTAAATTATTAGGCATTGATGCAACTATCGTAATGCCTGAAACAGCACCACAAGCGAAACAACAAGCAACAAAAGGCTATGGGGCAAAGGTTATTTTAAAAGGTAAAAACTTTAACGAAACTAGACTTTATATGGAAGAATTAGCGAAAGAAAATGGCATGACAATCGTTCATCCATATGACGATAAGTTTGTAATGGCAGGCCAAGGAACAATTGGTTTAGAAATTTTAGATGATATTTGGAATGTGAATACAGTCATCGTACCAGTTGGCGGTGGAGGATTAATTGCAGGTATTGCCACCGCATTAAAATCATTTAACCCTTCAATTCATATTATCGGTGTTCAATCTGAGAATGTTCATGGTATGGCTGAGTCTTTCTATAAGAGAGATTTAACTGAACATCGAGTGGATAGCACGATAGCAGATGGTTGTGATGTAAAAGTTCCTGGTGAACAAACATATGAAGTAGTTAAACATTTAGTAGATGAATTTATTCTTGTTACTGAAGAAGAAATTGAACATGCTATGAAAGATTTAATGCAGCGTGCCAAAATTATTACTGAAGGTGCAGGCGCATTACCAACAGCTGCAATTTTAAGTGGAAAAATAAACAATAAATGGCTTGAAGATAAAAATGTTGTTGCTTTAGTTTCAGGCGGGAATGTTGACTTAACTAGAGTTTCAGGTGTCATTGAACATGGACTGAATATTGCAGATACAAGCAAGGGTGTGGTAGGTTAAAACATTTAATCTTAAAAATGAGGTGTAATTATGTCAAATGGTAAAGAATTACAAAAAAATATAGGTTTCTTCTCAGCGTTTGCTATTGTTATGGGGACAGTTATTGGTTCAGGAGTATTCTTTAAAATATCAAACGTAACAGAAGTAACAGGAACAGCAGGAATGGCCTTGTTTGTATGGTTCCTAGGCGGCATCATTACCATTTGTGCGGGGTTAACAGCAGCAGAACTTGCTGCTGCAATCCCTGAAACAGGTGGCTTAACGAAGTATATAGAATATACATACGGTGATTTCTGGGGCTTCCTATCAGGTTGGGCGCAATCATTTATTTATTTTCCAGCTAACGTAGCAGCATTGTCTATCGTATTTGCGACACAGCTAATTAATTTATTCCATTTATCTATAGGTTCGTTAATACCAATAGCAATCGCATCTGCGTTATCTATTGTGTTGATAAATTTCCTAGGTTCAAAAGCAGGCGGAATTTTACAATCAGTTACTTTAGTAATTAAACTGATTCCAATCATCGTTATTGTAATTTTTGGTATTTTTCAATCTGGAGATATCACTTTTTCATTAATTCCAACTACAGGTAATTCAGGAAATGGTTTCTTTACAGCAATTGGTAGTGGTTTATTAGCAACTATGTTTGCATATGATGGTTGGATTCATGTAGGAAATGTTGCGGGGGAACTTAAAAATCCTAAACGCGATTTACCTTTAGCGATTTCAGTTGGTATCGGTTGTATTATGGCTGTGTATTTATTAATTAACGCTACATTCTTATTAACGTTGCCAATAGAACTACTTGCTGGTAATTTAAATGCGGCTTCAGATACATCAAAAATATTATTTGGTGAAAATGGCGGTAAGATTATTACAATCGGTATATTAATTTCTGTTTATGGTACGATCAATGGCTATACTATGACTGGTATGCGCGTACCATATGCAATGGCTGAAAGAAAATTATTGCCATTTAGCCACTTATTCGCAAAATTAACAAAATCTGGCGCACCATGGTTTGGCGCAATTATACAACTTATAATCGCTATCATCATGATGTCAATGGGAGCATTTGATACAATTACAAACATGCTAATCTTTGTTATTTGGTTGTTCTATTGTATGTCATTTGTTGCGGTAATAATTTTAAGGAAACGCGAACCAAATATGGAGCGACCATATAAAGTACCGTTATATCCAATCATACCTTTAATTGCAATTTTGGCAGGGTCATTTGTATTAATTAATACACTGTTTACACAATTTATACTAGCAATCATTGGAATTCTAATAACAGCACTTGGTATACCAGTTTATTATTATAAGAAGAAACAAAAAGCAGCATAAGGTAAGATAACTAGCATTAAGAATAAATGGATGGACTACTAATAAATTTAAAGTTTTACACATTAAAATCAAAAACCATTCAATTATTCTATGGAACAGACAAATTTCTGTTATGGAATTTGTCTGTTTTTCAAAAGTATAGGGAGGCAAATAGAGATGGAAAAGCCGTCAAGAGAGGCATTTGAAGGCAATAATAAGTTGTTAATAGGAATTGTTTTAAGTGTAATAACGTTTTGGCTATTTGCACAATCATTGGTTAATGTTGTACCAATACTTGAAGATAGTTTCAATACAGATATTGGAACGGTTAATATCGCCGTTAGTATAACTGCTTTATTTTCAGGAATGTTTGTAGTAGGAGCAGGTGGTCTTGCTGATAAATATGGCAGAATTAAACTCACGAACATTGGTATTATCTTAAATATATTGGGTTCATTATTAATCATTATTTCAAATATTCCTTTATTACTTATTATAGGAAGATTAATTCAAGGACTTTCAGCAGCATGTATTATGCCTGCAACTTTGTCTATTATTAAGTCATATTACATTGGGAAAGATAGACAACGCGCTTTAAGTTATTGGTCAATTGGCTCATGGGGCGGCTCTGGTGTTTGTTCATTTTTTGGAGGTGCAGTTGCAACACTTTTAGGTTGGCGTTGGATTTTCATCCTATCAATTATAATTTCATTAATTGCGCTTTTTCTTATTAAAGGCACACCTGAAACTAAATCTAAATCGATTTCTCTAAATAAATTTGACATTAAAGGTCTGGTTCTTTTAGTCATTATGCTTCTCAGTTTAAATATTTTAATTACTAAAGGATCAGAATTAGGTGTTAGCTCACTTCTTTTTATCACTTTATTAGCAATTGCAATTGGATCTTTTAGTTTATTTATAGTTCTTGAAAAGCGTGCTACAAATCCTTTAATCGATTTTAAATTATTTAAAAATAAAGCTTACACAGGTGCAACAGCTTCAAACTTTTTGTTAAATGGTGTTGCAGGAACATTAATAGTAGCCAACACATTTGTTCAAAGAGGTTTAGGATATTCTTCATTGCAAGCAGGAAGTTTATCAATCACTTATTTAGTAATGGTACTAATTATGATTCGTGTTGGTGAAAAGTTACTTCAAACACTCGGATGCAAGAAACCAATGTTAATTGGAACAGGAGTTCTTATTGTCGGAGAATGTCTCATTTCATTAACTTTCTTGCCAGAAATATTGTATGTCATTTGTTGTATTATAGGTTATTTATTCTTTGGTTTAGGACTAGGGATATATGCTACACCATCAACAGATACAGCAATTGCAAATGCACCGTTAGAAAAAGTAGGCGTTGCTGCAGGTATCTATAAAATGGCTTCTGCATTAGGTGGAGCATTTGGCGTCGCATTGAGTGGTGCAGTATATGCAATCGTATCAAATATGACAAACATTTATACAGGTGCAATGATTGCATTATGGTTAAATGCAGGTATGGGAATATTATCATTCGTTATCATTTTGTTACTTGTGCCTAAACAAAACGACACTCAATTATGATAATTGAGAATTAAATTGAAATCATACAAGTCGCTACAATATTAAACAAAAATATAAACCGATTCTTATGTGTCATTATTTTAAATGAACATAGGGATTGGTTTTTTATTACTCTTTTACGCTACTTTATTTATAATTATTATAAATTGTCACAAATTCAATTTACCATACAATATATTTTGTGTTATTATATTCTGGAGCATAAATAAATTGTTCAACACATAGTTGTAATGTGTTTCAATACTTTTTGGATAGATTGCGAAATTGTATTGAATCGTCATCGTTTTAAATTTTTAAATGAGAATGGAATGAGCATTACAATATACAAGCAATCAAAAGTAAATACATTCACAACACAACAGAGACATAACAACAAGATAAGGAGTGAACAATAGCTGTGAATTATCGTGATAAAATTCAAAAGTTTAGTATTCGTAAATATACAGTTGGTACATTTTCAACTGTCATTGCGACATTGGTATTTTTAGGATTCAATACATCACAAGCACATGCTGCTGAAACAAATCAACCAGCAAGCGTGGTTAAACAGAAACAACAAAGTAATAATGAACAGACTGAGAATCGAGAATCTCAAGTACAAAATTCTCAAAATTCACAAAATAGTCAATCATTATCTGCTACTCATGAAAATGAGCAACCAAATATTAGTCAAGCTAATTTAGTAGATCAAAAAGTAGCGCAATCATCTACTACTAATGATGAACAACCAGCATCTCAAAATGTAAATACAAAGAAAGATTCGGCAACGGCTGCGACAACACAACCAGATAAAGAAGAAGGTAAGCATAAACAAAACGAAAGTCAATCTGCTAATAAAAATGGAAACGACAATAGAGCGGCTCATTTAGAAAATCATGAAGCAAATGTAGTAACAGCTTCGGATTCATCTGATAATGGTAACGTACAACATGACCGAAATGAATTACAAGCATTTTTTGATGCAAATTATCATGATTATCGCTTTATTGACCGTGAAAATGCAGATTCTGGCACATTTAACTATGTAAAAGGCATTTTTGAAAAGATTAATACGTTATTAGGCAGTAATGATCCAATAAACAATAAAGACTTGCAACTTGCATACAAAGAATTGGAACAAGCTGTTGCTTTAATTCGTACAATGCCTCAACGTCAACAAACTAGCCGTCGATCAAACAGAATTCAAACGCGTTCTGTTGAGTCTAGAGCTGCAGAGCCTAGATCAGTATCAGACTATCAAAATGCAAATTCATCATATTATGTTGAAAATGCTAATGATGGTTCAGGATATCCTGTAGGTACATATATCAATGCTTCTAGTAAAGGGGCGCCATATAATTTACCAACTACACCATGGAATACATTGAAGGCCTCTGACTCAAAGGAAATTGCTCTTATGACAGCGAAACAAACTGGAGATGGCTACCAATGGGTTATTAAGTTTAATAAAGGACATGCTCCACATCAAAATATGATTTTCTGGTTTGCATTACCAGCAGACCAAGTGCCAGTAGGAAGAACTGACTTTGTAACAGTTAATTCAGATGGAACAAATGTACAATGGAGTCATGGAGCAGGAGCAGGTGCAAATAAACCACTTCAACAAATGTGGGAATATGGAGTAAATGATCCTGATCGTTCACATGACTTTAAAATAAGAAATAGAAGTGGCCAAGTAATATATAGCTGGCCAACTGTCCATGTTTATTCTTTAGAAGATTTATCTAGAGCGAGTGATTATTTTAGTGAAGCTGGAGCAACAGCTGCTACTAAAGCATTTGGTAGACAAAATTTTGAATATATTAATGGTCAAAAACCTGCTGAATCACCGGGTGTTCCTAAAGTTTATACTTTCATCGGTCAAGGTGATGCAAGTTATACAATTTCATTTAAAACACAAGGTCCAACTGTTAATAAATTGTACTATGCAGCAGGTGGGCGTGCTTTAGAGTACAATCAATTATTTATGTACAGTCAACTATACGTCGAATCAACGCAAGACCATCAACAACGTCTTAATGGTTTAAGACAAGTGGTTAATCGTACATATCGCATAGGTACAACTAAACGTGTAGAAGTGAGTCAAGGAAATGTACAAACGAAAAAGGTATTAGAAAGTACAAACCTAAATATAGATGATTTTGTTGATGATCCATTAAGTTATGTTAAGACGCCGAGTAATAAAGTGTTAGGTTTTTACCCAACTAATGCAACTACTAACGCTTTTAGACCGGGGGGCGTTCAGGAATTAAATGAATATCAATTAAGTCAATTATTTACTGATCAAAAATTACAAGAAGCAGCAAGAACTAGAAACCCAATAAGATTAATGATTGGTTTCGACTATCCTGATGGTTATGGTAATAGTGAAACTTTAGTTCCTGTTAACTTAACGGTATTACCTGAAATCCAACATAATATTAAATTCTTTAAAAATGACGATACTCAAAACATTGCTGAAAAACCATTTTCAAAACAAGCTGGGCATCCAGTTTTCTATGTATATGCAGGTAACCAAGGGAATGCTTCCGTGAATTTAGGTGGTAGCGTAACATCTATTCAACCATTACGTATTAATTTAACAAGTAATGAGAATTTTACAGATAAAGATTGGCAAATTACAGGTATTCCGCGTACATTACACATTGAAAACTCGACAAATAGAACTAATAATGCTAGAGAACGTAACATTGAACTTGTTGGTAATTTATTACCAGGGGATTACTTTGGAACGATACGTTTTGGACGTAAAGAACAATTATTCGAAATTCGTGTTAAACCACATACACCAACAATTACAACGACAGCTGAGCAATTAAGAGGTACAGCATTACAAAAAGTGCCTGTTAATATTTCGGGAATACCGTTGGATCCATCGGCATTGGTTTATTTAGTTGCACCAACAAATCAAACTACGAATGGTGGTAGTGAGGCAGATCAAATACCATCTGGTTATACGATACTTGCGACTGGTACACCTGATGGGGTGCATAATACAATTACTATACGACCGCAAGATTATGTTGTATTCATACCACCTGTAGGTAAACAAATTAGAGCAGTAGTTTATTATAATAAAGTAGTTGCATCTAATATGAGTAATGCTGTTACTATTTTGCCAGATGACATTCCACCAACAATCAATAATCCTGTTGGAATAAATGCCAAATACTATCGAGGCGACGAAGTCAACTTTACAATGGGAGTCTCTGATAGACATTCTGGTATAAAAAATACAACTATTACTACTTTGCCGAATGGTTGGACATCAAATTTAACTAAATCCGACAACAAAAACGGCTCATTAGCTATTACAGGTAGAGTGAGTATGAATCAGGCGTTTAACAGTGATATTACATTTAAAGTATCAGCGACAGATAATGTCAATAATACGACAAATGATAGTCAATCTAAACATGTGTCAATTCATGTAGGTAAAATTAGTGAAGATGCTCATCCGATTGTATTAGGAAATACTGAGAAAGTTGTAGTAGTCAATCCGACTGCTGTATCTAATGATGAAAAGCAAAGCATAATTACTGCCTTTATGAATAAAAACCAAAATATAAGAGGATATTTAGCATCAACTGATCCAGTAACTGTCGATAATAATGGTAATGTCACATTACATTACCGTGATGGCTCATCAACAACGCTTGATGCTACAAATGTGATGACATACGAACCAGTTGTGAAATCTGAATATCAAACTGCCAATGCAGCTAAAACAGCAACGGTAACGATTGCTAAAGGACAATCATTTAATATTGGTGATATTAAACAATATTTTACTTTAAGTAATGGACAAGCTATTCCAAGTGGCACATTTACAAATATTACATCTGATAGAACTATTCTAACTGCACAAGAAGTTAGTCAAATGAATGCAGGCACGCAGTTATATCATATAGTTGCTTCAAATGCATATCATAAAGACACTGAAGATTTCTATATTAGTTTAAAAATCGTTGATGTGAAACAACCTGAAGGCGATCAACGTGTCTATCGTACGTCAACATATGATTTAACAACTGATGAAATCTCAAAAGTAAAACAAGCTTTTATTAATGCAAATAGAGATGTAATTACGCTTGCCGAGGGTAATATTTCAGTTACAAATACACCTAATGGTGCTAATGTAAGTACTATTACAGTAAATATTAATAAAGGTCGATTAACGAAATCATTCGCGTCAAACCTAGCTAATATGAATTTCTTGCGTTGGGTTAATTTCCCGCAAGATTATACAGTGACATGGACGAATGCAAAAATTGCAAACAGACCAACAGATGGTGGTTTATCATGGTCTGATGACCATAAATCTTTAATTTATCGTTATGATGCTACATTAGGCACACAAATTACAACTAATGATATTTTAACAATGCTAAAAGCGACTACTACAGTGCCTGGATTGCGTAATAATATTACTGGTAATGAAAAAGCACAAGCAGAAGCTGGCGGAAGACCTAACTTTAGAACGACTGGTTATTCACAATCAAATGCGACAACTGATGGTCAACGTCAATTTACGTTGAATGGTCAAGTGATTCAAGTGTTAGACATCATCAACCCTTCAAACGGTTATGGTGGGCAACCTGTTACAAATTCAAATACTCGTGCAAACCATAGTAACTCAACTGTTGTTAACGTAAACGAACCGGCAGCTAATGGTGCTAGCGCATTTACAATTGACCACGTTGTAAAAAGTAATTCTACACATAATGCAAGTGATGCAGTTTATAAAGCACAGTTATACTTAACGCCATATGGTCCAAAACAATATGTTGAACATTTAAATCAAAATACAGGAAATACTACTGACGCTATTAACATTTATTTTGTACCAAGTGATTTAGTGAATCCAACAATTTCAGTAGGTAATTACACTAATCATCAAGTGTTCTCAGGTGAAACATTTACAAATACTATTACAGCGAATGATAACTTTGGTGTGCAATCTGTAACTGTACCAAATACATCACAAATTACAGGCACTGTTGATAATAACCATCAACATGTTTCTGCAACGGCACCAAATGTGACATCAGCAACTAATAAGACAATCAATTTATTAGCAACTGATACAAGCGGCAATACAGCTACAACTTCGTTCAATGTAACAGTGAAACCTTTGCGTGATAAATATCGAGTTGGTACTTCATCAACGGCTGCTAATCCTGTGAGAATTGCCAATATTTCGAATAATGCGACAGTATCACAAGCTGATCAAACAGCAATTATTAATTCATTAACGTTTACTGAAACAGTACCAAATAGAAGTTATGCAAGAGCAAGTGCGAATGAAATCACTAGTAAAACAGTTAGTAATGTCAGTCGTACTGGAAATAATGCCAATGTTACAGTAACTGCTACTTATCAAGATGGAACAACATCAACAGTGACTGTACCTGTAAAGCATGTCATTCCAGAAATCGTTGCACATTCGCATTACACTGTACAAGGCCAAGACTTCCCAGCAGGTAATGGTTCTAGTGCATCAGATTACTTTAAGTTATCTAATGGTAGTGCCATTCCAGATGCAACTATTACATGGGTAAGTGGACAAGCGCCAAATAAAGATAATACACGTATTGGTGAAGATATAACAGTAACTGCACATATCTTAATTGATGGTGAAACAACGCCGATTACGAAAACAGCAACATATAAAGTAGTAAGTACAGTACCGAAGCATGTCTTTGAGACGAATAGAGGTGCTGTGTTCCCAGGTGTATCTGATGTGTATGATGCGAAACAATATGTTAAACCAGTTAATGATTCTTGGACACAAAATGCGCAACGTATGAATTTCCAATTTACAAATTCATATGGACCAAGTAAAGATGTGGTTGGTATTTCAACAAGGGATATTCGAGTTACTTATGATAATCACCAAACGCAAATTATCAAGATTTTAGCAAAAGTTAAACCAGATCCACCGCGAATTGATGGCAACTCTGTGACTTATAAAGCAGGTCTTACTAACCAACAAATTAAAATTAATAATGTGTTAAGTAGTTCATCTATTAAATTATTTAAAGCAGATAATACGCCATTAACGATTACAAACACGACTTATGGTAGTGGTAATACTGCAGTTGTAACGGTAAGTGATGCGTTACCAAATGGTGTGATTAAGGCAAGGTCTTCTATCACAATGAATAATGTGACGTACACTACTCAAGATGAACATGGTCGAGCGATAGATGTAACAAGAAATGAATCTGTTGATTCAAATGACAGTGCAACAGTAACAGTGACACCACAATTACAAGCAACTACTGAAGGTGCTGTATTTATTAAAGGTGGCGACGGTTTTGATTTCGGACACGTAGAAAGATTTATTCAAAACCCGCCACATGGGGCAACGGTTGCATGGCATGATAGTCCAGATACATGGAAGAATACAGTCGGTAACACTCATAAAACTGCGGTTGTAACATTACCTAATGGTCAAGGTACGCGTAATGTTGAAGTTCCAGTCAAAGTTTATCCAGTTGCTAATGCAAAGGCGCCATCACGTGATGTGAAAGGTCAAAATTTGACTAATGGAACGGATGCGATGAACTACATTACATTTGATCCAAATACAAACACAAATGGTATCACTGCAGCATGGGCAAATAGACAACAACCAAATAACCAACAAGCAGGCGTGCAACATTTAAATGTCGATGTCACATATCCAGGTATTTCAGCTGCTAAACGAGTTCCTGTTACTGTTAATGTATATCAATTTGAATTCCCTCAAACTACTTATACGACAACGGTTGGAGGCACTTTAGCAAGTGGTACGCAAGCATCAGGATATGCACATATGCAAAATGCTACTGGTTTACCAACAGATGGATTTACGTATAAATGGAATCGTGATACTACAGGTACAAATGACGCAAACTGGTCAGCTATGAATAAACCGAATGTGGCTAAAGTCGTTAACGCAAAATATGACGTCATCTATAACGGACATACTTTTGCAACATCTTTACCAGCGAAATTTGTAGTAAAAGATGTGCAACCAGCGAAACCAACTGTGACTGAAACAGCGGCAGGAGCGATTACAATTGCACCTGGAGCAAACCAAACAGTGAATACACATGCAGGTAACGTAACGACATACGCTGATAAATTAGTTATTAAACGTAATGGTAACGTTGTGACGACATTTACACGTCGCAATAATACAAGTCCATGGGTGAAAGAAGCATCTGCAGCAACTGTAGCAGGTATTGCTGGAACTAATAATGGTATTACTGTTGCAGCAGGTACTTTCAACCCTGCTGATACAATTCAAGTTGTTGCAACGCAAGGAAGCGGAGAGACAGTAAGTGATGAGCAACGTAGTGATGATTTCACAGTTGTCGCACCACAACCGAACCAAGCGACTACTAAGATTTGGCAAAATGGTCATATTGATATCACGCCTAATAATCCATCAGGACATTTAATTAATCCAACTCAAGCAATGGATATTGCTTACACTGAAAAAGTGGGTAATGGTGCAGAACATAGTAAGACAATTAATGTTGTTCGTGGTCAAAATAATCAATGGACAATTGCGAATAAGCCTGACTATGTAACGTTAGATGCACAAACTGGTAAAGTGACGTTCAATGCCAATACTATAAAACCAAATTCATCAATCACAATTACTCCGAAAGCAGGTACAGGTCACTCAGTAAGTAGTAATCCAAGTACATTAACTGCACCGGCAGCTCATACTGTCAACACAACTGAAATTGTGAAAGATTATGGTTCAAATGTAACAGCAGCTGAAATTAACAATGCAGTTCAAGTTGCTAATAAACGTACTGCAACGATTAAAAATGGCACAGCAATGCCTACTAATTTAGCTGGTGGTAGCACAACGACGATTCCTGTGACAGTAACTTACAATGATGGTAGTACTGAAGAAGTACAAGAGTCCATTTTCACAAAAGCGGATAAACGTGAGTTAATCACAGCTAAAAATCATTTAGATGATCCAGTAAGCACTGAAGGTAAAAAGCCAGGTACAATTACGCAGTACAATAATGCAATTCATAATGCGCAACAACAAATCAATACTGCAAAAACAGAAGCGCAACAAGTGATTAATAATGATCGTGCAACACCACAACAAGTTTCTGACGCATTAACTAAAGTTCGTGCAGCACAAACTAAGATTGATCAAGCTAAAGCATTACTTCAAAATAAAGAAGATAATAGCCAATTAGTAACATCTAAAAATAACTTACAAAGTTCTGTGAACCAAGTACCATCAACTGCTGGTATGACGCAACAAAGTATTGATAACTATAATGCGAAGAAGCGTGAAGCAGAAACTGAAATAACTGCAGCACAACGTGTTATAGACAATGGAGATGCAACACCGCAGCAAATTTCAGAGGAAAAACATCGTGTCGATAACGCATTAACAGCATTAAACCAAGCGAAACAAAATTTAACTGCAGATACACATACCTTAGAGCAAGCAGTGCAACAATTGAATCGCACAGGTACAACGACTGGTAAGAAACCAGCAAGTATTACTGCGTATAATAATTCAATGCATGCGCTTCAAGCAGAACTTACAAGTGCTAAAAATAGTGCTAATGCTATCATTCAGAAGCCAATAAGATCAGTGCAAGAGGTACAAACAGCATTAACAAATGTAAATCGTGTTAATGAGCGATTAACGCAAGCAATTAATCAATTAGTACCTTTAGCTGATAATAGTGCTTTAAGAACTGCTAAGACGAAACTTGATGAAGAAATCAATAAATCAGTAACTACTGATGGTATGACACAATCATCAATCCAAGCATATGAAAATGCTAAACGTGCGGGTCAAACAGAATCAACAAATGCACAAAATGTTATTAACAATGGTGACGCAACAGACCAACAAATTGCCGAAGAAAAAACAAAAGTAGAAGAAAAATATAATAGCTTAAAACAAGCAATTGCTGGATTAACACCAGACTTGGCACCATTACAAACTGCAAAAACTCAGTTGCAAAATGATATTGATCAGCCAACGAGTACGACTGGTATGACAAGCACATCTATTGCAGCATTTAATGAAAAACTTTCAGCAGCTAGAACTAAAATTCAAGAAATTGATCGCGTACTGGCATCTCATCCAGATGTTGCAACGATTCGTCAAAACGTGACAGCAGCGAATGCTGCTAAAACAGCACTTGATCAAGCACGCAATGGCTTAACAGTTGATAAAGCGCCTTTAGAAAATGCGAAAAATCAACTACAACATAGTATTGACACGCAAACAAGTACAACTGGTATGACACAAGACTCTATAAATGCATACAATGCGAAGTTAACAGCTGCACGTAATAAGATTCAACAAATCAATCAAGTATTAGCAGGTTCACCGACTGTAGAACAAATTAATACAAATACGTCTGCAGCAAATCAAGCTAAATCTGATTTAGATCATGCACGTCAAGCGTTAACACCAGATAAAGCACCGCTTCAAACTGCGAAAACGCAATTAGAACAAAGCATTAATCAACCAACGGATACAACAGGTATGACGACCGCTTCGTTAAATGCGTACAACCAAAAATTACAAGCAGCGCGTCAAAAGTTAACTGAAATTAATCAAGTGTTGAATGGCAACCCAACTGTCCAAAATATCAATGATAAAGTGACAGAGGCAAACCAAGCTAAGGATCAATTAAATACAGCACGTCAAGGTTTAACATTAGATAGACAGCCAGCGTTAACAACATTACATGGTGCATCTAACTTAAACCAAGCACAACAAAATAATTTCACGCAACAAATTAATGCTGCTCAAAATCATGCTGCTCTTGAAACAATTAAGTCTAACATTACGGCTTTAAATACTGCGATGACGAAATTAAAAGACAGTGTTGCGGATAATAATACAATTAAATCAGGTCAAAATTACACTGACGCAACACCAGCTAATAAACAAGCGTATGATAATGCAGTTAATGCGGCTAAAGGTGTCATTGGAGAAACGACTAATCCAACGATGGATGTTAACACAGTGAACCAAAAAGCAGCATCTGTTAAATCGACGAAAGATGCTTTAGATGGTCAACAAAACTTACAACGTGCGAAAACAGAAGCAACAAATGCGATTACGCATGCAAGTGATTTAAACCAAGCACAAAAGAATGCATTAACACAACAAGTGAATAGTGCACAAAATGTACATGCAGTAAATGATATTAAACAAACGACTCAAAGCTTAAATACTGCTATGACAGGTTTAAAACGTGGCGTTGCTAATCATAATCAAGTCGTACAAAGTGATAATTATGTCAACGCAGATACTAATAAGAAAAATGATTACAACAATACATACAACCATGCGAATGACATTATTAATGGTAATGCACAACATCCAGTTATAACACCAAGTGATGTTAACAATGCTTTATCAAATGTCACTAGTAAAGAACATGCATTGAATGGTGAAGCTAAGTTAAATGCTGCGAAACAAGAAGCGAACACTGCATTAGGTCAATTAAATAACTTGAATAATGCGCAACGTCAAAACTTACAATCGCAAATTAATAGTGCACATCAAATCGAGACAGTTAATACGATTAAGCAAAATGCAACAAACTTAAATAGTGCAATGGGTAACTTAAGACAAGCTGTTGCAGATAAAGATCAAGTGAAACGTACAGAAGATTATGCGGATGCAGATACAGCTAAACAAAATGCATATAACAGTGCAGTTTCAAGTGCCGAAACAATCATTAATCAAACAACAAATCCAACGATGTCTGTTGATGATGTTAATCGTGCAACTTCAGCTGTTACTTCTAATAAAAATGCATTAAATGGTGATGAAAAATTAGCACAATCTAAAACAGATGCTGCAAGAGCAATTGATGCATTACCACATTTAAATAATGCACAAAAAGCAGATGTTAAATCTAAAATTAATGCTGCATCAAATATTGCTGGCGTAAATACTGTTAAACAACAAGGTACAGATTTAAATACAGCGATGGGTAACTTGCAAGGTGCAATCAATGATGAACAAACGACGCTTAATAGTCAAAACTATCAAGATGCGACACCTAGTAAGAAAACAGCATACACAAATGCGGTACAAGCTGCGAAAGATATTTTAAATAAATCAAATGGTCAAAATAAAACGAAAGATCAAGTTACTGAAGCGATGAATCAATTGAATTCGGCTAAAAATAACTTAGATGGTACGCGTTTATTAGATCAAGCGAAGCAAACAGCGAAACAGCAGTTAAATAATATGACGCATTTAACAACTGCACAAAAAACGAATTTAACAAACCAAATTAATAGTGGTACTACTGTCGCTGGTGTTCATACGGTTCAATCAAATGCCAATACATTAGATCAAGCCATGAATACGTTAAGACAAAGTATTGCCAACAAAGATGCGACTAAAGCAAGTGAAGATTACGTAGATGCTAATAATGATAAGCAAACAGCATATAACAACGCAGTAGCTGCTGCTGAAACGATTATTAATGCAAATAGTAATCCAGAAATGAATCCAAGTACGATTACACAAAAAGCAGAGCAAGTGAATAGTTCTAAAACGGCACTTAACGGTGATGAAAACTTAGCTACGGCAAAACAAAATGCGAAAACGTACTTAAACACATTAACGAGTATTACAGATGCTCAAAAGAACAATTTGATTAGTCAAATTAGTAGTGCGACAAGAGTTAGTGGTGTTGATACTGTAAAACAAAATGCACAACATCTAGATCAAGCTATGGCTAGCTTGCAAAGTGGTATTAACAACGAATCTCAAGTTAAATCATCTGAGAAATATCGTGATGCTGATACAAATAAACAACAAGAGTATGATAATGCTATTACTGCAGCGAAAGCGATTTTAAATAAACAACATGGTCCAAACACTGCGCAAAATGCAGTTGAAGCAGCATTGCAACGTGTGAATACTGCGAAAGATGCATTGAATGGCGATGCAAAATTAATTGCAGCTCAAAACGCAGCGAAACAACATTTAGGTACTTTAACGCATATCACTACAGCTCAACGTAATGATTTAACAAATCAAATTTCACAAGCTACAAACTTAGCTGGTGTTGAATCTGTTAAACAAAATGCGAATAGTTTAGATGGTGCTATGGGTAACTTACAAACGGCTATCAACGATAAGTCAGGAACATTAGCGAGCCAAAACTTCTTGGATGCTGATGAGCAAAAACGTAATGCATACAATCAAGCTGTATCAGCAGCCGAAACCATTTTAAATAAACAAACTGGACCGAATACAGCGAAAACAGCAGTCGAACAAGCACTTAATAATGTTAATAATGCGAAACATGCATTAAATGGTACGCAAAACTTAAACAATGCGAAACAAGCAGCGATTACAGCAATCAATGGCGCATCTGATTTAAATCAACATCAAAAAGATGCATTAAAAGCACAAGCTAATGGTGCTCAACGCGTATCTAATGCACAAGATGTACAACGTAATGCGACTGAACTGAACACGGCGATGGGCACATTAAAACATGCCATCGCAGATAAGACGAATACGTTAGCAAGCAGTAAATATGTCAACGCCGATAGCACTAAACAAAATGCTTACACAACTAAAGTTACCAATGCTGAACATATTATTAGCGGTACGCCAACGGTTGTTACGACACCTTCAGAAGTAACAGCTGCAGCTAATCAAGTAAACAGCGCGAAACAAGAATTAAATGGTGACGAAAGATTACGTGTAGCAAAACAAAACGCCAATACTGCTATTGATGCATTAACGCAATTAAATACTCCTCAAAAAGCTAAATTAAAAGAACAAGTGGGACAAGCCAATAGATTAGAAGACGTACAATCTGTTCAAACAAATGGACAAGCATTGAACAATGCAATGAAAGGCTTAAGAGATAGTATTGCTAACGAAACAACAGTCAAAGCAAGTCAAAACTATACAGACGCAAGTCCGAATAACCAATCAACATATAATAGCGCTGTGTCAAATGCGAAAGGTATCATTAATCAAACTAACAATCCGACTATGGATGCTAGTGCGATTACCCAAGCTGCAACACAAGTGAATAATGCTAAAAATGGTTTAAACGGTGCTGAAAACTTAAGAAATGCACAAAACACTGCTAAGCAAAACTTAAATACGTTATCACACTTAACAAATAACCAAAAATCTGCCATCTCATCACAAATTGACCGTGCAGGTCATGTGAGTGAGGTAACAGCTGCTAAAAATGCAGCAACTGAGTTAAACACGCAAATGGGCAACTTGGAACAAGCTATCCATGATCAAAACACAGTTAAACAAGGTGTTAACTTCACTGATGCAGATAAAGCTAAACGTGATGCGTATACAAATGCGGTAAGCAGAGCTGAAGCAATTCTGAATAAAACGCAAGGTGCAAATACGTCTAAACAAGATGTTGAAGCGGCTATTCAAAATGTTTCAAGTGCTAAAAATGCATTGAATGGTGATCAAAACGTTACAAATGCGAAGAATGCAGCTAAAAATGCATTAAATAACTTAACGTCAATTAATAATGCACAAAAACGTGACTTAACAACTAAAATTGATCAAGCAACAACTGTAGCTGGTGTTGAAGCTGTATCTAATACAGGTACACAATTGAATACAGCGATGGCTAACTTGCAAAATGGTATTAATGATAAAGCAAATACACTAGCAAGTGAAAACTATCATGATGCTGATTCAGATAAGAAAACTGCTTATACTCAAGCCGTTGCGAACGCAGAAAATATTTTAAATAAAAATAGTGGATCAAATTTAGATAAAGCTGCCGTTGAAAACGCGTTGTCACAAGTTGCTAATGCGAAAGGTGCCCTAAATGGTAACCATAATTTAGAGCAAGCTAAATCAAATGCAAACACTACTATAAACGGACTTCAACATTTAACAACTGCTCAAAAAGATAAATTGAAACAACAAGTGCAACAAGCACAAAATGTTGCAGGTGTTGATACTGTTAAATCAAGTGCCAACACATTAAATGGTGCTATGGGTACGTTAAGAAATAGCATTCAAGATAACACAGCTACGAAAAATGGCCAAAACTATCTTGATGCTACAGGAAGTAACAAAACAAACTATAACAATGCTGTTGATAGTGCTAATGGTGTCATTAATGCAACAAGCAATCCAAATATGGATGCTAATGCAATTAACCAAATCGCTACACAAGTGACATCAACGAAAAATGCATTAGATGGTACACATAATTTAACGCAAGCGAAACAAACAGCAACAAATGCCATCGATGGTGCTACTAACTTAAATAAAGCGCAAAAAGATGCGTTGAAAGCACAAGTGACAAGTGCGCAACGTGTTGCAAATGTAACAAGTATCCAACAAACTGCAAATGAACTTAATACAGCTATGGGTCAATTACAACATGGTATTGATGATGAAAATGCAACAAAACAAACTCAAAAATATCGTGACGCTGAACAAAGTAAGAAAACTGCTTATGATCAAGCTGTAGCTGCTGCGAAAGCAATTTTAAATAAACAAACAGGTTCAAATTCAGATAAAGCAGCAGTTGACCGTGCATTACAACAAGTAACAAGTACGAAAGATGCATTGAATGGTGATGCAAAACTGGCAGAAGCGAAAGCGGCAGCTAAACAAAACTTAGGCACTTTAAACCATATTACGAATGCACAACGTACTGCGTTAGAAGGTCAAATCAATCAAGCGACGACTGTTGATGGCGTTAATACTGTAAAAACAAATGCCAATACATTAGACGACGCAATGAATAGCTTACAAGGTGCAATCAATGATAAAGATGCTACATTAAGAAATCAAAATTATCTTGATGCAGATGAATCAAAACGAAATGCATATACGCAAGCTGTCACAGCGGCTGAAGGCATTTTAAATAAACAAACTGGTGGTAACACATCTAAAGCAGACGTTGATAATGCATTAAATGCAGTTACAAGAGCGAAAGCGGCTTTAAATGGTGCTGAAAACTTAAGAAATGCGAAAACTTCAGCAACAAATACGATTAATGGTTTACCTAACTTAACACAATTACAAAAAGACAACTTGAAGCATCAAGTTGAACAAGCGCAAAATGTAGCAGGTGTAAATGGTGTTAAAGATAAAGGTAATACCTTAAATACTGCCATGGGTGCATTACGTACAAGTATCCAAAATGATAATACGACGAAAACAAGTCAAAATTATCTTGATGCATCTGATAGCAACAAAAATAATTACAATACTGCTGTAAATAATGCAAATGGTGTTATTAATGCAACGAACAATCCAAATATGGATGCTAATGCGATTAATGGCATGGCAAATCAAGTCAATACAACAAAAGCAGCGTTAAATGGTGTACAAAACTTAGCTCAAGCTAAAACAAATGCGACGAACACAATTAACAACGCACATGACTTAAACCAAAAACAAAAAGATGCATTAAAAACACAAGTTAACAATGCACAACGTGTATCTGATGCAAATAACGTTCAACATACAGCTACTGAATTGAACGGTGCGATGACAGCACTTAAAGCAGCTATTGCTGATAAAGAAAGAACAAAAGCAAGCGGTAATTATGTCAATGCTGATCAAGAAAAACGTCAAGCGTATGATTCAAAAGTGACTAACGCTGAAAATATCATTAATGGTACACCGAATGCGACATTAACAGTCAATGATGTAAATAGTGCGACTTCACAAGTCAATGCGGCTAAAACAGCATTAAATGGCGATAACAACTTACGTGTTGCTAAAGAAAATGCTAATAATACAATTGATGGCTTAGCACAATTGAATAATGCACAAAAAGCAAAATTAAAAGAACAAGTTCAAAGTGCAACTACATTAGAAGGTGTTCAAACTGTTAAAAATAGTTCTCAAACGTTGAATACAGCGATGAAAGGCTTAAGAGATAGTATTGCGAATGAAGCAACAATTAAAGCAGGTCAAAACTACACTGACGCAAGTCCAACTAATCGTAACGAGTACGACAGCGCAGTTACTGCAGCAAAAGCAATCATTAATCAAACATCGAACCCAACGATGGAACCAAATACTATTACGCAAGCAACATCACAAGTGACAACTAAAGAACATGCATTAAATGGTGCGCAAAACTTAGCTCAAGCTAAGACAACTGCGAAAAACAACTTAAATAACTTAACATCAATTAACAATGCACAAAAAGATGCGTTAACGCGTAGCATTGATGGTGCAACTACAGTAGCTGGTGTAAATCAAGAAACTGCCAAAGCAACAGAATTAAATAACGCAATGCATAGTTTACAAAATGGTATCAATGATGAGACACAAACAAAACAAACTCAGAAATACCTAGATGCAGAGCCAAATAAGAAATCAGCTTATGATCAAGCTGTAAATGCAGCGAAAGCAATTTTAACAAAAGCTAGTGGTCAAAATGTAGACAAAGCAGCAGTTGAACAAGCATTACAAAATGTGAACAGTACGAAGACGGCGTTGAACGGTGATGCGAAATTAAATGAAGCTAAAGCTGCTGCGAAACAAACGTTAGGTACATTAACACACATTAATAATGCACAACGTAATGCGTTAGATAATGAAATTACACAAGCAACAAATGTTGAAGGTGTTAATACAGTTAAAGCCAAAGCGCAACAATTAGATGGTGCTATGGGTCAATTAGAAACATCAATTCGTGATAAAGACACGACGTTACAAAGTCAAAATTATCAAGATGCTGATGATGCTAAACGAACGGCTTATTCTCAAGCAGTAAATGCAGCAGCAACTATTTTAAATAAAACAGCTGGCGGTAATACACCTAAAGCAGATGTTGAAAGAGCAATGCAAGCTGTTGCACAAGCAAATACTGCATTAAACGGTATTCAAAACTTAGAACGTGCGAAACAGGCTGCTAACACAGCGATTACAAACGCTTCGGACTTAAATACAAAACAAAAAGAAGCATTAAAAGCACAAGTAACAAGTGCAGGACGCGTATCTGCAGCAAATGGTGTTGAACATACTGCGACTGAAATAAATACTGCGATGACAGCTTTAAAACGTGCTATTGCTGATAAAGCTGACACAAAAACTAGTGGTAACTATGTCAATGCTGATGCGAATAAACGTCAAGCATATGATGAAAAAGTGACAGCTGCCGAAAGTATCGTTAATGGTACACCAACACCAACGTTAACACCATCAGATGTTACAAATGCAGCAACGCAAGTAACGAATGCGAAGACGCAGTTAAACGGTAATCATAATTTAGAAGTAGCGAAACAAAATGCTAACACAGCAATTGATGGTTTAACTTCTTTAAATGGTCCGCAAAAAGCAAAACTTAAAGAACAAGTGGGTCAAGCGACGACGTTGCCAAATGTTCAAACTGTTCGTGATAATGCACAAACATTAAACACTGCAATGAAAGGTCTACGAGATAGCATTGCGAATGAAGCAACGATTAAAGCAGGTCAAAACTACACAGATGCAAGTCCTAATAATCGTAGTGAATACGATAGTGCAGTCACTGCAGCAAAAGCAATCATTGGTCAAACAACTAGTCCATCAATGAATGCGCAAGAAATTAATCAAGCGAAAGACCAAGTGACAGCTAAACAACAAGCGTTAAACGGTCAAGAAAACTTAAGAACTGCGCAAACAAATGCGAAGCAACATTTGAATGGCTTAAGTGACTTAACTAATGCTCAAAAAGAAGCGGCGAAACGTCAAATCGAGGGTGCAACGCATGTTAATGAAGTAACACAAGCACAAAATAATGCGGATGCATTAAATACAGCTATGACGAACTTGAAAAATGGTATTCAAGATCAGAATACGATTAAGCAAGGTGTTAACTTCACTGATGCAGATGAAGCGAAACGTAATGCATATACAAATGCAGTGACGCAAGCTGAACAAATTTTAAATAAAGCACAAGGTCCAAATACTGCAAAAGACAATGTTGAATCTGCGTTACAAAATGTACAACGTGCTAAAAACGAATTGAACGGTAATCAAAATGTTGCGAATGCTAAGACAACTGCGAAAAATGCATTGAATAACTTAACATCAATCAACAACGCACAAAAAGAAGCGTTGAAATCACAAATTGAAGGTGCTACAACAGTTGCAGGTGTAAATCAAGTGTCTACAACAGCATCTGAATTAAATACTGCAATGAGCAACTTACAACGTGGTATTAACGATGAAGCAGCTACAAAAGCAGCTCAGAAATATACTGATGCAGATAGAGATAAACAAACTGCATACAATGATGCTGTAACGGCAGCTAAAACGTTATTAGATAAAACAGCTGGCACAAATGAAAATAAAGCAGCCGTTGAACAAGCATTACAACGTGTGAATACTGCTAAAACTGCATTAAATGGTGATGCGCGCTTAAATGAAGCGAAGAACACAGCTAAACAACAAGTAGCGACAATGTCACACTTAACTGATGCTCAAAAAGCAAACTTAACATCGCAAATCGAAAGTGGTACGACTGTTGCAGGTGTTCAAGGTATTCAAGCTAATGCCGGTACTTTAGATCAAGCAATGAATCAATTAAGACAAAGTATTGCTTCTAAAGATGCGACTAAATCAAGCGAAGATTATCAAGACGCGAATGCAGATTTACAAAATGCATACAATGATGCGGTAACTAATGCTGAAGGTATTATTAGTGCAACGAATAACCCTGAAATGAATCCTGATACAATTAACCAAAAAGCGAGCCAAGTGAACAGTGCGAAGTCTGCATTGAACGGTGATGAAAAATTAGCAGCAGCAAAACAAACTGCGAAATCAGATATCGGTCGTTTGACAGACTTGAACAATGCACAACGAACTGCGGCAAATGCTGAAGTGGATCAAGCACCAAATCTTGCAGCTGTCACAGCGGCTAAAAATAAAGCAACATCGTTAAACACAGCGATGGGTAATTTGAAACATGCACTTGCTGAAAAGGATAATACGAAACGTAGTGTCAATTACACAGATGCGGATCAACCAAAACAACAAGCGTATGATACTGCGGTTACACAAGCAGAAGCAATTACTAATGCTAATGGCAGCAACGCGAATGAAACAACAGTTCAAGCAGCACTAAACCAATTGAATCAAGCTAAAAATGACTTGAATGGTGATAATAAAGTTGCTCAAGCAAAAGAGTCAGCGAAACGTGCATTAGCTTCATATAGTAACTTGAATAATGCGCAATCAACTGCAGCAACTAGTCAAATTGACAATGCAACGACAGTAGCAGGTGTAACTGCTGCACAAAATACTGCTAATGAATTAAATACAGCAATGGGTCAACTTCAAAATGGTATTAATGACCAAAACACTGTTAAACAACAAGTGAACTTTACAGATGCTGACCAAGGTAAGAAAGATGCTTACACAAATGCTGTTACGAATGCTCAAGGTATTTTAGATAAAGCAAACGGTCAAAATATGACAAAAGCACAAGTTGAAGCTGCATTAAATCAAGTAACGACTGCTAAGAATGCTTTAAACGGTGATGCAAATGTAAGACAAGCAAAATCAGATGCGAAAGCAAATTTAGGTACATTAACACACTTAAATAATGCACAAAAACAAGATTTAACATCACAAATCGAAGGTGCAACAACAGTTAACGGTGTAAATAGTGTTAAAACGAAAGCACAAGACTTAGATGGTGCAATGCAACGATTAGAGTCAGCAATCGCAAATAAAGATCAAACTAAAGCGAGCGAAAACTACATCGACGCAGATCCAACTAAGAAAACAGCATTTGATAATGCTATCACACAAGCTGAATCTTACTTAAATAAAGATCATGGTACGAATAAAGATAAGCAAGCTGTTGAACAAGCAATTCAAAGTGTAACGTCTACTGAAAATGCTTTGAACGGTGACGCGAACTTACAACGCGCTAAAACTGAAGCAACACAAGCTATCGATAACTTGACACATTTGAATACACCACAAAAAACAGCATTAAAACAACAAGTGAACGCTGCGCAACGTGTATCAGGTGTAACTGATCTGAAAAATAGTGCTACATCACTTGATAATGCGATGGATCAATTAAAACAAGGAATTGCTGATCATGACACAATTGTTGCTGGTGGTAATTACACTAACGCAAGTCCTGATAAGCAAGGTGCTTATACTGATGCATATAATGCTGCGAAAAACATTGTAAATGGTTCACCTAATGTGATTACAAATGCAGCAGATGTTACTGCGGCAACACAACGTGTCAATAATGCTGAAACAAGTTTAAATGGTGATTCAAACTTAGCAACTGCGAAGCAACAAGCTAAAGATGCATTACGTCAAATGACACATTTATCTGATGCACAAAAACAAAGTATTACTGGTCAAATTGATAGCGCGACACAAGTAACTGGTGTACAAAGTGTGAAAGACAATGCAACAAATCTTGACAATGCAATGAATCAACTTCGAAATAGTATTGCGAATAAAGATGAAGTAAAAGCGAGTCAACCATATGTTGATGCAGATACAGATAAACAAAATGCATACAATACAGCAGTTACAAGTGCTGAAAATATCATTAATGCAACGAGTCAGCCAACACTTGATCCATCTGCAGTAACACAAGCAGCTAATCAAGTGAACACTAACAAAACTGCGCTTAATGGTGCGCAAAACTTAGCAAATAAAAAGCAAGAAACAACTGCTAACATCAACCAATTAAGTCATTTAAATAATGCTCAAAAGCAAGATTTAAATACACAAGTGACAAATGCACCAAATATTAGCACAGTAAATCAAGTGAAAACTAAAGCTGAACAATTAGATCAAGCAATGGAACGTTTAATCAACGGAATCCAAGACAAAGATCAAGTGAAACAAAGTGTTAACTTTACAGATGCAGATCCAGAAAAACAAACAGCATACAACAATGCGGTAACTGCTGCTGAAAATATTATTAATCAAGCAAATGGTACAAATGCGAACCAATCACAAGTTGAAGCAGCACTTTCAACTGTAACAACTACTAAACAAGCGTTGAATGGTGATAGAAAAGTAACAGATGCTAAAAACAATGCAAACCAAACATTATCTACGTTAGATAACTTAAACAATGCACAAAAAGGTGCTGTTACTGGAAACATCAATCAAGCGCACACTGTAGCTGAAGTAACGCAAGCCATTCAAACCGCTCAGGAACTGAATACAGCGATGGGTAACTTGAAAAATAGCTTGAATGATAAAGACACTACACTTGGCAGTCAAAACTTTGCAGATGCAGATCCAGAGAAGAAAAATGCATACAATGAAGCGGTTCGTAATGCTGAAAATATTTTAAATAAATCTACAGGTACAAACGTGCCTAAAGATCAAGTTGAAGCAGCTATGAATCAAGTGAATACTACAAAAGCAGCGCTTAATGGTACTCAAAACCTTGAAAAAGCTAAACAACACGCAAATACAGCAATTGACGGTTTAAGCCATTTAACAAATGCACAAAAAGAGGCATTAAAACAATTGGTACAACAATCGACTACTGTTGCAGAAGCACAAGGTAATGAACAAAAAGCAAACAATGTTGATGCAGCAATGGACAAATTACGTCAAAGTATTGCAGATAATGCGACAACAAAACAAAACCAAAATTATACTGATGCAAGTCCGAATAAAAAGGATGCGTACAATAATGCTGTCACAACTGCACAAGGTATTATTGATCAAACTACAAGTCCAACTTTAGATCCGACTGTTATCAATCAAGCTGCTGGACAAGTAAGCACAACTAAAAATGCATTAAATGGTAATGAAAACTTAGAGGCAGCGAAGCAACAAGCAACGCAATCTTTAGGTTCATTAGACAACTTAAATAATGCGCAGAAACAAGCTGTTACTGATCAAATTAATGGTGCGCATACTGTTGATGAAGCAAATCAAATTAAGCAAAATGCGCAAAACTTAAATACTGCGATGGGTAACTTGAAACAAGCGATAGCCGATAAAGATGCTACGAAAGCAACAGTTAACTTCACTGATGCAGATCAAGCAAAACAACAAGCATATAACACAGCTGTTACAAATGCTGAAAACATTATTTCAAAAGCTAATGGTGGCAATGCAACACAACCTGAAGTTGAACAAGCAATCCAACAAGTAAATGCAGCAAAACAAGCATTAAATGGTAATGCCAACGTTCAACATGCAAAAGACGAAGCAACAGCATTAATTAATAGCTCTAATGACCTTAACCAAGCACAGAAAAATGCATTAAAACAACAAGTTCAAAATGCAACTACTGTAGCTGGTGTAAACAATGTTAAACAAACAGCACAAGAGTTAAACAATGCGATGACACAATTAAAACAAGGCATTGCAGATAAAGAACAAACAAAAGCTGATGGTAACTTTGTCAATGCAGATCCTGACAAGCAAAATGCATATAATCAAGCAGTAGCAAAAGCTGAAGCATTAATTAGTGGTACGCCTGATGTAGTCGTTACACCTAGCGAAATTACTGCAGCTTTAAATAAAGTTACGCAAGCTAAAAATGATTTAAATGGTAATACGAACTTAGCAACGGCGAAACAAAATGTTCAACATGCTATTGATCAATTGCCAAACTTGAATCAAGCGCAACGTGATGAATACAACAAACAAATTACGCAAGCAACACATGTACCAAACGTCAATGCTATTCAACAAGCGGCAACAACGCTTAATGACGCGATGACACAATTGAAACAAGGTATTGCGAATAAAGCACAAATTAAAGGTAGCGAGAACTATCACGATGCTGATACTGACAAGCAAACAGCATATGATAATGCAGTAACAAAAGCAGAAGAATTGTTGAAACAAACAACAAATCCAACAATGGATCCAAATACAATTCAACAAGCATTAACTAAAGTGAATGATACAAATCAAGCACTTAACGGTAATCAAAAATTAGCTGATGCCAAACAAGCTGCTAAGACAAATCTTGGTACATTAGATCATTTAAATGATGCGCAAAAACAAGCGTTAACAACTCAAGTTGAACAAGCACCAGATATTGCAACAGTTAATAATGTTAAGCAAAATGCTCAAAATCTGAATAATGCTATGACTAACTTAAACAATGCATTACAAGATAAAACTGAGACATTAAATAGCATTAACTTTACTGATGCAGATCAAGCTAAGAAAGATGCTTATACTAATGCGGTTTCACATGCAGAAGGTATTTTATCTAAAGCAAATGGCAGCAATGCAAGTCAAACTGAAGTGGAACAAGCGATGCAACGTGTGAACGAAGCGAAACAAGCATTGAATGGTAATGACAATGTACAACGTGCAAAAGATGCAGCGAAACAAGTGATTACAAATGCAAATGATTTAAATCAAGCGCAAAAAGATGCATTAAAACAACAAGTCGATGCTGCGCAAACTGTTGCAAATGTAAACACGATTAAGCAAACAGCACAAGATTTAAATCAAGCAATGACACAATTGAAACAAGGTATTGCAGATAAAGACCAAACTAAAGCAAATGGTAACTTTGTCAATGCTGATACTGATAAGCAAAATGCATATAACAATGCGGTAGCACATGCTGAACAAATCATTAGTGGTACACCAAATGCAAACGTGGATCCACAACAAGTGGCTCAAGCGTTACAACAAGTGAATCAAGCTAAGGGTGATTTAAACGGTAACCATAACTTACAAGTTGCTAAAGACAATGCAAATACAGCCATTGATCAGTTACCAAACTTAAATCAACCACAAAAAACAGCATTAAAAGACCAAGTGTCGCATGCAGAACTTGTTACAGGTGTTAATGCTATTAAGCAAAATGCTGATGCGTTAAATAATGCAATGGGTACATTGAAACAACAAATTCAAGCGAACAGTCAAGTACCACAGTCAGTTGACTTTACACAAGCAGATCAAGACAAACAACAAGCTTATAACAATGCAGCTAACCAAGCGCAACAAATCGCAAATGGCACACCAACACCTGTATTGGCGCCTGATACAGTAACACAAGCAGTTACAACTATGAATCAAGCGAAAGATGCATTAAACGGTGATGAAAAATTAGCGCAAGCGAAACAAGATGCTTTAGCAAATCTTGATACGTTACGTGACTTAAATCAACCACAACGTGATGCATTACGAAACCAAATCAATCAAGCACAAGCTTTAGCTACAGTTGAACAAACTAAACAAAATGCACAAAATGTGAATACAGCAATGGGTAACTTGAAACAAGGTATTGCAAATAAAGATACTGTGAAAGCAAGTGAGAACTACCACGATGCTGATGTCGATAAGCAAACAGCATATACAAATGCAGTGTCTCAAGCGGAAGGTATTATCAATCAAACGACAAATCCAACGCTTAACCCAGATGACATTACTCGTGCATTAACTCAAGTGACTGATGCTAAAAATAGCTTAAACGGTGAAGCTAAATTAGCCACTGAAAAGCAAAATGCTAAAGATGCCGTTAATGCAATGACGCATTTAAACGATGCTCAAAAACAAGCATTAAAAGGTCAAATCGATCAATCGCCTGAAATTGCTACAGTGAACCAAGTTAAACAAACAGCAACGAGCCTAGATCATGCAATGGATCAATTATCACAAGCTATTAATGATAAAGCTCAAACATTAGCGGACGGTAATTACTTAAATGCAGATCCTGACAAACAAAATGCGTATAAACAGGCAGTAGCAAAAGCTGAAGCATTATTGAATAAACAAAGTGGTACTAATGAAGTACAAGCACAAGTTGAAAGCATCACTAATGAAGTGAACGCAGCGAAACAAGCATTAAATGGTAATGACAATTTGGCAAATGCAAAACAACAAGCAAAACAACAATTGGCGAACTTAACACACTTAAATGATGCACAAAAACAATCATTTGAAAGTCAAATTACACAAGCGCCACTTGTTACAGATGTCACTACGATTAATCAAAAAGCACAAACGTTAGATCATGCGATGGAATTATTAAGAAATAGTGTTGCGGATAATCAAACGACATTAGCATCTGAAGATTATCATGATGCAACTGCGCAAAGACAAAATGACTATAACCAAGCTGTAACAGCTGCTAATAATATCATTAATCAAACTACATCGCCTACGATGAATCCAGATGATGTTAATGGTGCAACGACACAAGTGAATAATACGAAAGTTGCATTAGATGGTGATGAAAACCTTGCAGCAGCTAAGCAACAAGCTAACAATAGACTTGATCAATTAGATCATTTAAATAATGCGCAAAAGCAACAGTTACAATCACAAATTACGCAATCATCTGATATTGCTGCAGTTAATGGCCACAAGCAAACAGCAGAAACTTTAAATACAGCAATGGGTAACTTAATTAATGCGATTGCAGATCATCAAGCCGTTGAACAACGTGGTAACTTCATCAATGCTGATACTGATAAACAAACTGCTTATAATACAGCGGTAAATGAAGCGGCAGCAATGATTAACAAACAAACTGGTCAAAATGCGAACCAAACAGAAGTAGAACAAGCTATTACTAAAGTTCAAACAACACTTCAAGCGTTAAATGGAGATCATAATTTACAAGTTGCTAAAACAAATGCGACGCAAGCAATTGATGCTTTAACAATCTTAAATGATCCTCAAAAAACAGCATTAAAAGACCAAGTTACAGCTGCAACTTTAGTAACTGCAGTTCATCAAATTGAACAAAATGCGAATACGCTTAACCAAGCAATGCATGGTTTAAGACAGAGCATTCAAGATAACGCAGCAACTAAAGCAAATAGCAAATATATCAACGAAGATCAACCAGAGAAACAAAACTATGATCAAGCTGTTCAAGCCGCAAATAATATTATCAATGAACAAACTGCAACATTAGATAATAATGCGATTAATCAAGCAGCGGCAACTGTGAATACAACGAAAGCAGCATTACATGGTGATGTGAAATTACAAAATGATAAAGATCATGCTAAACAAACGGTTAGTCAATTAGCACATCTAAACAATGCACAAAAACATATGGAAGATACGTTAATTGATAGCGAAACAACTAGAACAGCAGTTAAGCAAGATTTGACTGAAGCACAAGCATTAGATCAACTTATGGATGCATTACAACAAAGTATTGCTGACAAAGATGCAACACGTGCGAGCAGTGCATATGTCAATGCAGAACCGAATAAAAAACAAGCCTATGATGAAGCAGTTCAAAATGCTGAGTCTATCATTGCAGGATTAAATAATCCAACTATCAATAAAGGTAATGTATCAAGTGCGACTCAAGCAGTAACATCATCTAAAAATGCATTAGATGGTGTTGAACGATTAGCTCAAGATAAGCAAACTGCTGGAAATTCTCTAAATCATTTAGATCAATTAACACCAGCTCAACAACAAGCGCTAGAAAATCAAATTAATAATGCAACAACTCGTGATAAAGTGGCTGAAATCATTGCACAAGCGCAAGCATTAAATGAAGCGATAAAAGCATTAAAAGAAAGTATTAAGGATCAACCACAAACTGAAGCAAGTAGTAAATTTATTAACGAGGATCAAGCGCAAAAAGATGCTTATACGCAAGCAGTACAACACGCGAAAGATTTGATTAACAAAACAACTGATCCTACATTAGCCAAATCAATCATTGATCAAGCGACACAGGCAGTGACTGATGCTAAAAACAATTTACATGGTGATCAAAAACTAGCTCAAGATAAGCAACGTGCAACAGAAACGTTAAATAACTTGTCTAACTTGAATACACCACAACGTCAAGCACTTGAAAATCAAATCAATAATGCAGCAACTCGTGTCGAAGTAGCACAAAAATTAACTGAAGCACAAGCACTTAACCAAGCAATGGAAGCTTTACGTAATAGCATTCAAGATCAACAGCAAACGGAAGCGGGTAGCAAGTTTATCAATGAAGATAAACCACAAAAAGATGCTTACCAAGCAGCAGTTCAAAATGCAAAAGATTTAATTAATCAAACTAACAATCCAACGCTTGATAAAGCACAAGTTGAACAATTGACACAAGCTGTTAACCAAGCTAAAGATAACCTACACGGTGATCAAAAACTTGCAGACGATAAACAACATGCGGTTACTGATTTAAATCAATTAAATGGTTTGAATAATCCGCAACGTCAAGCACTTGAAAGCCAAATAAACAACGCAGCAACTCGTGATGAAGTAGCGCAAAAATTAGCTGAAGCAAAAGCGCTTGATCAAGCAATGCAAGCATTACGTAATAGTATTCAAGATCAACAACAAACAGAATCTGGTAGCAAGTTTATCAATGAAGATAAACCGCAAAAAGATGCTTACCAAGCAGCAGTTCAAAATGCAAAAGATTTAATTAACCAAACAGGTAATCCAACGCTTGATAAAGCACAAGTTGAACAATTGACACAAGCAGTAACAACTGCAAAAGATAACCTACATGGTGATCAAAAACTTGCTCGTGATCAACAACAAGCAGTAACAACTGTAAATGCATTGCCAAACATAAATCATGCACAACAACAAGCATTAACTGATGCTATAAATGCAGCGCCTACAAGAACAGAGGTTGCACAACATGTTCAAACTGCTACTGAACTTGATCACGCGATGGAAACATTGAAAAATAAAGTTGATCAAGTAAATACAGATAAGGCTCAACCAAATTACACTGAAGCGTCAACTGATAAAAAAGAAGCAGTAGACCAAGCGTTACAAGCTGCAGAAAGCATTACAGATCCAACTAATGGTTCAAATGCGAATAAAGACGCTGTAGAACAAGCATTAACTAAGCTTCAAGAAAAAGTAAATGAGTTAAATGGTGATGAGAGAGTCGCTGAAGCTAAAACACAAGCGAAACAAAATATTGACCAATTAACACATTTAAATGCTGATCAAATCGCAACTGCTAAACAAAACATTGATCAAGCGACGCAACTTCAACCAATCGCTGAATTAGTAGATCAAGCAACGCAATTGAACCAATCAATGGATCAATTACAACAAGCTGTTAATGATCATACAAATGTTGAGCAAACAGTTGATTACACGCAAGCAGATTCAGATAAGCAAAAGGCTTATAAACAAGCGATTGCTGATGCTGAAAATGTATTGAAACAAAATGCGAATAAGCAACAAGTGGATCAAGCACTTCAAAATATTTTAAATGCAAAACAAGCATTAAATGGTGATGAACGTGTAGCACTTGCTAAAACAAATGGTAAACATGACATCGACCAATTGAATGCATTAAACAATGCTCAACAAGATGGATTTAAAGGTCGCATCGATCAATCAAACGATTTAAATCAAATCCAACAAATTGTAGATGAGGCTAAGGCACTTAATCGTGCAATGGATCAATTGTCAGAAGAAATCACTGGCAATGAAGGACGCACGAAAGGTAGCACGAACTATGTCAATGCAGATACACAAGTCAAACAAGTATATGATGAAGCGGTTGATAAAGCGAAACAAGCACTTGATAAATCGACTGGTCAAAACTTAACTGCAGAACAAGTTATCAAATTAAATGATGCAGTAACGGCAGCGAAACAGGCATTAAATGGTGAAGAAAGACTTAATAATCGTAAGTCTGAAGCATTACAAAGATTGGATCAATTAACACATCTAAACAATGCTCAAAGACAATTAGCAATCCAACAAATTAATAATGCTGAAACGCTAAATAAAGCATCTCGAGCAATTAATAGAGCAACTAAATTAGATAATGCAATGGGTGCAGTACAACAATATATTGACGAACAGCACCTTGGTGTTATCAGCAGCACAAATTACATCAATGCAGATGACAATTTGAAAGCAAATTATGATAATGCAATTGCGAATGCAGCACATGAGTTAGATAAAGTGCAAGGTAATGCAATTGCAAAAGCTGAAGCAGAGCAATTGAAACAAAATATTATCGATGCTCAAAATGCATTAAATGGAGACCAAAACCTTGCAAATGCCAAAGATAAAGCAAATGCGTTTGTTAATTCGTTAAATGGATTAAATCAACAGCAACAAGATCTTGCACATAAAGCAATTAACAATGCCGATACTGTATCAGATGTAACAGATATTGTTAATAATCAAATTGACTTAAATGATGCAATGGAAACATTGAAACATTTAGTTGACAATGAAATTCCAAATGCAGAGCAAACTGTCAATTACCAAAACGCTGACGATAATGCTAAAACAAACTTCGATGATGCCAAACGTCTAGCAAATGCATTGCTAAATAGTGATAACACAAATGTGAATGATATCAATGGCGCAATCCAAGCAGTCAATGATGCAATCCATAATCTTAATGGTGATCAACGACTACAAGATGCTAAAGACAAGGCAATTCAATCTATTAATCAAGCTTTAGCTAATAAGCTAAAAGAAATCGAAGCTTCAAATGCGACGGATCAAGACAAGCTTATTGCGAAAAATAAAGCAGAAGAATTGGCAAACAGCATCATCAACAACATTAATAAAGCAACAAGTAATCAGGATGTATCTCAAGTTCAAACAGCTGGCAACCATGCGATTGAACAAGTGCATGCCAATGAAATACCGAAAGCTAAAATTGATGCGAATAAAGATGTTGACAAGCAAGTTCAAGCATTAATTGACGAAATTGATCGAAATCCAAATCTAACAGATAAGGAAAAACAAGCACTTAAAGATCGTATTAATCAAATACTTCAACAAGGTCATAACGACATTAACAATGCGCTGACTAAAGAAGAAATTGAACAAGCCAAAGCACAACTTGCGCAAGCATTACAAGAAATTAAAGATTTAGTGAAAGCTAAAGAAAATGCGAAACAAGATGTTGACAAGCAAGTTCAAGCTTTAATTGACGAAATCGATCAAAATCCAAATCTAACAGATAAGGAAAAACAAGCACTTAAAGATCGAATTAACCAAATACTTCAACAAGGTCATAACGACATTAACAATGCGATGACTAAAGAAGAAATTGAACAAGCCAAAGCACAACTTGCACAAGCATTACAAGACATCAAAGATTTAGTGAAAGCTAAAGAAGATGCGAAAAATGCAATAAAAGCCTTAGCTAATGCGAAGCGTGATCAAATCAATTCAAATCCAGATTTAACACCTGAGCAAAAAGCAAAAGCGCTCAAAGAAATTGACGAAGCTGAAAAACGAGCACTACAAAACGTTGAGAATGCTCAAACTATAGATCAATTAAATCGAGGATTAAACTTAGGTTTAGATGACATTAGAAATACACATGTATGGGAGGTTGATGAACAACCTGCTGTAAATGAAATTTTTGAAGCAACACCTGAGCAAATCCTAGTTAATGGTGAACTCATTGTACATCGTGATGACATCATTACAGAACAAGATATTCTTGCACACATAAACTTAATTGATCAGCTTTCAGCAGAAGTTATTGATACACCATCAACTGCAACGATTTCTGATAGCTTAACAGCAAAAGTTGAAGTTACATTGCTTGATGGATCAAAAGTGATTGTTAATGTTCCTGTAAAAGTTGTAGAAAAAGAATTGTCAGTAGTCAAACAACAGGCAATTGAATCAATCGAAAATGCGGCACAACAAAAGATTAATGAAATCAATAATAGTGTGACATTAACACTGGAACAAAAAGAAGCTGCAATTGCAGAAGTTAATAAGCTTAAACAACAAGCAATTGATCATATTAACAATGCACCTGATGTTCATTCAGTTGAAGAAATTCAACAACAAGAACAAGCGCATATTGAACAATTTAATCCAGAACAATTTACGATTGAACAAGCAAAATCAAATGCAATTAAATCGATTGAAGATGCAATTCAACATATGATTGATGAAATCAAAGCTCGTACTGATCTAACAGATAAAGAGAAGCAAGAAGCTATTGCTAAGTTAAATCAATTAAAAGAACAAGCAATTCAAGCGATTCAACGTGCGCAAAGCATCGATGAAATAACTGAGCAATTGGAACAATTTAAAGCTCAAATGAAAGCAGCTAATCCAACAGCAAAAGAACTAGCTAAACGCAAGCAAGAAGCTATTAGTAGAATTAAAGACTTTTCAAATGAAAAAATGAATAGTATTCGAAATAGTGAAATTGGCACAGCTGATGAAAAACAAGCAGCAATGAATCAAATTAACGAAATTGTGCTTGAAACAATTAGAGATATTAATAATGCGCATACATTACAGCAAGTTGAGGCTGCATTGAACAATGGTATTGCTCGAATTTCAGCAGTACAAATTGTAATATCTGATCGTGCTAAACAATCTTCAAGTACTGGAAATGAATCTAATAGCCATTTAACAATTGGTTATGGAACTGCAAATCATCCATTTAACAGTTCGACTATTGGACATAAAAAGAAAATTGATGAAGATGATGACATTGATCCACTTCATATGCGTCACTTTAGTAATAATTTCGGTAATGTTATTAAAAACGCTATTGGTGTGGTGGGTATCTCTGGCTTACTAGCTAGTTTCTGGTTCTTCATTGCCAAACGTCGTCGTAAAGAAGATGAAGAGGAAGAATTAGAAATAAGAGATAATAATAAAGATTCAATAAAAGAGACTTTAGACGATACAAAACATTTACCACTTTTATTTGCGAAACGTCGCAGAAAAGAAGATGAAGAAGATGTTACTGTTGAAGAAAAAGATTCGCTAAATAATGGCGAGTCACTCGATAAAGTTAAACATACGCCTTTCTTCTTACCAAAACGTCGTCGTAAAGAAGATGTGGAAGTTACAAATGAAAACACAGATGAAAAAGTGTTGAAAGATAACGAACATTCACCACTCTTATTCGCAAAACGACGCAAAGATAAAGAGGAAGATGTTGAAACAACAACTAGTATTGAATCTAAAGATGAGGACGTTCCTTTATTATTGGCTAAAAAGAAAAATCAAAAAGATAACCAATCCAAAGACAAAAAGTCAGCATCAAAAAATACTTCTAAAAAGGTAGCAGCCAAAAAGAAGAAAAAGAAATCTAAGAAAAATAAAAAATAATTTGTTTCTTTGATAAATAGAGGAGCACCGATTGACATCACATCAGTCGGTGCTCCTTTTATTTATTCTTTTTAATTAATTTATACAATGCCTGTTGAGCGTGTTGATTCGCTTCTTTGTTTTGTTCTCTCGGTATCCATTTAACAAATAATAAATCAAAATCTTTTTCAAATATTTCTATTTGATCAAAATAAGGTTTGAAATTTGCGTTTTTCACATAACCAGCTTCAATGCTATCTGCAATTATCTTTGAGTCTGTATATAATAGTGCGTTTTGAACATTTAATTCACGTGCATGTTCTAGTGCATAAATACATGCAGCCCATTCTGCAGTGTGGTTATCCATTTCGCCTAACTCATGTGTATATGTATAATGCTGCTCATCTTCTTTGATTACAATGGCACATGTACTTATGCCTGGATTTCCTTTCGTCGCAGCATCAAAATTTATTTTCGCCATAATAAACCTACTTTCTATTCAATACTTAGTTAAAGTTACTATTACTGTAATACAAAATATGTTGGGTAATCCATTAAAAAACACGCATCACTTAAATAAGTAACACGTGTTTAAAATACTCGCTGATTCAAAGATGATTTTCTAATACGTAGTACTGTAATATACTTCCTAAAAAATCATCTTCAGGCTGGGACATAAATCAATGTTCTATGCTCTACGATGTTATATTGGCAGTAGTTGACTGAACAAAAATGCGCTTGTAACAAGCTTTTTTCAATTCTAGTCAGGGGCCCCAACACAGAGAATTTCGAAAAGAAATTCTACAGGCAATGCGAGTTGGGGTGTGGGCCCCAACACAGAAGATGACGAAAAGTCAGCTTACAATAATGTGCAAGTTGGGGATGGGCCCCAACAAAGAGAAATTGGATTCCCAATTTCTACAGACAATGCAAGTTGG